>Ga0316202_10000163_pt1:12500-99592 | contig 99592 bp, 92 predicted proteins | sample 3monrhotite_MG_FD_204934 | JGI IMG/M metagenome (GOLD analysis project Ga0316202, IMG submission 204934) | Microbial mat bacterial communities from mineral coupon in-situ incubated in ocean water Damariscotta River, Maine, United States -... | ecosystem: Environmental > Aquatic >... | reverse complement strand
TCATTAAGGTTCAGGAAGAAGTCGCAATCGTCGGCATGAAGGATACCATCAAGACTGTCGTTACTGGCGTTGAGATGTTCCGTAAGCTGCTCGATCAAGGGCAGGCTGGCGACAATTGTGGTATCCTTTTGCGCGGTGTTAAGCGCGAAGATATCGAGCGTGGACAGGTCCTGGCTAAGCCCGGCAGCATCACCCCGCACACCAAGTTCAAAGCTGAGGCTTATATCTTGAATAAGGAAGAGGGTGGTCGTCATACCCCATTCTTCAAGGGTTATCGTCCCCAGTTCTATTTCCGTACCACTGATGTCACCGGGATTGTCACTCTTCCCGAAGGTATCGAGATGGTAATGCCTGGCGACAATATCGCCATGACCGTAGATCTGATCACTCCGATCGCTATGGACAAAGAGCTTCGCTTCGCTATCCGCGAAGGTGGCCGTACTGTCGGCGCCGGTGTTGTTAGTGAAGTTATCGAGTAGGAAAAGGTTGATCTTATGTCTACCCAGAAAATCAGAATTCGTTTAAAAGCATACGACCATAATCTGTTAGATCAGGCCGTGGCTGAAATTGTCGATACCACCAAGCGTACAGGTTCTCGTCTTGTTGGTCCGATCCCGCTACCGACCGTCATCAATAAGTACTGCGTTCTGCGTGGCCCACATGTTGACAAGAAAAGTCGTGAGCAGTTTGAAATTCGTACCCATAAGCGCTTGCTCGATATCATGGAGCCGACGCAGCAGACTGTCGACGCGCTGATGAAGCTCGACCTTTCTGCCGGGGTGGATGTTGAGATCAAGCTCTAGTCTTGAGCGTTTTTAGTTTCAGTTAAGGGCATTTCAAATGATCAACGGACTTTTAGGAAAAAAGATCGGCATGACTCAGGTCTATGCTGCTGATGGCCAGCGTATCGCAGTAACCGCGATCGAAGCCGGTCCTTGTGTTGTTTTGCAAAAAAAGACTAAGGCGACTGATGGTTACAGCGCAGCGCAGGTCGGTTTCTTGCAAAAACGTACGGATCGTATTAACAAGCCAGAGATGGGTCACTTCAAAAAAGCGGGTATGGGTGCTTTTGCTCATGTCCGGGAGTTTCCGGTCACTGAGGATGAGTGCAGTGTCGGTGATGAGGTTACCTGTGTGATTTTTGCTGCTGGTGACCGTATTGATGTGACTGGAACCAGTAAGGGTAAAGGGTTTCAGGGCGTTATCAAGCGTTGGGGCTTTTCCGGCGGGCGGGCAACCCACGGTTCGACATTTCACCGTGCCCCTGGTTCGATCGGTATGTCGGCTACCCCGTCAAAGGTTTTTAAAGGTAAGAAAATGCCAGGTCAGATGGGAAATGCTCGCGTTACCACTCACAACTTGGTTGTGGTTGACGTACGCCCAGAGCAAAACTTGATTCTGGTTCAGGGTGCAGTTCCCGGCCCCAAAAATGGAATTGTAGCGATTCGCAAGGGAATCAAGGCCTAATCAGGCCTCCCGGCGACAGGAGATAGGTAATGGCAACTGTAACTGTATATGATCTTGAGAAAAAACAGGCCGGCGAGTGCGAGCTGTCTGACGAGGTATTTAATACCGAAGTCAAACGCTTCCTGTTGCATGACATGGTGCGCTATCAGTTAGCGGCTCGTCGTCAGGGCACTGCGGCTGTTAAATCCCGTGGAAAAGTCGCTGGCGGCGGTAAAAAACCATTTAAGCAGAAGGGCACTGGCAATGCGCGTCAAGGGACTATCCGTGCGCCGCATTTTGTAGGTGGTGGTGTTGCTTTTGGCCCACAGCCTCGCTCATATGTATTTAAGTTGAATCGTAAAGTTAAGAAATCTGCTTTGTGTAGCGCTCTTTCTGTACGGTTCCAGGCAGAAAAATTGACCGTGCTTAAAGATATTGAGCTTGAGTCAGTCAATACTAAGGCATTCGCTGAGGTCTTGAAGCGTTTTGAGCTTGAGGGAACCCTGATTGTTATTGATCAGGCGGATCCAAAGGTTGAGCTCTCGGCACGTAATTTAAAACATGTCAAGGTCCTGCGTGCAGATGGCGTCAACGTGTATGACGTTCTTAAGTACCCTAATCTGGTGCTTACTGCTGCTGCGGTAAGTCAGATCGAAGGAGCATTGGAAAGATGAAACCGTTGCACCAGATCATCCGTAAGCCGTTGATTTCTGAGAAAGCTAATCTTCTGAAAGAAGAAGCGAACGTTGTTTCTTTCAAGGTCGGTCGTGACGCTAATAAAATCGAGATTAAGGCAGCGGTAGAGCAAGCGTTTGATGTCAAGGTCAAATCGGTTAAAACGATTGTGTGCCGTGGCAAGGTTAAGCGTGTTGGCGCAAATTATGGCCAGCGTAGCAACTGGAAAAAAGCCTATGTGACCCTCGCAGAGGGTAGCAATATCGATTTTTATGGCGTTTAATGCCACGCGTATAGCAGTAACGGAGTAATTACCATGGGAATCAAAAAATTCAATCCGACCTCGCCCGGTCGGCGCCATATGGCTTCTGCGACTTACGAAGAAGTCACCTGTTCGACTCCTGAGAAATCGCTTCTGGCGCCTCTGTCGAAGTCGGGTGGTCGTAATAATAACGGTCGGATTACTAAGCGACATACTGGTGGAGGACATAAACGCCGTTATCGGATTATTGACTTCCGTCGCGATAAAAAAGATGTTCCGGCAAATGTCGCCACGATCGAGTATGACCCAAACCGTACAGCGCGTATTGCGCTTCTGCATTATGCTGATGGCGAGAAGCGATATATCCTTGCACCTAATGGTCTGAACGTAGGAGATCAGGTTGTTGCGAGTGAGTCGGCCGATATAAAGCCGGGCAATACTATGAGCATTCGTTCGATTCCTCTGGGAACTTGGGTGCACAATGTAGAGCTTAAGATTGGTCGTGGCGGTCAATTAGCGCGTAGTGCTGGTGCTTACGCTGCAATCGCTGCAAAAGAAGGTCGTTATGCGCAGCTTCGCCTGCCTTCAGGTGAGGTTCGTTTAGTTCTTCAAGAGTGCCTCGCGAGTATTGGCCAGGTTGGTAACCTCGATTATGAGAAAATCAAACTGGGTAAGGCGGGCCGTTCACGTTGGCTCGGTAAGCGACCACAGTCTCGTGGCGTTGCTATGAACCCGGTTGATCACCCTCATGGTGGTGGTGAGGGTAAGAGCTCTGGTGGTCGTCACCCGGTTACTCCTTGGGGTGTGCCGACGAAGGGGTACAAGACCCGGTCAAACAAGCGCACTGACAAATTTATTGTCCGTCGTCGTAATAAGAAGTAATTACTTTAGATAAATGCTTTAGGAGTGGATCGTGGCTAGATCAATTAAGAAGGGACCTTTTGTAGACGAATGTCTGCTGCGTAAGGTCGATCTCGAGGGTGAGCCGAATCGCAGTAAGGTTGTAAAAACCTGGTCGCGCCGTTCGACCATCATTCCGGAATTTGTCGGTTCTACTTTTGCCGTGCACAACGGAAAGAAGTTCATCCCGGTGTTTGTATCCGAGAACATGGTTGGGCATAAGCTCGGTGAATTTGCCCCGACACGGACCTATTATGGTCATGGTTCCGATAGGAAAAGCAAAGTCCGTAAATAGGACTGGCTGTGTAACAGGAGCTCCACATGGAAGCTGTAGCAAAACTGAGAAATGTTCGTCTTTCACCACGAAAGGCGCGACTTGTTGTCGATTTGGTCCGTGGCAAAGGGATTCAGGAGGCGTTTAATACCCTTCAGTTCTCACCGCAAAAGACTGCGCCGATTCTTTCAAAATTGTTGAAATCCGCTGTTGCAAATGCTGAACAGAAGGGTGTCTCTGATGTTGATCAGCTTTTTATTAAAGCTGCCAACGTTGATATGGGCCCTGTCCTTAAGCGTTTCATCCCACGTGCCCAAGGGCGCGCCAGCAAAATTCGCAAGCCGACCAGCCACATTACTGTGGTCCTGGCCGTTAAGTAAGACGCCAAGGAGGTGACCCGTTGGGCCAGAAAGTTCATCCGATAGGATTTCGTCTCGGGATTAACCGGACCTGGGAATCCAGGTGGTATGCCGACACTGATTATGCTGAGAAATTGCATGCTGATTTGAAGCTGCGCAAGTTTCTCAAGAAACGCCTTTACCATGCAGGTATCTCCAAGATTGAGTTGGAGCGTGCCGCAAACAAGGTCAAGGTTAATATTTTTGCAGCTCGTCCCGGTATTATTATCGGTAAGAAGGGTTCTGAGGTTGAAGAACTCAAGCGTGAGCTTGCAAAGCTAACTGCTGACGAGTGTTTCATCAATATTCAGGAAGTTCGTAAGCCTGAGGTTGATGCTCAACTGGTTGCCGAGAATATTGCATTGCAAATGGAGCGTCGGGTAGCATTCCGTCGTGCTATGAAGCGCAGTGTGAGCATGGCACTTAAGTTCGGAGCACAGGGCATTAAGATAGAATGCTCCGGTCGTCTCGGTGGTGCTGAGATGAGCCGTCGCGAGTGGTATCGAGAAGGGCGGGTGCCTCTGCACACCCTGCGTGCCGATATCGACTACGGTTTTGCCGAAGCCAAGACTACCTATGGAATTATCGGTGTCAAGGTCCTCATCTTTAAAGGTGAAGTCTTTGGCAAAGATCAGCCAGCCGGCTGATAGCAGGAGTTTTACACCATGTTAATGCCAAAGAAGGTTAAACGCAGGAAACAGTTTACTGGTCGCATGACAGGTGCGGCTAGCCGGGGTAACGAAGTCAACTTCGGAGATTTCGGCCTGCAGGCTCTCGATTGCGGTTGGCTAACTGCTCGCCAACTTGAGGCCGCTCGTCGTGCCATGACACGTTATATTAAGCGGGGCGGTAAGATCTGGATACGCACTTTTCCGCATAAGCCGTTGACTAGTAAGCCAGCTGAAACCCGCATGGGTAAAGGTAAAGGCTCGCCAGAAAAATGGGTTGCTGTAGTCAAGCCCGGGCATGTGATTTACGAAATGCAGGGTGTCGAAGAGGAAGTTGCCCGTGAGGCCTTCCGTCTAGCTGCTCATAAACTGCCAATGAAAACTAAGTTTGTGAAGAGAGAGGCTGGGACTGATGAAGGCTAGTGAGATCAAAGACCTCAGTGTAGAGGAATTACAGTCCAAAGCGGCTGAGCTCGAACAAGAAGTGTTCAATCTACGCTTCCAACTTCACACCGGACACCTTGAAAACTCGGCCAAGTTGTCCCAGATTCGTAAGGATGTCGCCCGCGTCAAGACTGTCCTGAATCAGAAACTTGATGCCTGAGGTGAGGGAAACAATGGATAAGCAGCGTGGAAGCCGGAACACCCGGACAGGTATTGTGGTCAGCGACAAGATGGATAAAACAGTCGTTGTTCGTGTTGATCAAGTCGTCAAGCACAAGGTCTATAAAAAGTACATCAAGCGCAGTGTCAACTTTAAGGCTCATGATGAGCTGAACAGTTGTTGCTCTGGTGACAAAGTACTGATCGTTGAGTCTCGTCCGCTATCGAAAGACAAGCGCTGGCGAGTACGTGAAGTTCTTGAAAAAGCCGTTATTGCTTAGGAGAACGACCCATGATTCAGATGCAGTCCACGCTCAGCGTGGCCGATAATTCTGGAGCCAAGAAGCTCTGTTGTATTAAGGTTCCTGGTGGCTCCAAGCGTAAATATGCTGGTATTGGCGATATTATTATTTGTAGCGTCAAGGAAGCTTTACCGAATTCCAAAGTTAAGAAGGGTGATGTTGTACGTGCTGTCATCGTTCGTACGGCCAAGGAAGTTCGTCGTGATGATGGCTCCTACATTCGTTTTGATAATAATTCGGCGGTAGTTGTCGGCGCAGGTAACGATCCAGTTGGTACTCGTATTTTTGGACCTGTCGCTCGCGAATTGCGTGCGCGTTCGTTCATGAAGATCGTTTCGCTGGCTCCTGAAGTACTTTAAACAAGAACGTTGGAGATACAGATAGATGGCAACTTTCAAGCTACATGTCAAAAAAGACGACATGGTGAAGGTGATGGCTGGCAAGGAGAAGGGTAAGACCGGTAAGGTTTTGCGTGTTTTCCCGACCAAAGGGCGCGTCGTAGTTGAGAGCCTGAATGTGGTCAAGCGTCACACCCGTCCTACCCAACTTAATCCCGAAGGTGGAATCGTCGAGAAAGAGGCAGCAATGAGCATATCTAACGTTATGCTGATTTGTTCTTCCTGCAACGAAGCATCTCGGACTGGGATTCGTACACTCGAAGATGATAGCAGAGTTCGTTACTGTAAAAAATGTAACGAAATCGTAGATAAGTAAACGGAGAGTTTGATGGCCAGGTTAAAGCAGGCATATCAGCAGGAACAAGTTCCTGCGCTGATGAAAGAGTTCCAGTACCGGAATGTCATGGAAGTTCCTAAGATTGAGAAGGTTGTTCTCAATATGGGTCTGGGTGAAGCAATTCAGAATCCAAAGCTGCTTGAATCTGCAGTAGAGGAGTTGGCTGCAATTACTGGCCAAAAAGCCATCATAACCCGCGCTAAGCGGTCTATTGCGGGCTTCAAGCTGCGTGAAGAGATGCCGATTGGCACCTGCGTTACCTTGCGCCAGGATCGTGCTTGGGAGTTTCTCGATCGTCTTATTAATGTCGCTCTTCCTCGGGTGCGTGACTTTAAGGGGATTTCCAGTAAAGCCTTTGATGGCCGTGGTAATTATACCATGGGTATCAGTGAGCAGCTGATCTTCCCTGAGGTTGATATTGACACGATTGCCAAGGTCTCCGGGATGAATATTACAATTGTAACGACAGCCAAGACTGATGAGGAAGGGCGTGCCCTTCTCGCTGGTATGGGCATGCCGTTCAGGAAATAAGTTTAGGCTAGCGGAGGATAGTTGTGGCAAAGAAGTCGATGATCGCAAAGGCCAAAGGGCCGAAGAAGTTTCAAGTTCGTGAGTATAACCGTTGCCCACTTTGCGGTCGTCCGCGCGCTTATTATCGCAAGTTTAATATGTGCAGAATATGTCTGCGGAAACTGGCCAACGAAGGGAAACTCCCTGGTGTGGTCAAGTCCAGCTGGTAACAGCGAAAAGAAGGAGTTCCACCCATGTCAATGACTGACCCGATTGCGGATTTGCTAACGCGTATTCGTAACGCTGGAATGGCAAAGCATGCCAAGCTCGACCTTCCCTCCAGTAACGTAAAAGTTGCTATCAGCGAAGTTCTTAAAGAGCAAGGTTTTATCAAGAATTACAAGACGATCTCTGATAATAAACAGGGCGTATTGCGTATTTATCTGAAGTATGATGAAAATCAAACGCATGTAATTCATGAAATTAAGAGAATCTCGACTCCTGGTTGCCGTGTATATGTCGGGCAGGGAGAGATTCCTAAAGTCAAAAATGGCCATGGCTGTTCGATCCTTTCGACCTCGAAAGGGGTGCTGGATGATGTTGCCGCCCGTCGCGAGCAGGTCGGTGGGGAAGTAATCTGCACCATCTGGTAAGCAGATTCTAGTAGAGAACGTAAGGAGCTTCAGCATGTCAAGAATTGGAAAACTACCCATTGTCATCCCTTCAGGGGTTAAGGTTTCTCTGAGTGGCAATGAGATCAGTGTTCAGGGAGCAAAAGGTAGCTTGAAGCAATTGCTGCCTGAGCGTGTTATTGTAGCAGTTGAAGCGGAGCAGATCGTTGTTTCTCGCCCTAGTGATAGCAAGCAAGACAGTGCATTACACGGTCTAAGTCGCTCTTTGATTAATAATATGGTTGTTGGTGTAAGTGACGGGTTTACCCGTGTACTTGAAATCAACGGCGTTGGTTACCGTGCAGAGCTCAGTGGCTCGGTTCTGACTTTAAGCCTTGGTTACTCTCATCCTGTTGTTTATGAAATCCCCAAGGGGATCGAGATGGAAGTCGAAAAACAGACTCGTGTGATTATCAAGGGTATTGATAAGCAATTGGTCGGTTCTGTGGCCGCCAAGATTCGTTCCTTCCGCAAACCTGAGCCTTACAAAGGCAAAGGTGTTAAGTACGCTGAGGAGCGCATCCTGCGCAAAGCCGGCAAGACCGGTAAGTAATAGATAAGGAGTTTTGTCGTGAATGTTGCGCAGAATAGGCGACTCGCCCGGCTTAAGCGCCAGGCGCGTGTGCGTAAAAAGGTAACCGGTACTCCAGAGCGTCCGCGCCTTTCGGTTTACCGCAGTGCTGGGCACATCTATGCTCAAATCATCGAAGACACTAACGGTCATACCTTGGCTGCGGCTTCGACCTTGAGCAAAGAAATTGCCGGTTCACTGAAATGTAAAGGGAATGTCGAGGCCGCTAAGGCAGTAGGTGCGGCTATCGCCAAGCAGGCGTTGGCTAAAAATATCGACACAGTTGTTTTTGACCGTAACGGCTTTTTGTATCAGGGCCGCGTTCAAGCTCTGGCTGACGCTGCCCGCGAAGCCGGCCTGAAGCTCTAAGAGGAGAAGATCGTGCAACGTACCGATCCGAACGAGATGGAACTGACCGACAAGGTCATTCACATTAACCGAAATTCCAAGGTTGTTAAGGGTGGCCGTCGTTTCAGTTTCTCCGCACTGGTAGTAGTTGGTGACGGTGCTGGGCGAGTCGGTTATGGGCTAGGGAAAGCCAAAGAAGTTCCTGAGGCAATTCGCAAGGGTGTTGAGCAGGCGCGTAAGAACCTGATTAATGTTCCCCTCGAAGGGACTTCTATCCCTTATGACGTGCTTGGTAAATTTGGTGCTGGCAGGGTTTTGCTTAAACCCGCTTCAGAAGGTACTGGTGTTATTGCCGGTGGAGCGGTTCGTCCCGTTCTTGAGGCTGTTGGTATCCATAACATCTTGACTAAGTGCTTGGGGTCCAATAATCCGCACAACGTGGTTAAGGCGACCTTCGAAGCTCTGAAAATGCTCAGAAGCCCGGCCGAGATTAGATCTCGCCGTGGTTTGTCCTGAGCCTGCCTGTTTAGGCGATAATAAGGAGACTGGCCATGTCGGCTGAAGTAAAAGTAACTCTGAAGAAAAGTTCAATTGGACGTCCTGCCTACTTTGGTAAGGTGCTCAAGGGGCTTGGCCTTAATAAATTGCAACAGACCGTCTGCCTCAAGGATACTCCTGAAATTCGTGGGATGATTCGTAAGGTAGAACATATGGTTGTTGTTGAAGACTGATTTTCGTAGAGGACTACACGATGGATCTGAGTAATCTGCAACCGGCTCCCGGTTCAACAAAAAATAGAAAGCGCCTCGGACGTGGTCCTGGCTCCGGAACAGGTAAGACTTCCGGTAAGGGTCATAAAGGACAAAAAGCTCGTAGCGGCGGTGGTATCAAGCCTGGTTTTGAAGGTGGGCAAATGCCTCTGCAACGTCGTTTGCCGAAGCGTGGTTTTACTCCCCTGAGCCGCACAGAGTACGCTCTGGTCAATCTTGGTGATCTTGAGGGTTTTGACGCGGGCAGTACTGTGGGTGTCGAAGCTTTCGCAAGCGCAGGCCTGGTCGGTCGAGTTAAGGATGGAGTAAAAGTCCTTGCTTCAGGTGATTTTTCCAAATCATTGACCATCCAAGCTCACAAGTTCAGCAAATCAGCAGTAGCCAAGATCGAGGCTGCTGGTGGTAAAGTTGAGGTGATTTAACATGTGGACTACGCTGCAGAATATCATCGCCATCCCTGAACTGCGGCGGCGCATCCTTTTTACACTCGGGATGCTTGCTGTCTATCGGATCGGATGCCATGTGCCGACTCCTGGAATAGACTCACAAGTATTAGCTAAGTTCTTCGAGGGAACAGAGGGGACTCTGCTTGGTATGGTTAGTGCCTTTACAGGTGGTGCCTTGCAGCGAATGACAGTTTTTGCTCTCGGAATCATGCCGTACATCAGTGCATCGATTATTCTGCAACTCCTCACAGTTGTGTTTGAGCCGATTGAAAAACTATCCAAAGAAGGTGAACAGGGAAAACGCAAAATTACCCAGTATACTCGTTATGGAACCATTGTCCTGGCGGTTATCCAGGGGGCTGGAATCGCTGTCGGCTTACAGACTATGACGGGTCCTGCCGGTGAGTTGGTAGTCCCCAACCCCGGTGCGAGTTTTATCTTTATGACAGTTCTAACCTTGACTGCTGGAACCGCATTTATCATGTGGTTGGGTGAGCAGGTCACAGAGCGTGGTATCGGGAACGGTATCTCTCTGATTATTTTTGCTGGCATTGTTGCGGGAACGCCTGCTGCGATTGTTAATTCTCTTAGATTACTTGATACGGGTGCCATTACTCCCGCGATTATGCTTTTCATTCTTTTGCTGATGATCGCAGTTGTTGGGGCGATTGTTTTTATGGAGAGTGCACAGCGACGTGTTCCGATTCACTATGCCAAGCGGGTCGTGGGAATGAGGAATATGGGCGGGCAGGCAAGTCATCTCCCCCTTAAGATCAACATGAGTGGGGTTATCCCGCCGATCTTTGCTAGCTCAATTATTATGTTTCCCGCGACTGTGGCGAATCTGATTGATGTTCCTTGGGTTCAATCCGTTGCTGCCGTGATGTCACCAGGGCACTGGATTTATAACCTTTTTTATGTTGCATTTATTGTCTTCTTTTGCTACTTCTACACGGCTGTGACCTTTAATCCGGTCAATGTGGCAGAAAACGTTAAAAGCCAGGGTGGTTTTATTCCTGGGATTCGTCCAGGAAAAGAGACGGCTGATTATCTTGATACGGTGCTTGGGCGTTTGACCTTTGCTGGCGCAATTTATATTTCGGCGGTATGTGTATTGCCGACCTTTATGATTAGTAAATTTAATGTTCCATTTTTCTTTGGCGGTACATCTTTGCTGATTGTAGTTGGTGTTGGAATGGATACGGCATCTCAGATTGAGGCTCATCTGATCTCTCGTTCCTATGAAGGATTTATGAAAGGTGTGTCGCTCAAGGGGCGTCGCGGCTGATAGGGGTCTTTGACGATGAAGCTGATTCTTCTTGGACCTCCCGGAGCCGGAAAAGGTACTCAGGCGGCTCAACTTGTTGACTGTTATGGCATACCGCAAATCTCTACTGGCGATATGTTGCGTGCTGCAGTAAGTGCCAAAACAACGATGGGTTTGAAGGCCAAGCAGGCAATGGATGCCGGAGCCCTTGTTACAGACGATATTGTCATTGGTATTGTTCGTGAGAGACTGCAGCAAGCTGATTGCGAGAAGGGTTTTATCCTGGATGGCTTTCCTCGCACTCTGCCACAAGCTGATGCTTTAAAATTAACCTTGGCGGAGCTGAGCAAAGAACTTGATGCTGTAGTATCCCTTCAGGTTGAGGTGGATGCACTTGTTGATCGCCTTACTGGACGTCGCGCATGCCGTCAATGTTCGCGTGGCTATCATGTACGTTTTGATCCTCCTGCTGCTGATTCGGTTTGTGATAGTTGTGGTGGCGAACTTTACCAGCGCGAAGATGACAAGGAAGAAACTATCCGAAACCGGATGGATGTTTACCGTCTTCAGACAGCACCTCTCGAAGAGTATTATCGTGGGTCTGGGTTGCTTAAAACGGTTGATGGTATGGCGCCAATTGCTGATGTCCAACGGCAGGTGCGTGATATTTTGAAGGCGATCTGAAATGATCGTTTTGAAATCATCGGTAGAAATGGATCGGATGCGCCGTTCCGGCAAGATGGTTGCCGAAGTTTTGGATTCGATCCGTAATAAGGTTGTTCCTGGCGTTACTACCTTGGAACTTGATCGTTTCGCTGAAAATCAATGTAAGAAATGGAAGGCCAAGCCTGCCTTCAAGGGTTATGGTGGGTTTCCATACACGATCTGTGCGTCACCTAACGATCGCGTTGTGCATGGATTTCCGAACTCGCTGCCATTGGTTGAAGGGGACATCATAAGTATAGATTTTGGTTTGATTTATGATGGTTTCTACGGAGACTCAGCGGTGACTCTGGCTGTTGGTGCGATTGACCCTGAAATTCAGAGGTTACTCGATGTTACTTTACAGTCTTTAGAAAATGGGATCTCTGCTACGCTTGTTGGTGGACGTCTGTCTGACATCTCTCGGGCGGTTCAGACATGTGCTGAGTCTGAAGGTTTTGGTGTTGTCCGTGAGTTTGTTGGCCATGGTATTGGCCGCGCTCTGCACGAAGATCCACAGGTCCCAAATTATGGACCAGCTGGCCATGGCCCACAACTTAAGTCGGGCATGACTCTAGCGATTGAACCTATGATTAATGCTGGTTCTCCTGCCGTCAAGGTTTTGGAAGATGGTTGGACAGCAGTCACTGTCGATGGGGGTATGTCTGCTCATTTTGAGCATACTGTTGCAGTGACCGATAGTGGCCCGGAAATATTGACCAGACTTTAAGATGAACGACCCCTGTTGCTTGTTTAACAGACGGTGGTTATAGCAGCATGAATTAGGAAAAGGATCTCAGGATGAAGGTTAGATCTTCAGTAAAGAAAATCTGTGATAAGTGCAAAGTTGTTAAGCGAAAAGGGGTCGTGCGGATCATCTGCGAGAATCCCAAGCATAAGCAAAGACAGGGATAGACCCTAGGAGGACAGGACATTGGCACGTATTGCTGGAGTCGATTTACCACGCAACAAACGCATTGAAGTAGCTATGACATATGTCTATGGCATTGGTCGAACTTCTTCGCAAAAGATTCTCTCGTCTGCAGGCGTGGATCTTAATACTCGAACTGATGATTTGACGGAAGCCGAACTGGCTAAGATTCGTGAGATTGTTGATGCGGATTTTCGAATTGAAGGTGACCTCCGTCGTGAGGTTACCATGAATATCAAACGGTTGATGGACTTAGGTTGCTATCGTGGCCTTCGTCATCGCAAAGGGCTCCCTTGTCGCGGTCAGAAGACCAAAACAAATGCCCGGACCCGCAAAGGGCCCAAGAAAACTGTTGCCGGCAAGAAAAAGTAAGCGGGAGTTAACATGGCTAAGTCGGGTAAAAAAGTTGTCAGGAAGAAGGTTGAAAAGAAGAATATTGCACGTGGGATTGTGCATATTCAAGCTACCTTCAATAATACCATTGTTACCATCTGCGACCCTGTCGGCAACGTAATTGCCTGGTCGACATCGGGTGCTAAAGGTTTCAAAGGTTCACGGAAAAGTACTCCTTTTGCTGCTCAGATGGCTGCTGAAGACGCTGCCCTCAAGGCTAAGGAGCATGGGATGAGGTCGGTCGAGGCTTATGTGAAAGGACCTGGAAGTGGACGTGAGTCGGCTCTCCGAGCTCTTTCGCTTGCGGGTCTGACTGTGACCATGATTAAGGATGTTACCCCCATCCCCCACAACGGTTGTCGTCCGCCGAAACGTCGTCGCGTTTAAGCGGTAAGGAGGAAGAAGTTGGCTAGGTATTCCGGAGCTGTCTGCCGTCAGTGCAGAAGAGAAAGTGCAAAACTGTTCCTTAAGGGGGACAGGTGCTATACCGATAAATGTGCCATTGAGCGTCGCAATTATGCCCCAGGGCAGCACGGTCAGCGTCGCACAAAGGTATCAGAATATGGTGTTCAGTTACGTGAAAAGCAGAAGGTGAAGCGTACCTACGGCCTGCAGGAAAAGCAGTTCCGTCTCTACTTTGCCAAAGCTGATCGTATGAAGGGTGTTACAGGCGAGAACTTGTTGACTCTTCTTGAGCGTCGTTTTGATAGCATTGCTTATCGTCTTGGATTCGCTGTGTCTCGTGCTCAGGCGCGGACCATGGTTCGTCACGGTCATTTCAATATCAATGGTCGTAAAGTGAACATCCCATCGTACTTGGTCCGCCCAGGTGATGTGGTAGAGCTGCGCGAAAAAAGCCGCGAAATCGTAACCTTCAATGAGTCTCTTGATAGCGTTATGCGTCGTGGTGTGCCTTCTTGGGTAGAGATTGACCGTGAGAACTTCAAGGGGACCATCAAGGCAATGCCAGTTCGTGATGAGCTGACCACGCCGGAATTCCAGGAACAACTGATTGTCGAACTGTATTCCAAGTAACAGTCTGTGATGTCAGGGTTGTCTTGAGAGGGAGTACACGATTATGTATAAAAACTGGAGAGATCTGATCAAGCCTTTACGGCTGCAGATCGATGCAGATTCGCTGTCTGATTCGTACGGAAAATTCGTTGCTGAACCACTTGAGCGCGGATTCGGAACTACGCTGGGTAATTCTCTGCGTCGAATTCTGCTTTCCTCTCTGCAGGGTGCAGCAATTACATCGATGCGGATTAAGGATGTACAGCACGAGTTCTCTAGCGTCTCGGGTGTAACCGAAGATGTGACTGATATTCTTTTGAACCTTAAGGGAGTTAAAGTCAGTCTGCATGGTCATGATACACGTAACATCCGTATCGTCAAAAAAGGTGCTGGTACAGTCAAGGCCGGTGATATCATTACTGACGGTAATGTTGAAATACTGAATCCTGACCACCATATCGCTACTTGTGGCAAAGAAGCTGATCTTGAAGTTGATATGACAGTTTCTTTGGGCAAAGGCTATGTCCCCTCAGAGCGGATTCGTGATGAAGACTTTCCCGTCGGTACGATTGCCCTTGATGCGATCTTTTCGCCGATTCAGAAGGTCAACTACACAGTCTCAAATGCTCGTGTTGGTCAAATGACTGACTATGATAAATTGACTCTTGAAATCTTCACCGATGCCAGCGTCCGTCCTGATGACGCTATCGCTTATGCGGCGAAAATTCTCAAAGAACAGTTGCAGGTTTTCATCAACTTTGATGAGTCAGATGAACCCAAAATTGTTGAAGTTGATGAAGTCGGTACGCGCATCAATGAGAACCTTTACCGTTCCGTTGAGGAACTTGAACTTTCAGTGCGTAGTGCTAATTGTCTGAAGAATGCCCAGATCAACATGATCGGTGAGTTGGTTCAAAAGTCCGAAGCTGAAATGCTCAAGACCCAGAACTTTGGACGTAAGTCGCTCAATGAGATCAAGGACATTCTTTCTGAGATGGGACTAACCCTCGGCATGAAGACTGATGGTTTTCCTGACTCAGAATATTTGAAATTGATCCAACAGGGCCAGAGCGAAGAATAATCGTCTCCCTGTGAAGTTACGAAAGGATTACAAGTAATGCGTCACAATAAGATCGGCAGGAGTCTTGGGCGGAAACCAACGCATCGCGTGCACATGATGCGTAATATGGTTACCTCTTTGCTGGAACATGAAAAGGTAACGACCACCATTACTCGCGCTAAAGAGTTGCGCCGTGATGTTGAGCGTGTCATTACTATGGCTAAGACTGATGACCTGCATTCACGTCGCCAGGTTCTGAAGGTAGTTCACGATCGTAAGATTGTTGCTAAATTGTTTGAAACAATTGCGCCACGTTACCAGGATCGGCCTGGTGGTTACACCCGGATTATCCGGTTGAACCCACGTGTTGGTGACAATGCACCGATGTCGATCATCGAACTGGTTGAGGAGGAATTTACTCCCAAGCAGAAGAAATTGACTCCTAAGGCTGAAGAAAATAAGCCTGTTGTTGCGGAACCTGCCGTTGAAGAAGTTGTAACTGATACGGAGAACACAGAAAATTCTGCTGAAATTATCGTCGAGGAAAAATCGGCCGACTGATTTCATTCATAATTAGTTTTTAAGCGGGGCAAGGAGTAATAATCTCTTTGCCCCGTTTTTTTTGAACTGATTGCGTTGCGTTGACTCTTCACTATAGCGATGCTAGGGTTCTGCCTCAATTACACGTAGCGAGTCAGCTTTGACTGATTTACTGCATTACGGAGGTCGTCATGCAGGATAACAGAGTTCAGGTGCTTCTCGGGACGGTTCAAAAACTCCTGCGTCGTGGCGCTAACAATAATCTTAAAAATGTTCTCGCTAAGATTCATCCTGCCGACATCGCTCATCTGTTTCGATATCTAAATCTGAAAGATCAAACTTTACTTCTTGGCCTCATTACCGATAAATCACGAGCTGCCGATGTCTTGTCCGAACTCGACTGGTCTGAGGGGGCACATCTTCTTGAAAAGATTGATCGTGAGACAATTATAGCCATCCTTCAGGAGATGGCGGACGATGATAGCGTCGAGCTCTTGCGTAACATGCCTGATGAGCTGGCGGACGAGATCCTTTCTGCGATGAAAGCGGAGCACTCTGAGGAGATTGAGCAACTTCTTGGCTATGACGAGGATACTGCTGGCGGTATTATGTCGACCGATGTCTTTTTCCTTGAGCAAGGCCTCAGTGTTCAGCAGGCAATAGTCGCTCTGCAAGATGCAGAAGACTTTGAAATGGTCTTTTATGTCTATGTTACTGACGAGCATAACCATCTTGTTGGTGTGCTCTCCTTGCGACAATTGCTGACGGTTCCACCAGCAACCTGCCTTAAGGATATAATGACGACTGATGTTTTACGGGTGCGTACTGATATGGATCAGGAGGAGGTCGCCAGTCTGGTCGCCAAATACAATATTCTTGGAATCCCTGTCGTCGACGAAATTGGAAAGTTGATGGGGATCGTTACGGTTGACGACGTTATTGATGTCATGCGCGAAGAGGCCAATGAGGACCTCTTTATGATGGCGGGTACCAGCCAGGAAGAGCTTATGTATGGTAATAAGTCCTTTCATGTCGCAAGATTACGTCTCCCTTGGTTGTTGACCACTCTATTTGGTGGAGTGACCACCGGGTTTTTGATGTGGCTATACCGTGGCACGCTAGAGCAAGCGATCGCACTGATCACCTTTATCCCGGTTATTACCGGGATGGGAGGGAATGTTGGTGGCCAGACCTCGGCGATAGTCGTCCGTGGCTTTGCGACTGGTCGGATTGATTTTTCCATTATCCGGACGATATTTTTCAAAGAGTTGCGTGTGGGCTTGATCATGGGTTTGGTCTGTGGCCTAGCGATCGCGGCGATCGCTTTTTTCTGGCACCATAATGTTTATCTTGGCTTGGTTGTCGGAGTTGCAATGGCTGTGGCTATTTCAGTCGCTGCCTGTATGGGTGTTCTGGCGACAGCATTTTTTAAGAAGATTGGTATCGATCCGGCGATTGCCGCCAGTCCTTTTGTTCAGACCGTTAACGATATTACTGGGATCATGATCTATTTCTCCACGGCGACTTTCTTTTTGACCCATCTGACCTAAAGGGCTTGAATCGTGCGGCGTGAGCCTCGCAACTCTCCTGCCATCGTATTGCGCCAGGTTAATTATGGTGAATCCGACCTGATCGTCTCCCTGCTGACTGCGGAGCAGGGCGTGCTACGCGGTTATGCGCGTGGCGGGCGCAAAAGTATAAAGCGTTTTGGCCCGGCACTTGAACCCTTTTCGCACATCAATATTCGCTGGCAACCTGGCCGCGGTGATCTGCTGGTCTTACTTGATGCCGATTTGCTTGACCCACATCAAGGGTTGAGGCTGTCATTGGTCTCTCTTGCTCTGGCTGGATATGCCGTTGAAGTCCTTGAGATGTTGCTCCAAGAAGGTGAGGAGCAGTTCGAGTCCTTTTCCTTGCTCCATGGTTATTTAAAGTTCCTGTCAAATCAAGGGGATCCTTCTCTTGCGCGCCTGCTTTTCGAGTTAAGGCTGGTCCAGCACCTCGGATATATCCCTCACTTACTCCATTGCAGCAAATGTTTTATACCATTCGCTGTGGGTGATATTGCTTTTGATCCCGCAAGGGGAGGAAGTCTCTGTGACTCCTGCGCTGAGGGTGAATGGTCGCTGCGTGTCGGGCTTGGGACCCTTGGTAGCCTGTCACGCTCCCTACAAACTCCGATAGGGCTCTTTGAGGGTTTTCGTTTTGGCTCACAGACTCTTCAAGAGGGGGCAACCATGCTATCGCTTATTATGCAAACGATACTGCCTCGACTGCCAAAATCTCTCAGGTTTCTGCAGCAAACAACTGGCCTTGACGAACCTTGACATCCCTAATGTTGGGGGCTAAACTGCCCGCACAAAATTCCCAAATATGACTCCGCCTTTATCGGTGGCTGTTTAAACTTGCAACGGAGGATCCGTGAATTTTCAGGACTTAATTCTTTCCCTGCAGAACTATTGGGCAGCGCAGGGATGTATTATCCAGCAGCCTTATGATATGGAAAAAGGGGCTGGAACTTTCAATCCCGCTACTTTTCTACGAGCTCTTGGCCCCGAGCCATGGAAAGTTGCTTATGTTGAGCCTTCTCGCCGGCCTACCGATGGCCGCTATGGTGAGAACCCCAATCGATTACAGCACTACTATCAATTCCAGGTGCTTCTTAAGCCATCACCACAGAACATTCAGGAACTCTATCTCAATTCACTCAGAAGCTTCGGTATCGATCCCTTGGCTCATGACATCCGGTTTGTTGAAGATGACTGGGAGTCTCCGACTCTTGGTGCCTGGGGTCTTGGTTGGGAGGTCTGGCTTGACGGTATGGAAATTACTCAATTCACCTATTTCCAGCAGGCTGGTGGCATCGATCTGAAACCGATTTCTGGTGAGATCACCTACGGGATCGAGCGGATCGCCATGTACATTCAGGGGGTCGATAATGTTTACGATCTTGAATGGGTAGACGGAGTGAAGTACGGGGACATTCATCACCAATCCGAAGTTGAATTTTCCCATTATAATTTTGAAGAAGCTGATACCGCGATGCTTTTTCAGTTGTTTGATATGTACGAAAAAGAATGTATCCGTCTGGCCGAAAAAGACCTCGTCCTGCCAGCCTATGATTTCGTTCTGAAAGGCTCTCATGCGTTCAACTTGCTTGATGCGCGTAGTGCCATCTCGGTAACCGAACGCGCTGGTTACATTGGTCGCGTCCGGAATCTTTCGCGCCTCTGTGCCGAAGGTTATGTCAAACAACGCGAAAAACTTGGATTCCCTCTACTCAAGCAGGGTTGATTGAACTTTAGATAACGAAGAAGGGATACCCTTTTTCGACTGGAGAATAGAATGTCTGCAGAACTTTTTCTTGAAATTGGCACCGAAGAGATTCCGGCCGGTTTTATCCCCAAGGCCCTTGAGGATATACAGCGGCTGCTGTGCAGGGAGCTTGATCAGGCCCGCATCGCCTATGGGCAGATTCAGACCTTCGCCACTCCGCGACGCCTTTGTATTTCCATTGCCGATGTCGCTCGTTTGCAACAACGGCAGGAACTTGAGGTGACTGGCCCACCTGCTCGCATTGCGTTCGATGCCGAGGGCAAGCCAACCAAGGCTGCCGAAGGTTTTGCACGCACCAATGGAATTGATGTTTCAGAGCTGCAAACCATCACGACCCCGAAGGGTGAGTATCTGTTTATCTCCAAGGTGATCGAGGGGGGAGATGCTGTTTCTCAACTGCCGAACATTCTTGAGACCCTAATCTCGAGCATTCCCTTTCGAAAATCGATGCGCTGGAAAGACCTTGATGTCCGTTTCGCCCGTCCGGTCCACTGGATAGTGGCACTTTATGGCGGAGAAGTTGTCCCCTTCACTTTTGGCGATATTCAGTCGAGCAACCTTTCACGCGGGCATCGTTTTATGGCTCCGGCCGAGTTTACAGTCAGCGGGCTGGATGACTATCTGAGTAAGGCTGAGGAACAGCATGTCATCCCGCAGGTCGCGAAGCGGCGTGGTCTGATTGAAGCCCAACTGGCTGAGCTTGCAACGAAGCTGGGTGGTCGGATCAATCCCGACTCCGAGCTTATTGAGGAGGTCAGTTATCTTGTCGAAACCCCGCAAGCACTGGCTGGCAGCATCGAAGCACGCTTTCTGGCCTTGCCTCCAGAACTTCTGATCACCAGCATGCGTGAACACCAGCGATATTTCACCCTGATCGACGCTCAGGGCAAATTGTTGCCCCACTTCATTACCATCGCCAATACGATTGTGACCGACCCCAACGTGGTTATTGCTGGGAATGAACGGGTGCTCAGAGCCCGATTGTCCGATGCCATGTTCTTTTGGCAAGAAGATCAGAAAACCACGCTCGAGACTCGTCTTGAACCTCTGAAAAAGGTTGTATATCAGGCCAAACTGGGAACCAGTTTTGAGAAGATCGAGCGCTTCAAGGTTCTGGCGAGAGAATTGTCTAGCCAACTGAACCCTGAGATTAAAGGGCTAGTTGAACGTGCTGCATTACTAGCGAAATGTGACCTTGAATCTGGAATGGTTTACGAATTCCCCGAGCTGCAAGGGGTCATGGGGCGCGAATATGCCCTGATTGAAGGCGAAGATCCACGCGTCGCGACTGCGATCTTCGAACACTACTTGCCGACGCAGGCCGGTGGTGAGCTTCCTTCTGATGACGTCGGTACCTTTGTCTCTCTTGCCGATAAGATAGATACTCTGTGTGGCTGTTTCTCGGTTGGCTTGATCCCGACTGGTACTGCGGATCCTTACGCACTACGTCGCGCCGCTATCGGTATTCTGTCGATCATCCTTGAGGGAAACTTTGCAATCTCTATCCCTCAGTTGGTTGCACGGAGTGTTGAACTCCTCGCAACTAAGGCCGAACGTCCTGTTGATGAAATCTCCGCCGAGGTGGTCGAATTTATTCGCCTGCGGCTGGTGAATATGTTGACTGGACAGAATTTCCCTAACGACGTGGTAGATGCGGTGCTGAGTGCAAGTTTTGACCAACCTGCAGACGCCCTGGCGCGGGTCAAGGCTCTTGCCGAGTTGAAGACTCACGCTGATTTTGAGCCACTGGCTATCGCTTTTAAACGTGTCGTCAATATCATCAAGGGTGGAGTTGAGCAGCAGGTCGATCCGAGCTTGTTTGAATCAAACTGCGAAAAAAATCTGAAAAATCAACTCGATCAAGTTATCGTTAAACTTGAGCATCAACTTGCGGGTGGTGATTACGCTGCCGCGTTTGGGACTATTGCCAGTCTACGGCCTGCCGTTGACAACTTCTTTGAAGGTGTCATGGTTATGGCTGAAGACGAGCAGGTTCGTACCAATCGCCTGGCTCTCCTGACTGCAGTTTCTCACCTTTTTACCGATATCGCGGATTTTTCCAAGATTTCGGTCTGAAACTCGGTAGCAGCGGGCACTGCTACCGAAACCCGGGTTGACGTAGGACTGAGTTGACTCGATATATGGTTGTTTTTTGATGGCCGGAGACCGGTCATCACCCGAAAGGTTCATCATGATGAAGCTCGGGTTCATGCGCAGCTCAGTTCCAGATTTAGTCGACTGGTTGCTGAGGTGCGCCTGTGCCAGCCCTTCATTGACCCTTTGTAGGTGATATCGGTATTTCGGCCTTTTTATTTGATGTTTGAGACATAACCTTAAGGAGAATGAAAATGGCCAAGTATGTGTACTTTTTTGGTGATGGGCAGGCCGAGGGTGCGAGCGAAATGCGCAATCTTCTGGGTGGCAAGGGAGCCAACCTCGCAGAAATGACCTCGATCGGCCTGCCGGTTCCGGCCGGGTTTACGATGACCACTGAAGTCTGCAGCGCTTATTACGACAATAATCGGCAATATCCGCCTGCTCTTAGCGATGAGGTGGCAGCGCATCTGACGCAGGTTGAGAAGCTGATGGGGAAGAGCTTCGGCGATCGTGATAACCCATTACTGGTTTCGGTGCGTTCCGGCGGACGCGCCTCGATGCCCGGGATGATGGATACGGTTCTCAATCTTGGGCTTAATGACGAAACGGTACAGGGTATTATTGCCCAGAGTAACGACCCGCGCTTCGCATACGATTCATACCGTCGCTTTGTCCAGATGTACGCCAACGTCGTTATGGGCATGAATGGTGATCTGCTCGAAGACCTGCTGGAAGAGATGAAGGATGAGCTTGGGGTTGAGCTCGATACTGAACTGACAGCAGATGATCTTAAAAAGCTGGTCGGTCTTTTCAAGAGCCGAGTCAAAGAGGTTCTAGGTTCAGCCTTCCCCGAAGATCCTCAGGAGCAGCTCTGGGGTGCTATCAGTGCGGTCTTTGGTTCCTGGATGAATCCGCGGGCGATTACCTATCGGCGCCTGAATAATATCCCCGCTTCCTGGGGTACTGCTGTCAACGTCCAGGCGATGGTTTTCGGCAACATGGGCGATGACTGCGCAACCGGCGTGGCTTTTACCCGCAATCCCTCCACTGGTGAAAATCTCTTCTTTGGCGAATTTCTGGTCAATGCGCAAGGTGAGGATGTCGTTGCCGGGATCAGAACCCCGCAGCCGATCAATAAGGCTGGCGGTGACGGCAGTCTGCCTTCGATGGAAGAGGTCATGCCCGAGAGCTACGCCCAGCTTATGCAGATTCAGCAAGCCCTCGAAAAGCATTATCGCGATATGCAGGATATTGAGTTTACTATTGAAAAAAGTCGCCTCTATATGCTCCAGACGCGGACCGGCAAGCGGACCGCCAAGGCGGCGATCCAGATCGCGGTAGAGATGGTAAAAGAAGGGCTGATCACTGAAAAAGAGGCCGTTATGCGCGTCTCTCCTGACCAGCTCGATCAATTGCTGCACCCCTCCCTCGACCCCCATGCGGCACGGCAGGTTATTGCTAAAGGGTTGCCAGCTTCTCCCGGAGCGGCCAGCGGTGAGGTGGTCTTTTGCGCCAATGAAGCGGAGACTGCCGCCAAGGAAGGGCGCAAGGTGATTCTGGTGCGGATCGAGACCAGTCCTGAAGATATTCACGGCATGCATGCCGCCCAGGGCATCTTGACTGCGCGGGGTGGCATGACCTCCCACGCCGCCGTCGTTGCACGCGGAATGGGCAAGTGCTGCGTGTCGGGTTGTGGCGATATTCGCGTCAATTATAAGGATGACAGCTTCATCGCGCCAGGTGGCATCACTGTCAAAAAGGGTGATGTTTTGACCCTTGATGGATCGACTGGCGAGGTGATGCTCGGCGAAGTTCCGACGGTTCAGCCTGAACTGACGGGCGAATTCTCTACATTGATGGCCTGGGTTGATGGTATCCGGCGTCTGCGGGTGCGGACCAATGCCGACACTCCGCAGGATTCTAAGATTGCCCGTGAATTCGGCGCTGAAGGGATCGGCCTCTGTCGTACCGAACATATGTTCTTCGACACTGAGCGGATCATGGCGGTCCGTGAAATGATTCTGGCCGAAGATCGTAAGGGGCGCGAGATCGCATTGGCAAAGATTTTACCGATGCAGAAGAGCGATTTTCTCGGGATCTTCCGTGAGATGAAAGATCTACCGGTCACCATCCGCTTGCTTGATCCGCCCCTGCATGAGTTCTTACCGCAGACCGCCGCTGAGATCGCTGAACTGGCGGAAGTGATGGGAGTCTCTGTCCAGGCCCTTCAATCAACGGTAGATTCGCTGCATGAGACCAACCCGATGCTCGGTCATCGGGGCTGCCGTCTCGGTATCAGCTATCCCGAAATCTACGATATGCAGGTCCAGGCGATCATGGAGGCCGCTTGCGAGCTGGTTAAGAACGATGGCTTCAGCATAATCCCTGAAATCATGATTCCTCTCGTCGCTCATGTGAAAGAACTAGCGATTCTGCGTAAAAATGCGATTCGCGTAGCCGATGAAGTGATCGCGCGCTACGGGGTCAAGGTCGATTATCTGATCGGCACCATGATCGAGCTGCCGCGTGCCGCGCTGACTGCCGATGCCATTGCGAGCGAAGCAGATTTTTTCAGTTTTGGCACCAACGACCTCACCCAAACCTGTTTCGGTTTGTCCCGCGATGATTCGGGCAAGTTTTTGCCGGGTTATGTAGAGCAAGAAATCCTGCCGACTGACCCCTTTGTCGCAATTGATCCCGATGGTGTTGGTCTCTTGGTCAAAATGGGTTGTGAGAAGGGGCGTGCAACGAAGCCTGGCATTAAGCTCGGTATTTGCGGCGAGCATGGTGGCGAGCCGTCCAGTGTTATTTTCTGCCATAACGCCGGTCTTGATTATGTCTCCTGCTCCCCTTTCCGGGTGCCGATTGCTCGGCTGGCAGCCGCTCACGCGGTATTGCTGGAACAAGAATAAGTTCTTCATCTGATGTGTTGTCATGGTCCCGGGTGCGTTTCTCATCCGGGACTTAGCAGATCAAAGCTCGAGTTCGTTTGTTCCCCTGAAAGTATTGGTTTTAAGTCGATGGTCGATCCTTCCATCTCACCAGTTCGCCGGTTACGCAAGCAGCTATTGCTTATGGCTCTGCTGACTTTTGTCGGCTACTATTTTGCCGATGCCGCGATGGATTCCTTGATCTTTGGCGAGGAGACTTTCCTTGACCAGCTTGTGACGCCAAACACGCATGAGGTCGCTATCCGCTTACTTCACCTGTTCTTTCAGTCACTGATCGTCTGGATTGCCTGGCGCCTGTTTGTCGAGGGGCAAAAGCTGGAAGTCTCGCTGGATAAAAGCAATCAATATCTTGAGCAAGCCAATGCTGAATTGATCGCATCAAACCAGCGGCTCAAGTCCTTTAATTACTCGCTCAGCCACGATCTGCAGAGTCCATTGACCGTCATACTCACTGCCAGTCAAATGATGGAAGACAAAGATTTCGATCTGGCTGCCAATCTGGAGCTCGTTCACACTGCAATTCGCGACAGTAGTCAACAGATGCAAGGGCTGGTCGACTCGATGCTGCTGCTCGCTGGTCTTGGAATCAGGGAAATTCAGATCAAACAGATCGATTTAAGTGCCCAGGCGAATGGGATAGCCGCTTCGCTTGCGAGGAAAGATACCGGTCGCATAGTAAACTGGCAGATCGATGATAGGATCATGGTTGAGGGCGATACGCAACTGATTGCAATTTTACTTGAGAACCTGATGAACAATGCCTACAAATTCACGGCCCAAAGAGATTTGGCAGTTATTTCTGTGAGGCGACGTGATGGGTCCCCTGAAATTATCGAGGTTCGGGATAACGGGATTGGATTTGATCCCCTCTTGGCGTGCGAAATTTTTATGCCATTTTCTCGACTGCAGGCCCATTCTGAGTTTCCAGGCCATGGCATTGGGCTTGCTACGGTGCAGAGTATTGTTGAGCTCCATCATGGGCGTGTCTGGGCTGAATCTGAATCCGATCAAGGGAGTTGCTTCTGTTTTACCCTCGGGGCACAGTTCTAGAGCCGCGTCGTCTCTTCATTCCCCCATCACAGTTTGATTTTTTTTGCCTGCGCAACCGTCAGTCGGCCACTTTTTTGTGCGAGTTGCAGACTGACTCTGCCCAGCCCTCGGTAGAGCTCAGCTAATTGTGGAGATTTCTTCTCCAGCAGCTGCAGATGGGTTGCTACAGTGCCAGCATCTCCACGCACGATCGGGCCAGTCAAGGCTTGTTCTGGCCCCAGGGTAAGGATGTTGGTACAGGTGGCTCGCTGGATGGGCCCGAGCAGCTGCATCGCCTGCTGTTTGTCAAAGCCGCAGTCGAGGAGCAGGTCCCGAGCGCAGGCGGTCAGACTGACCATGAAGTTTGAGGCGATGCAAGCTGCGGCATGATAGGTTGCCTTGGCGTCACTCGGTAAAATGAAGGCTTCCCCTCCCAGAGCAGCAACTAACTCTCTTCCTAAAGACTGCTGATCGGTGTCCCCTTCAATTGCGCAAGGGCAATTCTTGAGGTTCTCAATGGCCATCTGGCGGTCGGCAAATGGCAGCAGGGGGTGGATCGAAAGCAGTCCGGTTCCTGAATGTTGGGGGGCCATAATCTCTGCCAGGTGCAGACCGCTGAAATGGATGAGAGTTCTGCCTGCGGCCAAGCTGACCTCTCGATGCAGGCTGGCCGAAAAATCAATCAGTTGATCATCAGGCAGGGCCAGGAGCAGGATATCCCCATGACGTGCTGCCTGGAGATCGAGAGTGGCAAGTTGAGCGTCACAGCCGATAAATCTTGCCGCCTCTTCGGTCTTCGCGAGATTGCGGCCGATGATTGCGGCAATCGGATAGCCCGCCCGGTGCAGCAACTGTCCAATTGCACAGCCGACAACACCAGGTCCGATCAGAACAATTTTCCGCTTCATGCGACAGAAACCTGTAGCGTGCCAACCTGCTCAATCTCCGCATCGAGGATGTCACCACTGACAATCTGGCCAACCCCGGCCGGGGTTCCGGTCAGGATGATGTCTCCCTCTTCCAAGGTATAAATCTGGGAGATTTCGGCGATGATACGTGGTAGATCGCGCATCATCATGTTGGTGTTCCCCCGCTGGCGAAATTCGCCATTCACCTTCAGGCTGAGATTTAAATTCTGTGGGTCGCTGACCTGGGCAGCTGAAATGAAATCAGAGAGTGGGCAGGAGGTGTCGAATCCCTTGGCAATATCCCAAGGCAGCCCCTTCTCTTTGAGTTCTGTCTGCACATCCCGTAGGGTCATATCGAGTGATACGGCATAGCCTGCGATATATGACATGGCTTGGTCTTCAGCGATGTTTTTCCCGGCTTTGCTGATCAAGATTGCGAGCTCGAGTTCGTGATGACAGTTGGTGGAGAAGGGGGGGATCTGAATCTGTTCTCCGTTTCCGATGATGCTGCTGGCTGGTTTGCAGAAGAGCACCGCCCGATCAGGCACTTCATTGGCCAGTTCGCGAATATGGTCCAAATAATTACGCGCAAGGCAGACGATTTTACCGACATTATATTTCTGGTCAGATCCAATCAGAGTGATGCTGTGCATAAAATTTCCCCAGTTCTTGGTTATTGGGCTTTAGGCAAGGCCCAGTTGCGCGAGATCGCCAGCAGCCGCAGCATAATGACGCTGGCGGCAGACAAAATAATGGTCAGGTTTTCTGGCAGCGGAGTGTATTGCAACGCAACCATCAGCCCGGCACCGAATAAACAGGCCGAGGCGTATATTTCACGTTGCAAGATCAGTGGAACCCGGGTCGACAGGACATCTCGCACGACCCCGCCAGCGGTGGCCGTCATGATCCCCATCAATACGGCGCCAAAGGGTCCAAGATTGAATGCTAATGCCTTGCCAGTTCCGATAACAACGAAGGTACCGAGGCCAATCGCATCAAAATAGAGCAAGGGGTGTGCGAGTCGGTTGAGGTGGCGATGTCCGAAAAAAACCAGCAGCGAAACGATCAACGACAGCCAGAGATAATTTTCGTCCTTCAAGCAAAAAGGAGGAGTGTCGCCCAGCAGCAAATCGCGTAAGGTTCCGCCACCGATAGCGGTCACCATCCCTAGCACTAAAACACCGAGCAGGTCCATTTCACGACGAACTCCGGCCCATGCCCCTGAGGCGGCAAAGGCCGCGGTGCCAATCATATCGAGCAGGTAAAGCAGGGTCATGAGATCTCCTTTTGCGCGGAAGATAGCTTAAATTATCGTCCCGGGCAACCAATGTTGTATACTGAAAGCCGTTTAAACTTTTCGATACCAGCATAGCTACTCGCTTGTTTGGCTCCCATTTACGAATGACGGTACAATGCTTTTACCTATAGCTGATTCTCCCAATTCCGGTTCTCTCCCCAAGGCCACCTGGCTGCTGATTGCTTTAAATGTCGTTGTTTATCTCGCAGTGACTCTGCCCGCCAGTATGCGGCCGCCCGCGCTGGATGATCCGCTGCTTACCGAATATCTGCGGATGCTCGGAGTGCAGGGTCCGATCTCCTATGCAGTGATCCGCGATCAGTTGACGGCCTATGACCTGCTGATCTTTCGCTACGGATTTCGTCCCGCAGATTTCGATCTCATCAGTCTCTTCAGCTCGATTTTTCTCCATGCCGGTTTTTTTCACCTGGCGGGAAATATGTTATTCCTCTATATCTTCGGCAATAACGTTGAACATCGCCTCGGATTTCTCAAGTTCCTATGCGCTTATCTGTTCTATGGGGTGGCTGCTACCCTGTTTTTTGCCCTCTTTGTCTCGGGATCGAATGTGCCACTCATCGGCGCATCAGGCGCTATCTCGGGGGTGATGGGCTGCTATTTTCTCTGGTTCCCACGCAACCGGGTCAATGTTTTTGTCTTCTTATTTCCATTTGTTATCACCACCTTGATGATCCCGGCACGCTGGGTCCTTGGTTTCTATCTGCTGGTCGATAACATCCTCCCTTTTTTGGTCTCGAGCTCTAGCGCAACTGGGGTCGCGCATGGAGCACATATCGGGGGATTTCTCGCTGGACTCGGATTGGTGCTGGTTTCGGATCGGATCAGGTTGGCGCACCCGATCAAAAATGCAGCCAATTGGTCGCCGCAAACAGGTTGTCAGCCAGGGTCGATCCCGCAGGACGTTGCTGCTGGCGAACTGGCTGCGGCAAGTCGTTGCTATCTGGGATTGGAACAGACCCGTCAAAGGCTGGAGGTGCCCCCTCAGACTGCACTCGCTCTGGGGGACTATCTGTTAGAAAAAGGGGAGCATAAGGCCGCACTTAAGGTGTTCCGGCGTTTTATTGCCGAACGGCCGAATAGTTCTGGCCTCGACCGGGCCTATCTATCTGCTGGGAAAATTCTGTTGTTGCAACCACGTTACGCCACCAGTGCCTACCACTATCTGCTTTCAGCCATCGATCTGACATCCTCCCCAACGATCGCCGCCGAGGCCCGTACCGAAATAAGTCGGATAGAAGCCCTCCAGCGTCGTGGGGGACGCCCTTTGGTCCCTTGATTTTACCCCATCTCACACACTCGCAAAGCCATTTGAATGGGGTCTATTGTTGTATTGTCAGGGGTTCTGTCCCCCCAGAGGGAAAGGATTCTCGCCAGGAGTTTTGCTAGAAGAAAGACTCATTACGAAATGTTATATTGAAGGTTGAACTTAAGAGGACTAACCTCAACCTTACCACTTTGTAATATTGCGGAAATCTTAGCGCAATAGAGGAGAGCGTATACTCAGCATCAAAGAGTAGGATCCGCAGTATTTTGACAAGGAGAAAGACCATGAAAAAGTTGATTCAGGTCCTGTGCTCACTTTTTTTTGCGACAACCATGACCATCCCAGTTGACGCGATTGCCAACTCTTTCGAGGACCATCCTGATGTATTGGAAGAGATGACGGACGATCCATCGGCAGCTGGCGGTTTTCACCTTTCGCTTGTAACTGGCGATTTTGGGCTTCCTCTTGGAAAGGACAAGGCCTCTCATTCTGGCTCGCCGCTGATATTTGTCTCTGATTCAACCGGAAAGATTGTTCAAGACGCTCAGGTCATCACAACCGTTATTGGGCCAGCCGGCAGCCAGCTCATGAATCGAGCATGCCCGTTTAGGAGCGGATATCTGGTATTCACTAACCACCTCTTGCCAGGCCGATGCCGGATAGAAGCTGAAGTTGTTATTGATGGCATGTTATTGACGAAAGAGTTCTATTTTGTCAATGCCTGAGTTCAATCGAATGCCGGATTGGGGGCTTCACTGAGGCGGGGATAGATTTGCATGCTTGGCAATGAAGTTTTACAATTCCCATTGGAGGATCCCTCCTTGCTTACATTTTTGGATTCATAAGATGCGCATTCTGTTGATTGAAGATGACCCCGACACCGCAGCCTACCTGACTAAGGGGCTGGACGAGTGCGGCCATAGCGTAAATCATGCTTCTGATGGCAAAGATGGCCTGTTTATGGCTCTAGATCAACCCTATGATGTTTTAATTGTTGACCGGATGCTCCCTGGGTTGGACGGTCTGGCGATTATTCGCACCGTGCGTGCGTCGGGCAATAGTACTCCTGTGCTGATTCTCAGTGCTCTCGGCGAGGTCGATGCGCGGGTTGAGGGGTTGCGCGCTGGAGGGGATGACTACCTGATAAAACCCTTCGCATTCTCTGAATTGCTCGCTCGCCTCGAAGCCATAATCCGCCGCACCGCCAGCGCAAATGAGCAGACGACCAGCCTCAAGGTCGGTGGTCTGGAAATGGATCTGCTTGCCAGAACAGTCAAACGCAATGGGCTGGTTATTGATTTGCAACCGCGTGAGTTTCGCCTGCTTGAATTTCTCATGCGTTACAGCGGTCAGGTTGTGACCCGCACCATGTTGCTGGAAGGGGTTTGGGACTATAACTTTGATCCACAGACGAATGTCATCGATGTGCATATCAGTCGTTTACGCAGCAAGATAGATAAACAATTCGACAGCCCCCTGTTGCATACCATTCGGGGTGCAGGCTATATCCTCCGTGCTGATCACTAAGTTATCTAAAAGTTCGACCTTTCGGCTCGCCCTGGTCTACATGGCCTTATTCAGCATTTCGGTGTTGCTGCTCCTCAGTTTTATCTACTGGTCTACGGCCGGCTATATGGTCCGCCAGACCGAGGCGACCATAGAGGCCGAAATCAGCGGTCTTGCCGATCGTTACGATATCTCTGGGTTGACAGGCCTAAGTAAGGTCATCAGCGAAAGATTGACCCGACGGTCGGCAAAAGCCTCGCTGTACCTGCTCGCTGATGCACAGTTTAACCCGATTGCGGGCAATCTTGAGAAATGGCCGAAAGGAAAACCCTCCGATCAAGGGTGGGTATCTTTTAAAATAGAGGGGGGAGACCCCTTAGATAGTGACGAACGACATGAGGCCTTGGCGAGGGTCTTTCATCTGCAGGGACGCTTTCATTTGCTGGTTGGTCGCGATGTCCATGATTTGGAAGAAATTCAGAAGTTAATCCGCGAGGCCCTGTTTTGGGGGCTGATGATGACGATTGTCCTTGCTTTGGCCGGCGGGATTATGATGAGCAGAACCATGATGCATAAAATCGAAATCATCAATGCGACCTGCCACCGAATAATGGACGGGGACCTGACCCAGCGAATCCCACGTTCGGGCGGCGATGATGATTTCGATAAATTGATTGAGACCCTCAACTGTATGCTCGAGCAGATAGAGGTCTTGATGCAGGGTGTCAGGCAGGTTACCAATAACATCGCACACGATTTGCGGACCCCTCTGAGTCGCTTGCGTCGCCGCCTTGATATGCTTCGTCAAGACAGGGCAACCGATGAGCGCAATGAAGAACTGCTAGAGCAAACGATCAACGAGGCCGATGGGTTACTGGCGACATTCAAGGCATTATTGCGTATCAGTGAAGTTGAGTCCGGGAGTCGGCGGGGTGGCTTTGAAAATGTCGATATTGGTGCCTTATTGGAAGATCTTATCGAACTTTATGAACCTTTAAGTGAAGAAAAGGGCCAGACAATTGTCGCCGAAAGACAGCAACCCCAACTCATTCAAGGTGATCGTGACCTGCTCTTTCAGGTGTTCTCAAATGTTCTGGATAACGCAATCAAATATACCCCATACGCCGGGCAAATTCGCCTTGTCGTCAAAGATCAACCTGACCTGGTGCAGATATCTGTCTGCGACAGCGGCCCGGGGATTCCGACTGATGCTCATGGAAAAGTGTTTGAACGCTTTTATCGTCTCGAAGAGAGTCGATCCTCACCAGGCAATGGCCTGGGTTTGAGCCTGGTTGCCGCAATAGTCCATTTGCATTATGGCCGAGTTGAGTTGGCAGACTGTAACCCCGGGCTCAGCCTGACGATAACCTTGCCTCGGGTGAGCTGACGGTCTGTTATGTAGGGCGATACGCAGTACGAGGTATTGAGCTTTTGCTGGTTGTTTTTCATAAAATTGGCCTCTTGTTTTTTTGGATCTGGTTGATTATATATTTGACGGAGATATTCGATCGCTCACGGTGTCTAAAGGTTCTAGCACATGAGGATGTTTGATCCCCCCAGGTGCATTAGTGTGACAGCCTAATTTACTGTGAGTTGGTAAGGAGTTTTGAGCGAACAATGAGTGCAAGAATGTCCTTTCAATATTTGCTGAAGTCAGGCGGCAGGCTGTTTATTCTTTTCTGCTTGATGAGTGCGCAGATTCAACTTGGATCGACACTTCAGCATTTCTCTATACTCACTGAAGTTTGTCGTGCCTTCGACAATTCTCTTCCAGAGAATAATCTACTTCCTGAGTACGGTTCGGATGATTGCTCCGACTTGCTCCAGACCGCAATTCCTGATGTTACACAGGCGAGTGAAATGTACCCGAGCTCTCTGTCCTCTCTCCCCTGGATTCAAAGACACACGACCGACATTGCTCTTCTTCCCCTGTCACGCCCACCGCCACACTCTTTTTCGACCTGAACCAATCACTCTCTGCCGGTTTTTCCGCCGATAATAACTCAATAAGAGCTGTGCACTGACATGGATGGCAATCCAGAGAGGTACATGGCGCGATTTCTTATAGTTAGTGAAAGGACAATCGATGATTAGCGTTGAGCGAATCAGTCGTATGTATGGAGATTTTATTGCCGTAGACGAAGTCTCGTTTACGATCGGGCGCGGTGAGATAGTCGGTCTGCTTGGTCACAACGGCGCCGGCAAGTCAACTATTATGAAGATGCTGACCGGTTACCTCGAACCAAACAGCGGTCGGGCGCTTATTGGTGGTGAAGATCTGTCCCAGCATACGGCCAAAGCCCAGGGGCGGATCGGCTACCTTCCGGAGAATTGCCCGGTATATCCAGAGATGAGCGTTGTCGATTTTCTTGATTTTACTGCCAAGTTGCGTCGCATTGAAGCGCGGCAACGGCCCCGCGCAATACGCAGCGCCATTGAACGGGCCGATCTTGCCGAGAAGGCCCAGGCCTCAATTTCGACACTGTCGCGGGGCTACCGGCAGCGGGTCGGGGTCGCCCAGGCATTGCTGCATAATCCGGAAATTTTGATTCTGGATGAACCGACCAACGGTCTTGATCCCGGTCAGATTGAACATATGCGTGGCTTGATAAAGACTCTGGGAGAGCAGTCAACCCTGCTTATTTCGACTCATATCCTACAGGAGGTCGCAGCGGTCTGTGACAGGGTGCTGATCTTGCGGCGCGGACAACTGGCGCTCGACGCGCGGTTGGATGAGCTGCGCGGCAAGGGACTGTTGCTCTGCTGTGATGCGGCCCCACCGCAGGCACTGGACCGGCTGCAGAAGCTCCCGGAGTTGGCGGCAGTTGAGCTGCAGAGCCAGGCTCAGGGGCGTTTCGTCTACCGTTTGGAACCAGAAGGCCAACAAACTGATCGCATGGCAATTGCGCCTCTGATTGCGCGGGCGGTTATTGCCTCCGGCTGGCAACTCTTTGGTCTGCAGCCAGAAGAGGAGTCGCTGGAGAAACTTTTCCATCAGATCACCGCTGGGGAGGTCAAACATGTTGTCTGATAGTCTTAGAGTGGCGCGCAAAGAGCTTGCCAGCTTCTTCGCTTCGCCAGTCGCCTACATCTTTCTCGCCGCCTTTTTAACGGTCAGCCTTTTTGTCTTCTTCTGGGCTGACGCCTTTTTTGCACGCAACATTGCCGATGTGCGGCCGCTGTTTCAATGGATGCCGATCCTGTTGATCTTCCTGGTCGCGGCCCTGACCATGCGCATGTGGAGTGAAGAGCGGCGCATGGGTACCATCGAACATCTGCTGACCCTGCCGGTTTCTCCTCTGCAAATACTGGTCGGTAAGTTCCTGGCATGCCTCAGTTTGCTGGCGCTGGCCCTGCTGTTAACCCTGCCGCTGCCGATCACCGTCAGCATTATCGGCGCTCTCGATTGGGGCCCGGTCTGGGGGGGCTATCTGGCAGCGCTGTTTCTGGGGGCAGCTTATATCGCCATCGGACTCTACTTAAGTGCTCGCACCGACAATCAGATTGTCAGTCTCATTTCGACGGTCTTTGTCTGCGGCGTCTTTTATTTGCTCGGCAGTGACCTTTTGAGCGGTTTTTTCGGCAACCATACCGGGGAGATCCTCAAGCTCCTCGGTAGCGGTTCCCGTTTCAGTTCCATTACCCGTGGGGTGATCGACCTGCGTGATCTCTACTATTACCTGAGCCTGCTCGGCGTGTTCTTCTGTCTGACCCTCTACACGTTGGCAAAATTACGCTGGGCCAAGGGGGCAAAGACGCGCAGTCATCGCGCCTACGGTTTGTTGACCTTGCTGCTGATCGCTAACCTGTTGTCCGGTAACCTGTGGTTGCAACAGCTGGGTCAGGTGCGTGCTGATCTGACCGAGGGACAGATCTATTCGATTTCGCCTGCGACCCGCCAATATCTGCAGAAACTTCAACAGCCGCTGCTGATTCGGGGTTACTTCAGTGCCAAGACTCATCCCCTGCTGGCCCCGCTGGTGCCGCGTCTGCGCGATATCCTCACCGAGTATCAGATTGCCGGTGGCGACAAGGTCCATGTTGAATTTATCGATCCGCAATTGAATCCCGATTTGGAAGCCGAGGCCAATCAGAAATATGGCATCAAACCTGTGCCGTTCCAGGTGGCAGACCGATATCAGTCGGCGCTGGTCAACTCCTACTTTCACTTGTTGGTTCAGTATGGCGATCAGTTTCAGGTCCTCAGTTTCCGTGATCTGATCGAGGTTAAACAGCAGGGGGAGATGGGGATCAATGTTGAGCTGCGTAATCCCGAGTATGAACTGACTCGCAGTATCAAAAAGGTGATGTACAGTTTTCAGGGCGGTGGCGATCTGTTTGCCTCCTTGAGTAAACCACTCACCCTGACCGCCTATATCTCCAGTAAGGAGAAGCTGCCAGATTTTCTGCAGAACTTTGAGCAGGACTTGCAGTCCCTGGCTGGTGAATTGAAGCAACAATCGCAGGGCAAATTGACCTTCAAACAGCTCGATCCCGATGCCGATGGCGGCGCGCTGGCAAAGCAGATTGCCAAGGACTTCGGTTTTCAGCCGATGCAGGCTGGCCTGTTCGATCCGCAGCCTTTCTATTTCTATTTGACCCTGAATGATGGCGAACAGCAGATCCAGGTCCCATTGCCATCGGCGTTCAAAAAAGCTGAACTCAAGACGAGTCTTATGGCGACCCTCAAGCGTTTTTCGGTCGGTTACTTAAAGACCATCGCCTTTGCCGTCCCTCAGCCGCCGGTCAACCCCTATATGGCGCAGTATGGCGGTGGCGATACCAGTAAGCACTTTGAGGCCTTGAAACAGAAACTTGAAGAGAATCACAATGTGCGCAGTTTCGACATCAATCAGGGTCTGGTGCCTGACACCGCCGATCTGCTGCTGGTTGCGGCCCCTGATGATCTCAAAGAGAAGGGGCTATTCGCCATCGATCAGTTTTTGATGAAAGGTGGTACGGTGCTGATGGCTGCGTCCCCCTATCAGGTCAAACTGAGTCGAAGCAGCCTGACGGCCAGTCTGCAGCCGAGCAAACTGTTGAGCGATTGGCTGAAGCAGAAGGGCCTGAGCCTGGATGGAAAACTGGTGCTCGACAGTCGTAACCAGCCATTCCCGATTCCGGTCAATCGCAATGTCGGTGGTTTAAATATCCGTGAATTGCGGATGGTACCCTATCCTTATTTTGTCGATGTCCGGGATGCCGGGTTGAATGCCGATCTGACGGTGACCAAATCATTGAACAGGGTGATGCTCACCTGGGCCTCACCGATCAGCATCGATGCGCAGAAAACTGCCGGGATGAAGGTCGACAGGCTGCTGAAGAGTTCGGGTGATTCCTGGACCTCAACAGAGCTTAATCTGATCCCGCGTCTGGGCGCAGGGGGGCAGGCGGCCTTTACCCCTGGTTCTGATTTGGGCGAAAAGCTGCTGGGTGTCGCCCTGACAGGACGCTTCGATTCAACCTTCAAAGGGAAGCCTTCGCCGTTGCTGGAGACTGCGAAAAAACCGGATGAGGCGGATTCCAAAAAACAAACAGCTGCAGAAAAAAAACCGGTTCAGAGAGCAGATGCAGTGATTGACCGCTCACCTGAATCAGCGCGTCTGATCCTGTTCTCCTCAAGCGATTTTCTCAGTGATCAAACTCTGCAGCTGGCTTCCAGTGTTGCCGGTCAACAAGAGCTGGGAGCACTGCAGTTGGTTGAAAACAGCCTTGACTGGTCGCTGGAGGACGCCGGTTTGCTGAGCATCCGCAGCCGCGGTCACTACGCCCGCACCCTGGTGCCATTAAGTCGCGATGCGCAGATAGAGTACGAATACATCAACTATGGACTGGTGCTCTTCGGTCTGTTGCTGGTCTTCGTTGGTTACCGCTTGCGGCGGCGCAAGGTTGAACGGCGTTATCAGCAGCTGCTTGAAGGGAGGAATTAACGATGCGCATTAAAATATTCATTTTAAGCCTGTTATTGCTGGTCCAGCTGGGTCTCGCCTTGGCTATGGGATTGGGGGGTCAAAATCTCAAGGCTTTCGATGCCACCGAAAATCTACTGAGCCTCGATAAGACTCAAGTCGATCATTTGGTTTTCGAAGGGACTGATGGCCAGAAGCTTGTCCTGCAGAAAAATGCTGATCACTGGCGCTTGCCGGATCATTATAAAGCCCTGGCTGACGATCAAAAGATCGAGGATCTGCTGACCTCCCTCAGTGAGCTGCGGCGGCCATGGCCGGTGGCGGAGAAAGGGACGGCGCATAAGCGTTTCAAGGTTGCCGATGACACTTTTGAACGTCGCCTGACCTTTTTTCACGGGGAAAAAGAGCTAGGAGGCCTGCTGCTCGGCAGCTCACCGGGGTTTCGTAAGGTCCATGCGCGGGTTGCTGGCGAGGAGTTAGTCTATGATATTCCATTCAGCAACTATCAAGTCAGCTTGAAGCCTGAAGATTGGTTAGATAAGGGCCAGTTGAAGCTGAAGGCAGAGCAGATCAAGAGCATTACTCTCGCCGATTGCCGCCTGCGACAGCAGGATAAAAAACTGGTTATCGAAGGGTTGTCTGACACCGAGCAGACACAGGCCGCGAAGGCGAGTGAGCTGCTGAATAAACTCGCCAACCTGACTATTATCGATGTTATAGCTAAGCCTGAACAGTCACTGGCGACCAACCCTGAGTTGAGTATCGATCTGAAGCTGGCCGATGGTCGTGACCGCAGCTATCGGTTTTACCAGGGGGCTGCTGATAAGGAATTGCAGCTGCAGGTGTCAGACCAGCCCTGGCTGTATAAACTGTCTCCCGGGATGAAGGATGAGCTGGGCGGCTTCACCCGTGCCGCTCTGGTTGAAGCACGCGCTGCTGAAGCAGCAGCGGCAGCGACTAACTAACTCGATGCCCCTTTGCTCGCGCTCTTTGGATGCGAGTAAGGGGGGGGATGAAGAGAATTGCTCCTTGCGTTGGATAGCTTAGAATACTAAGTTCTGCGAAGACTGAAAATGACCTGTTGCATGGCGGCAGCAATGGTTTGAGGACACCCTTTCTATGGTTAACCTCAAGCCACTATTCCTCGGTCATTAATCCCGTCGTCGCGTAAATTTACTTTAAGGATACTTTTATGGATGTATTGCAGCAGCGTTTCGGTCAATTGAAGGAGAATCTTTCCCAGCAGGTCATCGGTCAACCGCAGCTGATTGAGCGACTGCTGATTGCCCTGTTGGCCGATGGTCATTTGCTGGTTGAGGGGGCACCCGGTCTGGCCAAGACGCGTGCCATTCGGCAATTGGGCGAATTGCTCGAGGGAAGCTTTCACCGTGTGCAGTTTACCCCCGATTTGCTTCCCGCCGATTTGACCGGAACCGATGTCTACCGCGCCGAGCAGGGTTCCTTTGCTTTTGTGCCCGGTCCACTGTTTCATAATCTGATTCTGGCGGATGAGATCAACCGCGCGCCAGCCAAGGTTCAGTCGGCTCTGCTCGAAGCGATGGCTGAACGCCAGATCAGTGTCGGACAAACAACCTACCCGCTGTCCGATCCTTTTCTTGTCATGGCAACACAGAACCCGATCGAGCAGGAGGGAACCTATCCCTTGCCTGAGGCGCAACTTGATCGCTTTCTGCTGCACGTGCGCGTCGATTATCCTGCGGTTGAGAGTGAACGCCTGATCCTTAGACTTGCCCGTCGCGAAGCTGCAGGACAAGTCAGTGCTGCCACACCAGAAACTGATTTTTTACCGCTCTCATCGACAGAACTGCGCCAGGCACGTCAGCAGGTGCTCGATCTTTATCTGGCGGAAAATCTGGAGGAGTATCTGTTGCAGTTGGTGCTGGCGACTCGAAACCCCGCTCCTTACGGCGAAGACCTGACGAGCGCTATTCAATATGGTGCCAGTCCACGTGCCAGTATCGCCCTTGATCGTTGTGCCCGTGCCCGTGCCTGGCTGGCCGGACGAGATCATGTGCTCCCCGAAGATATTCAGCATCTGGCTTTCGATGTGCTGCGCCACCGCTTGATTCTTAGTTACGAGGCGGAAGCCAGCGGCATGAATGCCGATCGCCTGATTTCCGAACTGATTGCACGGGTCCCGGTCCCCTGATGATGTTCAAACCTTCGCTCGCAACTCATTCCCCCGTTACCATTGAGCTGGCTGAATTGATCGCGCTTGGAGATCAGTTGTTGCCGTCAAATTCACAAACGGGTCGAAGGCTTGCTTCTCAGCAAGGTGGTTACCATAGCCGTTTCCGCGGCCGCGGCATGGAGTTCGCCGAGGTGCGGGCTTATCTGCCCGGTGATGATGTCCGCAGTATCGATTGGCGGGTGACGGCGCGCCGCGGCAAGGTCCACACCAAGCTGTTTCATGAAGAGCGTGAAAGACCGGTGCTGGTCGCTCTCGACTATCGGCGGCCGATGTTTTTCGCCACGCGTGGCCGCTTCAAAGCGGTTCAGGCTTCACAAATGGCCGCACTCTTCGCCTGGCAGGCCATAGCGCGCGGGGATCGGGTTGGAGGGTTTATCTTCTCCGAAGAACGCAATCTCGAGTTGCGTCCGCAGCTGGGGAAAAAGGCTGTGTTGCAGCTGTTTCGTCAGATGGTCGCTGATCCGGCCTGGCAACGTGAGCCGCATAAACCCTTCGCTCCAAAACAGCGTCTAGCCCAAACCCTGCAGCGCCTGCAGCGGGTCGCGCGACCTGGTAGTCTGATTCTACTGCTGAGTGACTTTAGCCAGTTGGATGAATCGGTTGAGAAGCAACTGGCGCTATTGAGTCGACATTGCGAGCTTGGTCTGGTGCACTGTTTCGACCCCCTTGAAGCTGAACTCCCTCCGGCGGGAACCTATCGCCTGAGTGATGGCGTGCGGGATCTGACCATTGCCACCTCAGATGCCAGGGCGCGTAAGGATTATCAACTTCAATTTGTTCAACGGCGTGCCATGTTGCAGGATTTCTGTCGTCGTCAGCATTCGCATCTATACTCTTTACCGACCGACCTTGACCCGCACGAATGTTTGACCGGCGCGAAAGGGGAGGATTAAGGATGCCGCAAACCCCCATGACACCGCCTGACCTTTCCTTGCGCGACATTCATCTGCCAGCCGAGATCGGCTACTGGCCGCTGGCTCCCGGCTGGTGGCTGCTTCTCGGCGGGCTTATTCTTCTCGGGCTGGGGGTTCTCTTTGTTTTTCGTTTTCGTCAGCGCCGCCGGTTGAGACGTTTGGCGCTCCGTCAGCTCGACAGCTTGCAGAGCCTCAGGGGCGCTGAGCTGGCGACAGACCTTTCACGGTTACTGCGGCAGGCTGCGGTCACCCACTTTCCGCGTTATCAGGTTGCGGGGTTGACCGGTAGGGACTGGCTTGAATTTCTGGATCGTCCCTTCCCCGAGAGACCTTTTACGACAGGAGTTGGCTCTGTCTTGTACGACGCGCCTTATCGTTCTGAAATAGTCATTGAGGATGAGTCATTGATCAGCCTTTGTCGCAAATGGCTCAGGAAACTGCCGCCGCAGCCGTTGTCTTTCTGGAGAGGCCGATGATTCAATTTGCCTGGCCCTGGGCTTTTTTACTCTTGATTCTCCCCTGGGTGATCTTCAAACTCTGCCCGCCTGCGCTTGCTGCAGAAGAAGCGGCGCTCTGGGTGCCGAGCCTCTCCCCCTTTGGCGAGGCTCAGCATCAGAAGATTCAGCGCAAGGGTCGTTGGCAGATCCCTTTAGCGCTGCTCTGCTGGTTGCTGTTGGTCGGAGCCACCGCTCGTCCCCAGTGGTTGGGGGATCCGGTTGAACTGCCGGTCAGCGGTCGTGATCTGCTTTTGGCAGTCGATCTCTCAGGTAGTATGCAGACTCAGGATTTCAAAATCGGCAGTGAAACGGTGGATCGTCTGACCGCACTCAAAGCAGTTGCTGATCAGTTTATTCAGCGGAGGGTTGGAGATCGCCTCGGTTTGATCCTGTTTGGCGATCAACCCTATGTGCAAGTCCCACTGACCTTCGATCGTGAGACTGTCCAGCAACTCTTGAATGAATCAGCGCTCAAGCTGGCCGGTGAGCGGACCGCCATTGGAGACGCTATCGGCCTCGCCGTGAAACGGTTAAAAGCAGGGGAGGGGAAACAGCAGATCCTGATCCTGCTGACTGACGGTGCCAATACCGCTGGGCAGCTCACTCCGCTCAAGGCTGCAGAGTTGGCGGCGCGCGAGGGATTGAAGATCTACACCATCGGCATCGGAGCTGATGAGATGGAGGTCCGCAGCTTCTTCTATCGCCAGACCATCAACCCCTCGGCCGATCTGGATGAGAAGACCTTGACTGCCATCGCAAAACAGACCGGTGGGCGTTATTTTCGGGCGCGCGATACTGAACAACTGGCTGAAATCTACGCCGAACTTGATCGTCTCGAACCGGTCGAGCGTGAGCACGATGTCTATCGTCCGATCTCTGAACTTTATTTCTGGCCGCTGGCTTTCGCTCTGACCGGCGCACTGTTATTGATCCTGCTCCCACAGTTGCCTGTGTTGCAGGATCGGAGGCGCGGATGAGCGAATTTCATTTTCTACGTCCTGATTGGCTTTGGGGTCTCCCCCCTGCACTGCTGTTGCTCTTCTGGATGGCGCGGCGTCAATTGCGCAGTCGCAGTTGGCAGGCGGTATGTGATCCTGAACTTCTGCCGCACCTGCTGCTCGGGCGTTCGGTGCGGCGAGCCAACTGGCCGCTCTGGTTTTTCCTGTTCGGTCTGTTACTCTGCGTTCTTGCGCTGGCTGGCCCGGTCTGGCAACGTCAGCCACAGCCGCTCTTTCGTCAGCAATCAGCGCTGGTAGTGTTGTTTGATCTTTCCCGCTCGATGCAGGCTGCAGATTTAAAACCGAGCCGTTTTTTGCGCGCACGGCTCAAGATTGAGGACTTGCTCAGGCAACGCAAAGAGGGGCAGACTGCCCTGATCGTATTCGCTGCGGATGCGTTTACGGTCACGCCGTTGACTGAGGACCGCCACACCATTGAAGCGTTGCTCAAAAGTATTGATCCCGGGATGATGCCAGCTCAGGGGAGTCGGCCAGATCGTGCCATTCTACTGGGGCTTGGGCTGTTGCAGCAGGCGGGACTTAAACAGGGACGATTGCTGCTGGTGACCGATGAGGATCGGCCGGAGGGGACTCTAACTGAGGCGCGAAAGCTGCCTGAACAGGGGTTTGAACTGGCGGTGCTCGGTGTCGGCACTCAACAGGGCGCGCCGATTCCCCAGAGCGGCGGTGGTTTCTTCAAGGACAACCAGGGGAACCTGGTGTTGCCGCAGTTAAACCGCTCAGGGTTGGAGCAACTCGCCAGTGCGGGGAACGGCCCTTATCATAGCATCAGCGTCGATGATAGTGATCTTCGCAGCCTGCTCGCCGGTCTGGATGATCATAGCCTCAACCAAGCTGGACAGCATACATCTGTCACCGGGGATATCTGGCGCGAAGAAGGGGTCTGGCTGCTTTGGCCCCTGGTGTTGTTGGCGGCGTTCGCCTTTCGCCGTGGTTGGTTACTGGTACTCCCCTTATTGTTTCTGCTCCCAGCCCCGGCCGAAGCCTTCAGTTGGCAGGAACTCTGGCAGACACCCGATCAACAAGCTGCACAAGCCTTTGAGCAACAGGATTATACCAGCGCTGCTCAGCGCTTTGAGGATTCCCGTTGGAAGGCAACGGCCCTCTATCGGGACGGCAAGTTTACCGAGGCGGCAAAACTTCTTGACGATCCGCAGGACGCCGATGATTTTTATAACCAGGGGAATGCCCTGGCTAAACAGGGTGATTTACAGGCTGCGCTCAAGGCTTATGATCAAGCTTTGAAGCAGGACCCTGAGCACGCCGACGCCCGGTTCAATAAGGAGTTGGTTGAAAAGGAGCTGAGGAAGCAGCAACGGGAGCAAAAAGATCAGCAGAGAAATCAAGAGAAACAAGCAGGGGATAAAAACGCTCAGGGGGATCAGCAGAAAAAGTCTGATCAAGGTCAAGAGCAGACTCAAAATCAAAACTCCTCCTCTGCAGACGCGAAACCGCAGAATCAGAATCAACAAGGGGCGAGCGATCAGGATAGCTCAGCTCAGGACGATAAGCAGTCGCAGCAAAATCAAGCGGCCGAACAATCGGCTGATGAACACGAAGACGATCAACAAAAGCCCGAATCCTCACAGGCCACTCAGCAGGAGAAAGCTCAACCTCCTACAGAACAAGCCGAGGAGCAATCAACCTCCGCTGCCGCAGAAGAGTCACCGGAAACCGCCGAACAGCGTGAATCGCGGCTGCTGCTGCAACAGATCCCCGATGACCCGGGCGGGCTGATGCGGCGTAAATTTCTTTATCAATACCGCCAACGCGGTCAGCAAACGGAAACGGAACGATCATGGTAAGCCAATGGCGTTATTTCATTCTTCCTCTACTCTGCTTTATCCTCTGGGGAGGAGCTGCCCATGCGGCCTCAGTGACTGCGGTGGCTGATCGCGACCGCATTGCGGTTGGTGAAAGTATCGAGCTTCAGCTACGCGTTGCTGGCAGCCCTGATGGTGAACCGGACTTCAGTCCTCTGGAGGCGAACTGGGAGATTCTGAGTCGCTCGCAGAGCAGCCAAATGCAGATCATTAATGGCAGCTTCAGCCGTTCGGTGGTCTACAGCATGGCTCTGATGCCCCGCACTCAAGGGACGCTGATGATCCCGGCGGTGTGCTTCGGCCAGGATTGCTCGTTGCCGTTGCCGATCAAGGTCTCAAAGACACAAGCCAAGAGCGGTGGAACTGATGACGCCCTGTTGCTCGAGACCGAGATCAGCCCGCAACAGATTGTGAGCCAGGGGCAACTGCTGTTCAAGGTGCGCCTGCTCCGGCGCGTCGATCTGTTAGATGGACAGTTAAACGAACCCCAGCCGACTGGCGTCTCTGCAGTGGTCAAGAAGTTGGGCGATGATCGTAGTTATGAAACTCGGCGTAACGGTCAATTGTACCAGGTGATCGAACGTAACTACGCGATCTTCCCGCAGGGGGTGGGGCTGATGAAGATCCCCGCGTTGCAGTTTGATGGCAGCATTACCGCCGGTCGGACCCGCTTCGACCCCTTTGGCCAGCAAGGGCAACGGGTGCGCCGCACTTCGCAGCCACTAAAAGTTGAGGTCTTGCCGTTACCAAGCGATGTTGGACGCCGCCCATGGATCCCGGCCAGCGGCCTTGTTTTAGATGATGACTGGCAGCAAAATCCGCCCAAATTGACGGTTGGAGAACCTGCCACGCGGACTCTGAACCTGCGTGTGTCCGGTGTGCAGGCGGCGCAGTTGCCAGAGTTGAAACCAAAGATGCCCGCCGAATTTAAGACATATCCGGATCAAGCCAAGCGTGATGATCAATTCAGTATCAATGGAGTTACCGGGGCCCTCGAACAAAAGATTGCCATAGTCCCGACCCATGCCGGACACTTCAGCCTGCCTGCAATTGACCTTGACTGGTGGGACATCAATCAGGGCCGCTGGCAAAGGGTCCATCTTGACCCTCTCGAACTTGAGGTTTCCCCGGTCCCTGGCGCAGCGCTGATCGGCCCGGTTCCGAGTTCGACACCGCCAGTTCAGAAATCCATTGGCACTAAGCCCGCAGCTGAAGGCCCCTCGCAAACCACGGTGGGCGCAGTCACGCCTGTTCCTGCCAAAACTGCGGTTGGGTTCTGGCCCTGGCTCAGCTTAGCGCTTGGTCTTGGCTGGCTATTGACTCTGTTTCTGTTGTTCTCCAAACGGCAGCGTTCTGAGCTTTCTAACCAAGATTCTGCCCTGGGGAACGGCCACCTCAATGAAAAGCTCGCCTATCGAGCGGTTCTTATGGCGGCCCGCAATAATGATCCTCAAGCCACACGTCAAGCTTTGGTGACCTGGTGCCGACTACTTTTGCCCAGGGATCAAAACAGTGCTTATGAACAGTTCTGCGGGGCCGTAGGGCCGGCTTTTCTTAAAGAACTTGGAACCCTTGATCTTTGTTTGTACGGGGAGGCCGGTCAGCCTTGGGACGGGCAGGGGTTCGTGAAGAATCTTGAAGCTTGGCAACCGATTCCTGTTAATCTCCAAAGTACTGGGTTGCCTGACCTTTATCCCACTGATTTACAAAAAGGCCTGTGATCTTTAGAATTCCATCACTAATGAAAGTTAGGTCTATTGTCTCTTCATTGTTCTTTCGGCCGGATATATTTGAAACCTGCTCCGCGCCTAGGTAGGATCACCTTTAAAGAGTTTGATAATATCCTCCAGAATCAGGTAACTTGCAGGGACCAGTAGCAGGCTGAGAAAGGTACCAAAGAGGATACCGAACCCGAGTGAAACCGCCATTGGAATCAGAAATTGGGCCTGAGTGCTGGTTTCGAGTAATAGAGGGAGCAGACCGAGAAAGGTGGTCAACGAGGTCAGCAGGATCGGGCGAAAGCGCGCACCGCCTGCGATCATGACTGCATCTTGGAGCGGCACCCCTTCGAGTCTGCGCTTGTTGATAAAATCGACCAGCACCAGACTGTCGTTCACCACGACCCCACAGAGGGCCAGAATGCCGAGCATACTCATGAAGCTGAGATTCATCCCCATCAGCATGTGTCCGACGATCGCGCCGCCGACGCTGTAAGGGATGACCAGCATGACCATCAGGGGTTGTAGGTAGGATTTAAAAGGGATCGCGAGCAGGCCATAAATGGCGAAGAGCACAAAGCCGACGCCGTAGAGCAGGCTGCCGACGGACTCGCTCTGTTCGCGTAATTCCCCTTCCAGGCTGTAGCGCACACCAGGAAACTCCGGGAGTAACTCATCAAGGTAGTTGCGCAGGTCAGCAGCCACCCGGTTTACATCAACGCGTTCTTTGTCGACATCGGCGGTTACGTTGACCGCCCGGTGCCTCTCAACCCGCCGAATGGTCGAGTAGCCGGTGCTGAGTTCCAAGTCGGCGACCTGCCGAAAGGGCACATCGACGCCAGCGGGCGTGCGAATTTTCATGTTTTCGAGACTCGCCGCGGTCTTACGCTGCTGGCTGGGGTAGCGCAGCATCACTCGAACGTCATCACGTCCGCGCTGAATTCGCTGAATTTCGGCCCCGAAAAAGGCAGTGCGAACCTGTTGCCCTAAGTCGATCGACTGCAGTCCGAGGAGTTCAGCCTCAGGCTTGAGACGCATCTGGATCTCCTGCTTCCCTTGATCGAAACTATCCTGAACATCATAAACCCCGGGATATCCTCCCAAACGTCCTTTTATCGCTGCCGCGACTTGAGTCAATTGGGCAAAGTCTGCCCCTGTCAGTTGAACATCGATCGGATTGCCACTGCGACCGATCTCGGCGCGATAGGTCAACTCTTTGGCGCCAGGGATATTGCCAATCCGTTTGCGCCATTCATCGACGATCTCACTGGTGGTGACTGAACTCAAACGATCTTCAGGGGGAACCAACTCCAAGGTGACCTGTCCAATCTCCGGGTTACCACTCATCCCCGGACGCCCACCACCGCTCCAGCCTATACTGACAAGGATATTACGGATCAATGATCCTGATCCGTCCGGTTCCTGAAACTTTTCTTGTAGCTGCAACGCAACCTGACCAATCCGTTCAACATGGGTCCGTGTCTGCTCAACCGAGGTTCCTGATGGCATTACCAGGGTCGCACGTGCGGTTTCACTCTGAATGCGCGGGAAGAAGGTGTAGCCATATCGGCCGCTGATTACGAAACTGACAATAATCAAAACGGCGGTCGTGAACAAAGTAAAGGTCAAGACCCGGCGATCAATGGCTTTTTTGAGTATTGGTTGGTAGAGCTTTTGGATGAAATTTTCAAGCGCATCGGCAATTCGCGCCTGAAGCCTAAGGAGGGGGCCCTTTTCACCCTTTTTCATATGCACATGGCGCAGGTGAGCAGGGAGAATCAGCTTTGATTCGATCCATGAAAAACAGAGCACCGGAATGATGATCAACGGAATCTGGGCGAAGATCGGTCCGCGTCGACCTTCCATGAAAAGCAGGGGTAGAAAAGCTGCAACTGTCGTCAATAAGCCGAAGGTCACCGGCACCGCGACTTCCTGAGCACCGCGTACGACGGAGTCGACGGTTTCGCCATGTTTTTTGATATGTGAGTAGATATTTTCGCCAGTGATAATCGCGTCATCGACCACCATCCCGAGCACTAGGATAAAGGCAAACAGGCTGATCAGGTTGATCGTAACCCCAAATATCGGCATCAGAATCAACGCTCCCATGAAGCTGATCGGGATGCCGACGCAGACCCAGATAGCGATGGAGAAGCGCAGGAAGAGGGCGAGTACAATGAAGATCAGAATCCCGCCCTGAATGGCGTTAGTGATCAGGGTGTTGAGCCGGAGTTTAACGATCCGTGAGCGGTCTCGCCAGTAGTCGATGCTGATGCCGGGCGGGAGTTGTTGCCGTTTCTCTGCAACATAGTCGCGCACCGCTTTGCCAACATCGAGGGCATTCTGGTCGCCGGTGCGGTAGACCTCAATAATGACTGCAGGGTGGCCATTAAACAGAGCGAAGAGCGGGTCTTCATCAAATCCATCGCGGATGACTGCCAGGTCAGAGAGGAGCAGGCGGGTGCCGTCAGGATTGCTCCGGATCGGAATCTGGGCAAACTCTTCGGCAGAGTACGCCTGGCCGCGCGTCCGCAGCAGGATCTCCCCTCCGCCGGTCTTGATCGCTCCCGCCGGCAGGTCAATAGATGAGCGCTGAATGGCGCGAACGATGTCATCAAAACTTAAAGAGTAGCTTTCGAGGGTCGGCTGATTTACCTCAATCGACATTTCATAGGGGCGCACTGCAACCAGATCGGCCTGACTGATATCGGGGAGGGCGGTCAGATCATCGCGAATCAGTTCTCCAAGACGGCGTAACTCTTGTTCAGGGAGAGCTCCGGCGATAACCACCGAGATCACTTCACGGCGAAATTCGACGACTTGGTAGCTGGGACGTTCAACGTCATCCGGGAAGGTCGTGATGGCATCGACTTTATTTTTGATATCATCGAGCAGCTCACGTGGGTCGGTCCCTTTTTCAACATCGATGTGGATCTGACCGCTCCCCTCACTGGCGGTGGAGATCATCTCTTTGATCCCCTGCAGGGCGGAGATCGCTTCTTCAACCCGGATGACGACAGCTTCTTCAACCTCAGCCGGGGTGGCCCCCCTGTAGCGCAGGCCGACGGTGACCGCGTCGCGTTCGAACTCCGGGAAAACTTCCAAGGGGACTAGCTCGACCACTGACCAGATGCCACTGCAGAGAATAATAAACATCAGCAGATTAGCTGCGACTGGGTTGTTGGCAAACCAGGAGATCATTCCTTTCATGGTTAGAGCTCCTGCTGTGGCTTGGTCGCTTTATCTCTCGACGGTGCCTCGGCAATCTGGACCTTGATGCCATCGGCGGCAAAAGGGAGTCCAGTCAGACAGAGCTTGTCGCCGGGCTCAAGCGGTCCGCTGGCAATCAGGTTGTTGGCATCACGCCAGATGATGTTAATTTCTCGGCGTTGCAAGCGATTTTCGACATCAATCAGCTGAACGCTGTTGTGCCCCCGGACTGCAGTGCGGGGCAAGACGAAGACGTTTTTAAGCTGTTTGCCGAAGATCTCGGCTTCAAGGAATTGTCCGATTTTTAGAGCGGGGCTCCCTTCTTTTCTCACATAGGGATCCGTAATCTGGCCGATGACAAAGAGTTGACGGCTTTGAATGTCGATGGCGCCTTCGGTTCGCACCAGTCGTCCTTGCCATTGGTGAGTTTGCTCCCCAACCTGGTTGTAGAACCGCACTTCGGCCCCTGATGAATTATTTTTTTTATCATCAAGGTAGCTTTCGGGAAGCTTGAGGTAGCGCTGATCTTCGCTGCTGATCGGCAGACGAATTTCTACCGCATCACTGGCAAAGATATCGGCCAGCGGGTTGCCGGGCGAGACATACTGTCCGAGGTCGACTTTTTGTGTCAGGATGCGTCCGGCGTAGGGGGCAAAAAGCTGGGTGCGCTCCAGCTCAATCTCAGTTTGTCTCAGCTGAGCTTGAGCCGCCGCCAATGCTGCCAGAGCATTCTCGCGTTGGGGGGCTCTCAGTGTCAGGGGGCTGGGCTCGCCTTTAAGCTGCAGGTCATGCCAATCGCGCTCGGCCTGATCGGAGAGGGCCTGCTGTTCGTCAAGGTCAAGTTGCTTCTGGGTGAGAGTGGAACGCGCGATGGTCACCGCATTTTCATAATCACGCGGATCGATCTGCAGTAAGAGATCACCAGCCTCAAAAAAACCTCCTGTACGGAAGTTGTCGGAGACCTGAATAATCCGCCCGGAAACCTCGGGGACCAGGGTACTACTCGACCTTGGCATTAATGTGCCACGGCTGGATACCTGGATCTGGTAGTCCTGAGGGAATAATTTGAGAATTTCGACCGTGGGAACTGTTGCCTTGGGTTGTTTGCGTTGTGTCTTTGGTGCTGTAGATATCAGGCTGGCAGCAATGGCGATCCCTGCAAGGAGCACCAACGCAGGGAGTAGGGTGCGGACGAGGCGTTTCATTGCAGCTCCACTGTGACGGGGTCGTTTGTAATTTTCAGCCTGTCAGAGAAGTGTATGGTGCCAACTGTTTCAGCATCCCGGGAACCCATCCTCTGGTCAGGGCGAAAAATCATTCTCAAAAAACTGTTCAATGAATGATATCAGAAGTTTAAGCCATTCTTATATGGAACTGCAAGAACCAGTTATGCTGAGGGTAAAATCTCTTTTGGGGTTGAGCTATTGTGGTTTTTAGCGAGGCAGGACGTTGATCGAAACTTGATGATTGTTTTGCTGGTGTTCAGCTGTGGCCTGCTTGTTATATGATTAACCAAGTGAACTCGACTCATGATGAAGTCCCTGTGCAATTTTTGTTTTATCCCTCTACTTTTGGATTGCCATGTACTACTTTGATTATCAGGAACCGCTTTTTCGTCCCCCATCTGAAGCCCGTAGCCTCATTTTTCAAATCACCATTGGATGCAGTCAGAATGATTGCACCTTCTGTGGTATGTACAAAATGAAGCAATTTAGGGTGAGACCTGTCGCCGAAATTGTTGCGGAAATGCAGTCGATACCAGCGCGAGATCGGGCGTTAGTGCAGCGCATTTTTTTGGCTGATGGTGATGCTCTTGTTTATCCCCAGGCTGGACTGCTGGAGATCTTAGATCAGCTGGCCATCTATTTCCCTCGATTGACGCGGGTTGCAGCCTATGCGTCGCCCAAGAGTTTGACAACCAAAACAATTGAAGAGTTAGCAGGGTTGCGCGAGAGGAAGTTGCGTATTCTTTATTTTGGGCTGGAATCAGGTGACGATCAGACACTTGCACTGATCAAGAAGGGTTTCGATAGCGCGACTATGCTCTCCCTCTGTCAGAAAGCTCAGGCTGCGCAGATCAAGCTTTCTATTACCGCGATCCTCGGTTTGGCCGGCCGCAGTAGAAGTCTTGAGCATAGTCAGGCTACGGCCGATTGGATCAACCAGCTTTCACCGGAGTATTTTTCGCTCCTGACTATGTTCCGCCGGCACAACGATGCGCATTTTGCCTTGATCGAACAGTTGAGTAATGGCGAGGTGGTGCAGGAGGCGCTGGCGATAGTGCGCTGGCTGGCCCCGGAAAAGACGATCCTGCGCTCTAACCATGTATCGAATATTCTCAATCTGGCGGGTAGTTATCCGAAGGATCGTGAACGTATTATCGCCCAGGCCGAGGCCTGTCTGGAGGAGGCAAACCGCCATCCTTCATGGTTTAACCTGGTCCCCGATTACGAAGAAACGCACTTCTAGGGCAATAGAGCGCAAATGCGCTAGCAGCGAATAGATAAAGAGAAAGGCCGCTGGGGGAAATCCCCGCGGCCTTTCTCTTATTGCAGTCGTCAGCTCGTGCTCAGGAACGCTGGAAGGTCGTCTCGGCAAAAGAGTATTTGAAATTCATGTGGTCAGTATAATTGCCTTCGAGAATCGCCACCACATCTTCAGTGAAGACTAGCTCCTCATCGGTCGGAATAACGAAGACCTTGACCGGCGAGTCGGGAGTCGAGATCATCGTCTCTTTCTTGCGTGTCATGGTGTTTCGGTTTTTCTCTTTGTCAAGAATGATCCCCATATGAGAAAGGTTCTCAAGTGCTTTTTCACGCACCAGCCAACCCATCTCCCCAACACCGGCAGTAAAGACCACTGCGTCGAGGGCACCGAGACCGGCCATATAGGCGCCGATATATTTCTTGAGTCGGTAGCCTTCGATGTCGATCGCCAGCTGGCAGCGCGCGTCACCTTTTTCGGCGGCTTCGATCACGTCGCGACGGTCAGTATATTGCCCGGTGATTCCAAGGATTCCAGATTTTTTATTGAGGACGGCATCGACCTCTTTGGCTGAGATGCCCTCAACCTGTTGAATGAACATCGGCAGGGCCGGGTCTATATCGCCACAACGAGTTCCCATGACGGCTCCTTCAAGGGGAGTCAGACCCATTGAGGTATCGACCGAAATGCCATTTTTAATCGCGCAGTGCGAGACACCGTTGCCGATGTGCATGGTGATGATGTTGCAATCCTTTGGATCCTTGCCGAGCAGAACTGAGGCGCGCTTCGATACGTAAAGGTGGCTGGTGCCGTGGAATCCATAGCGCCGCACGCCATGCTTCTCGTACCACTCGTAGGGCACAGGGTAGGTATAGGCCATTTCCGGCATAGACTGGTGGAAAGCGGTGTCGAAAATTGCAATATGTGGCACATTGGGCAGGACCGTCTGAGCCGCTTCGATCCCGGAAATGTTGGGTGGATTATGCAAGGGTGCGAGATGTTGAACTTCCTTGATGGTGTTGAGTACGTTTTCGTCAATTGGCACCGAGCAGGTAAATTTTTCCCCGCCATGGACGACACGGTGGCCAACCGCGGCGATCTGATCCATGCTTTTGACCACCCCTTCGGAAGCACTGGTAAGGGTCTTAACAATCAACTGCACCGCCACCCGGTGGTCAGGGCATTCGTACTCTTCGCGGTAAGTCTCGCGTCCCGGAACTTCATGGATGATATAGGAATCACCGATGGTGACCCGTTCGACCATCCCTTTGGCGATGACTTCTTTGCGGGTCCAGTCGAAGAGCTGATATTTAACTGATGAGCTGCCACAATTGAGGGCAAGAATATCCATTTTAATTCTCCTTGAAATTTCGTATGAAAAAATGAGTGCTGTTTATAATAATAGAATTGTGTTTTAGTTTGACTGAATCTAGTAGTGCTGTTTTTTAGTATAACTGGAACAATCCTTTGAATGTCGCACAGTTGCGCGCTGAATCGAGTGACAGGCTAGCCCAGAATGAGGCACGGATGCAAGGAATTTTGGCGATGAAATAAAATCCGGTTGGCTACTTTACAGCGAAAAAAACTTACAGTAGAGTAGACGCCCAAACAGAAGAGGCTGGTGACCTGTTCGCCAGTCTCGACAAACCCTTTAGAGGAGGAACGACCGATGGCCCATACAATTTCTGATGAGTGTATCAACTGCGCTGCCTGTGAGCCTGTTTGCCCGGTAGAGGCAATTTCTGAGCAAGGCGATGTCCGTGTCATTGATGCAGCGACCTGTACCGATTGTGGTGCTTGTGTTGATTCTTGCCCAGTTGACGCTATCTCTGCCTGATTTATTCGGCAAAGCGTTTCGCTGTAGAAAGAGGGCGGTCCGTTGTAAACGGACCGCCCTCTTTTCTTTTAAATGACGTAAAGTTTTTATTGGGCAGCAGGCTTCGTATCAGCGACTTCGACAACGAACTCCGACAAGGTTTTTGGTAGTTTCCGAAAAACGATGGTGAAGGGTATTGACTGCTTAGGGGTTACATTGAGGTTGGCCAGAGATTCACCAAACTGGTTCCCCATGATCTCTTCCATCTTGCTGAAGGGGAGTTTGCGCAAATCGTTGTCACTGATCGGATTACCACAGAAAATGGTCTTCTGTAAAAGTTGTTTGCCACTTTTATCATAGATGACACCCTTAACCTGGATGGCAGCTTGAGCCTCGCTCAGGTTATTGATGGCAATTCCATGGATGACGAACAGTTCACCTTCTTTACGGTTGGTGATGAAACTGCCTTGGAGATTGCTCAGCTGGATGTCGCCTTTAAGTTCGGTTACAGCGGGTTGGCCTGTCAGGGTCGACAGGAGTCGTTCTACTCCCGCAGGTCCGTTTTTCCAAATCACAAAACCACCGGCAGCCACAATGACCAGCATGATAATCAGCAGGAAAAGCAGGACAACTGAGACAGGACTACGGCTCGAAGATTTTCTCTGTGGAGGAGCCTCTGAGTCGTCTTGCATGGCCGGGTCGTCAAGGGAGAAAGCATCGTCGTCACTCGGTGGCATTGAAATGTCGTTCAGCGCCGAATCTTCTTTGAAACTGTCTGCTAGAGGGTCTGGAGTGGGAAGCGGCGCTTGCTGAGTTTGTGTAAAGCTGAACTGTTCTTGTTCAATATCTGCCTGTGTTTGTGGTGAGGCCGGAGCCGGAGCACCAAAAGAGAAGGGCTCGTCCTGGTCAGAGTCATCGTTCTCATCCTCAATGCTGACATTGCCGTAATCTCCGCTAAAAGAGAAATCGTCATCATCAGAGACCGTAGCGTCATCATTGAAAGCTGAAGGGTCGATTTCGTCATTCGCTCCAGCGCCGATTTCGGGGGAATCGATATCATCAAAACCGAAATCATCTTCATTGGCTGATGGCTCTTCCGTTTGTGCTGACTCCCGTGCCGGTACGTCAGACGGGCTGGCCTCTGCAGAAAGGTTCGGCTCTTCAATTCGAAGTTCTGGTTCGGGAGCTGGAGGGGTGACGGCAAAGATATGTTTGCATCGGGCACAACGGATTTTTGCCCCTTGTGCAGGAATCTTGCCTTCATCGACCCTGAAGCGGGTGGAGCATTCCGGGCAGGATATGACCATGGCTAGCTCTCCTGTTGTGTTCAATAAAAAAGCGCAGCAAGCATCGAGTGAGCTGCGATTGTTAAATCAATTAAAAACCTTCGACGGTATAAATGTCCGGCAGGTTTCGGTAGTGTTCGTCATAGTCAAGGCCATAGCCGATGATAAAGCCATCTTCCATGGTCAACCCAACATAATCTGCTTCCATTTCGACTTCACGCCGCGCGCGTTTGTCAATCAGGGTGCAGATCTTAAGCGAGCGTGGTTCTTGAAGCAAAAGTTTGTTGAAAAGACATTCAAGAGTGTATCCGCTGTCGATGATATCCTCAACAATAATGACATCGCGTCCTCTGATCGGCATTTCGAGTTCTTTTCGAAATTCAATAATTCCTGAAGACTGGGTTTCTGAGCCGTAACTGGCAAGCCGCACAAAATCAATCATTGTTGGGCTTTCAATCTCACGAATCAGGTCTGCAACAAAGAGAAAGGAACCCTTTAGAACCCCCACCAATAAAATATCACGCTCTGCATAATCGTGACTGATTTCCTGGCCAAGACGTTTGATCTCTGTTGCAATACGTTCTCGGGAATAGAGGATCTTCATTTTTTCACGGGGGATCGGCACAGGGGTCTCCTTGTTGCTTAATTAAACGCATTCTATACCAGTAAGGCGGACGTGCTGTCAACGAAATCGACGTGAGACAGGACTAGTTCGGCCGCTAGAGATTGTGTTATGATTCCGAAACTTTGTGAGTGATTTTACGCCCTGCTGCTGAGAAAGGATTTCCCGGTGCAAAAGTGTCTTGTTCTCTTATTAATTCTACTTATTCTGCCCCTGTACGCGTTTGCTGTTCCTGTGATTACGACTGAAACACTTGAATATGATTTTGGGGAGGTGGCACAGGGAGATAAGGTCAGTTATACTTTCCGCTTCAAGAATAGCGGTGATGAGTTGCTTGAAATATCATCGGTCAGCAGCTCCTGTGGTTGCACCGCAGCCTTGCTCTCGTCCAAGCGGGTTGCGGCCGGTGATATGGGTGAGATCAAGGCGACCTTTGATTCCAGCCGGTTTCGTGGGCATGTTACTAAGACGATTACACTGAACAACAATTCTGCGCAATATCAGGTACAATTTAAGTTGAAAGGGGTTGTCAAGGAACTGCTCAGCGTTTCGACGACCCGCATCTCTTGGTCTTTTGAGGATGCTGATCAGGTCGCTAGTTCGCAGGTCGTTATTAGCAATCAGAGTCAGCAGGAGATTGTTCTGCAGAAGGCGACCTCAACCAACCCGCAGGTGACAGCAACCTTATCTCAGTTGAAACTTGCTCCTGGAGAAAAAGCGACTCTGTCTGTGAGCGGAACACTCCCGCCGGGACAAGAATGGCTCAATGGGTATCTGCTGGTTAAAACCAATTTCATGCCGATGTCACAACTGCGTATTTCTATCTCAGGGCGTTTAGCGAAATAATTTTGTTAGAGACAGCTTTTGCCAATTTTCAGTCCACTAGAGGGTGAGACCGTCTCGCCACTAAAACACATCTTTTGGAGGGTGTTACATGAACGAAGTTTCTGAGAGTAATAAGCAGCGCCGGACTTTTTTGGGGATACTCCTTGGTGGTGTCGGTGTGGTTTTGACGGGGGTCTTCGCCTGGCCGATTTTCCGTTTTCTTGCTCCGCGAGACACTGGCGGTGCTGGGGCTCAGGTTAGAGTTAAGAAAAACCTGATTAAGGTTGGGGGAGCCCATTTCTTTGACTTTCAAGGGCGGCCCGCTGTTCTTTTGCAGCCAAGGGCCGGAAGCTTTGTCGCGTTAAGTGCGGTTTGTACGCATCTTGGCTGTATCGTCAAGTGGGTTAATGACAAGGGAGAATTCCTTTGCCCCTGCCATGGCGGCCGGTTCTCAGCCGAAGGCCTGGTTTTGGGCGGTCCACCACCTAAAGCACTTACAACCTATAGCGTAAAAATTGAAGATACTGACCTCGTCGTCGGTTAGGGAGGGTAGGATGAATATTCCAAAACTGGCGGTCGACTGGCTCGATAATCGCCTCGGGATCAAGGATCTTATTTATCAGAACATGGGCGGCTACAAGCTGCCGAGGAACGTCAATATCTGGTACACCATGGGGTCAGTGGTGTTAGCGTTGCTGGGTCTGCAGTTTCTAACTGGAATTATGTTGCTGGTTTACTATGTTCCAGACACGGAAAAAGCCTTTACCAGTGTCACGGCAATCATGAATGAGGTGCCTTACGGCTGGCTGTTTCGTTACCTGCATGTTGTTGGATCCAATCTGATCATCATCTTTATGTTGCTGCATATGATGTCGGTTCTTTTCATGGGTAGTTATAAGCGCCCACGCGAGTTGACCTGGATATCAGGTTTCACCTTGTTGAATCTGGGAATGGTGTTTTGTCTGACCGGATACCTTCTTCCCTGGAGTCAACTCTCATTTTGGGCGACCACAGTCGCGACTGATGCCGCCGGTGCGGTGCCATTTATTGGCGAACATATAGTCGCTTTCCTGCGTGGAGGGCCGTCAGTCGGTGCCCCAACTTTGGGACGGTTCTTTGCTCTGCACGTCATGGTGTTACCACTTGGATTGATGGGACTGGTGGGATTTCATCTGTTCTGTGTCCGGCGTGCTGGAATCTCTCAACCGCCCTTCGGTGACAGTTATAAGCCGCGGCTGTTTGGTGAGGGCTTCGAGCATGAGCATCACCCCGATGGGGTGCCGTTTCACCCGAACTACACCATTAAAGATGTATCGATGGTCTTTTTTGCCCTGGCTGCTCTGGTCGCGATCAGTTTCTATGCTCCTTGGCTGTTTATTCCGCCGGAGGCTCTCGTGCCGGCAGATCCTTTTAATACTCCGGAGCATATAAAGCCTGAGTGGTATTTTTTGTGGGCTTATCAGACTCTGAAAATTTTTCCGAGCAAACTCCTTGGTCTTGCGGCTCAGGGCGTGGCAATGACCTTTATTGCTCTATTACCTTTTATTGACTTTGGTTCTGAGCGTCGACCCTTTAAGCGGCCGCTGTTTCTTACTTGCTTTTTTCTCGGCACGCTTCTCTTTGTCGGGCTGTCGATCTGGGGGCATTACTCATGATGCGGATATTATTGTCTATTCTTGTCGTTTTGTTCCTTTGTGGATCTGTATTGGCTGATGATACGGTCTGTATCCAATGTCATGCTGGTCAGGAAGGTCGACTGTCCGCACCGGTCGAGCTGTGGAAAACCAGTGTGCATGCCGCTAATGGAATCTCTTGCCACGACTGTCATGGCGGAGATCCGACAGATTTCGGGATGGCTATGGATCCGTCTAAAGGCTTTTTGGGTGCGCCAGCGTACGCAGATGTCCCGGCTTTCTGTGGTCGTTGCCATCTTGGCGTGCGCGAGGATTACGAAAGTAGTGCACACGGTAAAGCTTTGAAGCGTGGCGGGCCCCAGTGTGTTATGTGCCACAGCAACCATGCCGTGCAAAAAGCCTCGATTGAACTGATCAATGAAAAAAGTTGTACCCGTTGTCACAGTTATGAGCGGGCTGCCAAGGTCAAAGCGGCGATCAGTACAACAGAAGCGAATATCCAACAGTTAGAGACCCAACTCGGTGAATTGCATCGGGTTGGAATTGATACTAAGAAACTCAGTGGCAAGCTCTTCGCCGGACGTAACGATTTTAGACGGTTGTTTCACACTGTCGATGTCGAGAAGATGGAGGCAGAAACAGCCGGCTTTGCAACCCGTTTGGGCAAGATCGGCACACAGATCAAAGAGATCAAAGACGAGCTGTCACAACGTAAAATGGTTGGTGGCTTGGTTGTTCTGTTGTTGCTTGCGGGTGGTTGTATCGCGATGTTAATTCGTAAGAGCTATCACGAAGAAGAATAAAGCAGGACCGTAGTTATTCGCTCTGGGGCGCAGTAGAGTATGGACGTTTTTGGACGCCTGCTTTCTGCGCCCTCTTTTTATGATTGAATTTATCTAAGGCCTTGCTGAGAGTATTAGTATGAATACCTGGCTCAAACGTAGCGAATTAAAGCTTAAAAGTAGCCGTTTTTTTTACATCAAGGACACAGGCGAAAAAAAGTTTTTTATCCTGGCTGCTCGCTCCCCGGCGCTGATCCCGACTTTTGCATGCAGGTGTATGAAAAGCTTAAGGAAGACGATCCGAATTTGGGGGTCTGGTTTGACTGCTGCGCTAAGCCTCTCCGTATGAGGAGCGCCCATCGGGTGGCTGAGCGAAAGGAGCAAGATTTGCTTCAGAAAATGCAGTCAGCCGGGGTGGAAGAGGTCATCGTCGCTTGCGGCAACTGCTTTGAGCAGCTCAACTCTATTATTGAGAGCACATTGCGGATCACCATAATCTATGATGTTTTGCACGGTCTTGAATTGGCACAGGGGTCAGTAGGTTGGACGATTCATCATCCTTGTTTTTAACGCGTCAAACCACAACTGCAGGAGAGTGTCTTTCGTTTGGTTGATCGGCATGGGTTCGTTCTTAAAAATCGTGAGCAGAAAAGTCATCCGCTAGCTTGCTGCTTGCATAAAGCTAACAGTGCCGTTGTGCGCCGTGCTCGGCTAAAACAGGAGAAGCTTCTGACATACTGCGCACATTGCGTGATGAGTTTTCAGCAGGAGATTCCTTCGCGTCACTTGCTGCAAGAACTATTGGGTTCGACATCCAATTGGAAACCACCCGGTCAGTTTGGTTTGTTTGCCAATTATCGCCGGTTTTGTAAGTTACTCAAAGAGTCTACCGTAAAGTGATGCAAGCCAGACGTTGGGAATGGATCAGCTGAGTGGCTTGCGGGCAATTATTCCGGCCAAGGTCCCCCCACGTTGTGCCGATTCCACGCCCTCTTCGTAATCGATAATCTCCCAGCCGTTAAAGAGTTTAAACAGTTCTCCTGGCTCGTAAATGATGTCGCAGATTTCAGGACTGGCTTCGCGTTGACAGAAGCTTCGACCAATGAATAGGCCTCCGGGCGCAATTTTTGTTTTGATCTCAGGGAACAGACTGCGTTGCAGGAAGTAGAAGCAAAGGATGAGGTCGACCTTCTCCGGGAAAGGGGGAAGCTCTGAGTCAAGGTTATGTAACAGAGTCTCAATCGGCAAATTCTTTCCAGAGGTAGAAGCATTTAGCAGTTCAAGAGCTGCGGTTGATGAGTCCAAAGCCAGAACCCGATAGCCAAGAGTCCCCAGGAAAATACTATTGCGCCCTCGGCCACAGGCCAGGTCAAGTGCGGTACCAGTAGTCAAAAGACCTTGCCGGTTTGCAAGCCAGGAGTCTGGTGCGGGTGTAGGGTCGTGTATTTTCTGTTGCCAGCGCTCGTCCCAAGAGAGACTCAATGTTCGTCCCACAGCCAGAAGCGTCTGGAATGGTTTGAGCAAAGGTTCTTTGCAGTTCTGTCCCCTGTCTCCAGCAAAGGATACCCTGGATCAAAAGCAGAGCCTAAAGCAGCCTTAGTATTGATGGATATCTGACGGATTGGTGTTTTAATCATGCCGGATCGTTGTTGATGAATATGGCAAGCTCGAAGATTTCGCCATCACTCAGATAAATTGGAAACATCAGCCCTGTATGCTTTTCGGGGACCGGTAGGCCGCAGTCTGAGGGGTTGTGGGTTATGGGCGGGGATATGTCGATTTGAAAGCCGCTTTGAGCTGCTTTGGCGGCAATATTGCCACAGACAATATTGATAAATTCCATGACCGAATCATCTAGAACCTCGACGGATTCATTGTCGACATCGGATTCTTGTAGGATCGCGCGGGCGATAATTTTACGACTGTTTTGCGAAGTGGTTAACAAATATCGAGCGCTGACACTGCCGGAAAATCCGATCTCGGCGACCATGGTCCGGGTCGGTAGTTGTTCGATGATCTGGCAGGGCCCAGCCCTGAATGACATTTCAGCCACTCGAATTAGCATTTTGTTTGTGAGATCCGCGACCATTTCCCAGATTGACTGGTTGGCCACTCCGATAGGGAGTTCAATTTTTTCAACCGTATAGGGTCTTTGATTCTCCTTGAATTGAATAAGATATTTTTCAAGATCCTCTTTGCCGAGTCCCCCAGTCTTGACAAGTGCCTCGCCAATGTAAATGTGACTGTTTCTTTGACAAAGTAAGGCCTGCTGAAGCTGTTCTTCTGTCAGAAAACCCATTTCGACAGCTTTGTCTCCGAAACGCTTATCTTCGTTACGTTGGGACTGGTGGACCTTGGCGATCTCGACCTGAGTCATCATTCCCATTTCAAAGACTACCGCACCTATTTTGCGATTAGTCTCTTCCTGGAGACCGATTGCTTTGAGTAGACCTGCGTGGGTCACGACTCCCTGTTCGATCAGGAATTGCCCGAAAAACTTGACGGCCATGTGTTATCTCCTTGCTGTTAGGCGATCTTCTGGAGTGTCTTGAGAACGGTCTCGGCATCAAAAGGTTTGCTGATGACGTCGCGAGCCCCAAGTTTGAGGGCTTCAGCGTATTTATCGCTGACTCCACCGAGAGAGGTAATCATGACAACATTCACGTCTGGGGAGGTCTGGCGAAGGGTGCGGAGCGCAGATAGACCGTCCATGACCGGCATGTTCATGTCCATGCAGATAATATCCGGCTTCTCCTGCATATAGAGTTTGATTGCTTCGGCACCATTACGCCCTTGGGCGACCACATTAAAATCATCACTGCTATTGATAATCTTCTCGAGTTGACGTGCAACGGCAATGCTGTCGTCAACAATAATGACTTTTTTCATGACAGTATGGCTCCTGTGGAATGTGATTTGTTTTAGAGATTAAAGCGCTACAATCTTAGGATGTCAAGCATCAATCTTCAGTGCTGGAAAGCTGTCGATAAGCCCTCTCGATATTTCCAGAACTGAAGATTTGATAGCCAGCGCGATTTTTGTGTTGTGGGAGGGAGAAGGCTTCCAGTGTTTCATATAGGTTGTCGCCGTTTTCGACATGACTAAGAACTTCGGTAAGAAAATCTTTGAGGTAGTTTTTGAACTTTGTGACTTCTGACATTCCGCTGACCGGGCCGTAACCAGGAATGACTTTTTTGGCATCAATGTTCGAAATTCCATCCAAGGCATAGGCCCATTCACGAAGGGGCCCATCACCCAAAAAACCAGCACAATCGACGTAAACCAGATCGCTGGTGAAGAGAGTTTTGCTCTGTGGGACATAGGCAATCAAGTCCCCACTGCTGTGGGCCGGACCGACATTTGTTAAAACCAGCGCGCGTTCGGTGCCCTCGAGGGTCAGGCCGTCCCGAAAGTAATTAATTTGACCGTCAATTTGTCGGACCTCCTGTTTCATCACTTGGCGAGTTTGCAGGGTCATGATGATGTCTTTTCCCGGGGGGAAATCGAAATCGACAAATGAAAAACCCTTGTGGTGGTGAGCCAGCACAAAGGCCTCAACAGGTTTTGGAGTGATGTCAGCGGCAGCGGCAAGGAGGTCGTTGATTGCTTTTTTGGTAAAGTGGGCACCACCGACCACCAAATAATAACCCAGGTCGACGATGAACGCGTTGGATGTTGCAGAACCGCCGGATATTGCTAAGGCTGCATAGACGCCTTCAGCAACCTTTTCGATTTTGTAGCTCGATTGTGCCGCCAGTGCCAGTGGCAAAAAGCTAAAGGTTATGAGAAGGGTCAGCGCTATTATGAGATGTCTGGGTTTCAAGCTTTTCATAGGGCGGCAATGGTGCTTTCAGTGCAATAGGTTTAGAGGGTTTAACAGTTGCAATCATACATCATTTGCAGTATATAGTAACGCCTTGCGCGCTCGTAGCTCAGCTGGATAGAGCACTGCCCTCCGAAGGCAGGGGTCACAGATTCGAATTCTGTCGGGCGCACCATAAATTTAAAAGGGTTAGCAGCCATCTGTTAGCCCTTTTTTGCGTCTGGGACGTTCAAGCGTAATTGTTTCCATCAAATCAATATATGGTTACAAAGTCGTGTAATTAGCTATCTCTCCAAATCAAAATGAAAATTTAGATCCGACAGATCCTGACGTTACTGTTCTTCCTAGAGAGTTCTTGAACTCGGTGATTGCGTCCTGCCCAGTGCAGTGGGAAAGCGCCAGATGTTGAACCTGGTAACCTAATAAGTCCGATAAAATAGTCTGGTTCTGTTCAGTATCATTGAACGCAAGATGGAGTCCGCCAATCAGCGCATGAATTTTCGCATTGTTCGTCAGGCTTAAGGAGTGGGCAAGAATATTGCGTACTCCAGAATGAGCGCAGCCGCAGAGGACGACCAACCCAGAATCACTCAGAAGATAAAGACTTTGATCATCCAGGAGTGGGTCACAGAGTAGGCTGCCTGCTGATATATGACAAAGGTTGTCATCAGATGTTTGGTCAAGTTTTTTTGGGATTTCTCCTGAGAAGATTAATCCGCCGGGCAGTTTCACCGGGGCAGTAGAGAAATGGAATATGGCCCCGGCAGCTTCAGCTTGTAGTCGCCTGAATCCGCAACCTATATTGCGCGTGCGATTTGGGTCGGCACTGACCTTATGGTCAAACATTGCGGGATGAGCATAGACTGGAGTCACTTGGTCGTTGCGCAACCCTAACAAATCCATAAGCCCACCGCAGTGGTCCCAATGCCCGTGACTGAGGAGAACGGCATCTATAGACTTCAGATCTATACCGCAAGTTCTGGCATTGTTTAACAACCCCAAACCGTTGCCGGTATCGAACAGATATTGTTTGTTGTGGGTTGCGATATGGCAGGCAAAGCCGTGTTCACCGATTAGCCCGGGTCGTGCTCTTACAGAGTTGTCACATAGAATTGTTAGTTGCATACTCATCGTTTTATTTGTGTCACGAACTGCGTGGATTGCCGATTGACAAAAAAATTCCGCCGCTGCTCAGGGGTTTGCTTAGCGAGTTCCTTGCAAACTTGGTAAAATTTAGCGAAGTTGTAATGACTTTCAGCAAGCAGGACATCAAAAGAGGGGAGCAGCCGCCTGTAGGTTTGGATCGACACAAGGCGGGCATTATTGAGGCTGTTTACCCATTTATCGTATCCCGTGTAGCCCCCCCATGATTTTTTAAGGCTCAGATAGCCATGCTGCGCTGCGGCTATGATTTCCCTCTTATGTTGGCGTTTCTTCGTATCATTCATCGAGGATGCGTATAGCTCTGCCAGTCTCTGATGGAGTGAATTTGTCCAGCCGAGAAAGTCTGCTTCCCGTTCAAGTTGTCGCTGGAAAAGCTCAATCTCTTTTTCTGAACCGTAGGCTTCAAGCCATCGCTTGCTCCCTGCAATTTCGACGCTGGTAGCAAATGCTTCGCTAAAGGCGGAATCATCCGGCAGGTAAAGTTGCTGATGGGCGAGTTCATGGAACATCAGGCGTGCGACCGATGGGGTGGGCCAACTGCTAAAACTGCTGAGAACTGGATCATCAAACCATGAGAGGGTTGAATAGGCCGGAACGCCGGCGACCAGTGTGTCAAAATTATTTTTTTGCAGTTGTTGGGCAAATTCGGTTGCAGCTGTTTCGGAAAAGTATCCACGATAACTGACACAGCCAGCGATCGGAAAACACCAGGTTTTGGGAGTGAGGGAAAGTTCGGGAGCCGCAACAACGTTCCAGATCGGGTAGGGGGTTTCGAGGGCAACGTAGCTATGATAACTGCCGTTTTCTGGGAGTGCTAACTGTTCAGTCGCGAACCTGCGGATCTCAAGTATTGATGCAAGCTCCAAGTACTTCTGCGGAGTTAGTGTCCCTGAAGCGAGCAATTCTTCAATGGGCTGGCGCTTATTGAGGATATCGTACTGACCTTTTGCCGCCTGCAGGTAGTACCCCCCATCGCTACAGGCACCAAGCAGGAATATCAGAATGCCAAGTAATAGAATGCGCGATTTCAGATGATTAACCCTCTAGATAAATGATTTTAAGAAATGGCGTTTGGTTGCATCCTGAAGTTTGTTGACGGCGCTAAATGATTCCTTGAGCAGCTCTTGCTCCCCCTTTGGAAGATCATTAGGGTTGAGAAAATGGCTTGGCAGCTGATTTTTTTCAAGCAGGGCAATCTCGTTGCGCAGGCGTAAAAAAGTCAGTGCTTCGAAAGCGGCTTTTATATGTTCTGCAGTTTCAACCTCAAAAACGCGTTGTTCGGTTAAGGTGTTCAGGCGTTTCAGTGTCGAGGCCTCTGAAATCTCCTTCTCCAGAGAGAACATGCGAATGCAATCGACGATGTAGACGCTCCCCCCTTGCTTCAGGGAGAGTTGCCCCTTGTGCTCTCCGCTCTTATTGAGGAGAAAGCGCCCGAGAAGTCCAATCGGTACACGGTAGCTCTGGTCAAGGGTCATCATGTGGTAGAGAAAACGAGTGAACTCGCGCACCTCGGAGAAAACGATATTCTGCAGAGACTCAACCAGTTTGCTGTCCCCCTCGAGGCAGACAAAGTCAAAAAATATCGATGAATAGCGAACTTTCTGCGGTTCAGGGTCGTTGATCCAGTCGTGAATGCGATTGCGCCAGTCGGTCAATCGACCTCGCCATGCCGGGTTGTTTGCCATAACCTTGCCGTGGCAGAGCGGATAGCCGACCTCAGCCAGGGCGGAAACAAGCCTTTCGCCAAAGGGGATGAAAAATTCATCGGCCTGCACCATCTTTGCGTCCGATATATCTTCAAAAACAAATCCGTGATCCTGGTCAGGATTTAGCAACATCTCGCGCCGGCCTCCGCTCCCCATCAACAGAAAGGCGTATTTGATGTCCGGTGGAGTCAGCCCTTCGTCGAGCATTTGCTGGTAACAGATGGCGTAGACTTTTTTAATAATACTTTGATGGATGTAGGAGAGGATCTCCATGACCTCCGGAGTCGAATGAGTCTCGGTCAAGAGGGTCCGTGCAATTGGGAGGATTTCTTTTTTAATCCTGGCCAAGCCGTCCAGGCTGTTCTCATCTCTGATCGAGCCAACCATCAACATTGCCTTCTGACTTCGGAAGCGCATCAGATCAGGTAAGGAGACAATACCGACTAACTCTCCATTGTCGATGATCAGCAGGTGCTTGATCTTGTTCGCGGTAATGTAAGTCATCGCTTCGTACATATAGGTCGCTGGCGGCATTGAATGGTAGCGAGATGTCATGATCTCTTTCGCTGTTGCCAACTCAGCTTCGGCGGTATCTGGGGCCAAAACCTTAGTAACCAGATCACGCTCACTTAGGATGCCTATCGGAGCACCAAGGTCGTTGACCACGACGAGCGCACTGATAGCTTTTTCCGTCAAGCGACGTGCGACCTGTTGGATGTTGGTGTCCCCATGGCATGTTTCAACGGGGAATTGCATGATTTCAGAGAGGCGTTTTTTGAAGGGGTAGGCTTCCATCTGTGTCAGCGTGTTCTCGCTGATTTCTTTGACAATGTCGGCATAGAGGCTACGTACACGACTGAGGACTATGCGGGTGAAGTATTCACGAATCTGGGGGTAATCGGTTGCGATGGCTGTCAACCTTGCCCGGGGAATTAAAAAACAGTTTGTCTCAGTGACTGTCCTAGCCCCTCCGGTATAAGGCTCTTCGGAAAAGATAGGAGTTCCTCCAAAGAAGTTTCCCTCTTTGCGGTAATTGACGACCATTTCTTGACCGCCAGGAACTGCTGCGGTGATCTCCACCATCCCATCCTGAATAACGTAAAGAAATCCGGTAGGAGGGTCATTTTGTTTGAAAATATAAGTATCTGCTGGAAATTTCATCTCCTGAGCTGCATCGCGCAGGGACTGAAGAATTTCGTCAGGAAGAATGTCGAAGGGAGCGGTCTCTTTGAGCTGATTCATGCTCATTGCGGTTCTCCTGCTGCCTTTTAAAAGTCAGTAGTTAAGTACGGGGGCAGAGATTGTCTGTCGTCTAAATGAAGACGTCTCTAATCTTAGCATTATTTAGCTTGGCTTGCTATTGACTAGAATGTGAATCAGGTTTTTCTTGAGCTTCTTGTTGGTTTGCACCGCGATCGAGGATTAAGGCGATGATAAAGCAAGCAATGCTGGCAACCATGAGTTCAGCGACATGAACGAAAAAGTTGCCAGTAATTAAGAGATCTGTACCCATTAAACCGATACCGAAGACACCGAAGCCAAGCGCTAAACGTTTTCTGATTTTAGGTGAGAGCAAAGGGAAGGTCCTTAGGTCGGCCCGGAGCAATAGCTCCGGGCTGACAAATGAATGGAGGCCCGAGATTCAAAGCGCAATGGTCTTCTTGACTTTGATTTCTGATTCTTCAACATAGCCTGGCAGGTTATGTAATTTACGCAGAATATTGTCGCCGCGCTCTACTGACTCGTCATCAAGGTTTTTATCCATGGCATTTGAAACCAGAATATTGATGAGGAAGGCGAGTGGGCAGACGATTAAAGCGCTGGAGGTTGCTGGCAGAATTCCCCCATCGCTAAACATCGAAATCTTTGCCATCCAGCCGAACATCGCGAGGAGGGTCATCCCCAGGCCAAAAAGCATCCCGGCCAGGGCACCATATTTATTTGAGCGTGAATACCAGATGCCGAGAACGACCGCCGGAAAAATGGTGTTCCCCGCAATGGCAAAAGCCATGGCAACGATCTGGGCGATAAGCGCAGGAGGGTTGAGGGCGAAGAGCACGACGACCCCGCAGAGGACTGCTGTGAATATCCGCCCAATCAAGAGGGCTCGGCGGTCCGAACAGCCTGGACGGTAAACCGTAGCATACCAGTCGTGGGCAATCGCCGAAGCCCCGGCAATCAGCAGGCCGGCAACCGTAGAGAGGCCTGCGGCCAGAGCACCAGAGGCGAGGTACCCGATAAAGGCGTTGCCAAGACCAGCGCGCTCTGGAGCAGAGAGGATGATCACGTCGGCAACGGCCTTACCGCCGGCCGGGTTCCAGAACTGCCCCATAGCGGCGTAGACTGGTGAAGACCAGTAAAGCAGGCCGATAAAGAAGAGCCCCCAGAGAACGGATCGACGGGCGACATCCTCGTTTTTGACTGTATAAAAACGGATCATGATGTGCGGCAGGCCAGCCGTACCGACCATTAAGGTAAAGACCAGGGCAATGAAGTGATAAAAATCCCCATTACCCCATGGCAGGTAGGTGTTTTTGAGCGCCAAGGTTGCTTCAGGATCAAGCTGGCCCGCTGCTGTCTGGCCTTCCATCAGGTTGGAGATAATATTGCCATATTCAATCTGGGGCAGAATCCCTGTGCCACCAGCTTTGCGTAGCAGGACCCAGAGTGGAATGAGAAACGCAGAGATCAAGACGACGTACTGAATCTGTTGATTGCGGGTGACCCCAGACATGCCTGAGATCAGCATGTAGGTACAGACAACCCCAGCGGCAAAGAAAACGCTGGCCGTGTAGTCCATCCCGAAAATCCAGCCGCAGATAAGTCCAATCCCTTTGAATTGAGCCGTGGAGTAGGTGATGGCAATGATGACGGTAACGCCGGCTGCAATAAGGCGGACTCCGTGACTGTTGAAACGGTCGCCGAGAAATTCGGGGATGGTGTATTTGCCGAAGCGCCTAATTTGAGCGGCGATCAAACAAAGGAGCAGCACGTATCCACCGGTCCAGCCGATGATGTAGCCGAGTCCAAACCAGCCTTTGAGGTAGAGCAGCCCGGCGACCCCCATAAAGGAAGCAGCAGACATCCAGTCAGAAGCAATGGCCGCGCCGTTGCCGAGTTTGCCTACACCTTGCCCCGCCACCCAATAGCCAGAGGTGCTAGACACCTTGGACAGGAAACCGACCCCGATATAGATACAGAGCAGCGCAACCATGATAATGGCTGGCACCAGCTTAAATCCTTGTTCAACCTGGTAAATTTCTTCACCAGCGGCTCCAAAAGCAACGACCCCGCTCAGCATCAACAAGAGCGTGGTTGAGAATAGAATCACACTACATCTGATCATGATGTTCAATCCTTCGGAAGTGAATAGAGCTCAGGATTTACGTAAAGCGGTAATTTTCATGTCCCATAATACACAGTAAAGTTTGCAGAGGATGAGATACCCGAGAGTACAACCCTGAGCAATTAACCAGTAGTGTAATGGAAAACCCATGAAGCGGGCGTTGGTAATGAAGGATTCCCCGAGCCCGTTAGGATCGGACAGCCCGGCTATCCAGATAAACGCCGGGATACCGTAGCTGAGAATAAACCAGAAAAAAATAATAATTTTTGCGACTGAGGTTTCGGCTTTCATTCCATCGGTCGAAGGGGCAAAGAAATTAACATTGACTCTTTGTTTTTCTGCCATCACGTTACCTCCGTGGCTGGGTCTTTAGGCGCGGTTGTCACTGAAAGTTAAGTTTGAGGTAGCTCGCAACGTTGCTGATTCTCTTCGGTATCTAGCACGCAGTTTTGAGACTGTCAACGAACAAGAGAAAGGCCGCAGCTTTTGCTGGTAATCCATAAAAGGCAAGAGTTTGAGGGTATGGGTTGCCGATTATCTACCGCAGATCTAAGTGGACATTTTTAATGCTATTGTCTGCGGGGCTGTCAGCCAACATTGAAGTGTCGGCGTGCTGAATCCTGCAGTTTACTGGCCGCGCGAAAAGCTTCTTTGAGTAGATCTTGTTCATTTTTAGTCAGAGCATTGGGATTAAGATAGTGAGACGGAAACTTGCCCTGGTCGATCATCTGGATTTCGTTGCGTAGGCGCAAGAAAGTAAAGGCTTCAAACGCGGCTTTTACATGCTCTGCGGTGTCAGCATTGAATACTTTAGCTTCAACCAGACGGTCCATGCGCTCGATTGTGGTTACGGCATCGAGTTGATTTTCAAGCAGGTACATGCGAAGGCAGTCGACAATAAAAATACTGCCTGCCTGCTTGATTGACAGCATCCCTTTGTGCTCTTCATCGCGCTCTACAGTAAAGCGTCCGAGCAGTCCGAGCGGAACTTTGTGTTTAAAATCCTGTTCCATCATGTGGTAAAGGAATAGTGGAAATTCACGAATCTGTTTGTAGACGATATCGCGCAGGTCCTGGCAGAGACTCGCATCGCCGGTCAGAGGCATGAAGTCGAAGAAGATGGTTGAATACATGACCTTTTTGGGCTCCGGAACGTGTATCCAATCGTAAATGCGGGCATCCCAATCCTTCAACCGACCACGCCAGAAAGGGTTGCTCCCCATGACGCCGCCATTGCAGCGGGGGTAGCCGATGAGAGCATAGGCATCAACCAGACGCTCACCAAACAGGTTGAAGAACGTCTCAACCTCCTCGTGCATTTCGTTCGGGTAGTTCTCATAGATAAAGCCGTTATCCTGATCAGGCCCAAGCAGCATCTCCTTGCGCCCTCCGCTCCCCATAATTATAAAGCAGAAGCGAATTGAGGGAGGTTTGATCCCCTCCTGAAGGATTTGCTCATAAACCAAGTCATAGCCACGCTGTAGAATACAGTGATGGATATACGAAAGGATCTCCATCGTCTCAATCGGCGAGCGCGATTCACTGAGAAGCGCTCGAGCGACCTTGACGATTTCAGCTCTGGCTTTAGTGAGTTCTTCTATTGACTTGGCTTGTTTTATGGTCTCGACCAGCAACATTGATTTTTGGCTGCGATAACGCATCAAGTCGCGCATTGAGACAATACCGACAATTTCCTGATCTGAGATAATCGGCATATGTTTAACTTTATGCGCCATCATGAAGCTGGTAGCTTCATACATGTAGGTTTCAGGGGCCATGGTATAGGGGTTGGCCGTCATGATGTCAGCTGCAGTGGTTTGCCCACTGTCTATCCCTTCTCTTGCCAGCACTCTTGATACCAGATCTCGTTCGGTGACAATCCCTTTCACTTCATTTCGCTTATCACAAACCAGAATTGCACCAATGTTACGTGTTGTCATTTGTTTGGCGACTCGTTTAATCGGAGTTGATGAGATACAGGTTTCCACCGGGGCCGACATGATCTCAGAGAGGCGTTTTTGAAATGGGTAGGCCTCCATCTGGGGGAGAGCTTTTTTACCATGATCACTAACGATGTCGGAGTAGAGACTGCGGACCCTGGAAAAAATAGACTTAGTGAAATATTCAGTAATATGCGGGTAGTTCCTGGCGACTTGAGTCAATGTTTCTGCAGGGATGAGATAGCATTCGGTCGCTTTAACCGTGCGTGCACCGGCCGTATAGGCTTCATTGGTGAAAACTGGGGTTCCGCCAAAGAATGAGCCCTCTTTTCTATAATCGACAACCATTTCAGTGCCACCTGGGGTAAGGGCAACGATTTCGACTAAACCTTCTTTGATGACATATAAAAAACCAGTGGGTGGGTCATTTTGGTGCAGGATATGGGTGTGTGGCGGGAACTTTTTAACAATTGCAGCATGGCTGAACTCGGTAAAGCTGTCTTCGGATAGCAAGTTGAACGGTTCAGTTTCTCGCAGGGTTTTGCTCAGTCCCATCGGCATATCCTTATTTTTGCAAAATCTGAGTAAGGAGGCAACAGGGTTGTTCCCTGAGGGGCAACCCTGTTGCTGTATCTCAGCAGAATAATAACAAAAAAATGGAGATTAAGCGTTAAGAATGAGTATTTTATGGATAAAACCTTCGATTAACCTTTATTGGGTTGCTTCTTAGATTTACGTTCATTGAATGGATGGGCCTGGCGACTGATGATAAAATCTCCAATGATTTTACCCCAGAGAGTCATGCCAGCCATGGAGCTCCATGTTTCGTAGGGGAGCAGGGCGGCGACGACCCCAATAATAGCCGAGAGTGCGATTCCACCAGCAACCAGATTGATTAGTCCGGTATAGGGTGCCCACTTTTTAGGATTTGGGGGAGAGGCTCCTCTTTTAAGGGCCACTTCTGAATAATCTTTTTTGATAAAGATTTTCCAGGCACGCCGCAGCCAGATGAATGTCACTGGAAAGAGAGCTAGAAAAAGAATCCAAGCTATAGCCATGCTGATGTCAAACGGCATCAAAATCTCCTGTTGAAACTGTAAGTTCGCTAGAAAGGTTTATGAAGTGAAGACCTGTTTTACCTGATCGCTTTGGTATTGAGCAAGTAGAGATTTGAAAAAAACCCCGCCAGTTTAAACTGGCGGGGTCAGGTGGGTCAATTGAACCCTGGTGCAGAGTCTAACTTAGAATTAATGTGCACCATCAACAGCTTTGGAACCTTTGGGGATACGGACATCCATGACCATCTGAGCGATGTCAGCAGGAACCGGCTCGGTCATGTTCTTGACCGCGAAGGCGACTGCGAAGTTGACCACCGCGCCGATGGCACCGAAGGCGTTCGGCTCAATGCCGAAGAAGAAGTTCGGACCGCCAACTGAATCGATGAAGATCGTGCTCTTGATGAAGAAGATCCCCTTGTGGGCAAAGACGTAGAACATGGTGATACCAATACCGGCGAGCATACCAGCAATTGCACCCTGCTTGTTCATCGTTTTGCTGAAGATACCCATCATCAGCGCCGGGAAGATTGAACTGGCAGCCAGGCCGAAGGCAATGGCGACTGTACCAGCAGCGAAGCCCGGAGGGTTAAGACCCAGGTAACCGGCAACCACAATGGCAACTGCCATGGAGATTTTACCCGCCATCAGCTCTTGACCTTCAGTCAGGTCAGGCATGAACTTCTCTTTGAGGAGGTCATGCGAGATCGCCGAAGAGATTGCGAGCAGCAGACCAGCTGCCGTCGAGAGGGCAGCAGCCAGACCACCGGCCGCGACCAGAGCGATAACCCAGTTTGGCAGCAGAGCGATTTCAGGGTTCGCAAGAACCATGATATCCCCGTTAACCTTGAGCTCATTCCCCTTCCAGCCAGCAGCAGCAGCCTTGGCCTGGAACTCAGGGTTTTTACTCTTGTCGTTGTAGTACTGGATGCGGCCGTCACCGTTTTTATCTTCAAATTTCAGCAAACCGGTAACTTCCCAGCGCTTCATCCAGTCGGGACGACTAGCATAGAGGGTGCCGCTATCGGGTGCGAATAGATCAAAATTATGATCAACTTCAACGCCGGCTTGAGCATTGCCCATGATTTTGTAGTTAAAGGTGGTGTTGTGCAGGTTCATTTTTGCCATCGCCGCAACTGCAGGTGCTGTGGTGTAGAGGATAGCAATAAAGACCAGTGCCCAGCCAGCGGAGGAACGAGCATCCTTAACCGTTGGAACGGTGAAGAAGCGCATGATAACGTGTGGCAGTCCAGCGGTACCGATCATCAGCGAAACGGTGTAGACGAACATGTTCAGCGTGCTGATACGGGTATGGGTGGTGTACTGTGCAAAACCGAGGTCAGTTGCAATCATATCAAGCTTGTGTAGCAGGCTGACGCTGGTACCAGCCATATCAGAACCGAGGCCAAGCTGAGGAATCGGATTACCGGTCAACTGTAAGGAGATGAAGATCGCCGGTACAGTGTAGGCCAGAATCAGGACGCAATATTGAGCAACCTGAGTGTAGGTGATCCCCTTCATGCCGCCGAAAACGGCGTAGCAGAAGACGATACCCATTCCGAGATAGATACCGGTCGAGTTCGAAACACCGAGGAAGCGTGAGAAAGCAACCCCGACACCGGTCATCTGACCGATGATGTAAGTCAGTGATGCTGCCAATAGGCAGAAAACACCAACGGTACTGGCCGCTTTTGAATAGTAACGGGTCCCAAAGAACTGCGGAACGGTAAATTTACCGAATTTACGCAGGTAAGGGGCAAGGAGCATGGCCAGGAGGACATAGCCACCTGTCCAGCCCATCAGGAAGAGCGCGCCGCCGTAGCCAAAGTTGGCGATCAGCCCGGCCATCGAGATAAAGGACGCAGCCGACATCCAGTCAGCGCCAGTTGCCATACCATTCAGTACCGGGTGAACAGCTCCACCAGCGGCATAGAATTCTTTGGTGCTGCCAGCACGACAATAGATGGCGATGCCGATGTAAAGCGCAAAGCTCAATCCAACAAATAAATAGGTAGTTGCCTGAAGACTCATATTCGTATTCCTCCCTTAATCTTCCTGAACGCCGTGTTTTTCATCGATTTTACCCATCAGCTTTGAGTAGCCAAAGATGAGTGCGATGAAAATGTACATGGAACCCTGTTGTGCGAACCAGAAGCCCAGCGGATAGCCACCAAGGTGGATATTGTTAAGCATCGGTGCCAACAAAATACCAAAACCATAGGACACAACGAACCAGATGATCAGGACGTTTCTTATCAGCCCCAGTACCTCTTTCCAATATGCTTCATGATCGTGTTGCATAAAGCCTCCTCTCTCTCTTTCTGTTCTTAAATTAAAGTTACCAGTGGATAAAACTCTTACCGAAATTCTTTTGGTCCTGCCCTTGGCCAGGGCCAGGTGGTCAGTCTGATGTTTCGGCTGCCTCCTTTCATGGCATAAAAGTGATTTTTTATCTGTATACATCCTTGGTCATAAAATGTCCTACATAGCCCAGCTTCGACGAAATCACCACGCCTGCTTCTATCAGTTGAGGGAGTAGAATTTCGTTTATTTTTTCAGCGGTCAGACGGAACTCTGGTCCGACCATGCACAGACTGCCCGGTACGTTTCCCTGGGCATCAATCAAAGGTATCGCCAGGGAAGCTATTCCTTCTCCAAGCACCCCTTTATCGACACAACCGCCTGTTTCACGGATAAGTAGCAAGTCATTTTTAAGGACCGACAACCTCTCCGGTGGGCATTGGTTTCGATGCATTTCACTGTAGGCCAAGACAACTCGACCAGCAGAAGAACCGGTGATCGGGTAACGATTGCCAACCAGCGGGATAATTTTTACTTGCTGCATCGTATCAACCATGTCGAGCATCAGGATTTCATTGTCGCGTGGAACGGCCAGGTAGAGGGCTTCGTTGCATTCTCTTGCAAGGCGCTCGATAACTGGTTTGGCTTTACGTAGCAGGCCCATACGCGAAAGGAACTTTTGCCCCATTTCGTAAGCCGAGAGTCCTAGCTTGTATTTTCCCGACTTTTGCTCTTTTTCAACATAGCCACGATTTTCAAAGGTCGCGAGCAAACGAAAAATACTGGTCTTGTTCATACCCAGTCGCTGGCTAAGTTGGGAGATGCGGACTTCTTCTCCCTCTTCACAGAGCGCCTCGAGAACGTCCAGAGCGTTGTCAACCGATTGGATCGAATATGACTCTTTCTGGCGTGGTGGCAACCTGTAGCTCCTTTGGACTGTCTCGCGTCTATATATAGAACATGTGTTCACGGCTTTGACTCCGGTAGAAACTAATACAGCGTTTTATTTTTGTCAATAAAATATTATTGAAGATGTTTTGTTGGGTTGAATCTATGTAAAAACAGTATGTTGTCCATTGGTATCTGTTTGTTTTTAGTGTCGCTAGTGCGCTTTATGGTATGAAATAACAGTGTTATTTTATGATTTCTGAAGCATTTTATTGAAATTGTTATATCTATGTGTGACTTTAGAGAGCTGTAAAATTGGAAGAAATTTAGGATTTGGCTGGTCATGATTGAAATCCTCTCATCTTTGAAAGGAACGGCTTTTCTTTTTTGGACTCTTGTGGTGGCCTTCTCGGTTTTTCGGTAGAATCTCAGTCGCCTGTTTTGGTGAGACGACTAAAGGTTTAACAGGTGAAACGGAAAAGACAAGTAGGGGCTGTCGTTAAATTTACGTAAAATTCTGCAAAAGTGTAATTAGGGGTTTATCGGCGGGGAGAAGGTCGAACTGGTCCAAGCTGTCAAGTTGGGCCCAGCGATGTTCTGCAACCTCTATGTTGCGCGGGGTGCCTCCGGTAATGTGGCAGCAGTAGGCCAGAATCAAAACCGAGCCCCAAGAGTACCTGTGGTAGAGGGCGTCAATGATGCGGTCTACTCTTATCGTGAGTTCGAGCTCTTCCATCATCTCCCGTTCCAGCGCTTCTTCGGGCGATTCTCCGGAGTTCAATTTTCCACCCGGGAACTCCCATAACCCCCCCTGAGGCTTATGGTCCGGGCGCCGAGTGATGAGAACCCGATCTCCTTCGATGATGACTGCGGCTGCCACTAAGAGTGGCCTGTCGTTGTGTTCTGATGAAATGCTCATATCTTTTTGTCTCATATCTTTTTGTGGCCTGCTATGACAGCCTGTGATAGAAAATAGGCCGTATTCATGAGTTCTTGGGAGATTAATCTATGTTTGAACTGTCCGATAAGGGGCGTGGTGTCCGCAAAATGTTCGATACCATAGCACCCCGTTACGATCTGCTCAATCGGCTACTTTCCTTTGGCATTGATCGACGTTGGCGTCGTTTTGCTGTTTCTTGCCTACAGGTTTCTCCAGGGGGCCGAGTTCTTGATATTGCGACAGGCACTTGCGATGTCGCGCTCGAGATCGCGTGCCGCACTGACGCCTCGGTGCAAATTGTTGGTGAGGACTTCACTCAAGGCATGTTGGTTCAGGGGCAGAAAAAGCTCAATTTATCTCCTCTGGGGCATCGAATCATGCTCGTCAATGCCCCCTGTGAGGCGATCCCGCACCCTGATTGCAGCTTTGATGCAATTACTATCGCTTTCGGTATCCGAAATGTGGTTGATCGAGAGCAGGGTCTAAGAGAGATGGTTCGGGTCCTGAAGCCTGAGGGGCGAGCAGTTATCCTTGAATTTTCCAATCCACGGAGTCGGCTGTTCAGGAGTTTATACCACTTCTATTTTCGTCAACTTCTACCCGCTATCGGCGGACTCTTTTCGCAACGCAGTGCCTATCAATATCTGCCTGACTCGGTCCTTGAATTCCCCGCTCAGGAGGATTTCAGCGCAATGATGAGAGCTGCCGGATTTGGCAGTGCCAGCCATACTGATCTGACATTTGGTATTGCTACGGTTTATGTTGGTGATAAGAGCGAAGTTGTCAGCCGCTAGTTTTTGGGTTCTTTCTGGGGGAGAGGATTGCCGTCAGGGCGGGGTGGGGTACTGAGGAATTCTCCAGTTTTTTGCAGCATACGAAAAGGGAGTCCCAGTGTGCGACCAATGATGCCAAGGGCGGTGTTTGCGACAGAAGACACTGGGGCTGCACTGACTTTTGGATTGTCAACTTGGCCTTTCAAGGTGAAAAGAGCGGTAATCAGGGCCTCTTCCTTGCCGGTTAAAACCCAGCCAAAAAGGGGAACTCTGCTGAGGATGATGTCGACCGTGCGTAGTGGTTTGATCCCGAGAGTACTGTCGATTGTCTGATTAAGGGTGTTGAGTTGCCCCACCGCTGAGATATTGATCGCCGGACTGATGATAGTGAAATCGTCAAAGTGAACAATCCCGTCAGTGATGCGTGCACTGGATTCCAATAGAGAAACAGGTAGCCCTTCTTTGTCCATATCGGGCAGGTGAAAGGTAAAGAGTTGTGAGACATTGAGCAGACTGAAGATCCGGGCAAAGCTTTTAAGCTCTCGCATCACACCATCCTTAATTTGCAGATGCCCGCCTCCCTGAGATGTTTTCCAGAACTGCTTGCCGATCCCTTCTCCTTCAATGTAAAAATCGCCACTCAGTGTGCCGCGGAATATCCCCTTTTTCTCGAAAAGCATTTCATAGACCGGATCGGCCGCGCAGTTAACAGCGTGCCCTGAAATTTTCAGCAGACTGTGGCGCTGCCTGTCGACCTCGATCCGTCCGGTCGCAGTCCCCGAACCGATGTTGAAGTCAAGCGGGAAGAGGGTGAAGACGTTTTTTCGGTCAATGATTGTTCCAGTCGCATTTTCGAAAAAGAAGCTGCCTAAGTTCCCTTGCTTGACTCTGGTTACTATTTCAAGGGTGGCCTTGTGCTGTGAATCGTTCGATTGCTTAAATCTTGCAGGACCGGCGAAGAGCTGGATGATGTCAAGGATGTCTGCATTGTCGGAGCTGATTTCAAGGTAAGTGTGCGGCGTGAGGTAGCCGCGCATCATGCCGTCGATTTTAGCCGTGGTTTTGTTCTCTACTGTGACTTGAATCTGGTCAAAGGTAATGCCGCCAGCGCTAATCAGTAGTTGGCCCTTCAAATCTTTCAGCATCATTGTTTCGTTTGTGAAGATCAAATCTTGGGCACGGACTTCTTCGCTTGTTAGCTGCAGGCTGAGCAGGGGGGATCTCCAGTTCTGCAGGTTACCCTTGACGCTGATCAGAGATTGGCCCAGATTGGCCTTAACTCCTCCCATCTGAAAGCCGTTTTTATCCAGATGCAGAACTCCATTGACCCGATTGAGATCGCTTAAAAGTTGCGTGAGATGAGCTCCGCCACCGTTTAGGTTGAGTTGCCCCTCCCAGCCTTTTCTGCCTAGATTGAAATGTCCCTGTGTTTCGCCCGAAATTTGAAAAAATGAAAAAATGGGGGAGATCTCCTGCAAGGTCTCGAGCTGAAATGGCGCAAGTTGTAGCTCCCCCGACCACTGATTGTCTGTTTGGGCCCAGTTGCCAGAGAGTTGGACTGAAGTCTGGGCAACATTGATCGCTGCTTTGTCGATCGTCAGGTGGTCTGTTTCGATCTGCCCCTCTAGCTCAAGAGAACAGGGAGTGCCTTGCTTTTTGTCCAGCAGTTTCCCGAGGGTCAGGTCAGTGTTTGCCAAGTCAATTTTCAATTTTGATTTCAGTTGGTTGAGCGGTCCTTGTAGGACGAGGCTCAGCGGAGCTTTACCTGTGAAGTTCCGCCGCTTGAGGGAGGGTGATGAAAACTCTGTTTGTAATTGCTGCAGGTCAGCTGTGCCATTTAAGGCAAATACAATTTCGGGGGGGGACTGATTCAGCAGTCCAGAGGCAGCCGAAAATATGAATGGGGTCTGTGCAAATAGGCCCCGACCCTCAGTTAGGCTGAACCGTGCATTCCGCATTTCTACAACCATCGCGGTCTCAGTGAGGCTGGTGTGTTCGAAAGGGTAAGATATCTGGCTGAGCTTTGCGTAGGCCGATTGGAGGGGGGCTAAAGGGTTTTCAATTGTGGCATGGAGTGGGCCCTGAAAAGTTAAAGCGAATTTTTCTACCTGTCCCGAGAGCTTGGCCAGTGATTTAACTCTGGCCAGAAGAGTCTTAATCTCAGTATTCTTCAGCTCGACCAGACCAGACAGATGAGGTTCAGCCCCTTTTCGATTAAGGCGCAGTTGTCCTGTCAGGGGGATTCCGGCGAGTCCAAGTTTCAGATTGCGAAAGCTGTCGTCAGTCTCAGTTGACTGCCAGTCTGATCTCAGATTGAGGAGAACGGCTCCAGTACGACTGTCATTAATTGCGGCTTCAAGTTGAATTTTGTCGGCCGGGACCCCATGAAGTCCAATACGAAGGTTGAATTCTTTTGGTAGCTCGGAAGATATCCAGTGTGCCAGTGAATTGTTTTTCAGGTTGTTTAGCGAGAGATTGCCACTGAGGTGCCCGTTGCGCCAGACTTGTGCAGGATTCTGGCGGGTCAGCTCGAGAAATAAGTTGAACTCAGCATTGTGTTCCGCTTGGGAAATCGTTGCAGTCGTTGCCAGTTGACTGATCAAACCTTTGCCTAGACCATGGGCTACCAAGTTGAAATCATTGACTGTTAAAGACTTCTCTGAGTTCTCCTCCTGAAAGATAGTCACACTCCCCTTGCGGATTTGCAGGGTTTTCAGCCCGAGCTGGTCGAGGTTTAACGTCGACTTAGCAAGGGATATCGGCAGGCTGATCTTCAGTTTGGGGGCGTCGAGCAGAACCTGTTCGATGATAATTTTGCCATAGAGTAGATCTAGGGGGTTAAGGATTGTGCTCAGTTGTGGAACATACAAACTGAAATTGTCGTCATCCCCAATCTGCAGGTTGCGAAAATCGAGGGCGATCCCTCCATGAAAACTCAGTTTTGCATCACCAAGTTTGACAGGTTTGTTGATTGCCAGTTCTAGTTGGTTGGCAAGCTGCTGTTTGTAGGATCCGATATCGAGCTGTGAAAGGGCAATCAGCAAAAAGCCGACTGCTAGTGCAACAACAAAAATGAGGGTGCTGACCAATGGACTGCGACGGTGGGCGGGGGACTTGGTCATTTGTTTCCAGGTTGCCTGCGACTCTGCTGCAGAGAAGGAAGTTGTTCAAAAGCATCAAATTTGGAATCATAGCGGTTATTTCGGCAGGCGACAAGCTCTCTGCGCCTCTTTGCCGTTGGTCTGTCCGGATTAATGCATGACGTGGAATGTTTGTCTCGGCTCACCAATGCAGGTCTGTCCTCCTGTTTTGACGAATAAGTATGCTGGTTCTGGATGCTGACGGGAGATGGATAGTATTCTTTACACCGGATGCGCCTGCTGATACCATGAGCGGCCAATCTTCGATAGCCTGAAAGGCGGGCCGTTGAGGGGCTCTGGCATAAACATTAATTGGGTTTTTCCACATGAAGATCAAGCGAGTCGATATCCTCGGCTTTAAATCTTTTGTTGACAAGGTATCGCTCGACTTCCAGCAGCGTATTACTGGTGTTGTTGGGCCGAACGGTTGTGGGAAAAGCAATATTGTGGATGCTATCCGCTGGGCGATGGGGGAGCAGAATGCGCGTAATCTGCGTGGTCGATCGATGGATGATATTATCTTCGGTGGCAGCGAATCACGTAAAGCACACGGGATGGCCGAGGTTTCGATCATCTTTGACAATAGTGCCAAACTCTGCCCTGAAGCCTATCAGGAATATGCCGAAATTATGGTCACTCGGCGACTTTTTCGTAACGGTGACAGCGAATACCTGATCAATAAAACACCTTGTCGTCTGCTTGATATTACCGAACTTTTTATGGATACCGGGGTTGGAGCCAGAGCCTACTCGATCATTGAGCAGGGGAAGGTTGGCATGCTGGTCAGTGCTCGTCCTGAAGAACGGCGGGCTTTGATCGAAGAGGCCGCTGGAGTCACTAAATTCAAATCACGTAAAAAGTCAGCTCAACGGAAGATGGACGCCACCCGCCAAAACTTGATTCGATTGGGTGACATTATCTCGGAAGTCCGTCGTCAGACTGGAAGTTTGAAACGTCAGGCACAACAAGCCGAAAAATATCGCAAATTACGCGGTGAGGCTAAGCGGATAGAGATCTGTATGGCGGGGAATCGCTACCGGGTTCTGCGGGATGAGTTGTGTCAGATTGAGGTCGGACTTGATGGCCAGGGGGAGAGTCTGGGAACCACCGAAACGCGTCTGACCAAAGGTGAGCTGCAGCTTGAGGATAAACGCTTGCAACTGCTCTCGGTTGAGGATGAGCTGAGTCTCAAACAAGAGATGGATTATGCGCTGGGCGGAGAGGTTCAGCGGGTTGAAGGTGAGATTCTTTTAGCGGCTCGTCAGGCAGAAAGTTTGCGGGAACAGGCTTTGAGTATGGAGGCCGAGCAGCAACAGATTGCTGAGCGCTTGCAGCGACTGGATGTAGAAGCCGATGAGCTTGAGGTTGCAGAGAAGGATCTTGGCTGCGAGCTTGAAAATACCGCCGAGGCGGTTGAGCTCCAACAAGAAACCCTGCATCAACGGCTAGCTGCCGAGCAGAATTTAAGCGGCCAGCTTGATATTGCTCGACGCGAGCAGATGGATTTGCTATCGGAGGCGGGGCGACTTGCAAGCCGGCAGGAAGAGATCACGCGCCGTCTGGCTTCGGAAGCTGAGCGCCAGCAGCGGAATCAACGTGAAGTGCAGGCACAGCAGGGAGAATTGGCCGCTCAGGATTGTCGTTTGCACGAGTTGACTGGTGCTCTTGCGATTCTGGCCGAGAGCCGGTCTCAGCAGCAGTCCGAGCGCGAAGTTCTAGCTGAGACGATCCTTCAAGCCAAGGGAGAGCAGCTCTCTGCTGAGGGCGAACTTCTGGAGCAACGCCAGATCCTCGAAAAGAAACGGTCACGTCTGGAATCTCTGGAAGAGCTGGAACGCAATCATGAGGGCTACAATGAGGGTGTACAGGCGCTCTTTGCCGAGCGACCCGAGCTGTCAAAGCAACTGGTTGCAGATCTGTTGCAGGTCGATCCTGAGTACGAAACACTCATTGAAATTGCCCTTGGTGAACGCTTGCAAGCTGTTCCGGTTAGCAATGCAAGCTCAGCAAAGAATTTACTCGAGTCTCTAGCCCACCGTGGTGCGCGCGCAGCCTTGATCTGTCCTGTTTCAGGTGCCGCAGAGGTTTTTTTTGAATCTGGACAACCATTGCTTGGGCTGGTCAGGCCGATGGACGGTGCCGGAACTTTGGTCCAAACGCTCCTGGCGGGCTGTTTTCTGGTTGAGGATGTGATGTCTCACCTGCATCAACCGTTGCCAGCGGGGACTTTACTTGTAGACCCTGCCGGGCGCTGCTTGGGCTGGCGAGGCGATCTGACCGGTGGCGCAACAGCGATGGTTGGTACTGGTCTTTTGGGCAAAAAACGTGAAATTGATGATCTGTGCAGGCTGGTGATGGAGCTCGATGACCGGCTTGCCAGTCAACTTAAAAAAGTTCATCAGCTCCAACAATCCCGTGAAGAGCAGGAAGAGGCCCTCGGTGAATTTGATCGTCTTTTGCAGATGCAGGCACTGAAAGAACTGGATCAACAAAAAGATATTGACCGGCTCCAGCAGGAGCAACTTCGATTGCACGAGCGACTGGAGTTGTTGCAGTTCGAAACTGCCCAGCTTAATGGAGAGAGACAGCAGCTGCTTGGCGAACAAGATGATATTTCAAGCCGGCGTCTTAGCCTCGAAGAGCAACAGCTTCAACGTCAGGATACAGCATCAGAACTACAGGCCCTTCTGGTTGAGGCTCGTGAGCATGTAGAGGAGGTCCGGGAGTATCTGACGGTATTGAAGGTGCGACTGGCAGAGTATCGGCAGCAGAGTGAGGGGGGCCTAGCTGCACGGCAGCGCCTGGCAACGAACCGGGTTGAATATCAGCAGCGCCTCGATCAATTGTCGGGGCGGCGTAAGGAAGAGGCCAGCCGTGTCGTTCAATTGAAGCAGAATGAAGAAAAATGTAGGGTCGAATTGGAATTGTTGATTGCACGGCGTGAGGCCGTTCAGGTGGATGTTCGGTCAATTCGGGAACGCTTTGAAGAAGAGCGAGCGATGCTGGAAGGACAGCGAGAGAATTTGCGGACACTGCGCACCGAGGCCGAGGGTTTGCGGCGCGAGGTCGGACAACAGCAACTGCGACAGAAGGAGTTGGCGGTCGAGATCGGGTATGTTCGCGAAGCGGTCGCCGAGAAGTTCGATGTTGATCTTGAGGAGCACCAGGTCGCCGAAGCTGATCCCGAAGAGCTGGAACGCTTACAGCTGCAGCTTCGTCAGCTTCAGCAGAGAATATCCACTCTCGGGGAGGTTAATCTGACTGCCATCGAGGAATTCCGTGGACTGGAAGAGCGTTACGAATTCCTCTGCCGTCAGCGTGATGATCTCAATCACTCTCTTGATGATCTGCAAAAGGCCATCGGCAAGATTAACAGAACGACACGGCGGCGGTTTAAAGAGACCTTTGACCTGGTTAACGAACAGTTTAAACTGGTGTTCCCGCGCCTGTTCCGTGGAGGACAGGCTGAGTTACGCTTGACTGATGAGGATGATCTGCTTGAAACCGGCATAGATATTATTGTACAACCGCCCGGGAAGAAGCTGCAGAGTGTCAACCTGCTCTCCGGGGGAGAGAAAGCTTTGACGGCCGTTGCGATTATCTTCTCACTCTTTTTGATTAAGCCGACCCCTTTCTGTATGCTCGATGAGGTTGACGCCCCTCTCGATGACGCCAATATCGATCGATTTGCCGAGATGGTGGCTGAAATGTCGCAGAATTCACAATTCATCATTATAACCCACAGCAAACGCACCATGACGACCGCCGATATCATGCACGGCATTACTATGCAGGAACCCGGGGTATCGAAACTCGTCTCGGTACGGGTCAATGATTATCAACAGGCCGCTGCGGCTGTAACGGCAACTGTCTGATTTCTGAGAAAATGCGGCAAGGGGAGATCATGCCATTTAAAAATATTTTGCAGGGAATGCTTGATCAGTTGCCTGGAGCAGTCGGGGCGATTATTGCAGACTGGGAGGGTGAGGCGGTCGATCAAGTCGCGCGCATGGATGACTATGAGATCAAGGTCCTTGGTGCGCACAAGGGGATTATTTTGACCCAATTGCGTCAAGCTCTGCAGCGTCTTGATGGGGGAGCGCTCGAAGAAGTGTTGATCCATTTTGAGCGGGCAAAGGTCCTAATTATTCCTTTAAATGAAGATTATTTTTTGGTTCTGACAGTTGAGCCGGAAGTGATGGTCGGCAAGGCAACCTATGTAATGCGTCGCTGTGCTGCTCAATTACGCGCAGAAATTTTGTAATTTAAATGAGTCAGTTTTTTTTGTTTGAAAGGTCCATTAGAAATGCTTTGGTTTGATCAGATTTTGAGCCAGTTGGCAGTATTGCTGCGAACGGCTGGCATCCCTATTGATAGATTGAATGTTGCTGCTCTCGCAGTCGTCTATACTTCTGTCGTTCTGGTTGTATTGCTTATAATTTTACTGCTGCTCAAGTTGACCAGGCCTGAGGGTAGAAAAACTCTGAGGTCAGAAGAAGAAGAAGAAGCAGAAGCAGAAGCAGAAACAGAAGCAGAAACAGAAACAGAAACAGAAACAGAAACAGAAACAGAAACAGAAACAGAAACAGAAACAGTCAGCTTGTTGCAACGCTTTCGTGCCGGAGTTGCCAAAACCCGTTCAACCTTGGTTGGCCGCGTTGATGCGCTATTGAGCTCAGGGCGCAAGATAGATGAGGAACTCTTTGATGATTTGGAAGAAGTTCTCATCACTGCGGACCTTGGTGTGCAAACAACTCAGGCACTGATGACCGCTCTCGAAAAGCGCAGTAAGGATGAGGGGCTCAACGACGCCTTTGAGCTGCGCTCCGCTTTGATGCAGGAGATGGCAGCGCTGCTCATCGACGCGACGCCCCTGGTCTCAAAGAGAGATGATGGTCCCTTTGTCCTTATGGTCATTGGGGTCAATGGTGTTGGCAAGACGACTACGATTGGTAAACTGGCTCGTCAATTTACTCAGCAGGGGCTTAGGGTGGTGCTGGGAGCGGGAGATACCTTTCGGGCCGCAGCTGCCGAGCAGTTAGCAGCTTGGGGTGAGCGCGCTAGAGTCGATGTGATACGGCATAACGAAGGTGCCGACCCTGGTGCCGTGGCTTTTGACGCGGCACGCGCCGCAGTCGCGCGCAAAGCCGATATCTTGATTCTTGATACGGCTGGCCGTTTGCACACTAAGGTCAACCTGATGGAAGAATTGAAGAAGATGCGTCGTGTGCTGGAGAGGGAAATTCCAGGTGCACCACATGAGACGCTGTTGGTCCTTGATGCGACAACAGGACAAAATGCCCTGATTCAAGCGCGTCAATTTAATGAAGCCGTTGGAATCGACGGGATTGCACTCACTAAGCTTGATGGCACAGCCAAGGGAGGAATTGTGGTTGCGATTGCTTGTGAGCTTGGTCTGCCCGTTCGCTATGTTGGGGTCGGTGAGGGTGCCGAAGATCTTCAAGAATTTAAATCTCAGGATTTTGTCGCCGCTCTGTTTGAAAACTGACCGATAATCTTGACTTTTTCGATATGAGCGCCTAAATTTCGAGGAAGTATCAGATATGGGTAATCCCGCTATGGATCAGCTTGAAAATGCAATCAATCGTCTTTTGCAACGCAATGCCCAGTTACAGGACCATTGCATCAGCTTGATCGCTGAACAGGATGTATGGCAACAGCAGCGCCGCGCTATGCTGTCTGAGATCGAAAGTTTGCTTGCTGACCTAGAGATGTTGCGGGAGCAGCAAGGATGAATGCGACAGTAAAAGTACGCCTTCTGGGTCGGGATTATCTACTGCGAAGTCAGGGCGATCCTGATTTGGTACAAGAAGCTGCTATTCTCGTAGAAGAAAAACTTGCAGGATTGCCCAAGTCTGTTTCCGTTGATACCCGTGATCGATACATGCTGGCTATGCTTAATCTTGCCGGAGAGTATCTGCAAGAAAAGCGGAAGAATCAGGCCATCGAAGCTGAGCGGCAGAGAGATAATTCGGCTGCTGATGTGCAGGTAAAAAGGATTGAGGCTGAATTGATCGAGCGGATCGAAAACGCGCTTAATCGTTAGGAAATAACCCTGGCATGACTTCAGGGCTGGAAGATAGATTGATTTATCGCAAGTTATTAGGTTGAGCAAACTCAGACTGTCCGCTCTGTGGACGGCTTCAACGGGGACCCTTCGTGTGAGGGTGTATCCCTGCAGATTTTTTGATCTGGATATGATCGTTTTAGTTCCGATCCCCCTTTTGTCTTCGTATGGGTCTGGTGCCTTTAGTCTGAAGATGGGGAAAGTCTGAATCGTCTGATGTTTGATGGGATTTTTACTTCTCCCGCTTGACCTGCTACCTTCCTGCCTTGGAGATATTCGGAGTCTGAATGTCTCTGCCTTTGGATAAAAGTTCTATTCGAATTACTTTTTTAAACCAGCGCTTGTTGCTTAGTCGCGCTGAAGTCGGCGCTATGAGTGGCGAAGCGCAGGATCAATTTCTTAGCTTGCCGACTTTTCAGCGCGCGACGACCTTGGCCCTCTACAGCCCAATCCGCAATGAAGTCGAAACGGACAAACTGTTGTCGGTGGCGCTGGCAATGGGTAAGCAAGTCTACTACCCCGCAGCTTCAGAAGAAGGTATGCGGTTTTTTCGAGTCCGCTCGTTGGCGGATCTTCAGGTGGGCCGTTTCGGGATTTTAGAGCCTGTTCGAGGTTTGACAGAGATAGCTTCAGCCCAGTTAGAACTGCTATTGGTCCCGGGTGTCGCTTTTGACCGTCAGGGGCATAGGCTGGGTTATGGGCGGGGTTACTTTGATCGCTTTTTGAATGATGGTTGCTTCACTGGATTGAGTGTCGGCTTTGGCTACGATTTTCAGGTTCTGGATAAGTTGCCAACAGATGAGCATGACCAGAGGGTCGCTTTGCTGGTTACTGATAGAGAAATTTACTCCCCGTTGCAAAATTGACGACGGGTTAACCATAGATTCTTCTGGGAGGTATCTGCTGTGGAGATGGAACTTCTAATTGTCGTAATGGTCCTTGCTGCTTTGGCGGCTGGGGTTTTTATTGGAATGATTCTGCGACGTAAGTTATCAGAATCAAAGCTTGCAAATGCAAATGCTGCTGCTGACCAACTTGCGTCTGAGGCGAAAAAAGAGGCTGATTCGATTGTCAAAGAGGCAACGATTCAATCTAAGGATCTAGTGCTGCAGGCGAAGACCGCTTGGGAGTCCGAAGCGCGAGAATTGCGCAAGGAGATCCAGGTGCAGGAAAATCGCCTCCAGCAAAAAGAGGAGAATTTCTCTCGCAGGGCCGATGCTTTGGATGTTCGGATTGCTGATCTTGACAAGAAAGAGCACCAGTTGCAATCTTTGGAAGGTCAGTTGAGTAAGCGCGATACCGAGACGAATCAGCTGATCGCTGCCCAGCGAGACAAGCTGGAAGAAATTTCCGGCATGAGTGGAGATCAGGCCAAACAGCAACTGATTGAGGCGATGCAGGATGAGGCGAAGCACGATGCGGCTCGCAGTATCAAGCAAATTGAAGATGACGCGCGGGAGATAGCGGACAAGAAAGCCAAGATGATTATGGCGGTGGCGATTCAACGCTATGCAGGAGACTACGTCGCTGAGAAGACTGTAAGCGTTGTCCCTCTGCCGAACGATGAAATGAAGGGGCGTATCATTGGCCGAGAGGGGCGCAACATTCGGGCGATAGAAGCTGCTACCGGCATTGATCTGATTATCGATGATACGCCAGAGGCAGTTGTTATCTCAGGGTTTAATCCGGTGCGCCGCGAAGTCGCGCGCATCGCACTGCAAAGTCTGATTGCCGACGGCCGAATCCATCCGGCGCGGATTGAAGAGTTGGTTGAAAAAGCGCAGAGCGAAGTCGATGAAACGATTCGTGAGGCTGGAGAACAGGCAACCTTTGATGTCGGCGTCCATGGGATCCATCCTGAGATCATTAAGCTGCTTGGTATGCTCAAATATCGAACCTCTTATGGGCAAAATGTCCTGCAGCACTCTATTGAAGTTGCCTTTTTGTGCGGCATGATGGCCGGAGAATTGGGGCTTAATGTTAAGCAAGCCAAGCGTGCCGGACTCTTGCACGATATTGGCAAGGCCGTCAGCCACGAACTTGAAGGTTCGCATGCGGTTAATGGTGGTGAGCTGGCACGTAAGTATGGCGAGTCGGCTGAAATTGTTCATGCAATTTCTGCCCATCATGAAGATGAAAAGCCTGATACTGTCCTGGCGATTCTTGCTCAGGCTGCGGATGCACTCTCTGGGGCCCGTCCAGGGGCACGCCGTGAAACTCTGGAGACATATGTCAAGCGTCTGCGTGAGCTGGAGGGAATCGGCACCTCCTTCAGTGGCGTTACCGGTTGTTTTGCAATTCAGGCCGGCCGCGAGATCCGAGTTATGGTGGCCAGTGACCAGATATCTGACGCTAAGTCACATGTTTTGGCTAAGGATATTGCACGGAAGATTGAGGATGAGATGACATATCCCGGTCAGATTCGCGTTAATGTTATCCGCGAAACCCGGGCTGTTGAATATGCCAAATAAGCTGATTTTTGAAAGGCAGAACGTTTGAAACTTCTTTTTGTGGGTGATGTCGTCGGCAAGGCGGGTCGGCAAATTCTTAAACAGAACCTCTCTTCGCTGATCGATCATCACATGGTTGATCTGGTCGTAGTGAATGCCGAGAACGCTGCGGCAGGCTATGGTCTGACTCTGTCTGTCATGGATGAACTCTATCAGGCAGGCGCTCAGGTGCTGACTTCGGGGAATCATATTTGGGATAAGCGAGAAATACTCGACGTTCTTAAACGTGACGAGCGCTTGTTGCGTCCCCATAATTACCCTGTCGGTTTAGCGGGTCGTGGTTACGGCATCTATGAAACCGCGGCAGGGTTGCCTGTCGCAGTGATCAATCTTGAGGGTCGGGTTTTTATGAAAAACCTTGATTGTCCTTTTAGGGCTGCCGACCAGATTCTTGATGAGATTTCCGGTCAGGCAAAAATGATTTTTGTTGATTTTCATGCTGAGGCGACTAGCGAAAAGCAGGCTTTGGCGCATTACCTCGATGGTCGTATCTCTGCTCTGATCGGCACCCATACGCATGTCCAAACTGCCGACGAGAAAATTCTGACAGGTGGTACAGGTTATCTCACTGATGCGGGGATGACTGGGGCACAGGATGCGGTAATAGGAAACCAAAAAGAACCTGCTATCCAGCGTTTTTTGACTCAGCTGCCAGTTCGACTTGAGGTTGCGAAGAAGGATCCACTCCTTTGTGCTGTGCTTTTGACGATCGATGAACAGACAGGTCGATGTGTGGCGATTGAGCGCATCCAAGAAGGTGTGTGAGATACTG
>Ga0316202_10000162_pt1 | contig 99687 bp, 62 predicted proteins | sample 3monrhotite_MG_FD_204934 | JGI IMG/M metagenome (GOLD analysis project Ga0316202, IMG submission 204934) | Microbial mat bacterial communities from mineral coupon in-situ incubated in ocean water Damariscotta River, Maine, United States -... | ecosystem: Environmental > Aquatic > Marine >... | reverse complement strand
CACTCCGGACGCCAAGCGGAGCCCCCCCCTCCCCAGAACCCTCTCGACCCGCCAGGAAGACCCCGCCACTTCCAACTCCGGAGCGCCTTGGAGTCTCGCGAGACGATCTCTGCGCTCTCTGCGAGCTCTCCGCGACCTCTGCGTTAAGAATCTTGGCTCAACAACCAGCGCGCGGATCTCAGCTCGCCTTCAGCGCTGAGCCTTCTCTAGGAGGTCCTTGGCGGACTTCCAGCCGGGCTTGAGCTCCAGGGCTCGTCGGGCGTCCTTGATCGCGAGGTCGTGCTTGCCCTGGCCGAGGTAGGCCATGCCGCGTCCGAGGTGGTTCCAAGGGTGACCGGGCTTGAGGGCGATGGCGCGGTCGAAGGCTCTGATCGCCGCGTCCTGGTGCTGGGGCGAGTAGCGCAGGGTGTGGCCCAGGTAGAAGTTCGTCTCCCAGTCGACTCGGCAGTGCTTGACGGCGGCTTGGAGCTGCTTGCGGACCCCGCGATACCCCTCCTTCCGGGGCGTGCGCGGCCCCAGGACCCAGCGCAGGATCGCGAGCTCGCCTAGGACCGCGGGGCTCTCAGGCGCGCGAGCCTTGGCGCGGAGGAGGGCGGCTCGGGCGAGCTTGAACGCCTCCGGGTCCTTCTGCGTCTCGTAGCGGCGCCGGGCGAGGTGCCCTTGGCGATACCAGTAGGCAGCGACACCCCGCTCGCGGCTCAGCCGGAGGGCGCGCGCTTGGGCCGCGTCCCCGTCGGCCCGCCGACCGCTGGCTGCGAGGAGATAGCCGAGGCCCAGCAGCATGTCGACCGGGGCCTCGCTGTTGGCAATGGCCCGTCGGAGCTTGATCTCGGCGCGCTTGAGCCCGCGAGCTTGCTCCGGGGAGCCCTTGGGGAGGGCCTTGGCGGCGCGGAACAGCTCGGCGGCTTGGAGATTGAGGACGCCGAGGTGGTGCGGGAAGTCCCGAGCCAGCGCCTCGACTGGGTCGGGCTGGCCGGGCTTGACCCGAGGTTGATGGAACACGAGGGCGAAGCGGGCCTCCGCTCGGTCGGGGCGAAGCTTGGCGGCACGCTCCAAGAGCTGGCGCTGGACCGGGCCCTTGTTGACGGCCCCGGCCCACTCCGCGAGCAGGAGCAGGCCTTGATAGGTCTCGTCCCGCCGATTCGCCGAGGGGAGGCGCAGGAGCTCTTGGATCGCGGCCGAGACCGCCTCTCTGTTGAGGCGATAGTCCGCCAGGCGTGCGCTCAGGAGGAGCGCACGCGGCGACCGCTCGAGATCGGGGCCGGCCTCTTCTAGGGCCCCCTCGGCTGCCTCGAGCCACGCGGGGACCTCGGCGTAGTCACGGGTCGTATAGGACTCCATCTTGTCCAGGGCCTCGCGGGCGCGCTCGCAGGCTGCGAGGTGTAGCGAGAGCCTCCGGGCGAGGGGTCCCTCGCCCTGGCCCTTCCTGCGGAGGAGCCTCAGCGCCTCCTCGGGCTCCCCCTGCTCGAGGAGGGAGCTGGCCTCTCTCTGGGTCTGCTGCTCAGGTGTCGGCGAAGGACTTGGACTCGAGGCGCCCGAGGCCAGAGGGCCGGGGGTCGTGGTCGGGAGCGTTGCTCGCGGGGGCTCCTCGCTCCGGTGCGCGCCCCACGCCAGCCCGAGGGCCCCGAGCAGGAGCCCTGCCAAGGCGAGCCAAGGCCAGGGACCTCCGCGCTGGGGGCCGAGGCCGAGGCGGAGGGCCTCGAGCTCTCGGGCCAAGGCCCCGGCGCTGGAGAGGCGACGGGCAGGATCCTTGGCCAGGGCCGACTCGACGAGGCGGTCATAGCGGGCGACCTGCGGCGAGAGCGAGGAGGGGCGCGGGGCCTTGGTCTTGAGGATCGAGTCGTAGAGCGCCATGGGCGTCGAGGCGTCGAAGGGCAACTCGCCGGTCAAGGCCTCGAAGAGCATCACGCCCAGGGCATAGACGTCGACACCCGGGCCCGTGTTCTTGTCTCCCATGACCTGTTCGGGGGACATGTAGGCCGGGGTCCCGAGCCCTTGGCCGGTCACGGTCAGACGCGTCTTGCGGTCTAGTTCGCGTGCCAAGCCAAAGTCGGTCACGCGGGCTCGTCCGTCTTGGGACACGAGGACGTTCGCCGGTTTCAGGTCGCGGTGGACGACCCCTTGGCCGTGGGCGTAGTCGACGGCGCGGGCGACCTCTTCGACCAAGCGGAGCTTGGTGTCGGGGTCGGTGCCGGGGTCTTGAAAGAGCTCCTCGAGATCGGTCCCCTCCACCAACTCGAGGATCAGGCAAGGGAGCTCGCCTTCGACGCCAGCGCCCAGGACGCGGACGATCCCCGGGTGCGAGAGCCCTTGGGTCAACTCGACCTCGCGTCGGAAGCGCTCCAAGCGCTGCTTCGAGCTGCCCTGGCTGAGCATGACCTTGAGTGCCACGGCCCGCCCCTCCGGATCCCGAGCCCGAAACACGGCGCCCATCGCCCCGCGCCCGAGCTCCCCCTCGATCACACAGCCCGCGACCAGGGCGCCCGGAGCGGGGAGCCGCGGCACCCCTCCCAGGGGCGGGGAGGGGTCGTGGGGGCCGCTCTCGGGCACGCCGCTCAGGCTAGGCCTGAGTCAGCCGAGGGGGGCGAAGCTGCGGTCGAGGACCGAAGTCCGGCACCGCGGGCTTCTGCTCGGCGATCAAGCCGGAGACGACCTCGAGGCCTTTCGCGAGCTGTGGATCCCGACCGGCTGCCCAGTCCTGAGGCGTGACCTCGACCTCGACGTCCGGCTCGGTGCCGTAGTTCTCGACCCGCCAGCCCACGTCAGTGAACCAGAACGCGAACTCGGCCTGGGTCGTGATCGAGCGATCCACGAGGGGGTGGCGGGGCCAGATCCCGATCACGCCGCCCCAAGTCCGTTTCCCGATCAGCGGGCCCAACCCCAAGAGCTTGAAGCAGTGGCTGAAAATGTCACCGTCGGACCCCGCGTGCTCGTCGGTCAGGCACACCACGGGCCCCAAGCGAGCGTCCTCGGGATAGGGGACGGGCTTCCCGTAGCGAGGCACGTCGTAGCCAATCCGTCGCCTCGCCAACTTCTCGAGCAGGAGTTGGCTGACGTGGCCGCCGCCGTTGCGCCGGACGTCGACGATCAGGCCAGGGCGATTGAACTCGGCCAGGTAGTAGCGGTGGAACTCGGCGAAGCCGACGGGCCCCATGTTGGGGACGTGGACGTAGCCGACCTGACCCTGGCTCTCCTCGTGAACTCGAGCCCGGTTGGCCTCGACCCAGTCCCGGTAGCGGAGGGCTTCCTCGCCAACGAGGGTCGTGACCACGATCCGGCGAGGCGGCTCCTGACCGCGCTGGAGGCGGAGCTCGACCTCGGTCTCGGCCTTGTGGAGCAAGGCTTCGCCCGGGACGCGCTCCGCAGAGAGCGCCTGACCCTCGACCTCGAGGAGCTTGTCACCGGCTCGGACGTTGAGGCCAGGCTCCGAGAGGGGCGAGCTGGCCTCGGGGTTCCAGCCGTCGCCGCGCGGAATCCGCGCGATCTCCCAAGCCTCGCCTCCCCAGCGGAGGTCCGCCCCGAGGTGACCGAGGGGGTAACGGGGGCCCCGTCTGTGGTCACCGCCCCACTCATAGGCGTGAGAGGTGCCGAGCTCGCCCTGAACCTCCCAGGCCAGATCGGAGAACTCAGTCCGGGTCGCGACCCGAGCCAGCACGGGCAGGTAGCGCTGGTAGACGCTCTCCCAGTCCACGCCGGACATATCTTCGGTCCAGAAGTTGTCCCGCTGGAGCCGCCACAGCTCGCGGTACATCTGGCGCCACTCTGCAGCGGGCTGGATCGCGACCCGGATTCGGCCGAGGTCGATCCAGCCGCCCTTGCGATTGACGCCTTCGGCATCGGGCTTGGAGCTCGCCGCGAGGACGCGGAGTTTGCCAGCGGAGGCGTAGATCAAGGTCTTGCGGTCGAGGGCCAGGCCCCAACTCCCGATCCCGCTCGCGTAGTGCTCCTCCTCGAGGGTCTTGAGGTCGAAGGTGTAGAGGGTCCCGTCCGGCGACTCGTCCTCTTCCTCGTCGTCCTCGTCGAGGGTGCCCTCAATGGGCCAGCGATCGAAGAACACCTTGTCTTCGGTGGCCTCGACGTGGCCGTAGATCCCCTCTTGGACCGGGAGCGCCAAGACCCGCTCTGTGATCCCCTCGAAGTCGATCTTGATGGGCTTGACGGCGTCCTTCTCGTCGGCCTTGGCCTCGTCCTTCTTCTTCTTGTCCTTCTTCTTGCCCTCGGTCTTCTTTCCCTCCTTGGTCTGCTCGGCCTGGGGAGACTCGTCCTTCTCGTCGGCCTTCTCGTCGGCCTTGGCCTCGTCCTTCTTCTTGTCCTTCTTGTCCTTCTTGTCCTTCTTGTTCTTCTTGTCCTTCTTCTTGCCCTCGGAGTCCGCGGCCTCGTCGTCCTTCTTGTCGTCGTCCTTGTCGTCGTCGTCGCCGTGGAGAGAGCGGGGCTTGAGGCGGAGGGGGCTGGGCGTGTCCTTCTGGAGTGTGACCAGATAGACCTTGCCGCCCTCGGGGAACCCGAGGTCGAAGTAGAAGCGGTCATAGACCGGGTTGAAGGTCCGGTAGCTGATGAAGTAGAGGTAGCGACCCTTGGGGTCGAAGACGGGGGACGCGTCGAGGTGAACTGGGGTCGTGACCTCGTGGACCTCGCCGCTCTCGACCTCCGTCACGCGGACGTGCGAGGTCCGAGCGCTCCCACGGAATCCATAGGTCACGTAGCGCCCGTCGGGAGACCAACTGATCCCAAGGATTCGACCGTAGTCGGAGCGGTCGAGGACCTTGAGGGTCTTGGTGTCGAGGTCGACGTGCAGGACCTCGAGGCGCTGATTGGCGATGACGAGGGCGTTCTTGGTCGGTGAGACCGAGAGGAGGAGGGGCCGACCCACGTCGAGGTCGCTCAGGCGCTCGAGGAGCGGCTTGGGAGGCTCCTCTTCTTTCTTCTTGTCCTTGGGCTTCTTCTTAGCCTTGGGCTTCTTGCCCTTCTTCTTGTCTTCCTTGGACGTCTCGCCCTGCTTGGGGTCGGGGGGTGGGAGGCGGTGGACCTCGAGGGCTTCCTCGCCTTCGGCGTCACTGAGGGTCACCAAGGCTTGGCCGTCGTGGAGCCAGTGGGTCATGCGATAGCGGACGCCGTGCCGTTCACCGAACTGGCGAACCTGGCCCTCCCAGTTCCCGAGGACGAAGGGCTTTCCGCGCACGCCGAGGGCCAGCGAGTGCGACTTGGGGTGGACGTCTGCGCTCTCGAGGTAGGGAGCTGCGGGGGCGAACTTGCGCTGGAGCTGTGGCTTGGAAGAGGCGACCTCGATCTCGAGCTTGCGGGTCTCTCCGCTCGCTACGGAGAACACCCAGAGCTCCGCGCCGCACTGGTAGACGATGCTCTTGCCGTCGGACTTGGCGTTCCGCGCGTAGTAGTCCTCGTGGTGGGTGTGCCGGGCCAGCTTCCCGCCGCGGAGGTCGACCGAGTAGAGGTTCCCGTGGCCCTCGTGGTCCGAGAGGAAGTAGATCCGCTTCTTGATCCAGATAGGGTCCGCGAGGTTCCCGCCAAAGGTCGGGAGGGCTTCGAAGGTCCCCTCTCCCTCTCGGTCGATCCAGAAGTAGCCGGTTCGACCCCCGCGGTAGCGCTTCCAGCGCGAGGGGTCGCCAATGTTTCGACCCAGGAGGAGCCCTCCCTTGGGCCCCTCGACGAGGCGATCCGCCGGACCGAGGTCGACGAGCTCAGGCGGGCCGCTCTCGCGGGACACGAGCCAGGGTCGAGAGCCATGACGGGGGGCTTGCTCGGTCTGGCTGACGTAGCGGATCTTGCTCGAGTCAGCGGTCCAGCCGGTCACCAGGCAGTAGTCGCCTTGGTAGGTCCGGCGAGTCATGGGCCCACCGGCCGCGGGCATGACGTAGACCTCGCTGACGCCCTCGTCGCGGCCCACGAGCGCTAGCCACTCGCCGTCGGGCGAGAGGGCGGGGCTGCGGGCGTCGACGTAGTTCGCGGTCAGCCTGCGCGCGAGGCCGCCTTCGAGCGAAACGCTCCAGAGATCGGACTCGCATACAAACACGACTTGGTCGCCGCAGACCGTGGGCTCGCGGTAGTAACCGACGCCAGAACCGGACATGAGTACCTCCAGGGAGGGCGACTTTACCCCCGTCGGGAGGGCCCTGCGGGCGGCGAAGGTCGGTCAGGGCTGTCGGTGTGGATCGCTCGCCTGCCGGCTCGTGTGCTGGGCTCGATCTGAGTCGCAAAGATCGCCAAGGGCCGCCAAGGGATTTCGGCTTCGCTTGGTTCGCTCGGGCTCGCGGGAGCCTGGGGGGTGGGGCGATCAGCCTCGGCGGCGCATGAGGTTCCAGGCCTCGCCCAGCTCGGCGCGGTAGGTCGCGCCGCCGGGGAGGCCAGCCATGGCTCCTGCGTAGACGAGGCCGAAGAGGGCGAGGTCAACCAAGAGTCGCCCCAGGCCTGGCGCTAGGAGCTGGAGGTGGCGGAGGCCAAACACCGCTCCCGCCGCGAGGGCTGAGCCAAGGGCTGGACGCAGGAGGACCCAGCCGAGGTCGCGGAGGCGGATCGCCGTCGGCTGGAAGGCGTAGAGGATCGTCGGGATCCGGACCAAGCAGAGGGCGATGGAGTAGCCCCACGCCACGCCCAAGGGCCCGTAGGGGAGCCCGATCAGGAACGCGACCAGGACCACGGGCAGAGCTGCCACGCTGGCTTTGAGCTGGCGCTTTGGGTGTCCTGACGAGACGAAGATCCAGCTCGTGGCCGGGGCCGTGGCGCCGACGTAGGCCGCGGGCAGGAGAGCCCAGAAGAGCTCGACGGCTCCCAGCCATTGGTCGCCGAGGCCGACCGTGACCAGGTCTAGGGTGCAGACCCCCGCCACAGTCACGATCGGGACTTGAGCGAGGACGGCCAGACGGCAGCCGCGGAGGAAGAGGCCGCGGTAGGCCTCGGGCTCGTCTTGGACTCGGCTCAGGGCGGGGAGCGCCACGGCCGCCAGGGGTCCGTTCAGCGTGCTGAGGGGGAGCATTAGGAGCGAGTAGGCCTTGGTGTAGAGGCCCAAGGCCGTGGCTCCCCAGGTCCGTCCGATCAGGACGTTGTCGACGTTCTTGGTCAGGTGGGCCACGACCTCGATCCCCGTGACGTAGCCTCCGAAGCGGAGCATGTCGAGGGAGACCTGAGCTCTGCGAAAGGCTCCCGGCCTCCAGGAGCAGGCGATCCAGGCCATGGCGAGGGTCAGGACGGCGGTCACGGCGGCGCGCAAGATCAGGGCCCAGAATCCCCAGCCGGCCCAGGCCGCGGCGAGGGCGGCCACGATCCCGCCCACGACCCCGGCGAACTGGATCGCGGCGAGCCAACCAAAGCGCAGGCGACGCCTCAGGAGCGCGAGGTGCTGCGCGGCGGCGGCGTCGAAGAGGACTACACCGGCCAGGGCCAGGGCGACTTGCCCCGGACGCAGGTCCCCCCCATAGAGCCAGACCAGGCCAGGCGCGCAGCCGGCGACGAGGGCCGCGACCAGGAGACCCAGGAGGAGGTTCAGCCAGAACAAGGCGCTGACTTGGCCATGGGTGATCTCCTTGCGCTGAACCGTCGCGACCGAGAGCCCGAGGTCCTTGAACAGGACCAGGAAGCCGGTCACGGCCGTGGCCTGAGCGACCGCGCCGAAGTCAGCCGGGAGCAGGAGTCGGGCCAGGATCGGGAGCGAGCCGAGCTCGACCACGATCCGCACGATCTGGACGGCGAGGTTCAGCCCCCCGCCGCGGAGGGCCCGGGACTCGAGCTCGGGTGTCTCTGCGCTGAACCACTCCTTGTGGCGAAGGTCCCCGGGGGAGGAGTCGAGGCCGGCGTGGGGGGGCGCGTAGGGCGTCTCCGGAGCCGGGTCCTGGCCGAGTGGCTGCTCTTGGCTGGGCGGCGCCTGGCTGGGCTCTGGGTCGCCAGGCTCTTCGGTGGGCGTCTCCGGCTCGGGGTCCTGGCTCACGCCAACCCCGCCGCGCGAGCCAGGGCGTCCGCCGTCGCGCGGCTCGCCGCCTCGCCTCCGGCCGCGAAGTAGTCGGCGCGGAACGCCGCCAAGGCTGGGGCGAAGCCCTCGAGCCAGGCTCCGTCCTCACAGGCTCGGGCGACGAGAGCCTGTCCTTCCGCGACACTCGTAGCCTCCAGGCCGGCCCCGGCCGCGACCACGTCCGGTTGGAGGCGCGGGAGCCCGTCGGCGTTGAAGACCAGGGGCAGGATCCCCGCAGCCACGCTCTCGTGGATCGTGGTCGAGTGGATCGCGACGGTCAGGCGAGCGCTCGCCAAGACCTCGGACAGAGGCTCTGGCGCGTTCCGCCAGCGGAGGCTGGGGAGGGCCTCGAGGCGAGCTTGGATCTCGGCCGGCGGCGGATAGCTGGGGTGGGCCCGGGCCTCGACGGGGCCGCGAGCGGCGCACACCTCGATCAGGCGCACGAAGCCCTCGAGGGCCTCAGCGCTGATCCCGTGGCCCGTCGGCTGGAGGAAGAACACCGGAGCCTGCCCGCTCGCGACCCGCGGTCGCGGAGCCGCGGGGACGAGGGGGTTACCGACGGCCTCGGTCTCGAGGCCTGGCGTCATGGGGACCAGGAGGCGCCCGAAGCCAGGGCCCCAGCAGAGGAAGCGATCCAGCTCGTCGAAGCGGCGGAAGGCCGCGTGGAGCCGAGGCGGCCAGCCGTGCTGCAGGCAGACCGTCGTCACTCCGCGAGAACGAGCGGCCGCCATGGCGAGGGAGTCGTGGCGCCCGTTGCCCTCGACCACGACCAAGGCGCGGGGGGAGAGGGCCTCGAGCTCCGCCAGGTAGTGGTCGAACTCCCGCTGGAGGCGGGGCTCGCTCCAGAGCCTCGGCCCAGCCAGGCCCGGGAGGGCATGACGTCCCAGAGGGACGTCTAGGGTCGGCCAGCCGCGCTCGGCCAGGGGCCCTGCCACGAGCTCCCGCTCGGCAGGGGGCAGGGCGCTGAGCCCAAAGCAGAACTGGCCTTGGAGGTGCGCCAGGGCCGGCGCCAGGGTCCGAATGAACTTGGGGTCTCGGATCTGGATCAAGATCGGAGCCGCAGCGTCAGGAGCCGGGCCGCTAGAGGCGCTCACGCGCTGAGCGAGGTGCTTGAGGTTGGCCGCTCCGGCGCGGGCCCAAGCGCGCGGCCGGGCGGCGGTCGCCGGTGGCGCCAGCCCGACTCCCTTGGGGAGCGCTCGGGCCAAGGCGGCGTCGAGGAAGGGTGTCCGCTGACGAGGGGCTGGCCCCTCTCCTCGGAACGCAGCCTCCGCGCTGGGGTCGTCGCGGAGCGCGAAGTAGCCCTCGCAGACCACCGCCCGGCGCAGGGAGACGCCGCGGTAACTCCAGGCCCAATCGGGCTGGGCCAGGGCCGTGTCCCAGAGCGCCCCGCTGAGCGCGTTGCTGTAGGCGAGGGACCCCTCGCTCACGCCTCGGCGCGCCCCAAGATTCGGTCGGCCAGCTCGCGCGCGGCGCCGAACCCGCCGGGCTTCTCGAGGACGAGGTCCGCCGCAGCCAGCGCGCTCGGGTGAGCGTCGGCGACCGCGACGCCGCAGGCCGCCCAGCGCATGCACTCGACGTCGTTTATGTCGTTGCCCACGAAGAGCGTCCCCTCGCGGCTCAGCCCGCGCTCGCCGAGGAGCTGCTCGAGAGCTGGCCGCTTGTCGTCTATGGCCTGGAGGAACTCGATCTGGAGCTTGCGACAGCGGGCCTCGACGACGGGGTTCCGCTCCTTGGAGATCACGAACACCTGGACCCCGACCTTGCGGAGGAGCGAGATCCCCATTCCGTCGCCGCGGCTGCAGCTGACCGACTCGACCCCGTGCTGATCGACGATCACGCGGTTATCGGTCAGGACTCCGTCGAAGTCGAAGACCACGGCCTCGATCTTCTCTGGGAGCGAGCTCGACGTCGCTGAGCGACGGTGCTGGGCGCGGGTCAGCTCGAGGTCGAAGCGGTCGTCGATATCAATGCTCCGCTCAGGCGGAAGGACCCAGGGCACGACCTTGCCGAAGAAGCGGTGCCCACCTGCCCTGAAGCCCGCCGTCCGCATCACGTAGGCCGCGCCGATCTCGCGGTATTCGACCGGGAGCTCTTGGCGGCGGAGGCGAACCTTGAGGTCGTGGTTGATCCCGACCAGGGAGCCGTCTGGGCCGGGCCGCCAAATGAAGGCCCGGTGCTCGATCACGGCTAGGGAGACGTCGGCCCCCTCGCGCTCCCAGTGATCGACCATGCCGGCCAGGTCCTCGGCGCTCGTGAGGGGCGAGGTGCACTGGAGGAAGAGGATCGCGTCGGGATCGGGGACGCCTCGCTCGTTGAGGGCGTCGAGGGCGTGGATCAAGGCGCTCTCGCTGCTGGCCTCGTCGCCCGAGAGCTCAGCCGGGCGGGTCACGACCTCGGCGCCCGCGGCCCGGGCCGCGTCGGCTATGGCCTCGGAGTCAGTCGTGACCACCACTCGCTCGCAGCGCCCGGACTCGAGAGCTGCGCGGACGCTCATGGCGACGAGGGGCTGGCCGCCAATGGGCTGCAGGTTCTTGCCGGGGATCCCCTTGGAGCCACCGCGCGCGGGAATGATCGCGATCAAGCGCATTTGGTTACGATCTCTCTATGAGCACGATTGAAATCCAAGGACGGAAGATTGGGACTGGTCACCCGACCTACATCATCGGAGAGATCGGCCTCAATCACAACGGCAGCGTCGAGCTCGCGAAGAAGCTGATCGACGCGGCCTGCCTGGCAGGCTGTGACGCGGTCAAGTTTCAGAAGCGGACCCCCGAGATCTGCGTGCCGGAGGACATGAAGACCGTCCAGCGCGAGACGCCCTGGGGAATAATGTCCTACCTGGACTATCGCTACAAGGTCGAGTTCGGCGAAGAAGAATACCGCCAGATCGACGACTACTGCCGAGAGAAGAGCATCGCCTGGTTCGCCTCCCCCTGGGACGAGCCCTCGGTCGACTTCCTCGAGCAGTTCGACCCGCCCGCCTACAAGATCGCCTCGGCTTGCCTGACCGACCAAGGCCTTCGCAAGCGAATCGTCGCGGCCGGACGGCCCACGGTGATGTCGACGGGAATGTCGACGATCCCCGAGATCGAGGCCGCGGTCAGCGAACTCTCGGCGAACCCGCTCGCCATAGCCCACTGCACGAGCGCCTATCCCTGCAAGGTCGACCAGCTCAACCTCCGCATGATTCACACCCTCCAGGCCAAGTATCCCGAACACCCCATTGGCTACTCGGGCCACGAGACGGGGCTGACCACCAGCGTGGCCGCGGTCGCGCTGGGGGCGACCTTCCTCGAGCGACACATCACCCTGGACCGCGCCATGTGGGGCAGCGACCAAGCCGCCTCCATCGAGCCGGGCGGGCTGATGCGCTTGACCCGCGACGTGCGGGTGGTCGAGGCCGCCCTCGGCGACGGGGTCAAGGTCGTCTACGAGAGCGAGCGGCCCCTCCTCAAGAAGCTCCGCCGTCACCCGAGCTAGCAGGCGTCGTCGGCGTGAGCTCGAGCAAGGGTCGCCCGTTGACGGATCGGGTCGTGGGCTGAGGTGACGGGCTCCCAGCGAGAGGGCGCTCCAGGAGAGGGAGCCACAGAACCGATCCCTGAGGGGACCCTGACTCACCTCCCCTCGTCGGCTCGCGGCCCAAACCCGGAGCCCGCCAAGAACACAGCTCAGGAACCCGCCGCTCCCGAGGGGACGCTGACCCATACGCCCTCCTCGAGGAGCGGACCCTCCCCCGAGCCGGGCGGGCCGAGCCCTGGCGCCGGGACGCTGACCCATAGCCCCTCCTCGGGTCAGGGCGCGGTCCCCGAGGGGACCCTGACTCACGAGCCCTCGTCTGGGGGTGTCCCGCGCGTGTCCGAGGTCTCGAGCCAGGCCGGACTGGAGTGGCTCCAGGGCAAGGCCAGCAGCGGGAGCCTGACCCAAGGCCTGGGCCCAGACGTGTGCCCCGACGACTCGTCGCGCTGGGAGGTGGGGCAGGTCTTGGCTGGGATCTATCGCGTCGACTCGCTCTTGGGCGAGGGCGGAATGGGCGCCGTGTATCGAGTCCGGCACACCGAGTGGGGCGTAGACCTCGCGATCAAGACCCCTCTCCCACGCCTCTTCGCGAACCCTGTCGCCCTCCAGCGCTTTCAGAGGGAAGCCGAGACCTGGATCGACCTCGGGCTGCACCCGAACGTGGCTCGCTGCTACTACGTGCGCGAGGTCGAGGGGACCCCGCGGATCTTCGTCGAGTTCGTGCGCGGGGGGACCCTCAAGGAGTGGCTGGCGGAACGACGTGACCCCGCCGACTGGAAGACCCTTCTGCGCTTGGCCCTCGAGGCCGCCGACGGGCTGGCTTTCGCGCACTCGCGGGGTCTCGTCCACCGCGACGTGAAGCCGGCCAATTGCCTCCTCTCGGAGCGGGGGACGCTGCGAATCACGGACTTCGGTCTCGTGAAGGTCTCTTCAGGGCCTCCCGAGGAGGTCGTGACGCCGACCCAGAGCACCGGGCCTCCGCGGGGCTCGAGCGGCCCCGAGCTGACGCACTTCGAAGCCGGAATGGGGACGCCCGAATACGCGGCCCCCGAGCAGTGGTCGGCCGCGAGCGCCGTCGACGCGCGAGCGGACGTCTACTCTTGGGGCGTCTTGCTCTGGGAGATCGTCACGGGACGACGACCCTTTGACGCTCCTGGCGACCGGCAGCCGGCAGCGGTCCTGATCAATCGCCACTGCTTCAGCGAGCTCCCCAACCCGCGGGATCACCGCCTGGACCTCCCGGCCCAGCTGATCGAGCTCCTGCGCCGCTGCCTGGCCAAGGAGCCGAGCCAGCGCCCGCACTCGATCCGCGAAGCGCGCGAGGCGCTGGCTGAGATCTACAAGGCCCGCTGCGGGGAAGTCGCGCCGCGGGTCCCGCCGACACCTCGAGTCACGGCGGCCGTGCTCTGCAACCGAGCGCTCTCGCTCCGCGACCTGGGCCAGAACGAGGCGGCGCGGGCGACCTGGGAGGAGGCGCTCCGGCTCGAGCCTCACCACCCTGAGAGTCGCTACAACCTGGGGCTCTTGGCCTGGAGGGCTGGCGAGCTTCGGGACTTGGAGCTGGTCGAGCAGCTCGAGGCCGTCCGCGTCGTCCAGACCCGAGCCTGGATCGACGAGCTGCTCCTGGCGCGAGTTCACGTCGAGCGGGGCGACGGCGAGGCTGCCATAGAGCTCCTAGACGAGATCCCGCCCAAGGCTCAGGGCCGCTCCATGGTCAAAGCGACTCGCGCCGCCGCCGAGGCGCGCCTCCGCTCCGCGCAACCGACGGGGGCCCCGCTCCCCCGCTTCGCGGCCCACACCGGCGAGCTCGTGGCCTGGAACCGGCGCTACCTGCTCTTCCTCTTCGACCCGGTCAACCGCATGGGCGCCCGCCCAGGCCTGACGGTGTTCGGTCGCGACGGAAAACGCCGCGGCCAGCTCGACCTCCAAGGGGAGGAGCGCTTGGGCCGGACCGCCCTGGCGGGGACCGAAGCGGCGGCCCTGCAGGGGGAGTTCGCCGTCGCGGCCTGCCTGAGCGGGAGCCTCAAGGTCTGGGACCTCCGCGAGGGCTCAGGCGTTCCTCGCCACAACCTGCGGGGCCCAGGGCCCCTGGAGCTCTTGGCAGCCGAGGGACCTCGGGCGGTCAGCGGGGCCCGGATCCGGGATCAAGGCAGCGAGCGCGGCGAAGCGTCCGCGTGGGACTTGTTGCGAGGGCGTCGCCTCGGGACCTGTGAGCACGCAGGGCCCGTGTCCGCGGTCGCCATCGGAGGGGACGAGGCTTGGAGCGCGGACGCCACGACGCTCAAGGTTTGGGCTCTCGAGAGCGGTGAGCTGCGTGACTCCTGGGACCTGGCGGGGGTCACGGGGATCTACCCCTGCCCGGGGGGCGCGGTCCTCGAGCTCCCCGGAGGGGCGCTCCGCTGGGACCGCGCGCGCGGGGAGTTCGGTCGGCGCTTCAGCCGGCGGGCCCTCGCTCGTCAGGTCGCCGGAGGGATCTTGGCCGAGGTCTGCGGCGACGGGGTTCGGCTCTGGGATCTCGAGCGCGGGGCCTGCGCCCGGACGGTGGCTCACCCGGCGGATCGCGAGGCGAGGGCGCTGCGGGCCACCTTCGAGCTCAACCCCCTCTCGACCGACGACCTGCCCAACGCTTCGGGCAAACGTCCCCCGCCGAGCCTGGTCTTGGCCCAGCGCCCTGGCGAGCCGCTTCAGCGCGTCCTCTTGCGGCACTTGACCCTGCCCTGGCAGGCACCGCTGGCGCTAGCTCGTGTCGAGAGCAGCGAGGCCGCCCTGACTCTCCAGCGAGCCTTCCGCCGCCACCTGGAGGCGGCCAAGCGCGCCGCCAAGGGGCGGACCCCGGCCCGAGCCCTGCGGGCATTGGGCATGGCGCGGGCGGTCGAGGGCTTCGCGCGTCACCCCGAGGCCCTCGCCGTCGCGGCCGACCTCGGCTTGCAGTGCCAACGGAGCGGCTTGGCCACGGTCTGGGAAGCGCTGAGTCTGCGGGGGGGCGACTGGGAAGGGGCGCGCTCGTTGAGCTTCTCGGCTGACGGGGAGCTGCTGGCCGTGGCGGGAGGCGGCGAGGCCGTGGTCTACCGCGTGCGAGACGGGACCCGCGTCAGCGCCTTCGAGGGCAGCGGCTCGATTGAGTTCCTCCCCCGCGGGCGGCTCCGGCTGGGGCGGAGCGTGTTGGACCTCGAGGGACAGGGTCGGTTCGAGCTCGAGCTCCCCCAGGGCGGGCTGGAGCCTGAGCTCCTCCTCCATGACGCCCAGGGGCGCCTGGCTTGGAGCGCGCCCGGTAACGGAATGTGGTCACTCGAGGACGGTAGGCTGCTCAGGGAGCCGAGCCCGCCTCGCGATTGGCGAGCCTGCGCGGCCCTGCAGCCGGCGGGCGCCTGGGCCCTCTGCCAAGTCGGAGCGCGTCAGCTCGCGGTTTGGGACCTGGCCGCTCAGGAGCTGATCGACGAGCTGGCCTGCGGCTCGGCCTTTCGATTGACCTCGCTCGCCCTCGACAGCGTCGGGCGCTACGCCGCGGTGGGGGGAGTCAACGCGGATCGCGCCCGGATCCAGGTCTGGGATCTGCGTGAGCGGCGCCTGCGGGTCAACGAGGACTGGCCCGTGGAGGTCCTCGACCTCTGCTTCCTCCCCGCCAACGACCTCCTCGTGATCAGCGACGCCAGCGGTGTGCTGACGCTCTGGGATCACGTCACGGGGAGCGAGATTCGTCAGCTCCCGCGCCAAGATCCTCCCGCCGAGCGCGTCGTGGCCTCGCCGGACGGAGTCCACGTGGCGGCGGCGGGGCCAGAGCGGGTCAAGCTGATCCATCTCGATTGGACCCTCGTCGAGTCCCCCCAAGCCGAGTGGCCCTCCGACGCCGACGACTACCTCTTGGACTTCTGTCTTCAACGACGCCCCTGCGGTAAGCGGCTCCCAGACCTCGGAGACGAGGCTGCGCTGCGGAGGTGGCTCGAGCGGCCGGGGCGCGCGGTCTGGACGCCTCAGGAGCTGGCGGGTCTAGCGCGGAGCTTGAGCCGAGCGGGCTTCGGCGGGATCGGCCGCGACCAGCTCCGCGAAGCCCTCGAGCGGATCCGCGAGCATGGACTCACGCGCCAGGGCTCCTCCTCGAGCAGCCGCTTCCGCGCCCAGGCTCCCAACACGGGTCGCAGCACCGGTCGTCGGGTCACGGGTCGCAGCACGGGCCGCGCAGGGAAGCGAGGAACGGGGCGGCAGAGCCTGGCCGAGGAAGAGCCGACGGTCCGGCGGAGACCCACCCAATCGCACTCGGTGATCCCAACCCAGAGCCCCACCCAGAGACCCACCCAGAGCCGAGCCCAGGAGCCAGAGCCGCAGCACGCGAGGGAACCGGAGCCTCCGGTGGAGGAGCCGTTTACTCCCGTGGCTGCGGGCGCGACGCTCCCCCCCAGTGTCGTCCTGGGACGACTCATGGAGCAGGCCCTAGCCTCGGTCGACTACACGCCGCGGACGCAGGTCCCCGTGGTGGCGATCGGGGTGTGTGGAGTCTTGACCGTGATGACAGGATCGGTGGCGCGGGGCGCGGGGATGCTCTTGGGGCTAGCCCTCTTCGGCGGGCTCTACTGGCTCCACCGCGGAAAGTGCCAGCACGCCGCCAACGACGCCGCGCTCAAGCTCCGAGAGCTCTTGCCCCAGGCCCTGGGGGAAGCGCTCCCCAAGGACCTCGAGGCCTGGGCGGCGGTCCACCCAGACCCCTTCCTGCGCGGCGCCCTGGCAGGGAACCTCCCTGTCCTCTTGCACGCCCTAGGAGGGCGGGGGGGCTAGCCGGACTTCCTGCGGCTACCGCCCTGGAAGGCTCGGAAGGGGTGAGTTGTCGGGGGTGGGGCGCCCGCTATCCTGAGCGGCATGCGAGTGTTGTTGCGCGTCGTGCGAGGGCCCATGTCGGGCCAGGTGTTCGAGTTCGAGGAGCCGGATCGGTTCCTCTTCGGCCGCTCCGAGGCCGCGCGCTGCGCGCTCCCTGACGACCCCTTCGTCTCGAGCAATCACTTCCTGATCGCTATCGCACCCCAGCAGATCAGCCTCCACGAGCTCGGCTCCAAGAACGGGACCTTCGTCAACGACGTTCGCTACGGCGGTCGCAAGCCGCCGGCCGAGGGGGTCGAGCAGTCGAGCGAGCGCGACGTTCGCCTGGGGCATGGCGATCGGATCCGAGTCGGCGAGACCGAGATCGTGGTCGAGGTTCGCAGCGAGCAAGAGACGGACCCGATCCCGGCCGGGGGCCGTGACGCTCGGACCGACTCGGGTGGGCAGATCCCCTCCTTCAGCGATCCGCTCCAGGACACCGGGAGCGTCGCTCCAGTCGGCGCGGCACTCAAGGAGGAGGTCGACGCGGCGGAGGAGGCCGAGACCGTCCCGCCCAACATGCACAAGCTGGACTCAGAGTTCGGCCCCGTCTTCGCCTGCCTGCCCCGCTACGAGCCGATTCGGGTCCTCGGGCAAGGCGGAATGGGGAAGGTCTTTCTGGCGCGCGACACCGAGCAGGATCGAGAGGTCGCGATCAAGCTGATCCGTCCTCGCCGCGGAGCCTCGCCAGGCGCGCTGGATCACTTTCGCCGAGAGACGGACCTGACCCGTCAGCTGACCCACCCCAACGTCGTCCGCTACCTCTCGGGGGGTCACGTCGGACAGCACCTCTATCTGGTCTTGGAATACGTCAAGGGCGAGGACCTCGGGGCGCTCTACGCTCGCGAGGGGCCGAGGCTGCCCTTGCGCCAGGCGGGCCCCCTCATGGTTTGCGCCCTGCGTGGGCTGGGCTACGCCCACAGGGCGGAGCTCGAGGCCGAGGTCAGCGAGGAGGGCGGGCGGCGAGTCCGCTCGTTCCGCGGGCTCGTGCACCGCGACCTCAAGCCCGAGAACATTCTGATCGCCGACACCGGGCGCGGCGTGAAGGTCCCCAAGATCGCGGACCTCGGCTTGGCCAAGGTCTACGACGCGGCGGGCCTGAGCGACTTCACCGAGCCCGGGGTCGTGGCCGGGACGCCCTACTTCTGGCCGCGCGAGCAGCTCACGGACTACCGCTTCCTCAAGCCGGCCGCCGACGTGTTCGCCATGGGGACGATCCTGTATCGCCTCCTGACTGGCCACTTCCCGCGGCCAGGCCTCGACAAGGCTGGGCTCAGCTTCCACAAGGTGTGCCTGATCGTGCTCCGGGACCCCGTCGTCCCGATCCAAAAGCACTTGCCAGAGCTGCCGGACGCCGTGGCGGCGGTGATCGCGAAGTCGCTCGAGGAGGACCCAGAGGAGCGTTACGAGGACGCTGCAGAGATGGCTGAGGCGCTGGGCAAGGCTCTCGGTCTCCGGCGTCGCGCCAAAGGGTGACTAGCGGTCGATTTCCTCGTGCGTCTCAATCAGGTTTAGGGAAAGGTCCCAGTTTCGTCTCACTGTTGGGCTTGGAAACAAAGGGGTTACGCCAAGCATCGCCCTCCTGAGCCTGGTATGCCGTTCGCTCATTCCTTGTTGGGCACGAGGAAGAAACACATGAAGCGAACACTCCTGGGAATCCTCTTCAGCATGGCGCTGATGGGGACCGCACTCGCGCAGACCTACACGGTCCGCTCGGGCGACACCCTCAGCAGCATTGCCTCGCGCTACGGCGTGACCGTCTCAGCCTTACGGGCTGAGAACGGAATCTCGGGCAACCTGATCCTGGTCGGGCAGCGCCTCGAAATCCCTGGCACAGCGGCTCCTCAGTTCCGCGAATACACCGTGGTCGGCGGAGACACGCTGACCGCGATCGCGAATCGCTTCCGCTCGACGGTGTCTGCGATTCGAGCAGCCAACGCCCTCAGCGGAAACCTGATCGTGGTCGGCCAGAGGCTCCAGATCCCGCTCAACGTCGCGCCGGCGCCGACGACGCCCGCCTTCGGATCGACTCCACCTGGTGGCTCGAACCTGAGCAACCTTCAGATCCCAAACCACCCCGCCAATCGCCGTCTGCCGCGAATGCAGCACAGCAACTACGACCTCGAGGTCCTGGCCCGGATCGTCAAGGGCGAGTGCCCGAGGGCGACTCCTTGGGTCGGCAAGGTCGCTGTGGCCGCCGTGGTCCTCAACCGCGTCCGTCACCGCCGCTTCCCGAACTCGATCCCCGGCGTCGCTCACCAGCGGCTCCAGTTCTCCTGCTACAACCGGAACGTCCGCAATCGACTTTACTACGGCACGATCCCTCAGTTCGCCTGGGACGCGGCCCGCGCGGCCCTGGCCGGCGCCGACCCCACCGGCGGCTGCACGCACTACTACAACCCCTATCTCGTGGCGCCCTCCTGGGCCAACCAGCTCCGCTTCGTGCGGAGGATCGAGAACCCGAACATGAAGCGCTACACGGGCCACGACTTCTACGGCTATCGCCAGAACCTGACCTGGCGACCGGGAATGTCGGGGGCGCTCAGCGGAAACTAGCCATCGGTCTAGACCCTACCCGGACGGCGTTGGCGTGAGCCGACGCCGTCTTGGCGTTGGTTGAGCTAATCCAGCCCGAGCACCCGCGGGAGAATGAAGTCGTCGAGCCGTCCGTCGAGGACGTGATCCAGGTGGAGCTTGACGTTCGTGCCCAGGTCGCGAACCGTGGGCTGATTCGAGTTGCTGACCACGTAGCGGCGGATCACCCCGCGCTCTTCCTCGGCGCGAGGAGCCGTGACACGCGCGGCGAGGAACTCGATGGCCCCCTCCTCGGCCTGAGGGTGCCCGTCGACGGTGCCGTCTATGGCGAGCTGGCTCTCGACGTGGGTCATCACGAGGTGGAGGTTGTGCTTCTTGAGGAGCACGCCTTCGCCGTCGCGGACCTTACGGCGCTCGACGTTGAGCTCGTTCATTCGGAGGTCGCGCTCGGCCGGCGGGAGGACCTCGACGCGGCAGAAGGCGAACTGGCGCTTGTGGCGGGCGCCGGGGTCGCGGAACACCCACTGGTGGAGGCCGTCCTCGCCCTCGAGGAGCCCGTAGGCGCACATGCCCTCGACGCGGATCGCGAGCTCGCGCACGCGTCCGCGACCGCTGACGGCCTCGTAGACGATGGCGACCTGGAGGCCCTTGCCGCGGAGGTAGGCGCGATACATGCGCGCCATGTGCGCCAGGAAGTCCTCGGGGAAGCCCTGCTCCTCGCCGACTCGGCGCAGGAAGAGGTAGGCGTCGCCGCGCTCGCGGGCGCCCGGGCAGTGGACGGCGTAGGTCGTGAACTCGATCTCGCGGGCCAGCTCGTCGAGGCGCTCGGTGGCCTGCTGAACGAGGTGTGGCTTGCCGCGCGAGGCCCGGGCTCGCTGGAGGATTCGGTCCGCGCCCTGGAGGGCTCGGTCGAGGTGCCCCGGGCGCTCGAGGGTCCGCTCGAGCGCTGCGATCTCGGACATCACGTTGCGGGCCTTGGCTGGGTCGGCCCAGAACTCAGGCACGTTGGCCAGGTGGAGGAGCTCGTTCTTGCGCTGGCGGAGGCTCTGGTCCTCCATCACGCTCGCGATCGCCTCGACCTGCTCGGTCATGTCGAGGATCCGATCCTCCAGTTCGTCGAAGTCCACGATTCGACCCGTGGCGTCTTTGGCGCGTCGGATCGGCGCCGGCGCCTCCTCGAGCTCGTCGGCGTCGGGGCTCTGGACGATCACGTTACTGACCAGGCGCTGGTCGCGGCCTACGAAGAGCCGGAGCACGGCCTGGTCGTCGGGGGACACCTGGTGCAGGGCGCGCGCCAGGGGCTTGAGGAGCAGGTCCTCGACCCGGCGCTTGAGGTAGCGAGCGCCGTAGTGAGGGGAGAAGCCCTCCTCAAGGAGGAGGCCGATGACGCCGTCGTCGAGCTCCACGAGGACCTCGCGGCGGGTGATCCCCTTGCGCGAGAGGACGTGGCGGGCCTCGCGCCGGGTCAGGCGGCGCATGACCTCGCGAGTCAGGGGCTGGAACACGACCGTCGAGCGGAGGCGGTTGAGGAACTCAGGGCGGAAGGTCTTCTCCATGACCCGGCTGACCTTGGCGGTCTGGGCCTGGCGCTCTTCGGCCGAGGAGCCAAACCCGAGGTCCGTGCCCTCGCTGAGGTCCGAGCCGAGGTTGCTCGTCATGACGATGATGCAGCGGCGGAAGTCGGTCACGCGCCCGAGCTCGTCCACCAAGCGACCCTCGTCGAGGAGGGGGAGCAGGAGGTCGAACACGTTCCCGTGCGCCTTCTCGACCTCGTCTAGGAGCACGACCGAAAAAGGTCGCTCGCGGACAGCGGCGGTCAGCAGCCCCGAGCGCGCGGCGGGGTCTGGGGCGTGAGGGTCACCGACCAGGCGCCGGATCGAGTGCGGCTCGCGGAACTCACCGAGGTCGACGCGGACCAGGCGCCGCGCGCTCCCGAAGATGTACTCGGCGAGGGCCTTGGCCATTTCGGTCTTGCCGACGCCCGTCGGCCCCGCGAAGAACAACACGCCAGAGGGCCGCTCGGGGTCGGTCACGCCGGCCTTGATCATGGAGATCAGGTCGACCACGGTCTCGACCGCCTCCTCTTGGCCGAGGACCCGCTCGGCGAAGAAGCTCCGGACCTCGTCGAGGTCGAGGCGGATCCGGTCGTCTATGAGGTGGTTCGGGACGCCGCTCAGGCGGCTCAGGGTCCGGAGCAAGTCCGCCAGGCTGACCTCGACCTTGAGGGTCTCTAGGGCCCGTCCGCCAGAGACCTCGGGCGCCTTGTCCAAGACGCGCTGAGCGGCGGCCTCGCAGGTCTCGCGCAGGAGGCGGACGGCGTTGCCCGGGCGAGCTTGGCTGGGGAAGTAGTCGTCGGCGAGCTCCTGGGCCCGCGCCAAGACGCCGGGCGCCAGGCTGCAGTCGAGGTCGCGATCGGCGAACTCCTCGGCCACGCGATCGCTCACGCCGCGCAGGATCTCGAGGGTCCGCTCTGCGTCAGGGACCTCGAGGGTGACCTGGGCGAAGAGCTTCTTGAAGACCGGGAAGCGATCGATTCCGCGGCGCCAGGCCTCAGGCGTGCTCTCGCCCACGATCACGAGCTCACCCCGCTCGAGGGCCGGGGAGAGCATCGTGGCGAAGCTCTCCTGGCTGTGCTCAGAGGTCCCCGCCTCGACCAAGCGGTTCACGTCCGGGACGAACCAGATCACACGCCGTGGGGTCCGGAGCCCGTCGGTCAGCTCCTTGAGTCGGGTCTGCCACTCGCCCAGGTAGCGCGTCCCAGACAGGACCTCACCCGTCGTGGCCTCGAAGACCATGATCGGGACCAGGGTCTCTTCCTCGGCCAAGCGCTTGGCGAGGGCGTGAATGATCGCGGTCTTGCCGCTCCCCGAAGGTCCCACGAGGACGACGCTCCGAGGCCCCGAGCGGCTGAGGCGGTCGAAGAGCTGCTTGAGGACCTGCTCGCGCTTGAGCGCTAGGGGGACGCCGCCGCGGAGCGCGCGGCGAGTCAGGTTGCTCCCGAAGCGAGCCAAGACCTCGGGGTCCGCCGGGAGGTGGCGGAGCTCTTCGCTCAGGCGCTGGACCGCGCGAGCGCTGGGCTCGGTGGCTTCGAGGGCGTCCGCCAGGGCGGCGCGGCCCGAGCGCGGGACGGCGCGGAACAGGGTCAGGAGCTCCTCGTATTCGAGGTCGTCAATCGAGACCCAGAGAGCGTCGGCGGCTCGCTGGCGGAGGTCGGGGTCGTCCTCACGGGCGACGTGGCAGGCCAGGGCCAAGCGCGCCGCCCCGCGGGAGGGAGCGTCCTCGGTCAGGGTGATCAGGGCGCTCAGGGCGGCGCGTCGCGGGCCGAGGGCGTTCTCGTGGCCGAGGAGATCGACGAGGGCCTCGACGGCGCTCGGGCTGGGGAAGGCCTGCTGGGCGGTCGCGGCGGCGGTCCGCACCGTCGGCATCCGATCCTGGAGGCAGTCTCGAACGCGATCGGCCGAGCGCTCGTCTCCAATGGCAGCCAAGGCTTGGCAGGCCGCGCTGCGGACCTCAGCGCTCGTGTCCTCGAGGCGCGCCTCGAGCAGGGGGCGAGCCTCCTCGTCGTTGCGGCGGCCCAGGGCCAAGGTCGACGCGCGACGAACGGAGGGGAGCGCGTGCTCGAGGAGACGAACCAAGCCTTCGCGCGGGGTCTGACCCTGCGCCATGGCCTCGGCCGCGATCTCGATCGTGGCCTCGTCGTCGCCCGTCGATTCGAGCTCTTGCAGCAGTTCCGAGAGCGTCTCCATAACGAGGCGCGGTGCTCCTTTGGGGCGGCGAAGGGCAGGCCCGAGGGGTCGTTTCTGGACCCTCCGAGCCTAGCAGCGGGGTGTCAGACGCGCCCTCCATGTAGTTTTGGCGAACTCCCCTATCCTCGCCTCGTGTCCAGACCTCGCCCAGCCCTCTCCAGCGACCTCGAGTCCCTGGCCTCGATTCACGTCGAAGCCTGGCAGGGGGCCTATCGGGACCTGATCCCCGAGCGCTTCTTGGCCAAGGTCGACTTGGAGCACGGGCGCCGCCGCTTGGTCCAGCTCCTGGGGGTGGAGCCGCCGCGGGTCCTCCTCGTCGAGGACGAGGCTGGGCCGACGGGGTTCTGTCGCTTCGGCCCCGCCAATGGCGCCCCGGGAAGCGCGGAGGTGTTCGCGATCAACGTCCGCCCCTCCCATTGGCGCAGGGGCCAGGGCAAGCTCCTCCTCGAGGCGACCTTGGCTCAGCTCGAGGGGGAGGGCTTCGGCCAAGTCTGGCTCTGGGTCCTGACCCACAACTCGCGAGCCAGGGCCTTCTATGAGGCCTTGGGCTGGGTGGCGGACGGAGCCCAGCGGGTCGAGGGCGAAGCGGAGGGAGCCTGCCTCGAGGAGCTCCGTTATCGGATCTCGCTCGAGCGCTAACAGGTCCGGGCTTGGTAGGCAGTCACGATCCTGCTGGCGATCCTGCCTCCGAGGTCGAAGCCGAGGTGGACGGCGAGGGTCGCGCCGACCAAGACGGATCCGAGGGAGGCGGTCGCTCCGGAGCCTTGGCCCATGCTGAGCACCGCGCAGGCCCCGGCCACGACTCCGAGGAGGAGGCTGAGGGCGTAGCGAGGACCGACGTCCAGTTCCCTCCGCGTTCGCCCGATCAAGAACCCGGCGAAGGGGATCAGGAAGGCAGCAGCTCCATAGGCCACGGAGGCGGGCTCGTTGGCCACGATGGTGGGGAGGTCAGCCAGGGAGTCTGCGACCTGGAGCATGGCTCGCTCGGGACCGGCGTCGTAGGCCGATATGAGCCAGACGAAGACCAGCCAGAGGAAGAAGGGGAAGCCCAGGCTCGCGAGGGCGATCCTCAGGAGCGGGCGCTCGCCGCGCCGCGCGAACTCCTCCGTGAGGGTGGCCGCGAAGGCCCAGGCCCCAACGCTCAACCCTACGAAGACCATGACCAGGAAGGCCTCTCCTCCGCCGACGTGCAAGCTCACCAGGGGTGCTATGGCCCCAATGGCTCCGAAGGGAGCGCTGATTGCCGCATGGCAGAACGCCCGCAGCGCGACCACATGAGCAGGGGTGGGGCCGGACTCTCCGCTCACGACCTCTTCGAGAGGCTCGGAGGCTGTTGCGCTGGGTTCTCCCTGGGCTGGGTCCTCAGGGCTCGCTGCTGGCGAGTCGCCCGCACCCAAGTCGGGGAGAGGATCGGGCCTGGTCATGTCGCTTCTATCTTGAGAGGGCGTCGCAGCCCCGAACCTATCAGGCCAAGCCGCCGCCCTGGCGACCTCGGCGGCTGGCCCGGATTCCTCACCACGAAGGGCGGTTGAGGCAAGACCTCGCGCCCGACCTAAGGGTGTTCTCATGTGAGAACACTTCGGTCACTTCGATCCCGGCCCGCGTCCGAGAGCTGAACTCAGGGGCCTCTCCGCCGATCCTCCCCTACCTATCGAAGGCTCTTCGCGGGTCTCCCGCTCTGGCTGCGTCACCGGCTCCCGCGCGGGTCCATGCGCCCACTCCTTCGCTCGCACGATCCAGCGCTCTCTGGCCTGAAGGGCAATCCCTCACCAGCCTCCGGTCTAGGTGTCCCTGAGGGGCAGAGCGACGCAGGGGTTCCGGCTAGCCCTCGAAAGCGCCCGCCACGGCGACCTGGGCATGGAGCTCTCGGGCCAGCCGCCCCAAGGGATCCCGGAGCTGGGCGCAGAGGTCTCCTGGCGCGACGAAGAGGAGCTCGTGATAGGCGCGCGGGAGGACGGCGTCGCTCGGGATCCGCCCGACCAAGGCTTCCCGCGAATCGCCGTCAAGGAGTCGCCCCAGGCGTGCGCGGAGGTCGAGGTAGCGATTGCGCGCCTTGACCGAGCGAGGGGCCTTGTTGAACAAGTAGAAGAGCACGCAAGGCCCCGCCTCCAACCCGAGGTGCAGGAGGCCCTCAAAGCGCTCGAAGAGGTCATAGGGGTCTACGTGGACGAGCGTCGGGGGTGCCTCCGAGGGAGGACCAAGTGCCTCGGCTCCGTCTCCGAGCTGGAGGACTTCGACGCCGGCATGCCCGACCCAGCCCCCCCGGCGCTTGGCGTCGAGGTCGAAGACCCGTCCTCGGCCACGCTCGCCCCAACGCTCCAGGATCAGCCGAGCAGTGCTCGGGAAGCGGTCGCCGTGCTCCGCCACAGCCTCTCTAAGCACCGGGGCGGGGAGGCTCTCCAAGCGTTCACGGACGGGATCCAGCAAGGGGTAGTCGGGTGCTCCCGCGAAGGGGTCGAGGAGGACAAGGGATCCGGCCGAGGAGGCAGCCAGGGCGTTGGCGATCTCCAGGGCCCAGGCGCTCTTGAACAGATCGCCCCAACCGCCTGGCTCGTAGCGCAGGTTGAGGCCCGCGTTCGCGCCCGGCTCCTCGCTCTTCCAACTCCAGCCTGTGTCTCTCGCCATGAGCGCAGCCTAGCGGGTTCGCGGCCCGAGTCAGGTGGCGGGAGGAGGTTGGGTTGCTACGCCTGAAGCTCAGTGAGCTGGTTCGGGCTCTTGCCACGGCGAAAGTGCAGGGACACCACTCCCCCTACGCGGTGGGTCAGCTGGGGGCGGAGCTCTTCATGCAGCTTCGGCAGCGCATGGAAGGGGACCGCGGGATAGGCGTGGTGTTCAGCGTGGAAGGGCATGTTCCACATGACGAAGCGGGCGAAGCGACCGGGGTCGAAGGAGCGCGTTCGATCCAGGATCGTCGCCGAGCCGGGCTCACCAAGAGCGGGTAGCCCGCGATGCTCGCAGGTGATGTAGATCGAGAGGAGGGAATGGGCGAGAGCGACTGCCATGTATAGCCTCCAGAGCCTGGGCTCGAAGGCGATCGCGAGGTAGATGACCCCAACGTGGATCGCGACCAAGAGGCGTGAGCTCCAGACCGCCTGTCGCCGACGGCGTTCGGCGACGAAGGGGAGCAGCTTCTCCCAGAGAGCCCAAGGCGGATTGAGGGCGCTCGTGAGGGTGAAGGAGATCCTCGCGAAGAGGACCGGGATCCCCGAGATCGTCGAGAGCCAGAGCACATGGCGAGGCCAGCGAACCATGAAGGAGAGCCCGGCCAACTCGGGGTCGCGCTCGAGCTCATGGGTGTGGCGGTGGTGGGTGAAGTGAAACTCCCTCATGAGAGCTGGGCTCATGAGCTGACTGAGCGAGGCGAACCAGGCTCCGATCCGATTGAGGGCCTCGCTTCGAAACGCGGTTCTGTGGGCGCATTCGTGGCTGGTCGCAAAGCAGCTCAACTGAACCAAGGTCTGAAGAGCGAGGCTGAGAACAAACTCAGTGGAATTGCGCGCGTAGACCAAGGCGACTCCACTCCCGATCCCGAGAGTGATCTGGAGGGCGAGTCGAACAAGGCCCGGCCCGTCGCGACGTGCGTAGAGGCGCCGAAGGGAGTCCGCGGGGAGGCCTGAGTGGAAGGTCTCTTCCATGGGTAAATCAGATCACCGCTTCGGCTCGCGCGAGCGAGGCGATTTGTCGCAGCTCGCTGACACCTCGCGGCCTCGATCGAGATCTCGAGCCCGTATAAAGTCCTCCGTTGACTTTGTAGCGTGTGGCCTAGGCAGGTAGCACTAAGCCCCTCGCCGCTCTAGCGCCGCAGCGCGTCGCCCATTGCGCGCGGCGCGGCGCAGGACCCTCGCGACCTCGACGCTAGCCGGTCGGCGGTCTTGATCACGGTCGAGGCAGAGCGCGAGGAGCTCTCGGAGCTCGGGTGGGCCCGGCAGGTCCTCAGGCACGGTCCTCTCCTCCTCGGACTCGATCGCCTCGATCAGACCAGCGCTGGAGTCGAAGTGCTCAGCCAGCGGGTGGCGACCTCCGAGGACCTCGATCAAGACGACGCCCAAGGCATAGACGTCGGAGCTCGGTCGAGCCAAGCCGCGGAGTTGCTCGACGGGCATGTAAGCCAGCGTCCCTTGGATCCAGCTCTGGTCGGCGCGAGCCAGAGGCTGGAGATCAGAGCTCAGCTCGACAGGGACCGGCGCGTCACAGGCCTCCAGGCGCGCAACTCCCCAGTCCACGAGGGACAAGCGGCCGAAGGCGTCCACGAGGAGGTTCTCTGGCTTGACGTCGCCGTGGGTCACGCAGCGGCCGTGAGCGACCGCTAGGGCCTCAGCGGCCGTGGCGATCCAGCCGACGACCTCGACCCAGCTCGCGCCTTCTGCGGCGACGTTGAGGGTTTTCGCTCCCCGGACCAGGCTCTGAACCATGTAGCGCCGGCCGTCCATGAGCCAGCCAGATCCGAGGACACGCGGAACCCCGGGGTGGTGAATCTGGCGCTGAATCTCGGTCTCGAGCTCGAGGCGAGTCGCGAGGTCGGGCTGGAGGGCGGCGGAGACCTTGAGGGCAACGGAGCGTCCGCGCTTGAGGTCCAGCGCTCGATAGACGGATCCCATTCCGCCGCGTCCAAGGAGCTCCTCGATTCGGTAGCCGGGCAGAGTCGGCTCCGACTCGACGTGTCCTCCCCCGGCGGCTCCGGCGACCTCGGCGACGGGGAGGTCCCAGGTCTCCACTACGAAGCCGCGTTCTCGAGTGGGCCTGGGGTCCGGCACTAGGACACCTCCAGGGTCGGCTGGCCCTTGTTCCAGTTGCAGGGGCAGAGCTCGTCCGTCTGGAGGGCGTCGAGGACCCGCAGGACCTCGTCCACGTTGCGGCCTACGTTGAGGTCGTTGACGTTGACCCAGCGAACGACCCCTGTGGGGTCCACGACGAAGGTCGCGCGGAGGGCGACTCCTTCTTCGGGGTGAAGAACTCCCAGGGCGCTCGAGAACTCGCGCTTGTAGTCGGCGAGGAGCGGGAAGGGGAGGTCACGAAGCTCGGGGTTGCTGTGCCGCCAGGCCAGGTGCACGAAGTGGGTGTCGGTGCTCGCGCCGAGGACGACGGCCTCGCGGTCCTCGAAGTCCTCTAGGAGCTGCCCGAACGCGACCAACTCCGTCGGGCAGACGAAGGTGAAGTCCATGGGGTAGTAGACGAGCACGATCCAGCGACCGGGGTAGCTGTCGTGGGCGAGAGTCAGGAAGGGGTCGTCCTCGATCTCGACCTGGGAGCCGCCTCGCACTGCTTGGAGCTCGAACTCAGGGAGCTTTCCGCCGACGGTGATCATGGTCGCTCCTCTGGGATCGAGCTCATGAAGAGCGATCACTGCCTGACTCTAGACAAAGCGCGTGGGTTCACGAAGTGGGCGCGACATGAACCGGGAGACCCGGGTCGGCAGCGAACTCAGCTATGGCCGCCGCGCACTCCTCAGCGTGTCGTTGCAAAACGAGGTGCGGCGAGGGGAGGGTCAGGACCTGGAGGTCCGGGCGCCGACGCTTGAGGCGGACTCCGATCCGGGGTGAGACGAGGCGGTCCTTAGCGCCAGCCAAGTAGAGGAGCGGGACCGGGCAGGCCTGGAAGTCCTCGCGGGCGTCGAGGCTCAGGATCTGGCGGAGGCGGTGGGCGAGGACCTTGCTCGAGACCTGGCGGAGGGCGGCTTGGAGAGCCTCGATCACCTCGGGCTTGGCGTCGCGCCCGGCCAGGATCCAGCGCAGCCCGAAGTCCGGAGCGGGGAGCGCGAACCCGAGTCGGGCGAAGGGCCCGAGGGCCCGCGGCACGGGCCGACGCACGAAGCTGGCGGCCAGGACGACGCCTTTGAGTCCCGCGGGCTTGGAGCGCGCGACTCGGAGGGCTATGGGGCCGGAGAAGGACTCGCCCACGAGCACGAAGGGCGCTGGCGGGAGCGCGCTCAGGACCCGCGCCACGAGCGCGTCGTAGCTCAGGCACTCCCGGGTCGGGTAGCGGACAGCGCTGGCCGTGACCCCTCGTGCAGCTAGGGCGGCGATGAGGGGTGCGAAGAGCTCGCCGGTTCCGTCCAGCCCAGGCAGGAGGAGCGCGTTCAAGGCGTCACCGGAGGACGATCTCGCGAGCCCTCACGCGCTGGCGAGCTTCCCGAGGAAGCGGCTCCAGGAGCTCGGGCGCGAGGCGGGCAGGGTGTCGAGGATCGGCGACCAGCGCGGGCGCGTGGGCTTGCGGGCCAGGCGCAGGCCGACCTCGGCTGGGGTTCGGTCCGCCTTGCGGCTGTTGCAGCGCAGGCAGGCCAAGACGCAGTTCTCCCAGCTCGTGGCGCCTCCGCGAGAGCGAGGCATGACGTGGTCAATCGAGAGCTCGCCGCCCTTGCCGCGGCGGCCGCAGTATTGGCAGCGGTTCTCGTCGCGGCGGTAGAGGTTGCGGCGACTGAAGGCGACTTCGGTCTGGGGGACGCGGCTGTAGCTCGTGAGCAGCATCACCTCGGGCTTCTCGATCAAGAAGTAGGGGGTCGCGATCTGGCGCTCGCGCGGGAGCTCGTCTTGACGCTCGAGAGAGCGCATCAGCCAGTCGTCGAGGTCGTGGACGGCATAGGTCAGGGGCTCGATCACGCGCGCAGCTCCGCGGACGAGGAGCACCATGGCTTGGCGGACGGTCGTGGTCCCCACAGGGGTCCAGCCACGGTTTAGGACCAACGTCGGCTCTTGCATAACACCTCCTGGTCCCTCTCCTGGCTTGATCCAGCCTATAGCGCGTGTAAATGAGCGCCGAGGGGGAAGAGCTCCTGGACCTCCTCGCGATCGACCACCTGAGGAGGGAAATCGAGGTTGAGGGGTTGGAGCCTGACCCGGCCTTTGGCGTCTAGGAACAAGCGACGGAAGAGACTCTGCCCCTCCAGGACGGCCAGCACTAGCTCCTGGTGTCGAGCGTCTCGATCTCCGTTGAACACGAGGAGATCCCCGGGCTCGAAGCTGGGCGCGCTGGCCGAGCGCATCGTCTCGCCGCGCCACACGACGGCGAACCCGCTCTGGATTCGGAGGCCTGGGACGTGGAGGTAGTCGACGATCCGGCCCTCGGGGACGCCCTTGTCGAAGTGCAGCGGCAAGCCGCCGTCGGGTCCCTCGACGAGGGGGAGGCCGCGCTTGGAGACGCCTGTCCCTTGGCTCTCGAGGTCACCCAAGGTCCGCTCGGTGTGGGCTCGCTCGAGGCGGCGCAGGCTCCGGCGGAGGTCGCGGATCTCGTTCCGCTGAGCCTCGAGGAGGTGGTCGGGGTCGAGCTTGAGGACCTTGGCGATCTTGGTCAGGACCTCGCCGGTCACGAGGTCGGTTCGGGCGCTCTCGAGGTCCTGAACGTAGGCCTTGCCCTTGCCGATCCGCTGGGCGAGCTCCTCGGCGGTCAGGTGACGGCGGCGCCGCTCGGCGCGGATCAGCTTCCCGAGCTGACTCGGAGCGCTCGAGACGAGGACCGGACGCTCCTTGAGGGCGTCCGCCTCGGCAGCGTCCCCGCGGCCGGCCGGGAGGAGATCCTCGAACCCTCCAAAGAAGTGGCTGGGGTGGACGTCTAGGGCCCGCGCGATCTTGCTCAGGAGCACCGCGTCCACGCGGCGCTGCCCAGACTCCAGACGCGAGATCTGCGAGGGGCTGAGTCCGACCGCAGACGCCAGCTCGCGCGCGCTGAGCCGCTTCTTCTCCCGGAGGAGCTTGATCTCTATCCCGAACTGCTGCTCGTTCACCCAACTAATATAGCGAGCACCTCTCACCTAAGCCGTGATTCGGCCAGAAAGGATGGCCTCGAGGCGAGGTGCGCGACTCGAGCCATCGCGCTGGGAGCCCTCCGAGCGCGCCTCTCCTTGGCGCGCCCTCCTTTGCCAGAGGGGGGCTTATGGCCTCGCGGGCATGTCACGCGAGCACAAGCTATCCTCTTCCGCGCGCAGGGAGGGCCATGGCCCAGGACGTCGAAACAGCCAAGACTTCCTACTTTGGGCGTCAGAATCCCTACGTGCGGCGCGGCTTCTGCGAGGCCTGCGGAGAGACGCGAAACCTCTACTCCTACGACACGCGGGAGTTCCTGGCTCTAGGTCGTTTGCCTCTCGTTCCCTATCGGGCGCTGCGCGTCCTCGACGCCTGCGGACGCTGCAAGTTCCACGGGACGATGAAGCGCAAGGACTGGCTGCGCGAGCGCAAGACCTCCATTGACGAAGTCAAGCGCTCGCTCGAGATCGATCCCTCGAACGCTGAGCTGGCAGCGAAGCTCGCGCTCGGCTACGCCCGCTGTCAGGACGAAGCGAGCTTCGACGCCGAGCTCCCGCGCCTTCGCCGAACGCTGCGCGGCTCCGTCGAGGGCCTCCAGACCCTGGGCGCTGTGTTCGGAGTCTTCGGGCGCCAGGACGAGGCGATCGAAGCCCACCGGGAAGCGGTCGCCCTCGACGAGAGCGCCAAGGTCCGCGAGGGGCTGGCGGCCAGCTTGGCCATTGGCCTGAAGCCGCGCGCCGCGCGGGAGCAGCTCCAGCACCTCTTGGGGCCCGTCGAGTCGGCGTCGTCGCCCGACATAGACGAAGAGGGCGCCGACGAAGAGGGCGCCGACGAAGAGGAAGCCGACGAAGAGGGCGCCGACGAAGAGGGCGCCGACGAAGAGGAAGCCGACGAAGAGGGCGCCGACGAAGAGGAGTCCGGCGAAGAGGATTCCGACGAGGCGCTCTTCAGCCAGGACGAGGCCAGCCTGATCTTCCTCGTGTCGCAGAGCGCGCAGGCGGCAGGGGACCACCCCCTCGCCATCGACCTCATAGACACCCTGGAGGCAGGGATCCCCGGTCTCGACTTGAGCGAGGCCCGAGCCGTGTCTACGGCCGCGAGGGAGGGCCAGAAGATCGGGCACTCGGCCTTCGAGCCGCGTCGGCGCGACCCGGGTCCGACGGACAGCGCGCGCCGAGCCTACTTCGTGGGTCCCGCCCTGGTCCTGCTGGCGCTGAGCTGCTACTCGGCGGTGAGCTGGGTGATCGGCTCGAGTCGGACCGTCCACCTCGTGAACGGGCTCCGGCGCCCCTACAGCGTCTCGCTCAACGGCGGACCCCCGATCTTGCTCGGCCCGAACAGCAGGACCTCGACGAAGATCCCCGAAGGACTCGTTCGCGTGCGCGCCGAGGGAAGCGGACTCGAGATCCCAGAGTTCAGCCAGCGGATCGAGACCAACTTCTTCTCACGGCCCTTCCAGGAGCCGACCTTCGTGATCAACCCCGATCGGAGCGGAGTCCTGATCCACCAAGAGATCAAGTATTCGACCCGCGGGCTCCCGAGCCCTCCAGGCAAGGTCCTGACGAGGAGCAGCTTCTACAGCTTCACGGGGATCGATTACGAGTTCAGCCAGCCGCCCAAGTCGATCCAAATGCAGGGGGAGGGAACCGTGACCCGTGAGTCTCTCCTCCGGTCCCAGTTTCGTGATCCGATCGAGCGCTTGCTTCAGGTCCGCGGGCACCTGGGGGATCCTGGGGCCAAGGTGTGGCTCGAGACCTACCTCGAGGCTGACCCCGAGCAGGGCGATCTCCTCTACGCCTACTGCGGACTCGTGAAGAAGAAGGAGGCGATCGCCTACCTCCGCAAGCGCCTAAAGGACCGCCCAGTGCGCGTCTCGTGGCACCGGATCTACCAAGACCTCTCGGGCGGAGCTGGGGGCTCCGGCTTGGAGCAGGAGTATCGCGACCTCCTGGCCGAGGCGCCCGATTCGGGCGACTACAAGTATCTCCTGGGGCGAGTCCTCCTCGATGACCAGGAGATCAAGTCCCTCAACGACTCCTCGATCGCGGGTGACTCACCCTCGGCGCACGGCTTCTTCGTCAAGGGTTTCAAGGACCTCTCGCAGGCTCGAAACGAGGAGGCGCTGGCCCTCTTCGAGCGAGCTTTGGCCGCGAAGGACACCTACCTCTTCCGCTACGCCCGCGATTTGGCCCTCGTGACCCTCGGGCGCTATCCCGAGCTGATCCAGCGGATCTCCCGCGAGTTCGCCCTCCGGCCGCACTCCTTCGACCTCGCCGGTCGGCTGATGCGCTATCAGGTCGGCAGCGGCGACACACGCGCGGCTTACCAGACGCTCAACACCTGCATGTCGGCCTGGAACGAGAGCCTCCCTCCTGAGGGCAAGACCCAGCTGCGGCGATCCCTGGTGCGGATCTACAGCTACTCCCAGGGCGACCTGGCGAGCTTCGTTCAGAACTGCGACGAGGAGGACACTTTCCAGGCCAAGGTCGCGCAGCGCGACGCCAAGGGAGCCCTGGCCGAGGCCAAGAAGTCGAGCGACGCAGCCTTCAAGAAGCGCAGCGAAGCCCAGAGCGAGGACGACGAGGAGGCGTCCTCGGACGACGAGTTCTATTCGCTCCTGATGGTCCTGATCCTGGCGAATCACGTCGGCGACTCCGAGACGGCGTCTCAGGTCCTCGACTCCTTGCTCGCTCAGACTCCTCCCCCTCCCTCACCTGAGGCCGAGCGGGTCCTGCGGGCCCTGCGCGAAGAGGGCGCAGATCACGAGGCCCTCTTGGCCCTCGACGCCCAGCCTCAGCAGAAGCGGCTCTTCCTAGCCCTCCTCGGACAGCGCTTCCCCGAGGAGCGGGCTCGCTACTTCGACTTCGTCCGTCGCCTAAACGCGCCCCTCGAGTTCCCGCACCACCTCCTGCGCGAGGTCAGCGCCAAGGGCAAGTAGCCCTGATTCGTCGACTCGCACCACGGCGCGTCTCGGCACGGATTCAAGCTCCGAGGGCCTAGCGCCCCGCGCCCTGAAGCGCACCGCTGAGCCCGGTCCGGGTCTCGATCTGACCGTCTCCCTCGAGCAAGCGCAGGTCCGCAGCCTTGAGCTCGAGGACCTTGGCTCGGCGCCGCGAAAGGGCGTCGGCCTGGGCAGTCGCGCCGCGCTTGCGGAGGCTCGTGATCGCGGCCGTGAGGACTTCAGCCTCGTCGTCGTAGGCCTGGAGGCGGTTCTCAGACGCTCCTTCGAGGAGGTCGTTGAGGGGAGCTGTGGCGCGGTGGCGCGCGTAGCGGGCGAAGAGGTCGGTCCGCCCTGGGTAGGGATCGCGGCCGGCGCTCTGGAGGGCGGCTTCGAGGTCCTTGGTCCCGGCGAAGAGCGCCTCGTCGCGGCGATTGCTGCGGTAGACCTCCTCTAGGTGGCGGTCGCGATTGATGGCGTAGGACTCGAGGTAGGTGTCGACCTGCTTCTGAAGCTCAGCCTCGTCGCGGCCCAGGAGGTGATCGGCGTAGGCCTCCAGGCTTCCGTGTCGACGGACGACGTTCTCCAGGAGCGCGGGCTTGCTCCCGAGTCGGCCCAAGAGGGCGATCCGCTCGTCGGCCTTGACCTTGGCTTGGGCCGCGACGCGCTGGAGGCGCTCGGCGAGCATGGCTTCGTCGCGGTGGAGGGGCGCGTAGAGGTAGTTGCGGTAGTCGATCCAAGCCTCGTGATAGGCGGCGGCGGCCTCGTCGAGGTCCTTTGGGCTGGGCGCTCCCTTGATGGCCTGGAAGAACTCCTGGCCCGCCGCAGAGAGCTCCTCGCGGGCCTTAGCGAGGTCGAGGTGCTCGTGGACGCGGGTCTCGACGACCTCGGCCACGTAGAGGACGACGGCCAGCTCAGCTGCGGTGTAGAACCAGCCGCCGAGCTTGGCCAAGCGACCGGCGGTCCCGATCCGAGCCAGGGTCCCGGTTCGGCGAGCGGTCTTGAGGTCCATGACCCAGCGGATCCCCGCCGCGCCGGACTTGACGGCGGCTGACGAGAGCCCGAGGGAGGTCAGCGAGATCGCGAAGGCCTTGCCCTCGAACTTGCCCTCGACGATGAGCGGGAGCGCGATCCCGGCCGCGAGGACGAGGTTGGTCTTGAGGATTCCGTTCACGAACTGGGGCCGGACGTAGCGCTGGAGGTAGCGGACGTAGGCGACCTCTCCTAGGCGAGCGCCGGCCACGAAGAGCCCGTATTCCTTGAAGAAGTCTGTCGTGAGCAGGCCCTCGAAGAACTCCTCGATCCGGGCCCGGTCACCCGTGGCGGTGACGATGGCGAGCTCCTTGAGGAAGAGGGCCAGGGCGAAGTTGGCCAGGCCGGCGCCCTCGTGGAGGGCGCGGTCCTTGGTCAGGCGCTTCCAGTCCAGGGTCCCGTCGCCGCGGCGGTAGCGCGCGAGGTCCAGGACTCGGGCCAGACCGGGCTTGGCCTCGAGGGTCAGGGACAGGCGCGGGTCGGCAGCAGAGGTCCCCTTGCGACCTTGGCGGTAGCCCTTGGCGAAGATGTCTTTGACCTGGGCCTCGCTCAGGCCGCCGCCGGTCACGCTCGCGAGGCGCGCGTTGAACTGGTGGACGAGGCGGAAGAAGAGCGCGGTCTCGAGCTGAGCGCCCTTGAGGTCCGCCTTGTATTCCTTGAGGTCGGTCTGCCACCAGGCGTAGGCGCTCTTCTTCCAGAGCTCCCGGAGCTCGGCCCGGTCCTTGGCGATCCCCTCGCCGTTGCCGACGTCCATGATCTCGCCCAGGAGGCTCACGTTTTGATCGTGGAGCATCCCGTGGAAGTAGTAGCCCCGGCGCCCGGTCCCCTCGAACATTCCGCCCTGAAAGAGACCTGCGGTCCGACCCATGCGCTCGACGAAGCTCCGGATCACGTCGACCTCGGCGATGGACTCGCCGCGGCCGACGCCGCGAAGCTCGGCCTCGATCTTGCCCTTGAGCTCGGCGACCAGGCGCTTCTTACGCGAGTGGGAGAGGTGGTCGAGGTCCGAGACGCGCAGGTTCTCGCGTCCTCGCCGGACGTAGACCGCGATCGGCCGCCAGCCCTCGCTCTTGCTCCACTCGTAGTAGGGGAGCCCGACTATGGCGACGGGCTCGTAGACCGCGACGCCGCCCTTGCGGAGGGCCTCGGTCTTGTTCCAGTCCCGGACGGCCTCAGGGAGGGGGAAGGTCCCCGTAGCTTTGGAGTTGAAGCGGTTCCCGTTGTTCGCCCAAGGCGTGGGTCCGACGCCCTTGAGGACGTCAGAGGTGCTGGCGCCGGCCGGGTGGTGGTTGTTGGCGCCGAGGACGGCGCGGCCGACCTCGCGGTGGGCGAGTCCAGCCCGGAGCGGACCGCGACCTCCGCTCGCGGGAGCCAAGACGCGACCGTAGAGGTCGAGGGCGCGAGCCTCGCGAGACCCCGTCCCTGCCAGCTCGACCTTGTCGCTGACCATCAGCACCCGCGCGCCCGGGACCGACTCCATGGCCATGACTCGCGTGCTCTTGTTGCCCAAGAGCCCCGTCAAGCGGTGGTTGGAGAGGGCCTCCGCGTCCACGGGGCCCACGCTCGAGAGGGGCCGGGGAGCGCGAGGTGCGGTCAAGGCCAGCTCGATCACCTCCAGCTTCTGCTTGAGCTCCGCGGTCTTGACGTCCCCCGAGCCGACGCCGCCTGCCTCGACGGCAGCCTTGGCCGCGGCGCGGAAGCGGGTCACGTCGAAGGGCTTGCCCTCGGCGAGGTCCGCGAACCACCTCTCGAGCTGCATTCGCGGCCCGAGCTGCTTGAGGAAGGGGTCGCGGTAGAGGGTCTGGAGGAGCTTCTCCGCGGCCTGAGCCTTGGCGCTGGGGCTGCTCGCGGTCCGGACACCCTCGGCGGCGCCGGCGAGGTCCAGGACCTCGCCGTTGAAGGGGTGGGCCGGCTGGCTCCAGACCGGAGCCGCGAGCAGGAGCAAGGCCAGGAGCGCTGGAGCGAGGTGGCGGATAGCAGGCATCTGGGGAGAGTCTACGCACTCCACGTGCCAGGAGACAGCGCTTTAAGTCCTGCCGAGCCCCTGGGTTCGTCGCGCATGCGACTCGATTTCCGCCAATGAGCACTTTGGGCTCAGGCGAGGGAGGCTCCGCCCGGCGCGGCGTGTTGGCGCAGCAGATCGATCAGGGCCTCGAGATCGGGTGTGCCGGGCGGAGGGTCCCCGGGAGCGCAGCGGCCGAGGGCCGCGAAGCCACGGGCCCGCGCAGTCCCCGATCTGCTCGGCGGCTACGGCTTGTGGGCTGGGTCTAGCTCTCGCGGGGGTAAACCCCGCGGCTACGGGCTTGTGGGGGCTGGGTCTAGCTCTCGCGGGGGTAAACCCCGCGGCTACGGGGGCTGGGTCTAGCTCTCGCGGGGGTAAACCCCGCGGCTACGGCTTGTGGGCTGGGTCTAGCTCTCGCGGGGGTAAACCCCGCGGCTACTTGTGGGGGCTGGGTCTAGCTCTCGCGGGGGTAAACCCCGCGGCTACTTGTGGGGGCTGGGTCTAGCTCTCGCGGGGGTAAACCCCGCGGCTACGGGGGCTGGGTCTAGCTCTCGCGGGCCCGCGGCTAGGTCGAGAAGAGGGCTACCGAAGCGCCCCAGCCTCTCGCGCCCAAGCCCTGCTTCCCAAGACCCCAGCGCAGAGGAGGAGGAACCAGAGCAGGCTCGCGCCGGTGAGGGTCCGCTCCTCTCCGAGGGAGCAGCCGCCGCCTCCGCCCCGGCCCCCCGGCCCGGGCGCCGCCGTGACGGCAGGCGCGGTCGTGCTCGTGACCGGCGCGCTGCTGACAGGCGCTGTCGTCGTCGGCGCAGGCGGCGGGAACACCGGGTCGAGGTAGGTCAGGGCGCCCTCTGCGATCCGCGTCCGCTGAGCGAGGTCGCCTACGGTCTCGAGGGGGAACCCCAGCGTCACCACTTGACCGTTCCGCCCGACCGCAGCCGCAGGGGCCCCGCCGGTCTCGTAGGCCAAGAGGACCTCGGCCCCGCTCGCGGGGCGGAACACGTCAGGGGAGGCGGGCAGGTAGCGGCCGCTGTTGAAGTCGACGTTCCCGATCCCGGCGAAGGGGCTCCCAGGTGTGGCGCGGGCCAAGGTCACGCCAGCGTCGTCGCGCTCGTAGACGCCACCCAAGGCGTCGGCCAAGAAGGCGACGCCGCCGCTCCGCGCGCCGAGGTCCCAGCCGATCTCGGTCCCGCTCACGAGCAGGCTCCCGCCGCCGCTGAGGTAGCTCTGGACGAGCAGCTGCTCGCTGCTGTCGAAGGTCCGGTCGAGGCTGCTCTGGCGGCCGAGGTGCCAGTCCACGAAGGCGTAGTCCCCGAGCTGAACCGTGGCGCCGACGCCGGCCTGCTCGCTGTAGTCGAGGGCGGCGTGGCTCGGGAGCGCTGTGGCCAGGGCGCTCACGTGCTCGTGGGCGTAGTCGTAGGTGTAGCGGCCAGGGCCGTTCTCGTGGGTGAAGCTGTAGGCCCGGGTGAAGCCGTCGACGAGGAGCGCTCGGGCCGTGGGCTCTCCGACCCGCGCGCCGCCGACGCGACCCGCCAAGCCCTCTCCGCCGGCGTTGGTCGCGCTGACCTTGGCGTAGATCGTCTGCCCCGGCTGAAGTCCCGAAACGACGTAAGAGCTGCTCTGGACCTCGACCCCGTCGTCCCAGCCGAGCCCGTTCGGGCTCAGGTAGACCTTGTAGCCGTTGGCGACGGCGCTCGGCTCGAGGGGGTCGGTCGTGGGGGCCCACGAGACGCGGACCTCCCCGCCGCCTAGGTTCTCGAGCCTGAGCTGCTGGGGCGGGAGGGGCGTGACCGTGGCGTTCGGGCGGAAGCTGCGCAGGATCGCCTTGTAGATCGCGCGGGCCGAGACGGTCCGATAGCGCGAGTTCCGCAGGTGGGCGGCGTCCTCGGCGCTGTCGTGGAAGGCGAGCTCGATCAGGCAGCTCGGCATCGTCCGGCTCTCGCGGAGCTGGCCGAAGTTGGCCAGGCCGGTCCCGCGATCGCGCCAGGCCGGGTCGACGTGCTCGCGGAAGCCCCGGACCAGCTCGGTCTGGAGGTGGTCGCGGAGGCGGTCGCTGGCGGCGCGGAGGGGCGAGGGCGTCGTGGGGTGATAGCCGGCGGGCCCGATCCCGTTCCGACCGTCGCCGAAGCTGAAGGACACGGTCCCGCGGCCGCCGCCGGCGTTGGTGTGGAGCGAGACGAGGACGAAGTCGTCGCGCCAGCGGCCCGTGTAGCCGCCCGCCAACCAGGTCGCATACTCGGGGCGGATCGTGACTCCGCCGCGGCTCGAGGTGAAGCCCTTGTGGTGAATGTAGGCCTTGGCGCCCTCGCGCCAGCGCGCCTGGCCGCTGGCCCCGACCCCGCCGCCGAAGCGGAGCGCGTCCACGACGACGAACTTGGTCGCGTCGCTGCCCTGGTTGCTGACGACGACCTTGCCTCGCGTCCCGGCCTCGAAATACCACTCGCCGAGGAAGGTCCAGTGGCCGCCGTAGCCGCCCTGGCCGAGGCGAACCTCGCTCACGCCGCCGGCGTGGTGAACCCGATAGAGGGCGTCGTTGGTTCGATTCGTGCCTTGGGTGAACCACACGTAGACCGGGTAGCGCCCAGCGCGGGGGAGGGTCGGGGTGAACTCCGCGGTCGCGCTCTCGCTCGCCGCGACCTGGGCGTAGCGATAGGTCGCGCCGTGACGTCTAGCGGCGAAGCTAGAGGCGGTCCAGGCGCCCGTCTCGCTGTAGCCAGGGTCGGTGTCGTCGACGACGACTTCGGCGGTCTGATAGCTCCGCTCGCGGCAGGACTCGACCCGGGCGCCGGCGCTCGCGAGGTGCTTGGCGACCTCCATCATGACTTCGTTGGTGTGGATCCCCTCGCGGATCTGGTGCAAGAGGGGCCGCTGCCAGACCCAGGTCCCGTTGCGGAGCTGGTAGCCGTGACCCGGGCTGAGGACCACGTTCTTGCCGGCCAGGGCCCCCTGGGGATTGGGGACCTGGTGCTCGTCGGCGAGGACGGCCAGGGGGGCAGAGAGGGAGAGGGCGAGGAGGAACGCAAAGCGGCGCACGAGGACTCCTGGTGAGGTTTGAACCTCTCCAGAACACACCTCGTGCCTGGCGCAACTCCTGGCCTCGCAAGGAGAGGCCAGGTGGGCTGAAAGGACTCTGAGGAGAAACGCTCAGGTCTCGGCGGGACGAAAAGGAGGCGAGCGAATGTCTGCCCCTCGCTCGCGCAGTTAGAGGCGTGGTGCGCGAGCGCCTCCTACGTCAGGGGAGTTGGGGCGTCGCTGTGCTCCGCCCGACGAAGGCTCGGTCGCGAACCAAGGGTAGTTGGCCTTTGAGGAGTGGACGTAGGGCACCGAAGGGTTGGGTTCTTGGCAGGCGGGGCGTCCGTCGGCGTTTCGATCTCGCGTGCTCTGTCGAATCGAAATCCGACGCCGCGGCGAGTGTTCTCATGGTGAGAACACTCGCGATTCGGCCAGAGTAGCGGCCCGACGGGTGTCGCCTCCCGGGCGGCGGCTGGCTCCCTGGACGCTCCGCTCGCTCGGTCCTCGCCTGAAGTTCTGCCGCGGCAGAATCCTGCCGGGTCGCCCACCGAAGTTCTGCCGCGGCAGAATTACCTTGGCTGAGGCTTCGGCCTCTCTCGGAAGGCAGAATGGAGTTCAGGGAGGGCACGTGGACTGGACGAACTTCACCCCTGGCTCAGCGCTGCTGGGCGGAGCCTTGATCGGACTCAGCACGGGGCTGGCGCTCCTGCTGAACGGCAAGATCGCTGGAATCAGCGGCGTCGTCGGGCGAATCCTGCGGCCTGCCCCAGGCGACGTGGCCTGGCGCGTGTTCTTCCTAGTTGGGATCGCCCTCGGAGGGGCGCTGACCTTCGCCCTCTACCCACCCTCGGCGAAGCTCGACTTCAGCCGAGCCGGGCTCCCGCTAATGGTCGCCGCGGGACTTCTTGTCGGCGTCGGGACTCGCCTCGGCGGAGGCTGCACGAGCGGTCACGGGGTCTGCGGGATCTCGCGCCGCTCGAGCGGCGGGCTCGTCGCGACCGTGGTGTTCATGGCTGCGGCCGGGGTTGCGGTCGCGATTCGGAGCCAGCTGGGGGGGGTCGGCTCATGAAGCGCGACGCCCTGCTCTTCGTCCCTGGTCTCCTCTTCGGCGTCGGGCTCGCGATCTCGGGCATGAGCAATCCGGCCAAGGTGATCGGGTTCCTCGACGTGGCCGGCGGCGCCTGGGACCCGAGCCTGGCCTTCGTCATGGTTGGCGCGATCGGCGTGTTCGCCGTGTTCAACCTCCTCGTCCATAGGCGGGAGCGCGCCCTCAACGGCGCTCCGCTCCCGGGGCCCAAGAGCTCGACCGGCGTCAGCCCTCGTCTCTTGCTGGGTGCCGCGGTGTTCGGCACAGGCTGGGGCCTGAGCGGCGTGTGTCCGGGACCGGCCGTGGCCGACGTCTCGACGCTCCAGCCCGAGGTCTTCGCCTACCTCGCAGCCATGGCGGTCGGAATGGTCGTGGCCCAACGCCTGTTCAGCCTCGACGTGCCCAAGGAGCCCGACCCGCCGACAGGCTCGGGCGAGGAGGAGCCAGCGGCCTAGCCGGCTAATTCCCGAGCTGAGCCTGGATCTGACGGAGGAGGCTCGTCTCGCGAGCGCGCTTCCCGATCACGAGGAGGTAGTGCTGGAGGACCGAGCCGACGAGGCCGCGCTCTTGGCTCTGCTCGTCGCGCGCCGTGAGCTGGGTTCCGCGCTTGAAGAACTCCATCCACTGCTCGCCCTCGCCCGCCAACACGACCTTGGCGACGAAGTGCTCGAGGCTCTCGGGGTCGAGGCTCGCCAGGAGCTCGTCGTGGGTCAGGAGGGCCGTCGAGTTGCGGGTGGCCCGCTCCTTCTCGCCGGTCTTCTTGACGACGTGATCGAGGAGGCGCTCGACGGCCTCGTGGACCGCTTGATAGCGCTCGGGAGCGTCGCCTTGAAGCTTGCCGCGGGTCTTGGCCTCCGTGAGGAGGATCTTCTCCAGGTCACGCTGGGCGAGGTCGTCAGGGCCCTCTCCGCTCAGGCGACGGCGCAGCTCGCGCAGCCCGCGCGTCAGGGCCTCGTCGTCGAGGGTCCGCTGTGAGGTGTAGTGCTTGGGGCGCGTGGTGAAGCCGAGCCCGAGGCCGCCCTCTTGAACGTCGCCGCGGGTCTCGGGCCCGAACACGCTCGTCTGACCGGTGTAGTTGCCGTAGTCGACGAAGTCGAAGAGGGCGTTGGCCAGGGGGTCCTTGGTCGACCCCAGCTCGTTGCCGTAGCTCCGACCGGAGATCAGGCCGTCGCCGTTGGCGTCCGCCCGGCGAAGGACTCCGAGCGCGGCGCGGATCCTGTCCTTGGTGCTGCCGACGCGGGTGTTCGGCGCGGGCTCCAGGGCAGTGACCGAGAGCGCCTCACGGAACCAGGTCGTGCCGTCGGCCCCAGAGCACTTGCCCCAGTGGCGAGAGCCGTCCCGGCTCACGACGAGCTTGTGGGTCCGCTTGGGCTTCTTGCCCTCGAGGGCGCCAGCGGCGCCGACGCTCGTGTAGAGGTCGCAGCTCAGGCGGCCCCGCACGACGCGGGCCTTGCCGTGGAGGGTCCAGCTGGCGCCGCGCGCGAAGGTGGCCGAGAAGGTGATCTGCGCCTCGTCGCCCTTGGGCGTGACCGTCAGCGTGCCCTGCATGGGCCCCAGCTGCGGGCTGCGGCCGGTCAGGGCCACCGAGTCGCCCGCCTGCGCAACTCCAGCCAGTGAGGCTGCGAGGAGGCCGGCGGCGAAGAGGCGCAAGGAGAGGCTCATGGAGAACTCGCGATCGAGGTGGGACCCGGTCAAGGTATCGAAGGGGCTGGGTCAGAGCAATTCTTCTCGCGAGAGAGTCGCGGGAGGAATCTTCTCAGAGCGAGCCAGGCCCTTTAGGTAGAGTCTCGGACCGCTGACCCGAGCGAGGACCCATGAGCAGACTCGATTCGATTCGCCGCCCTCTCTTGGGGCTGGTGTTCCTCCTCGCCTTCCCCCTCGGAGCCTGGGCTCAGCCGGACCCGGGGAGCATCAACGACGCCCTGGGCGGCGACGGGCCGGGCGCTGAGCCCGTGGCCAAGCTCTTCCGCGACCTGATCGAGGAGAAGAGCTTCGCCGAGCTGCAAATGCTGACGGCCCTCTTGCCCAAGGGCGCGGACCTCCACCACCACTACTCTGGCTCGCTCTACGTCGAGACCTACATGGAGTGGGTCAAGAAGGCGGGCTACAAGATCAACCCCACGACCTTCGAGGTCGATCGCGACGGTGATCAGGCCGGGAGCCTGAGCGTCGACGAGGTCCAAGCCGACGCCGACCTCTACCGCAAGCTCCTGGCCAAGTGGTCCACCAAGGACTTCGAGACCCTGGGCGAAGGCCCCGCGGACAAGGCCTTCTTCGACACCTTCGCGTTCTTCGGAGCCCTCGCCAGCTACGACTACTCCGACGGGCTCAAGCGGATCCGCGACCGCGCCATAGGCGAGAACGTTCAGTACATCGAGACCATGCTGAGCGCGGTCCGCTACTTCCTGACCCGGGCTCAGACCGCGGACCTCGACCAGAAGCTCCTCGACGCCAGCACGCCCGCGGCGGTCGAGGCCGAGCTGACGCGGATCGCAGATCGTCTGGCGGGGACGAACAAGTTCAAGAACGCCGTCGAGAGGTTCGTGGAGCTGGTCGAGCGCAACCACGACGGGATCGACTCCAGCGCCTTCCTGATGCGCTATCAGACCTACGCCTTCCGCAACACGAACCCTTCGAAGGTCTTCGCCAGCCTCCTGGCGGGCTTCGCGGCGGCCAAGGACTCGGACCTGATCGTGGGCGTGAACCTGGTGGGTCCTGAGAACGGCGTGTTCTCGATCCGCGACTACACGCTCCACATGCGGATGTTCCAGTACCTCCGCTCGCGCTATCCCGGCGTCAAGGTCTCGCTCCACGCGGGCGAGCTCGCCGTAGGTGACGTGCGCCCCGAGGACCTCAAGTTCCACGTCCGCCAGGCTGTCGAGATCGCCGGCGCCAAGCGCCTCGGGCACGCCATAGACCTCCCCCTCGAGGACGGCGCGATAGCCCTCATGAAGCGCCTCCGTCAGGACGAGATCCCCGTCGAGATCAACCTCACGAGCAACAAGTTCATCCTCGGCGTCGAGGGGCCGATGCACGTGTTCGGGCTCCTAAAGCGGAACAAGGTCCCGATGGTGATCTCGACCGACGACGCGGGGGTCTCGCGGAACACCCTCGCCTCCGAGTATCTCCTCCTGGCGAAGGAGCAGCCAATCAGCTACCCCCTGCTCAAGGAGCTGGTCTACAACAGCGTGAAGTTCGCCTTCCTCCCGGCGGCCGACAAGCGCCGCCTCAAGCGCCACCTCGACGAGCGCTTCACGGCCTTCGAGGCCGCCATGAAGGACTACGCCAAGGACCGCGCCGAGGACTAGCCGGCATGGATCACCAGCCTCCTTCGTCGGCAAGTAGTCCCTCCCGTCTAGGTGTCTCTGAGGGGTAGAAGGACGCAATCAATGTGTCCTTCGCCGCCAAGGAAAGCGGGTGTTCGAAGGGGTGCTCGCAGGCGAAGGACACCGGCGCCCTCTACCCCTCGAGAGCCCGGACTTTCACCCCAGACGAGTTTAGACAGGTGGTGACTTATCCGGGCCAGGGAGGCCTCGTCGGTCTATTTGTTCGGCTCCAGCAGAGGCAGGGTCTTGGCGCTCTTGCTCGGCGCGGACTCGCCCACCGCGGTCAAGAGCGTGACCAAGTAGCGCCGCTCGCGAGTCGCAGCCTCGCGCGTTGGGGCGCTGACATGGAGGAGGCCCTCGGGGCAGAGGAGGACGCCGCCGTAGCGACTCTGCTCCTGGTAGAGGAGGTGATTGCGGACGCCGGGATCGCTGAAGCTGAACCCGGCCGCGGGCTCTCCGCTCCGCGAAGCTCGCAGGAGGCGAGCGCCGCCCTCGTAGAGCTCGCCCGCTGCGCGTGAGAGGAGGGCGAAGGCGCCGGACTTCCCGGCCCAGACGCCGAACTCGCCGCGGCGACCCTCGCCAGAGCGCCCCTTCCAGGCGGCTTGGAGGACCTTGGCCGCCCGAGCCGAGTCCTTCAGCGCTGGCCCGGCCAACACGACGAGCTCACCCTCGAGCTGGTCCATGATCAGGCGAGTAGTGACAGAGCGGGCCTGGCGCGCCATGAAGGAGCGCGCGGAGGCGCCGGCCGAGAAGCGGAGCTTGTAGACCCAGAGCCCCTCCAGGCGGACCTCGACGCCCTTGAAGCCAGGAGGGGGCGGGGGCACTTGGAGGGAGCGGACCTCCAGCTTCCGGGCCCGCTCGCTGAGCCCGAGGGTCTGGGCGAGGTCAGCGGGGAGCTTGGTCCCCTCCGCGAGGGCCTCGATCTTCTCCAAGAGCTTGGCGTCGGCCTTCGGGCCCCACGCGTGCGTCAGATACTTGGGAGCCCGGGCGTCGATCTTGGCCAGTGCGCCGAGGAGTCCCGCGGCGACCTTGGCCTGCTCTGCCGTCTCGAAGCGGAGCCGCTCGACCGAGAGCCCCTCCAGGAGGACCCGCTCGCCTTCACCGCTGAGCTCTCGGCCAGCCAGGCCTGTGTTCGCTCCCTGGGGTTGCTCGAGGCGGCAGGCGCTCGCGAGGGGGAGGCCGGCCGCCTTGGTGACGCGAGCCGCGAAGAGGGTGTCCGCGCTCGTGGCAGGCTGCCGCTGGCCCGTGGACTCCAGGATTCGTGGCTGCGCCAGCGCCGGGGCGCAGCTCAGCATGAGCAGCAAGGGAGCGAGTCGTGCGAGGTTCAGCTTCATGAAGGCAGCGTATCGCGGGCGCGGACTCAGGGAGCGAGCCTGGGCTCGATACAGCCTCTGGATCTCAGGGGAGTGAACGTCAAGGGAGGACGCGTAAGTTGCCAGTGTTCGGGGCGCTGGCGCCAGGGCAGGCCACAGAAGGGCCACTGAGCGTCTCCTTTGCGGGCATGGAAGGTGGTTTTCTTGTCACAGGGGGACTGGCGGTCGCCGCCGCGTCCCCTAGAGCTTGCGTCTGTGACCCCCTGACTCCGAGGATCGACTCAGCGCAGGGCGGGACGACATGAACACGAACTCAACGGGATCCGCGGGCCTCCCTGGAGGTCGAGCCGTACGACTCTCTATGCTAGGGCTGTGCCTGGCCGTGGTCGGAGCGCTGTTCTGTCTCTGTGTTGGCTGGGCCAGCTTCGAGGCGAGCCGAAGGGTGGCGCTGGCTGGGTGCTACGCGAGCCAGGAAGCGCTGGTGCACCATCTCATCGAGTCCGCAGCAGCTTCGACGGCGGAGTCTAGGCTTCCAGCCTTGCTCTCGGCTTGGCAGGGGCACGGCGACGGGTCGGGCTACCTGTGCGTGATCGACCCTGGCGGAAAGCTGCTGGCGAACACTCGTCGTCCAGACAGCGTCGGGCGTGACGTGAGCTGGGTGCCCGTTCGCGAGGGAAAGGAGACCGTAGGGGATCTCCTGGCGAGTCAGCGGAGCTGGACCGGTCGAAACGTGAACGCGGCGGGCGAGGAACAAGTCGCGGCCTATGTCTATTCGCCTGAGATCGGAGGAATCGTCGCCTACCACCTCGCCGCGCGGGACGTAGACGCGAAGGTCCTCGACGCTGCGCTCCCGTGGGGGATCGGCTTGGGCGGCGCCGCCCTCCTCCTGGCCCTCTCCTCCTCGGTGTTCGTGGTCGCCATCGCCTCTCTGCGGCGTGAGCTGCGGGTGGTCGCGGAGCAAGCCGCTGCTCGCAACAACCTCGAGTCCATGGGGCTCCTCGTGAGCGGAGTCGCGCACGACTTCAACAACCTGCTCACGATCATCATCGGCTACGCGGACCTCATCGAGCTGAAGTACGAGATCCCCGAGATCCTGCCGCTGAGAACTGCAGGGACTCAGGCCGCTGCCATGACCGGCCAGCTCCTCGCGCTCAGTCGTCCCGACCCGACACCTGAGGAGGGGCTCGACCTCAACGTCGTCCTGGCAGAGAGCAGTCGGCTCCTGGATCGCGTCCTCCCCAAGGGCGTCGAGCTGAAGCTCTCCTTGGGCAACGGACTCGCGCTGGTCCACTTGGAGCGAGGCGAGCTGAATCAGGTCGTGCTGAACCTCGCGGTCAACGCCCGGGACGCCATGCCCGCTGGCGGGCTGATCTCGCTCGAGACCTCTCGAGTCTCCTTGGCTGGGAGCGAGGCGAAAGCAGCAGGCGTCGAGGCGGGAGACTACGTTCGCTTCCTCGTGAGAGACGAGGGGGAGGGGATCGCGCCCGAGGTTATTCCTCGGCTCTTCGATCTCTACTTCACGACCAAGGAGGAGGGGAGAGGCACGGGCATCGGCCTCGCGACCGTGGGCTCCATCGCTCGGCGGAGGGGACTCGGACTCCGCGTCACGAGCACCCTCGGAGAGGGCACCTGCTTCGAGGTCCTCTTCCCCAAGGCCTAGCCCGTCGTTGCCGAGAGAGCCGCTTAACGCCTCGATTGCGCCGGGACTCGGAACACGCTCAGCACGGGGCGGTGGTCCGAGAGCGTGGTCTCGAGCACCTCTTGAGAGACCACCTCCCAGCTCCGAGGCGCGAGGACGTAGTCGATTCGCCGGGTGGGCCGGTCTGCGGGGAAGGTCGGCGCTCTCGAGCGCGCTCCTTGGAAGAGTCCGCTCTCCGCTAGGAGCCTCATGGACTCGGTGTCGGGCTGGGCGTTGAAGTCGCCCCCGAGGAGGGCTGGCTCCTGGCCCACGAAGCGCAGGAGTTGGTGGACCTGTCGGGTGTTGTTCTCGGCGTCCCAAGAGTCGTTGTGGATCGAGGCGATCCGCTGCCACGAGCCGCGGACCTCGACTTCGCACCAGAGCGCTCGGCGGTTGTTGGCGGGCCAGAGGAAGGACGCGCCGCCGACGAGCTGCAGATTGACTAGGGGCCGCATGGGAAGTCGCGAGAGGACGGCGTTCCCGCCGCGAATTCGGAAGGCAGGGAGCCCGAAGTTGTATTGCTCGCCGAAGGCCCAGGCGTGCATGCCCGTGGCCTGAGCCAGGTAGCGGACCTGGTCGATGGGGCAGGGCGTGCACTCCGCGACGACCTCCGAGAGGAGCACCAGGTCGGCGTCGGTTTCGCGGATCAGGGTGGCGATTCGATCGAGGTGCTCGCGAAGGTCGGCTTGGCTCCGGATGGGCGCGGAGGCGAAGAGGTCGACCTTCGCGAGGTTGTAGGCCAGGACGCGCAGCTCGCCCTGCGGCGGCGATCGGGGAGGCGCTCCCGTCCTAGCGAAGGCCGGCTGCTCCCAGTCCGAGCCGAGGCCGTTGGCACAGAAGGCTGCTCCCAGGAGGCTCAGGACAATGGCAATCAGCAGGCAGCCACGCTTTGCGCGTCGGGCCCAGGGGCGATCTTGAGTCTCGGTCTGCTCTGCCACATAGGTAGCACGCGCTGGGGCGGCTTCGGCGGCGCTGTGATCCTGGCTCTCTCGGCCGGCCTCCTACCAACCCCGCGCGCGGAGCTCAGCGCTGGCGACCTTGCTGCCGAGGCCAGCGGCCACCTTGAGCAGCTTCTTGGCCTGAGTCGGGTTCACGGGGACGCCCTTGGCGCCGTCGCAGTAGAGGCGCCCGAGGAGGTAGGTCGCGTGGGGGTGCTTCTTGGCGACCCCTTCCTGGAGGATCTTCTCGGCCTTGACCGCGTCTACGGGCCCACCGCGGCCGTAGGCGAGCATCCAGGCGTAGCTGGCCGAGCCTGCCTGGTCTCCCCTCTCCCAGGAGGTCTTGTAGGCCCGGCGGGCGCGAGCGAGGTCCGTGGCCCCGAGCCAACCTTCGGTGTAGCAGCGGCCGACTTCGCGAGCGGCCGCGGCGTTGCCCTCCGCGGCGCTCTTCTCCAGCCACTGGACGCCCCCGGCGCGATCGGCGGGGCCGCCTTGGCCGTGGAAGGTCATGCAGCCGAGCTCGAACATGGAGACGGCGTCGCCGAGCTCCGCTGCTCGGAGGAAGAGTGCGCGGGCCTTGGCGGGGTCCTTGGCGGCCCAGGTCCCCTCGCGCGCTCGGTAGCCCAGGTTCCGAATCGACCAGGCGTTGTCGCGCTCGGCGCCGAGCTCCCACAGCTTGCGAGCCGTGGCGAGGTCCTTCTCGCCGCCCTGTCCCATGTAGAGCATGTATCCCAGGGCTGGGATCGACTCTTCGTAGCCGAGCGTGAAGGCGACCTTCAGGTAGTCGAGAGCCTTCTTGAAGTCGACCTGCACTCCCCAGCCTTGCCGGTAGGTCTCCCCGAGTTGAAAGTTCGCCAGCCCCGTGGCCTGGTTCCGATTGCCCGCGACGAATCGTTCGAGGAGCTCGAGCGCCTGGGCGGGGTCTGGGGCTCCAGCGAAACCCCAGCGCAGGAACTTGGCGTGCTTGACGCTTCCGAAGGAGTCGCCCTTGGACCAGGAGAGCTTGGCCCAGCGGGCAGCGGCAACGCGGTCGCGCTCGAGCCCGCTCCCGTAGGCGAGGTTCGTGGCGTGCTGGTCCATACAGCCAGGGTGGCCGAGCTCCGCTCCTCGCGCATACCAGCGGGCCGAGTCGACCACGTTGCGTGGGAAGCCCTTGCCGCTGTCCTTGTATTTGCCGACGAAGTAGTAGCCCCGGAGGTCGCCAGCGATCGCCGCCTCGAGGTAGCGCTCGGCTGCGACTTCGGGGCTGTAGGTGGAGATCCCCCAGCCCCAGGCCGCGACCAGGGCCAGCCCGAAGGGGTCTTTGGCCTCGGCGGCGGCGAGCCCCCACTCCTTGGCGAGGTCGTAGTTCGTGTCGACGCCGTGTCCCTGGGCATAGGCGGAGGAGAGCCGACTCATGGCGAGGCCGTCACCGGCCGCGGCGGCCTTCAGATAGAGGGCCATGGCGCGCTTGTGGTCGTATCGCAGGCCGCGACCGTCCTCGTAGACGATCCCTGCCAGCGTCAGGGAGCGAGGGTCGCCCTTGGCCATGAGCGCCGGGAGCTGCTTGGCGTCGGGCAGGGCGGGCTTGGGCGGGAGCGGGTTGACCTTATTGAGGAGGGGGAAGCTCGTGCGGCGAGCAGGGAGCTCGTCGGGGATGTCCTGGGGAGCCCTGGGGGTCTTGGGAGACGGGGAGGGCTTGGGAGAGGGCTTGGGAGTCTTGCGAGGCTTCTTCTTCTTCTTCTTCTTCTTCTTCCGTCGTCGATCCCTCAGGACCTCCTTCACGAGGCTGCGCGGGAGCTTGACCTTGCCGGCCGGAGTCTTGAGGACCAAGGGGTCCGCGCCCGGTTCGGAGAGCACCTCGCCTCGCATGGTTCGCCCGTTGGTGAGGGTGACCTCGTCGGCGACCGCTGCGCTGGCGGTCGCGACGAGGACTGCGGTCAGGAGGAACTGGGGGCGAATGCTCATGCTCAGGAGTAACACTTCCCGTGAGGACGTTCAATGATTGTGGGATCGCGCTCGCCCGAGCCCAGCGCTGAACCAAGGCAAGAGCCCCAACGCCTCGCGACGCTGGGGCTCTGCGTGTCATGGCCGAGCTGGCGTCAACTAGGGACGCCGCATGCCTCCGCCGCCTTGCTTCTTGGTGTCGCCTTCGGTCAACTCGTTCTCGACCCGAGCGCGAATCGTCTTGAGGCGATAGACGCGCTCGGCGCTGGCGGCCTCGCCGGCCTGGAACACGGCCTCGCTGTTCTGGCGCTCGGCCGCGCGCGCGGCCGCAGGGCCTTGGGCCTCTCGCCAGGCGGTGTATTCGGGAGTCTCGCGCCACTCGCGACCCTCCATGGAGTCTTCGGCGCCGCGATAGACCGGGACCTCGCCGTAGTTGACGGGGGGGTGGGTTCCGCCGCAGGTCGACCAGATCGACTCCCAGCCAATGATCTCAGGGGCCTCCTCGACCTGGCTCGAAGCGACGTCGAAGTAGGGGCCGGTCGCGCCGACGCGGGCGCGAATCAGATACTCCCGCTCCAGGGCCAGGAGTCGCGTCAGGGAGGTGTTCTCCTCGGGGGTCAGCTTGGTGCGCTCGGCGGCCGTGGAGTTGAGGGACGCTATCGCGGCCTCGGCTTGGAGGGCCACGAAGGGGTGGGGGTCCTTGAGGAGCTTGGTCAGGCCGCGGATCGCCTTCTTCTCACCGAGTCGCTCCAGCGCCACTGCGACCGCCCAGCGGACAGGGGCGTCACGGTCCTCGACGGACTTCAGGATCTTGCGGTAGCCGCTCTTGTCACCGATTCGGCCCAGGGCCACCAGGGCTCCGGCGCGGGCGAAGAGCCGCCCCTTGCGGACGATCCCGAGGAGGGCTGGGGTGGCCTGCTTGGCCTTCATGACGCCCAGGGCCGTCGTAGCCTCGCGTTGGAAGGCGGGGTTGCCCTTGTTGAGCCCCATGATCAAGAGGTCGGCGGAGGACATATCGGCCAGCTCGCCGACCCCAAAGGCCATGATCTGCTCGACGCCGGTGGCGTGGTTCCCGTTGCGGAGCTGCTCCTCCAGGATCTTGCGGAAGTGGGGGAGGGCCGAGCGCTCCTTGATCTCGACGAGGACCGTGGCGGCGGTGGTCTGGAGGGGGTGGTTCTTGGTCGTGCTGATTCGGATCAGCTCGCGAATCGCGGTCTGGCGGCCGAGCCAGGCCAGGGCGTCGACGATCAAGAAGCGCTCGCCGTTGTCTGGCAGCCTCTTGACCAAGCGCTCGAGGGAGTCGGCGGTCTTGACGTCGCCGGTCTTGCCGAGGGCGTTGGCGGCCTGACCTCGGACCAAGACGTTGGGATCCTTGAGGCCCTCGATCAGGAGGGGGATCGCGGTCCGATCTTTGAGGTAGCCGAAGGCTCGATAGCCGGCGCGCCGAGTCTCGGCGTCGCCCTTGAGCTTGATCGCGACCTTGGCGGCCGGCTTGACGCCGGCGTCTCCGGTCATGGCTAGGGCCAGGAGCGCGACCCGCCGCAGGACGGGGTCCACGGCCTGTGGCTGGACTCGCTTGCGCTTCCGCGTCTTGCGGACGGGCTTGGCCGGCGCGACGACGGGGGTCTGGCCGAGGGCTATCTTGCGGAGGAAGGTCCGTGAGGGGGCGTCGAGGAGGCGCGCCAGGGAGATCAGGGCCGTGAGCCGGGTCGAGATCGGCAGCTTGAGGTCGGCGACCGCTCGCTCGAGGGCCGCGCGGGACTTGGGTGAGCGGATCTCGCCCAGGGCCTCGGCGGCGTCTTGGATCACCAGCGCCTTCCCGTCTCGAGAGTCGAGGAGTCGGATCAGGGGATCAATGGACTCGGGGGTCAGGGCCCTCAGGTTCCAGACCGCCTCGAAGCGGTCTTGGACGCGCGGCTTGGCCAGGCTCTTGACCCAGAACTCGGCCTGCTTTCGCCGCGCGTTCTTCCGAGCGGCTTCCTTCCGCTCGGCCAGACGCTCTTGCTTGCTCTTCTTGGGCTTCTTGGGCGCGGCTTCGACCCCCAGGGGGATCAGACACAACGCGCTCGCCAAAAGGACTCTCTCCAGGGACATGCTCACCTCGCTGATTCACTCTAGAGCAAGCACTAGACCTACTGCCAACACGAGACTTAGCGACGTCCCCGCCGAGAACGTATGCAAGCCCTTACAGAGATGCCGAGGTGCTTACAGTCGGCGCCACGATCCTCAGGTCAGCCCTCGTTGAGGGGGCCTTCGAGGGTCAAGCTCCAGCTGCCGCGGGTTCCAGGAGGGGCTTCCTTGCCACCTCGCCTCAGCCCGACGGTCTTGCCGGCGCCTACCTCGCAGCCTCTGCCTACTTTGAGGCTGAAGAAGAAGACCTGTGCAGCTCGGATTCGGTGAGGCGCTAGAGTCCAGCAGGCGCGCAAGGGCTGGAGTGGAGGCTCGCGCGGCGAGGGGCCACCATGGGTGACGAGAAGCTGCGTCGATTGGAGCGGCGCTGGAAGAGCACGGGGGCCGCCGCAGACGAGGAAGCGTATCTGCGGGAGCGTGGGCGGAGCGGGGACCAGAGCGAGGGGCGCCGGCGCTTCGAAGACGCCTTGCTCGCGGACGAAGAGGACCCAGCACGCTACGAGGCGCTCGCGACCTGGTTCGCGAACTCGGGGGACGAACTCCGCGCTGCGGTCCTCGTGACCGGCCTGGCTGCGGCTGAGGACGCCGCGTCCTCCAAGGAAGAACGAGCGGCGCGGCAGGCGCAGCTCGAGTTCCTGCGGGCCTGCCACCCGGCTCTGGCCGGCACGCGCAAGTACATCCGCTGGGAGTGGGGCCTGGCCTCCAAGGTCACGGTGCCGAGGCCCTCTGACCCAAACTGGGCTGCCGTCCTGGCTTTCCTCGCGGACCCGCTCGCGATCATTCCTGCCGCCGCGCTGTCCTCGCTGGATCTGGACGGGGCCTCCCTGGAGGACTTCACCCCCCTCGCCAACCTGACCCGCTTGACCGAGCTCGACCTGACCTCGACTGCGATCGAGGACCTCGCGCCCCTGGCGGGCCTCGTGAAGCTCCGCAAACTGACCCTGGAGGACACTCAGGTCTCGGATCTGACGCCCTTGGCAGGGCTCGTGGAGCTCCAGTACCTGGACCTCTCAGAGACTCCTGTCCATGACCTAGGCCCCCTGCGCGGACTCGCGAGCCTGCGAGAGCTGTGTATCGCGACGACGTCCGTACGCGACCTCGCGCCCCTCGCTGAGCTGACGGGACTCTGGGACCTCTCGGCCTATGAGACGCCGATCTGTGATCTGAGTCCCCTCGCAGGGCTCAGGGAGCTCGACCGGCTCAATCTGGCGAACACTGAAGTAGCCGATCTGAGCCCCCTCGCGGGGTTGGTGCTGCTCGAGGAGTTGAACATCGAAGAGACGCAGGTTCGTGACCTGACTCCGATCGCAGAGCTCCCCGCCCTCGAGCGGCTGAGGCACGACAAGAAGAGGATGCCTCTGCCTCCCTCGCTGGAGGCGGCAGCCAGCCTGTCTGGGCTCTACACCTCGAGGACCCGACGCTACGACTAGTCGGAGGTCAGCCCTACTCCGAGGCCGCCCAGAGGGCGGCGTGTCGTTGGACGTAGGGCTCGACGAAGTCCGCGCTCGCCTTGCCCCGCAGGATCAACACGGCTTCGTGGTTCTTCTCCCAGGCTGCTTTGGTCCAGTTCGCCGAGCCCGTGACGACGGCGTCGTCGATCACGGCGAACTTGTGGTGGAGCTGCTTGCCTCGGCAGAGCTTGAGGCTCGACCCAAGCCCGTCGAGGTGGCCGAGGAGGACCTTGGCGCTGCGGTCCTTGCGGCGCCTGAGGTTCGCGAACTGAATCCCGTCCAGCACGACCTGGAGCTTCACGCGCTTGGCTTGGTGTTGCTGCCAGATCAACTTGGCGAGCTCGGGGTCATTGAGGACGAACATGCCCACCAAGATCCGCTTCTTGGCCCTCTTGAGCATGTGGAGCAGCTCCCCGCGGGTCCGGGCGCCTTCTTTTCCCGGGGCGTTGAACTGAATCTTGACCCCTTTTGTCTTCTTCGGACGCGTCTGCTTGACCTGGAATCCGCCGAGCCTCCCGCAGTGCTGAGCGACCTGCCCGGCCAGCTTGGCGTCCTTGACCACGACGAGGTCGTTCCACTTGGACTGGCTCCCGAGGTCTGACCAGTTCTTCGAGCCAGCGACGATGGTCTCGTCGTCAATCAGCAGGAGCTTGACGTGCATTCGACCGCCGTCGGGCACGACGATCGGCGTGACCTTGTCGCCGAGGCTCTCGAGCTTCGACTTCGTCTTGAGGAGCTGCTTGCTGTCGACGAGGACGCGCAGGTCGAAGCCAGGCGTGTTCGCCTTCTTGGCGAAGAGCGCGAGGAGGTCCTTGTCGCTGAGGGTGTAGGCCAGGACCCAGAGCCGCTTCTTGGCCCCCTCCACGAGCTCGAGCACGGGGGCTAGGGCGTCCTCGGCCTCGCCGGCCATAAGGACCCTGACCTCGCTCGCGCTCGCGGTGGCGGGGAGGGCGAGGAGGAGCAGGAGCGAGAGGAGCAGGGGTCTCAATGGATCTCCTCCGAGGGAGCGTTGTGCGAGCTGGATGCAGACCGAGAAGTCGGCTTCTCTTCTTCCGCGAGGCGCAATGGCGTGTAGGTCGAACCAGGATCGGAGGACCGAGGCTTAGGGAATCGCAGAATACCGCGGGTCTCGACAGTGACGCACGCCAGGGGCTGATCTCCGCTCGAGTCTTGGTGCTACACGGACGAAGGACGCGAGATTCCGGCTCAAGAGCGGCGAGGGGGGGGCGTGTTAGAGATACCGTGAGCCGGTGGGTGGTTCCAATCCGAATCCGGAGGACTTTCAACGAGCGCTGGTCGCCCGAGGCTGGGTGACGCCCGAGCAGCTCGCGAGCCTGGGACCCCTCGCGCCGGGGCCCCTAGCCGAAGCGCTCCTCTCACGGAATTGGGTCTCGAGCGAAGAGCTGGCCTCCCTTGAGCCACAGGCCAGGACCACTCTCCGCTTCGATCGTGTGATTTCGCTTGAAGGAGCGGGGGCTCCTCCTGTCGAGGAGGCGACGCACTGGGGTGAACGTCCTGAGACGACGGGAGACCCCCTCTGCGAGACGGGTTGGGGTGACGCCTCAGCGTCCGTGGTGGGTGGTGCTTCGGCTCCCGCGGTGGACGAGACGGGCTGGGGCGACGCTTCGGCTCCCGCGGCTGCCCCGGCTCTCGCAGATGACAAGACGGTCTGGGGCGAAGGAGCTCCTCCCGCGGCAGCTCCAGCTCCCGCGAACGACAACCAGACGGCCTGGGACGAGGGACCCTCGTCTTCGGCTGCGGGCTCGCCCGCTAGCGGGAGTGGAGTTCCGCTTGGGCGTGACCCAGCTCGCTTCGTGGGGCACTACGAACTCCTCGAGGAGCTCGGACAGGGGGCCATGGGGACGGTCCACCGGGCGCTCGACACCCAACTAGGTCGACACGTGGCGATCAAGCGGATCACTCCGGGAATCTCCGGCGTGGTGCTACGTGAGCGCTTTCGCCGAGAGGGTGAGCTTGCCGCGCGGCTCTCTCACCCTGGGATCATTCGCGTCCACGACCTGGGGGATTCTGGCGGGGCTGGCTATCTAGTGTGCGAGCTCGTCGAGGGAGCGCAGGACTTCTTGAGCGGTGTGGCGGGCGAGAGCCTCGAGGGACAGGTTGCCAGCCTCCGTGACGCAGCGCTCGCGTTGGGGTTCGCCCACGAGCGCGGGATCATTCACCGCGACGTCAAGCCGGACAACCTTCTAGTCGGGGCCGATCGCCGGGTTCGCGTGGCGGACTTCGGACTCGCCGCCGCCATAGACCTCGAGCGGCTAACCCAGACCGGTGTCTTGTTGGGAACGCCCGCTTACATGGCGCCCGAACAAGTCCTGGGATCTCGCGAGTTGGGGCCACCCGTCGACGTGTGGGCCCTAGGGGTCGTCCTCTACGAGATCCTGACCGGACAACGCCCCTTCGTGGGAGAGGGCCTGCAGGACCTCTTCCTCTTGATTCAGGCCGCGAATCCAACCCGACCTCGGGCCCTCGAGGCCAGGGCCTGGCCTTCTCTAGAGGCAGTTTGCCTCAAGGCTCTCTCAGCAGAAGCCGGTGATCGCTACGCCGACGCCAGCGCCATGGCGAAGGACCTCGACCGGGCCCTCAAGGGTGAGGCGACGCTCGCGTCTTCGGATCGACAGCGTCCTGCGTGGATTAGGTTTGTCCCCTGGGTCCTCATTCTTGCGGTCGCGGGGGTGCTCGCAGGGATTGTGATCGCTCTAGGCCCGTCCTCTCCTGAGCCTAGAGCGCCTTCCTCTGCGACGCCGCTCAGCCAGCCTCCAGGGCCAGAGTTCAAGCGGCTCTCGGACCAACTCCGAATCGTCTCGGGGATCGGCCAGCGGCTGAACCTCCTTCACCTCAAGCCCGACGGAGTTCTCCGGTTGAACTCTCAGTCGAAGCCGAACGGCGCCTTCTCGAATTGGTCCACGCTGGACGCTAAGGTCGATGGTTTCACAGCCTTCCCAGGCGAGGACGAGCGTCTCAAGCTCTTCTGGATCTCTCGAGAAGACGGTGCTGTCTATCACACCTCCCAGAACCTGATCGGCGGCTGGGCTGGCGAGGTTCGAAAGGTCGTCGACTCCGCGCGCTCGCTGGCCTTGTTCCAGGACTTTCACGGCAGGCTGGTCCTCGTCGCTGGGGGCGAGGAGGCAACGGTCTTCCAACGACAGGGCGTGGTGAATGGGACCTTCACCGTGAGCAGCGAAGCGCCCATCGGCGGAGTCGACCTCGTCTGCGGCGAGCGGAGCTCAGATCAGCGACTGGAATTCGCCATGGTGATCAAGGGGGTGGTCCTGAGAAGCCACCAGGAGACGGCCAACGACCTCGATACCCTCGTTGCCCCCTGCGAGAGTGGGATAGAGGGCGCCAAGCAGATCGCCATGATCCGGCGTCCTGACGGGGTCCTCGAACTCTTCGCGTTAACCGAAGAGGGTGACCTCCTGCGAACCCACCAGCTCGAGCAGGCTGAGCACACGTGGGGGAAGCCGGAGACGATCGCTGTCTCCGTCGGACAGTTTGCAGTGACTCGCGCTCCGGGTCGACGCCTCGCCCTCTTCGTGAGTGATCGCGAGGGTTGGATCTCCGAGTATTGGCAACGAACCGACGGTGGGTTCGGCGGGGGGACACGAGTTCCCGAGGCGCGTGGAAGCTCAGTGACCGCTGCCCAGCGGGAAGACGGGAGCGTGGTCTTGGCCTGGATCAACCCGAATGGGGAGGTCGATCGCGCCAGAGCTTCGAATCCGGGGGGTTGGACTCGAAGGTGATGTCGAGCCCCGTGTTTGCATGTCAGCGAACACGGGGCTGTTGAGGCCAGAGCGTGGCGTCGCCGTGGTCACGCGTGACTCCGTGCGGAGGATTGAGTTACCTACCGATTGAGCAAAGGGAGCCTGCTCAACAGCTCCTCGCAGTATTCCCATTGGTCGAGGGTCTCGCGCCACGCTTGCGGGATCGCGTCGACCCCCTTGTAGGCGCCCAGCACCATCCCGATCGCGATCGCGCGTGAGGCGTTGTCTCCTCCGACCATCGTGTTTGCCTGAAGAGCCTTCTTGAGGCCCTCGGGTTGGTCGCAGAACTTCAGAATGAAGTAGAGAGCGCCGGGCAAGGTCCCCTCGGTCGGACTGGCTTTCCCCACCTTGATGGGCTCCGAGCGACCGACGTCCCAGAGTCTGGCCATGCTGGTCAGCGCGAGGTCGTCGCTGAAGGCCTCCTTGGAGAGCGCTGAGTTGGGATCCGCCTCTTCCTTGACCTTGGCAATCGCTTGCGCGGTCTTTGTTTCAAAGAAGCCGCCCATTTGGCTGGCGACGTCCTGAATGGCGACCGCAGGAGAGGTGCCATTGATCACGCGGCAAGTCACCCGGGCGAAGAACTCGCCACCGCCGAGGGCCTGGGCGTCCTTGTGGGTGAACATCGACTTGCGAGCGACATCGACGAGCTCGTCTTCTGTTTCGTAGTAGGCATAGGCGGCGGCATGGCGGAGGGCCATCGCATTGGACCTGCCGCCCAGCGCTTCGACCGGAAAGCCCTGCTTGACTTGGGCGTAGGTCTCCTTGGTCATGGTGCAGATCCATGACTCCCAACCCTTCTCCAGTCGGTGCATCCAATGGGGAATCAGCTCTGCGACGTCAAAGGGTCTCGCTGGCTCAGTCGTGGCCGCCAAGTGCTCTAGGACGAGAATGTTGTAGTCGCCGTAGTCGGTGGTCCCGCCCGCCTTCTTGCCAGGGTGGTAGTTCCTCCCGCCCCAGCCAATGCCGTGAGTCTGGCCGCCCATGAGCTCGCCTGGCGACATGAACTTCTCGATCGGCCGGCCTCCGTAGGCCTCGTGAATCTTGGGGGCGTCATACTCGTAGTGACTCCCCAAGCAGAGGGCGTCTCCAACGATCGCCCCGAAGAAGGCGCCTCTGATCGAGTCTGCTTTGGATATCTGATTCATGACTTCGCCTAGCGCCATTCGAGGCTGGCTTGCAGGGCCCTGCGGCGGGGATCGCAATCAGGGAGGAGCCTCGCTCCGAGAGGACGGCCGGAAGAGGAGGACGGGGAGGATAACTTGGCGACCGGGGAGGGAGTTCGAATCGGCGAGATCGCCCCACTCCCCTGAACCAAAGCAGGAAGCCCCAACGTCTTGCGACGTCGGGGCTTCCTGTCATACAGCCGGCGGGATTTGAACCTGCGGCCTCCTGATCCACAGTCAGGCGCTCTAACCAGCTGAGCTACGGCTGCGTGAAGGGGGGATCTTACCCGGGTGCTTGGGGGCGTCAATCGACGGGGTGAGACCCTGATTCGAGGCGCTGGGAGGCGTTCGTTCGGCCCTCGCGGGGCCCCTAGCGCTAGCGGCGGCGGGGGGCCTCTTCCTGGCCGCGGTTGAAGGCGGTGATCTCGCGCTCCTCGGCGGCTTGGAGCTCCAGGGGGGCGAGGCCGAGCTCGGCCTCAATGGCGACGACCTCAGGGAGCTTGGCTGCGACCTCGGGCGAGCGCGGCGCGAAGAGGGAGCAGCAGTCGGGGTGGGGCTGGATCGAGGTCTCGTAGGTCCCGATCTTCTCGGCCAGGCGCGTGATCTCGAGCTTGTCCATTCCGATCAGGGGGTGGAGGCAGAGGGCCTCGGGGACCGCGGTCTGGGTCGCGCGGAGGTTGGCCGCGGTCTGACTCGCGACCTGACCCAGGGCCTCGCCGCCGATCAAGCAGCTGAGGCGCTTCCAGGCCGCGATCTTGTCCGCGATCCGATAGAAGGATCGTCGCAGGAGGACGACGCGCAGGCGCTCGGGGGCTCCGGCCACGATCGCCTCTTGGATCGCGCTCGTCTTGACGCAGTTCAGGCGGATCTGACGCGGCGTCCAGCGGCTGAGGTGGCGGGCCAGGGTCGCGACCTTGGCCTTGGCCTTGGGCCCCGTCCCTGGCGGGGCGTGGAAGTGGACCGCGTCCAGCTCCATGCCGCGCTTGAGCATCAGCCAGCCGGCCACGGGGCTGTCGATCCCACCGGAAAGGAGCAGGAGCCCGCGCGGCGAGGTCCCGGTCGGGAGCCCTCCAGAGCAGGGACGCGAGAGCCCGCGGACGTAGATCGAGTCGTTCTCGAGCTCGACCCAGACCGTGAAGTCCGGGTCGTGGACGTCGACCTCGAGCTCCGGCACGGCGAGCCCGATCAGCTCGCCGACCTCCATGCTGATCTCGGTCGAGGTCTTGGGGAAGCGCTTGTCCCGGCGCTTGCTCTCGACCTTGTAGGTCCGCTTGCCCCGGGCATAAGCCTCGCGGGCCAGGCGCGCTCCGACCTCAGCCGCAGCCTTCAGGTCCACGGGCGTCTCTGTGACCTCGGCCGCGTCCACGACGCCGAAGGTCCGCTGGATCCCGCTCCAGACCGCCTCGGGCTCGTCGGCTTCGCTCAGCTGGAGCCGGATCCGGCCCCGGATCCGCTGGACGCGATCGCGCGGGATCCCGGTCTGGTTGACCAGGTTCTGCACGAGCATGGACTCGTAGTGGTTGCGGCGGCCGCCCTTGAGCGAGATCTCGTCGTAGCGAATCTGGATCAGCACAGGCTCACCCTCCCGTCGGGGCCGCGCGGAGGGCCTTGGTAGCGGCTTCGATGGCGGTCAGGGCCGCGGCGATCTCGTCGGCGCTCGTCTCGCGCGAGAGGCTGAAGCGGAGCGCTGAGGTCAAGCGCTCCTCGGAGAGGCCCATGGCCGCGAGGACGTGGCTCGTCTTGCCCCGCCGGCTAGCGCAGGCCGAGGTCGTCGAGGTGTAGACCCCTGCCTCCTCCAGAGCGTGGAGCAGGACCTCGGCCGCCAGGCCGGGGAAGCTCGCGTTGAGGATCGAGCCGACCCAGCTCGCGCCTGGGGGAGAGTTGATCACGCCACCCAGGGCCTCGATCCCTGCTCGGAGGGCCTGGCCCTGCTCGCGGAGGCTCGCAGCGAACGCGGCCCGAGTCTGGGCCGCCAACTCGGCGGCCGCCCCGAGGCCGACCAGCTGCGGGACGCCCTCGGTCCCGCCGCGCAGCCCGCGCTCTTGTCCTCCGCCGACGACGAGTGGGACGAGGTGCGTCCCGCGCCGGACGCAGAGGGCGCCGGTGCCCTTGGGCCCGTGGACCTTGTGGCCGCTGAGGGCGTAGAGGTCGACCTCGGGGCCAGGGGGCGGGAGCTTGCCGAAGGCCTGGACGCCGTCGCTGTGGACCGCGAGCTTCTTGGACGCAGCCTTGGCGGCCCGCGCGATCTCGCGGATCGGGAACACTTCGCCCGTCTCGTTGTTGACATGCATGACCGAGACCAAGACGGTCTTGGAGGTGACCGCGGCCGCCACGGCGGCCGGCGTCAGCTCGCCCGGGGGGAGGCTCGTGACCTCGAAGCCCTCGGCCTCGAGGGTAGCCATGGCCTGGCGCACGCAGGCGTGCTCGACCTGGCTCGTGATCACGTGGTCGCCTCGGCGCTTGCGGGCGCGGGCCGCGCCCAGGATCGCGAGGGTGTTGGCCTCGGTCCCGCCGCTCGTAAACACGACCTCTTCAGGCGCCGCGGTCAGGGCCAAGGCGACCTGCTCTCGGGCGCGGACCAAGCCAGCCTCGGCCTCGGCGCCGAGCCGGTGGAGGCTGCCGGGGTTTCCGTAGCGCTCGCGGAAGTAGGGGAGCATGGCCTCGAGCACGCCCTCGTCGAGGCGCGTCGTGGCTGCGTTGTCGAGGTAGATCGTCACGCCGGCCCGCTCTGGGAGCAGAGGGCGTAGCCGATCAGCTTGTAGAGGAGTCGTGCGCCGACGTTTTGATCCCACTCGCTCTGGCCCTTGGGGTCGGGGGCGACCTCGCAGAGGTCGAAGCCCACGATCTCGCGCCCGCTCTCGGCCACGGCGCGGAGGAGCGAGGTCCCCTCGGCCCAGCTCAGCCCGCCCGGAACCGGCGTCCCGGTGTGGGGGCAGAGGGCAGGCTCGAGGCCGTCTACGTCGAAGCTGACGTAGACCTTGTCCGGGAGCCGGTCCACGATCTCGCGCAGGAGGTCGTTCCAAGGGCAGCCGCGCTGGAGCTCGCGGCGCAGGAGCGGGTCGGGGAAGGCGCTGAAGCGCTCGTCGCCGAGGAGGATCTCTTGCTCGCTCTCGCAGAGGTCCCGGTAGCCGACGCCGACCACGCTCGCGACGCCGGGGATCCGATCCGCGACGTTGCGAATGATCGAGGCGTGGGACCAGGTGAAGCCCTCGTAGGCCAAGCGGAGGTCAGCGTGGGCGTCGACGTGGAGGATCCCGAGGCCCGGATACTTCTCGGCCAGGACCTCGATGGCGGCGAAGGGGACCGAGTGGTCGCCGCCCAGGACGCCGACCAGGCGGCCGCGCTCGACCCACTCGCTGACCTGGCCCCGCAGCCAGGAGTTGAGCTCGCCTTGGATCGTCTCCACGCGACGAAGGGCAGCCTGACGCTCGTCTCCCGAGAGCTCCTCCTCGCCGTGGGCGGCGGCGATCACGCGCTGGGCCTCGGCCGAGGCCTCCTCGTTCCAGGCCTGGACCTGAGGGTCTATGGGGAGGAGCGCGATTCCGGCCTCGTAGGGGCGCCCGGTCTCGAGGTCGAAGAGGTCGAGCTGATCGCTGGCCTCGAGGATCGCCGCGGGCCCCCGGGCGGTTCCGCGGCCGTAGCTCGTGGTGGCCTCGAAGGGCACGGGGACGATCACGACCCCGGCCTGCTCGAGGGGCGTGCCGAGGCCGAACAGACCTTCGCCGCCAGCTCCCTCGACGTCGTCTCGATCCAGGCTCCACTCGCTCACGGGACTCCCTTGCGTTGCGAGCCGGGATTGTATGGGGGCTCTTCAGAGCGGCGAGGGCCAACGCAGAGCCAGGACGAGAGAGGCGGGCGGACCGAGCCCTCACCGACTCGGTCCACCCGCCTCAGGTCGGAGCGGCCGCTCGAGCGCTCACCCGCTCAGACCGGCCCCGCCTCGTCCCGCTCTCACACGGTCGAGGCGGCGCTCCTGCGCCCGCAACTCTCTGGTCGCGTCCACTGGTGTGTTCGCGAGGAAGGCAGGAGCGTTAGCAGCGACACACGAAAAGAGCCGCCTCGAGCTCGAGGCGGCCTCAGGTGCCGAGCTGGCTAGGAAGGGCGTCCCTTAGAAGGGGCAGCCGCAGCGCGGGTCGTCGCAGTCCTTGAGGAGATACATGCCGGTCTCGAGGTCGAGGGGGCAAGGCTTCTCGCACTTGGGGCAGGGCGGCGAGAAGGACATCACGTCGGGCTCGAAGCCCTCGGCAAGCGACTCCTTGGCCGCGTCGAACGAGTCGACGGTCTCGAGCAGCTCCCGCTGAGGGTAGAGCTGCCACACCTCCGCTTTGGAGGAGTCACCGCTGATCTCGATGAGGCGGCCGTCTGCGTGGCGATAGAGAAGCTTCACGGCGGACAGATTATCCGACCCTCGGGGGGATGCCAGCGAGGGGGGAGCGATAAATAGCGGAGGCCGTACATACAGAAGCCCCCGCACCAGGCAGGGGCTTCCGCGTGTGTTCGCCGCTTTGGATCGTTAGACGACCCAGGGGTTGGCGTTCCCCTTTGTTAGCGCCTTGCGCCGACGATATTCCCCTCGCCGAATCTCCCGCATTGCTTGGCGGAGTTCAGCTTCCCATTCGTCGTTGCTTAGGATCCGTTCGTCCACGATTCCCCCTCATGGTTGCCCTCTTCTCTTCGGTGGCGGGAGCCAGAGCCTTGAGGGGGATTCCGAAATTTTCTCTCGGTTCGCGATTCGCCGAGCCGGAGGGTCTCGCCCAGGAGCCTGGCTGCGCGGGTGTAGCCAGGCGCGACACTCGAAACGAATTTGACGCGAACGCGAAATGGATTGACCGGGGCCAAAGGGGTTGTGCGGGCGGGTCGGTTGCTCTTGACGGCATGAAGGAACCGGAGGTAACCCATGTCGAAGATCGCCAAACCCGAATCGAGCAATCCAATTCTCCAGAAGGCTCGTGCCTATGCGTCTCCGACCTCCAGATACGGAGGGATCTTCGCAGGCGGGACGCGAGCCACGATGGCCGGGGTCGTCAACAAGACAGCGATCCTCTTGGCGATCGCGATGGTCGCGGGCGCCCTGGCCTACGCCATCGTCCCCGCGGGCTTCTCGGCCGTGTTTTGGGGTTGCCTGGCTTCAGGGGTGGTCGGCCTCGGGATCGCCTGGACCCTGGCCAAGAACCCCAGCGCTTCAGAGACCCTGGCGCCCTTGTATGCCCTGGTGGAAGGCGCCTTCCTGGGAGTGTTCACCAAGGCCCTCGACGGGGTGTTGGTCGACATGGGCGTCCAGGCGCCCATGGAGGGGGCCAGCTTGGCCCTCCCGGCCCTCGTGATCAGCTTCTCTTGCACCCTCGCCATGCTCCTCCTCTATCGGATCGGGCTCCTGCGTCCTAGCCAGACCTTCAAGTCGGTCGTGAGCACCCTGACCCTGGGCGTCTTGCTGGCCTATCTAGCGAACCTCGTGTTGGAGCTCTGCTTCGGAATGCACCTCCCTTACCTCTCGATCCGGAGCGCCTTCGAGGGCGGGACCTCGGGTCTGATCGGGATCGGCCTGAACTTCCTGATCCTGATCTTGGCTTCGCTCTGGCTCGTCATTGACCTCGAGCAGGTCGAGGAGATCGTGAACTCGGAGAGCCCCGTCGAGCTCGAGTGGTACGGCGCCTTCGGGCTCCTGGTGACCCTGGCTTGGATCTACTACGAGGCCGTCAAGCTCGCGTTTCGAGTCGCCCTCGCTCGCGAGTAGGAGCGCGCCTGGGGCCGTCCACGAAACGGTGAAACCGTCAGCGAATCCGGTAGCGTCCTCAACGGTCGATTTCGAGACCCTGATTCCGCTAACCCTAGGACACGCAAAGGTTTCCTTCGCCGGTTCGTCCCACGAGCTGAGACGTATCGCCATTTCACGGATGGGACGTATCGCCTAAGTCGTTCCGGCGTGGCGGATTCACGATGGCATGCGGGTTGTTCTAGGGGTAGTCAATGAACACCCCGCGACAACTACTCTTCGGTCTGGTCCTCGGCATGACCTGCGCCTATCACCTCGGGATCGGCGTCGTCTCGCTCCTCTCGCCCGAGACGACCCTCAACGTCGCCGCCATGCTCTACGACGTCCACGCCAGCGCCTTCGCGCCCCAGGTCGTCTACATGCTCAAGGCCCTGGGAATGTATGCCCTCTTCACCGGCACCCTCCTCGCGATCGCCCTTCGCGACCCCGCCAAGTATCGCCACATCGTGTTCGTCTGCGCCGCCCTCCTGATCATGCGCGCCACGACCCGCGTCCTCTTCTTCGACGTCCTCCACGACGCCTTCGCTGTCGAGTGGACGCGAAACCTGATCAACGTGACCCTCCTCGTCCTCCAAGCGGGAATCCTGGTCGGCCTCTGCCCCAGCACCTCCGAGGAGAGCGAGGCCGCGCCGGCCCCCAGCTTCGGCCAGCCCATGTTCGAGACCCGTGAGATCCTGGCGAGCGCCTCGCGCCGCTTGGCGCCCGTCAGCGCCGCCTCGACCTCGGGGATCCTCTCCTCGGGAATCCGCTAGTCTCACGTCCTCCGCCTCGGCTAAGGTGTTCGCCTCGATGCGCGGCCTCCTCCTGACACTCTCTGCTCTCCTCCTCCTGGGCTGTCCGCTCCAGGGCTCGAGCAAGACGAGCGACTCCACGGCTGCCCCCGCGCGCGGCGTGACCTCAGCCCTCCTGCCTCCTCGGACGAGCCTGCAGCAGACGGCCGTGACCAAGCCGAAGGTCAAGCCCCAGACCGTCCTGCCAGGACAGGGCCCCGTGGCCCCAGACGATCACGTCGAGGCGCTCCCCCTCGCCCTGACGGCGGCGGTGGGCGCCGTCCTCGAGAGCCCGAGCGATCGCGACGAGTTCGCGCTCTGGCTCCCGGCGGGCTATCCCCTCCAGGTCGAGGTCCACAGCTACGGCGAGGTCCACCTCGAGCTCCTCGATCCCCAGCGGCGGCCCCTCGCGAGGGGCCGCAGCTTCTCGCACCAGCCTCGAGCGACTGGGGTCTACTTCGTGCGCGCCAGCTCCGAGACCGCCCACGGCCTGCACTACACGATCGTCACCCGCTGACACGTGTCCTCCCCGAGCAGCTCCCTCTACGCGGCTAGAGCGCGCGGCCCCTGGGCTCTTCTGATTCGCCACCCCTGGGGGGCGCTGGCCTTGGCGATCTTCCTGAGCGTCGGGTTCGGCCTCGCGGCTCGAGACGTCCAGCCACGCTTCGAGATCGAGGACTTCTTCCCTCGCGAGACGCCGGCTCGGGTCAGCTACGAGCGAGCCCAGGCCCTCTTCGGACGCGACGATCGCGCCGGACTCCTCCTGGTGCAGGCGCCAGAGCGCCTCGGGCCCCAGGACTTCGCGCGGATCCACGCCCTGACCGCGCGCGTGTCCTCGCTGAGCATGGTCGAGGAGGTCCTCTCGCCGACCCACGTCGCCCTCCCGACTCGAGAGCCGAGCGGGGCGATCGCGCTCTCGCCAGCGCTACCCGCGACGCTCCCTGCGGGAGGACCGAGCGCGGAGGAGTCCGAGCGCCTTCACCGCGAGCTGAGCAGCGCCCCCTACGAAGGGCTCCTGGCCGGCGAGGTGTGCCTGGTCGCGGCCCTGATGCACGAAGACCACATGGGCTTTGGGGAGCGCAGCGAGCTGAAGCAGGTCCTCGAGGAGGAGGCCACGAAGCTCCGCGGCCAGGGGTATCGCGTGCTCCTGGCGGGCTACCCGATCCAGCGGGTCGTCTTGGCGCGGCTCGCGAGCGACGAGTCGCGGCGGCTCCTGCCCTGGACCCTGGTCCTGATCGTGCTCCTGGGGGCGATCGGATTCCGCAGTCCCGCCGGGGCGCTCCTGCCGCTCTCGGTCGCGGGGGGTGCGGCGCTCTGGACCACGGGGCTGATGTCGCTGAGCGGGCTCCAGCCCAACGTGTTCGGGGCGGCGGTCTACGTGGTGGTGGCCGTGGTCGGCGTGGCCGACGGGGTCCACCTCCTGGCGCGGGCTCGAGAGCTCCGTCAGACGGGTCTGGACCGTGTCACCGCGGGACACAGAGCCCTGATCGAGGTCGGGCCGGCCTGCTGCTACGCCAGCCTCACGACGGGGATCGCGTTCTCGAGCCTGGCCTTGAGCGACCTGCCCCTCGTGGCCGACATGGGGCTCCAGGTCGGGCTGGGCGTGGCCGCGGCCCTGGCGCTCTCGCTCCTCCTCTTTCCCCTCGCCGCGATCTACGGGACCCGCGACCCGGCCAAGGGCGCCAGCGAAGGGGTCCTGGGGCGTGGGGTCCGGGCCCTCGACGCCTGGGCGGCTCGCCGCCCTCGGCTCGTGGTGATCGGGTTCCTCCTGATCGGCCTGGCCGCCGCCCTCAGCGCGAGCCGCCTCCAGAGCAACTCGCCCCTCCTCTCAGACCTCGCAGAGGAGCACCCCCTCCGCCAAGCGAACCGCCTCGTCGAAGAGCGCCTGGGCGGCGCGATCCCCCTCGAGATCCTCCTCGAGCCCCAGGGTCGCGAGTTCCCCTACGCGCCCGAGCGGATGGCGAACATTGACGCCCTAACCAAGGAGCTGCGGACCTGGCCCGAGGTGGCCTCGGTCAGCGGCCCCGTCGACCCGCTCCGGCGCCTGGCTCCCCTCCTCGACACGGCTCCCGTAGGCAGCGCCAGCGCCCACGCCGTCAGCGAGGAGGAGATCCCGAGCCTGATGCCCAGCGCGCTCCTCCTCGCAGAAGAGCAGATCAAGCCCTGGGTCGCCGCCGAAGCCGACGTGATGCGGATCCGACTTCGCCTCCGCGACGTCGACACCCAGCGAGCGCTGCAGCTCTTCGCGAGGATCGAGACCCGCTATCGCGAGGTCCTCCAGGAGGACCCCAGGGGCAAGCTGACGGGTCAGGGGTATCTGGCTCAGACCGTCAACGCCGCCATCGTCGACCACTTCGGCCGCGGCTTCCTGATCGCCCTCCTGGCCGTGGCGGGGGTGCTCTTCTTGGTGTTCCGCGACCCGGCCCTGGCCCTCGCGAGCCTGCTCCCGAACCTGTTCCCGGTCCTCTGCCTGGCAGGCCTCCTGCCGCTCCTCGGGATCGAGCTCCGCTACACGAGCGCGCTCGTGCTCTCCATCGTGTTCGGCCTCGCCGTCGACGACACGATCCACCTCCTCGCCCAGCACGGACGCCAACGCCGCCTCCAGCTCGAGGACGCCCTCGGCGAGACGCTCCGGGTCGCGGGTCCGGGCTTGGTCCTGACCTCGATCCTTCTGGGCGGCGGGTTCGGGGTCCTGCTCTTGGCCGAGTTCCTGCCCCTGCGCGTCGTCGGCCAGACCCTGGGGATCACGGCTGGGCTCGCGTTGGCCGCGGATCTCCTCCTCTTGCCGGCCTTGCTGCGTCTCCTAGGGAGGGACTAGTGCACCTCGTCACAAGTAGCGCTACGGTCGCTCGGCCTCGCCGCCCCTGGCGGCGTTGCTCGTCGCTAACGAATGCCCGATTCGCGCACTCCTCGCGCCTTGCCAGGAACGACGATTCCTTCGCGGGCCGTAGCGCTACTTGTGAGTCGCTGCACTAGTGGAGCTCTGGGACGCCCTGACACGCCTCGACTTCGACCGCTTCCTGCGGGCGGCCGCGGACCTCGACAGCAGCGGTTACTACGCCCTGGGGATCCCGGCCTACCTCCTCCTGCTCTTCGGCGAGCGCTGGCTGGCGCGACTTCGGGGCCTCCCCCGAACGCCTTTCGGACGGGCGATCGGCAACATCAGCGCCGGCCTAGGGGCCCTCGTCGTGGGGCTCTTCCTCGCCCCCCTCCTGATCGGGCTCTACCTCTGGGGCTTCGACCACCTGGCCCTCGTGCGCTGGGCGCCCGGCTCGTGGGTTCCCTGGGTCCTGGCCTTCCTCTTGGGCGACTTCGGCTACTACCTCAACCACCGCGCGGGACACCGATTCGGTCTCCTGTGGACGATTCACGGCGTCCACCACCAGTGCGACTCCCTCGACTTCACGGTCGCGATGCGCCACCCCTGGCTCTCGGATCTGAGCGCGATCCCCTTCTACGCCGCGCTCCCTCTCGCAGGCGTCCCTCCGGGACACTTCTTCCTCGCGATCTCGGTGATCTCCTTCTACGCCTTCTTCGTCCACACCCGGGTCTACGACTTCCCGAGCCTCGGGTTCTTGGTCACGCCTGGGAGCCACATCGCGCACCACGCCAAGAACCCGCGCTACATGGGCAAGAACCTCGGGGCCATGTTCTCGCTCTGGGATCGGCTCTTCGGGACCTTCGTGGTCGTCGACCCCGCCGAGCCGCCCGTCCTCGGGACCCCCGACGGCTATCGGACCCACAGCGGGGCCTTCGCCCAGTGGATCTACGTCCGCGACCTGTGGCGCGTGTTCTGGAGCGCGCCCGACTGGCGGGCTCGCGGGCAGCTCCTCTGGGCGCGCCCAGGCTGGGTCCCGCCAGGGGGCTCGCGCCCTGAGGTCACCCTCGCGCGTCCCGACGCGACCTTCTCCGCGGGGCTGCGGGCCTACGTGACTCTGCAGTTCGGGGTGACCCTGATCCTGGCGGTGTTCGTGCTCTGGCTGCGGGCGCGACATGGCCTCGCGATTCAGGTCCTCTTGGCCGCCTTGGTCTTAGCGAGCCTCGCGAGCTTGGGGGCGCTCCTCGACGGCCGCCCGCGGGCCAGGCTCCGGGAGGGAGTCCGACTCGTGATCAGCGCGGGGCTGGCGCTCTGGCTGGCGACGGCCCCGGGCTACGAGTGGGTCGGGGTCGCGCTCTGCGCGGTCTCGGTCCTGGGCCTCGGCGGCTTGGCCTTGGCTCGCCTCGGGCCTCCCGCGGCGCCCGCGGGCCTCGCGGGCCTCCAACGGCCAGGGAGCCCGTAAGATCCGCAGCGCGCTGGAGTCGCTCGAAACGAGCCAGGCCCGCGCGCAGGAGGCCCTATGCGCCTGGCGCACTCCCATTCGCATTCCCCCTGGGGGATCACGCTCTTCGCGGTCCCCCTCGCGCTCGCTGCGCTCTGCCTCAGCGCAGCACCCGCCAGCGCTCAGGAGAAGCTGAGCGCCGAGGACCGTAAGGCCCTCGAGCAGACCCTCGCCAGGACGGTCTACGATCCGCCAGCCGGCGCCCGGCGCTGCCGGATCAAGCTCCGCGTCCGCACGGTCTGGGGCCAGCAAGGCCTCGTCGAGCGCGAGGCCTGGGCGCTTCAGACGAAGGAGGGCAAGACCGAGGTCCGCCTCGCGGACGGGTGGCTCGTCCCCGACCCCCAGGACGTCAAGCCCTTCGACTTCGCCAAGGGCTGCGTAGCCTTGGTCAAGGCCGTCGAGTCCCAGACTCAACCTCCGCCCGAGGCCAGCCGCGAGCACCCCCTCGCGCTTGCGGCCTGGTGCCTCCGCGCCGGAGAGGAGGGCCTGGCCGCCGTGTTCCTGGGGCTCGCGCGCCAGGAGCTCGACGCGGTCAAGGCCCGCGCGCCCAAGGATCAGGTCGCCAACCTCAAGCTCGATATGGTCCTCAGGGGGCACTTGACCTGGCAAGCCTACGCCGGAATGGTCCACGCCTTCATGGCCAGGGCCGACGCGGAAGCCGAGCTCTACGCCAAGCACCTCCAGGCTCGCTATCCAGAGGAGACCGCCGGGACTCAGGCCCCGCTGATCCTGGCCGACTTGGCTCGGCGACGGGCCGCGGGGACCTTCGGTAAGACCCCCGACGCGGCTTCGCTGCGCCAGCTCCAAGCGCTGCCGCCGGCGGCCCGAGTGGTCGCAGCCGTGGCGGCCCTCGACGAGATCGACGCCCGCCAAAAGGCCCAGCCGGGAGGCGTGGACCTCGCCAGCGATCCGCGGGTCGTAGCCCTCATCGAGTGCAAGGAGGCCGCGATCCCAGCGCTCCTCGAGGTCCTGGAGAAGGACCGCCGCCTGACGCGCTCGGTCCACTTCTGGCGCGACTTCAACCAGGACCGGACGGTCCTGAGCGTGGCCGAGGCCGCCCTCGTGGCGCTCCAGTCGATCCTGCGCTTCCGGGTCTTCGAACCCCGAGCGAGCGGCGACAACTTCACGGCTCGCGGGCCCAAGGCCGCGAAGATGGCGGCCGATCGGCTCCGCACCTATTGGAAAGCCAACCAGGGCCGGAGCCTCCCTGAACGCCTCCGGCGCTCGCTGACCCACGCCCAGGCCAAGCCGACCGACTGGCGCCGGGCTGCCACCGAGCTGGCGCGCCTCGGGCGCGAGCGTCGAATCGGGACGACCTTGGGTGGCGATCAGGTCTCGGCGGAGGAGGGGGAGAACCCTGCCTTGGCGCTGACGGACCCGACCGCGGCCGAGGCGATCGTGGCGGCCATGGACCGTGACTTCGCCCAGCACGTGAAGGCCGCGCGCTACCGCGACCTCAAGGGCGAGGAGCTGCGCGAGATCGAGGCCCTCTACCTAGACGCGCTGGTCCGCTTGGGAGACAAGCGGATCGCCCCGGTCCTCGCCAAACGAGCTGCCGAGGCCAAGCGCCCCAGCCTCCGCCGCCTCTTGGCCGTGACCTGCAGCGGTCTGGGCGAAGGAGGACCTCTGGACGCGTTGGCGGCGGACTTCGCCCAGGGCAAGGTCGAGTTGGGAGCCTTCGAGGCCCCCGAGACGCCCCCCGACCAGACGCCAGGCGCCATCGAGCTCGACGCCTGCGTCCAGACATTCACTCAGCTCTCACTGGGGGGCGTCGCGAGCTGCGACTCGGCGCTCTTCGCTTTGGCCGAGGCCAAGCACCCGCTCCGAGCGCGGGCCGTAGATTTGATCTGGACCAAGGCTGGTCCCGAGGGCGGGCTCTGGGTCCGCCACCCTTGGCACCTCAAGCTCTTGGCGAGTGAACTCGGTGAGACAGCGGAGACGGGTCGGGTCTATCGCCTGGAGCTCGTCGCGGCCAAGGGGCGTCAACCCAAGCACTGGGCCGTCGTCGTCGAGGAGGGCGGCCAAGAGATCGCGCGCCAGGCGATCTCGCCAGAGGGGTCGCCGGTGGCGCGCCTCCAACGTGTCGCCGAACGACGCTGCGATCGTGCCGCGACCGCGATCAGCGTCCGGCTCTTGGGGACACCGACCTACGACCTCTTGGTCAAGGACCGAGACCGTCGCCTGGCTGAGCTGCGAGCCTATTGCCAGCGCTACCTAGCCACGATTCAGCTCGCGACTCCCCTCGAGGTCGCCAGCCTGCGTCTCGGGGCGAGCCCCTTCGGAGTGTTCTACCGCCCCGGGCTCGGCGGGCTGGGGCGAGCCGCGACCCCGGCCGACGTCGCGGCGGGGCGGGCCCTCTTCGTGCTCCCCGGCGCTCAGCCGATCCAGACTGTCCTGCCGGCGATCACGCGCCTTAAGCGGACAGGAGAGCGAGCCCTGGTGCTCCAAGCAGAAGTCTCTGGAGGACAGACGAAGTTCGTCGTCCTGACGGGCGACGCGCTGCTTGTGGTCGGGCCGGACCAGGTCCGCGAGCCGCGACCGATCCCGAAGCCGGCCGATCAGCGCGCGGCAGCCGTGACGCTCTTGAAGCTGATCGGATCCAGCAAGGACTCGGCGGCTGCGGCGCTCCTCTCCGAGGACTTTCGCCAAGCCTTGGCCCAGGAGAAGAGCACCAAGCGCTTCTTCGACGAGATCCGCCAAGCGCTCCGCCAGACGCCTCAGGATCGGCTGATCGAGGGACTGGCGCCGGGATTCGGGGTTCAAGCGGACGGCGTGCTCCGCTGGGAGCCTTAGAGCCCTAGCGTTCGTGCCCATGCCCGCCCGACCCGCGGCCGGTGTCCGGTGCCGGCGCCCGGTGGGCGTTCAGGCTCGGTTTCGGACTCGGGCAGGACGAGCACGAGCGCGGGCACGTTCGCAAGACGTCGCCTCAGTCTGCGGGCAGGTCGAAGAGCGCGATTCTGCCCCGCCCGGTCCCGATCCCCAGGAGGCGCCCAGTCGGGTTGATCGCCAGGGCCGTGGGGTGGTCGTGGGGGTCGTCGAGACGGAGGCGCAGCTTGGGGCGCTTGGCGCTCGGCTCCCAGAGCTCAATGAAGCCGTCGTCGAGGAGCACCACGACCTCCCCTCGCGGGGTCCCAGCGACTCCCTCGACCTCGCCCCCTTGCTGAAAAGTCCCGATCAGGCGTCTCGCTGTGGGGTCGATCACCGAGGTCGCGCCGAGGCGCTCGCTGAGCGCTAGGCGGGGTGGGTCGGTGGGCAGGAAGGCGAAGTGACCGGGGCTCTGCTCGATCTGGAGGAGGCGCTTGACGGGCTGGACTCCCCAGACCTCGAAGCCTTCGATGGTGCGGACCGCCAAGAGCCGACCGCGAGGCGAGAGAGCCAGGGCACTCGCGACCTTGGTCTCGAGCCCGCCGGACGGTGTCCCTTCCTTCGTCAGGAACATGATCTGTGTCGGCTTGCGACGGTTCGTGATCGCGATCACGCTTCCGTCCTCGCTGATGGCGACTTCGTCCACGTCCGCGGCCGAAGTCGAAACCGGGGCCGCGCGGCGAATCCTCCCCTTGGCTGCGCCCAGGTACTGGAGGGAGCAGCTGAAGCTCTTGGGTCGACCGGCCTCAGGGGGAGAGTAGTTGGCCACGACCGCTAGGTCCCGGCCAGCGGCGGCGTCCACGATCCAGTCGGCGCTGACGAACTCATGGCCTTTGCCTGTGCTCGTCGACCAGGAGCGCGCGGCGCGGGAGCCGACGCCGAGGACTCGGGAGGAGTCGGCGGAGAAGCTCAGAGCCTTGAGGGAGCCGGCGTGGCCTGAGGGGCGCTCCCAGTGTTCGGCGTGGGGTGGGTCCAGGTCGAAGAGGTGGACGATGCCCGTCGAGCCTCCGGTCAGGGCTCGGCGGCCGGGGAGGAGGAGGGCGTTGGTCTGAGCTCCTCCGGGGGCGCCCCGGCTCCAGCTGCGGGTCTTGCTCGCGAGGTCCCAGAGCTCGAGGCTCCCGTGGCGGAGCCCGATCAGGAGCTCGCGCTCGTCGGTCGAGGTCGCGACCACAGCGCCCTCGGCCTGGACTTGCCAGCGCTCCTCTCCCCCGGGGAGCTCTCGGGAAGAGACGACCCCGTCGGCGCAGCCGACTAGGAGCGCGCTGCCTTTGGCGTGGAGGCGGAGCTCTTCGACACTCTTGGTTCCGACCTCGTGCTCCCAGGTCTGCTCTCCGGCGCGATAGGCCCGAATCTTGCCGTCGCGGAGCCCGACCACGACTTGGTTCGAGCTGCTGGCCACGACGCGGATCGGACCGCTCCCCTGGGCGAGGTCGACTCGGAGCAGGCGGGTTCGCTCGGGGATCGACCACACCTCTAGCTCGCGACTCCCGATCACCGCCAGGCGATCTCCGCTCGGCGAGAGGCTGGCGTCGTAGGCGAAGAACTCCAAGGGGAGGTGGAGGACCTGGCGGCCCTGCGCCAGATCCCAGATCCGGAGAGCGTGGCCCGAGACGCTCAGGACGCGGTCGCGACCCGCGGCCTCGAGGCGGAGGATCCCCCCGCCGGCGTCGAGGGAGGCGCGGGCCTCCCCGCTGGCGCGATCCCAGAGGTGAATCTTCCCGTCGAGTCCGGCGCTGACGAAGCGATCGCCGGTGTCGAGGAGCGCGGTCACGCCCTTGGCGTGCCGGCCGCGCACGTCTCCCCACGCGAGGCGCGGCGAGCTGAAGGCCGGGGGCGGCTCTGGGTCACGACGCTCGAAGCGTAGAAGTCGTCCGCCGCGCGTGCCGAGCGCTAGGACCCGGCCTCCAGGCGAGGCGGCGAGGGTCGTGATCGGATCCTCGAGGGTCCCCAAGTCCACGCGCTCCAGGACTCGGCGCTCTTCGAGGTCGACGATCAGGAGGCGCCGGGCGTCGGCGAGGTAGGCCCGCCTGTCGACGACCCGCAGCGTGTGAGGAGCGTCGAGGGGGAGGGTCAGGGGGTCGCCTGAGGGTCCGCCGCTCGGCTGAAAGAAGTGGAGCGCGCCGCTCCTCGTCAGGAGCAGCGGGCGGGGCGGAGCGCTCCAGAAGGCGAGGTCTGCGATGTGGCTGCCAGGGTTGAGGGCGGCCTGGCCCTTGCCTATGGCGTCCAGGAGGAAGGCTCGGTCTCCGCTGGCCGCCAGTATGTTGTCCGGCGTCGACGCCAAGAGGCTGGGAGGCTGGCCCTCGAAGCTGGCGAGGACGATCGGGCGCGAGAGGGAGCGGGGGGAGGCCCGGACCAGGTCGTCGCCGATCACGGCGAACACCAGCTCGCTGGTGGGGTCGAGGTAGCCGGTGCGCACGGGCTGCGCCGGGGCTTGAGCGTCGAGGCGCGTTCCGTCGAGGAGCTCAGCCGTCGCCCAGCCTGGCCCGAAGGCGAGAGCCAGGTTCCCCGCTAGGGCGGCGCCGCTGACCGGAGTCTCATGAGGCAAGGTCAGAGCCAGCTGGTCCGCGGGTGTGGTCAAGGCGTGGCGCTTTGCGTCTACGCGGCTCACGAGGGTGGCGTCGGCGACCACGACCTCCCCAGTGTCCTTGGGCGCCAGGGCCAGGGCTGGGGCCCGCAGGGTCCACTCTCCTGTCAAGCGGAGCTCGGCGGTCTCGAGGAATGGCTCCCAGTCCACGGGGTAGCGAGGCGGAGCCGGAGAGGGCGTCGGGCTGGGAGGGGGCGTCGGGCTGGCGGGGGGCGCGCCTCCGAGTGCGCTCGCCGCAGCCAGGCCTCCACCGAGGAGGAGCGCGAGCGCGAGAGGGGCGAGGAGCCAAGGCGCCCGGCTTCGAGGCGCTGAGCGCAGGCGGAGCGCGGCCGCCATAGCCGAGCCCTCGGGGTAGCGACGCTGGGGGTCAGGGTCGAGGGCCCGGTCGACGACCTCGCGTAGCCAGGGCGGACAGGACTCTGGGAGCGGATCCTTCTGTCCTCCGGCGACACGAGCCAGGAGCTCCATGTAGGACTCGGCCTCGAAGGGAGGGTGCCCAGCCAAGCACTCGTAGAGCACCGCCCCGAGGGCGAACACGTCAGCCGGCGGGCCCGCGGCGCTGGCGTCACGAAGCTGCTCGGGGGCCATGTAGCCGAGGGTCCCGCGCATTTCGCCGCCGCGAGACAGGGCCACGCTCAGGCTGGCGCCGCTCAGGTCGTGGCGGAAGTGCTTGGCGAGGCCGAGGTCTGCCACCAAGGGCTTGCCTTCGCTCGTGAACAGGACGTTGTCCGGCTTGACGTCGCGGTGGACGACGCCGACGGCGTGGGCTCGCCCGAGGGCGTCAGCGAGCTGGAGCGCGAGGTCGGCCGCGGCCTCAGGGGAGAGCGCGCCGGCTTCGATCCGGGCCCGGAGGGTCCCGCCCGAGACGAGGGGCATCACCAGGTAAGGGCCGGCGGGTGAGGCTCCGAGGTCGAGGAGGGGCACGAAGCCCGCGGCCTCCCCGAGCTGCTCTTGGAGGCGCGCCTCCCGGGCGAAGCGCTCGGCGCGATCACCCCCGCGGTTGCTCAGGAGCTTGAGCGCGACGGGGCGACCCTCGGGGTCCCGGGCGCGATAGACGACGCCCATCCCACCTCGCCCGAGTTCGCCGTCCAAGGTGTAGCGCCCGATTCGCACGCCTAGACGTTACGACACGCGGAGCCTCGGCTCTTGGCCTCGAGGCACCCAGAAGATCGGACTCTGGGAGGTGACCCGAGTCACCCGAAGCGAGGCAAGTTCAGCGTTCGAGACGGGGCCTCGCTCGCGATCGAGATCAGCGGCAGACGACGACGCGGGAGCTGCGGCCGTCCCAGACGCGGAGGATCACGCCTTTGCCGGCGCTGTCGGCGGCGTCGAGGGAGGTCTGCAGGTCGTCGAGGGTCCGGACCAAGGTCTGCTCGACCTGCTGGAGGATCATGCCCGGGCGGACGCCCTGCTGATAGGCGAGGGAGCCGCGCTCGACCTTGGCGACGACCACGCTGGGCTCCTTGGGGTCGAAGGCGAAGCCGAAGAAGCGCGCCAGCTCGGGGGTCATGGCGCGGGCTGAGATCCCGACCTCGCTGGGCGTGGTCTCGGGACCCTGGACCGGGCGATCCGGCGTGTCGGGGCGCTCGACGGCGACGGCTCGAAGGCTAATGTTCTGCTGTCCTCGGCGGACCGACATGGTGAACTCTTGGCCGACTGGGACCTGAGCCACGCGGTGCCCGAGCTCTTGGCCGTCCTTGATCGCTATGTCGTCAATGGCCAGGATCAAGTCGCCGGGGCGAAGCCCAGCCTCGGTCGCGGGGCCCTCGACGACGCGAGACACCAAGGGCGCGGGCGGCGTCTCGCCGTAGCCGAGGCGAGCCAAGGTCTCCGACGAAAGGTCTTGAACCGAGACGCCGAGCCAGCCGCGACTGACGCGGCCCTTCTCGAGGAGGACGTCCATGACTCCCGTCGCCATCTTGATCGGGATCGCGAACCCGATCCCGGCGTATTGGCCCGAGCGGCTGGCTATGGCGGTGGTCATGCCCACGACGCGCCCGTCGAGGTCGAGGAGCGGGCCGCCGGAGTTGCCGGGGTTGATCGCGGCGTCGGTCTGAATGAAGTCCTCGTAGGCGGCGACGCCGACCCGAGAGCGACCCTTGGCCGAGACGATCCCAGCCGTCACGGTCTGATCGAGGCCGAAGGGGTTGCCCGTCGCCAGGACCCAGTCGCCGACCTCGAGGGCGGCGTCGTCGCCGATCTCGACGGGAATGTAGGACAGCCCGTCGGGGTGCGCTCCGAGGCGAAGCACGGCGACGTCGGTCAGAGGGTCGGTCCCGATCACGACCGCCGAGACCTCGCGCCCGTCATAGAGGCGAACCATGACTCGCTTGGCGTTGGCCACGACGTGGTGGTTGGTGAGGGCGATTCCGTCTTCGCGGACGACGAAGCCTGTTCCGTAGGTCTGCTCGAGGGTCGGCTTCTGTTGCTGCTGAAAGACCTCCTCCAGCATTCGCACCAGGGAGCCGTTGCGCGCTCCGTCGCTGTAGCGCTCGGTCGTGATGTTGAGGACCGAGGGCCGCACGAGGCGAGCCGCCCGCTGGAGCGAGCGCGAGAGCTGCCTAGGGTTGGCCTCGCTGGGAGAGGCTCCGCTCGTGGCGCCAGGGCCCCGGCCGCCCATGAACGCGTTCGCCAAGACCGCCCCGAAGAGGGAGGCCAGAGCCAAGACGACGACATTGGGGGTCTTGCGGAGCATTCTGATCACATCTACGGCCAGAAAGCGCGAGTGTTGGGCGGTTATGGCTGAGGGCCGGCCACCATATCTAGGTGCGGCGACGCTCGGTCGTTCACCTCCTCGCTCACGTGGAGGGCAGCGAGGAGCAAAGGGCGACGCCGGAGGAGATCCATGAGCAAGCCCGTCAACTGTTCCATCTGCCAGGCCTTCAGCCACGCCTTCGGCCACTGCACGGCCTGCGGGATCCAGCTCTGCGGCAAGTGCTACAACCAATCCGTGACGCGCTGCGCTAAGTGCGGTGGCCTCAACACCGTCAAGCGCTCATGAGCCTGATCTGGGATCAGCGCGGGGGCTTGTAGTCGTAGGGGAGCTCGGCGATCCACTCTTTCCAAGCGGCTTCGAGCTCGTCGAAGGCCTTGGGCCCTCCGATCTTGGCTTCGACCTGGGCTGGGCTGACCTTGCCCTTGAGGGCAGCTATGAAGAGCTCGCCAAACCACTTCTGCTTCTTGGCTCGCGCCTTCTTGCTCTTGTCGCCGTAGATCACCATGTAGATCAGGGACCAGGCGTGGGCGTAGTGGTAGCCGCCGAACTGGCGCTGGGGGGTGCGGAGGAGGGTCCGGAGCGGGATCAAGGACTTGGTCGCGATCCCTCGCTTGAGGGACCAGAGCCGCTCGCGAGGGACGAGGCCGATCCTGACCTCGCTCCCGTTGAAGTAGGCCGACTCGAAGAACACGGCCAAGCCTTCGATGATCCAGATCGGGCAGTTCCAGAACTTCCCTTGGAGGACGATGTCCTCGAACTGGTGGGTGCCTTCATGAGCCAAGACGTCCCGCGTGGTCATGGTCTTGGTGAACATGCCGTGGAAGGCGACGACGCGCTTGGTCTTGGGCTGATAGAACCCGCCCGCGGTCTTGGGGACCTGGGGGTTCTTCTCGTGAAACTCCTTCTTGCTCGCGTGGATGTAGATCTCTGAGCGCTCGTAGGCCGTGGGCGGGAGGAAGTTCTTGAACACCGAACGGAAGCGCTTGAAGTACTTGTCCATCATGCGGCCGTACTTCTTGGCGTAGGCCGGCTTGATGTTGGTCTTGATCAGGTAGTACTTGGTCTTGTAGTCCTTAGCGTCCTCCCACTCGCAGTCCTTGCTCTCGGGATCCTTGTACCACTCGGTGTCCTCTTGATAGGGGCTGGGAGGCGGGAGCGGAACGACGGGACCCTTCTTCTTGGCGACCGCCTTGGGCGCGTCGGGCTTGGGCTCGGCCTTCTTGACCCAGCGGCCGTCGGGGCCCTTGACCAGGCCCAGGACGTCGCGCTTGTATTCGTCGTCCGAATACCAGCGGCCCTCGTGCTTGCGGTGGCCGAGGGCCTTGCGGGCCCCCTCGTGGAAGCCGTCGAGGGCCACGGTCTTGGCCATGAACCCGCGGCTCTCGGCCGCGAAGCCGCGATCTCGAGCCCAGAGCGCGAGCTCGTAGTAGCCCTCGGGTGAGGGGCTCTGGGTCAACTCGCGGGCGCGGCGCTCGAGCTCGAGGCGCTCGGCCTTGGCGTTGACCCCGGGCGCGTAGAGGGTCGAGCGGAGCTCGGCCAGCTCGCTCTGATAGGTCCCTGGGAGACGTGTCAGGAGGGCGGCCAGGCGCTCGCGCGCCTCGGCTGCCTTGCCGGCGGCGATGTCGGACTCGATCTGGGCCTTCTCGCGCTCGAGGACGGTCTCGCAGGCCTGCATCAAGGCCTCGCGGAAGCGAAGCAGGGCCGGCTCGGGGCCGACGTCTTGGATTCCGTTCTCGACCACGTCGAGGGCCGAGGCCTCGTCGCCTCCGCTCAAGAGCTGGCGGGCGACGGTCAGGACGGCCTGGCTAGCAGAGGTCCCCTCGAGATCGGTCGGGGCGGCGTCGACGACCTCGGGCGCGGCGCTGGGTCGCGCGACAGAGGGCGCTGGCTTGGTGTCGAGGGCGGTCGAGGTCGAGCCGCTGTCGCGGAGGGCGTTGATCCCGACCAGGGCCAGGACCAGGACCGCGACGGTGGCGCCCAGGATGAGGGGCAGCGGGGGACGGGACTCGCTCACGGGGCTCTCTCCGGCGCGGCCGAGGCGGCCACAGCAACGCGCACGCTATCAAGTCCCTCGGTTCGCGCCGAGTGGGATCTGTCGCCTAGAGCGGAAGAGCTGGATTCAGGGCCAGAGTGGGCTGGTTCCAGATCGAGGGCCTCCGCCTCTGGCAGCCTGCGGTCAGTCACCGCTCGCCGCGTATGCTCTCGTCGTCGCCGCGAGCTCCTCGAATGAGTCCACCAGCGACTCATCAGCGAGGATCTCGTCCCCGAATCGGCAAGGAGTCGTCATGACTGAAGGTCAAGGGAGCGTGGAAGACGGCTCGCCGGCACAAGGCGAGCCCGAGCCAGAGAGGCGAGCCGGTCGCGCTTCGTGCGTCGTCTTCGCGCTCGCGGCCCTCTGCTTGGGAGGAGGGCTCTGGCTCTATCAGAGCCTCTACCCAACCCACGCGCGGAATGGGTCTCGTGTGATCAAGGAGGAGGCGTTTGGGGACGTCGTCAACGTGCGCTTCGCAGAGGGGGCGCTCCAGGTCATAGCGTCCGACGGCCGGCTCTGGGTGGAGGGAGAGCGGGGGGTCATGACGCCCCTCTCCAACGTCCCCCTAGCCGGCCAGTATTTTCCCCAGAGTTCGATCTCCGGCGACTACGTGGCGCTTCCGGGCGGGCTGGAGCTCCACGTCCTCGACACCCTCACGAACCAGATCCGAAAGATCCCTGGGGCCGGCGCCTCAGGGGGCGCGACGGCCGGGGAGCTGATCGCGGGCTCGCGCAGCTATCAAGACGGGGTCAGCGTGTTCTATGCAAAGGACGGGGCGGCGCTCTGGGAGGACGGGCAAGGTCGCGGTGGGGGGTGCCCCGCCTTGGCCTTCGGTGGCCCCCTGCTGGCGGTCGGCGGGAAGGACTCGCGGGTCTTGGTCTACGAAGCAGCGACCGGCAAGGTCCTCCAGTCCCTCGCGTGTCGAGGCGAGGAGGTTCACGTGGTGGCCTTCAGCCGAGACGGGTCCCAGCTGGCGATCGCGGACCGCTTTGGAATCGTCGTGTGGTCGGTCAGCGACTGGAAGCCGGCCCTGGAGCTTCCCTTCGCCCAGGTCTCGAGGCTCGCGTTCAGCGAAGACGGGGCTCGACTGGCGGTCGGGGACTCCTCCGGCAAGCTCGAGATCCTGGACCGCGAGGGCGCCCAGCTGCGGGTCTTCGACCACGACGACTCCCTGGCGCTCCCGGCCGACTCGGTCCGAGGGATCGCGTTCAGCCAGAGCCGGGTCGCTTGGTGCGTTCGGGATCAGGTCTACGTTTTCGACCTCGACGAGGGGCGCTGAGTCCTTCAGTCCGCTTGGCTGATGCGCTCCTCGAGGGCAGCCGCGAGGGCTTCGCCGCGGGTTCCGAGCCCCGAGACCGAGAGTCGACGGCCGCCCTGGTGGTGCTCGAGCTCGAGGACCAGGCGATCCCCTGGGAGGGCCTCCTCGACCTTCTCGGCCCACTCCACGAAGGCGACGGGTCCGGTCCCGAGCCCGAGGTCGAGGTTCTCGAGGTCGAAGGCGCCGCTCAGGCGGTAGGCGTCCATGTGAAGCGCCGAGGGGCCCTCGGCTCGACCCTCGTATTCCCGGACCAAGACGAAGGTCGGGCTCGTGACCTCGGCTTCGTCGACTCCGCAGAGGGCTGAGATCGCGGCCTTGCAGAGGCAGGTCTTGCCGGCCCCGAGGTCGCCGAGGAGGGCGACGAGGTCGCCCTCTGCCAAGATGGAAGCCAAGAGGCGCCCTACGCGTCGCGTCGCGTCGTCGTCAACCAATTCGTGCACGGATCCCGCCGTTGTAGAGCACGTCCCAGGCCTTCTCCTAGCTCGTGCGCTGCGCTGAAGTTGAGTCCTCAGGATGTCCGAGGTCCTGAATACCCTACGCGCCACCCCTGGGGAAAGTAGGGGAAAGGGGCGGGGGCCCGCTGTGGAGCACCGCTCGCGTTCGCGCGAGCTGGGACCTGCGGCGGGCCTTCGTCCCGCACTTGTTTGGTCTCAACAACCCCACCCTCAGAGCCCGCCTCCTATGACCCGGATCAAGAAGCTCCCGCCCCGACTCATCGACAAGATCGCGGCGGGCGAGGTCGTGGAGGGGCCGGCCTCCATCGTCAAGGAGCTCGTGGAGAACTCCCTCGATGCGGGGGCGACCCGGATCGAGGTCACCCTCGAGGGCGGCGGCACTCGGCGAATCCGGATCACCGACGACGGTCAGGGGATCGCCGCCGAGGAGCTACGCCTGGCGGTCACGAGCCACGCCACCTCCAAGATTCGCAGCGCCGAGGACCTGTTCAACATCTCCTCGCTCGGCTTTCGGGGTGAGGCCTTGGCGAGCATCGCCTCGGTCAGCCACCTCAAGCTCAGCTCCCGCCCGGAGGGAGAGCCCGGCGCAGAGCTACGTGTCGACGGGGGACGAATCGGGCGGGCGCGCGGCGTCGGTCTCCCACGCGGGACGACCATTGAGGTCGGTGACCTCTTCTATAACGTCCCCGTGCGACGCGAGTTCCTCCGAACTCAGCGCGGGGAGCTGCGGAGGGTCCTGACCGAGGTCAAACAGCAGGCTCTCTGCCGCCCCGAGGTTCACTTCCGGGTCGTTCACGAGGGCAAGACCGTCCTCGAGGCGCCTCACGCCGAGGAGCCTCGCGAGCGGATCGCCCAGCTCTTGGGGCGCGAGTTGGCCGAGGACCTCGGCTGCCTCCCCCGGACCGAGCGGGAGGGGATCACGCTCCGGGGCTATTTCAGCCCTTGCGATCGGAGCCGAGGCGACTCACGGCAGCAGCTCTTCTTCCTCAATGAGCGCTGCATTCGGGACGTGACCCTCCTGAGCGCGATCAAGCAGGCCTACGCCAACCTGCTCCCTCCCCGGCGACACCCCATAGTCCTCCTCTGGATCGACGTTGACCCGAGCTCGGTGGACGTCAACGTTCACCCGCGCAAGTCAGAGGTTCGCTTTCGCGCGGATCGGCTCGTGTTCAGCATGGTCGTCCGCGCGATCCAAGACGCGCTCCGCGAGCGGGGCTTGGTCGGTGACCTCCGCCTCCCGCGATACGCCAGCTCGGCCCCGCCCTTCGTTGGCGGAGCAGCACCAGCCGGGGAGGTGCCCTTCGCGGCGCCGAACCTAGAGCCCATGGCGCTCCCCTTCCTTCAGCGGGCGGTCGCTGAGGAGGGCGCTTCGGAGCCTGGCGCGGCGCTTCCGACGGGTCGCTTCTTCCAGCTTCACCGGAGATACCTCGTCGAGCAGTGTGAGACGGGGATTCGCTTGGTCGATCCGCACGCCTTGCATGAGCGGATCCTCTACCAAGAGATCGTGACTCGGTTTCGCAGCGAACCACTCGAGAGCCAGCGCTTCCTCTTCCCCCTCGTCGTCGAGGCGGGTCCCGAAGAGCGGATCGCTCTGGGCGAGCGCAGCGAGGCCCTGGCTCAGCTCGGTTTTCGAATCGAGCCCTTCCAAGAGGACTCCCTCGCCGTTCACGCGGCGCCGCGCCTCCTCAAGGCCGGACGGGTCGTGGCGGTCGTGGGTGATCTCTTGCGCGAGCTGCCGACCTGCGCGGGGGCGCCGGGCGAGGAGCTCGTGCATGAGCTGGCCGCTCACCTGGCGTGCCGCTCGGCGGTTCGCTTTGGAGACGCGCTCTCAGACGCGCAGATCGAAGAGCTCCTCCGTCGCCGGGCCGAGGTGCCCAACGGCCACTGCTGTCCTCACGGACGGCCGACGGCCCTCGCGCTGAGCCTCGACGAGCTAGACCACCGCTTCGGCCGTCAGGGCTTCGTCGCGCCAGAAACACTGAGCCGATAAGGATCTATGGGATTTTCGCAAAGGGCCATGTCGGGTTGATCCTGCAGATGAGACCTGCTACTGTTGCGCGACTTCCCGTAACACATTCAAAAAAGGGAAGTAAGGGCCGCTTCACCCGTGCCGGGGAGCGCGCCTGGGGGAACCTACATAAGGGGGAAGGCATGAAGCGCTTGTGGTTGGCAGGGCTAGCAGGATTGCTAGCTTTGTGCATGACCGTCTCCGCTCAGGACGCGCCGATCAAGCCAGAGAACGTTGTCGAGGTTACGACCCGCGACGGCAGAACGATCTCTGGACGGTACCGCGACAAGGGCGACAAGGTGATTCTCGATACCGCCGATGGCGAAGTCGAGATCCCGAAGGCGGATATTGCTTCGATGAAGAAGGGCGAGGAAGTTCCTAGCCCAGTTGTTCCGGCCGAACCGGCCAAGGCTCCAGCGGACGAGACGCCAGCGGACGAAACGCCCGCGGACGAGACGCCTGCGGACGAGACGCCTGCGGACGAAATGCCCGCAGACGAGACGCCCGCGGACGAAATGCCCGCAGACGAAATGCCCGCAGACGAAATGCCCGCGGACGAAATGCCCGCAGACGAGACGCCTGCGGACGAGACGCCTGCGGACGAGACGCCTGCGGACGAGACGCCTGCGGACGAGACGCCTGCGGACGAGCCGCCCGCCGACGAGCCGCCCGCGGACGAGCCGCCCGCTGACGAGCCGCCCGCGGACGAGCCGCCCGCTGACGAGCCGCCCGCCGACGAGCCGCCCGCCGACGAGCCGCCCGCCGACGAGCCGCCCGCCGACGAGCCGCCCGCCGACGCCCCTGAGGGTGAGGGCGCTGACCCGATGCCCGCCGACGAAGGTGAAGGTGGCGAAGGTGCAGGTGACGAGGGCGAAGGTGACGACGACGTCTTCCCCGCACCTGCTCCCGACATCGAGGAGGGGCCTGAGGCGACTTCACAGCCGACGTCGCAGCCCGCTGAGGCGGACCACCACCACCCTCACACGACGAAGGTCAAGAGCTGGTATCCCGCAGAGGAGGAAGAGTTCGGTCCGATCGACGTTGACTATCGTGGGCCCGTTGAGCTCTCGATCTTCGGTGGCTACCGGGTCTACTCGAGCGACCTCGACGTTCAAAGGGGCGGCGCCTTCATTGGCGGTGGTCGCTTGACCCTCAACCTCTTCGACGACCATCGCGTCGGGCTCGACTTCTCCTACTCCGTGACTCGGATCAACTTCAAGGTTGACGGCACGGCGAACGTCGGCGGCGGGCCTCGGGCTACCAAGCTCCGTGGCGAGGTCACGATCAACAGCTTCCTCGTGGGTGCTACCTACCGGATGGATTACCTTCGCCTCGAATACCTGACCCCCTTCGTGCGGGCTGGGCTCGGCGTGAACTACTTCGACGGGACCGAGGGTAAGGGCTCAGCGTTCTCGCCCACGGGGCTGCCTCCGCTGCCTCACCGGGAGAAGATCGACGCAGAGTTTGGCCTCTTGGTCCAGCTCGGCATGGGCTTCGACTACAAGCTCGATCGCAACTGGAGCTTCCGGGTCGGGACCAACATCGACGCCATGATCAACGACTGGGCGGATCGCGATTCGCCTCAGTTCGCTGGCAACGTCGAAATGGGAATCGTCTGGCACTTCCAATAGGAAGCCCCAGGGTTACCTGCTGAAACTGGGCGGTCCTTCGGGGCCGCCCTTTTTCATTGGTTGCTGGCTCCCTGAGCGTGAGCGAGCTCGTCACAGAGGTCGCAGAGAGCACGCAGGTCGCTTCGCGAGAGGGAACTGGAGGGCGTCGTGGCCAGTCGCAGGCTTGGGGGCCTGGGAGGCTCCGCTCGGCGAGGCGGGCTTGACCACCCCTTCCTTGGGCTGTGGCGAGCAAGTGCTTCTTGTCGTCGCGTGACGGGTTCAGTCTCTGAGCGAGGCTGGGGGGGAGGTCGAAGCTCTGGGGCTTCGGCGCTCATACATCCCCTCTCAAGCGTTATCCTGCTGCCCGATCCACCCCAAGGGAGGAAGGACCCGGATGAGCCAGCGACAAGAGGGGCGAGGGAGTTGGTGTGGGCTGCTAGCCGTGGCCATGATTGGCTTCCCGCTGGCGGTCAGCCTAGGGGTCAATACGGAGGCGCGTGCCCCCCTGACCAAGGGCTGGACCGAGCAGACGCTCACCATCCTTCACACCAACGACCTCCACGGGCAAGTCCGTCCCCGCGAGGAGGGAGCGCGGAGCGAGCGCGGTGGGCTCTTGGCCTTGGGCAGAGCGATCCGCGCCGAGCGCGAGGCCTCGCTCTTGGCCGGTCGGCCAGTGCTGCTCCTCGACGCCGGTGACTTCTTCCAAGGCACGCTCGAGGGAGACGGCTCCCGGGGCGCGGTCGTCGTCGATTGGATGAACGAGCTGCGCTACGACGCGGTGACAGTCGGCAATCATGAATTCGACTTCGGCCCGAGCGTGATGGCGGACTTGGCTCGGCGAGCAGACTTCCCCTTCCTCGGCGCGAACATTCGCTCTGAGGTCACGGGCCAGATCCCGGCTTGGCTCGGGAGCCAGAAGGGCGACCCCTTAGACGGGAGGGCGGTGGTTCGTCAGGTCGGGGCGCTCAAGGTCGCGATTATCGGTCTGACTACGAGCGACATGAAGCGAGTGACCGCGGAGGGGCGGACAGAGGGCCTCAGCTTCCAGCCAGAGGTCGAGGCCCTCGAGAGGGTCCTCGAACGCGTCGGCGAAGCGGACCTGCGAGTCGTCGTGACCCACTGTGGCCTCGACACCGATCGAGCGTTGGCTGAGCGCTTTCAGACTCAGATCGACGTCATCGTTGGTGGTCACAGCCACACTCGGCTCGAGGCGGGTGAGCGAGTCGGGCGCGTTCTGATCGTCCAGGCCTGGAAGCAGTCGCGCTGCTTCGGGAAGGTCAATCTCCGCGTCACGCCAGGGCCCCGCCCGGGCGAGCGACCGCGCGTCGAGGCTGAGGCCAGCCTGATCGGGACCAGCAGCGATCTCGAGGCGGTCCTGGCTCCGCACCTGGAGAAGATCGGGCCGGAGGCGAACCGGGTCGTGGCCGAGCTCGGCGAGCGGCTCTCGGTGCGTCCCGCGCCGGGCCGTCACTCCTCGGCCTTGGGGGACTTGGTCGTCGACGCTCTCCTCTCAGAGGGTGAAGCAGACCTGGCGTTCCACAATCGCTACGGAACGCGGACCTCGCTCCCGGCCGGGAAGGTCCTCTATCGACACCTCTACGAGACGCTCCCCTTCGATAACCGCCTGGTGACCTTGACTCTGACCGGAGCTCAGATCGAGGGCCTCGTCTCAGCTTGCCTAGACGAGGGCAGCGCTCCCCTGGAGATCTCAGGCGCGACGGTCGAGTTCAACCCTCACAACCCCAAGGGGCAGCGCCTGCTCTCGATCCGGGTCTTGGAGTTCAAGCCCAAGATTCGTCCCGGACAGCGGGAGCCCTCGCGAGTGGTCGGGTCGAGTCCCTTGGATCCCCAGCGGACCTACCGCGTCGCCACTCACGACTTCCTAGCCAACGGCGGCGACGGGCACGCCGGATTCAAGTCTGCGACGAAGCGTGAGGATCATCAGCTGAGCCTCCGAGAAGTCGTTGAGCGCTACCTCAGCACCCGCGAAGGCTACCTCCCCTCGACCCAGCACCGCTGGGTCCGAGTAGCGCCCGCCGAGAGCGCTGACGGACGTTGAGGAGCGTCCGGCGAGGACAGCGATCGCGCCTGCTGGGCGCGACCGGGTTGGCGTTGGGCCTGGCTGCGAGTCTGGGGCTAGGGTCTGCGGAAGGGCAGGAGCAGGCTCCCCCGCCTTGGGGAGGCTGGGAGGCTGAGGCGCTGCGGCGCACCCCGCACCCCGAGACGCCGGTCGACCTCCCGCGCGAGGCTGAGGGCGCCTTTCAGAGCCGACTCGCGGACCTGATCGCTGGCGAGAAATGGGAGGCCGTGGCGGCCCAGCTCGTCTCACGAGCTCGGAACCGCTCGCTTCAGGGACGCGTCCTCGATCGAGCAGGGTCCCTCCCTCGCGGCGTCGCACCCAGCGCCATTGATCAGCTCCGGCGTTGGCCCCTGGCGCGTCGCGCCGCAGCGAGTGCCGCGCGTGAGGAGCTGAACGAGCTCCTGCGGGCTCCTCAGGACGTCCGCGCGGCGCGGATCGAGGCCCTGAATCGCTACCCCTTCGCGGATCAGGCCGGAGCCCTCGCGGGCCGCCTCGGTGACGAGGCCCTCGAGGCTGGACGCTGTGAAGAGGCGGCTGCCTGGTGGAGGCGCGCCAAGGGGCTCGCTGGGACGGCGGACTTCGCGGCGCGGGCCGAGCGCCGGCTGCTCTGGCTCCGCGCGCGCGTCAGCGAGGGGGCGACGATCACGGGACGCTTGGGGCCGACCCCGAGCGTTGGCGCCCCGCGGCTGCGCTGGCTGCGGAAGTTGGGCGGGGCCGTGACTGCGCGGCCCCCGCGCCGTCTTCTGGCGAGCGACGGCGAGGCGCTCTACACGTCGAGCCAGGGACGACTCGTGTCGCTCGCGCGCGCGGACGGACGGGTTCGCTGGGAGGTCCCGGCCCCCGGGGTCGGGAGCGCGGTCCTTGGGGTCGGGGGCCGTGAGCTCGTGGTTGGGCGCCGGAAGGAGCTCCGGGCGTTCTCGACTTCGACGGGCGAAGTCCTCTGGACGGCTGTGCTCGAACTCGAAGAGATCAGCGACCTCCAGCCCTGGGGAGAGGGCTGGGTCGCGCTTGGTGTCCGCGACGGACATTGGCGCTGCCTGGGCCTCGGGGCGCGCGGGGTCACGCGTTGGGCGACGCGGCTCTGGGAATACGAGGTCCCGAGCCTGAGACCGATTCAGCGTGGGGTGCCTGGGCGGGCGATCCCGGCTGGGGCGGTGCGAAGCGTCCGGGGGGACGGGCGACTCTCGCTCCTGGCGGACTCCTGCGCCGTGACCGCTGCTGGGCGGGTCGCGGTCCTCGGGGCCTTTCAGGGCGAGCTGCGCTGGGCCCGTCAGCGGCTCTTTGGGCTCGGCCTCGGCGAGCCTGGACCCGTAGACGTCAGCGTCCACCTCGGAGCCTTCGAGCTCTGGGCGATGACGGCCGCTGGGCTCTTGGTCAGACTCGAGCCCGCGAGCGGCGCGAGCCTCCCGCTCCCTGCGGTTCCCCTCGGGAGCAAGGGGCCCCAGCGGGGCTACCTCGTGAGCGCGGCGCCTCCGATCTGGATCTGGCGCGACGGGCGCTTCGGCGGCGTCGACCAAGCGCCAAGCGGGGCCCTCGAGGAGGGGCCGCTTTGGAGCGGGGCCTGGGCGCAAGGGTGGCTGGCCCTGCCTCGGGGGGCGGGACTCGAGCTTCGTCGAGGGAGTGAGCGCCAGCAGCTCCCCTGGCCCAATCGCCCGGGCCAGATTCGCTCCTTGGGTGACGCCTGGGTCGTGATCGACCCCGAGGGGATCGCGCTCTTGGACTGGAGCCTGCCGGGTCTCGAGGCCAGCCCAGCTCCGGCCAAGGCGCCCCAGGATCCCGCGCGACTCTTGCGCGCCCTCGGGCACCCTTCTTGGCGTGTGCGGCAGGCTGCGCGCGCGGGGCTCTCGCTGGAGGCCGCGAGGAGTCTCCGCGTAGCGCTCCCCAAGGCGCGCCTGAGCGCCGCCGCTCGGCTCGAGGTTGGGTTCGTGCTCGGAGAGATCTTCGCGCGTGAAGACCGGCGAAATCGCTGGGCGAAGATCGCCCCCGGCGTCTCGTTGAGCAAGATCGAGGCGGCATACGCGGACGTGAGCGGACGCGCGCTGCGCGCCTTGGTCGCCGCCGTCAAGTCAGACCCAGCCGCTGCTGGGGCGCTCAAGGCCGAGCTCTCGAGCCTTCAGAGTTGGGGCCAACGCCTCGCCTTCTTGGAGCTCTTCTTGAAGGCGGACCCACGCTTCGAGGGCCGCCTCGTCGCCCTCTGTGGAGCTGGCGGGTCGGGGGCGGGAGTCCAGCAGGCTGCCGCCGAGCTCCTCGTCCAAGCGGCCCGCAGGGGCGGCTCCAAGCGGGGGCTTCGGCTCCTGATTCGCCGTCGCTCGGTCCATATGATCCGAGCCCTGGCGCAGACAGGCGACCAGAAGCTCTGGGAGGAGGTCGCGCCTGAGGACCTCAAGGGCCTCAAGCTGCAGCAGATCGGTCCCTCCCTGTTTGGAACTGGCAGCGAGCGGGACCTCCCCGGCCTCTGGGAAGCCCTCGGCCCCGTTCTGCGGGCGCCCTAACCCTCACTTGGCTCGCCTCCCGTGGGGGGTGAGTCGACGGATTCGTGCTTGGGGAGGTGGGAACCCCTTGGCCAGTCCCCCTTGACCGGGTTAGGCTGCTTTTTTCCCATCCGAGGAGCAGGAATCGTCGCGTGGACGAGTTCTTGGACAAGCTCCAGGAAGACCAGCGCCGGATGCGAAAGTATCTGAGCGCCAAGGGACTTCGTTTCCGAGCCATGGGTGAGTCCCTGGCTGCCTGCGCTGATGCGGGGGGGCGAGTGTTCGTCGCCGGCGAACCTCCGCTAGACCTCCTGACGCGGGTGATCGGCCACGAGTATTTCCCTCACCTCAGCGTCGTCTTGATCGACGACCCCGAGGAGACGGCCGTCGAGCTGAGCGAAGAGGACGTCCTCTTGGCCTTCCTCCACGAGGGCAAGCACAAGCGGATTCGGCGGCTCCTGGAGCGCGCGCGGGCCCGTAGCGCCACGGTCCTCGTCGTGGGCGGCCTCGGAGCGCGGACGGCTTCGACCAAGCGACAAGCCGAGGTCATGATCACGCTCCCAACGCGCGGGATCAAAACCGTCGTCGAGGCGAGCTTCATCTGCGCTCGAATCCTGGCGCGGGTCTCTCGCGCGGCCATGTCTCGCTCTCAAGAGGGCGAGGTCGTCGAGTCGGGACGAAAGACGCGGAGCGATAGCCGGCGGAGCAAGAGCAAGAGCTCCGGGCGTAAGAGCGAGGACACCCGCAGCAAGAGCAGCCGCCGCAACAAACGCAAGACGAAGAGCTCGGGTCGCAAGAGCGAGCGGCTAGAGGCGAAGAGCAAGAGCAAGAGCGCCCCCGCCGAGGAGGAGCTCGAGGCCGCCAGCGAGCCCCGCGTGGCTCGACGTAAGCGGAAGAAAAAGCTCAAGCCCTCCGTCCTCGAGCTGCCGACGATCTCGCCCAGCGAGCTCGAGTCGCGTCCGCCTTCGGCCAACCAGGTCGACGACTCTCTCGAGGAGATCCCCCTTGAGGAGCTGCAGCTCGACGAGCCCTCCCCCCGCGAGGACCTCGACGAGGCTGAAGAGCTCGAGGAAGAGCTCGAAGAGGCCGAGGGCTCCGAGGAAGAGCTCGACGACATTGACCTCGACGAGCTCGAAGCGAAGCTCGAAGACGCTCCTGAGGAAGGAGAGGAGAGCGTCGACCTCGGCGAGAGCATTGACCTCGACGAGGACCTCGACGACGAGGACCTCGACGACATAGACCTCGGCGAGAGCCTCGACGAGGAGGAGGACCCCTTCGCCGACGTAGACCTCGCAGAGCTCGGCGCCGCCCCGCGGAGCTCCTCGCGGCCTCGACCGATCTCACGCGGCCCAGACGGGAGCTTGAGTGGTCAGGCCGTCGAGGCCACCCGCAGCGAGCACTTCAGTCCGCCGCCCCTCGTCGACGACGCGCCCGTCGGCTTGGTGTCCCACGAGGACGCTCCAGCCGGACCGACCTTCGGCTCGGACATCATGCTCGGGAGCGACGTCGGCGTCGTCGGGGCGGCAGGCCCCGCGGACCTGGGCCCCATCAGCTTCGACGACGACTTCCTCTCGGACCTCGAGGTCCAGCGCCCCGCCTCGGGCAGCCGCTCGACCTCCGAGCCCCAGGACGGGATCTCAGCGCGAATGGTCTCGGCCAGGTTCTCGGTCCAAGACTGCACGATCCGCTGGGGGCGAGGCGGGTTCCCTGACGACTCCAGCCCGGCTCACACCCTCCTCGACTTCGACGGCGGCCAGGCCCTCTTCCTCCTCGATCACGACGACGAGGCCGCCGCGACCCTGGCGATCCAAGACGAGCTCTGGGTCCGAATCGAGGTCCCAGCCTTCCTCGAGCCGATCCTGACTCGGGCCCGAATCCTGGACCTGGCCGGCAGCGCCGGAAACGGGGGCACGACCGCCACCCTCGAGTTCTCCGAGCTCGAGGCCCGCACGCGCCAGAAGCTCGAGCGCGCCGCCGCCGCGCGGCGCTGATTGGTTTTTGCTGGGGGGTCTGCGACCCCCCAGACCCCCTATCTTTGGGGGGTCTGCGACCCCCCAGATCCCCTATCTTTGGGCCCGCGGAGCCGGCCGCGGCGGTCTTGCTCTGAGGTGTGATCGCGCCTTGGTGTACGGGGGGCTCGCAAGCCCGCCGCAGCCCGTTCCGCTCTGAGGCGCGACGGCGAGGGCTCCTTGCTGGGCGGGGGGTGTGGTTTGGAGGATTCGCTGGGGGCGGCGACCGGTTGGCACCGGGGGGCTGAGCGATTCGATAGAGCAGGCGAAACCGCGAGGCCGACGGACACTTCGCCTGCCAGGGACCCAACCCTTCGGTGCTCTACCTCCACCCCCCGCAGGCCGACGGGCTCCGGTTCGCGACCGCGCCTGCGTCGGGCGGAGCAACCGATCGCAGCGAGGGCGGCTCGGGTAGTTCGGGATTCTGCCGCGGCAGAAATCGTGGACCCGAGCGATTCGATAGAGCAGGCGAGACCGCGAGGCCGACGGACACTCCGCCTGCCAAGAACCCAATCCTTCGGTGCTCCACCTCCACCCTCCGCAGGCCGACGGGCTCTGGTTCGCGACCGAGCCTGCGTCGGGCAGAGCAACCGATCGCGCGAGGGCGGCTTGGGCAGTTCTCGATTCTGCCGCGGCAGAAAGCGTGGGAGGCGAGCGATTCGATAGAGCAGGCGAAACCGCGAGCGACCGAGTTTGCCTGCGTCGAGCGGAGCGACTGACCGCAGCGAGGCGGCAACCCAAACGAAAGAAGGCCGCCAGGCGAACCTGGCGGCCTTCGCTTTGTGGAGTCGACCTTGGGCTAGAAGAAGCGAGCCTTCTTCTTGCTGGGCTTCGGCTGAGCTTGCTGCGCGGGCTGGATCGCTTCGCCGACTCGATCCACGCCTGGGGCGACTTCGTTGTCGAGGGCGCCGCCGACGCCCGAGCCGAACCAGCGCGCGCCGCGGACCGCAGCCTCGCTCATGGCTGGCGCCGGCGGGTTGACGGCCTCGGTCGGAGCCTGGGGCGCGGTCTCGCTCGAGACGTGAGCCGCTCCCGAGGCGCCTGGGCTGTGCATGCTCCGGGTCGCGAGGTCGAGGGCCCCAATGCTACCCAGGAGGCCGCAGGTCATCATGATCGCGACGATGGCGCCCCAGAGCGCGCCGCGATTGCGCCGCGGCGGGAGCGGGTAAGGAGCGCGAGCCACAGGCGCAGGCTGGAGGGGGACCCGGCTCAGGGCCTCGGCGCACACCTCGTCGAAGGAGCGCTTGAGGTGGTTCCCCTTGGGATCACAGCCCAGCTCACCGGCGAAGAGGCTCTGCGGCGTGTGGAGCACGATCCGACGGCGACGCCACCAGCCCATGCAGAAGGACTTGAAGGTCCAGAGGACCTGCTCGCGGTCCTGAACGTCGTGGGTCACGACCCAGAACGTGACCTCCTTCTCCCAGATCCCCTTCTCGTCCTCGAAGGCGCGGCGAGCCTGCTCAGCTGCTGCCAGAGCGAGTTCGGCGTCGACCTTGGGGAGGCAGAGCACGTAGACCCTGTGCTGAGGGTCCCCCGGGACTGAGACGCCGTAGCAGAGATCGAACCCGCGGGAGTCGCAGGACTCGATTCCGTCACGCGGAGACATTTTCTCCTGGACGCGCGCCAGGAAAGAACGACGCCAGCGCTGAAAGGTCGGGTCCGCGCAGGCCGTCCCGAGGGGACCGTCGAAGCCGTCGACGGGGAGGGCCTGGACGACCTCGTTCGCGGAGGGGAGGAGCGGCGCAGGGATGGGAGGAGCGGGCGGCGCGCTTCGATTCAGGCCGCCTGGCAGGATCGGGTCCTCCGAGAGAATGTGCGCCGGGACAGGCGGGAGCCCGCGGGGCGAGGCGCTGGTGCGCGCAGGGCGCGTCGCTGGGAGGTCGGCAACTTCGTCGCGCGCCACGTAGCGGGCGGACGAGGGGACAGGCGTCGGCGTCGGGATCCCGAGCTTGGGGCGCGGCAAGGCGCGCGCCACCGGCCGGGCCGTCGGCTTGGGCGCCAGCTCCTCGCCGAGCAAGCGCTGGAGGCCCTCAATGGTCGAGGCCAACGAGCGGGGGCGCTTCTCGCGCCGCGTGAACGCGGCGGCGAAGAGGTCGTCGAGGGCCTCGGGCACCTTGGGCGCCAAGTCGCTCGGGACCTCACGTCCCTCGGGCAGTCCGCCGGTCAGGGTCTCGAAGAGGAGGACGCCGAAGGAGTAGACGTCCGCGCGCTCGTCGGCGGTCTCGCCTCGGAGGAGTTCGGGCGCCAGGTATCGGATCGTGCCCTGGACCTCGGCCCCCGAGGTCGCGAGCTCGAGGCTCCGCGAGATCTGGAGGTTGCCCTGGGGTCCCTCGAACACGCGGCCGAGGCCGAAGTCGGTGAGGAGCACGCGGCCTTCGCGTCCTGGCTCGACGAGGATGTTCGCAGGCTTGACGTCGCCGTGGACGACGCCGCGCTGGTGGGCGTGGTCGAGGGCATAGGCGACCTCGAGCAGGACGCGCGATGCTCGCCGCCAGGAGAGCGGACCCTCGCGGCGAAGGAGCTCGGCCAGCGAGTCGCCGTCTATGTAGTCCATCACGATGAAGGGTGGGTCGTAGGAGATGCTGAGCTCGCGAGTCGCGACGATGTTGTCGTGCTTGAGCGAAGCCTGCACGACGCCTTCGTGGCGAAGCGCCGTCAGGCCGGTCCCGTCTCTGGGGACCTTGATCGCGACGATCGAGCCCAGGACTTCGTGCTCGGCGCGAAACACCTCGCCGAAGCCGCCCTCTCCAATGCGTTCAAGAATGCGGTAGTCCAGGACCCGGTCACCCGGGGCGAGCTTGCGAATCTCCACCGTGAGCCCCTCTTTCCGCCCCGCCAGGGGCCCTCATGCCGCCAATCGACTATGGCCCCGGGGATTCACCCCCTCAAGACCTGCTGCTTGCGGAAGCGACCTAACCCGCGAGCGCGAGACGAGTTGTGTTGTGAGCGCTGCGCCTGGGGCGAGCTCCCTACAGAGAGAGAAAGGGGAACTCGGCAAGAGTTCGCAAGGACCTGGCCAGGTTTGCTGGCGCGTCGAGGCAAAGCGGGCTATAGAAAGGACTTCGGTTTTTCGAGGGGAGCCTGGGTGGCGGACGAGCAAGGACAGCGGGTGGTCCTCGTCGATGACGACGGGGTGAGCCTAGCCATGCTCGCGAGGGGGCTCAGGAAGCGCGGCTACGTCGTCGCGGCCTACTCGGACCCGCGCGAGATGCTGCTGAAGCTGCGGGACGATGCGCCCGCCGCCGTCATTACCGACATGCGAATGCCCCACCTCTCGGGGCTAGACGTGGTCGAGCGCGTCCATACGACCCTCGGGAACGACGCTCCAGCGGTCATCGTGGTCTCAGCCGACGGCGACGAGACTCTGCTCAACGAGGCGTTCCGCCTGGGAGCCGTGGACTACCTCCTCAAGCCCGTCAGCGACGCTGAGCTGGGCGCCAAGCTCGACAAGGCTCTCCGGAGCAAGCCGCGCCACGCGGGTCCTAGCGCGATCCCTGAGCGCGTCGGAGAGTGGCGCTTGGGTGAGTGCATTGGCCGGGGCGGCACCGCCTGCGTGTTTCGCGCGACTCGCGATGGCTCGAACGTGCCCTTTGCGCTGAAGGTCGTTTGGCCCCACCTCACGAGCAACACCGAGACTCTGCTTCGCTTTCGGCGTGAGATCGACGCCCTCTCGACCCTCGAGCACCCCCAGCTGGTGCGCTTCATCGAGAGCGGGCGTGAAGAGTCGGCCTACTACTACGTGATGGAGTATCTCGAGGGCGGGACCCTGCGAGACAAGCTCCGGTCCAAGGGGAAGGGGACTCCCGAAGAGCTGCTCGTGATGCTGGAGCAGCTCGCTGAGCCCTTGGCCTACCTCCACAAGGAGGGCTTGGTTCACCGCGACCTCAAGCCGAGCAATGTGTTCCTCGATCAGCGCGGCTTCGTGCTCGGCGACTTCGGCCTCGCACGCCGCCTGCTCGATCATGGGATCACCTTGGCAGAGGAGTTCATAGGGACTCCGCTCTACCTCGCGCCCGAGGTCTTTCGCTCGCGCGACTTCGATCACAGCGTGGACTACTACGCCCTCGGCGTGTGCGCTCTCGAGCTCCTGCACGGGGAGCCTGTTCTTCGGGAGACCGACTCCATGGCGCTCATCGGTCGCCTGATGGACGAGGGGCTGCCGGATCCCCGCAGCGTGTTGGGGGCCGAGGTCCCCGAGGTGATCGTGAGCCTGATCGCCGACCTGACTCACCGGGAGCCTGGCTCTCGTCTCAAGCACCGCGACGACCTCCTGGCTCGCGTCCAGGCCGCTCGGAGCGCCCTCGGCGCCTGAGTGAGCAGCGGTCGTCAACCCAAGACACGCAGCAGGATCCGAAGGGGGAGACATGAGCGACGAGGCCTATCAACGGCTCTTGGCCGAGAACCAGCGCCTGCGCGCCGAGGGGCAGCTCTTCCGCCGCCTCCTGCACCTCTTCGCCGCGCCCGACGACTTCGAGCTCGTGTTCGAGGGCTTGATCGACGCCGTCCTAGAGCACTTCGAGGCCCAGGCCGGCTCGCTCTACATGTTCGACGCCGACAGCGGGGCCCTCTACTTTGCGGCGGCGCGGGGCCCCAAGGCCAATGAGGTGATGGCCCTCGACCTCTCGATCGCGCCGGGTCATGGAATCGCGGGCGCCTGCTTCCAGAATCGTGAGGTGATCGCGGTCAGCGACGCTCACAAGGACCCGCGCTTCGCGCGGGAGGTCTCGGAGAAGGTCGGCTACGAGGTCCGCTCAATGCTCTCGGCCCCGATCGTTGCTGACTCGGAGGTCCTGGGTGTCCTGCAGCTGATCAACAAGACCAAGGGCTCGACCTTTAGCCCCGAGGAGATCGAGATCGCCGAAGCGCTCGGGCGCTACGCCGGCGGCCTGATCGGCCTCGGGCTCGAGTTGGCCGAGCTTCATGGTCAGGACGGGCCTGTTTCCGGGGAAGGGGTCTAAGCATGTCTCAGCTGAGCGAATACCTGGCGGAGCTTCACGCCCGCAACGGCTCCGACCTCGTCCTGAAATACGGCCGGCCGCCGCTGATGCGCCTCAGCGGCCAGCTCCTCCCGAGCGAGTTCCCCGTTCAAGACGACGCCTCCATCAAGGCCAACCTGGACCCGATCCTCAAGGACTACCACCGCGAGCGCCTCGAGACCGAGCGTGAGGTCGACCTCAGCTTCGAGATCGAGGGCATGGCGCGCTTCCGCGTCAACGTGTTTCACCAGAGAGGTCACGTCGGGACGGTAATTCGCCTGATCCCGCTCACGACGCCGACCATCGACGAGATGAACCTGCCCTCGGTCCTCAAGGACGTCGCGGTCTCGCCGAACGGGATCGTGCTCGTGACGGGCCCGACCGGGAGCGGCAAGTCGACGACCCTGGCGGCCGTCGTCCAGCACATCAACCTGACGCGCCACGCGCACGTGATCACCATCGAAGACCCGGTTGAGTTCGTCTACACCGACGACAAGGCCACGATCACCCAGCGCGGGATCGGCGAGGACACCCTCAGCGCCGGTCGGGCTTTGAGGGCGGCGCTCCGCCAGAACCCCGACGTGATCTTGGCTGGCGAAATGCGGGACCGCGAAACGATGGAGCTCGCGCTCCACGCCGCCGAGACGGGTCACCTCGTGCTTTCGACGCTCCACACCAACGACGCCAAACAGAGCATCACGCGGATCACGGACGCGTTCCCAGCCGAGAACAAGATCGGCCTCCTGCGAATGCTGAGCAACTCGCTCCGGGCCGTCGTCTCCCAGCGCCTCCTGCGCAAGGCCGACGGCTCGGGTCGCGTCGCGGCCCACGAGATCATGATCGTCTCGCCGACCATCGAGGCCATGATCGAAAAGGGCGACATCGACGGAATGGCCAAGGCGATTGCTAGCTCCTCGAGCTACTACCGAATGCAGAGTTTCAATCAGTCCCTGGCCGAGCTCGTCGCCAAACGACAAATCACCGAGAAGACAGCGCTCTCGGCCTCTACCGAGCCTGGCGACCTCAAGCTCCTTCTCAAGGGCCTCTCTCGCTCGGGCGGGATGGTCGGCGGGAGCTCCGTCGTTGAAGACGCCGAGCCCGTCGTCGAGAAGGCCCCCAGCGGACGCCGTCGTCCCCCGCGCCCCAGCCGGAGGATCATGGGTCGAGGAGGCCGCCCTCAGCAACGCCCTAGCGGCGGCGGCGGACGCCCTGCGCCCAAGGAAGGCGGCGAGCGGCCGGCGCGGAAGCCCAAGATCAACCGCGGCTTCGACTTTACGTAAGGCCGGAATATGGCTGACGCCCGGCTGCGGGAGTTCGAGCGACGCTGGACCGAGACTCGTGCTCCAGCAGACGAGGAGGCATACCTTCGTGCTCGGGTGACGGTTGGCGACCTGGCACCCGAAATGCTCCGGCTTGCGGGGCATTGCGGCTACGAGCCAGCGCTGAACGCTCTCAGTCAGGAAGTGGCCAGGGGCCTTCGACGGGGCTACGAGCACATCGAAGGTTGGGCCTGGGCTTTCGAGGACTGGGGACGCGAGGCAGCGTTCCGTGCGTTTCTCGCCCTTCCTGCGGACTCGGACGAGGGCAGCCTGACGAACTGGAAAGGGGCGAGCCAAGAGGAAATCGAAGAGGTGCTGTCGAACCTTGGGTACGCCGCGTACGGGGCGGCGCTGGCGAGTCCGACTTCAGTGAACGTCCAGGAAGCGGTGGCGGCAAAGGTCGTCCCTTGGGCGCTCGGCTATCAGGATCCCCTCCCCCCTGGCTTGTTGCCTTCTTGGATCTGACTCCTACTCGCTGAAGGGCACCAAGAGGGCTTGATCGAGCTCACTGACCCGCGGGTTCTGCTTGTCGCGGCCCGAGAGGATCGGGGTCGTCGTGCCCCATTCGATCCCGAGCTCGGGGTCGTCCCAGGTCACGCCGAACTCGTCGCTGGCGTCGTAGGTCTGGTCGACGAGGTAGGTCATCGTGCAGGCCTTGGCGGCGTAGTAGCCGTGGGCGACGCCTGGGGGAATGTAGACGCCGAAGGGGAGGCCGTCGCCGATCTCGTAGGTCGCGGTCTTGCCTTGGGTCGGCGAGCCGGGGCGGAGGTCGGCCAGCCCCACCAGAATGCGTCCGGAGGTGACGTACCAGTAGTCGGCTTGCTTGCGATGAAAGTGGAGGCCGCGGAGGACACCACCGACCGAGTCGGCGCGGTTGCCCTGGAGCATCTTCGGACGGTCCGGAAACCACTCGGCTCGGTAGGTCTCAACGAAGGAGCCCCGCTCGTCCGCGTGGACCGTCAGCTCGCGGAGACAGACGCCAGGGATCTCGGTCAGGGCGACGACAGTGGTCATGGAGTTTCCTCGAAGGTGGCGAGCGCCAGTCGCTGCGGAGGGTAAGGCATAGGAGGGGTCCTCTGCGAGCTTGGGAGCGCGCGCGGGCCGGAAGTTCCCGCGGCTCGCGCGGCTCGGGCTAGGTCCCCAGGAGAGCTTGGATCTTGGCCAGGGTCTCCTTGGGGTAGTCGCCCCAGGAGGGATCCGCGTCAGGGAGGTGCCCGACCATGGCGTCGCGCGCGGCGCTCGCGGCCTCCGCTCTTCCCAGGGCGTGGTTCGCGCGGGCCAGCGCCTCCTGAGCGAAGAGGAGGTCCGTGGGGCCGGCCCCATTGGCCTCGCAGAGCTCGAGCGCGGCTCGAGCGTGCTCCAGCGCGGACTCCGGCCGCCCCAAGGCGAGGTAGCTCATGCAGAGCCGATACTCGGCGACCTGCACGTTGTTCCAGGTCCCAGCGACTTCCCAAAAGCGTCGCGCCGTGTTCGCTGCGAGCTCGAGCAGCGCGTCCTGATCGGGGGTCCGCGCAGCGACTTCTTCCAGCTCACAGGCCAGGTTGTTGGCGCTGATGGCGATGGCTCGGTTGACCGGGTCCTCGGCCGCGGCGTCGCCCTTGATCATGGCCAAGGCGTCCTTGAAGGTCGCGAGGGCCTCGGGCAAGCGAGCCTGTCCCGCCAAGGCGCAGGCCGCGACGGCGAGGACCCGCGCGCGGGTGCTTCCCTCGGGGTGCTCGCCTGAGTGCCCAGCTCGCCAAGCGCTTTCGTATCCCCCCAGGTCTCCCTTGCAGAAGCGCAGCACAGCCTGGGAGCGGGCGATTGCCTGACGCTCCTGCTCTCCGCACACCTCGAGCTTGACCAGCTGCTCCAAGAGCTCCAGCCCAGCAGCCCAGCGCCCGAGGTGCTCCCCGGCAACATGGGTGATCAGCCCAGCAAGGCCAGGCAGATCGCCAGCCTCTACAACCAGCCCGATTCCCTCCTCGAAGCGCGCCAGCACGCCCGCCGCGTCCTGGGCGTGATCCCGCCAGCCTCGGCCGACGAATTCCTTACAGGTCACGACCTCACTCATGAGCAGTCCAAGCGGCGCACAGCGCCAAAGTGCCAAGGGTCACCACCCCACCGACCGATCGCCGAGCCAATCCTGGTCGTGGGAAACGCCGGCAATCAACCGTGCAGAAACCAGGGGGGACCCTCGAGAGTCGAGGGGGGTTTGGGGGGCGAAGGAAGCGCCCAATCAATCGTGCAGAAACCAGGGGGGACCCTCGAGAGCCGAGGGGGGCGGAGGCCCATGGGG
>Ga0316202_10000159_pt1 | contig 101092 bp, 92 predicted proteins | sample 3monrhotite_MG_FD_204934 | JGI IMG/M metagenome (GOLD analysis project Ga0316202, IMG submission 204934) | Microbial mat bacterial communities from mineral coupon in-situ incubated in ocean water Damariscotta River, Maine, United States -... | ecosystem: Environmental > Aquatic > Marine >... | reverse complement strand
GTGAAATCATCGAAACTGGCAACGAAAGTTGGAGAATCAAAAACAGGAATTGCGACCAAAACTAACCCCCTGAGGTGGGTCAAAATTGGACGCCGGTGGTGGGTCAATTTTCAATGCCGATTGACAGGGTTCGTTCCATGCTGCCGAGATAGAGTTGCAACCGGCTTTCAGGTCTTAATGGGAGGGGTTCTAAATCAACTTTTAAAAGTTTGATTTCAGCAACCAGTCCACCACCTGGACGTTGTCGTGTCGCCAGAACCTCTCCTTCAAAACACAAAATTCCGCGATCTAGCAAAGCTTTAAGGTTGTCACTCTCAGGAGGGTTAAGTTGGGCAGGGTAACGCAACAGACCGGTCAACAAACAGAAGATCAACAAAGCGAAAATAGTAATCGCTGGTTTTTTATTGATCAGCAAGAGGAAAAAAAGCAGGCCGTAGCAGCTAAAAGCGGAGAATACGGGGAGGCTGAGATACTGGGCAAGAATCAGTCCGCTGGCATAACCACCAAGGCAAAGTGCAACTCGATTCAATATCCCCCCCTCCCACTGTCTGTACAACGAGCTAGCCCCCCACGTGGCGAACTAGCGGAGTTCTTTAAGCCGGTAAATGAGAGCCGAAAGGTTATTCAGGTCCCGTGGTGAAATGGTCGTGGGATCCGAAAGACCGACAAGGCGCATAAGATCAGCATTCTCACTTCGCCTGGATCGTAACTCGAGTCGGTCGAGAGACGCCCCGGCCGGCAATTGAACTTCGATTGTCAGTTCACCTGGTGACAGAAAAAAAGTACCCAGAAGGTGATCTTCGAATCTTGGTCCAAACTGTTGTCTGGTCTCTAACTGACCAGACAGTTTCACACTGACAGGCTTGGTACCGGCAGCACGAAGAATAACATCAACAACTTCTCCACTAACTCTGGCGGTATAGAACTCAAGCTTTACCGGAGCAGCTCCCACCTGAACATAGCGGCCACCGCTCGCCTCTCCCTTATTACTATCCTGATAAATTCTGGTCCCCTCAGGTTGAGGGAGATTCTCAGCTTCAAGCTTAAAGACCTGTCGACCTGGCGGTAAATCCTGCTGCAGATCGAGAGCCTGTACTGTTGTTCTTGCTGCGTCCTCGGCGGTCACCTCATCATCAAATCGCCAACCACCTTCAGGCATGATGGGGCCAAAGGGTTCGGCCACAAGTTCAAAGTAGTCGATACTACCATTAGGTCTAAGCTGCAGAAGGGCTTCTTGTGGGCCCGCTTGCAGTTCGACATAGCCAACATTAACATCCGTGAAATTATACCCGCCGCTCACGCGGAAATCACGGTTGCCAAAGATCAAGTGATGTTCAGGGAGACGCATCCGAGCATTAATACGATAACGTCCGCTGTGGGGAAGATTGAATTTCAAATGAGCTTGAGAGTTATTCTTAGTACCGTTAAGCCAGCCCTTCCCGCTGAATGGGCCAAAGCTTTCGAACTGCATTACGGCGACCCGGTCACCCTGCTGATAGGTCTCTTCAGCCTCAATGCGAAAGGTCCTGTTGCCACTAAGCATCTGGGCATAATCTTCATCGGTTGGCTTCTCTGGCAAGCCATAAGACCAGCCGAGACTATCGATCAACTGCAAGGCCCAGTCACGCTGAGTGACCTGAGCCTGTGCAAGAACAGGTAGGAGTAGAAAAAACAGGAGAAAAAGCAGTCGTTTCACAAAAAAAACTCCTCTAGAACTCACTTTAAGATTCAAGGGTTCTGATTAATTCCTCAACCTTGGCAACATCCTTTTTACTTCCGATAAAGACCGGCTCCTGATGGTCGATCCCTTCCGGCTTAATGTCGAGAATCCGCTGGCGACCGTTGGATGCGGCACCACCTGCCTGCTCGACCAAAAATGCCATCGGATTCAATTCATAGAGCAGACGCAGTTTCCCACGGGGGAGATCTTTGAGGTAGGGGTAAAGAAAAACGCCATGTCCCTTGATCAGCACCTGATTAATATCGGGCACAAAACCACCACTGTAGCGCAGCTTACTGCCACGTTCTTCAAGATGGCTGACAAAGGCTTCGACGGCTGGGGTGTATTTGTTGCGTAATCCCCCGGGAGCGTAGAGATTCCCGGTTTCAGCTACCTGGATATCTTCCTGGACCAAGGTGTATTCCATCAGGGCATTCATGGCAAATTCATGGGTCCCGTGGCCAGTGGTATAAACCAGGGTACAACGTGGCCCGTAGAGGACATAAAGAGCCGCAACCATTTCACGTCCCGGGCTAAGGACGTCTGCTCCCTTGTAGATACCAACAATAGTCCCGACTGCCAGATTGACATCAACCAGAGAAGAACCGTCCAGGGGATCGTAAGCGATCGAGTATTTGCCATTCGGATCAACGACGACAACTTCATCTTGTTCTTCAGATGCGATACAGGCAATTACCCCGGTATGCATCATCCGCTTGCGGATAATTCGATCGGCAAGCACATCAAGTTTGAGCTGTGTTTCCCCATAAAGATTAGAAGTTCCGGCGACTCCGAGCTCACCCGTACGGATCGAATTGATGATATAACGGCTGGCCGTAGCCAGTTCGTAGATCACCCGTGTCAGGTCGCGGTCTTCCTCACGTTCGCGGAGATGACGTCGCAGATCGACCTGGAAGGGAGTGGAACCGGGTTCGCTGTTCAAAATAGCCTCCTTATAAAAAATTTAAAAAAAACAGTCATTAATTGGGCTGAAGTTTAGTCCATGGCAAAGGTTCGGGCAAGGACAAATCCGGCCAGAAGGTCTGAAACCCTGGCGCACAAATCAAACACTAGAGCTGACTCCGCCAGTCCAGCTGAAGCGAATCGTAATCTGTCCCGTAGTCACCATAAATACGAACCATGGCGTCGGAGATGGTTTTTCCCTCTCTAAGCAAGGGGAGCATCTCAGCCATCTGATACCAGCCAAAACGCTCAAGCAGGTAGCTGACAAATGACAGGCTCTGTTCATAAGCTAGAGCGATCCGTTTAGGATCGATCGTACGGAACTCACCCTCGAGCTCAACTATCGGAAAAAGCGTCCCATTGCCCAGTGCAGCCGGTAATTGCACGAGAACCGGACTATGCCGTTCACGGGCTGCTAACTCAGCCAATCCTTCATTGAGCCAGAATGGAACCTTATTACCGGCCATCTCGTGCACCACGACATGCATGAATTCGTGCGCTAAAAGAGCCTTAACTTGAGAACTAACCTGTGTCAGCCCACCAATTGATAGACGAATTTTACCATCATAAAGACCTGCAGCCCATTCCGGAGAGCCGGTTAAGCCGCTGAATTGGCGCTGCGTATAGAGAATCACCGGAATTTGCCGCTCGGGATAATGTCCCAGCTTCGCCCCGGCCCAGGTATAGGCTTCTTCCAGAGCATCGAGCACTGCGCCACCGATATCGGCTTTGCTGTTTTCAGCGTAACTGAGGATGAAATGACCACTATAGTTGTGGTCCAGGTCCTTTTCGACCTTGAGCTCACGTTGCGCCTTTTCTAGCTGAGACGCCAAAGATTCATTTCCAGGTTCAAGCGCGAGCGCCCTCTGCCAGAGACTCACGGCTTCAAGCATGCGGTCGGTGTCGTAATACAGCCTCCCCAGACACTGTAGCACCTGAGGCTCGTCGCCGCTGATAGCCCAGGCTTCATTCAGTTCACTTTCAGCTTCGGCAAAAGATCCATTTTTCATCAGTGCGATGCCGCGAAGTAGCCAAAACCGTGACTCCTCGTGGTTATAAGCCTTGCCCACCTCTAACAGCTCGGCAGCATGTCCATAGTCACCAACATGAATCTGTTGCTGGCCTGCGCCTAGATAACTGGAGGCAATATTTGTACGGATCACCTGATTTCCTAGTATTTCACTGTCCGCTTCCAAAAACAACGCCAACGCCTGCGTAAACTTCTGCTGATTAAGTAAGGCGACTGCATCCTCATTTTTTTGCCAACTAGCCGTCCCGTAGGCGTACAGGTCGTGACTTAAAAAACTTAGAATGAAAATGCCAAACAACAGCAGATATCGGCTCAAAGGATTAATCCTTTTGCTGATGCGGAAAGTCACACCAGAGGAGTGTCGCACCACTGACCGCCAAAGGAATGCAGAAAAACTGAAGCAACGGGATCGCCAGCAAGCAAAAGACAGCACAGCCAAAACCTGCCATCAACAGTGGACGAGTAAATACGTAGCGCCTTTGTTGGCCAAAACCGAGCTGTTTTCTCATCAAAACGAAACTGAGATATTCAATAATCAAAAAGAACAGAGTAAAGATTGGCGCCAACACCGCATAAGCAAGTGGCCCAAAACCAGGGAGAAGATTCATCAATAGCAGCAGGATCATACCAACAATAAAAAAGAGTTGTTTCTTAAGCTCAGTCAGCATTGCACGGCCAGAATCAGCAACAAAGCCGACAAAACTAAAGGGGCTTGCATCAGACTCTCCCTTGACCAGAAGTTCAATCCGTTCTGAGAGCAGTTCGTTAAACGGTGAGGCGAGTAAGTTACCAACCACCGTAAAACCGAAGAAGACCACGACCGTGGTCAACAGCCCAGCAACAACCCAGGCAAGATAATAGAGAATCACCAGATACCAAACATCACCTTGCGGCAAGTACTGTTCAAGCAGGTGGTTAAACAGATCGAGACCAAAATAGACCGCAAGAGAAAAAACAAGCAGATTAATTGCAAATGGAATGGCAACAAAGCGCAGGAGTCCGGGGTGTTTCAGTAAAAAACGCGGCGCTCGAAACACATAAGCGAAGCCTCGACTGAAACTGGCGACCGGCTGTAAAAGAGTTGTAACAGGGGTCATACTTCCAGCTCCTTTTGACAAGCGACAAGACCTGCAGATAGGTCTGGGTAGAGGAGGTGGACTCCTAATTTTTGCAGCATTAAACGATTATCCATCCGCCGTGATTCGTCAATGTAGCTAAGCATCAGCGGATTCATAACCTGCGTTGCCTCCGCCCGGCCGATCTGCGCCGGACGCGGCAGTTCAAAATGATCAGCAACCGCATTAAAGTAATCGGTCATGGTCCCGTGTTCACCATCACTGACATTGAAGATATCTCCAGATTCTCCCTTAAGCGCTGCTGCCACGCAAATTCGCGCCAGATCTTCAGCATGAATTCGATTGGTAATATTTGACTCCTCCGGCTTGAGAACTGGATGATTCTGCTGCAAACGCTGCAACGGCAGACGGGTCGGCCCATAAATACCGGTGACACGCAGGATAACCAAAGGGAGTCCAAAAGTTTGTGCCATTTGCTGCAGCTGGGCTTCGGCATCAGCCCGCCGTTTAGCCCGTGCGGTCTGTGGGTTAATCGGCATTTTCTCATCGACCAGTGCTCCACCACAGTCACCATAGACACCACTGGTACTGATATAGATGACCTTAGCTGGCAGATTATCCGCATTAATTTGGGTACAAAACACACCGACCCGCGGATCAGTGAACCCACCGCCGGGGGGGGGCGCAGTATAAAAAACCGTGCGCCCAGCCAAAGGTAAAGCACCGAGGTTTTCAGGATCATCAAAGCTGTCAAGCTGTGCATTAAATCCCTGTGCAGTCAGTTGCTCAAACTTCTCTTCGCTGCGGACAATAACCGCCTGCGGCAAACCGGTTAGTTCTGGCTGCAATGAGATGCGACGCGCTATATCTCCGAAGCCGGCGAAAAATATTTTATCCACACTAATCCCCTGTTACTTTAGGCTCTTACTGACGATTTCAAACAGATCTCGTGACAACTCCTGCTGCTGGAGTCTTTCAAGTTGCTCACGCATCAACCCACTTCGCTTCCCTTCAAACCGCTTCCAACGGGACAAGGGCAAAGCCATACGAGCTGCCATCTGCGGATTACGCTGATTCAGAAGAAGAATCTGTTCGGTCAAAAACCGATACCCAGCCCCATCGGCCTGATGAAATCCGGCCGGGTTTCCTGCAGCAAAAGCACTGACCAAACTACGGACCCGATTCGGGTTCTCAAGAGTAAATGCGGGATGTTCCAACAAATCAACGACATCCTGACAAATTGACTGGCGGTCAGCGGTCGCTTGCAGCATAAACCACTTATCGACCACCTGTGGCTGTTTTTGCCAACGCAGATAAAAATCGTCAAGGATTGTCTGTCGTTGCGGGTTAGCGCTCGAAGCCAGACAGGTTAGAGCAGCCAAGCGATCCGTCATGTTCGCAGCAAATTCGTACTGCTGCAGACAAAGCTCGACAACCTCAGCATCTTCCAGTGACATCAAAAGAGACAAACAGAAGTTGCCCAGGCTGCGACTCCCAACCTGCTGCGGATCCAGACCATAATCTTGAGTCTTACGCCCTGAGCGCAAACGTGCAATCAGCTCTTCACGGCTGGCCGTCGCCAGTTGTCGGCGCGCCATCTGTCTCACCAGATGGATCCGGCCGGGATCGATCGCATCCATCTGTTCCCCCAGATAGCCCTCGGAGGGGAGAGTCAGTAATTGAGTGAGCAAACCTGGGTCAGCCTGCTGATCAGAGAGCGCCAGTTTCCAGCTTTCGACAAACAGATCACTCAGAACCTTTGCGCCAGGAGGATCAAGGGCTGTGAGCAGTTCACGCTGTGCCAACTGCTGTGCAGCTTCCCAACGATTAAAGGGATCGCTGTCATGAGCCATCCGAAATGCGAGTTCAGCATCTGGCTGGGCATATTCAAGAATGACCGGGGCCGAAAAGCCCCGCAAGGGTGAAAGTATTGGCGCAGAGGGAACCTTCTCAAAAACAAACTCCTGCTCGGCTTGTTGCAGATCAAGCACCAGTGTCGTCACGCCCTCCCCTTTACTGCCATACAGATAAAGCGGCAGGTCTGCACCATCGTCATCAAGTAGACCGACGGCCAGCGGGATCTGAAAAGGTTCTTTCACGTCCTGATCCGGGGTCGCAGGGCAACTCTGATAGCAAAACAGGCGATACTCCTGACGTATAGCGTCGTAGCTGGTTTCAAGCTTGACCCGTGGCGTTCCGGCCTGGGCGTACCAACGGCGAAACAGAGAGAGATCGCGGCCGCTACTCTCTTCCAGTGCAGCAACAAAATCATCAGTCGTAACGGCCTGGCCATCGTGTTTACGCAGATAGTGCCGCACCCCCATATTGAAAGCCTGCTTACCGAGGAGCGACTGCTGCATGCGGATCAATTCAGCGCCCTTATTGTAAACCGTTACGGTATAAAAATTATTGATCTCGACATAAGAAGCCGGGCGCACCGGATGGGCCATAGGGCCTGCATCCTCAGGGAACTGACTCTGACGCAGAATGCGCACGTCGTCAATCCGCTTAACCGCCGCCGAATTGAGATCAGCGGAAAACTCCTGGTCACGAAAGACCGTCAACCCTTCTTTAAGGCTGAGCTGAAACCAGTCACGACAGGTCACACGGTTGCCCGTATAATTGTGAAAATATTCATGTCCAATCACCGCCTCGACACCGAGAAAGTCGTTGTCAGTCGCAATCTCGGGCCGGGCCAGAACATATTTGGAGTTGAAGACGTTCAAGCCCTTATTCTCCATGGCGCCCATGTTGAAATCATCGACCGCCACGATCATATACCGATCGAGATCGTATTCCAGACCGTAGACCTCTTCGTCCCACTGCATCGATCTCTGCAGCGAAAGCATGGCGTGATCACAAAGCTCGCGATTGCGATGCTCAACATAAATTTGCAACAGGATATCCCGGCCCGAACGGGTGATGAAATGATCCTCGAGACAAGCCAGATCGCCAGCGACCAGAGCAAACAGATAACTCGGTTTGCAGAAAGGATCTTCCCATTGGGCAAAATGACGACCAGCTTCGAGTGCTCCGCTTTCTAGCAGATTGCCGTTACTCAATAAGACGGGGCAATCTGTTCTATCCGCTTCAATCCGCACCCGAAATTTTGCCATCACATCAGGGCGATCCGGATAATAGGTAATCTTGCGAAAGCCCTGTGCCTCGCACTGGGTGCAGAAGTTGCCACTTGACTGGTAGAGACCCTCGAGAGCTGTGTTTCCCGCCGGGTCGATCTCGGTTTCCACTTCAAGGAGAAAAGATTCAGGAACGGCATTGATAGTGAGCCCCTCAGGGGAGATCTCATAGGCCGAGGAATCAAGCTGAACGCCATCAAGTTTTAGCGACAGCAATTTGAGTTGTTCTCCGTCTAGCCACAGAGGTTCGCCGCTCGTCCGATCTGAGTTTCGACAGAAACGAATTTGCGAACAGACTCGGGTGGCAGAAGCCGACAATTGGAACATCAAATCGACAGTGTCAATCAAATAAGCTGGGGTTTTATAGTCTTTTAAATAAATGGATTCGGGGGACTGGAGCTGGATTGATGTCATGTTGATATTTTCCGTCAAGAGTTATCTAGTCAACCTGATTTTTCAGGCATCAAAAAGTAGAGAGATGATAGCACTTTTAAAAGCGGGGCTAAAGTCTGACAGAACAAGTCTGTAGGTAAAAAACATACTGAGCCACCCTCTCCAGTTGAAACGTACAATTCAACACAACTTAGTTCAGTTAGCGCGGGACCCAAAGGGTCTGAAGCTTTGCCAGGTCCTTTTGATCTGAGGGCCTGGAGATAAGATGGGAACAGAGAAGGCCTTCTGGTGTGATCTGACATCCACGAGCACTGACCACGTCTTCACCAGCTAAAGCTTCGGCTAGATAGTTGATATCGACTTGATACAAACGATGATTTTCGATCTCCGCAGACTCAAGCGATTCAACGGCCCAATCAAAAAAAACACGGTTATTGACATGACAGTTCAGATCAAGGTCAGCACGTCGCACCTTAAAAGCATGACTCGGCTCCATCACAACAGGCAACTTGATCCCGGTAAGTGGCTCACTAAAAACCTGCTCATCGCGCAAAAAAACTTCACCGAGCTTGTCATTAGGACGAACCGGACGACGACTCTCCAAATCGATCAACATCCAAGCCGTGCTGGCAGCACCAATCTGCACTCCATCACGTAAAATCTCGAATTCACGACAGGCAGACAAGCCTTTATGAACTGATGGCCATGTCCGTATGCTGATGTTGTCACCCATCCCGGTCAGGGCATCAAGCCGAATACGATAACGACTTAACATCCAGGTTAACCCTCGCGGCAGAAGCTGTTCAACGCCGAAGCCACGAAGCACAGCATCTTCACCGGCGGCATCCTGCAGAAAATCGAGCAGAGAGCCAAAGCGCAACTCAGCATTGTGATCGAGCTCAAAATATCGGATTGGGTAGATTTTTTGAAAGGTATCAGTGGACATAGAACCGCTCCTGCGCTTAAGGCAAAGAAGCAGGAGCATAACACATAGAGGTTGGGAGACAGAGAAAGACTCCACCCCCAACCTCTATTTATTGCCTAATTGTGTGGACCAATCGCTTTAGCCGAGATCAATTTCCGGCGCCATATTGTTCCAGCCAACCTGAGCGGCCTCAGAATTCTGCGTTACGGGCCGATAATCCTCGACAACGGCCAACTGTGGGGTGGCACCCCTGAGTTTAAACTGTGACAGCATCTGTTGCAGATGCATGGCCTGACTGCTGAGCGTCTCAGCGGCAGCGGCGCTCTCTTCGGCTGCAGCAGTGTTCTGCTGGGTCACCTGATCGATCTGATCTAGTCCGCTGGTGACCTCAGCAATCCCCTGAGCCTGCTCGTTACTGGCGACAGAGATTTCTTTCACCAGATCGGAAACCTTGGTGATCCCCCCAACGATTTCACCAAGGACCTCAGCGGTGCGATTCGCTACTTGAGTCCCTCGAGAGGTCTTGGTCACAGACCCTTCAATCAGTTCAGAGGTTTCCTGTGCTGCTTTTGCGCTGCGAGCCGCCAGATTTCGCACCTCTTCAGCGACAACTGCGAACCCCTTGCCATGCTGGCCGGCGCGAGCAGCTTCAACGGCTGCATTGAGGGCAAGCAGATTGGTCTGGAAAGCGATTTCGTCAATGACCTTGATGATTTTGCTGATATTCTGACCCGCACCATTGATTTCACCCATCGCCTGGACCATCTCTGACATCTGCTCGCTTCCGCGCTCAGCTGCGTTTTTAGCCTCAGTCGACAGTCGGTCGGCCTGACTGGCATTTTCAGCATTTTGCCTTGTTTGGGATGCCATCTCCCCCATCGATGCGCTGATCTCCTCCATCGACGCTGCCTGGGTGGTTGCGCCTTGAGACAGATCCTGACTGGAGCTGGAAATCTCGTTGGAACCCGAGGCAATCTGGTCACCGGCGATAGCAACATTCCCCATCAATTCATTCAGGTTTTCAATCATCCGCCGCAGAGCGATCCCGAGCTGATCCTTTTCACTGGCCAGCTGAACTTCAGCGGTCAGGTCACCATCGGCAATCTGTCCTGCGAGTTTAGCCTTGCGTTCAAGACTGTCAGCCATATGGTCCAAAGCTTGACCGAGAAGTCCAATCTCATCAGTACTCTTCATATTCAAGCGTTGCGAAAGGTCTCCGGTGCGAATAGTATCAGCCAGGCCCAATGCCTTGCCGAGAGGTCCTGTGATAGATCGATTCAGCAGAAATGAGATGACGAGAAAGACCAAAGTGCCAAGGGCACTAAGCACGACAATCGAGGTGATTGCATTTTTCTTGGCTTCTGCTCCCCTCGCTGAGGCGGCGACCATCAAATCCTCGGCCTGACTCATCAGACCCATACCGATACTATTCAGGTTGGCGCCAACCTCAAGTTCCTTCTCAAAAAGAACCTGTGACTGATCCAACTGGGACTGTCCTTCCTTTATACCGGCCCTGAACCCTGCAGCGGCACCCACGAAGTCGTTGTTTCCGGTCTGGGCCGAGAACTGGCTGAGACCAGACATGGCAATAGTGCCCTTACCTTTAATGAATTTATCGAGTTCAAGCAGATGGGACTTGTCGCCACTGAGCAAGAAGGCCTGATAACTGTTTTTCATCGTCAAAGCCAGAATCTTGCCATCACGAGTCAACGACAACATGTTATTTTCGGCGTCAGGCAGAACCTCGCCTTCCATCTGCAGGTCAAAAAGGTGTGACTGAATCTCATCCTCAACCCCTGCAACCAAATTTGTGATCTTATCGAGTACAGAATCCATTTTTTGACCAAGGAGTTCATTCTGTTTGTGGGTTTCTACCAGCTTGGCGAATGCACTGTCATATTCTTGCAATTGCCTTTTAAGCGCAGAAACATCCACCCCCCCACGGGTTGCAATCTCGTCGTAGCTTTTTTGGGCAAGATCACTATGTTCGGCACGGACCTGAATATGATCGGGTTTATAGAACTGCAAGTAGGCCTTTTCGGCGATCCGTGCCTGTTGTACATGCTCGCTAGCACGAGAAATACTAACTTGCTCATTGTGGGTCTTTTCAATCTGTCCATTGAAGTAGACCCCCACAACCAGAACTGCAGCAACCAGAGAGAGCCCCAAGCCACAAAGCAGTATCAGTTTCATTTTGATGGTTAGACTCATCTGAACCTCCGGAAACTCTCCCCCTCTCCTAACAATTATTATTTAGCGAGGGCTTTATTTATATCATCCATTGAGATGTCATAAACGCCTGAGCCGACAACAAATTTCTCACCATTGTGCTCTGCCATTTTGACATACGACACCTTGGTGCTTGCACTCTTCTCGCCTGGCTTTGGCCATTGATAGGCAACCCAGCCATCCCCTTTTTCAGTGGCCACCTGATTCATTTCGATAAAGAGTAACTTGCCGCTCTTATCACGCAGCGGGTTAACATTTTTACCTTCCAAGGCTGGTTTCATTGGATGCATCAACATCTCACCTGTGGTTGGCGAATGGATCCAGATATATGTGCCTGCATAGATGAATTCGCTACCAAGACCTTTAAATTTTGGGAATGCTGCTCGTCCTTCCTTATTGATCAGTTCAACACCGGCATCCACTTTCTGCATAACCATCGAGACTGTCGGCTTGGTCCCCACCGTGTCCTTAGCCTGCTGAATGCTGCCAGCATTGATCTCAGCCTCTGTCGCAGCAAACCCAGAACCACAAAAAAGAAACGTCGTTGCAATCGCTACAGCCCAAATTGCTTTTTTCATCGTTGGTCTCCTCAGAACTTTTATCGGGTGAAAAAACTAGGAGCACGGCATGTGATCCATCCGTAATAAACACAGAATAAAAGCAATGGGAGTGCCAGCAAGTCGCCTTAAGGGTAAAACACCGTTATTACTTAACAACAAACCAACCAAAGCAAACGCTATCACAATAAGAGGGGTGTAACCTGAGTTACGGGTAAAATTCACAAAACATATTTAAGCTTATATTATCAAGGGGTTAAGACAATGTAACCAGACAGAGAAATGTAACCTGAGAAACACCCCCGTCAGACAGGAGATAAATCCTTGAAATTGCACTCACAAAAACTATATGATCAGAAAAATTTGGAGGCTCTGATCTGTTTTTCTCCACCCAAAAGGGACAATGAAATGAAAACGCTCGTGATGACTCTGTGCCTGACAATATTTTTTGTTTCGCCTGCACTTGCCGAAACCCGCTATATATCCGACCTGCTGGTTGTCACAATTCGGACTGAACCCAACAACAATGCACAGGTTCTGGCCACCGTGCTAACAGGAGCTCCCCTCGAAGTTCTGGAAGAGTTTAAAAATTATTTGCATGTCCGTACCGAAAAAGGTGTTGAAGGCTATGTGCGTAGCCAATACGTAACCAAAGAACAACCTAAAGCTGAACAAATTAAACGACTCACCACAGCAAATATCCAACTGCAGCAGCAGGTCGATGAGCTATCTACAACGTTAACGGCAAGCATGAGCAAAACTGAAAACCTGAGCTCGGTAGGAAAGGAGCTTGAACGAATTAAGGGAGAATACCAAGCACTCCAGAAAGCGTCAGCTGGTGTCTTGCAAATCACGCGCGAACGGGACCAGTTACAACAGGAGAACAGTGACTTGGCGGGGCGCATGCAAAAGCTGAAAGAAGAGAACAATCTCTATCTGCGCACGGGTGTAATTAAATGGTTCCTTGCTGGGGCCGGAGTTCTCTGTTTCGGCTGGTTGCTCGGCAAGGTTTCGCGCAAGAAAAAGCGTAACTATCTATAGCCCTTAGGTTTTAGTGATTTTCAGATTTCTCTTTCCGTTTATCTTCCCCGGTTCTATATTCCTTTTAGCCGGGGCCTTTCTGCTTAGAATGCAGTCGCTTCCGCAACTGATTGCGGTATATCTCCATCTGGTCTTCCCCTTAATTTTCACGATTACCCTGCTGTTGGCTTTACGCTTCAAACACAATCGGCTGGTCTTTGCTCTGGTGTCTCTTGGCTTAGCCTTGGTAGTCAGCCTGCTCTACCCGGCACACCAACGAATAGAGTCAGCCCTCGCCCTGCTACTCCCACTGAATCTGTCACTTATCCTGTTACTCCCAGAGAAAAGACTCGGTAGTACGCTGACTGCCCTATATGGTTCATCACTATTACTTCAGGGGTTTGCCCTGTTCTGGATGGAGCGAACCAAGGAAGACAGTGCCTTCTGGAAATGTTATCTACCCCTCCCGCGGTTCCTGCCATTAAAATTTCAGCCCGATATGGGGCAACTCTTAATGTTGGGGATAGCCTCACTGGTGATAATCCTCTGTTTTCGTAAACGCCAGCAACCTATTGAAGCAGCTTTTTTCTGGACAGTCTTAATCTCTACTGCCCCATTTTCTCTTCACTTTGAAACTCAATCCACTCTGTTGTTTTTCAGTTTAGCCGTACTGACCTTACTGGCAGGCCTGCTTGAGACGTCACACAATATGGCCTATCGCGATGAATTGACGGGTATCCCTGGACGCCGCGCACTCAACGAAACCCTGAAACGTCTTGGTCGACGGTACTCTCTGGCGATGTTGGATATCGACCACTTTAAAAAGTTCAATGATCAACATGGCCATGATGTCGGCGATCAGGTGCTAAAGATGGTTTCCAGTCGCTTGGCCAGGGTCGGAAGTGGGGGCCGTAGCTTCCGCTACGGCGGGGAAGAGTTTGCCATTATTTTCCCCGGAAGTGAGGTGGAAACTGTTCTGTCTGAGCTAGAAAAACTTCGTCTGAGTGTCTCCTCTGCAGCCTTTGTCCCGCGCGGCAAGGATCGGCCTAAGAAAAAACCGAAACAACAATCGCCAAAAAAAACTGCGGCCAAGGCTCTGAGTGTGACGATCAGCATTGGGGTTGCAGAAGCCTCAGCCAAGCAGCGCACATGTGAACAGGTGATGATTGCCGCAGACCAGGCGCTTTACCGGGCCAAGCAGCAGGGTCGCAATCGGGTCTGCCGTTGAATTGGTGTTCGATCTATCTGGCCAAGTGGCTTGGCGTAAACCAGAAAGCCGCTTGAGAAAGCGACCCAGAAAGTTTGTATCTACGTCACGATGAGTCGGAAAGACACGGTACGGACTGGAGTATTTTCTGGTGACAGTTTTGCGGTTCTGGCACCTCAGGTCAAACGAGTCGTTTCTCCCGACGCTAGAATCATGACGGAAAAGATACATGCCTACATGGCGATTGATAAGTCTTTCGCCAGTCATAGACGTGCCCAGCATAGCATTAAGAAATTTGACCATGGAGAGGTTCATGTCAACACGACCGAATCTTTTAACGCGATTCTTGAAAGAGAAAACAAGGCGTCTTCCATTTTGTCAGTCGTCAACACATACCACGCTTCCTCGGTGAGGTTGCTTTCCGCTGGAACTGTCGAGATCCCGTGGAAAAGAAGCGTAACGGATCGTTAAAGATCGTGATGCAAGCAAGGCCGGTACAGGAGCAATTCGAAATTCTTTTTAATCATGCAGTCGGTACCCAACTACGCAGAACCATTTATGGCGGAACGACTCAACCTCAGCTTTTGGGGGTGGATAGTACCGTTCATTTTAAATGATCATTGAATGAATCCTGCCCTTGATATTTTTACTTTACTAAAAACATGTCAATCGGCATTGAAAATTGACCCACCATCGGCGTCCAATTTTGACCCACCTCAGGGGGTTAGTTTTGGTCGCAATTTCTGTTTTTAATTCTCCAGCTTTCGTTCCCAGTTTCGATGATTTCACAGTGGTGAGTCACCCGGTCGAGTAAGGCGGTGGTCATCTTGTTGTCACTGAATACTTGGGGCCATTCGCCGAAGGTCAGGTTGGTGGTGATCAACAGTGATGTCTGCTCGTAGAGTTTTGATATCAGGTGAAAGAGGAGCTGCCCTCCGCTTTTTGAAAACGGTAAATAGCCGAGTTCATCGAGAACCACCAGGTCTAGTCGAGTCAGACTGGTGCCCAGCTTTCCGCCCCGGCCTGCGAGTTTCTCTTGTTCCAACTGATTAACCAGATCGACCAGATTGAAGTAGCGGCAACGTTTACCGTTGTGAATCGCCTGGCGGGCAATGGCGATGGCAAGATGAGTCTTACCGGTCCCGGTGCCACCGACCAGGATGACGTTGCTCTGATCGGCGAGGAATCGACCATCATAAAGGCTGCGGACCTGCATTTCGTTGACTGGTGATGCGCTGAAGTCAAATTGATCCAAGTCCTTCGTATTGGGAAACTTTGCCTGGCTTAAATGGTAGCGGATGCTCTTGCCTTTGCGCTCCGCTTGTTCTGCATTCAATAGTTCCAGAACAATTCGTTCGGGAGTGGAACGTTGCCTGGTGCCGGTCACCAGGACCTCGTCAAGGACACCCTTCATCCCATGCAGTTTCAGTCCACTCATGACCTCCAGTAATTGTTCACGAAGCATGGCCACCTCGATTCAGTAAGCTGTTGTAACGGCTGCAATCTGCGGTTGGTACGAGCGTCAACGTCGGCAGATGAACGGGCGTCTGATAGTTGGGGACTGCCTCCGGTTCGTTGGATCGGGAGAGGATATTCAAGACCAGATCCCGGCTGATCGTTCGAGCGATAAGAGCTTCTGCGCAAGCCTGCGCTACCGCCTCCAGACCATGGGTGGGTACGGCCGCGAGGATCGCAACAAATTGGCGATCGCCTTCGGAACTGGACCCGAGACGTTCGCGGGCCTGCATCAGTGGTTGCGGAAGATCCCACGTTTTAAACGGAGCGCCGTTACGCAAAGCACCGGGCTTCTGCTTGAGAACGGCAAGGTAGTGTCAGGGCTCGTAAAGGGTCTTGTCGCGACCGAACTGACGACGGTGCGAACCGATCAGTTCTCCGTTGTGAATGATCGATATCTGATCAGCATACGCACGGACAGTGACGGTCTTACTCACCGCGCTGGCCTGGACGCTATAGCGATTGCGGTCAAAGTTAATCAATGATGTCAGCGAGACCCGCGCCGTACTCTCCTGATAGGCATCGAACGGCAGCGGGACCGGGACCAATGATGCTTGTTCCTTGGCAGCGACCTCGGCAACCGTCTGCTCAGGAAACTCGGGATGCTTCTGGGTTGCAGCCATCATCTGGCATTCATCCTTTAACCACTGATTCAATTCGTCCAGATCAGTAAACTTGCGCCGTTTGGCGAACAGGCGTTGGCGCACGACGCCGACCTGTCGTTCAACCTGGCCCTTCTCCCAACCTGCCGCCGGAGTGCAGGCAACTGGCTCGAACAGATAGTGAGATGCCAAGGTCTGGAAGCGTCGATTAAAGATTCGTTCCTTGCCCATCAACACCTTGCTGACCACGGTCTTCAGATTGTCATAGATCCCCTTACAACAGGTTCCGCCGTAGAATGAAAATGCCTGGACATGGGCATCGAGAACCATTTCCAGGGTCTCGCGCACATAGGCGACACAAAAGGGCTTCCGGCTATGACAGAGGCGGAAATGCGCAACCTTGATCTGGACATTCACACCGGCCAGTTCAACCGGTTCATAGCTCCAGTCGAACTGAAACGCCTCCCCCGGCACAAAGACCAAAGGAACAAACGCCTTGCTCACCCCAGTCCTTTGCAGTTTCCATTTCTGAACGAAACGCCGGACGGCATCGTAACCGCCGGTAAATCCTTCACGTTGCAACATCTCAAACAACAATTGAGCACTGCGACGCTGCTTCTTTGGCTTCTCATGATCCTCATCGAGCGCCTGAGTCAGTTGCTCCTGATAGGGTTTAAGTTTGGGACTGGGTTGCGTCTGACGCTTGTAATGCTGCTCCGTCACATCGGAGCGGATGATCTTGCGAACGGTATTGCGCGACAGGTTCATATCCCGAGCAATCTGGCGAATGGGTTTCTGATCTCGATGATGGGCCAGGCGAATTTTACGGATAGTTTCCACGATCAGCATCTCCTTAAAGAAGCTCCTCTCTCAGACAAAATCTGAGAGCTTGGAGCAAGTGCTGAGGTGGGTCAATTTTGGACGCCGATTACCCCCGTAAGTGGGTCATTTTTGCACGCCGATTAACAAAACAACCATACATTGAAAGTGCAAGGGTTTGGATCCGAACTGAAAGTCCCAGGTCAAAGATCATCGTTCTCGCCAAAGCAGAGATTCGCTCTTCATAAAACCACTGGATTCCGACCTTCGCGGGATTGACTAAAATCGAAGTAGCCTCTGAAAGACTTGGGATAAAGTCCATAGTTTTTACAGCGTGTTGGGACAACAAAATATTTTTTTCTGAACTTCTTATTAAACAGATCTCAGGGTTTGTGTTAAACTATCTTCGTGAGCCCCGGTCAATATACCTAAAAATAATCATTCCTCCGGGCAAGATCGTCTAGCTGCCTAAAGCAGCTAAAAATGGGCGACTCTCTAGATAGCTAAAATCATTAGATGAAGTGGGTATCGCGTATTAACCACAACGAGATTAAAGATGCCAAGACCGTCTCCTCTACTGAGGATGGACTTGATCTGCTGCTGGCGAAACTCATGACGATGTTTCGAATGAAGGAATCCAGATGAGCGACAGACCGATCCGCATCCTGACCATCGATGATGAGGAAAACATCCGCACCAGTTTTCGCCTCTACCTTGAAGATATGGATTACGAGGTCATTGAGGCACAAAACGGGCGTGAAGGCCTGGAACTTTTTAAAAGCTTCAAGCCTGACTTGGTGCTCTGTGATCTTCGCATGCCAGAAGTCGATGGGCTCGAGGTCCTTTCAATGATTCGCGAACAGTCTCCCGACACCCCGATCATCGTTGCATCTGGGACGGGAGTCATCGGCGACGCGATTGAAGCCGTCCGACGTGGCGCCTGGAACTATCTACTCAAACCAATTCAAGACCTTTCAACCCTTCAACACGCTATCAGTCAAGCCCTTGAAAGAGCTCGTCTCATTCGCGAAAACCGGGCATATCAGGAACGCCTGGAGGAAGAGGTCATCTCACGCACTGATGATCTGCAACAGGCGATGAATGATCTGAACAAAACCCACCAGCAGATTAAACAAAGTGAAGCACGCTACCGCTCAATTTATGAAAACCTGCAGGATGTTTATTTTGAAATCCTGCCAGAGGGAAAAATTCGCGAGCTCAGCCCGTCGATTGAACAGATATCTTCGTACACTTCTAAAGAATTGATTGGCAAAAGTGTCTGGCAATTTTATCCAATAAACGCTGATCGCCAGAAACTACTCGATGAGTTGAATGCGACTGGTGCTGTGACCGACCATGAGCTGCACCTCCGTGACAAAGGGGGTAAAATCATCCCCTGCTCGGTCAATGCCCGCCTGCTGCCAGAAGAAGATGAACGGCCGAGAATAATCTGCGGAACCTTACGTGACATCAGTGAACGAAAATTGGCTGAAGCGCACATCGAGCGTCTTGCCTACTACGATGCATTAACCGACTTGCCAAATCGGCGCCTGCTGACCGATCACCTGGAGCGCGACCTTGCCCGAGCGCGACGCCATAAACATTTTGGCGCGATGCTCTTCCTTGATCTTGATCGCTTTAAAAACATCAATGATTCTCTTGGCCATCATGTCGGAGACGCACTCCTCCAGGAGGTTGCTCGCCGCTTGGCCAGTGATCTGAGATTGGAAGATACGGTCTCGAGACTGGGTGGCGACGAATTTGTCATGCTTCTCTCGGAGATGGGCGACGAACCGAGCAACGCCGCATCACAAGCTCAGACCAAAGCTGAACAGGTACAACAGAATTTATCAAAGCCCTACAAAATCCTTGGACATGATCTACATATCACCCCAAGCATTGGCGTGGCGATCTTCCCCTCAGACGATGACCCGAACGAAAACAGTAACGACATTTTGCGCCACGCAGATACCGCCATGTACCGTGCAAAAGATGACGGTCGAGATTCAATCCGCTTCTTTTTGCCCAGCATGCAGGCAGCAGCAGATCAACGCCTGGGGATCGAAAAAGATTTGCGTTTCGCCCTCGAACGTCAGGAGATGATGCTTTATTTCCAGCCACAGGTAGATCGAGATGGACGCATCGTTGGAGCTGAGACCTTGTTGCGCTGGAAACAACCGGAAAAAGGCTTTATCTCCCCTGCCGATTTCATCCCCGTAGCCGAAGCGACGGGCCTGATTCTCCCCATCGGACTCTGGGTCCTCAAGATGTCATGTCTGCAGATCAAAGCTTGGACTGATCAGGGGCTATCAATCGGACACCTGGCAGTCAATGTCAGTCCCCGTCAATTCCGGCAACCTGATTTCATCCGACAGATTTATCAGGTTATCGCTGAGACTGGCGCTGATCCGCAACAGTTGGGACTGGAACTGACTGAAGGGATAGTCATCGATAATATCAGTGACACCATCGAAAAGATGCAGGCTCTCAAACGGATGGGGGTTGAACTCTCAATCGACGATTTCGGCACTGGGTATTCTTCATTGGCTTACTTAAAAAAATTACCTCTTGATATCATCAAAATTGATCAGTCCTTCGTGCGAGACATTCAAACTGATGAAAGTGATGCTGCGATCGTTGAGACTATTATTTCTATGGCACACCACCTCGACCTCAAAGTTATCGCAGAAGGAGTTGAAACAGATTTTGAATACGACTTCCTCAATCAAAGAAACTGTGGAGGGTATCAGGGGTATTACTTCAGCCGTCCGGTCCCAGAAAAAGATTTTACCCCCATCCTGAAGGCTAATAAAAAATTACCTATCGTTGAAGGGTGAGCGTTTGGCTCTAATAAATGGTAAAGCGACCCTTTCTCAAGCCTGTTTCACAAAACCTCTGTCCAGTATGTGCATTGCGGGTGGTACAAGATGAAATGGCAGAAAATTTCAGCAGCTGATAAGCCCCTAATAAGGCTGACCAACTCTGGCTTAAATCCATTTAAATCGATCCGTTTCCCTTTTCTCATCATCCTGGCTGCGGCCATTGCATGTACCAGCTTCGCAACATATCAGGTCAATCAACGTAGCTTGGAAGAGAGTCTCCTCTCACAAGTTGAAAATCGTGCCCATATCACCCAAAACATTCTTGAGAATTTTTTGACAAACCGCCTGGACGCTCTCTTGAGCCACAGCCGAAATCTGACAAGTCATTATATGGTTCGTCACGAGTTACAACTCCTGAAGACAGACCTAAACCTCACAGACACCCGAAATAAGTGGCAAAAGCTCCTGCAATATAGCGACTTTGACTTCGAGCATGAAAATATCTATCTCTTCGATAATCATGGGCAGTTGATCTTTAACCGCAGCAACACATCGTTTTTCAATTCAACAGATCCAAAGATTGGTGCAGCCCTCAAGGGGGAAGAATTTAAGGACGTTGTACAAGAAGGGGGCCGTTGGTTACTTCGAGCCGGAGTCCCCATTCTGAATAAAAATATTGCGCAAGGCGCACTAATTCTGACGATTGATCTCAATTATCTTCTTGAAGAGTTCTCCACAAGAAACCTGACAAACCTGATCCTCGCAGACAACAATGGGATTCAGGCTCAGGGGAAGACCAATAAAACAAAGATTGAGGTCGATCCAAGAACGATAGAACAGGTTCTTGCTGGCGGCACTATGCAGACTGATATAAATAGTCCAAAAAAGAAACTATCGCACTACATGTTGATTCAGATTGACAGCCATATTTTTGTGATGGTTACTGAAATCAATCTCGAGCCCATCATGCTTGTCCTGCAACAAAAAAAACAGGAGGTTATACGAGCAACCTTACTCATTCTGGCGATAATTATCCCCTTGAGTGCATGGCTTGTCCGTCTGCTTCTTAGCCCGCTCATCAGGTTGCGCCAGCGTGTTGCCAGCGTAACACAAAGGCTCGGTGGTCAATCTCTTGATGAGGCTCAAGGACACGCAATCAATCGGTTGATCGACACTTTCGACAGTATGGCGTCAGCCCTTGAAATCCATGAAGAAGCACGGCAGACAGCAGAAGCTCTGCTCCAACAGGAGCATGCCAATCTGGAAATGAAAGTCAAAGACCGAACTCAGAAGTTCGAGCAGTCCAACAAACTTCTGCAACGCGAAATATCCCAACGCGCCAGCGCACAACAAAAAGCCGAAGAACTGCAAAAAATGATGGCCAGCTTGATTGATGCCATGCCCTCGCTCCTGATAGGAATTGACCATAACGCTAGAATCAAGCAATGGAACCTTGAAGCACAAAAAATCTGCGGGCTCACTTTTGAGCAAGTCAATGGATGCCCATTTATTGAAGTACTCCCTTGGCTTGAGAAGATTGAAGAAGAGATCGTCCAGACTCTGCACAAAGGAACAAGAAACAAGATCTCTCGTTTTCATTGGTCGTCAAACAACGGTGACAAATTGGTTGACATTGTCATCAATCCACTCTCTTCAGAACAATATATGGGCGCGGTAATCCGCATAGATGATGTCACCGAAAAAGTCAGACTTGACGAATTAATAATGCAAACCGAAAAAATGATGTCGGTTGGAGGTCTGGCCGCAGGGATGGCCCATGAAATCAATAATCCCCTGGCTAGCATCATCCAAAATACACAAGTCATCACTCAACGGCTCTCGCCTGATCTTGCAAAAAACCGTATTTGTGCTGAGACTCTTGGCATCAACATGGAGATTTTGGCCAAATACCTGAGTGAGCGTCAGATCTCAAGAATGCTAGCTTCAATCCTTGAATCAGGACAACGTGTTGGCGAAATCGTCAGCAATATGTCAAGTTTTTCCAGGGAGAATGAGCTGATTCGGTCAGAGAAGAGAATCTCTGAACTCCTTGATGTTGCGGAACTCCTCGATCTCACGATGGATTTGACGACTAAAGATTATGATTTAAAGAAAAAACACAATATTCGTGAGATTAAGCTCAATCGCAACTACGCTGACAAACTTCCCAAAATCTGGTGTGTCCCAGAACAACTTAAGCAGGTATTTTTTAATCTGATTCAAAACGCAGCTCAAGCGATGTCTTCCTGGGTTGAAATGAAAGTTCCACCACAGATTGATTTAACGATTCAACAAATAGAGCAGATGCTCTCGATTGAGATTTCAGATAACGGCCCTGGCATCGACCTTCAAAATCAAAAAAGGATATTTGAACCTTTCTTTACGACCAAGGATGTCGGACTAGGTACCGGCCTTGGTTTATCAGTCTCCTACTTCATCATCACAGAGAATCATCAAGGTCAACTCAGTGTTAGCAGCAGACCAGGCCAAGGGTCCTGTTTCAAGATTCTGCTTCCAATTCAAAAGCCCATTAAATCCTCTTGAATCAAAAAATGCACCTTTCCAGAAATATTTATTTGCTATAGAACCACGCACAGGAACTTCATCTCTGCTGAGGCCAAGGAAATTCAAACAAACTGAAAATATCCAGAACATAACTAGATTCTTGACACAACTATTGACAGCCTGACTCGAATCGTTCATCTTTTGCCACAAACTGGGCTTGGTGTTGGCAGTTAAACAGATATATATTTAAAAGAGAAAAGATCTCTAATTATTCGTTCAGGAAATATTTTCTCCAGACAACGCTCCATTCCTGATAATTTCAAATTCAATTCACCAATTATTTTCGACCGGGAGAGCATCAAATGAGTCAAAACACTTCTGTTATCATGCAAACAACTATGGGCGAAATCACTATTGAGCTTGATGGTGAGAACTCCCCGATCAGCAGCGAAAACTTCTTAACCTATATCAAAGATGGTTTTTTTGAAGGGACCATCTGTCATCGTGTTATTCCAGGCTTTATGGTTCAAGGTGGCGGATTCACCGTCGACATGAAACAAAAAAAGACCCGAGAGCAGATTAAAAATGAAGCCTCTAATGGGCTCAAAAACTCGCGCGGGACACTGGCAATGGCGCGCACCCAAGTTGTAGACAGCGCAACCAGCCAGTTTTTTATTAACCTGGTCGACAATGAGTTTCTTGATCACAAAGGTCAATCGGCAAATGCTTACGGCTATGCTGTTTTTGGCAAAGTCACTGCCGGAATGGATATCGTTGATGCCATTGCGAAAGTCCCGACAAGCAACAATGGCCCACATCAAGATGTTCCAAAAGAACCGGTCGTGATTGAAAAAGTCACTGTTTGTAACTGAAAAGCATTTCATAATTGTGCAATATCTGGCCACCTTCTCATGGAGGTGGCCTTCTTTAACTGGATAAATTATGGGGGTTTTAACTCTTTTAGGGATTGCTGTTGCGCTTGCCATGGATGCTTTCGCGGTTGCTCTTGCTGCGGGGCTAACCTTACCCAGACTTACTGGACGGCACCTGTTTCGTTTTGGTTTTCATTTTGGCCTATTCCAGGCATTAATGCCGGTAATCGGCTGGTCCGCGGGCCGTGGGTTAAGAGTTACCATAGAGGAATATGATCATTGGATAGCTTTTGCGTTACTTGCAACAATCGGTTTACGCATGTGCTACGGCGCACTCGCCCAGAACGAGGAAAAAGCAGAGACGAAAGATCCAACCCGCGGATGGTCCCTGATCATACTCTCAGTTGCAACCAGTATCGATGCTCTAGCTATCGGACTGACTCTGGCAATGCTCGGCACGGACATATTCATACCTGCTCTGGTCATCGGTATTGTCTGCGCAGCACTTACCCTTGTGGGTATGTATCTCGGGCGTAAAATCGGCAGTCATTGGGGACCAAAGGTCGAATTTTGCGGAGGTCTTATCCTCCTTGGAATTGGGGTCAAAATTCTCATAGAACACACACTTGCAAACGGATAAGCTGATGATGAAAGTCAACTCTAACCGACGACTCCCCGCAGAATGGGAAGAACAAGATGCAGTGTTGCTGGCCTGGCCTCACGAACTGACCGATTGGTCCACTCAATTGGATGAAACACAACACACCTTTTGTGAAATTATTCGTACTATAAACCGTTTCGAACCTGTCCTCCTGGTTGTGCCGAATAGAGACAGTGCTCGGCGACAACTTGAATCTGCCAATATGAATCTGAAGAAGATTCACCTTTATGAACTCCCCTGCAATGATACCTGGTCCCGTGATTTTGGACCGATGACGGTACAGACTGAGACTGGTCTGCTCCTGCTTAACTTCACATTTAATGGCTGGGGAAACAAATTCAATGCTGAGCTTGACAATATGCTCACAACTCGCTTGATTGCTGCCGGAGCATTTGGTAAGACAAAATCCATTTCGATTGAACTTGTTCTTGAGGGGGGGAGCATTGAGTCTGATGGCGGGGGAACCCTCCTCACCACCTGCGACTGTCTTCTTGAAAAAAAACGCAACCCGCAATATTCGCGTCTACAACTTAATGACGCACTCAAACAGCTCTTCGGTGCTGAACAAATTCTCTGGGTGGACAATGGATCACTGGAGGGAGATGATACCGACAGTCATATCGATACTCTCGCTCGCTTCGCCCCGAATGGTACAATAGTCTTTCAAGGCTGCAACGACAAAACTGATGAGCATTATAAAGAGCTACAAGCCATGGAGAAACAGCTTAGTCGCTTTACAAATATTAGTGGGGAGAATTATCGTCTGCTCGAACTTCCTTGGCCAGAGGCCTGCTACGACTCTGATGGGAACAGGCTGCCCGCAACCTACGCAAACTTTCTCATCATCAATGGTGCTGTCCTTGTTCCGACTTATAATGACTCAGCTGACCAAGTCGCACTTAAGGTCGTCGCACAAGCATTTCCACAGCGAGAAATCATCCCGATCAATTGTCGCACCCTAATTGAACAACATGGTTCTTTGCACTGTGTGACCATGCAGTTGCCGAAAGGAGTCTTGCCATGAGTCTGAAGACAGCGCTGATCCAACAGAAACGCTCTGCCAACCCGCTGTTGAATATTAGCGAAACCATCGCTGAGATACGCAAGGCGACGCTCGCAGGGGCGCAACTTGTCCTGCTGCAAGAGTTGCACAACAGCCTCTATTTTTGTCAGGTTGAAGCGACAGACTGTTTCGATCTCGCAGAAACAATCCCTGGCCCCTCAACCGAGCGTTATTCAGCTCTTGCCGCTGAACTTGGTATCGTTCTGGTCCTGTCACTGTTTGAAAAGCGGAGCAGCGGACTATATCACAACACGGCTTTAGTCATTGAAAATGATGGCCAGATTATCGGGCGCTATCGCAAGATGCATATTCCCGATGATCCCGGATTCTATGAAAAGTTCTACTTTACTGAAGGGGATCTTGGCTTTGAACCAATCCAAACCTCACTGGGGAAACTTGGTGTGCTTGTTTGCTGGGATCAGTGGTTTCCAGAAGCCGCGCGTCTTATGGCCTTAGCCGGGGCAGAGATACTGATCTACCCAACCGCTATTGGTTGGGATCCGACAGATTCTCCTGAGGAAAAGAATCGCCAACTTGAGGCTTGGATCACAGTGCAGCGTGGACATGCAATCGCAAACGGACTACCACTACTTGCCATTAACCGCTGCGGCGTTGAATCCTCGACCGATAATCGCACTCAGATAGAGTTCTGGGGGAACAGCTTTGCCTGCGGGCCCCAGGGGGAATTTCTGATACAAGCTGGGGTGGAAGAGAGAACCTTATTCGTCGATATCGATCTTAAAAGAAGTGAACAAATCAGGAGAATCTGGCCTTTTTTGCGTGATAGACGCATCGATGCTTATGCGGATCTGCTCAAACGTTTTCGCGATTAACATAAAAAAGAGACGCCTCACCAAGGAGGGAAGCGCCTCTTTTAGGAGAACCGGTCATATCGAGAGCTTAAAGCCCAGCACGACTCCGTAAAGAATCGATCCGATCCTTCTTTTCCCAGTAGAAATCAGGAAGCTCGCGGCCGAAATGGCCATAAGCTGCAGTCTGTTGGTAAATGGGGCGCAGCAGATCAAGTTGTTTAACGATACCAGCAGGGCGCATATCAAACTCATCACGCACAATTTGTGCAATGCGATTTGATGCAATCACACCAGTACCAAAAGTATTGATCATGACAGAAACAGGCTCGGCAACACCAATAGCATAAGCAAGTTGCACCTCGCATTTGGTTGCGAGGCCAGCAGCAACGATATTTTTGGCAATATAGCGAGCCATGTAAGACGCACTACGGTCAACCTTGGATGGGTCCTTGCCACTAAATGCTCCGCCACCATGAGATCCCTGTCCGCCATAGGTGTCAACGATAATCTTGCGCCCGGTGAGGCCACAATCACCCATTGGTCCACCGACCACAAAACGTCCGGTCGGATTGATCAGGTAGCGTGTGTTGTCGTTAATCAGGTGGGCTGGCAGGGTCGGTCTGACAACCTCTTCAATAATAGCGTCTTTCAAATCCTCGTAACTGACGTCCGGGGTATGTTGCGACGAGATGACGACGGTATCGATGTGAACTGGCTTGTCATCAACATACTGGATAGAGACCTGAGATTTACAATCTGGACGCAGAAAATTAAGTTGCCCGCCTTTTCTAACATCAGCCAGTCTCTTAGTCAGTTTGTGTGCCAGAATAATCGGCATCGGCATTAATTCTGGAGTTTCGTCACAAGCAAAACCGAACATCAGCCCCTGGTCACCAGCACCCTGGTCCTTAAAGAGCCCCTCCCCTTCAGAGACCCCCTGTGAGATATCGGGGGATTGTTGATCGATCGAAGTCAAAACGGCACAGGTTTCGTAATCGAAACCCATGGCCGAATCATTGTATCCAATTTCTTTGATAGTCTGCCGAACGATCGAAGGAAAATCAGCATAGGCTGTCGTCGTAATCTCACCGGCAATCACAGCCATTCCGGTGGTGACGAGAGTTTCACACGCAACGCGAGCATTTTTATCCTGAGTCAGAATCGCATCAAGGATTGCATCTGAGATTTGGTCAGCAACTTTGTCAGGATGCCCTTCACCAACAGATTCTGAGGTGAAAAGAAAATCAGTCATAGACATAACGAGAGTATCTCCTATTAAGATAATTTTTGAGTTAGAAACAATCGATAATATTAAACAAAGAAAGCTCCTGGAGTCAACAACCCACCCCTCATTGCAATTCTAAATCTCGTTCAAATAACGAATTCACTAAAAAGATCAGGCAAGCGTCGGCGCATAACGCGATCAAGGTGTACTGAAATTTCCTTACCCGTCGACAATTGTAACAGGGCATCGAGCATTTCTTTGCCTTCGGCGCGTGACAGGTTTCGCAACACCCTTTTGACCCTGGGGATACAAGCGTGATTCATCGAAAGTTCATCAAGTCCAAGGCCGAGCAAAACAGGGACATACATTGGTTCAGCAGCCATCTCTCCACACATGCTGACCTCAATCCCAGCCGCGTGAGCCGCGTCACAGACTTGTTTCAAGGCTCTTAAAATCGCGGGATGCAAGGGTTCATATAGGTATGAAACATGTTCATTGCTGCGATCAACGGCCAAGCAATACTGGATAAGATCGTTGGTCCCGATCGAGAAGAAATCGACCTCTTTAGCCAGCAAGGGAGCAATCATAACCGCGGCCGGAGTCTCGATCATAATCCCTATTTTTACCTTAGGATCGAACGGAACACCTTCCTGCTCAAGATCAGTCTTAACCGCGCGCAGAATGCGCTTGCAGGCCCTTATTTCAGCAACGCCACTAATCATCGGAAACATAATACGGACATGACCAACTGCTGATGCGCGCAAAATAGCACGCAACTGCACTTTAAAAAGATCGACTTCGCGTAACGAAAAACGGATTGCTCTAAGCCCCATCGCCGGGTTGTCCTCATGCTCAAGGCTCATATCCGGGATAAACTTATCCCCACCAGCATCAAGGGTACGTATTGTTACCGGGTGGGGGGAAATTCTTTCTACTATTGCACGATAGGCAGCGAATTGTTCATTTTCACCGGGAGGCTGGCTGCAATTCATATAGAGAAATTCTGTACGATAGAGCCCAATACCAACCGCCCCATCTTCCAAAGCTGCGGGAATTTCGGAAACAATTTCCAGATTCGCACGTAAAGCAACTTCATAATGGTCAGACGTTTCTGCCGCAAGGTCACGATACCGGGTAAGCTCTTTCTCCAAATATTCAAAAGCCAACTTGCGCTTTAAATATTCCCTAAAAGTCTCTTCACCTGGGTTTAGAATCACAACACCTGTCGTACCATCAATAATAGCCGACATGTTGTTATCAACGACTGCGGTAGCGGACTCAAGTCCGACAACGGCCGGAATCCCCAAAGAGCGGGCCAGAATAGCCGTATGAGAGGTCTTACCTCCCCGGTCTGTCAGGAAGCCTACAACCTTGCTCCTGTCTAGCTGCATCGTATCGGCCGGAGAAAGGTCATGCGCTGCAATCAGAGATTTCTCTTTGACCTGTTCAAGCGTCGTATCATTAACCCCAACCAAAATCCTCAGCAGGCGTTGTCCGACAGCATCAAGATCAGAGCTACGCTCGCGCAGATAATCATCTTCGATATTTTCAAACATCAACCGCAGTTGCTTGAGCGTCTGGCTAAGGGCACGCTCTGCATTTACTTTCTGACGTATCAAAACTTCGGTATTATTAACCAACAACTCATCTTCAAGAATCAGCAGATGAGTATCCAGGATATATATATGTTCGAGCAGATGAGGCTGGCGGGCTACATTCTGCTTAACTTCAAGCAGTTGAACCGCTGCAGCAGATAAGGCTGTCCGAAAGCGCAGGATCTCTGCTTCGACTTCACCATCTTCAAGCTCCCATTCAGCAACATGGTGCAGACGATTCAGCAAGCAAATCCGCCCAATACCGATACCCGGTGAGACACCAAGGCCAACCAAATAAGTATCTTGCTGAACTTCAGTCTTCCCCAAAACCGTCCTCTATCAAGTTCGTCAAAGCAGCCATAGCCTCTGATTCATCGCTTCCAGTGACGGTCAACGCGATCTCAGTCCCCTTTGGAGCTGCGAGCAACAGAATCCCCATAATGCTCTTACCGTTGACCTCGATATCGTCCTTCTCAACCAACACCTCACTCGTAAATCGGTTAGCGGTCTGGACCAGTTGGGCTGCAGCACGGGCATGAAGTCCGAGCCGGTTTATAATCGTAAAACTTTTTTGCAAGGATAAACCCCTTATCTCAAGGCAGCCATACCGCAACATCGGCGGAAAAGAGGCTGCAGATCAAAATCAATCCGGTCGACAATAGAACGAGCATGAGCGTCGATATCCCACGCCTGGCCAGATAACCACAAAGTAAAACTGCAGGAACAGTCAGAAAACCGAGCCATAATGGGCTTTGCTTAGTATCAAGCAGCTGAAAAACCATAAAAGCAGCAACACCACCAAGCAAAACGACTGCTGTTTCCTTGGTCCTGATTGCCAAATCAGGCAGTCGGCGACGCTGTAAAAACTCAACAGATTGAAGTCCAAGTTCATAACCACTTAAAAAGCCAGCAATGCGAAACCAAAAGGGTAACGCATTGAATAATAGTAAAAAAACAATTGGGGCAATGACCAGTCCTTTTGCCGCAAGAAGCAAGGCTATTCCGGCAGCGAGAGGACGTAATCCACCCCAAAAAAGGGCATCGCCTACAGCTGCATAGGGAGCAGCGACCATCTCTTTGAACTCAGCGATACCAATTTCGGGTTCTTTACCTGCGGCTCTTTCAAGCTCCATCCGAATGACAGCCCCAGCAACAGTAGGGGCAAGGTAAGGATGAGTATTAAAATATCCAACATGCTCGCGGGCGATACGCCGCATCTCATCTTTACTGTAGAGAACACGCAAAACAGGAGCCAAAGCATAAAACCAACCGCCCCCTTGCAACCGCTCAAAATTCCAACTCCCCTGCAATAGTAGAAGGCGCAACCAAACATGCAAAAGTTTCAATTTCCCAAGCTCCGGCATCAGACCAACCACATCAATAAAAAGGCCATGCCGAATGAGGCCCCGAACAGAGTCAACGAACGACTGACATTAATTGTCCCCAAAATAACAGCGATACCAACAAGAGGCAGGGCAATTTTAAGCCATTCTGAGGTCTCTGTAATTGAAGGGAGTAATAACGGAGCCAGGATTGGAATCATAAGTAGACCGCCGCAAATAATCACAAAATAAGTGCCGAGAGCAGCCAAGGCAAAACAACAGAGCCCCATACGATGAGCTTTTTCCATGGCATAAAACTGACCTGACTCCAGCAAAAGATCACTTTGAGAGACCTTCCGCCCGTTATATTGACGCGCAAAACGATCAAAAAACTGACCAAACTTTCCGAGCGGGATCGCAATCAACAAACAGAGGAGATGGTACTCCAACCCGGTCTGGCCCAATACCTTACCGAGACTAATCGCCAGTACGGTGCCTGCAATCGAAACCTGGGTGTCATCTGGAGGGATAGCCGCTCCGACCGGCAGGCGCGCCTGCCAAAGGAGCTCAACCATCAGACCAATTTCCAAACCGACAGAGACATCACCCAGCAACCAGGCAACGAGTGGAGCAGCCACAATTGGCCTGGAAATCATGATCTGCAGCGCAGCGATCCTGTCCAAACCACAGATAAGAGCAACCCCGGCACCTATAGCAAGTTCAGTGTAGATCAATTCTCAGCCTTTTTGCCGGGGATCAAGCGTCGCCAATTTCTGGAGGTATCTGCGGGGATACAACGAGCCGAGATATCGACTCCGGCTCCATCAATGAGTTCAAGGTTCGCGACATCCTCAGGGTCGAGAAAAACCGTACAACTAAACTGAGTCTTGCCTGCACCAGCGTGGAGGTTTCCAAGGTTTAAACGGTCAAACTTGAGACCAATGTTCAAAGCGGCAAGGCTATCTGCTGTCGTGGCAAACAATAATAGGACACGAAGGTCATCGAGTTCACCACTACCAAACAGGGCAGTAATTTCAGGAATGCTACCGATCTCAACGCGAATGCGACTTGGTACAGAAGCCTCCATCATCATTCTCTTAAGCGGTGAGGCTGAGATTGCCTCATTAGCCACCACCAGGCAGTTAGCGTGGATATAAGGGAGCCAAGTTTCAAGGACTTGACCATGTATGAGTCGATTATCAATTCGAGCGAGAACAATACTCATCCAAACTCCGGCTATTCACTTCTAGCTTTTAAGTAAATCTAAGGGGCGTAAAATTGCTTGTTTTCCATACTCGTGCAAAAAGACAGCGAGCCCGACAAGATCCTGATGTGACCTTGCACTAGCAGCTTTGATCAACATCGGTAAGTTCATGCCTGTCAGAATATCCACACTTGCACTGGTGAGAAAATCAGCGGCAATATTGGTCGGGGTACCACCAAACATGTCGGTCAGAATCAAGACTCCATCTTCATCGGCACCGACCTCTGCAATCGCCTGCGAAAGAGACGCAGTCGCCTCTTCAACAGAACAAGTTCTATCAATACTAATCGCGTAACAGCGCGGGATCTGGCCAATAATCATTTCGGCAGTGCGTAGACATTCTACAGCCATCTGCCCGTGGGATATGACAACTATACCTATCATTTCATTCCATCAATTAGCAGGACAACGTTTTCGAGTCGACCAACATTCAAGCACTCATGTTATTTGTTAATATCACGGTGCTGCACTTGAACGCGCATCGAGCCACCACGCAATCGACGAGCAAACTCCTCAACAAGTGAAACACTACGATGTCGTCCTCCAGTACAGCCAATCGCCAAAGTCAAATAGCTCTTACCTTCATCATGATAACATGGCAACAGGAATTCAAGCATCCTGTCCAGATGCCCGATAAAGGTCTGACAAGCATCCTGCTCGAGTACATATTTCTGTAAAACAGGATCCAGCCCAGTGAGCTGCTTTAATTCACTTATATAGTAAGGGTTTGGCAAAAACCTTACATCAAAAACAAGGTCAGCAGCAGGAGGTAGTCCGTAGCGATACCCAAATGATTCAATTTGCAACACCAGCGACGGAGACTCACTGTCCCCTAATGTTTCGAGGAGTAACTCTTTTAATTGATGAGGACTGAGCCCGCTACTGTTGATGACACGGGTTGCACTAGCTCGAACGATTTGCAACAATTCTCGCTCTTTGTCAATCGCAGAGCTCAAATTCTCGGCATCATCCAGCGGATGTCTTCTGCGCGTCTCTGAGTAACGGCGCAACAGAACCTCATCTGAGGCTTCAAAGAAAAGGACTCTAAGGGGTTGGCCTAAATTTGCGACCTGCATAAGGATTGTTTCGTACTGGGCAAGAAAGTCACGGTTCCTAACATCGATAACCACGGCGAGGTCACGACCAGCATCCAGAGTCCGATCTGTTAGCTCCAAGCATTGAGGAAGTAGCGTCAAAGGGAGGTTGTCAATAACAAAAAAACCCCGATCTTCTAAGACACGAGCCGCAGTACTTTTGCCTGAGCCTGAGAGCCCGGTTAAGATATAAACAGGCTTAATCATTCAAGGTTATCTCCGATGATGGTATGGGCATGCAAGCGGGCCGCTTCTGCCATCCTGGTTTCGAGCAAATGCTGAAACTCTTGTGCGCTGTGATACCCCATCTCCTTCAATAATTGATTTCGCGCTGCAACTTCAACAATTGTACTGGTATTGCGCCCCTGCCTTACCGGAATACGCATCATCGGAATCTCGACCCCATGAATAAGATAGCTATCCTCTTCCAAGCCAAGCCGATCATATTCTCTACCCTGTTCCCATTCGACAAGTTGAAGTACAAGATCTATCTTCTTGCGCTCACGAATCGCAGCTACTCCAAACAGATGTTTAATATTAATAATGCCGAGTCCACGAATCTCCATGTGATAGTGCAGCAGATCCATCCCTTCACCAAAAATAACCGACGGCAACTTCAGGCGGACTTTTATCACGTCATCAGCAACCAGGCGATAACCCCGCAGGACCAAATCAAGTGCACATTCGCTCTTTCCGACTCCGCTCTTCCCCTGCAAAAGAACACCAACACCAAGGACATCGATTAATACTCCGTGCAGAGTCGATGTAGGCAACAGGCGCTCTTCAAGAAATTTGGTGATTAGCGAAATAAAATCAGAACTTAAACGACTGGTTCGAAGAAGGGGCGTTTGATGTTTGTCTGCCGCTGTGAGCAGATAATCTGGAACTTCAAGATTTTTTGTTACGACTAGGCAAGCCAATTGGAGATCACAGAGATCATTGGCGGCTTTAAGGGCTTTTTCTTCGGGCAGATGAGCCAGATAGCTTAATTCGGTTGAGCCCAGAACCTGGATTCGATCAGGGTGCAAATTTGCATTATACCCAGCAAGAGCAAGGCCTGGTTTCTGGATACGTGGCACCGAAATCGACCGGGAAAGACCCGCAGCACCAGCCAACAGTTGAAGGCCAAGCCCGGCTTCTTTCTCTTCGAGAATTTCCTGGATGGTCAGTTCCATCATGACTACAGAAAGCCTTTTTTGTACGGTTAAATAAGGGCCATTAACGGTGCCTGTGAATTAGTCTTCCCGCTCACAGATGAGTTTATAGATCTGTTCGGAATCGGTCGCATCTAACATCTGCTGACGAACTTCGACATCTTTCAACAGTTTCGAAATTCGCGCTAAAGCTTTCAGATGGACACCAACTGACTCTTCTGGGGCAAGCAGTAAGAAAAAGAGATGTGCGGGCTGCCCATCCATAGATTCAAAATCGACACCGGATGCACTACGACCAAAAGCCAACATCAACTCAGGCATTCCTTTGAGCTTGCCATGGGGTATTGCTACACCATCACCGATACCAGTACTCCCAAGGCGTTCGCGTTCGTGCAACACCTGTAACACTTCATCCCGCCGCAGCGAAGGTGCAACAGCAAGAAGGGCGTCGGTTAGTTCAGACAAAGCAGCGTCCTTGCCGGTCGCCTTCAGATTTGCAACTATCGCCTGCGGATTTAAAAGCTCACTGATTTTCATTGGTTCTTTCATTTCTTATACTGATAGAAAAAGGCGACACCCACTCAACTACTGACGGGTGTCGCCCGGATATGTGAATTAACTTCCCTGCGGAACAATCAAGCCATAGTTGCCGTCGGAACGCCTATAAACAACATTCATCTCTTCTGAACGATCATCGGTAAAAACAAGAAAGCCTTTATCGAGAAGATCCATCTGCATAACCGCTTCTTCGACCGACATCGGTTTGACAAAGAAAGAGTGACTTTTGACAATGTCGGGAGCAGATCCTTCATCGACGCTGCTAGCAGTGATGACTGTTTTTTGGACTTGACGGCTACCGGTGGTGCCTGCCTTGTGGTGCTTTAGTTTTTCTTTATATTTTTTTAGTTGACGCTCAATCTTATCGACCATCAGGTCTATCGCAGCATACATATCACCCGTCTCTTCCGCACTCTTCATGGTTAGCCCTTTGGCCACCATAGTCACTTCGGCACGGTGATGAATCTTTTTTTGGACCGACAGCACGACCTGGGCATCAATTGGCTCACCAACGTATTTCTTGACACGCGCAAGTTTCTCTTCAACATAAGTACGAACAGCTTCACTGCTTTCCATGTGACGGAAGTTTACGGCAATTTGCATAGATTGATGTCTCCTTCATGGCAAGACCCTTAAGGGGCCGGTTTCTTTAGATTATACCTCGAACTCAACAGGTTTCATGGATGAGATATAAAGTTAGAACAATCTCTTGCGTTCAGTGGAAGAACCAATCCCAAGCATTTCGCGATACTTGGTAACAGTTCGTCGCGCAATATGGATGTCATTTTCCTTAAGCAATTGTACAATTTTTTGATCTGACAGTGGTTTTTTAGGATCTTCCTTGGAAACTATATCTTTTATCCGGATTTTAACGCTCTCAGAAGCGACAGAATCACCATCAGTTGTAGAAATTCCACTATTAAAGAAATACTTCAGTTCAAACAGCCCTTGAGGAGTCTGCACGTATTTATTAGTTGTCACCCGACTAACTGTTGATTCATGCATCTCAATATCTTCAGCTACATCTCGTAAAACCAGTGGCTTAAGATGTTCAATGCCATAATCGAAAAATTGACGTTGATATTTAACGATACTCTTGGTGACTTTGTAGATTGTGCGTTGGCGCTGATGAATACTTTTAATCAGCCAGACGGCACTACGCATCTTATCCTGAATATACTCACCGGCTTTTTTATCTACCGAATCGCTATTGGTAAGCGCACTTCGATAAAAAGAGTTGATCCGCAAGTTCGGCAATCCTTCATCATTAAGGGTAACGACATAATCCTCGCCAACCTTGTGGACAAAGATATCAGGAGAGATATATTGGACATCTTCCTGATTAAAAGCACGCCCCGGACGCGGGTCAAGTTCTGAAACAATTTTGGCAGCAGCCAACACATCATCTAGTGGAATCTTCAGTGCACGAGCAATGACCGGGTACTTTCGACCCTCAATATCATCGATATGGTCACGTAGGATTATCGCCGAGAGAGAATCCTCTTGCCCTAATCGCTCGAGTTGCAACAACAGACATTCCTGAAGGTTACGTCCCGCAACTCCAGGAGGGTCAAACTGCTGAACACGCTTCAGAGCTTTTTCAACGAATTCTTCGTCTAAAGCGGTAGCCATGCAGATATCTTCGAGACTGGCATGTAGATAACCAGCATCATCGATATTGCCAATAATTTCGGAAGCGGCTTTGTATTCGGAGTCGGGGACAATCGAAAGATTAAGTTGCCACATCAAATGATCAAGAAGGGTACTTTTTTTGGTTAACAGGCTTTCAAAAGAGGGCCGGTCTTCGTTGTCTTCATAGACATCGCTGGTTGTTGTACTGCTGAGGCTATACCCTTCGAGATATGTCTGCCAGTCAATATCGTCAACAGCCTCTGACTCAGTCTTGACTTCTTCGGAGTTCTCGCCTTCTTCGGGTTTTTCTTCAACCTGAGCTTCGGGCACGACATGTTCTTCACTCTCTTCGAGCATCGGGTTGTCAGCCAACTCCTCAGTAACAACATCGAGTAATTCCATACGCGACAACTGCAGCAGTTTGATCGCTTGCTGCAACTGCGGGGTCATTACTAGTTGCTGACTAAGTTTAACTTGTAACCGTAGATCTAAAGCCATAAAGACGTATTATCCGATTCTGCCCACAGGCACTTTATCTGAGCTAACCCCTCGCGTTTGAGTCTATCATTCTCTGCGGGAAAAGTCTGTGCCAATTCATGTTCCTCAACAAATTCTTTTCCTGTCAGGAAAGGAATTCCGAGAGAGAGTGCACCTAAAGTTTAAATTTATCGCCTAAATATATTGCTCGAGCTTTTTTACTGGCGGAGATCTGTTCCGGAGTCCCGAATTCCAGCACTTCCCCTTGATTCAGAATATATGCACGGTCGCAGACACCCAGAGTTTCGCGCACATTATGGTCTGAGATTAATATCCCGATCCCCCTATCTTTAAGCTGACCGATGACACCCTGGATATCATTCACTGCCAGCGGATCAATCCCGGCAAATGGTTCATCCAGGAGTAGAAACGAGGGTTCAAGGACCAGAGATCTGGCAATTTCTACTCGCCTCCGTTCTCCACCGGAAAGAGCATAGCCTTTTGAGTCACGGATATGTCCAATCCGAAAATCTTCGAGCAATTCTTCGAGCCGCTCCTGCTGCTTTGCAGTACTCATATCCAGCGTTTCAAGGATCGCCAACAGGTTCTCAGCAACTGTCATCTTGCGAAACACCGAGGCTTCTTGAGGTAAATAGGAGATACCCATGCGTGCACGCTGGTACATAGGCATTTCGGTCAAATCTGTCGAGTCCAAGAATACCCGTCCGGCATCAGGACTGGCAAGGCCAACAACCATGTAAAAGCTTGTCGTTTTCCCCGCACCGTTAGGTCCAAGCAGCCCAATGACTTGCCCAGAACTGACTTCAATATCGACACCGCCAACAACCTTACGGCCAGCATAACTTTTTTCAAGCCCTCTCGCTTGTAGAGTCTTCACGGCTTTTCCTGTGCTGGTAAAAATACAGCCTTAACCCGACCATCCTTGCCGCTCTTAACCAGCGAACGGTTCTCTCGAATAAAGAGTACAATTTCGGCACCGGAGACCAGATTTCCACCTTGGTGGACTTCTGCATCACCAATCAGAGTCATCTGCTCTGTCGATTGTAAATAAATAAGTTTCTGGGCCGTAGCCAATCGCTCACCATCAACGACACGAACACTGCCCTCAGCCTCAAGCCGGTCAATTTTCCGCTTGGCGTCGCTCTCGACGAAAAAGAGGTTCACCAGATCAGCATAGATAGTCATATCGCCACGCTTGGCAACCACCTTGCCGCTAAAACTGACCCGACCGCTCTGCTGGTCAGCCTCCATCTGCTGTGAGGTGACTTCAATCGGGCCGTCTGGAGCCGCCAAAGGTTGCTCCTTAGCAGCGAATACCGGAGTCGTCATCAACAACAAAAACAACAACCAGCTGCAAGGGTTCACTTCGCTACTCCTTTTGATTGGCGCTCTTCAAAGAGCGCGTAGACGTTCTCTCGGATCTTAAGAGTTCCCTGCATTAAATCGAGAGCCATCCCCTTGCCGGTAATTTTAAGCTGAGGACTTTGCATACTCACCAGATCATCAGTGGTCGCCATCCGGCTGGCATAATTATATCGCAAAGTATCTGACCGATACTGCTCGCCGGATGCCGTTACTATTTGAACATCCCCCCGCAAGTCGATCAGCTTCTGCCGTTGATACATGACGCCACCAACAGCCGTTAATGTCAGGTCACCAAATATCCCAGCATTAAAAAAAGTTAGTTCGACTCCGGTCAACGCCAGCTCTTCGTCCTTGCGCTGATAAGCAGCACGGTCGGCATCAAGAACCCAACTTTCTATTCCGTCTTCGTTCTGACTGTAGTGAACTCGATCCAGGCCTAGATCGACGTTTTCTGGAAGTTTCTCGATAAGCTCAGGCAACGACTGATCGTCAAAGCTCTTAAATAAGAGCATCGCCCCAAGGATAATCACCAGAAGCAATATGGCAATCCCAACCAACCGCTGAGCTCGGTGCCGACCTGTTCCTTGAGCAGTCAAAGTTCAGCCCCTACTGCGCGTCGCCAAAGTAACGCGCAGTGACCTGCTCCCAGTGGCCACCAGCTTTAAGCAACAGATCACAGATTTCACGTACTGCACCACAGCCGCCAGCCAGACTGGAGACATAATCGACCCGACGACAAACCTCAGCATCAGCGTCTGCGACCGTTGCAGAAAAACCAACCCGTCGCAAGACTTGCAGGTCAATGAGATCATCCCCAACATAAGCGATCTGCTCTTCGTTCAATCCTGTTTGATTCAAAATTTCACGATAGGGCTCCAGTTTATTCAAAGCCCCCTGATACAAAATCTCAATGCCAAGTTCAGCAGCTCGCCGCACTACAACTTCTGATTTACGACCGGTAATAATGCCGACTTTAATCCCCGCACGCTGTATCATTTTGAGCCCATGCCCATCACGCACGTTGAACATTTTCAGCTCATTCCCCTGGCCATCGTAGACAATCTGACCATTAGTCAGAACCCCATCGACATCGAGCAGAAGTAATTTAATCTTGGCGGCCTTCTGTTGCATCACACCACCCCCGCACGCAAAAGATCATGCAGGTGAAGAACACCAACCGGGACTTGATCAGTCTCATCAGAAAAGACAAAGAGAGAAGTGATTGTGTGGGTTTCCATAATCTGTAGAGCTTTGGCCGCCAGATTCTTCTGCAAAATCCTTTTCGGGGTTTTAATCATGACCTCTTCGATCGGTTTCTGCAGGCTATCAAGGCCTGTTGCCATAACCCGCCGCAGATCACCATCAGTAAACACCCCAATCAGATCACCAGAATCATTGATGACGCCAGTGACACCAAGTTGCTTGTCGGTGATTTCGAACAATGCTTCACGCAGAAGTGTTCCTGCACCAACCAGAGGAATGGCAGGTCCGGTATGCATCAGGTCTTCAACTCTCAGCAACAGTTTTTTACCGAGCGCCCCACCGGGATGAAATAGTGCAAAATCTTCAGCGCGGAACCCACGCTCCTGAAGCAGAACCACCGCGAGGGCATCCCCCATAGCCAGAGTGGCGGTGGTACTTGCGGTCGGTGCTAAGCCCAAAGGGCAAGCCTCTTCAGCAACACTAATATCGAGAAAGATGTCCGATGCCTGAGCCAGAGCACTCTTAGAGTTCCCCGCCATGCCGATCAACGGTAGACCCATCCGCTTGATCACCGGCAAAATCCGGCAGATCTCTTCGGTCTCACCAGAATTGGAAACAGCCAGAACCAAATCTGATTTGGTCATCATACCCAGATCGCCATGAATCCCTTCAGCAGGATGTAAAAACAACGCCGGGGTACCAGTCGATGCCATAGTTGCGGCGATCTTCTGGCAGATCAGACCCGATTTTCCCATGCCAGTCACAACCAAACGGCCCTGACAGTTGAGGATCGCCTTAACTGCCCTGGTAAAATCCCCATTCAAGCGCGGCATCAATGCCAATACAGCATCAGCTTCGACCTGCAGGACTCGGCGGGCCGTTTCTAGCATATCCATTATTTCACCTGTGACTTGACAAGAGAATCGATGTCCATCATCTGCTGGAGCATCGGTTTAAGATCTGCAAGCGGCAAAGAATTGGGGCCATCGCAGAGAGCATTATCGGGATCTTCGTGAACTTCCCAAAAGAGCGCATCGATACCCGTTGCGACGGCAGCACGCGAAAGAGCACCAACAAACTGGCGCTGTCCGCCAGAAGAGCCACCAGCACCACCGGGGAGTTGTACCGAGTGGGTCGCATCGAAAACAACCGGGTAGCCGGTATCACGCATGATCACCAGTGAACGCATGTCGGTCACCAAGTTGTTATAACCGAAGCTAGCCCCTCGCTCGGTCAACAGAATCTGTTCATTGCCGGTCGAAGCTATTTTACCGATACCATGCTGAATATCCCAAGGTGCCGAGAACTGCCCTTTTTTCAGATTGACCGGTTTGCCGGTCTGACCTACAGCGACCAACAGGTCAGTTTGGCGGCTTAAAAAAGCCGGGATTTGCAGAACGTCCAGCACTTCAGCCGCGGCTTTTACCTGCGAAATATCATGGATATCAGAGATCACCGGCAGATCAAATTGGTCTTTGACCTTTTGCAGAATACGCAACCCTTCATCGATTCCCGGACCACGAAAAGAAGTGACTGAAGTTCGATTGGCCTTGTCAAAACTAGCTTTGAAGACCAGCGGCAGGGTAAGCCCTTCACTGAGGGCCTTCAGCTTTTCCGCCAAGCGCAGACACATGCTTTCGTCTTCGATGGCGCAAGGACCGGCAAAAAGAACTAGCGGCAGATTTCCTCCGCAGCGGACAGACCCGATTTCAACGACAGGCATCTATTTTCCTTGCTGCTTGATACAGGCACCAACAAAAGACTCAAACAAGGGGTGCGGGTCAAGCGGACGACTACGAAATTCTGGATGGAACTGACAGCCGAGGAACCAGGGATGTTCGGTCAACTCTACGATTTCAACAAGATCAGCCTTAGGGAACACTCCTGAAATGACTAACCCCGCTGCCGCGAGCTGCTCACGATACGTATTGTTAAACTCGAAACGATGACGATGACGCTCTTCGATGTCCTGCTGCCCGTAGATGCGGCGTGCCAGAGTCCCTTCCTGCAATTCACATGGATAAGCACCAAGGCGCATGGTGCCACCCTTTTTATCAACCTTCTTCTGGCTCTCCATCAGGTTGATCAGTGGATTCGTTGCGTCCTCATTGAACTCCAGCGAAAAAGCATCATCAATTCCACAAGCGTGACGGGCATACTCAACCACCGCCATCTGCATGCCGAGGCAGATCCCGAAAAACGGGACATTATTCTCACGGGCATACTGAATAGCAGCGATCTTGCCTTCGCTGCCGCGCTCACCAAAACCCCCAGGCACCAAAATACCATCGACCTTGTCAAACACACCGTTGACACCGTGACGTTCAATCGATTCAGCGTCGATGTATTCCAACTCAACCTGACTGTTATTGGCGATGCCACCATGGGTCAGCGCCTCGGCGAGCGATTTGTAGCTCTCGGTCAGACCGATATATTTGCCAACAATGGCTATACGCGTGCTCTTTTGGGGGTCACTGACCCGCTTGGAGATCCGCTTCCAGGCTGCCAGGTCGGGAGCCTTGGTCCAGATATTCAGATAATCAATGATCCGTTCATCCAGCCCCTGCTCGTGCAGCGCCAGCGGCACATCATAGATCGAGGGGACGTCACGCGCGGTGATGACGGCATCTTCAGGGACGTTACAAAAGAGTGCAATCTTTGCTTTCATGTCGTGCGGGATTTCTCGATCACAGCGGCAGAGCAGCAGGTCCGGCTGGATACCGATCTCACGCAACTCCTTGACGCTGTGCTGGGTCGGCTTGGTCTTCAATTCACCAGCGGTCGGAATATAGGGAACCAACGTCAGGTGAATATACAGGACGTTGTCTCGCCCGCGATCAGAGCGAAACTGACGGATCGCTTCCAAAAAAGGGAGAGACTCGATATCACCAACGGTACCACCGACTTCGACGATCGCAATATCAACCCCTTTGGCGTTGGCGAGGATCTTCTCTTTGATCTCGTTAGTGATATGTGGGATAACCTGAACCGTACCACCCAGATAATCGCCGCGCCGTTCCTTGCGAATGACCGAATCGTAGATCTGCCCCGTCGTGAAGTTCGATTTTTTCGACAACAACGCAGAAGTAAAGCGCTCGTAGTGCCCAAGATCGAGATCAGTCTCGGCGCCGTCGTCAGTGACAAAGACCTCACCATGCTGAAAAGGACTCATAGTCCCGGGATCAACGTTGATGTAGGGGTCCATTTTCTGCATCGACACCTTGAGGCCACGCGCCTCCATTAATGCGCCGATCGACGCAGCGGCCAGCCCTTTTCCGAGGGACGACACGACACCACCAGTGACAAAAAGGAACTTCGTCTTCATAGTCTGAATCTGCTCCTTGAGCAATAAATATAAGGTTTAGCCAGAAGCTTTACGAAATCAAAAAAGCAGACCGGCAAGTTCAGCCCGAAAGAGGTGATGTTACACAAAAACGACGGCCGAGGAAAGCCCGATCCTGTTAAAAACCAGAGCTATTTCCTCAACATCTGAGCGAAGGGGAATAAATCCCTGTTCAGGCAGTCTTTTCAAGCCGCATTAAAGCCTCGACCCGTTGCAGGTCCTCTGGCGTATCAACTCCGTGGCACTCAAATTCAGTGGTCGCCACATAAAGGGCGATACCGTTCTCCATTGCGCGCAACTGCTCAAGGGATTCGAGCCTCTCAAGCGGGGTTTGCGAAAGTTGCGGGTACTGCAGCAAAAAATCGCGGCGATAGGCATAAAGGCCAATATGCCGCAGCGCTCCCAGCTCAGAAAGCCTGGTCGCTAATTCCGCAACCGGGATATCACGCGGGTGGGGAATCGGTGCGCGCGAGAAATAGAGCGCCCGGTTATTGCGATCACGGACCAGTTTGACCACATTGGAGCTCAAATAATCCTCAAGCTTGTCGATCCGACTGCACAGAGTGCCCATCTGAATCGCAGGATCAGCCAACAAGGGGCGCACCGCTTCGTCGATCATTTGCGGCGCAATCAAGGGTTCGTCCCCCTGTACATTAACAAACAGCTCACTCTCGACCCCCGCCGCCACCTCAGCCAGCCGATCAGTCCCCGAGGGGTGATCGCCGCGCGTCATCATCACCTCGCCACCAAAGGCCTGCACCGCATCAAATATCCGCTGGTCATCGGTCGCGATAAGCACACGATCAACCGTTTGCGCTTCGCAGGTCCGCCGGTAGACATGTTCGATCATCGATTTACCGAGAATCTCGGCCAGTGGCTTTCCTGGGAAACGGGTTGAGGCGTAACGAGCGGGGATAACGGCGGTAACTTTCATATGAGATTCTCCAATTGAGCAGACACCATGTAGAGGATACTGACTCGATTATTCAGGACTGTCAACGGATCACAACATGAATCAAGACAATCCCCCCCCCATGCTCACCCAAGCTTAATCATGACCCTTTTTGTTCAAATAAAAAATAATGAAAAAGTTACGGCCCTCCTTAAAATCCTGAGCTCCATAACAGTGTTTGTCTGCAAGGAATATTCTTTGCATTACTCTCATTAAAAATACGCACCCATAAATAAAAATCTGCAGAGTGTTACTGCCATAATGTTACAAGGTTCTGTTTTCAGATAACATTTAAACATAGAGGCTTTAATAGAGTCCGGCCACAACACGATAACGTTAAGGGATTGCGGCTAAAGATAAATAGTAAACTACGTTAAATCGAGGAACATCCGCGATTTAACGTACACAATTAAATACGATTAAACGGCATTTTGCGGGAACTGGCTATTAATGGAGGGGCATCATGCATTTTTTTTCAAAAAAAACAAAAGATACAAGAACAAAAAAACTCCACCACATCATCCTACCCACCCTCTTTCTGTTATTGTCCGTACAAAGCGTTTTATCAGCATGTATTGTTGAATCACCGAGGATAGTGGCTGACCAGTCTTTTAGATTCACAAAAGCTGGGGACAGCATCACATATATCGCAACGATCACCAATCGAGATTCAGCCGACTGTGGCCCTTCTAATTTTGAAGTTCAGGTCATCGACACTCCGCTCGACAGCAACTACGACCCGTCTGATATCGATGGCATCGGCTCCGGTCCCATCCCTGTTTTCTCTCTCGCCGGGGGCGCAAGTAAAACCGTCACTGTCACCATCAATCCCAAACCGACCGCAATAGACTGGGCCGCACAAAACACAGGCATTCGCTTACACGCTCTGAATCCAGCCCATGACTATGGTGGTGGTGGCTTATGGGATGATGTCGTCATTACGAAAATCAATAACTCCAATTCATTGATCCACAACAGTGCCAATACCAATTCAACCAAATGGGGCGGGATATATGGGGGAATCTGGGGAACCAGTGAATCGAATGCGAAATATGGGGAATTTACCTGCAATACCTGTCACGGGAAAAATACCGGCAACATCAAACGAGTCAATAACTACATCGAACCGCCAGCCGACCTGATACCGGGGAATTCCGAGACGATTGTCTTCACTGACACTCGTGACGGCAGTTCTGATTTTGCCGAGACAGACGGCGCCCACGCCACCTCAAATAAGATCTGTGAGATCTGCCATACCTATGATCAGTACGGGAACAACGGCGTTAACTATCATGCCTATGACATGAGCGGCGTCGACACAGGATTGAATCCTGGCCAGCAGACCCACTATCTCGGTTCTGACTGCATCAAATGTCATCCGCACAATCAGGCTTTTAAGCCAAGCTGTGGCGGCTGTCATGGCAACCCGCCGGTTGTCGATGCGCCGCAGGCCGGAGACGGTCTGGTCCTCCCCCCGGGAAATACCGGCTCTGTCACATCTGGTGCCCATGGCCGGCATAAATTGGTGGTTACGAACTTCAAGTGTGAGACTTGTCATTACAACGGCACACCGGCATTGCACGATGATGGTTCAGTGACCATCGGTTTTGTCAAGATCCCCACCGATCGCGCTGGTTTTGGTAATGAGTCACGAGGTGATTACGATGGCCAGAGCGGGGTCAGCTACAACAGTGGTCACGCCAATACCAGTGTGTCCGCTGTCGGGACGAAACAATGTTCCAACATCTATTGTCACGGTTACACGATCGGTGGCGGTAACAATATGAACCCGGCCTGGGACGGGACCGTCGTGTGCGGCGATTGTCACAAGGCGACGGCTGCCGCAATGGCGACCGGTGCCCTCGGCAGTCATCAGCGACATGCTGGCAACGCTGTCGGCCAACTGAATGTTACCTGTACCGAGTGTCACGGTTCCAACTTCCTCATTCCCGACAGCATGCATGGCGGCGGAAATGTGCGCTGGTATCTTCTTGAAGGCAGCCTGACTGCTCGCAGTCCCAACGCCAAATATACCAGCGCCGACCTTTCGATCGATGGCCCGAGTGGCGGCACCAGCCAACTGGCACCCAGCGCCGCTTATGGCACCTGTAGTAATTTCTACTGCCACAGTAATGTCCAGACCGCCAATGGCACTGCCGCCGCAGATACTTTTTCAACGCCAACCTGGGGTGCGGTATCGGTTGCTTGTGACTCCTGCCATGGTCAGGCCGCTCAGGGGGATGGCGAGCCAGCGACTGGAAGCCACGCCAAGCATTCCGGTAATGGTTCAGCCAAGAATTACGCCTGTTCTGCCTGCCACGATGGGGCCGGAGATGAAACCGCACTGCATGCGGATGAAACGATCGATATTGATATTAATGCTGCTTATGATGGTGCTCAGGCACCGGCATCATATACAAAGGGATCGCCCGCTCCAGGTAGTGGCGTTTACGGTGTCTGCGACAATACCTATTGTCACGGGGATTATCCGGGAAGCGGCGGCGAAAATGCCCTGAATGGACTGAATTCCACCCCAACCTGGGGGACCCCGGCCAGTGGTGCTTGCAATACCTGCCACGGCGCGACTCAGGACAGGGCTCCCGATTATCCAAATAGTGGGTCCCACAGTGATCATACGCAATTCAGGGATTACGACCTTCCCTGCACATTTTGTCATAACGGGATCGTTGGTGGCACCGGTCCGGCCAGCTTTAGCGTTGTGGACCAGGGCAAACATGCGAACCACAAGGTCGACTGGGCCTTTGATCAATCCGACCCCCGTATTCTCCCAACGTCAAGTTACAGCATTCCTAGCGGCACCCTGAGCCCATCAGATGGTTCGGTGAGGGCCTATGGAAACTGCAGCAATATTTACTGCCACAGTATCGGGCAGACCTCCACCGGTGGGGCATTGACTTCAGGCAATACCACCGAGTACCTCAGCCCGACCTGGGGTGGCGGCAATCGTTCAATTTACAGTTGTGGCAGCTGTCATGCTGTCGGGGCGGGCGTTCATGAAGCAACACCGGGTGATGATGCCGGGGAACCGATGATCAGCAGCGGCAGTCACACAGCACATAACCAATATGGTTTTCGCTTTACCGCAGCAAACAAGGGTGTTCGCTGTGCCATGTGTCATAAATCGGGACCGAACGCTCTCGATACCGATCCAGCGGCACTGAACTGTCTCGGTTGCCATAACAGTTACCCGAACAGGGTTGCCGGTAATATCATCCATGCCGACGGCAAGGTCGATATCATATTTGACCCGGATTTTGTCGAGGCTGCTACTTATAACGGCACTCCGGCCGTCGGCGATGGATTCGGTTCTTCGTCATGTGACAATACTTACTGTCACAGTGATGGCACAGCCGTCTCGACAGCCTCCGTTACGACCAACTCAACCCCTGCCTGGGGCAGTGCTGGACCTCTTGCATGCAGCAGTTGCCACGGCGGAACGGTCACCGGCCCCGCCTATCCTAGCAGCACGCCTAAAACCAACAGTCATAGCGCCCATACCCCCACCTACGGTTGTGTTGAATGCCACGCCTCTACCGTCAATGCGGGGAATACGATTATCAGCACCATTGAGCATGTTGATAAATCTTATGATGTCAGCGGCCCGCAGATCGGCAGTTACTCTTTTGCGCTGACTGGTGGGAACTGTACTAGCACCTACTGTCATTCGGATGGTAAAGGCAACTATACCAATCCGACCTGGGGCAACAATTCTACCGGCTGTGATTTCTGCCATGGTTATCCCCCTGCTACGGCGCATCCGGCCAATAACGACTGCTCACTCTGCCATTCGCATGTGGCCGCAAACGATATCAGCTTCACTGACAGCAGCTTACATATCAATGCGGCTATCAATGTCAGCGACAATTGTATTGATTGCCATGCCACTCTGCCTGACGGCCATGATGCGCATAGCAATCAATCCTGGGTGCTCGGCAGCGGAACGCTTTCGGGAGGTGACTACGGAACCCTGCCAAACTGGTATGCAACCCGTTATGTCAGTGGAAAGCTGGAAGTCGGTTGCGGGCTCTGCCACCCAGAAACCTCAATAAACCATATCAACGGGGTGGTAAATGTTGATGTCAGCAAAACAGCCAATGGTTCCTTGCGTGACCAGAATGCCGCCGGCGCCGGTTATGCCGGTCAAGCCTGCAGTCAGGTCTATTGTCATTCAGATGGCGACAATAAAGGGGGTGGTGTTTACGGCTGGAATGATTCACCCGATTGGAAAACCGGGACAGTTTCAGGGGCCTGCAATGATTGCCATGGCAATAACCCAACGACCAATGCCCATGAGGTGCATCAGATCGGAATTCATCCTGGTGATACCTTCACCGGCAGTAACGGTTTGATGGTGGTACCGAACTCAGGAACCACCCTGCCGACTCAGGTTGATCATGGTACGGCCACCCTGACAACCCTGAACTGCAATATCTGCCACAACAGTACCGTGACCGTTGCCTATAATGATGCTGGCAGTGCCTGTGCCAGTTGTCACGTCAGCGGACCAGTCAACAACATGATGGTTGATGCCGGATCAACGACCCATATCAACGGCCAGCCAGATATCCAATTTGCGGATATCCAACTTAAAATCAAGTCTCAGTTGCGCGGAGATATCGCAACGGTCGCTGAAATCAACAGCTACTGGTCGAGAAACAGTTACAAGGCTGGTGAGGGCAGTTCGGTTGATACCAGCAAAACTACGCTGGCCACAACCGCCAACTGGGATGGGACGACCTGCACGACAGTCTCTTGCCATAATGGCAACCCGGTTAATTGGGGAACAGTAACAGGCAATTGCGCTCTCTGCCATACCCAGCTTCCACAATAGTTTTACACTTCAAACTAAAGCAGATCAGCCGGGGTCACTCCCTGGCTGATCTATTTCAAAGGCAGGTGCTTCCACCCTGCAACTTCAATTATTCTGCCGAACCAATTGTAGAATCCTAGAATGCTTGCAGTTCAGGCGTTCCTTGGCTATATTTGCCCTCCGATATACAGCAAAGGAGCAAAATATGATTACCGACATCAGCCCGATCGACGGGCGTTACGCCTCAAAAGTTACCCCTCTCACCGAGTGTTTCTCCGAATACGCCCTGCTCAAGAACCGGGTCAAGGTGGAAGTCATGTGGCTGCTTGCCCTGTGTAAAGAGACTGACATCCCCGAATGTCGCGCCGTCACCGCAAAAGAGGATAAACAGCTGCGGGCTATCATCAGTAATTTCACCCTAGCTGAAGCTGAAAAGATCAAGCAGATCGAAGCGGTGACCAACCATGACGTCAAGGCGGTTGAATACTACCTGAAAGATCAGTTTGACGGCACGACCCTCGCCGACCTTTCGGAGTTCATCCACTTCGCCTGTACCAGCGAAGATATCAATAATCTATCCCATGCGCTGATGCTTAAAGACGGCGCTGCCGCTCTTCAGCCGTTGCAGGAGAAGATTATCGCCACCCTTAAAACTTTGGCAAATGAGTTTAAGGATGTTGCAATGCTGGCCCGCACTCACGGGCAGACCGCATCACCGACGACTATCGGTAAGGAGTTGGCAGTCTTCGCCGCACGCCTGCAGAAGCAGAGCAGCAACATCGACAGGGTCGAACTACTCGGCAAGCTCAATGGCGCGGTCGGTAACTTCAACGCCCACCTTTCGGCCTACCCGCAGGTGAACTGGCCGCAATTGGCCAAGGGTGTCATTGAAGACGACTTGGGGTTGATGCAGAATCTGTTCACCACCCAGATCGAGCCGCACGACTACATGGCCGAGCTGTTCGATGCCATGGCACGCTGGAACACGATCCTCACCGACCTCAATCGCGACCTCTGGACCTACATCTCCATGGCATATTTCGGTCAGAAGACCGTCGCTGGGGAGATTGGATCCTCGACCATGCCGCACAAGGTCAACCCGATCGATTTCGAAAACTCTGAAGGCAACTGCGGCCTGGCCAACGCCCTATTCGGCCATCTCTCTGCCAAACTGCCGATCTCACGCCTGCAGCGAGACCTGACAGATTCAACGGTACTGCGTAACATGGGGGTCGGCTTCGGCTACAGCATGATCGCCTATCACTCGACCATCAAGGGCCTCAGCAAGCTGAAACTCAACGAGCAAAACCTGGCCAAAGACCTCGAAAACGCATGGGAAGTTCTGGCAGAGCCGATCCAGACGGTGATGCGTAAAGCGGGGATCGAGAAGCCCTACGAAAAACTGAAAGAATTGACCCGTGGCCAAAAGATTGATCGCGAAACGATCCGCGATTTTGTTGAAGGGCTGGAACTGGCTGATGAGGATAAACAGCGCCTGCTCGAGATGACACCGGCAAGCTATGTCGGAATGGCGGCAAAGATTGTTAATCTGCTTAATTGAGAATTTCCAAAATTATGGATTTAGATAAAATATTTTTAAATAATGAAAAATGGATTAAAGATAAATTAGCAGTTAATGCCGACTACTTTAAACAATTAGGGAAGGGTCAAAACCCAGAACTATTATACATAGGTTGTAGTGATAGTCGTGTTTCTGCCGAAGACTTAATGGGGTTATCCCCTGGTGAAGTTTTTGTACATCGTAATATAGCCAATATGGTCATAAGCATCGATTTAAACGTTATGTCTGTTCTGAATTATGCGGTAAGACATTTAAAAGTTAACCATATCATCGTTTGTGGACATTATGCTTGTGGTGGGGTAAAAGCAGCAATGCAATCTGCAGATTTAGGGATTTTAAACCCTTGGTTACGAAACATTCGTGATGTATATCGCATACATAAAAAAGAATTAAATGGTATTGAAGAAGAAAATAAAAAATTTGATCGTTTCGTAGAGCTTAATGTTCAAGAACAATGTTTAAATCTTATCAAAACTGCTGCAGTGCAAAAAGCTTACAGAGAAAGAGGGCTTAAAGTCCATGGCTGGGTTTTTGATGTGCACACAGGGAAGCTGATCGATTTGAAAATTGATTTTGAAAAAAATCTAAAAGATATAATGGAGATTTATCATTTAGACTAAAAAAAGCCACAGATCGCTGCAATTCTCCTTTTGGAGACGATAAGTCCAGGATCTACTGATCGCCATGGTGCTCGGCGATATCGACTTTGCTCTCTATCCATAATTTCGTAGAACCTGCAGATACTTTTCGTGATAAATCCGTTCGCAGTCAGAAAGATTGTCTGTTTGCACATCAAACTTCTGACCAAGACGACTCACTCTTGCATATCCAACTCTCATTCCTATGATGACCTAGGCTGCAAATTAGTTAGCAGTGCCCCTTTCACGACTTGTTTACTAAACAGGGTCTTGGAGCAAAGTTTAGTATGATTTGTCGGCAAGGTATCTTAGTCCGTATCAGATTGCAGAGGCGCTAGGAATATGCCCTTGCAATGATCAACCTCTTCTGCTTTTGGGCAGAGAAACATCCGAGATGTTTTGCTTGACAACGGATCCTCTTGCTATCCGCACTAGTGGTAATTTTTTCTATGAAGGCCAGCTGTCAAAAGGTTGTTTTTTGAACTTCATTTCACCATTTTTGCCCTGGTAGATATTGATCCAGGCATTCCAGTTTTTGCTGTCCACGGCTGGATAGTCTAGCCGGTAATGGCTGCACCTGCTTTCTTTGCGCAGCAGCGATGCTTTAAGTTTCATCTCTGCATTGATAATCATATTGGCAGTTTCGTGAGCCAATCTCAATTCATGCAAATCTGCCGCTCGAAGCATCGGCATATGGTGGTCTCGTATTTCTTCGATATAACCCAATGCCGCCTTTAAGAGGCTTTCTTTTTTGATATAGAGGATAAAATTGGGAATCATGATCCCCTGCAGAGTCTGGGTCACCCAGGCGGGGCTGTAGCCTTTCTCTCTTTTTAACGGTGCCAGAATCTCCTCTTCGATCGCCTTAATTCTACCCTTAGATATCTTGGACGGCTTGACCACCTTACAATACCCAGCGGCGGCCTCGGCGACGATCGCACCTTGAACTGCTGAACCGGCTAGAGATGAGCCGACCTGAGTGTAGATCGCACCAGCCATATAGGACCCCAGCGCATCACCGGCGGCGTAGAGGCCCGGAATATTGGAGGCGCCCTTGTCGTTGATCGGGACCAGCCCTTCAGATTTATGAATTGACATACCGGCAGAAGAGCCGCCGACCGAGTTACCCCCCGCCTCAGGAGGCGGGGCACCGCCGGAATCGCGACCGCCACCGGGTGGTGGACCGGGCCGCCGCCCTTGCTCACTGAATTCTGCTGGCCGGTAGGGACCGCCGCTGACTTGTTCCCCCCCCATCTGGCCCGGAGGCCCCCCGGCGAGAGGCACGCCAGCCATGTAAGCCTGATAGTTCATTTCCATCCCGAGGTCATGATGGACTTCAACGCCGGTCAGTCCCGGCTTGCGCTCGAACATGCCGTGCCAGCCGTCAAAACAGGCCGCCGCGTTGGTCGCTGATCCGGAATGGCCGTCGTTCCACTCCTTGCCGGTGACCTTGGCGCCGATCTTATAGGCCATGACCGTGCCGTCGTGGGTGAGGTCGCAGATCGGGAAGCCGTTCGGTTTAAAACCGCCTGCTCCCGAGCAGAGGACGACGCTTTTGGCTCTGAAGATATGTACCCTGGCGTCATCAAAGCTGAAACCGGCGGCACCGGCGATCTTGCCATCTTCTTTGATCAGATGGGTGATCATGACCCGTTCGATCACCGGGATTTTGCGTTCTGTCAGCGGTTTGCTGAAGGCGTTGAAATAGAGCGGTGAATCAAAGAAACCCCACTCCTTCAGGTCATTCACTCGAGCCAGGGAGTGCTCAGCCATCTGGCGGGTGAAGACCGGATTGTTGGTACCGAGGGCCGAGCGCGAGACGGTCGCGACAAACTCATCCAGACTGAGTTTTTCCTTGGCCGGATCGAAGGCGAAGATCCCCTTGGCAAAAGGGGTTTGCCCTGAGGAGCCAAGCCGCCCCTTGGAGACCATCAGCACCTTGGCCCCGGCATCATGGCCTTTGACCGCGGCAAACAGCCCGGCGATACCGCTGCCGACGACGAGGATGTCGGTTTCATTCTCTTCATAAACCATTTTTTCAAGATCGATTTCCGGGATATTCGCCTGGTAATCTCCCTCCGCTGCCTGAATCCCCAACGCGACCAGTGCCGCCAAACCAGCGGCACCGCCAGCAATCGCCATGAAATGTCGCCGCGAAAGTCCCTTATTTTTCGTTTGATTGTTCATCGTTTTCTCCCCTGGATTTGTGACCAGTTCTTCAGCAGCAGATAAACGCCACCCGCCGCCAGCAGAGCGACAAGCCCGGCGGTGGTTAGATTGAAATGGCGGCCGAGGTCGACCACATGCAGCAGCGTGCTGAGCAGCGCTATGAGGGCCAATAGGCCGTGAATAAGGCGCCAGTCCGGATAGCTCAGTGGCAGCTTTTTGCGCAGCAGCGCGGTTGCACCGAGGAGAAACAGCAAGCCATAGCCGCCCAGTCCGAACAGGATGCCCTGACTGCTGAAGGTGGTGACAATGGTGATGAAGGCGTCCAGCGGAGCGACACCTGCTTCATAAAACCTCGGGACCACCAGCAGCAGCGGGTGGAGAATCAGCACCGGCAAGGCCGTATAACCGATGATTTTATGCAGTTTGATCAGCGATCCAGTCTTGGTCCTTTGCGTTGCGGGGTTGATGCGCGACAGGTAAAACAGGCCGACCATCAGACTAAAGGCCACAAGGGTCAGAACCGACAGGGATTCCTTCAGCACCCCGCGCTGCGGAAGGCTTCCGGCGGCCCAGATCAGTAGCGGCAGGGCGCCAAAGAGACTCAGAATCTTTACTTCCAGGTTATTTTTGCTCATCTCAGCCATGATTTAACCCCAGGAAACGATGACCGGAATCGACTTGTCCGGTGTAATGCTGATGGCATCCACCGGGCAGTACATGCGGCATAGGTGGCAGATCTGACAATCGGCCGGATACTTGATAAAGGCCTTTTTGGTTCTCGCGTCCAAGCGGATGACGTCTGTCGGGCAGGTCTTGACGCAGATCCCGCAGCCGATGCAGCCCTTAATCTGTTGAATAGCCATGTTCTATTTCCTGTAGCTGTTTTAAGAGTTTCGTCTTGACCGAATTCAAATGGTGCGTGATGGCCGGATACAGGTTCAACAAACTCTGAATTGAGGCCACAAGTGCCTTTATCTCAAATGGTTTCCTGATAACCAGATCGAAATCACTAAGTGCCAAATCAGGGGAAGCGGTAACGGCAATAACCGGGAGATGTCTGCCGATTTTGCGGATGTATTGGAGCAAATCATTACCATTCATGCCTGACATGCAGATATCTGTCACAACCAGGTCGTAATATTCCCGGTTAAGACGTTCTCTGCCGGCGTAGCCATTGCCAGCACTTACCGCCGTGAAGCCTGATTCATTCAGGTAGGATTCCAACATCTGGCGGATCTCTTCGTTGTCATCAACGACCAGAATGCGCGGTTTTGTTTGTTCATAACTCGAGTTATTAAACGTTTGGGTGTCCATAAATGCTCCTTGATAAACAGATGGGGGGTCAGCTGTCGTGGAGGGGACGACAGCTGACAAGCATGAGAAGAATCCCCCCACCTTCGAGCATGCCGCCGCTAGTTGCGCCCACCACCATCGGCAGGCGGGTTGTTGGGGACGGCAGCCAGCTTGCCATCTTTCTCTTGGCAGGTCGCTTCGAGGGTTTCGCCACGACGTCCTGTGAAGGTGACGCTGTCGCCGACGCTCTTGTCCTTGCAGGCCGCAATCGCTTCCGGTGGCGGTCCTTGCGGGCGGCCTTGACCTGGACGACCAGCCGCAGAAGCGATCAACGGACTCAGGCAGATCAAACTTGCAATGAGGGTGACTTTAAAGAATTCTGATTTCTTCATGATGAAACTCCTTTCGATCCCGTGACAGATCGTCGTGTTGTTGGTTGATATATAAATTAGTCTTGGAATGAGGAGGGAATATGGAAGAAATGTGGAAAGAATCGTGTCAGGAAAATTTACACTTAAATCTGGACTGTTGAGGCGAAAATACGGACTTCGAGTTCGAATCACCAGACGCAGATTAATTGTTATTCGTAGCGTAATGCATCGATAGGATTGAGATTGGCGGCTTTACGGGCCGGATAAAAACCAAAGAACACCCCAACGGCCCCGGTGAAAAGCACGGTTGTCAGCACCACTGCGGGGTTTACCACCGCGCTGACTCCCAGCAATTTACCAATGGCCCAAGCTGCGCTCAAGCCAGATAAGATACCGATTGCACCTCCAAGGAGGCTGAGGATGGCGGCTTCGATAAGAAACTGCGCCAGAATATCGAAGGGTCGAGCGCCAATGGCCAGACGAAGACCAATCTCTCGCGTGCGTTCGGTCACCGAAACCAGCATGATGTTCATGATTCCGATCCCTCCAACCAGCAATGAAACTCCGGCGATAGAACTCAGCAGCAGGGTCAGGGTGCCGGTGACCTGGGTGGCCATCTCGACGATCTCGGTCTGATCGCGGATGATGAAATCATCCTCAGCATCAGCGGCGAGTCGGTGTTCAGAGCGCAGCAGGGTCGTCAACTCCTGTTTGGCCGCATCCATCGCTTCGGAGCTGATAGCACTTGCGGATATATCGCGAATCGTTTTGCCGTTACTCAGACGATACAGCACGGTGTTGTCGGGAGCGAAGATGATATCGTCCTGATCGTCTCCCGTGGATGATTGCCCCTTTTCGGCCATCACGCCGATCACCTTAAAGGGCACATTACGAATGCGCAAACGCTCACCGATGGGATCGCTATCGGGAAAGAGCTCATCGGCGACCGTCTTGCCCAGCACCGCGACCTTGGCCCGCGTCTTACTATCCCGGGCCGTGAAGAAGGTTCCACTTTCCATCTCGTAATTGCGGATTGCCAGATAATCAGGCGAAACACCGGTGATCGTCGTGTTCCAATTGTTGTTTCCGGCGATCACCTGCCCGCTGGCGCGAACCTCGGCAGAGACCCAGCGTAACTGCGTCGCATTTTTCCCTAACCGAGCGACATCCTTCATCGTCAAGCTCGCCCGCGAACCGGCTCCACCGCGCACGCCGCCCGTAGCTATGCTGCCCGGCCGCACCATCAACAGATTGGTTCCTAAGGAAGCAACCTCCCCTTCGATATCCTTCTGCGAGCCTTCCCCCAGAGCGACCATGGTGATCACCGAGGCGACGCCGATAATAATTCCGAGCATGGTCAACAGACTGCGCATCTTGTTGCGGAAAATGCTCTTCAGGGCGACCAGGATCAACTTATGCCACCTCATCAGATACCTCCCCGGTCAGCACTACCAGATCGGCCTGCGCATCGCGTGGCTGCCTGTTGATCTCATCGCGCAACAGCACACCGTCACGCAGCTCGATCAGGCGCCCGGCATATTTAGCGACCTCTGTTTCATGGGTGACCACAACCAGTGTCAGACCGTCGCGATTAAGCTTCTGGAACAGGGCCAGAATCTCGACTGTCGTGCGACTGTCGAGATTGCCGGTCGGTTCATCTGCCAGAATAATCGGCGGATCGGTGACCAGCGCACGGGCGATGGCAACGCGCTGCTGCTGTCCACCTGAGAGCTGGTTCGGCTCATGGTCGAGTCGGTCACCCAGGCCGACGCGCTGTAACGCTTCGATGGCGCGTGCTTGAGGATTGGCGACCGTATGATGACGATCGTAGAGCAGCGGCAGCTCGACATTTTCCAGCGCACTGGTGCGTGACAGCAGGTTGAAGACCTGAAAGACAAAACCGATCTTGGTATTGCGCAGATCAGCAAGCTGCTGCCGATTCAGGGTTTCGACGGTCACGCCTTCAAAGCAGTAGCTACCGCTGGTCGGTGTATCGAGACAACCGAATATATTCATCAGCGTCGATTTTCCACTACCCGAGCTGCCCATGATGGCGACAAACTCGCCCCGGCCGATCTCCAGCGAAAGGTCATCCAGAGCCCTGACCTCGACATCCCCCAACGAGAAAACCTTACAGATGTGGCTGAGACTGATCTGTGCTTCGCTCATGGTCGCGGTCCTCCACCGCCACCGGATCTCTGGCCCGGGCCGCCTCCGCCACCCGTCGGTCCTCCCCGTCCCTGGTTCATAAAACCGAACAGTGAGAAAGCCTCTTCTTCAACATCCTCCCCCTCCTTTTTCATGCCGATGGCAACCTGCATCCCGGCAGTCAGCTCCTCGCCAGCGACCTCGGTCAACAGTCCGTCGCTCTCTCCCGCAGTAATCTGGAGCGTCCGTAAACGACCATCGGCCTGCCGGCTGAAAATCTGGTGGCCGTCGTTGCTCCCGCGATTCGCGTCGGGCGTGAATTTGAGCGCGGCGACCGGGACCAGCAGGGTATTTTCAGACTGGTGGACGATAAAGTCGACGGTTGCCGTCATACCCGGCATCAGCTTTCCCGATTCGTTACTCGCATCGACGATCACCCTGTAGGTGACAACGTTGTCGACAGTTGACGGCTGCAGGCGGATTTGGCGGACAGTGCCGGTGAAAATCGAATCTGGATAGCTCTGCACCTCGAAACGCACTTGTTGCCCCTGGCGAATCTGACCAATGTCGGTTTCGTCGACCTGGGTTTCAATCTGCATCTGCGCCAGATCTTCTGCAATCAGGAACAGGGTCGGGGTGCTGAGGCTCGCCGCCACCGTCTGCCCGGCATCGACACTGCGGTCGATGACCGTGCCGTTGATCGGTGAGCGGATCACCGTATGCTCCAGATTGATCCGGGCTTGCTCCAGGTTGGCCTCGGCTGATTGCAGGGCGGCTTTTGTCGTATCGACTGTCGTTGTGATGGGGAGAAATTCCTGCGCTGAGATGTAGCCCTTATCAAAGAGTGGAACGTTTCGGCTGAACTCGTCCGCTGCTTGCTTCAATTCTGCTTGAGCTTTAAGTACCTCTGCCTTGGCTTTATTGACCGAGGCGTTGAACGATGACTGATCCAGTACCGCCAGCACCTCCCCTTTTTTGACCTGGTCATTATAATCGATCAGCAGTTGGTCAATCGTCCCCGAAGCCTGAGTGCCGATTTCCACCGTTTCCACGGCAGCCAGGGTCCCCGTGCTGGAAACGATGATCTCAAGGGTCCCCCGGCTCACCTCAGCAAACTTGAATGAGGGTCTTGACCCTGCTGGCCCCTGCTGCGCCAAGGCCCACCAGGCAACTGTCACCAGGGTCAGGGCTCCGATTAGCACGACAGCTGATTTGATAACTCTTGAGGTTTTTTGGTTCGCAAACATTCTAGCTTTTCTCCAGTTCCAGAGCAGCGAGCAGCGGCTCCAAGTTTCCCAGATAGTAGGCAACCGCAATTTTCTGGGTCACCAGATCGTATCCCGCTTGTATCTGATCAAACGCTGCTGACAGGTACTGAGTTCGTGATTGCGTGAGTTCCACCAGGGTTGAGGCCCCTACCCGGTAGCGCTCTTCGTAGGAGTGAAGTGATTGACGGGCAGAGGTTAACTTGCTTTCGACAACGTCGATCCGTTTCTGTGTTGTTCGATATTCCTGAATGGCTTGTGATATTTCGAGACCGAGCTGCAACTGTTTTTGCTTGAGGGTTAATTGTTCATTACGCTGCGCAATTTTGGCCTGCGCAATGTTGTTGCGGGTCAGGTAACGATCGAAAAGGGGGATGGAAAATGAGATCCCGACGCTGGCGTTGAGGTTGTCGTCCATGAACTGGTCTGAAAAATGGTTCCCATCAACAAGACTGCTGTAGTCAGAAGCCAGGCGGGCAAAAAGGTCAACCTTGGGTAAATGACCGGCCTGACTTTGGCGTATCTGTTGCTCTGCCGCTTCAACCTGTCGCTGCTGAGCTTTGACGTCAGAGCGGTTCACGAGCGCACGAAGAGTCAGTTGGTCGAGATCTTCATCAGCTAACGACAGGGATAGTTTCTCGAGATCCGGTATGGCGGCCTGGTAACGGATCGTTGGGGTCAACCCCAGGGTTTGCATAAGGACCAATTTGCTGAGGTTGAGGGTCCGTTGTGCCTCCAGCAGATCCAGTTCGGCTTGCTTGGTTTCCGCCTGTTGCTGATACAGATCGCTGATCGCAAGTTTGCCCGCCTGATAGAAGGTCTCGATGGTCTCTAAAAGTTTGCGGTTCTCTGTCAGATTTTCCTCATCGACGTGGATCAATGCCTGATCCGTGAGCACCTGAATAAAATTTGAGATTGTCTCGAAAACCAGGGTTTGTTCTGCTCGGGAAAGAGTTTCCCGAGCAGCGCCCAATTCGAGTTCGAAATTTTTGAGCGCGGCCAGGTCTGCAAATCCGTTGAACAGGTTAACCGATGAGGACAACTCGCTACTGATTGAGGTAAAGCTTCGATTTTCACTCTGCCCCGTGTATTGGTCGATCGCCTTGTCGAAACGCTCCGCTCCGCTGGCGGTGATTTTAAGGTCCGGGTAGAGGTCCGTCCGTTGCTGGGAGACCGAAATTTCTGCACTCTCCACCGCATTCAGTTGCTGAGACAAGCTTGGGCTCTTCTTCAATGCGATGCGCACCGCCTGTTCCAGAGACAGAACCTGCTCAGCTTGAACCATTCCCTGTCCTGGGCTCGGAAGGGCCAAGACGATTAAGGTGATGAGTGCTGTAGACCAGGTTCGCAAACAGATTGTCCGAGACCTATATTTCTTCTTCATGACTGTCGGCAAAGTGATTATCCTTCGGTGGATTGTTGAGTCGGAGAACCATAACTTTTGAATGAGGAGGGAATAAGGAAGAAATGTGGAAAGTATCGCGATGGCAAAAAATAACTGAATCTGGTTATCTACTTGGCTCCCACCCAATCCGAGGATGTGCCTGCGTGCCCTCTTGGAAAGGTGTCTGTCGCCCGGATGGCGACAGTCAAGCCCCACGGATGGGTTCATGCGTCCTTGGAAAGGGGGCACGTGAGCACATCTTTCTCCAAGTGGAGTGAGCTGGATAACCAGAAAACTGAATCCGTCTGCCCGCTTATTGGGGCAAACGGATTCAGTGATGGGAAGACCTGTGCTTGAGATGGTTTTTTTTTGCGGTAGAAGCCCGATTAAGCGGTCGCCGTTAACGCTGAATAATTATCTTCACTATCGGAACTGCCCTTTAAGAGCTCAATCAATTGGCTGATGCTGTCATCGCTGCTGTTCTGGCCATAGGCAGAAATCGCCTGTGGCATGGGGGGAGGCGGCGGCATCATGCTTGAATCTTCACTTTGACCATCGGTTATCTGCGCTGGGTTGAAGCCCTGACTGGACATCAAACCGGACAGCTCCTTTCCACTCAAGGCGCCATCTCCATTGGTATCATAGGTGGACATGGCATCTGTGGCGTCAATGCTGTTGCCGGTGATCTTTTCGATACCTGCTGTCAGGGTACTGAGTTCAGTCGATGAAACGGTTCCATCCTTGTTGGTATCCGCCACATCGAAGACATTCTTGCCAGCTGGTGGTGGTGGCTGCCGCTGGGTGGCGCGACTGCTAATCATCGCCATACTGCTGTTTGTTCCTACGCTACTGATCATTCTGACCTCCTCTTTACATAGGTTGGTGGAGTCGATCTTCCCTGATCTTTCTATCGACCGACTCTCTGCGGAAGTTTGTGGCGATCATGTCAGCGGAATGTAACAGTTTGTTGCCCGCGCCGAGGAGTAGCATTTTAGCCTGGTGCGCCGACAAACTGGTAGCCGACCCCTCTGACGGTTTTCAGGTAGCGGGGCATTACCGGGTCATCGCCAATCTTCTGGCGAATACGCGAGACCGAGAGATCGACCCTGCGGTCATAGCCGTTGTAGCTTGAACAATAGAGTTCATGGTGGATCGTTTCGCGGCTGACGACACAACCGGCGTTGATCGCCAGGGTCCAGAACAGGTTAAACTCGAGAGTCGATAACTGCGCGGGCTCGCCCGCGAAAAAGACATCCCGGCGGCTGGCATCGACCGTTATGCCGCCAAAGGTCAGCAGTTTAGGGGGCGCTACTGGGGTGAAACGCCGCAGGAGCGCCTTGACCTGTGCCGCAATCAGGGGCACTCCATCCCGCTGGCTAAGCGCTAGATCGGCCCCGAGCCGCAGGGCGAGCAGGAGTGTCTGTTCGTCCTCTGCTGAAGCGATGGCCACCAGCAATCCGGCATAGCCGAAGCGGATTTCCTGACACAGAGCCAGACCGGCGACGGCAGTCCCCGCACAATCAAGGATGATCAACTGCGGCGGATTGGTCTGCAGGGCCGCTTGAATCTGATCGAGACACTCAAGTTGTCGCAGCGGGATCTTCTCCTGTTCGAACTGCTCCCTCAACTGAACGGAAAAGTCCGTTGGTTGAGAGAGCAGCAGGACCGGAACCTGGCCAGAATGGATAGGTGGAATGGCAATCATGACAAAGCCCCTTCGGGAAATGAGGCCATTTTACTGACCTCTAAATAATCAAGTTCCAAAAGGGTAAAGTGAAAATAAGGAGGAAATAGGGACGAAAGGATAAATTCCCTTTGACGTAACGCTTACGCTAACGCCTGCGCCCAAATTTTATTATCCGTAGCTGGTGAGTTTTTTCCTGTCGCCATAATTCCTGCACTTTTCTGTTTTATACTCGATTTGTTCTTGGGGCATACTTGCTGGGGAGGGGGGATCAAGGACAAAGATCGTCATCCTCGCGCAGGCGGGGATCCACGCTTTATAAACCTCTGGATTCCCGCCTGCGCGGGAATGACGAAAATATGAGAAACACTTATAAAAACTTGGGCTAAAAGCCAAAGTTTTTACTAACGTGATGGGAAACTAAAAATAACCAGCGGAGAGGTCTGCATGCGCATCAAATACAAACTTTTTTTGACCCTGTTGTTGACCAGTTTGATGGTCTCGGTTGGCATGTTTCTGTTCATGCAATGGAGTTTCGACCGCGGCTTTCTTAATTACGTCAACCGGCAGGAGGTCGCAGAACTGGATCAACTGTCGGCGCTGCTGGAGTCACGCTATGCGCAGCATGGGAGTTGGCTGTTCCTGCAAGGGAACAGCGTACTCTGGCGGGAGTTACTGCAAACCGCAGGACAGGGGCGGCCTGCTGACGTTGAGGGAGATATGCAGCGTATGCCGCGTCCTGGCCCGCCGCCAGGTCAGGTCGCTCGGGTTGCGCTCTATAATGCGGATAAGCAGCGTCTGTTTGCTCCGCCACTCGATGAACAAAAATTCCAGTTGCGCCCTTTGCGCGCGCAAGGGGCGGTCATCGGTTACCTGTCCCTCATCCCCCGCAAGGAGCTCTCCGATGCCGGTGATCTGCTCTTTATGGAACAGCAGACCAAATCCTTCGCTCTGGTCGCGCTGGCGATGGCGGCACTTTCGTTGCTCCTCTCTTTTCCGTTGACCAATCATCTGTTGAGGCCGGTCAAGGAGTTAACCGCCGGAACCCGCAAGCTGATTGCCGGGCGTTTCAAAACCCGGATTCCGGTGGCTACCCGAGATGAAATGGGTCAGCTTTCCACCGATTTCAACAGTCTGGCCATGACCCTGGAGAAGAATGAACAGGCCCGCCAGCAGTGGGTCGCTGATATCTCTCACGAACTGAGGACGCCACTCGCTGTTCTGCGCGGTGAAATTGAAGCGTTGCAGGATGGAATCCGCCAGCCTGATACCCAGGCGTTGGATGCACTCCATGGTGAAGCCATGCATCTGGGTCGCTTGATTGATGATCTCTATGAACTCTCCATGTCCGATATCGGGGCGCTCAACTATAAAAAAATTCGGGTTGACCCCGTCGGAATATTAAAGGGGAGCATCGAGCTTTTTGAGCAACGTTTTGATCAAAGAGGCCTGCAGCTAACGACGGAAATTGAGAAAGAGTTTATGCCTTTGCTGCTCGCCGACCCGGATCGCTTACAACAGCTGTTCAGCAATTTGCTGGAGAACAGTTTGCGCTACACCGACGCGCCCGGCCAACTGGTTGTCCGGATGGAAGAAAATAAGGAGACTCTTTCAATATCCTTCATGGATTCTTCGCCAGGGGTTCCTGCGGAACACCTGCAAAGACTCTTCGAGAGACTCTATCGGGTTGAGTCCTCGCGCAATCGCGCCAAGGGCGGCGCCGGCCTCGGGATGGCAATCTGCCGAAATATTGTTGAAGCACATCAAGGGAGAATCGATGCGACGCTATCGCCGCTTGGCGGACTCGCGATCACCATCGAATTCCCGCTACGGGCCTAGGAGTGCCGAATAATGATGAAAATTCTGATTGTTGAGGATGAGCAAAGGCTGGCCGATCTGCATCGCGACTATCTACATCAATCTGGATACGCAACCGAATGGTTAGCCGATGGGCTGTCCGTGGTCGACTGGACCAAGCAACACTCACCGGCTCTAATTCTGCTCGACCTGATGCTCCCAGGAAAGGATGGACTGGAAATCTGCAAGGAGATCCGTCATTTTTCAGATGTGCCGATCATCATGGTCACAGCGCGGGTCGAGGAGATCGACCGTTTGCTCGGGCTGGAACTGGGTGCTGACGATTATATCTGCAAACCCTTCAGTCCCCGTGAAGTGGTCGCGCGCGTCAAGACCGTTTTGCGCCGAAGCGCCCCACAAGCACAGCAGGAGCTACAGCTCTTGACCCTTGATGAGGAGAGCTATCAGGCCATTTTACAGGGGCTGAAACTCGATTTAACCGCGGTCGAATATAAACTGCTGAGTATTCTTGCACAAAAACCGGGACGAATTTATTCCCGCGATCAATTGATGGATCGTCTTTATAGCGACCAGCGAATCGTCTGTGACCGAACCATTGACAGCCATATTAAAAAACTGCGTAAAAAAATCGCCGTTATCGCACCTGAGTTGGACTTGATCCACTCGATCTACAGCGTCGGCTACAAGTACGAGCAGCCCTGATTCAATAATTCACAATTTTTCCCTATTGCGTCCACATTCTACCTCTATTCTTGAGCTCAACTAAAGGAGGTCCACTATGAAAAACCTTGCAATCACAGTCATTAGCGCCCTGTTTCTTTTTTCAGGAATTCTTGCAACACCAACTCAAGCAGATCAGCAAGAGATGGCTTCGGGACAAGAGAGGTCCGATCAGCAGGGAGAGCGACGCGGGCCACCGCCGGAAGCCTACACCGCCTGTGAGGGGAAAAGCTCCGGAGTGAGTGCACAGATGGTCACCCCACAAGGTGACACCCAGACGGGAACCTGCGAAACAGAAAGAGATGGTACGCTAGTCCTGCGGCCTTATCGTGCAGGAAACAACAACCACGGAAAACGATGCGACCCGCCTCCTGAAGCTTATATTGCCTGCGAAGGGAAGACTTCTGGTGACAGCGCACAACTGACCACGCCACGGGGAGAAACGCTGAGCGGCCGTTGTGAAAAAGCGCCTGATGGAAGGCTGGTTTTGCGTCCTGACCAAACGAGAAGCAGACATAGGGCGGATTGAAACAAACGACCAATTTTAGAGATATGGTTCTATCTGAGGAAACTGGCCCCACCGGGGTCAGTTTCCTTAGCCAATACCAGTGATTTAAAGCGTTCCGCTGCCACTGATAGTTTCAATCCCTTGGCCTGCACCAGATAAAACTTGCGCCGCAAAGGACCGCCTGCCAGTTGCAAGGCGATCAGTTCGCCGCGTTGCAACTCCCCGGTGACCGCCAACTGAGAGATCACTGCGACGCCCAGACCGGCGAGGACCCCCTGCTTCAATGCTTCATTACCACCAACTTCAGCGATCAATTTTTCCGGTGCGATACTTATGCCTTGCTTTTTCAATCGAAACTCAAACGCACTACGACTCGCAGAACCTCTCTCACGCAACAGAAACGGAAGGCCAGCAAGCTCCTTTTCGCTGATCATCACACGGCTTGCCCAAGCGTAATCAGCAGGGACGATAATCACCAACTCGTCGCCGAAGCAAGGGACGCTCTCCAACCGACGATCTTCAATAAGACCACCAATCAAAGCCAGTTCAAGCCGCTGCTCACGCAAGTTTTTAACAATGGTTTCAGTTGAAGCCAGGCGAAGGTTTACTCTGGTCTGTGGGTATGTCTGACCAAATTTTGCCACCAGTCGCGGCAGGATATAAGTCCCAGGAATGGTACTGCCCCCCAGCAGTAACTCACCCTGATCCGTGGAGAACAATGCCTTAAGTTCGACTTTGGCCTGCTGCCGCAGGGCAAAGATACGTCGCGCATACGCATGGAGTAAATGACCGGCCTCGGTCGGAGTAACCCCTCGTCCCTTTCGGTTCAGCAGTTGCGCTCCTTGAGCTTCTTCAAGTTGTCGCACAGCCGCGCTTAAAGTTGGTTGAGACAAGCGCATCGCTACGGCGGCTTTGGTGAATCCCCCTTCTTCAATGACTCGATAAAAAATCTCCAGATGGCGCAAATTCATAGTTATTACCTATAACAGATAGTGTTTTTATCGATATTTTATATTGGACTGACAGTGAAAACCAGCGTAAATTCGCCGCCCACCAATGAAATGGAGAAACTTGATGAAAAAACTAGTTATTGCCGCTTTGTTCTGCCTTATTACCCTCCCTGCTTTTGCCAGCAGTCAAACGGGCAAGGTCACCATGGAGTTCGATCTGTCAGCTCAAGCAGGCGATCAAGAGGTCAAGCTCTGGCTCCCTTATCCAGTCTCTGATCATCAGCAATTAATTGACCAGATTTCCTGGCAGGGGGATTTTGCTGAGGCAGCTGTCTACACCGACAGGAACAATGGTAATCCGATGCTGTATGCTCGGTGGGCCGATAAAACCACAACGCGTAAATTGACTTTGAGTTTCAACGCGACCCGTTCGGAGCAAAGCAATAAAGATCTGAAGGATTCCAACCTGGCCGTTGATCCTGCGAGCTTCGCGCCCTATCTTGCAGCGACCAGCATGGGCCCGGTCGATGGTCCGGTTAAAACGCTGGCCGATGAGATCACAGCCGGCAAGATCGGCATCCTGGCCAAGGCGCGAGTTATCTATGACTGGACGGTCGATAACAGCTTTCGCGACCCCAAGACCCGTGGTTGCGGCCTGGGTGATGTCCCGACACTACTGGGACGCCCTGGTGGTAAATGTGCTGACATCAGCTCACTCTACGTTGCTATAGCCCGTTCGGCTGGCGTACCAGCACGCGAGGTCCTCGGACTGCGCCTGGGCAAAGAAGATGGAACAGATATCACCGGCTGGCAGCACTGCTGGGCTGAATTCTACCTGCCTGAGACCGGCTGGGTAGCGGTCGATCCAGCCGATGTCCGCAAAGCGATGCTCAAACAGAAACTGGAACTGAGCGATCCGAAGGTCGCTGAACTGCGGGAATATTTCTTCGGCACAGTCGATCCCTATAGGATCAAGATGTCGGAAGGACGTGATCTGACCCTAAACCCTCCGCAGCAGGGAGAATCGATCAACTATTTGATGTATCCCTTCGCTCAGGTTGGTGGCCAAACCATCGATTGGCTGGATCCAGCAACTTTCAAATATAAGATTACGTACAACCAGTAAGCAAAAAGAGCGGGCTTTCCAATTCGGAAGCCCGCTCTTTTCAGTTACGAACCCTGCAAAGCGGACGCAGAGCGACCCGACGAGGTGTAGCGGTAGCTACTCCGAGTCGAGTCGTTCAAGGACAACGCCGCAGATAAGCGTTTTCAGCCGACCTACCCTTTAGCCGCCCAGTGTCCGTGCAGATTGCAATATTCGCGGACCGACAGGTTGCTGGCACCAGCCACCTCAAAAGTCGCCTCTGGAGCCTCACCCGGCTTCAGAAACTGAGTGTAGGATATGCCATCTGCAATCAATTCAATCCACTCGATATAATGCTCATCCTGCATCGGATGCGGAACGCTACCGACCTGAACCTTGACACTGTTGCCCGAGATTGAGATGACTGGAACGTGTTTTTCGGTTGCAGCATCAGTGGTGTTTTCGGTCATCAGACTCATCCCCTGACCACAGCAGGTCAGAGCACCGGCAGCGCCGTGCAAGACTTCAACGATATTGCCACAAAGAGCACATTTGTAGATCTCAAGCTGTTTAGCCATTGGTTAAATCCTCCGTTTAATAGTTTTCGCCCAAAAGTTCGAAATGATCAATCGGGTGCACACAGGCTGGGCAAACCCCAGGCGCATCCAATCCTTCATGCAGATACCCGCAGTTACGACAACGCCAGACAACCGGCTCGGTACGCTTGAAGACTTCTCCGCGCAAAAGATTACCACGAAGGTCATTATACCTTTTTTCGTGCTGTTTTTCAGCAATCCCTATGGCATGAAAAGCAGCAGCGACCAAAGCGAAGCCCTCCTCGTCTGCAATGTTAGCAAAATCAGGGTACATCTCAGTGTGTTCATAGTGCTCCCCTGCTGCAGCAGCGGCCAAATTTTCTTCTGTAGTTCCGATTAACCCAGCAGGAAAGGCAGCGACAATTTCCACCTCTCCCCCCTCAAGAAACTTGAAGAATCGCTTGGCGTGCTCCTTTTCCTGATCGGCAGTTTCGGTAAAAATTTCTGCAATCTGGACAAAGCCTTCTTTCCGCGCTTGGCCAGCAAAATAAGTGTAACGATTTCGCGCCTGACTTTCTCCTGCAAAAGCAGTCAATAGGTTTTTTTCTGTCCGGGTTCCCTTGATACTCATAATTATTTATCTCCTTTCCAAGACAACAAAACAGAGTCAATAAATAGCCACAGTTTGCGACCTGCACGACTTATGAAACAGCACCAGAAACAACATCATTGTTCCAGAATAAAACTAAAGCGGTAGCAACCTGCTGCGGTTCATCCTCTTGGATAAAATGCCCGGCAGTAGCAATTCTAAGCAAACGGCAGTTCGGTATTTCGCGCTTAAGACGCAATGAAATTTCTTCACTCAAGTAGGCGTCAGCCTCACCGCGAATAACCAATACCGGAAACTTAATGTTCTGCAAATTGTCGGCGATTTCGGTCAGATTATGGTTGTCGAGGCAACGGGCAAAATGGAGAAAAGCCTTGCGGCCGATCGATGACTGCAACGGTGCTTTGAATAACTCTAACAATTCATCATCAAGAAGATCTTTGCGATAGAGACCTCGCCGCACGATAAGGCCTAAAGCACCTTTATCTAGTGCGGCCATTGCGAAATCGCGCACTATCGGTATCTGCATCGACTTGATGGGCTGGACCGGCCAATAGTTGTAAGCGACAGAATTGATCAGACAGAGATCTATCACCATTTCGGGGTAACGCACGGCGAAAATCTGTGCCACGCCACCACCAACGTCATGACCGGCCAGATGGACCCTCTCAAGTCCCATCTTGTGCAGCATGGAAACGAGTCGCTCGGCATGTCCACTCAATGAGTAGTCAACATCGAGTGGCATGTCCGAGCCACCGCAGCCGAGGAGATCGTAAGCGATAACACGTTTGTCGGCAGGCAGAAGGGGGAGAATCTTGCGCCAGATGAAGGAATAGGTCGTTATCCCATGGATCAGAACAACGGCTTCTCCGTCGCCCTGATCAACGAGAGCAAAACGGTGACCACTTGCGCTCATGCTTTTGACGTCAGGATGCCAGGCCATAAGATCCCCAGAGGTGGGTAAAACTAAAGAGATAGCGAAGTTTTTCATCAGATAAATTCATACCACGCAAGTTTATCCCCTCCCCCGTTGATGTCAATTTGCTACTCATCTCCGAGGGCCTGAAAGCTGACAGCCAGTTATGTTCTGTGCTATTGAAGCGCAGGAAACATTTCCTCCCTCAAGGAGAACAGGCATGCAGAAAATGTTGCGCCAGATTCTGACCTCAAAAGTCTATGAAGCTGCGATCGAAACGCCGTTGGAAGAAGCAAAAGCTATCTCCCTTGAACTTGAGAATCGCATCCTGCTGAAACGGGAAGATCTGCAACCGGTTTTCAGCTTCAAACTGCGTGGAGCTTTCAATAAGATTGCCCACCTTTCAGAAGTTGAAAAAGCGACTGGTGTCATCACAGCATCGGCCGGAAATCACGCCCAGGGAGTCGCCTTCTCCGCTAGAAAACTCGCGCTTAAGGCACTGATTGTCATGCCGATTACCACCCCTGAGATCAAGATCTCTGCCGTCAAATCGATGGGAGCCGAAGTTGTTCTTCATGGGGATAACTATTCAGAAGCCGCCGAGCGATGCCAGCAACTGGTTGCTGAAACCGGCATGACCTTTATTCCCCCCTTTGATGATGAACTGATCATTGCCGGACAGGGAACCGTTGCTGATGAGTTGCTCCGTCAGAGTGCAGGTGAACTGGACGCTGTATTCGTACCAGTTGGTGGAGGAGGATTGATCGCGGGAATCGCCTGCTACCTCAAGGCGCTCTGTCCTGAAATCAAGATTATTGGCGTCGAACCTCGTGATAGCGATGCAATGTATCAATCTCTGAAGGCAAATAGGCGGATAGAGCTCGAATCTGTTGGAATTTTTGCCGATGGCGTAGCAGTCAAACAGGTAGGCCAGTTGACCTTCGATCTCTGTCACAAACACGTTGATGAAATTCTGCGGGTCTCAACTGATGAGATCTGCGGGGCGATCAAGTCGGTTTATCAGGCAACCCGCTCCATTGTCGAACCGGCCGGTGCCCTCGGCATGGCGGGGATCAAGCAGTATGTGCGTGACCGCGGGGTTAAGGGGCAGACCCTGGTGGCGATCAATTCCGGCGCAAACATGAATTTTGAACGTCTGCGTTATGTCGCTGAACGGACCCAGACCGGTGAACAACGCGAGTCGCTCTTTGCCGTCACCATCCCCGAAAATCCGGGTGCACTACGCCACCTGTGCAGTGAGGTGCTGGGCGATATCAATATTACAGAATTCAGTTACCGACTCTCATCTCGCAACGAGGCACACATCTTTGTCGGGGTCGCCCTTGGTGGGCAGATAGCTCGAAATGCGTTTTCACAACAATTGAATGATCAGGGCTATACCAACACCGACCTGACCGACAATGAACTGGCTAAAACGCACTTACGCTACATGATTGGTGGGCGCTCGCCCGAGGCGATGCGCGAAAAACTCTTCCGCTTCTGGTTTCCTGAACGGCCGGGGGCGCTGAGTCGTTTTCTGGCAGACATGGGGGAAAACTGGAACATCTCGCTCTTTCACTACCGGACAATTGGAGGGGATTTTGGCAGGGTGTTGATCGGCCTTGAGATACCAGCCGAGGATGAGGCAGGATTCAACACGTTTCTTACCCGGTTGGGTTATCGCTACGAAGATGCGACTAGCGATCCAGCCTATCAGCTGTTCCTGTAAATTCATCGCTAAGAATGCTACTCATCCAAATGCGGACTGTCAGCACTCTGGTCCAAACAATCTCTTATTGCGGTCAACAGTTGGTCCTCACGATAGGGCTTGTTGAAAAATTTATTGATTCCCTGTTGACCAGCAATTGTGGCAGAAATGCGCGAGCTGAACCCCGTACAGAGAATTACGGGGATATCGGCGCGTAGCTTTCTCACTTCAGCGATCAACTCCTGCCCCGAAAGGACCGGCATCGTCTGATCGGTCACCAACAGATCAAACGCCTGTGGATCATCTTTGAAACATTCGAGCGCTTCCACACCACTGGAGAAACAAACAGGGATAAACCCTTGCTGCTTCAACAATTCATCGGCCCAGAGGATAAGACCCTCTTCATCATCAACAAACAGAATGCGTTCCGAACCGGTCAACAAGGGGCTATCGTGTTCTTCAAATTGCGGGACAGACTCATCTGTCAATGGAAGACAGATTTCAAATCGCGAGCCTTCTCCACGATGACTATGGACCCGGATTAAGCCACGATGGTCCTGCACAATGCCATGCACAACTGCCAAGCCTAAACCTGTTCCCTGCCCCACCTCCTTGGTGGTATAGAAAGGGTCGAATATCTTTTCAATAACTTCCGCTCTTATTCCACCACCCGTGTCTGTCACCGACAACTGCAGATATTCTCCTGCGGCCAATTGACTTGAGGTAAATAGCTCATCAACAGGGAGAAGAATCTTTTCAAGCGCGACTTCAATGGTGCCTTTCTCCTGCATGGCAAACACCGCATTATTGCATAAATTGAAGAGAACCTGCTGTATCTGGGTTGCATCAGCCTTAACCTTCAACTCTTCACAACCCGGCGCAACCTTCATTTCCAAGCTGACAGTGCGGGGAATTGATGCCCGCAACAACTCAAGAGTGTCGACCACCAATGCGGCTAAAAACATGGGTTGCAAACTTTGCTCCTGGCGCCGGCTAAAAGCCAGAACCTGGTCAACAAGATTCTTGCCTCGATTGGCCGCGGTTAAGATCCGTTCAACCTTGACCAAATTAGCGTCTTCTTCCGGCATTTTTCTTTTCATCATCTGGGCCGTGCCCAGAATGATTGCCAGAATATTGTTGAAATCATGTGCGATTCCACCCGCTAAAGTCCCAACTGCTTCCATTTTGAATTTCTGACGCAGGTTTTTTTCTAGCTCATTTTTTTCATTTTCTGCATTTTTTTGTCGCGTAAGATCACGCTCAATCGAAAAGATAAACAATTCATCATCAATTCCAAGCGACCTGATAATGACTTCAACCGGGAAGACACTGCCATCCTTGCGCCGATGGGTCACCTCAAACTGTTGAGATTCTCCTAGTACAAGCTGCTTAAGTCGCGGGTCATCTGCATGCACCGGTTGTGTATCGAGCAGACTAAGAGGTTGACCAAGCAACTCCTCACGCTGGTATCCGTGCTGCAGACAAGCCGTTTCACTTAAGTCAACAATAATCACCTCAGCTCCCTGCGGCTGCAAGACAAGAGCATAGTCAGTGACATGTTCAAACAGGGTACGAAACTTCTTCTCTTTAGAGCGCAACTCCGCTTCTACCCGCATGCGCTCAGTAATGTCGGAACCGACACTATAGACCCCTACGACAACACCATTCTCATCATAGTCTGGATGATTACGCCACTGGATATAGACCCGCTTCCCGTCCTTACAGATATTTTCGTTTTCAACCTCATCAAAACCATCTGGATGACTCAATATCTGCTTTACCACGGGCTCTAACTCACGACCACTAGTCTCTTTCTTGGGCACAATCGTTTCAAAAACACTCTTGCCAATGATCTCAACTTTATTAAAACCAAAATATTTCAGCCCATATCGATTCATAAATTGAATAGTGCCGCTATTGTCAACGCGTAGAATGATGTTATTGACACCCTGCACCAATTGGCGATATTCCCGTTCACGCGTCCGCAACGATTTCGTTGTTTTTCTAACCTGAGCCCTAAAGATCATACTGGATAAAAGAAATATCACTGCGGCCAGCAACACAACCCCAAGAGTGACAAACAACCAGACCGGGATAATCTCTTTTTCAAAACCTTGTCCCCCCATCCAGTAGTTCAGTCGTTGGTAATAATAAGAGTTTTTGTCCGCCTTCCAGTCCGAAAGATGCTCGTCAATATGTTCCAGAAAAGGGGTGAAATGACCCTTCTTCGTCGCGAAATAGATTGAAAAGGGAGAAAACTGGATTGAACTGGGGATCAGTCCGTATTCGCTGGCATGACGTAACCCAAAATGATTGGGAGTCACTCCGGCTTCGACTTCGTTTTTCTGCAGGGCGCCAAAAACATCGTCATGAGTTGGAAAACTGACAATCTGGCAATGGACACCCAAGGTTGAAATCGTCCTGATAAAATTTTGACCATTGATGTCGCGTTCAGCTATGGCAACCCTGAGCCCCTCCAGATCCTGAATTGTTTCGATCTTCGACCCCGGGCGGACAAAAATCTGCCCCCAGATACTGACGACCGCCTCACGATTAAAGTCCATCACTTTTGCGCGTTCAGGAGTATTGGCGATCGTAGTAACCAGATCTATCTCACCTGCCTGGAGACGCTCCAACCCTTGAGCCCAGGTTCCCGGGACAAATTCAAGAGACCAGTTCTCTTTTTCGACAATAGCGCGCAAAAGGTCAGGATAGAGACCCTGCACTCCTCCTTGCGGGTCAATAAAATTGATAGGTTCAAGCTGAAAAACGCCGACACGGATAGGTTTGGAAGAATCTTCGTGATGTGCCCAAAGCGGTGAACACAGGCTGATGATACTGAAAAGCAGTAACAGGCAGATCCGCATTTTGGTGACCTTTTAGGCAGAAGGCTCGATTGACGGGTTGATTCAAGCTCGACAAACCGTCATCAAAGTAGTGACACTTAATACATATCGATCATATTATCTTTTCAACAATTTCATTTTAAAACAATTTTGCTAGGAGAACCAGAGGGGAGATTTCCGACTGGAATCGGGACTAAATCTTATGGGCATTTTCACATAGAGAGAGATGTACTGCTTTTTTGCAGGCCGCAACAAAGTGAGATCAAGACAGGAGCTTTAGCTTTATTCTGTTCAGTTGAGGAATTGATCAGTCGCATTGACGAGCATCGAGAAACTCAAGCGATGTCCGTCAATGCTCTGTTTTAGCTTCAATGACAACGGATCACAGATGAATCGGCTCAAAGCTGTGATTCCAACAGTCAATCGCTTCTTCCATACTATCCGCTGAGACCATTTGATTGCATGAATCTTTGGCACAATAAACTCCCCAGTGACTCCGCGGTGCAAACTCACAAGGGCCAAAGATTTTAACCTGGCCTCCGCAACGGCAAGGGGATGCTTCTTTGATATTTAGAGCTTCCATTCTTTATCTTCTCCAGGCTTTAGTTATAAATGGGGCTACTGTAAACGGTCCAAGGATAATCATCAGCCTCAACACATTCACTCTGTCCCTCCCTAAATGAAGAACTTTGGGTATCAACAACCACTTCAGCATGACCATGGTTTATTGCCCAACTGCTGTCACAGACGGAACACTCGACCAACTCGTCTTTGAACTGGCCTACTTTCATCTCAAGGGATCTCTGTTCTAAACTTCCACAAACCGGACACTGCATGACAAGCTCCTTTCGCCTATGTGATAAATATTACCCAAAAAGGTTGTTTGTGGCCAAGCTTACTCCCATCACGCATATTGTCAACCATTTATTTTAAATATTTACCTTATAAAACAGTACGTTATGCTACACAACATTCTATCAGGCATACCGATAGTTTATTTTCTGCGTTTTTTGGTTTTATAGTTGGCCGAAACATGACACATCCAGCGATTATTATTAGAGTTCTATGGATCAAACCAAAGTTTTATTCATGCGACCAACGTAACGTATTCAATTATTCTAATCCACATTAGCAACCTCCGTAGATATTGGCACCAGTTAGTAAAATCGTGGAAAATATGATACTCAGTGATAATTTCACTGCGACATAATGACAAGGGACGAAACCTCTGAAATCACACGTGCACAATAAATTTCTACCGACGTCTCGCTACGACATGGATCAGTATGGCTGGAGCGAACTCGACGTACTCTTCATCACGGGTGATGCCTATATAGATCACCCGGCGTTCGGGACTCCTCTGCTGGCACGCCTGCTTGAGAGCGAAGGCTACCGGGTTGGAATCCTGGATCAACCAGATTGGAAGAGTCCTGAAGCCTTCAAGATTATGGGTCGGCCACGATTGTTTGCCGCCATCTCAGCCGGGGCGATGGATTCGCTGGTCAACCACTACACCGCTGCAAAAAAGATCCGCCATGATGATGCCTATACCCCCGGGGGGTTAGCGGGAAAACGGCCCAACCGCGCGGTCATCGCTTATACTGCTGCGGTTAAAGGTGCGTTCAAAGGGTTGCCGACTGTTATCGGAGGGATAGAGGCGAGCCTGAGACGCCTGGCACATTATGACTACTGGGCCGACCGCGTTCGCAGATCTGTGCTGGTCGACAGTAAGGCCGACCTGCTGCTCTATGGTATGGCCGAAACCGCGATCATCGAGTTGGCATCACGACTGAAGAATGGTGAAGAGATCGGTTCAATTCACAATATCCGCGGCAGCGCATTAATCACGGATGAATGTCCACCAAAGGCTATCAATCTGCCAAGTTTTGAAGAGGTTTTAGACGACTGTGGAGCATACAATCTGGCATTCAAGCTGGCCAGCGAACAACAGAACCCACTATCCGCCAAGCCATTGATCCAAGTGCATGCAGGACGTCTACTGTTAATCAACCCTCCGGCCCTCCCTCTAGCCGAAACCCAACTTGATCGCATCTACGCCCTCCCCTTCAACCGGATGCCGCATCCGGATTATAGTGAGAAGATCCCGGCCTACGAACAGATCAAATTCTCGGTCACCAGCCACCGCGGCTGTTTCGGCGGCTGTGCTTTCTGCGCCATCACCCATCATCAGGGCAAAACCATCCAGTCCCGTTCTGAAACCTCAATCCTCGCCGAAGTCGAACGTTTGATTGAGCACCCTGATTTCCGCGGGACTCTCAGTGATGTCGGTGGCCCAACCGCTAATATGTACGGTCTGCACTGTGGAACCCCGGAAGCTGAAAAGATCTGTCGCCGCGGCAGTTGCTTGTTCCCTGCTCCCTGCAAAAATCTGCACGCCAGCGACCAGCGAGCAGTCGGTCTGCTTGACAAGATCCGCCAGAAAGAGAAGGTCAAGCATGTCTTTGTCGCCTCAGGTGTCCGCTATGACCTGCTCCCCTTTCAGCCCAACTACTTCGATACCTTGCTGCAGCATCACGTTGGCGGACTGCTCAAAGTTGCACCCGAGTCGACCGTTGACCGCGTGACTGATATTATGCGCAAGCCTGGGGCCCGAGTCTTTACCGAATTTCTGGATAAGTTTCGCGTGCGGAGCAAGGCGCTCGGCCTGCGCCAGGCAATTGTCCCCTACCTGATCAGCGGGCACCCCGGTTGTACGCTCAAAGATATGGTCGAGGTTGCTCTTTACCTGAAGGAGCATCACCTCAAGGTCGAACAGGTCCAGGACTTCACCCCCACCCCTGGGAGCCTGGCGACCTGTATCTACCACACCGGCAGCGACCCCTTCAGCGGCCAACCGATCCATGTGCCACGTTTAGTCAAAGAGAAGCGACTGCAGAAGGCGCTGCTGCTTTATCATCGCCCGGAATCGAGGAAGGATGTGTTGGAAGCACTCAGTCTCTGTGGGCGGGAGGATGCGGCCAAGCTGCTACTTCAGCAACAACCGATACAAAAGGATCGTGCACCGGGGGCATCTAAACCGCAGCGCAAGCATAAAAAATCGCGTAGAAGATAATCTGGATTGAGAGTTCAAACCTACCAGCTTGATGCCCTGTTTGAACTTAAACTTTAGCCAAACTAGAATTTCAGAACGTCAGTTCCCTCTCCGAATCCAAGTCACAAACGATACGGCAGACTCAACGTTGTTCACCAACCATGAGTTCTCAACACTACATCACAATTTTTGACGAATTTACTAATCAATTCGAGCAGATTTCCTTCTATTTGAAGTCATTTTTGATCCAACTCAACTGAAAGAATTTTCTATTTATTCCTCTTTATAAAGCCGTTATTTCTCAGACTATTTTCACCACAGAAAACAAGTCATCAGTTCTTTCATTTTTTTTACGCTGAGTAAATATTTCTTGACAATAAGTGTCAAAATTTGGTTGTTTACAGGGATAAAAAAACGCCGTTTTACGTCCAACAGAAACGATTTACAGTATTTTCAACCAGTTATGGCAGGGAGAAGCTGGGTCGGCAAAGGCGTCGACCTAACTCCTGAACGCTAATTCCAATGTAAAGGGATGACCGAAATGTCAAAAACCGCTATCAAACCATCTTTGCAAAACCCGTTCGCTCCGGACGAGAAAATCGACTTCACCAACCCCGGTGAAATCGCCGGAAAGACTGGCGCCTACGAAGAAGTCATGCAAGAAGGCCACGACCTGATCGAGCGTCCGATTAAATCGGTGGCCGTTGGACAGATTGAAAAACAACACTTTAAAAAACGGATGACCGTTTGGGAGAGGATCAAGGTTCTGACCGATGCCGAGCCGAACATCCTGTTTCAAAACTGGGGCAAAAATCTTGACGGTGCCTCGCTGGTTACCGGAATCCTTAATATCGGTGGCCGCGATGTCGCACTCTACGGTCATGATTTCACCGTCCGCGCTGGCTCGATCGATGCGACCAACGGCAGCAAGCTGGCCAAGTTGTTCAATATGGCTGGCGAAAAAGGGATTCCGGTCATCGGCATGAACGATTCCGCTGGCGCCTTCGTCCCCGCTGGCGTCGGTGGCCTCGACGGCTACGCCGAGGCCTTCACCGCCCTGCGTAAGATCAGCGGCGTTGTTCCCTCGATCATGTGTATGTTCGGCTTCAACGCTGGCGGCGGTTCTTACCTGCCGCGCCAAGGGAGCTTCGTCATTCAGCCTGAAGACACCTTCTTCGGTCTGACCGGCCCCGGCGTTGTTAAATCAGTTCTCGGCGAAGACGTTACCCCGGAAGAGCTGGGTGGCCCCCGGGTTCACAGCGCAACCGGCGTTGCCGACCTGACTGTCGCCGATGAAACCGCAGCCTTGAGGACCGCGATCCGCCTGCTCAGCTACATCCCTGACAACAACAGTGTGGCTCCTCCCTACCAGCCAACCAGTGATCCCCTGGACCGCAAAACCTGGGAGATCAACACCCTGTTCAAAAAAGCATTCAACTCACCGACCGGCTTCAACACCCCGGTTGATGTCTCGATTGTCATTCAACAGATCTGTGACCACGGTGATTACTTTGAGCTGCAACCGACTCGTGCCCGCGAGGTGATCACCGCCTTCGGCCGCCTCGACGGCAACGTTGTCGGCTTCTGCGCCAACAACTCGTCGGTATCCTCGGGTCAGATCGACTGTGATTCGGCTGTCAAGATCGCCCGTTTTGTACGTTTCTGTAACCTGTACAATATTCCGATCGTCTTCATTGAAGACACCACCGGATTCCTCCCCGGTCGCGAGCAGGAAGCACGCGGCATCGTTCAAGCCGGACGTTCAATGCTCGACTCAATCGTCGATGTGCGTACCCCGCGGATCCTGTTGATCCTGCGCAATGCTTATGGTGGTGCATACGCTTCTTACAACAACTACCCGACCGGGGCTGATCTGGTTCTAGCCCTGCCGACCACCCGCCTCGCTGTTATGGGACCTGCGGGTAAAGAGTTCGTCTACAAGAAAGAGATCCGTGGCCTGCGGGCTGCCGTGCCGGCGATGATCAAGAAACTCACCGCTGAGCGGGTTGCTGCCGGTATGGACGGCGTTGATGCACAAAAAGATGCCGAAAAAGAGGCTGCTGAATTCCTCAGAGTTGGTGAAGCAGCACTCAATACCCGCTACGAGAAGGAACTTATGAACCCCAAAGAGGGTCTGGCTCTCGGTTCGATTTCGTCAATCGTCATGCCGACCGACCTGCGCAAGGTTCTGGGCGAGAACATGAATTTCTTCCTTCGTCACTACAAAGCTGGGCCAATGCAAGACGTTCAGCGCGAATTCCACTAAGCTATCTGGAGCCTGCTGAACCATGAAAAATCGTGATGAGTCTATAAACCCCATGGCATTGGAGATTAAAACCATGGCACAGAATGATAATTATACAAACAACCCCTTGATCCACGCTGATCGCCGTCTCGGCCAATCAACTTCGGAGTGGGTCCGTTCCTTCTCCTGCGAAGACCTCAAACCGTTGATCGTCTGTCGTGGACCGATCCGGATGGAAGCGATGAATGTCTACAACGAGATGGGGATCAGCCACTACGGCATCCTGCTCTCGGAGAAAGACTCTATCGTCTACCCAAACGCCCTCTCCCCCGAACTGCGGCAGCTGACCGACAACAGCCGTGTTCACCGGGTACCGGACTATTCTGGAGCCTCCAAGGAAGAACGGGTCGAGCGGATCGGACAAATCATCCAGATCGCCAAAGACAACAACTATGATTCCGTCTTTGCCGGTTACGGCTTCATGGCGGAAGATGATGAGTTTGTTGCTGCAATCGAAGGTGCAGGTTTGATGTTCATCGGCCCCTGCGCCGCAACACAACGCGCCGCAGGAAAAAAAGACGAGGCCAAACGTACCGCTCTTTCGGTCAATGTTTCGGTAACCCCAGGTATCGACAACGTGACTGCACGCACCCTGGTCAAGAAACATCCGAGCCGCGCGGCTCTGGATGCCCTGATCAAAGCAGAAGACCTTAAGGTCGACAAGAAAGTCCTTAGCAACAAGGATCTGACTCTCGAGGCCCTGGCTGATCAGATTCTTTTTGCCTCTTACGATAAAGGGATCGACCTCTTTTCGGTCGAGGAACTTTGTGCCCAGGTCCAGCATGAGTGCATCTCGATGTTTACCAGCTACCCTGGCGCTCGTATTCGTCTCAAGGCGATCGGCGGCGGTGGTGGTAAAGGACAGCGGATCCTTGGTGCCTCTCTGCTGGTGAAAAAAAATCCAAGCGAGCAAGACGTTGCGGCGGCGGCTGAAGACGCCCCTTCAATGGTTCGCGAAATCCTCGCAGAGGTTAAGACTAACGGAATCGGCGACAACAAAAACGTCTTGGTCGAGTTGAATATCGAACAGACCCGTCACAACGAAATCCAGTTGCTCGGCAACGGAAAATGGACTATCGCCCTCGGCGGACGTGACTGCTCTTTGCAGATGCACGAGCAGAAGCTGCTTGAAATCTCGGTCACCCAGGAAGCCCTGGCCCTCGAAATTTCCAAAGCTAAAAAAGCCAAGAACAAGGCCCAGGTTGCAGCCCTCGAATCTGACCTGACCGTTCTCAAACGGATGGAAGAGGAATCAGAGCGTTTCGGCGTTGCTGTCGGCCTCGATTCGGCTTCAACCTTCGAGTGCATTGTTGATGGTGCACGTCACTACTTCATGGAAGTCAACACCAGGATCCAGGTTGAGCATCGCGTCACCGAGTTGGTCTACGGCCTCAAATTCGTGAATCCCAAAGACAAAAACGACTTCTTCGTCGTTGAATCTCTGGTCGAAGCCATGGCTCTTCTGGCCCTCCACAAAGAGCGTCTGCCACGCCCCGAACGCCTCCCGCGCTTCGGAGCTGCCGCTGAAGCACGCCTCAATGCGACCGACTGCTCACTCTCCCCGAGTGCTGGCGGTGTGATCCGCTACTGGTCCAATCCGATCGATGGTGAGATTCGTGACGATCAGGGGATCTGCACCCCAAATCCTGACACCGGCCTTTTTATGAAATACAACGTCGCCGGTGCCTATGATTCAAACATTGCCCTGTTGCTGACCAAGGACGTTGACCGGCTCTCCAGCTATGAGCACCTCTCCAAAGTTCTACGCAACACCGTTCTACGCGGAACCAATCTGGCGACCAACCTCGAGTTCCATTATGGTCTGGTCAACTGGTTCATCGGCAACAATGTCATGGCCAAGCCGACCACCCGCTTTGTCGTCCCCTACCTGACCCTTGTTGGTCGTCTCAAGGAGGAGGCAAGCAAGATTGATGAGGTTTTTGCTTTCTTCGCCACAAAGAAACATTATGCAGGGCTCTACGCTGCTAACTCTGAAGTTAAAAATGCAATTTCCGAGACTCTGGATCGCAAGGGAACCTTGATTACCCGTCCAATGGAGATTCTGCTCAAAGATCCGCATCTGCTTTCAGGGTGGTTGAGTCTCAACAAGAACAACTTCAAACTCGAAAATGGCAAGATCTCCTGGCTGCGTAATCCGCTGGTCGTTATCGGAGAAACCTACGAATATCTCAATATGATGCCACGTGAAGATTCGCCGGCAGCCGAGGTAATCTGGGATCACGACTACAAGCTGCTCTCGACTGCGCTGCAGTTCTATACAGACCTGCGTACTGCACTTGGCCTAGAGATTGGCGACTATGTCAAAATGGCGGCCCTGCTCAAGCAGGAAAAACCACAGGGGGGGCTCTCTCAGGAGACCTGGGACCAGGTCCGTGCATCGCATCTCGGTTTTGAAGCAGGCAACGAACTGCTCGGAGTCCTCTTCTCGATTGCCGAAGCCACCGATTTTTATGCGTTCAAAGTTGAAGAGGACCTCGAGGTCACCATCCCTGAGTACCTGCATGACCCTGAACTGCAGGCTGCAATGAAGAAGGTTCTGGTTCCACCACCATCAACCAAAGCCGATGAAATCGTCACACCTGGTGGCGGCATGTACTACGCCCAGGAGGCTCCTGGCTTGCCACCTTTCGCGACAGAAGGGATGCACTTCGATAAAGGGCAACCACTCTTCATCCTCGAAGTTATGAAGATGTTCAACAAGATTCCAGCACCCTTCGCTGGAACCATCGACAAGATTCTGATCGATACAGGCGACGCCACCATCGTCTCCAAGGGACAACCGATCTTCAAAATTACCCCTGACGAGAAGTTTGTCGAAGTCGATCCAAAAGAGCTTGAACGTAAAAAACGTGAAGCAACTGCAGCCGCCCTGGCGACGGTCCTTCCTTAAGCACCAATAAAACAGGGCTCATGAAGCGGTTATCCTCTCCGTTTCATGAGCCCTGAAATTCATCTAACGATTTAGTAACTACTCTCCCAATAAAACCCCAAGCCGTTCAAATAGCTCATCCTCAGTCAACTCGCTGGCAATGATCTGGCCCAACCCCTCCCCTTGATGACGATAAAAATCAAACAATGGAAACCGCTGTTCCCCATCTCGCTTCAGTTTGCTAGCGAGGATGCCAATCTCCGCCAGTTGTGGTTGAGCACAAGAGTTTAGACAACCCGAAATTGCCAGGGAGCGATCCCTGATCTGTGAACCAAATTCATCTTGCAGGCGCGAAGCCAGATCTCGTGTCGCACAGAGTCCCATGCGGCATTCGTGATTACCCGGGCAGATCCTCAATGCGCCACCCTCTGCACACAACTCAAACCCTGCCTGAACAAGTTCCCGTTCCAAGGGAGCAGTTTTCCCTTCAAGTAATAATTCGATGTTCTGGTCAGGCGTTACCAATAACCAGTGACTATCATGAGCAGTTGCCATGTCGCAAATTCGGATCAGATTCAGCGCGGAGAGTTCTCCGGCGAAAATATTCAGAGCGATCCGCTGGCTGCTTGCAGCAGGGACTAGAGCCTTAGGAAAAGCATCACTAAAGGCTGCTGGTTGCTTATTCTCAAGTTGTTTCGCAATACGAATGCGTAACTCAGCTTCGCCTAAGGCATTAAGCATATGTTTAAGTCGGAGGCCCTTTTCGCCCCAGGACTTGTAAACCTCAACGACTGATTCAGCAATCGGCAGGAGATCTGCCTCAAGGACTCGGTCGGCATATAGAAATCCAGACTGAGGCTCCCGGCCAAGACCACCTGCGATCCAAATGTCATAACGCGATTCCTCGCCAGCTTCATCAATCAGGACGAAGGCTAGATCCTGGATGAGATGCCGACTTCTTTCATAACCAGCCTCAAAGGCTATCTTGAACTTCTTGGGCAAACCTTCAAAATGAGGATTTCCACTGAAGTGATTCAGAAAGTGACGCAGCATCACTTGAGTTCGCCCGAAGCCGGGACCGAAACTACTGCTGCATGAAATACCACGCACTGCGCCACCACATGCCCCGCGAGAGAAAAGGCCAACAACTGCCAGCCCTCGATGGACATTTGCAAGATCGTCGATTAGAAGGCCATGGAATTCAACACTGCCTCGCGTTGACAGATGGAATATACCACTACCGAACCGACACCCTAGATCAGCCAGAGCACGCGCTTGGGCTACCGACAGAACTCCGCCGGCCAATTTAACGCGCTGCATGTACTCACCCTGATCATTTTGCCGATAAACCCCTTCAAGCCTTAATTGCTGATCATTCAGTTTCATCCACGCAACTCCTCACAAATAATGTAGGCGCATATCTAACCATCTGCCATTAAACTTGTCAAGTATAAGAATCTATCTTTACAAGACACACATAGCTGTTTTTAAATGATTTAGCATAAACACACTAAAGTTACGCTATATGTAATATTTATGTTGTTGACATCACAGCTGTAGTTTAGTAGCCTCCATCAAAATCAATTACAAGGACTCACACTAATGGATACTCCCCGCAGAAGCATTGCCAAGGCACTCTCCTGGCGCTTGCTGGCAACTCTGATTACAACCTGCATCGTCTATTTATTAACGGGCAAGGGGGAGTTTGCCGCTACGGTCGGGTTAGTCGACACTCTGATCAAGTTCTTTGTCTACATAACCCATGAACGTGTTTGGAATCGCATCTCCTACGGTCGTCAGAAGAGCGAACCTGAATATATCATTTGATGAGGGATTAGATATGAACGCAACAAATTCTCCGGGTAATATCTCTGCAGCAGAAGAGCTTATCAGCACAGGATTGCAAAAAACTGCGGACAAAAAAGTTGGCATGGCCTGCTCCTTCAGCGTTGAAGATCTGGTCGTGATTAACCTGCTGCGCAAGATCGCGCCCGAGGTCGTTATTTTCGCCATCGACACCGGTCGGCTGCATGAAGAGACCTACGAGGTCGCAGAAGCGCTGCGGCAGAAATACAATCTCCATATCGACTGGTATTTGCCTCAAACAGAGACCTTGCAGAAACTAGAAAGAGAAAAAGGTCTGTTCTCCTTTCGTGAAAACATCGAGAACCGCCTTGAATGTTGCCATATCCGCAAGGTTGAGCCCTTAAATAGAGCACTAACCGGGCTTGAGGGATGGGTCACCGGACAACGTCGTGCACAGAGCACAACACGGAGCAGGCTCAAAGGGATCGAGGTTGACGACGCTCATGGCGGGATTATAAAGATCAACCCCTTACTCACCTGGAGTGATGAACAGGTCTGGGCCTACGCCACAGATCATCGCCTGCCGGTCAATCGACTTCATCGTCAAGGATATCCCTCGATCGGTTGTGCACCCTGCACGCGTGAGGTTGAGTCCGGTGAAGACACACGTGCCGGTCGCTGGTGGTGGGAAAATCCAGAGCACAAAGAGTGTGGTCTGCACCGTCGCTAACAGGCAAATTTCGTAAGGAGTGAGGAGTGAGGGGTGAGGCGAAGAAATCTCAAAAACGCCCCTCTCATTCCCCAATCTGCAAAAAGGAAAACCGATGACACACCTTGAACAGTTAGAAGCTGAAAGTATTCACATCATGCGTGAAGTCGTTGCCGAGTTCGACAACCCGGTGATGCTCTATTCCGTGGGAAAAGACTCCGCGGTGATGTTACATCTGGCGCGCAAGGCCTTCTATCCAGCCAAAATCCCCTTTCCGTTACTTCATGTTGATACGACTTGGAAGTTCAAGGAGATGATCGCTTTTCGTGACAAGATGGCCAGGGAATACGGATTCGAACTATTGGTTCATACGAATCAGGAAGGGGTTGAACAAGGGATATCACCCTTTGTGCACGGCAGCGCCCGCTATACCGACATCATGAAAACCGAGGGACTTAAACAGGCTCTCGATAAATACGGCTTCGATGCAGCCTTCGGTGGCGCGCGCCGCGATGAAGAAAAATCACGTGCCAAAGAACGGATTTTCTCCTTTCGCGGCGTCAATCACCGCTGGGATCCTAAAAACCAGCGTCCGGAGTTGTGGAATATCTACAACGCCCGAGTCAACAAGGGAGAATCGATCCGGGCCTTTCCGATTTCGAACTGGACCGAACTTGATGTCTGGCAATATATCTACCTGGAGAAGATCCCGATCGTGCCCCTCTATTTAAGCGCTGTCCGTCCCGTGGTCGAACGCGACGGTATGATGATCCTGCTTGACGATGAACGTCTTGTCCTAAAGCAGGGAGAAGAGGTCAAAAATATCCCAATCCGCTTTCGAACTCTCGGTTGTTACCCCCTGACCGGCGCCGTTGAATCAACCGCAGCAACACTGCCAGAAGTTATCCAGGAGATGCTGCTGGCACGGACCAGTGAACGCCAGGGCCGCGCCATCGATCACGACCAATCCGGATCGATGGAGAAGAAGAAGCAGGAAGGTTACTTCTAGAATCGTTCAAGGTTCCACGTTCCAGGTTAACGTTAAAAAAAACAGAACATGGAACGTCAAACTTGGAACATGGAACGTAACTTGTTACTTGGAACACAAAAACGGAGTTTTTGCATGTCTCATCAATCGGAACTGATCTCTGAAGATATCCTTGCCTACCTGAAACAGCAGGAAGAAAAGTCGCTGCTCCGCTTTATCACCTGCGGCAGCGTCGATGACGGCAAAAGCACCCTGATTGGACGCCTGCTCTGGGACTCGCAAATGATTTACGAGGATCAGCTTGAAGCTCTCGAAGTCGACAGCAAGCGGGTTGGCACTCAGGGAGAAGAAATCGACTATGCCCTGCTGCTCGACGGCTTGCAGGCCGAGCGCGAACAAGGAATCACCATCGATGTTGCTTATCGTTATTTTTCGACAGATAAGCGCAAATTCATTGTGGCCGACACCCCCGGACATGAACAATACACCCGCAATATGGTGACCGGAGCCTCGACTGCTGATGTGGCAGTCATTCTTGTCGATGCGCGCAAAGGCCTGCTAACCCAGACCAGACGGCACAGCTATCTGGTTTCACTGGTCGGCATTCGCAGAATTGTATTGGCGATCAATAAGATGGACCTGATCGACTACGACCAGCAGACCTACATCAACATCTGCACCGAGTATAAAACCTTCGCGGCCGAACTTGGTTTTAAAGATATCTGCTGCATTCCACTCTCGGCACTCAAAGGGGACAATATTGTAAGTTCAAGCTGGAGGCGGGAGGCTGGAAGCCGTACGCCAGAGCAGGATTCTCCGGCCTCCAGCCTCCAGCCTGCTGCCACCAGCCAGGATTCTTCTCCTTGCAGTTCAAAAACCCCTTGGTACACCGGGCCGAGTCTGCTTGAATACCTGGAGACCGTGGATTTACCGGATAACAGCCACAACAAGCCTTTTCGCATGCGCGTGCAGTGGGTCAACCGCCCAGATCTTGATTTTCGCGGCTTCTGCGGCACCATCGCCAGCGGGATCATCCACCCTGGAGACAGTATCCAGGTCGCATCATCGGGTAAACATAGCCGGATTGCACGAATCATTACCTTAAATGGAGACCTTGAGGTTGCGGTCGCTGGGCAGGCGGTCACCTTGACTCTCGAGGATGAAATTGACATCAGCCGTGGTGACATGCTAGCCACCCATGGGGCACAACCTGCCACCAGCGATCGGCTTCAAGCCAAAATTGTCTGGATGCACGACAAACATCTGCTACCAGGGCGAAGCTACCTTCTTAAGATGGGCGCTACGACCACCCCGGTTCAGATTGCCGAAGTCATCCATAAAGTCAATGTCAACAGCCTGCAAAAAGAACCGGGCAAGGCCCTGGAACTGAACGAAGTCGGTCTTTGCCGACTCAACCTGAGCAGCGCAATATCCTGTGATCTGTATCAAGCTACCCGCCTGACCGGCAGTTTCATCTTGATTGATCGTCTCACCAACGCAACAGTTGGTGCCGGTATGGTTCAAGAGGTGCTGGCAGCATCCACCAGCACGCCTTGGCAGGAACTTGATGTTGACAGCCACGCGTTGGCCGCTATCAAGGGGCAAAAACCTGCGATCATCTGGATTACCGGGCGACGTCGGGCAGGCAAAACGACGCTGGCGAATATGGTGCATAAACTGCTGCATTCAGCTGGAAGGCACAGTTGCCTGTTCGATGGTGACAACTTAAGGCGGGGCCTTAACTCAGACCTTGATTACACAGATAGCGGGCAAGTCGAACATATCCGCCGAATCGGTGAGCTTGCCAAGCTTTCGGCCGATGCCGGGCTAATCGTGCTGGTGGCGACAACCTCCCCCTATGCACTGGAACGCAGAAGAGCACGCGAGATAGCAGGCGATATCGACTTCCATGAAATTTTTCTCGACACGACCCGCTCAACCTGTATCGACCGCGACAGAAGCGGCTATTACCAAAGACTAGAAGACCAAACAATAAAAGAACAAACGCTGGTCGAACTGAGTTACGAGCCCCCGCAGGCGGCCGAGTTAACTCTGGATGGTGGTCTCGAACCCGAAGCACTGGCGGCAGAGATCATCAAGCTGCTTGACAGAGAAAACCCAACACCGGAGTGGGTTATTTAAATAGAAATTTCCTATTGCATCCCCGAGATGTTCATGGTACAAAATGCCTCCTCGGAGCGTAGCGCAGCCTGGTAGCGCGCCTGGTTTGGGACCAGGATGTCGGAGGTTCGAATCCTCTCGCTCCGACCATAAAATATAAAAAGGCACGGCTGATATTAGCCGTGCCTTTTTAATTTCATTGCCCCATCCTGCCTATCTCAAAAAATTGCGGCCAACCTCTCAAACGATTTACGCAGCCTTCTCGAAACCGCCAGAAACATCCCCTTGAGAAGCTTACCTCCAACAACAGGATTTTCCTCTAGTAACGCCTCAAAACGTTCCGCACTTATTTTCAATAACCAGGCATCAGTTAGAGCGGTTGCTGTAACCGCTCTCTTTTCATCAAGGAAGAGGCAAAGCTCGCCAACAACAGACCCCTCACCGTAGATACCAACAATGACATGTTTGTTTTCAAACTCAGTCTGTTTTTTGATTTCAATTTTACCTTCAACAACAAAAGCTGCAGAATTACTGTCATCACCCTCATGCCATAAAACAGTCCCAGCCTTGATTTCGCAACACTCCAGATACTGTCCGACAATGGCCTTTTCAGCCTCGTCCAGATATTTGAAAAAACGAAAATCAGATTTTATTTTTCGACAAAGATCTTCCGCCACCATTGTCATAAGACGTCAACTAACCTTTTCCATTTGAACAAGCTTCTCTTCCATCTTCTTCATCAGTCCACCAAAACCTTCTTTACGCAGAATTTCGTTGTAACTTGAACGATAACTGCGAACCAGACTGACCCCTTCTATCAGGACATCATAGATCTGCCAAGTCCCATCTTTTTGCACTAACTTGTATTGTACCGGAATATCAAATTTGGATGAGACAAATTTGGTATCAAGAATAGCTTTATCGTCCTTGACCCGCTCCTGGATGTAATCGACTGTCCCTCCAGAGTAATCGTCAACCCGGTTCAGATAAGTTCTCTCTAGTATTTTTACGTAAAGAGCCATAAACCGACTCAACTCTTCAGGTGTCCCTTTTTTCCAATAAACACCAAGCGTCCGCTGAGAAAGGGATTCCACTCCCAAAAACTTTTGAACCGTGCCACTGATCTCCGTTCGCTTAACCTCAGCGGATTGGTCACTATTCAAAACGGCAAAGACCCCATCTATCATTTTCTTCACCTGTTCCTGTGGCGATGTCGCCATTGCATAACCTGGTAAAGCAAGGGTCATAAATAATAAGACACATAAAATACGCATAGATATGTTCTCCAAGGTAAGAAATAATGGTTTTAAGTATAACGTTATTTAGCGACTTTTGCCACCCGGTACTGTGCATATGCAGAACGCATAAAAAGGTAGGGATCAAGCGCATCACGTTTGATCTTCTCATAACTGTCATCGTCTAAAGAAAGGTAATTAACGGCTAAACCTCCCCTGTACCCCGCCTTATCGAGCAGACTCCAATGACGACTCATGTAGAGGGTGAGAGGATCGAGAAGCGAATCAATGGCCAGACCACTGACATCACGAACACTTGACGCTCCGAATAAAGGGAGGATGAGATAAGGGCCCTGACCCACATGATAAAAACCTAGTGTCTGACCAAAATCTTCTTCTTTTTTGGGGATTTTCCCCCAACGATCTGCGACATCGAACAAGCCGCCAAGTCCGACAGTCGTATTTACAAAAAAACGGGTCGTTTCTCTGCCAGCATCGGCAAATTTAAATTGTAGAGCTGAATTAACGATACGGACCGGGTTACTGAGGTTAGAAAAAAAATTACGAACTGATTTCCTCACTGGCCGAGGAACCACGCGGTAAGCGCGCGCAACCGGCTTCAAAAAGTAGAGATACATCTTATCATTGAACCAAAAAACTCCTCGATTCAATCGCTCAAGAGGATCTGAGATCAACTGCACATCTGCAGACAAAGGATCATCGGCAAATGCACTGTCGAAATCATCATTTAGAGCGCTCCCTGAAGAGGGAGATGTTTGCTTGGCAAACGTCACCTCAACAAACACAAGGCTAGCTAAAAAAATCAATAAAAGAATAGGAAGCCGCACAATACCCTCTATTTTTGGAATATATACTTACTGAGGAGATCCTCAAGATTTATCGCAGATTCAGTTTCTGTGATCACGCCACCGTCTGCAATGACTCCATCAAGGCCGCCGGGAGTGATATTGACATAGCGGTCACCAATAATTCCAGCGGTTCGAATCGACGCAATGACATCTTCCTGCAGTATTATCCCTTGATCAATCTCCAGCTGCACAACAGCCTCATAGGATTCGGCCTCAAGCTTAATGCTGACAACTTTGCCAACCTGCACACCTGAAATTTCAACCTTGGAGTCCGGTTTAAGTCCAGAGACAGAGCCAAACCTTGCGCTCACCTGATAGGTCGGGCTTGCAAACAGGCGGACATCCCCAAGACGAACAGACATCCATGCAAAACAAACAAAACCAACCACCACAAACAAGCCTACAGCGACTTCAATATTTATTCGTTTCATTACAGAGCAGATTCCTCTCTCTCGCTCGAATAGATGGGACCCATTGTAGTCTCGACAAACTCACGAATCAATGGATTCTCTGACCGCTGAAACTCCTCTGGCGATAGCTGCCCCTGGATCACCCCTTTAGCCAGCAAAGCAACCTGATCAGAAAGTTTGAAAATTTTCGGTACATCATGACTAACAATCACTGCCGTATAGCCAACCCGAGCCTGAGTATGGTGAAAAAGACGGTACATCTCGTTACTCTTGTGAACGTCTAATCCGGTGGTTGGTTCGTCAAAAAAAACAATTTTAGGATTAAGGGACAGTGCCCGCGCCAATCCAACGCGCTTCTGCATACCGCCGGAGAGTTGTGCCGGATATTTAGCCCCGACGCCAGGTAAGTCCATCATATCAAATAACTCTTCAACGCGAATTGCTATCTGTTGCGGGCTATCATGGGTTCGCTCGCGCAAAGGAAGCGCAACATTGTCGAAGATGGTCATCGAATCAAACAAGGCGACATTCTGAAATAAAACTCCAAAATCACGCCGAACATCTTTCAATTCGCGGGCTGTAGCCTTAGCAATATCGCGATCAAAAATTTTAACTTGTCCGGCATCAGGTTTCACCAAGCCGAGCATATGCTTAAGGATCACGCTCTTGCCTTCACCGCTGCCTCCAACAATGACTGTCGTAGTCCCCTCACAAACACGCAGATCAACGCCAGCGAGAACCTTTTGGCTGTCAAAATTCTTTTCGACCCCCACCAACTCGATAACGACAGGGCAAACATCAGTTGTCTCTTTAGTCATCGTTCAAGAACCCTAAAGCAAAATTGCGCTGAGCAGATAATCCCAAACAAGAACAGTTACAGAAGCCAGCACAACTGAGCTTGTCGTTGTTCGACTGACCCCCTCCGCACCGAATCCGCCGCCACGTTCCCAATTCAGAAAGTAACCTTTGGCAGTCGAGATCCAGACAATCAATAGTCCAAAAACCAAAGACTTTATCAGCCCCATTTCTATATCATTCCAATCGACGCTGTGGTACATCCCCTGAAAATATGTCCCACCATTAACACCAAGCATAAGACCTCCGACCAAATAGCCGCCGAAGATACCAACAACATCAAATATTGCAGTCAACAATGGCATACTTATAACGGCAGCAATAAATTTGGGTGCCATCAGATAACGAAGAGGATCTACCGCCATACACTCAAGTGCATCGATCTGCTCCGTGTTACGCATGATCCCGATTTCAGCAGTTATTGCAGAACCAGCTCGGCCAATAACCATCAATGCTGCCAAAACCGGGCCCAATTCTCTCAGCAAGCTAAGCGCGACAGCGGAGCCCAAAAGGCCTTCAGAGCCGAATTTGCGCAGGGTATAGTAACCCTGCAGCGCTAACACCATTCCGGTAAATCCACCTGTGAAGAAGATGACAAAGATGGAACGAGCTCCAATAAAATTGATCTGTTGCAGGACGGGGAAAATTTTATAGGGTGGTGTAATAACACGACAAAGACACTGACCCAAAAAGATCGTTATCCGACCTGCATAATCCAGATAGTAGAGGATATGATCCCCAATTTTCTCAAACAGAAAAAACATATAGAATCCAATGAATTCACTAAAGTTAGTTAAATTTACCAGCAGTCAGTAAAAATGGCGACTGTTGTCGACCAACAACTTGCAAGCGAACCACCTCAAACTGCCTCTCATCAAGCGCGTCAAAAAAATGCTCGACAACTTCTGCTTCACGTTGACCGCCGAGATGTCCGGGATAGACAACAACAGCGATTCGCCCTCCAGGCGCCAGAATTTCACAACTGGCCTGTAGTGCCTTCAAAGTCGTATCAGGTTGAGTAACCAGTTTTTTATCTCCACTCGGGAGATAACCAAGGTTGGCTATTATCGCCTGCGGATTCAACCAATTCCATTTAACAAGAGTAGCATGGTTCCCCAATACCAGGCTGACCCCTGAGGGTAAAACTGGGACTGGGCACTCCAACCGATTGACTACTACTCCCTGCTGACTGAGGCGTTCGCTACTAATTTCCAGTGCCTGCTGTTGCAAATCAAAAGCCAATACACTGCCTGATGGACCTACAGTCTTGGCCAACATAAGGGTATCATAGCCTTGCCCAGCCGTAAGGTCGACGGCTATATCACCGGGGGATAACACCTCAGCTAACAATCGCTGGCTCCAGGCTACGACATGTGTTAATGGCTGACACATCAACTATTTCTTTGCGATTCCAGCTCGTCACGCACTTTGAGTTTAGCTTCAATCAACTGATGATGAGAGAGGCCGATCAGGCTAGCAAGTTGGCGAAGCATGGCCTCTTCATGAACATCAAGTCGACCATCAGCGAAGGCCAGTTGCCAAAAGGATTCTATTATCTCTTCTTTTTCAGGCTGGCTGAAGTTGCGATTGATTTGACTGGTAAACTGGTGGAGATCGGCACTTTCTTTTTTGGTATCTTCTGCCAACTGCATCAATCCTGCACACATTTCCTGGTCGAGAGCGAAGCGATTTACCAACAAGTTGTGAATCACATCCTCTTCTTCGGTGCTAAATTCGCCATCGGCACCGGCCACCTCCAGGAGGAGTACAGCCGCAGCTAATGGAACACGGTCGGGTTGTGACGTCGATTCTGTTGTGGACAAAAGAGAAAATATTTTTTTAAACATTTGACTACTCTTTAGCTTTCTAGCTAGGGCCGGTAAAGGATCACTCGTGCCTTCTCCAGGGTAATCATCCCCCCCTGCATCAGGTCATCAAAATCTGGAATAATTTTCTGAATCTTTTCTTCCTCATCAATAACTTCAATAACCAGAGGGAGTTCTGTGGACAATCGTAATAACTGGTCGGTATGCATAACGGAGTGAGCTCCAAAGCCTGCGACACCTCGCAGCACTGTCGACCCAGCGAAACCATTTTCTCTCAGCATTTCGACTAAAACAAGATACAAAGGCCGTCCTTTATGACGATCTGCCTCACTGATAAATATACGCATAAGAGTCTTTTCACCGGCGAATCCAGGCATAATCTAGTCTCCCTTTACAGTTGACGAGCTAACATCATCCCAGCGGCTACAAAAACAAGACAAAGCAGAACATTTAATACGACATTGGTTCCTGCCTGCATCAAGCTCCCCTCTTCTACCAGCTTCAGGGTTTCATATGAAAAAGTAGAAAAGGTCGTAAACCCCCCCATGAAACCAACGGTCAATCCAACCCTTAACCCGACGGGTAAAACCGTACTGCGCAAACCAAAAGTCATTAAAAATCCGAGAAGAAAAGAGCCTCCAATATTAACCATCAAAGTACCATAAGGAAGCGCGCGTCCTACCAGAGTATAAACCCAACCAGACACTAAATACCGGGCAACACAACCCAAACCACCAAAAAGCCCGATCCATAAAATCTGCATAGTCACTCTCCATTCAAACCCCAATTCATTAAACTTTCATTATCGGGTGATTTTATCGAACTGTCAAATTATCCGGGTTTTCATATCCAGCTGAAATCACATATATATAAAACGCCAAAAACATCAATTCAAAAAATCAGTCTTGCTCCAATTCGAACAGCATCATATAGTGTACATGTAACTCTGATCGGTTCTCTGCCCTGCAGGTGAGGTCAGAACGTCCACGCGGAATAGCTGTTATTACGGGAACTCTTCGAAGCACTTGGTGAGCCAGCCCGCCTCTGAGCGGGACGCCTAAAGGGTGATCAGGAGAACCCACTTTTTTGGTACTCGTAGTGAGGCCCATGACCCACGGCAGCGTGGAGAATCGTTTCAGGTTACACCGCATCCTTCAACAATGAGGGATGCTTTTTTTTGAGGCGTTAGCTTCAAAGTAACCAACTCAATCTGCCTGATTTGTCCTACCAAAACACCCTCGTATCATGTTAAACTGCGCCGCGTTTCCAACCTTCACATCCCAAAAGGAACCCTGGTGGACATTGAATCTAAAAACAATAAAGACCAACCAACTATCCTCACAATTGATGGCCGCCAGATCATTCTGATTGGCACTGCGCATATATCACAGGAATCTGTCGACACCGTGATTCATTCCATCGAGGAGCACCAACCAGATACAGTATGTGTTGAACTCGACGAACAGCGCTACCAGTCGCTGATTAACAAAAAAGGCTGGGAATCTCTTAATATTAAAGAGGTTATTAAAAAGGGGCAGATGCCCTTCTTGCTGACCAACCTGGCATTATCGAGCTATCAAAAAAGAATGGGTCTACAGACCGGGGTTAAGCCTGGTGCTGAGCTCGCGGCTGCGGCTCAAACAGCCGAAGAACGCGGTATGCAAGTCGAACTAGTAGATCGCAATATCCGCACCACGCTACTGCGAACATGGCGCAAAGCCGGGTTCATAAACAAAATGAAAGTCATGGCGGCTCTACTCGGCAGCCTGTTCGAAAAGCAGGACCTGGACGAAGCACAACTTGCTGAACTGCGCAGTGGCGACACCCTGTCCCAAATGCTTGAGGAGATGGGCAAATTGTTGCCATCAGTCAAGACTATTCTGGTTGATGAACGCGATACCTATATGGCCTATCACATTCGCAATGCCCATGGTGAGAAAATTGTCGCAGTCGTCGGAGCGGCTCACCTTCCAGGGATCATTAAAAAACTGAACGAGGACATCTCCCCCGAAACTATCGCTGAAATCAGTAATGTCCCGCCTAAAACGACTTTTTCAAAAATAATCCCATGGTTGATTCCTGCAATTGTCATCATTCTATTTATCGGAGGATTTTTCTTCGGAGACCATCAAAAACTTGCCGATGCTGCTGTCGCCTGGGTTCTAGCCAACGGTCTCCTCTCTGCATTGGGTGCCCTTATCGCCTTCGGTCACCCGGCTACTGTCGTATCAGCCTTTATTGCTGCGCCTATCACCTCTCTCAACCCGACCATCGGTGCTGGCTTCGTCACCGCCTTCGTGCAAGCTTTCGTTGCTCCTCCTACGGTCCACGACATGGAACACGTGGGCGAGGACCTTACCTGCATCAAGGGCTGGTGGAAAAATCGACTGGCGCGGGTGATGCTGGTCTTCTTCTTTTCGTCTCTCGGTTCTGCAGCAGGAACCTTCATCGCCCTGGGATGGTTGAAAGACATTCTTTAGGAGTTAGAGATACTTCTCCCCGACTTTGTATTCCTAATATAATTGGCTATAAGACAAAAAAAAGGCGGACCCTGAGGGCCCGCCTTTTTTACGTAACATCATTAAACGATCAGCTGACAATCGCTTTCATATACTCACGATTCAGCTTGGCAATAAACTTGACGCTAATCCCCTTAGGACAGGAGACCTCGCATTCAAGGTGGTTAGTGCAGTTACCAAAACCCTCAGCTTGCAGAGCTTCAGTCATATTCATCACCCGAGACTTAGCTTCGTGCATTCCTTGTGGGAGAACCGCAAGCTGGGCAACCTTAGCGCTGGTGAAAAGCATTGCTGAACTGTTGGGACAACCCGCAACACAGGCACCGCAACCAATACATTCAGCAGCATCCATTGCATAATCAGCAACCGGCTTACCAATGGGGTGAGCATTGCCATCAGGCACGCCACCAGTATGGCAGGAGACATAACCACCAGCCTGCATGATAGTATCCAGGGCCTGACGATCAACGATCAGATCCTTAATGACCGGGAAGGCACGGGCGCGCCAAGGCTCGATAAATATTTCATCCCCGTCCTTAAAAGAACGCATATGCAACTGGCAAACGGTTGTGCGGTCCTGGCCACCATGAGCTTTACCGTTGATGACCTGTGAACACATGCCACAGATCCCTTCACGGCAATCATGATCAAAAACAATGGCCTGCTTACCAGTTTTAATCAGCTCTTCGTTGACCTCATCAAGCATCTCGAGGAAGGACATATCAGGGCTGATCCCTTTAGCTGGATAAGTTTCCAGCTTACCTTTATCTTTAGGCCCACTCTGGCGCCATACGTGAAGTGTAAGATTCATTATTTATAGCTCCTCACGGCAAGATGTACATTATCAAACTTCAAAGGTTCCTTGTGCAGCTCAGGGGCCTTATCGTTCCCCTTGAACTCCCAGGCACCAACATAGGCGAAGTTCTCATCGTCACGCGTCGCTTCACCGTCATCCGTCTGATGTTCAGTACGGAAATGACCACCACAAGACTCTTCACGATGCAGTGCATCAGTTGCCAAGACTTCACCAAACTCGAGGAAATCGGCAAGACGACCGGCGTTCTCGAGCTGTTGGTTCAGCTCGGTACCAGAGCCGCTGACATTTACATTATTCCAGAACTCCTCGCGAATTTCCGGAATACGCTGCAGGGCATGCTTGAGGCTGGATTCACTGCGGGCCATTCCAACATCTTCCCACATGACCTTACCAAGCTCACGATGAAGTTCACTAACAGTTTTCTTCCCTTTGATATTGAGCATTTTATCAATTTCAGCCTGAACCTGCTCTTTCGACTCCTTGAACGCGGGGTGCTCGTCGGTGACGGTCCCGGGTTTCACAGTCGCCAGATACCCAGCGATAGTGTAAGGGATAACGAAATAGCCATCGGCCAAACCTTGCATCAGTGCAGAAGCACCGAGACGGTTAGCACCATGAACCGAGAAGTTGGCTTCACCTAGGACAAAAAGGCCTGGAACATTGCTCATCAGGTTGTAATCGACCCAGAGACCACCCATAGAATAGTGCGGTGCCGGATAGATCCGCATCGGACGCTTATAGGCATTCTCATCAGTGATTTTTTCATACATTTCAAAGAGATTGCCGTAACGCTCTTTGATAGTGTGCTCACCAACACGCTCGATCGCAGTGGCGTAGTCGAGGTAAACGCCACGCTTGCCAGGTCCGACGCCGCGCTCATCGTCACACTGTTCCTTTGCAGCACGAGATGCAATATCACGTGGAGCCAAGTTGCCGAATGACGGGTATTTACGCTCGAGGTAATAATCACGATCCTCTTCTGGCACATCGCCAGGAGCCTTATCGCAATCTTCCTTCTTTTTTGGAACCCAGCAACGCCCATCATTCCTAAGTGATTCAGACATCAGGGTCAGTTTCGACTGATGGTCACCGGTTTGAGGAATACAGGTCGGGTGAATTTGGGTGTAGCAGGGGTTTGCCATGAAAGCGCCCTTCTTGGCAGCTTTCCAGGCAGCAGTTACACTACAGCCCATGGCATTAGTCGACAGGTAAAAAACGTTGACGTAGCCGCCGGTCGCCAAGATAACTGCGTCGCCCCAGTAGGACTTGATTTCGCCGGTGACCATATCTCGGCAGGTGATCCCCTTAGCCACACCGTCAACCACAACCAGGTCAAGCATTTCGGTCCGCTCATTCATCTTAACGGTACCGGCTTTAACCTGACGGGACAGCGCAGAATAAGCACCGAGCAATAGCTGTTGACCAGTCTGGCCACGCGCGAAGAAAGTACGGGAAACCTGAGCACCACCGAAAGAGCGATTATCAAGATAACCAGCATAATCACGGGCAAAAGGAACACCCTGTGCTACGCACTGATCGATGATATTATTTGACACCTGAGACAGGCGCCAAACGTCCGCCTCGCGAGCGCGAAAATCGCCACCCTTGATCGTGTCATAGAAGAGGCGATAGATACTGTCGCCATCGTTCGGATAATTTTTGGCCGCGTTAATCCCGCCCTGAGCAGCGATCGAGTGGGCACGACGTGAGCTATCCTGATAACAGAACGCCTCTACGTTATAGCCTAACTCACCGAGGGAGGCCGCAGCCGCGCCGCCGGCAAGACCGGTACCAACAACCAGAATCTTGTACTTACGCTTGTTAGAGGGATTGACCAGCTTCATGTCGAAGCGATGCTTATCCCAGGTTTTTTCAATAGGACCAGTGGGTGTTTTTCCGTCGAGAATCACAATAAACCCCCTAAACGTTCACAAAGCGAGCAAGGATAAGAACAGGAATAGCGACATAAGCCAAAAGGTAACCGACTGCGACGAGTTTGCCGACGAGGGTGACCTTTTCAAGACTGGGGCCATTATTCAAACCGAAGGTCTGCACGAAGCTTGAAAGTCCATGGGTCAAGTGCAGGAACAGAGCAATCATTCCAACAATATAAACCAAAGAGATAAAGACTTTCTGGAAGCTCAGGACCACCATCGTGAAGACATCAGGACGCATCATCGCATCAAGCGGCAGCTTATGTGCCGAAATTTCAGGATTGGTAATCTGTACGGTAAAGTGCAGGAGGTGGTAGATCAGAAAGGCGAGCAAAATCAGACCAGTGTAGAGCATTGATTCGCTGGAAAAGGTCGCCTTCATCCGACTCTTGATCGAATAGTTGATCGGAGTAGCAGTCCGGTTCTCCATCGACAGCTGAATACCGAAAGTGATGTGTACAGCAAAAATTGCCAACATCGCCAAACGGAACACCCAGACCAGCGCTCCCAAGCTGTGCAGATGAACCGCGTAGGCATTAATGCCGTCAGGTCCGGCAAAAACAGACAGATTGCCGAGTAGATGGATGGTGACGAAACCGACCAAAAGCAGGCCAGTCACCGCCATCAAAATCTTTCTTCCCACAGTGCTTTGTATCAATTGCATAATTCAATCCCTCGAAATAGTGAATGATGGCTGACAGAAGACAAGTAACTCTTCACCAACCGCTGCGCAATATTCGGGCGACTCATACCCATTATCAGATTCCTCCTGAAGTTGAGTCTTGTGACGTCTGGCGGGCCTCGCCAGTACACCTTCCTCCTGAGCTCAGGTACAACCCCTGAACAAAAGAAGGAGCGCAGCGTATGAAATAAAAAAGACCGGATGCGTTCTCCGACTAGGCACAACAACAATGCGTCACCTAGAACCGTATACTGTATACTAAACATCGTTATAAAATAAAACCCCAAAATGATTATATATGGGATTTCTAATGGAACCTACTTTCCATCCATAAAGCCTTGAATTCGCAATAATCCCTGCTGCAAAACTGAAATTTTCTCTTGTGTTGCCGCAAGTTTAGCACGATCCTTTTCAAGGACCTGAACCGGGGCATTAGCCACAAATTTTTCATTGGAGAGCTTACGAATGAAGAAATCAAGATCTTTCTGTACCTTCGCGATCTCTTTAGTGAGACGTATCTCCTCTTCTGCCAGATCGATAACTCCCGCAAGCGGAACCAGGACTTCAACATCACCAGCGACTTGGGTAGACGACTGATCGGGTCGCTCGATACCGACGCCAATATCCAGAGTCTCCACTCGAGCCAGAGAACAAATATAGGCCTCACCGGCAACGAGGGCCGCAACTGACTCCTGACTTTTACAATCGAGACTGACAGCAATTTTACGCCCGGGAGCCACTTCAAGTTCACCGCGAATATTTCGAATTGCGCGTACAACCTCCATGACAAGTTCCATCCTGACAACAGCGGAAGTATCAATCTTGGCCGCAATTGCAGAAGGATATTCGGCTTGCATGATCGTAACTGCAGGCCTTTCCCCAGGGAGAACCTGCCAAATCTCTTCCGTAACGAAAGGAATAAAGGGGTGCAGTAAGCGAAGTAGGTTTTCGAGCACGGAATACAAAACCGTCTGAGCACGCAACTTCGCCCGAAGATCTTCCCCATAGAGGTCATCTTTGGCTAATTCGACATACCAGTCACAGAATTCATGCCAGGTAAAGGAGTAGAGGGTACTGGCAGCATCATTAAATTTATAATCTTCCAGACAACTATTGACTTCGGTAGCCGCTCGGCTGAAGCGATCGAGAATCCACTGGTCGGCTAGACTCAATTCGAAATCAGTCAACCTTGATGCAGCAGGATCAAAGTCTTCAAGGTTCATTAGAGCAAAACGACTGGCGTTCCAAAGTTTATTGACAAAATTTCGATAACCACCTATCCGTTCAGTAGATAGCTTGATGTCACGCCCCATCGCGGCAAATGCCGCAAGAGTAAAGCGGAAAGCATCTGCTCCGTATTCGTCAACAACTGTCAACGGATCAATGACGTTGCCCTTACTCTTGCTCATTTTCTGCCCCTGAGCATCGCGCACCAGAGCATGAATATAGACTTCCTTAAAGGGAACCTCATCCATAAACTTGAGGCCCATCATCATCATACGGGCAACCCAGAAAAAGAGGATATCGAACCCAGTCACCAAGCAGGATGTTGGATAAAATTTATCCAGAGCAACCGTCTTCTCCGGCCAACCCATAGTCGAAAATGGCCAGAGGGCTGAGGAGAACCAAGTGTCCAGCACGTCAGTCTCCTGCTGCAATGATGCAGACCCGCAATGGGAACAGACTGTGGCGTCTTCGCGACTGACGGTAATTTCTCCACAATCATCACAGAACCAGGCCGGGATTCGATGCCCCCACCAGATCTGACGACTGACGCACCAATCCTGGATATTATTCATCCACTCGAAATAGGTTTTTTCCCATTGGGCTGGTAAAATCTTGGTCTTGCCAGTCTCTACAGCCTCAATCGCCTTTTCAGCCAATGGGCCGACCGAAACGTACCACTGTTTACTCATGTAGGGTTCAATGATCGTTTTACAGCGATAACATTCCCCGACAGCATTAGCGTAATCATCGACTTGCGCAATCAAGCCTAACGCCTCAAGATCCGCAACAATCTTCTTGCGCGCAGCATAACGTTCAAGACCGAGGTATTCGCCGCCATTCTCGTTGATATTCCCAGACTCGTCGAGGACATTAATAACGTCTAGACCATGTCGCTTGCCAATCTCGAAGTCATTAAAATCATGGGCTGGGGTAATCTTGACCGCCCCAGATCCGAATTCCTGATCAACATAATCATCAGCGATGATGGGAATCTCTCGATCAGTCAACGGCAACTTAACCATCTTGCCAATCAGATCAGCATAGCGCTCATCCTCAGGATGGACAGCAACCGCAGTATCTCCCAACATGGTCTCAGGTCTGGTGGTTGCAACAACCAGCACTCGGTCGCTTCCAGCAACCGGATAACGAAGGTGCCAGAGGTGCCCCTTCTTGTCCTCGTGCTCAACTTCTAAATCGGAAAGAGCGGTATGACATCGCGGACACCAATTTATCAGCCGGTTCGCACGGTAAACCAAACCATCCTCAAACAGGCGCACAAAAACCTCGCGCACTGCCTTCGATAGTCCTTCGTCCATGGTGAATCGCTCTCGCTCCCAGTCACAGGAGGCGCCAAGACACTTGAGCTGATTAATAATTTGGCCGCCAGATTCTTCACGCCACTTCCAGACTCGCTCGATAAACTGTTCACGACCCAGCTCATGCCGGTCACAACCCTCACTAGCAAGTTGTCGTTCGACAACGTTCTGAGTCGCAATCCCGGCGTGATCAGTGCCCGGCATCCACAGAACAGCATAGCCCGTCATGCGCTTCCAACGGCAGAGGATATCTTGCAGAGTAATGTTAAGCGCATGCCCCATATGTAGGACACCAGTGACGTTTGGCGGTGGAATCACAATTGAATAAGGATCGGCGGACGAGTGTTCGTCCCCACGGAAATATCCGTTAGCTTCCCAGGTTTGATACCATTTTTTCTCAACTTGCTGGGGCTCATACCCCTTTGGCAATTTTTCCATCTTTTGGTTTTCCTCATAAATTCAACACACCAAATTCAACGAAAACGAGATGTTGGTGGTAACGACAAAAGGGGGGAGGCAAAACGCCTGCGCGTCTTATCTCCCCCCGGGACTTAAACTGGACGGCTCAGCTCACCCGGCAGCTCAGGCCGCCCCTTCTTTGATTTTGCGAATTTCGTCTTTAATCATGCTTTCAGCTAAATCCGGAACGACTTCCCAAACGACCTGCTCAAGTAGTTGCGCTGCAAGTTTCTCAATCATCGGACCAGCAACCCGTTGAACAACTTCTTGAAGTTCCGACTCAGTCAAAGCAGAAAGGCGCTCTTCAACATCCGCGACGTCAACAGTTGTAACAGGGTGCTCTAGTACCTCGGGAGCAACGCTACCCGAGTTTATTTGAGCGGCAACAGCCTCATCCGAGAAATCATAAACTTCAACTTCATCAGCAGCTTGTTCAAGCTCAACGACAGGTGCCGGCTTAGGCTCAACAACAGGTTCCGATTCGACCTCAATAACAGGTGAAGGCGCAGAGAAATCGACGATCGCAACTTCCTCTTCGTCCACAGCAACTTCATCAGCGGCATATTCGATTAAATCTACAGAACCCTCATCGATAATGGCTTCGTCTTCGAGCTCAAGAATGTCCTCGTCACCCAACTCAAGAATTTCATCGTCAGACTCCTCCTCAAAGACCGGAGCAGCCTCCTCAATCACCGGAGCAGCCTCCTCAATCACCGGAGCAGCCTCCTCAATCACCGGAGCAGCCTCCTCAATCACCGGAGCAGCCTCCTCAAAGACCGGAGCAGCCTCCTCAAAGACCGGAGCAGCCTCCTCAAAGACCGGAGCAGCCTCCTCAAAGACCGGAGCAGCCTCCTCAAAGACCGGAGCAGCCTCCTCAAAGA
>Ga0316202_10000154_pt1 | contig 103582 bp, 85 predicted proteins | sample 3monrhotite_MG_FD_204934 | JGI IMG/M metagenome (GOLD analysis project Ga0316202, IMG submission 204934) | Microbial mat bacterial communities from mineral coupon in-situ incubated in ocean water Damariscotta River, Maine, United States -... | ecosystem: Environmental > Aquatic > Marine >... | reverse complement strand
AGACATCAGTGATTATTTGATGGATTACTACAATTGGTACCGGCCGCATCAGAATAATGGTGGAGTCGCACCAATCCTGGCAGAAGAAAAACTTAAACTGCTGTCCGGAAATAGTTGACCACTACAGTAACAATTAATAATGTGATTAAACTGAATAGTTTTTCCATTTTAGCCCCTCCTGTTTTTAGATTGAAGTTTTCAGACCATGCACAATGCATTAAGGTCGTGATTGGTTGGTTTAAGTGGGAAGTGAATAAACAAAAACACCTACCCTCTGGAACAGAAGATAGGTGTCAATACGACTAGGATTTGCCCCCCCCCAGTATATTAACGCTATCTTCGGTAGCCCGGCGATACCATAGTGATTCTTGGCCCCGTAGCTTTGCGTAGGGAAATAAATCCCAGTGCTCTTATCGAACAGCGTTGTAAGTGATGGCGCAAAATAACAACTGGGTCAGGTAAGGTCAAGCTATATTTGATTTGATCAACATTCCGTTTCATTTTCGATTTTACGAATATAATTAGAATTATCTGGTTATCCAATTGGCTCAAATCTGAAAACAAAGTCAAAACTTTTCTCGCGCAGCGTCGTAGAAATCCCAGAGGAAGGTTAAAGAAGACGAGAAGTTAAGGTCTGAAACCAATCGTGCAGATCAATTTGTTTGATAAAAAAAGCCGGGTCCTTAGGAGGACCCGGCTGGCTGAAGTTTATGACAATGAATCTAGATGATTAGGGCCGCGCCACCAGGTTATCGTTGGTAGTAATGCCATCTTCCTGGTACCAGTCGGCGGCAGCGGGGTAGGCGGTGAGGTCGATGGTGCCGTCGAGAACGCCATTGTCCATCCAGTCGATGGCGTCAAACAGTAAACGACGAGCGTAGTCGCTGTTGTGGGCGAAGGCGCCGGGCTCGCGGTTCATCAGGTTGAGATTGAAGGCGGCGCCCAGAAGCTGCTCGCTCGCCCAACTCGCTTTTTGGGTGGTGAAGCCAGCATCAGTATAAAAGTAGGGGTACTGAGTAGAGTCGTAGTAGACGCCATTGGTTGCCAGCACATCGGTCAGCGCAGTAATTGCCTCGGCAAAGCCGTCTGCCTTGGCGGCGAACAGGGTCGGAGTCCAAAGTGGTTCTTCGACACCGTTATGGCAGATTGTGCACAGATCCCCAGGGGTGTCGTCGATGGGAGCACCAGTCGTTGCGTCAATCTTGAAGGGGGTATACAGGTGATTCGCTTTGCCTGTAGCGCTGTCGTCCTGCATGTGACAAGAAGCACAAGGACCATGAGTGCCGGTTTCTGGACTGGCCTGGCCGATTAAATCATGTTCGTAAGCGGCGCTGTTGGTGTAGTCCAGCGTTGCGAATTCATAACCGGTTTTTTTGAAAATGGTGCCAGCGGCGGACAGGTAGTGTGAGTTATCGCTGCCAAAGGATTTGGCGTTCAGGGTTGTAGCAAAATTATCCTTGATGTTTTGGCCGTTTTCGCGCCCTTCATGACAGGCGACGCAGACGTTGGAATCTGACAGGTCGGGAAAGGTGGCCTGCGTCGTCGATGGTGACGTGGCAGAAGGTTCATTGTAATCGGCGGTAATTGGCCCGGGTTTACGCAGGGCGCCAGAATTATCCTTGTGGCAGGCCCAGCAATAAATCATTTCGTTTTGACCTGAACCGTTCGTGGCGGTCCATTGGTCCAGATAGGAGAAATCATTGTTAGCCGGATCGTATGGTACGTAAGTGCCATCGTTTGTCGGGTCATTGTCTACCAAAACGGCAAATGAATTGAAGTAGTTTTTGGCGCCTGTTGAGGTGTGGCAACGTTGACAGGCGGCTCTACCCGTTCTATCACCAGGTGTGGTGTCGTTAGTTTTATCCCAGTTGTAGTGGGCCAATGGCGCCGCAAATGCTGCCAAAGCAGGATCTGTGCTGTTTGGATCGACCCCGGCCATTTTGACCACTGCGGTCTCAGCCGTTGTTGTCTTAAGCGTGGGATTCGCCGCTTCAAATGCCGTAGCGGCATTGTCCTTTATGACTGCAATTTTACCAGCATGGCCAGATTCAGCCCACTGAGCGTTAATGGATATGTCGGCCGCGTGGACATTGTGACAGTCCCGGCAGGAGCGAGCGTTCGCTTTGTCTACCACAAAGCCCTCAATGACATCGGTCGTTGGATCATCTTCATGGTTGAAGGTGATGACATGGTCATAGCGGTTGGCATGATAGATCAGTTGGGTCTGCAGGTCTGCGGTATCGCTGTAGGTGCCATATGCCGGATTATCATTGGCGCTGCCATCCAGTGGGGCAGCGGTTGCACCTTGATGGCAATTGATGCAGGTGTTGTATTCAGCAGAATTTGTGCCAGGACCGGTGTCGGCAGCCATCAGCAGCTTGCCTGGATTGTGTGCATCATGGCAAGTGCGGCACTGTACAGCCGAAGCATTGGCCACGGTCTGGACATTTGCAAGTGTCTGAACTGTGTTAACCGCCTTGTAGAGCTTGCCGCCTTCATCGGTATGGCATCTGCCGCAGGGGGCTTTCACATCGGTGGTGCTGCCTGTAACGAAAACATGGCTGTTACGCGATGTGGCGTGCGCGGAGGCCTTGTAGTCTGTCAGCAGGTTATTTCCCTCGGGGTGATAGCCAGCATGACCTGCAGCGGCCGGGATAGCGGCCCACTGCTGGTCGTGGCACTGGCCGCAACGCTCGAAGTCGGGGGTTGGATACGGAATGGGTCCGACCCCGCGGTGGAACTGACCGCCACCGTGGCAGGATTCGCAGCCGATAACGGGTCTTAGCGTCGTTGCTTGAGCCAAGGTTGGAGTTGATGTGGAGCTAAGGGCAAACGCAGTATTGGGTAGACGTAAGCCATCCCCTGTTTGATCATGGCACTGTGCACATGCAGGGTCTGGTAGATTGCCACTGGTGTCGTATTGTATGTGTGAGCCTGGATTGGTATGGGGGTTGGTGGAGTCAATCCAGGTCGCAACCTGTGGGTAATTTGCATGGCAGGTCACACAGTTGTCGACCCCAACAGCTTGCGCAGTTGCTATAGTTGAACCAGAGCCAGTGTCGGTCAGATTTCCACCGGAATCGCGACTGCTGCCGCATCCTGATAGCAGCAGTGGAATGATGCTGAGCAGTGCCAGAATGGCTAACTTTGTTGTACGCATGTTACCTCCTTCTTGCTGGGTTATGTATGGTTGCATTGTTGAAATAATCAGTGGCATTTGCGGCATGTTTTGCCACGACTGGCGCCATCGAGTCGTTCGCTGATATCGTTCCAGCCTTTAGGGTGCGGATTAACCCCTAAACCGGTTCGGGCACTGTGGCACTTGAGACAAATATCACCTTCTGGGTGGCAGGCCTGACAGGTCGCCAGGTTTTTTCGAGCTTCCCTTGCATGCTGGTTCGACCATGTGTGGGCCGGTAAAACTGAATTTATATGACAAGTCTGGCATTGATTATCGTTAAAATTGGCGTGGGCACCACCGAGGGTCCCATCAGTAAATCCACGTCGGTGAGAGACCACTGCGAGGTCCGCCGGAGCAAACTTGGCGTGGCACTCTGAACAGAAATCGGGTTCATGGCAGCTCGCACAGAGTTGCGGATTGGTGCGGGCGGCAATCGGGTGTGACACCTGAAACTCGCCGCGGTGGACATTGATCATATTGTTGCCAGCATCACCCATTTCATCGGCCCGGCCAGATTTGTGACAGTCGAGGCAGAACTCTTGCTGGTGACAGGCAGAGCAGTCGATCGCTTGATTCTTGGCGAAGGGTCGGTGCTCTGTGGCCCAGGTTAGGCCGTGGGTCTTGGTGGCGGGTTTAACCACTGAATCGACAAAGGTCTGGTCGTGACACTCAAGGCAGGCTTTGTCTGAAGGGACGATCTCGGTCGCCCCTTCAAGGTGACAGGTGGCACATTCTACGTCACCAAGGATTTCCAGATGTGCGGCATGGTTGAAATCAACCGCCAGCGCCGGTGAGCACCAGAGGAGAGTTATCCCCATGACGGTAAGCAGATATCGAATCATATTAAAGGCTCCTTTGGCTTCTTAAAAATTGATGTTTAGACGGACACGGCCCTGATAATACTCATTCCAGAGATCACTTTTGGATCTTTCGATCTTGGCCTCAACATTGATAGTTTTGGTCAGTGCTGCGGTCAGATCGAGCCAGTAGCGGGAACTGAGGGTGTCGTTATTGTCTATCTCAAGTCGCCGTTGCAGAACATCAATTTCGGCGCCAACTCCGGCCTGGAACATCTGATTGATCATGTAACGGCCGCGTGCTTTGACACCGGTCATATCTTGGCCGCCATTGCCATCTTTACGCCAAACACCGGACAGGTACCCAGAGATTCTGTCAGTCCGAATTTTTTCGACTCCGGCCTCGAGTACAACGGCATTGTCAAAATTGGGATACATTTCATAGGTCAATCGGCCGAAGGACTTGAGACCCGTGGTAATTCGGTAGTTTAATTCAGTCATTAGTTCTTCATACTGATTGACTGCAAATACTGAATAGATAGAGGTCGAAGAAAAGACCGGGAGAGAATAAAGGTACTCGGTTCTTAAACTCCATTTTTCACTTTTATGGTAGGTCGCTCCGGCGAGAAAATAGGAGATGCTGTCCGACAGGTAGTCGTACTGGACCTCGCTATAAAGATTCAACATGTTCTTATACTCGTAGTCGAGATCAAGGCCGAACATTTCGTTAGCGAGTGCACTGCCACTCCAGCGTTGTACGTAGGAAACTCCGGCGTTGAGGGTGTCAAAAAACGTCCCTTTTAATTTACCACCTGTGATCAGGTCTTTTGAGTCGTAACCCTTGTAGTAGGAGACATCGCCGCCACCGAAAAGTGAGAAGGTCATCGGGGTGTTCTTTGCAAAGGGGAGGGCGTAGTCCAAAGAGATACCGTCCATCAGTGAGGCCCCGGCGGTCGTGATGAGAAACTGGCGACCCAGTTTTACATCGAGCCCTTCTGCCAGGCCCTTCTTCTGGACATATGCGTAGTACAACCGCGATTTGGCATCGACCTTATTCGACAGATCGGTCGATGCACGTCCATAGCTGCGGAAGTCCCAGCCTTTGTCGGCGAGGTTGAGCGCATTGAATTGAAGATACTGGTAGATCGGGGTCGCGGTATCTCCATTTGCGTCGTCATACCATTCAAATTCTGTGCTGGCGCGACCATTGATGGTCGTGGCTGCCAGGGCTTGGCACGAAAATGCGCCAATCACCATGAATAACGCTGACAACATCAGCGTCAACCTCTGCCAATTCTTCATAGTACCTCCTTGCTGGAAAAATGCTCATCAGTCGATCGAACTTACATACGCGTACAAAAGAACAGATGATTTGATTGATATCAATTATTAGAGATGAATAAGTATGCAGTGATTTATACCACTTGAATTTAATATTGCAATTTAAATTAGTAAGAATTTAGTATTTTAATTAGTTATGCAAAAACCCCTATATTTCAGCATCTTATCCTTACTGAAATGGTAATGGTTAGATGTGAAAGTCATATTAATTACGTATATTTAATGAGTTTGGCCAGGGCACCCTATTTTGCTATCCCTGAAATTAATGGGTCATTTCTGTTCGCCATTCAGGGCGGAGAATGGACTCTTGGTTGAATCCATTGAAAGCCAATCGCTAAAGGTTTCGCTTGGATGACTTCTATGGAATAATAACGGCGATTCCACCTTCTGGAATATGTGCACTTAATTTTTGATGAGGACAGACATGTCAACGACAGCCGCAAATCTTTATCTGGTCGATGGTTCCAGCTATATCTACCGTGCCTATTACGCGATACGTCATCTGTCTAACAGCCGGGGAGAGGCGACCAACGCGGTTTACGGTTTTACCAAGATGCTGCAGACCTTGATCAAGCAGGAGCAGCCCGGTCATCTGGCGGTGATCTTTGATGCCAAGGGGCCGACCTTCCGCAAGGAACTTTATTCTCAATACAAAGCCAACCGCTCGGCGATGCCTGAAGATCTGGTGCCGCAGATTCCATTGATCAAAGAAGTGGTTCAGGCCTTCAAACTGCCGATGCTTGAACTCCAGGGTTATGAAGCCGATGATATTATTGCCACCCTGGCAAGGCGTTATGCAGCGTTAGGGATGGATGTCACAGTCGTGACTGGCGACAAGGACCTGATGCAGATCGTCAGTGATCGGGTCAGTCTGCTCGATACAATGAAGGGGAAGCGCTCACGCGAGGCCGAGGTGATTGAGCGTTTCGGCGTGCCGCCGCGGCAGGTGCTTGAGGTTCTGGGGTTGGCTGGTGATACCTCAGACAATATCCCCGGCGTACCAGGGATCGGCGAGAAGACCGCCAGCGGGCTGATTCAGGAGTTCGGTGATATTGAGAACCTGCTGGCCAATATCGATAAAGTCAAAGGGAAGAAGCGCCAGGAGAATCTCCATGAGTTTGCTGATCAAGCACGGCTGTCGCGCAAACTGGCCGACCTGATTTACGATCTGCCGGTCGAGATCGATTATGCCGATCTGGCGATCTGTCCGCCGGATGCTTCTCTGCTAGAGGAACTCTATACCCGCCTCGAATTTCATCAGTTGCTCAAAGATCTTGATATGGGGGCGTTGGCGACTGAGCGCAGTGCTGCCGCTGGTGACTATCAGACCGTAGCAACCGAGGCCGCGCTCGATGAGATGATCGCAGCCTTGCGCAGCGCCGGCCGCTTCGCTCTGGATACTGAGACCACCAGCTTGCGGGCGGTACAGGCCGAACTGGTCGGGCTCTCTTTTTCTATCGCGGCGGGGACAGGTTGGTATCTGCCGGTCGGTCATCTCTATCTGGGGGTGCCGCAGCAGTTGCCGCTTGAGCTGGTGTTAGAGAAGTTACGCCCACTGCTTGAAGACGAGCAGTTTCCCAAGGTTGGGCAGAACCTCAAGTATGATGCTTTGGTGTTGCGCAATGCCGGGATCGAACTGGCCGGTGTGGTCGATGACACCATGGTCCTTTCATACCTGACTCACCCTGAATCCAAATCTCACGGGCTTGATGCATTGGCCAGTGATCATCTCAATCATCGCATGATCCCTTATAAAGAATTGACCGGTACTGGACAGAAGCAGATCGGCTTCGCTGAGGTCGAGGTTGAAAAAGCCGCGATTTACGCCGCCGAGGATGCCGACATCACCTGGCAGATCGCTGAGAAGTTACTGCCTGAACTGCCAGCGAGTGGTGCTGAAAAGCTTTATCGCGAGATCGAGATGCCGTTGGTTGGGGTGTTGACGCGAATCGAGTGGCAGGGTGTGCGGGTGGATGCCGCTTTCTTGGCTGGACTTTCCGGTGAGATGGGAACAACCCTGGCGCGGCTCGAAGGTGAAATCCATGCTTTGGCCGGTGGGCCGTTCAATATTAATTCGCCTAAACAGTTAGGTGAGATTTTGTTTGAGACACTCGGTCTGCCACGCGGCAAGAAGACCAAGACCGGCTGGTCGACCAACGTTGAGGTGCTGGCGAACCTGGCCGATGAACATGAGATTGCTTCAAAAATTCTGGAGTATCGGTCAGTCGCTAAACTGATCAGCACCTATACTGATGCCTTGCCGAAATTGATCAACCCGGCGACCGGGCGGATTCATACCAGCTTCAATCAGGCGGTGACCGCGACCGGGCGGTTATCCTCGAGCGAGCCGAATCTGCAGAATATCCCGATTCGCAGCGTTGAAGGGCGGCGTATTCGCGAAGCCTTTCTGCCCGCTGAAGGGAACCTGCTGCTGGCCGCTGACTATTCGCAGATCGAATTGCGTGTGATGGCACATATCGCTGATGTTGTAGCGCTCAAAGAGAGCTTCGCCGCCGGGGAAGATATCCACCGCCGCACCGCCAGCGAGATTTTTAATGTCTTTCCTGGCATGGTCACTGACGAGATGCGTCGTCAGGCCAAGACCATCAACTTCGGTGTGCTTTACGGGATGGGCGCTTTCAGCCTGGCCAAAGATCTGGGGATCTCGCGCAAAGAAGCCCAGCAGTTTATCGACAGCTACTTTGAGCGTTACCCGGCGGTGCTGAATTTTATGGAAGAGCGCAAAACTGAAGCACGTGAACATCAATACGTTACGACCCTGCTCGGCCGGCGTTGCGCCATCCCCGAGATCAACAGTACGAACGGCGCGGTACGCAGCTATGCAGAACGCAATGCGATCAACTACCCGATCCAGGGGAGCGCGGCCGATATCATCAAGGTGGCGATGATCAATATCGACCGCCGCCTGCGCGCCGAAGGCTTAAAAACCCGGATGGTGTTACAGGTTCACGATGAACTGGTCTTTGACGTGCCACAGGATGAACTTGAACTTATTAAACCGCTTGTCAAGCAAGAGATGGAAAATGCGGTACCCTTGTCGGTGCCGGTGGTGGTTGATATCGGCGTCGGAAATAATTGGAGCGAAGCGCATTAGGAACCGTGAGGAGTGAGGGGTAAGGAGTTAGGTGAGGGGTAAGAGTTCTAAAGCTTTTGACCATACGCCTCACACTTCACACTTCACGCCTCACCCCTCACGTTTACAAAGCGATCCCGAAGGGAGAAGCGAAATGTATCGTCGTACAAAAATAGTCGCAACCGTTGGCCCGGCCTGTGGTGATCCTGCTGGTCTGAAGAAACTGATCGAAAACGGCGTCAATGTTTTCCGCCTCAATTTCTCCCATGGAACTCAGGAGCAAAAAGCAGAGTGGATTGCGAACATTCGGTTGCTCTCGCGTGAGGTCAATCGCGCGGTCTCGATTTTAGGTGACTTGCAGGGCCCCAAAATCCGTTGTGGATTGATGAAGGATGGCGGACAGATGTTGGTCACCGGCCAGCAGGTGGTGGTGACAACGCGCGACCTGCTTGGAGAAGATGGTCTGATCCCGACGGTCTACCGCAATCTGCCGCAGGACGTCCGGCCCGGAGATCAGATTTTGCTCGATGACGGCAATCTTGAGCTGAAGGTGGTTGAGATTGTTGCTGAGGATGTGCGCTGCGAGGTCGTTATCGGTGGCCTGCTTAAGGATCGCAAAGGGATCAATCTACCGGGGGTGAATGTCTCGGCCCCGGCGCTGACCGATAAAGATCTTCTCGATTTGGACTTTTGCATTGCGCAGAAGCTTGACTGGATTGCGCTCAGCTTTGTGCGTCAGGCTGACGAAATTTACGATCTGAAGCGACGCCTCTATGAACACAAGAGCCATATGGGGATCATCGCCAAGATTGAGAAACCCGAAGCGGTCGAGAATTTCAATGAGATTCTCGAAGCCAGCGACGGCATCATGGTTGCGCGTGGCGATCTCGGCGTCGAAATCCAACCAGAAAGAGTCCCCTTGATCCAGAAGCGGATCATCTATAAATGTAACGTGCGCGGCAAACCGGTCATCACAGCGACCCAGATGTTGGAGAGCATGATCAGCAATCCGCGGCCGACCCGCGCCGAAACCTCGGATGTCGCCAATGCGATTCTGGACGGCACCGATGCGGTAATGCTGTCGGGTGAAACCGCCTCGGGCGATTATCCCTTTGAAGCTGTGGCCGTGATGGATCGGGTGGCACGCGATGTTGAAGCCGACGCCGGGTTGCAGCGCAGTCCGGCTGCACCCGAAAAGGCCGCCGAGCATCGCCGTCAGCCCGAAGCCATCGGCCAGGCCGCCTGTCAGATTGCCGATACGGTTGGCGCCAGCGCGATCCTGGCGTTTACCCAAACCGGCGGCACGGCGGCGCTGGTGGCCAAGTTTCGCCCGAGTGTTCCGGTGTTGGCGGTCACTCCGACCCAGCATGTGCGCCGGCGCTTGGCTCTGTTTGGTGGGGTGCACTCTTTGCGGGTCGATATCGAGGGGACAACCGAAGCGCAGATCCTCTCGGTTGAGGCTGCAGTCTTGGCCGAGGGTGTTCTGAAGCGTGGGGATACGGTGGTTATCACCATGGGGAGTCCGATCTCGGCACCTGGTACGACGAATTTGATTAAGGTCCATCGTTTGGGGACCGGACCTTTTTACGAGGTGCAGTAACTTAAGCGTGCCGGACCGACCTGTTTTTTTGTGATAAGTTATTAGTTCAATTGATTTAGATATTTAATTAAGGAGTGTCGCAAATGTCGAGAATTGTTCTGGTGACCGGAGCCTCCTCCGGATTTGGCGCCGCCATCGCACGTCACTTTGCCGCCAAGGGGGACCGGTTGATATTGACCGCCCGGCGGATCGAGCGGTTGGAGAAATTAAAGTCCGAACTGGAATCGAGTGCGAAAATCCATCTGTTGCAGCTCGATGTGCAGGACCGCAGCGCGGTTGAACAGGCATTGGCCAGTTTGCCGTCAGATTTTGCCGAGGTTGACATCCTGATCAATAACGCCGGGCTGGCCTTGGGGCTCGAACCGGCTCAAGGTGCTGAGCTCGATGACTGGGACACCATGATCGATACCAACTGCAAGGGGCTGGTCTATTGTACGCGGGCCTTGTTGCCGGGAATGGTCAAGCGTAACCGTGGCCATATTGTCAATATTGGGTCAACGGCTGGCAGTTATGCCTACCCAGGGGCCAACGTCTATGGGGCGACCAAGGCCTTTGTCAAGCAATTCTCCGCGAACCTGCGCTCCGATCTGTTCGGTACCCAGGTTCATGTGACCTGTATTGCCCCGGGAATGGCCGAGACCGAGTTTTCGCTGATCCGTTTCAAGCAAGATGCTGAAAAAGCGGCCGGGGTCTATGCTGGCAGTGATGCTATGACTGCCAGCGACATCGCTCATGCGGTTATGTACGTGACCGATCAGCCAGCACATTTGAATATTAATCATATTGAAATGATGCCGGTGTCTCAAGCCTCGGCCGGGTTGAAGGTCTATCGGAAAGAGAGCTGATCCACGGCCTGTTTAATGCTATTGACAAGGCTGAGTTGTTGCGGCATTCTCAGATCACTATGCAAAAACTGACGACGACCACAATCAAGAAAACCACCGGCAAACAGACCACTCTGTTTGTTCGGAGGCAGGTCTGTGGCGGAGACAGGGTAAGGTAGAAAGCATTCACCCAGGTGTCAAACGGCCGCAGACTTAAGAAAGTCTGGCGGCCGTTTTTTTTAAATTAACCTCCCTGGAGGGCAAAGGAGTTACAGGATGAAAGTTGGATTTGTCGGATGGCGCGGGATGGTCGGTTCGGTGCTGATGCAACGGATGGAGCAGGAGAATGATTTCGCCGGGATCGAACCGGTATTTTTCACGACTTCACAGGTCGGGCAGGCCGCCCCTTTTAATGCAGGGACCCTGTTAGATGCCAGCGATATTGATGCATTGCAAAAGCTTGACGCAATTGTCAGCTGCCAGGGTGGTGATTATACCAAAGAGGTCCATCCCAAACTGCGTGCCGGCGGCTGGCAAGGTTACTGGATTGATGCTGCGAGCAGCCTGCGGATGGAAGATGATGCAGTTATTATTCTCGATCCGGTCAACCGCAAAGTTATTGACGAGGCACTGGCCGCAGGGAAGAAAGACTTCATCGGTGGCAACTGTACTGTCAGCCTGATGTTGATGGCTTTGGGCGGTCTATTTGAAGCTGGTCTGGTCGAGTGGATCAGTTCGATGACCTATCAGGCGGCCAGTGGTGCTGGTGCACCCAACATGCGTGAGTTGATCAGCCAGATGGGTTGCCTGAATCAGAGTGTCGAAGCCGAACTGGCTGATCCGGCCTCGGCGATCCTGGGTATCGATCAGAAGATTACTGAAACCCTGCGCGGCGGTGAGCTGCCAACCCAGAACTTCGGTTTCCCCTTGGCTGGCTCTTTACTTCCATGGATCGACCGCGAAGTTGAGAATGGTCAAAGTCGAGAGGAGTGGAAGGGGCATGTCGAGACTAATAAAATTCTTGGCACTAAAACTCCGATCTCGGTTGACGGTCTCTGCGTGCGGATCGGTGCGATGCGTTGCCATAGCCAGGCCTTGACGATTAAGCTGAACAAGGATCTGCCGCTGGCTGAGATCGAAAAAATTATTGCCGGAGCGAATGATTGGGTCGAGTTGGTGCCGAACACCAAGGAAGCGTCGTTGCAGAAGCTGACCCCCACTGCGGTTTCCGGTACACTCAAGGTTCCGGTCGGTCGTCTGCGCAAGATGCGCATGGGTGGCGAATATCTCTCGGCCTTTACGGTCGGTGATCAGTTGCTCTGGGGCGCGGCTGAGCCGTTACGACGGATGGTTCGGGTTCTCCTGGAGAGATAACAAAAAAAAGAGGAGCGCGGTTGCTGCGCTCCTCTTTTTTTGTGACTCAATAAACCTAAATTCGCACTATTGATATTGCGAACTTTGGCTTACCCCAAAATTTGTGCTGAGTGGCTCGGGTAGCGATGTCGGTTCGTGCTGGCGCTGGTTCGTACCAGAGAAGGTTCCAGGCTGTGGGCTACGCAGTGGATCGACGCCGACGACAACCCAGCCATCAGTTCGTTGAAACATCTGGACCTGATTGAGGTAAAGAAGAATGTCGAGGAATTTGGGAGAGACCAGATCTTCTTCACCGGTACGGTAGACGATACGAATCATGTTGAGGCCTCCCTTGTGATATTGATTGATAGCTAAACAGATTTAGGGCCAATTGCAAGCCTGTTTGCTGTGCATTTTGATACCATTTTTTAGCTGAACAGTAAAAACAATTAGTTCCAATATTTCAATCGATTTAACGATTTGAAATCACCCGTGAAATCGGTAGACTGTTTGTTCTGAACAAGGGTCTTTCCCCTTGTTAACGACTGATCAAAGGAGAACTGATATGACCGGCCGCTTCATTATGACCGCTTTTGGCAAAGACCGTCCAGGGATCGTCGCCGATGTGACACGCGTACTCTACGAAAACGGGTGTAATCTGGAAGAGAACAGCATGACTCTGCTCGCCGATGAATTTACTTTGATTCTGCTCTTTTCGACTTCAGACGCCGAGATCGAAGATCGCCTGCTGGCTGAGTGCCGCCGGCTTGAGAAAGATCGCTGTATTTCTGCCTTTATCCGCCCCCTGGGTGAGCGTAAAGATCTCTCTTTGCCGAGTGTCCACTCGTATGTGGTTGAGGTTGAAGGGCTCGACCAGTCGGGCATCGTTTATCAGGTCAGCCAGCATCTGGCAGACCGTGGGCACAATATCCTTGATTTGAAGTCGATGGTAAAAAGTTCACCTGAAAGCGGCACCGCTCTCTACCAGATGCAAATTAAGATTCAGGCGCAGGCAGGAGTTTCAGCGGATGAGATCGAAGCCGATCTGTCTTCAGTTGCAGATGCCCTGCATGTCGATATCAGCGTCAAGGGCTGATTGACGAAGGCGAAAATTAAATAAAAAAGGATCAGCCATTTCTGGTTGATCCTTTTTTATGAACTGGAGCCGCCCAACGGAATCGAACCGTTGACCCCTTCATTACGAGTGAAGTGCTCTACCATCTGAGCTAGGGCGGCAAAAGTGTCTGCAGTATTTAGCGCAATTGACGTCCTTAGTCAATCACTTCTGGGACTTGCATGACAAAGAGCCAGTTCCCTGGCCGAGCGATAAAAGCGGCAGTTCAGTTTTTCTGACGACCGTTTTCATGGCGAAGGAGGATTGGACCCGCAGTACACCTGGCAGGCTGGTGAGGCGGTTGTGGATGCGCATGTAGTCTTGGTTGTCGGCTACAATCACATGCAGCAAATAATCGGTGTCGCCCGACATCAGATAACACTCCATCACATCCTGAACCTTGACAATCTCCTTTTCAAAGGCTAGCAGCTTATCTTTTTGTTGCCCCTCAAGGGTGACCCGTACAAAAACCGTTTCCGGTTTGCCGATAGCGGTCTGATTTATCAGCATGACATAGCGGTCAATAGTGCTGTTTTGTTCAAGCTGACGAACGCGGCGCAGACAGGCTGATTCGGAAAGACCGACCTTTTCAGCCAACAGCACATTGCTGAGGCGGCCATCCTTCTGGAGTTCGGAAAGAATATGTTTATCTATTGTATCTATAGGCAATGTTGGCATTATCGTGCGCCCCTTTTGTAGTTGATAGAATTATCTGTCAGGAAAGTAACAATATGCGCTGATGTTAACAAGTTAATTTTCTTTTTAGTCTGCTATGCTTATTGCGAAGAACTTACCGAAATAATCTTGGTCCATCCTGAACCCGGGCGGGACGCTGACTCATAAATTGAAGGAGCATAAAGATGATCGTTGGAATTCTGAAAGAGATCAAGACGGAAGAGAATCGTGTCTGTATGACTCCAGCCGGGGTTGAGGTGATGATCAACCATGGCCATCAGGTGCTGGTTGAGACCTGTGCCGGGGTCGGTAGCGGTTTCAGTGATGAGGATTACCAGCAGGCCGGGGCGAAGATTGCTGCCAGCAACAAAGAGGTGTTTGCCGGGGCCGAGATGCTGATGCATGTCAAAGAGCCCCAACCCAGCGAATATCCCTTGATCCGCCCTGGGCAGATCTTCTTTACCTATTTCCACTTTGCCGCTTCAGAGTCGCTGACCCGCGCGATGCTCGAGCGCAAAGCGGTCTGTATCGCTTACGAAACCATTACCAGTCCTGATGGCAGCTTGCCGCTTTTAACTCCGATGAGTGAAGTCGCAGGTAGAATGGCGGCCCAGGAGGGGGCGAAGTATCTGGAACGTTCACAGGGGGGGCGCGGCATCTTGATGGGCGGCGTGCCGGGCGTCGCGCCAGCGACGGTGCTGGTCCTCGGCGGCGGCGTGGTCGGCACCCATGCAGCGCAGATGGCCTGCGGTCTGGGTGCAAAAGTTTACCTGCTTGACATGAATCTCAATCGCTTGCGTTATCTGTCGGAGATAATGCCGAAGAATTGCTTTCCACTGATGTCATCGCCTGCGACGGTACGTCAATTGGTGCAGGAGGCCGATGTTGTGATCGGCGCGGTGCTCTTGCATGGTGCCAAGGCGCCTAAGCTGGTGACGCGTGAGATGTTGAAGACGATGAAACCTGGTGCGGTATTGGTTGATGTGGCGATCGATCAGGGGGGATGTTTTGAAACCTCAAAGGCGACGACCCATACCGACCCAACCTTTGAGGTCGATGGAATCCTCCATTATTGCGTGGCCAATATGCCGGGTGCGGTTCCTTTAACCTCGACCATGGCTCTGACCAATGCGACCTTGCCCTATGCGTTGACGATTGCCAACCAGGGCTGGAAGCATGTGGCACGCAACAATGACGGCATCAAAGAAGGCTTCAATCTGGTTGATGGCAGGGTCTGTTATAAGGGGGTCGCTGAGGCCTTCGATATGGATTACGTGCCGGTCGATGAATTGTTGAAAATTGCGCCCTGAATTATGCTGAAGAGATTATAGATAAAAAAAAACGGAGCAGAATTTCTGCTCCGTTTTTTTTTGGTATCAGACCGGTTGATACTTTTCGCGCAGCGCCTTTTTGTTGATCTTGCCGACGCTGGTCTTGTCGATCGTTTCAACGAACAGGACTTTTAGGAGGACCGCCTGTTTGGAGATGAGCCCTTTGTCGATAAAGCTGCGCAGGTGCTGGAGAAGCTCTTTTTCGCTCAGTTCTGCGTCGGTCTTTTTAACCACCAGCGCTAGCGGACGTTCACCCCATTTCTCATCTGAAATACCAATAACCGCGACTTCTCCGACTGCTGATTGGACGCAGAGCAGATCTTCGAGTTCGAGGGAGGAGATCCATTCGCCGCCGATCTTGATGACATCCTTGATCCGGTCGGTGATCTTGAAATAGTTCTGCTTGTTGCGCTGGGCGACATCGCCGGTGTGCAGGTAGCCGCCGCGCCAGAGCACCTCGGAGTTGCGCTGATCCTTGAGGTAGCCCTGCGTCAACCAGGGGGCACGGACGACAATTTCACCGACGCTCTCGCCATCACGCGAGATCTCATCGAGATTCTCATCGGCGACCTTCAACTCGACCAGCGGTATCGGCCGCCCGGTCTTGCAACGCAGTTCGACCTCGTCATCAAGTTCCAGATCTTTCTCGGTGATCTGGGCCAGGGTCAGGATCGGGCAGGTCTCTGACATGCCGTAGCCGGTGAAGATGTCGATCCCTTTCTCCAGCCCCGCTTTGCACATCGCCTTCGGCAGGGCCGCGCCACCGATAATCACTTTCCAGTGTGACAGGTCGGTCTCCTGGTAGAGCGGGTGGCTCATCAGCAGATGGAGGATGGTCGGCACGCAGTGGGAGAAGGTGACCTTCTCCTTCGCGATCAGTTTCAGCAGCATGTCCGGCGCGTATTTGCCGGGATAAACCTGCTTGACGCCGAGTGAGGTCGCGACAAAGGGGAGGCCCCAGGCATGCACATGGAACATCGGCGTGATCGGCATGTAGACGTCTTGTTGATGAAAACGGCCTTGAGATTCGGGGGTGCCGAGCGCAGCGAGCACACCGAGGGTATGCAGCACCAGTTGGCGATGACTGAAGTAGACCCCCTTCGGCAGGCCGGTAGTGCCGGTGGTGTAGAAGGTGGTGGCGCGGGTGTGTTCATCGAAGTCAGGGAAGTCGTAATGATCGTCGGCGGCGTCGAGCAACGTCTCGTACTCCCCCTCAAAACTGAGAGAGGTCTCTGGCTGTTGCTGGCCGTCCTGCAGCAGCACATAGCCCTTGACTGTATCGATCCGCCCCTTGATCTGTTCGAGGATCGGCAAAAACTCCTCGTTGACCAGAACATAGTCATCTTCAGCGTGGTCGATGGTGTAGAGGATCTGCTCCGGCGAAAGCCGGACGTTGACCATGTGCAGCACTGCGCCCAACATCGGCACGGCGTAATAACATTCGAGGTAGCGGTGGCTGTCGAAATCCATAACCGCTACAGTATCGCCCGCCTTGACGCCGAGCGCGCTTAAGGCATTGGCCAGGCGGCAGACGCGCTGGCGGAATTCGGCGTAGGAGAAGCGCATCTGGTCGCGGTAGACGATCTGCTGCTCAGGATCGTCGATCACCGGGGCATTCAGAAGATTTTTGATCAGCAGCGGATAGGTATAAGCGCTCATGGTGCGTTGGATCAGATTGTCGGGCATGGCGAACTCCCTCGGCAGTGTATTAAAGATTCTTTGTCTATTTTGGTCGGACCCCGAGGATATGGCAGATCGCATAGGTCAGATCGGCCCGGTTCAGGGTGTAAAAATGAAAAGCGTCGACACCGTTAGCATAGAGGGCGCGACAGTTCTCGGCGGCAACCGTTGCCGCAACCAGGTTGCGGGTTTCGGGCTCATTATCCAGGCCGATAAACAGTTCCGCCATCCAGCCTGGAACCTGAGTGCCGCAGGCTGCGGCGAATTCTTTAACTCGCTCAAAGTTGGTCACGGGTAAGATGCCGGGCACGATTGGCACATTGATGCCAGCGGCTCGAGCTCTATCACGGAAGCGTAAAAAGGTGCCGGTGTCAAAAAAGAACTGGGAAATGGCACGCGTTGCCCCAGCATCGATCTTACGTTTCAGGTTGTCCAGGTCAACCTCTTTAGAAGCAGCATCAGGGTGCCCCTCTGGATAGGCGGCGACGCTGATCTCAAAGTCTGCAACATTCTTCAAGCCCGTAACCAGATCAGCGGCGTAGGCATAGCCATCGAAGCGGGGCTTATAGGAATTCTGACCATCGGCCGGGTCGCCGCGTAAGGCGACAATATGTCGCACCCCTTCATCCCAATACTGACGCGCTATATCATCAATCTCACCGCGGCTGGCATCAACGCAGGTTAAGTGGGCAGCGGGTTCGAGACTGGTCTCCCGACGCAAACGCGAGACCGTGGCATGGGTCCGTTCGCGGGTGCTGCCTCCGGCGCCGTAAGTCACCGAGACGTAGTTGGGCTGCAAAGGCTCAAGCCGTTTGATTGCGCGCCACAACGACTCTTCGGCTTTGTCGGTCTTGGGCGGGAAAAATTCAAAAGAGACTTCAACATTTTGTGGTAACGGCGAAGCTACGGTCAGGTTGATGTCATGCAGAGTTGAGGTTTGGTTGTCCGTTGTTTCTTGACTCATGGGGATTCCATTGTTTGCGTTACGCCTCCTGAGGGGGGAGACTGTTTAATTCTTGAATTTTTGTTTAACGCTGAAATTAGCATTCTCGACCTAGATGGTTCCACTACTAAATCGCCAGTGGGTCTATTCCGCCCCTTTTTTGTGATTTTCCAGCAAGGTTGTGTCGTTTTTTCAGGTCTCTGATGACAGTTTTTTCTGCAGCAATAGGTACTCTGTCTGATATGCTCAAACTAAAATCTGTTCTTGAGGACTATGCCAGAGGAGCCGTCAATGTCTAAGCCCTATCCCTCATTTATCCCCCCTGATTTTTCTGTGGCCACACTGAGCAACGCTTCGGTGGTTAGAACCGTAGCGGCCTTAGCTGATGGCGTGGTCCCGGAGAATTTCCACGGGACTTCAAATCATCCGGAATATATTCATCTTGGTGCTGGTCGCTGGCTACTGGCTCCAGAAAGCCGAATGGATTCGGTGCTGGTGTTGCGTGGTGAAGAGTTTGACGTGGTGGAAGCCCGGCGGGTGAAGAAGGGTGATCATGTCGTTGTTGGTCGGACCGAAAATGGGGAAGAGGGGATATTTGTCCATATCGACGGTTTTCATCAGGCGAGTGATGAAGCTGCGGATAAGTTTACCTTTCGGACCCGTGGTACGCGCGAGACGCCTTTTTCGCGTAGCTACGATGACCTCTATAACGTCTTACGCCATGATCGTGATCACGGTCATATTGTCTGGGTGCTCGGGCCAGCGGTGGCTTTCGATAAGGACAGTCGCGATGCGATGCAGGGCTTGATTGAAAATGGCTACTGTCATGGTCTGTTGGCGGGGAATGCGCTGGCGACTCATGATCTCGAAGCCGCACTTTTTCAGACCGGGCTGGGACAGAATATCTACTCTCAGCATCTGCAACCGCTGGGGCACTACAATCACCTCGATCTGATCAACAAGGTGCGCCGCGCCGGTTCCATCCCTCAGGCGATAGAGGAATTGAACTTGAAAGACGGCATCATTTACGCCTGTGAGAAGCAGAAGGTCCCTTACGTGCTTGCGGGTTCAATCCGCGATGATGGGCCACTCCCCGAGGTGATTTCGGATGTGTATGCCGCCCAGGATGCGATGCGGGTTCATGCGCGCAAAGCGACCACTGTGATCGCACTTGCGACTCAGTTGCATTCCATCGCCTTTGGCAACATGGTGCCGAGCTACAAGCAGATGGATGATGGTGAAGTTCGGCCGGTTTACTTCTATATCGTTGATATGTCGGAGTTCTCCGCCGACAAATTGGCCAATCGGGGTTCGGCACAGGCGGTGGCGATTCTGACTAATGCTCAGGACTTCATGATGAACCTGTGGAATAATCTCAAGGCGTGAGCGGACTTTTTATGGATCTGGGCGGTAAATCTATGCAGCAGAAAACTGTACGTATTATTGGTATCCCGATTGATCTGGGACAGAACCAGCGTGGGGTCGATATGGGCCCGGCGGCGTTGCGCTATGCTGGATTGGCCGCTCGGCTCAAGCGGATCGGGTATCAGGTGCAGGATGCCGGCAATATCATGGTCCCGGTGCGCGATGCGATCGACCACAGCGAGCGGGGATTTATCCCTGCCATTGCTCAGGTCTGCAATGCGGCCTATCTCGCTGCGAGCCAGGCGATCAGTGCTGGAGTTATTCCGATTTTCCTCGGTGGCGATCACTCGGTCGCAATCGGCACGATCGGGGGGGTGACCGCCTCTGGTGACTGCGGGGTTATCTGGATCGATGCTCATGGTGACTTTAATACCCTGGAAAGTTCAACCTCAGGGAATGTCCATGGTATGCCCCTCGCGGCTCTGCTTGGTGAAGGCGCGCCCGAGTTGATCGGTGTCGGGCGCAGCGGTGCGAAATTGCCCGCTGCAAACGTGGTCGTGATTGGACTTCGCGATCTGGATCCCGTTGAAAAGGAGCGTCTAAAGCAGAGCGGCATGCTGCTCTTCACCATGCGTGATGTTGATGAACAGGGGATGGGAAAAGTCGGCCGCGCAGCACTTCAGCATCTGAACCATTGTGAAAAAATCCATGTCAGCCTGGATGTTGATGCCCTCGATCCCAATGAGGCGCCTGGCGTTGGGACTCCCGTTCCGGGAGGGCTGAGTTATCGTGAAGCCCAACTGCTGATGGAAATTATCGCAGACAGCAGCCGTCTTTCGTCGCTGGATATAGTTGAAATCAATCCGATCCTTGATCAGCGCAATCGGACCGCTGAGGTGGCGGTCGAATTGACATCCTCCCTCCTCGGTAAAAGCATTCTGTAGTAACAATAAAGAACGGGAAACTTTATGCTTGGTTCTTTATACCTTTTCTGTACTTAAATATTAAAATTGTTTGACTTAAGATAAGGTTGAGTTAATCTTCCTGCTGTTGTCACCAAAATAACCGGACTTTTGTCGTATCTGTCTGTGACCCGCACAGCGGGGGGAGAAGAAAATGAAAATTTTTGCCAAGCTTATCGGTGGATTTGCGATTGTCGCAGCAGTATGTGCTCTGGTCGGTGGTCTTGGCTGGTACGGAATCTATCATACCCGTGCTGGTCTGGAGACAGTCGCCCATCAAAGCTTGCCTGCGGTCGAAGGGCTGGGCCTGATGATGGAGGGTTTGAACGGTCTGAAATCGGTCGAACGCACCCTGATGATTTCGAGCATCACAACGGCTGACCGTCAGCATGAGGTCAAGAATTTTCCAAAACGAATGAAAATTCTTGATGATGGGATGGCAAAATACGAGGCATTACCCAAAAATGAAGAAGAGCTGAAGCAATGGGCAGAGGTCAAGGCGGACCTAGCTGACTGGAAAGTGGAACATCACAAGTTGGAAGCTATCGTCAAAAAACTTGAACTTGACGATGTCGGCTCACTTGAAGCGGTTCTTGTTGGCCGTAAGCTGGATCATATCAAGTGGGTCTCTGCTCTGGATAGAGCTGTGACCCGCCGCGAAAAATTTACCGGCCAACTTGATCCGAGCTTATGCGGCCTGGGGAAATGGCTGACGAAATATTCCACCCAAGATCAGAAGTTTACGGCCTTGCTTAAATCATTCGATGGTCCTCACCAGCATTTGCATGAACTGGGGAAAGAAATAAATGCCAAAATTGCCGACGGTGATTTTGGTGGCGCGGCCGTGATGGTCAGCTCGCAGGTCAATCCAACCCTCATCGAAATCGAGAGTTTGTTTGACAAGTCGCTCGAATATGTCAAAGCGGATCTCGACAATTTGAAAGATGCAAAAACAATCGGCTTCGGGAGTGGTCGTCAGGCGTTTAGCAAGGCAATGAAGGCGCTTGATAAACTGGCGGAATATAATCTGGAACTCTCAGCTCAGATAACCTCCAAAGCCGAAGCCGATGCAAGCCGCAGCCAGACAATGTCCTTTGTCGCGGTCCTTTTCGGCGTTATTGCTGCACTGGTCATCGGATTTTTGATGGCCCGGAGTATTGCTGCCCCGATGCGCCGAACAGTCGCAATGCTTAAAGAGATGGAACTGGGGCACCTGAAAGGGCGCTTGAACCTCAAGCGTTCGGATGAAATTGGTGAAATGGCCAATACTCTCGACGCTTTTGCTGATAATCTGCAGCAAGAAACGGTCTCTATCCTCAAGGGGCTTGCCGCTGGCGACGTCAGTTATACGATTACTCCCCGCGATGCACAGGATGAGATTCGCAGTTCTTTGAAGACCCTCGGGGATGATTTGAACCAGGTTCTGTCACAAATCCAGACCTCGGGTGAGCAGATTAACTCTGGGGCCTCACAAGTCTCAGATGGTGCACAATCGCTCTCTCAGGGTGCGACCCAGTCTGCCGCATCCCTGGAAGAGATCACCAGCTCGATGGCCGAACTTTCAAGCCGGACACGCGATAACGCCGACAATGCCCAGCAGGCCAACCTGTTGTCGACCGAAGCGATGCAAGCGGCGCAAAAAGGGAGCGGCCAGATGCAGCAGATGGTCGCGGCGATGGACGATATCAGTACTTCTGGACAGTCGATCAGTAAAATCATTAAGGTGATCGACGAGATCGCTTTTCAGACCAATCTGTTGGCACTCAATGCTGCTGTTGAAGCAGCGCGTGCAGGACAGCATGGCAAGGGTTTCGCGGTGGTCGCTGAAGAGGTTCGCAATCTGGCTGCGCGCAGCGCAAAAGCAGCGCAAGAGACGGCGGAATTGATTGAAGGCTCTGTACGAAAAACAGAAAACGGGGCGAATATTGCCAAGTTTACGGCCGAAGCTCTTGAAGAGATTGTGGCGGGAATTACTAAAACCAGTGATCTTGTGGAAGAGATTACTGCCGCTAGTAACGAACAGGCTCAGGGAATAGGACAGATAAACCAAGGGTTGGAGCAGATCGATCAGGTGACGCAATCTAATACGGCAAGTGCGGAAGAGAGCGCGGCGGCGGCCGAAGAACTTTCGGGGCAGGCCATGGAATTACAGCGCCTGCTGCAACAGTTTAAGCTGCGTAGCACAACAGCCATATCTCGTCCTTCAGTTCGCGCGGCTGAGAGTATCTCCTGGAAGGCTCCGGTGGCGAATGCAGGCTGGGATGCGGTCGAGAAGTCTGTTTCGCCAGCGGCGGAAATTGCTTTGGATGATAGCGAGTTCGGTAAATACTGATTATTTAAGCGGGGATATTTCCGCCTCTTGTTTTGCCCTCTCCGGCGGGCTAGGATGTGATCCTTGCCCACCGGAGATTTTTTTATGCAACTGCCTGCCCCTTTAATCGAAGGTCGATTACTGAAGCGCTACAAACGATTCCTGGCCGATATTGAGCTTGCCGATGGAACTGTGGTTACCGCGCACACGCCGAATACCGGCAGCATGTCACAATGTGCGATACCCGGGTATCCGGTGCTGATTTCTGCTAATGATGACCCCAAGCGCAAACTGAAATTTACCCTCGAGCTTATCCGGGTCAACGATCATTGGGTCGATACCCATACCCAACGGACGAACCGTATCGTTGAGGAGGCTCTGCTGAGTGATAATATTGCTGAATTTACCGGATATCGACTGCAGCGCGAATTTCGTTATGGGGCCAGTCGTATCGATTTCTATCTCGAAAAGGCCGAAGAGAAACTGTTGCTCGAGGTTAAGAATGTCACCCTTTGCCAGGACGCTGTCGCCCGGTTCCCGGATGCTGTAACCACTCGAGGTCAGAAGCACCTGCTAGAGCTGAAGGAAGCCGTCAGTCAGGGGTATGCCGGGGTGATTTTCTTTCTGATCCAGCGTGCTGAAGCGACCAGTTTTTCTCCGGCGGATGACATTGATCCCGAATATGGGCGGCTCTTGCGCGAGGTGGTTGCGGCCGGGGTCGTGCCCCTGGCGTACAAAGCCATTACCTGTCCGCGGGAAAACCGGATCGGGGCCAGGATCCCGGTTGTGCTTGCTTGAAAACTCTATTGATTCGTCTGGATTTGCCATGCGCGCTGTCGGTCTGATAACCGAATATAACCCTTTTCATAATGGGCACCTGCATCATCTGCAGCGAAGTAAAGAACTTGCTGGTGCCGAGGTCTCGGTCGCGGTGATGAGTGGCAATTTTTTGCAACGCGGTGAACCGGCCCTCTGTCATAAGTGGCTGCGGACTCAGATGGCGCTGGCGGCCGGGGTTGACCTGGTCGTTGAGCTCCCTTTTCTTTTCGCCTGTAACAGTGCTCCGCACTTTGCGCAGGGCGCGGTGCAGTCGCTCGACGCCATTGGCGGGATAGAGACTCTTTGTTTCGGCAGTGAAGCGGGAGATCTTACCCCCTTGCAGAACTGTGCTGATTTGTTGCTGGAGAAGAGTGCTGAGGTCGAACTAAGGTCGCAGCAACTGTTGCGCAAAGGGGTTACCTATCCTGCCGCTCGCGCCGAAATTTTAGGTTCTTTGTTGGTCAATCCGGCTGCTGCTTCTGCACTGGAGTCTCCGAATAATATTCTCGGAATTGAATACCTTAAGGCGTTACAGCTGTGCGGTTCAGAGATGCAGGCGCTGACGATTGAACGTCGGGGGGCCGGGTACCATGATTTGCAAGCTGAGGGTTCGATCGCCAGTGCTACCGGTATCCGTCGCATGTTGCACGACGGTGAGGAGGTTCATCCTTACCTGCCATCCAAGGTGGCGCAGCGGCTACTCAGTGCTTTATCCGCGGGTGAAACCACAGAGCCTGAGCATCTGTTGCGGATTCTGCTGGCGAGAATTCTGCGGGGAGCAGAGAGTCTGCAGGGACTCTATCAGGTGGAACATGGGCTGGAAAACCGCTTGTACGAGTCAGCTCTGACGGCGACAACCCTTGAGGGTTTGATTGACGGAGTCAAGGTTCGGCAGTTGACCCGTACCCGGGTGCAGCGGACGCTCTGCCATATTCTCAATGAAGTCGAGCAGGAGGTTGCCTTGCCGCTTTTAGCACAAGGCCCTCTCTATCTCCATCTGCTCGGCTGCTCCAAGACGGGGGAGCAGTTTCTTTCAGCAACGCGGAAAAAGCGTCGCCTGCCGTTGGTTGGCAACTATTCGCGGATTCATAACCAGCTGCAAAAATTCTATGGCCGTGAGAGTGCGTTGCTGTCACAGGCTTTGATCCAGCTGCAGCTTGAGTTGCGCGCGAGTGCTAATTATGCCCTTTTGCAATCAGGCTTTGCTGCTCGGCGGCAGTCAGATTATTACGAGCCGGTACGACGTCCCGAAGACCTGTGTGGTTAATCGCATCGAGTTTTACCCCTCCGTCATCACAGGTGGCGCCTGAGGGCTGGTTTCGATCAATTCCGGGCTGTCGATCTCTTTCTCGCTGCCGGCGCCCATTTCCTTGAAACGCCGGGCACTGACCAGCACTCGACGGTCGAGTGAGGACATCGCTCGGTTGTAGCTGTCGACCGCTTTCTCAAGCCCTTTGCCCATTGCATGAAAATGCTCCTCGAGGACGGCAATCCTGCCGTAGAGCTCTTGCCCCAGTTGACTGATCGCCTGAGCGTTTTCTGTCAACTTCTCCTGTCGCCAACCGTAGGCGACTGAGCGCAAAAGAGCGATCAGGGTCGTCGGCGTGGCGAGTAGAACCTTCTGGTCGACACCGGTTTCAATCAGAGAGGGATCCTGCTCCAGCGCGGCGGAGAAGAAGGTCTCTCCCGGCAGGAAGAGCACGACAAATTCAGGGGTTGGCTGAAACTGCTCCCAGTAATTTTTAGCCGATAATTTGGTCAGATGATCGCGAACCTGACGGGCGTGATCTATTAGATATTTGCGGCGTTCTTCATCGTCGCTCGCCTCCAGAGACTCCAGATATGCAGCCAGCGGAGCTTTGGCATCAACGACAATGTTGCGTCCATTCGGCAGCCGGATAATCATGTCTGGCCTCAGGCGGCCGCCCTCAGTATTAACCGACTGCTGTTCTTCAAAATCACAATGGTTGAGCATGCCTGCCATTTCGACCACGCGCCTTAACTGCATTTCGCCCCAACGTCCCCGGACTGTCGGGGTCCGGAGCGCCTTGACCAGATTGCTGGTTTCACGATCAAGACTGCGCTGTGTCTCCATCATGGTTTTCAATTGTTCATCCAACCGCGCGTAGGCTCCAGTGCGCACCTGCTCAAGCTGTCCGATCCGCAGATCGACCTTGGTCAGGGCTTCATGCAGAGGTTTGACCAGCTGGTCGATTGCCTTTTGTCGGGTACTCAGATCGCCCTTGGCCTCAGATTGAAACTGTTCCATTTTGGTTTGGGCCAGATCGAGGAAACTTCGATTGTTGGCGTTTAAGGCTTCTGCTGAAAGCGCCTTGAAGGCCTGCTGCAATTGTTGTTGATTCTGTTTGAGCAGAAGAAGTTTCTCTTCTGAAGACTGACGTTCGGCCTCAAGTCTGATCCGGTATTCGATGGCTGATTTTTCATGGTACTGAGTACGTTGTCTGCCAATCAGCAGCCCCGCAGCCAGTCCGGCCAGGCCACTCAGCAGCGCAGCTGAAATAGTCAGGGTCAATGGCGATATTTCGGTCACAGGCATTTCCTATCATATTGTTTTCGCAAGGGAAATTATTGCGCCAAAATAGCAGAGAGAGGAGTCTGCCTGCAAGTCAGGGATTGCGAGTTGATAGATAAGAGTTAAAATGAATTGCAACTTTACAGGGGGGACTTGTGATGGCTCTGACCTTTAGTTTTGAAGAATTTACCTGTGAGTGCAGCCACAGGTACCAATCTGTCGCGTTGCAATCGGGAGTGCGTCTTGTTTCCTTACATCAGCGCTGCGAGGCATTGCTCGAAATTCATCATCCCAAACGATTCGGCTTGCTTGATTGCAAGGCAGGTTGCGGGAGCTGTTGTGTCGTTAACGTTTCGGTCCTCCTTCCCGAGGCCCTGGCTATAGTCGAATATCTCGAAACTCAACCAGGCATTGATCTTGAGACCTTTGGCAAAAGCCTTGACCAATTGTGGACCCGCATCTGTGGAGTCGCTGACGAAGATCGGGTCGGCATGCACCAACCCTGCGTTTTTCTGGATGAGACTGGGAGTTGTACCGTTTATCCCGTGCGACCCCTTCTGTGCAGAGGGGCGACATCGACAGATGTTGAAAGATGCAGACAAGCGCTCAGGACCGATCTCTTTACGGAAGATTCAACGGTGACCATGAATTTATTCCAGCGCGAACTTTATGACGCTGCCTATGTCGGGTTGAGCGAAGGGCTTGAGCAGGGAGGGATTGATGGCCGTGGGTTTGAATTGACCGGGATCGTCCGTTATCTGTTGGTTTCCCCGCAACGGCGGCCTGAGTTGCAATCCGGTTTGCGCCTCAACTGGCGCGAGTTAGTTTGAACTGCCGTAATCAGCTATGTTTGCTCAGCAGAATCAGATACTGAATCAGGCCGAAAATAGAGATGCATAGCATGACGATCAATGATGCGTGGGTGTGATCTTCTTTTCGACGCTTGCGCCTGCTGTTGATGATCAAACCGCTAATACTGCAGAAACAACAGAGCAGTAGCATATAAAACAAATATTGCATCAGTTCCAGATCCCAGCTTCGACGTAATCTCAGATCGTAGAATCGGTCGAAAAAAGTTTCGATCTCGGGTTTGGCCGCTGCGGTGATGAAGAGGGCGGCAAGCAGACTGATACTGCTCAGAATACCTGACCAGGTCAGAAGCTTTATCCAGAGATCTGGACCTTCGCGACGCTCAGCGTGGGGGCGGGTCATCGGCTGCTCCTTGCTCGTCTGTTCGGACAAAATGGGTTATGCTAGAATGTGACTTTAATCAGATAAGGGAGTTTAGTTGTCGTATGAGTCGGGACCAGCAATTACCAACAACGACCAGCAAGCCGCAGGGTAAAACTGAAACGCCGCCAATGTTTAAGGTTTTGATGCATAATGACGATTATACCACGATGGAATTTGTCGTCGAGGTTTTGCAGTCGGTTTTCCATCTGAGTGACACTGTGGCTGAACGGATTATGTTGGAGATTCACTTTCAGGGACTGGGCCATTGTGGCACCTATCCTTTTTCGATTGCTGAAACCAAGGTTGAGGAAGTTTGTAGCAGGGCGAGGAAAGCAGGGTTCCCGCTGCGCTGCAGTATTGAGAAGGAATAATAAAGAGGGTCTATGTTTAATCACGATGTGCAAATAGCTTTTACTTTGGCGGTCAGAGAGGCGCAGCGCCGGCGTCACGAGTATTTGACGACCGAACATATTCTTTACGCCTTGCTCTTTGAAGGGAGCGGACAACAGATTATTAACGTCTGTGGCGGTGATGTTGAGGATCTTAAGCGTCAATTAGAGGATTTTTTTGACAAGCATCTGGTCTCTTTGCCGGTTGAAGTTGAAGATGATGAGATCCCCCGTCAGACCCTGGCTCTGCAGCGCATGCTGCAGCGTACGGTGCTGCATATGCAATCCTCGAATCAGGAAGAGGTCGGAGTTGGTGACCTGCTGGCGGCTATCCTTGAGGAAGAGAACAGTCATGCCTGTTTCTTTCTGGCCGGACAGGGGATAGAGCGGATCGATCTGCTCGATTATATCTCCCATGGGTCGGGGGATTCACCCTCTGAACCTTCACAGGATCAACCCTCTTCGCCCGGTCCCGATGAGGCGAGCAAACCGAAAAAAACCGCCAGCGACCCACTCAAGTCTTTTACCCATGATCTGGTCGCGCGCGCCAAGGCGGGCAAGATCGATCCTTTGATTGGTCGTGAGCAAGAGTTGGAGCGTACGCTTCTGGTGCTCTGTCGGCGGCGTAAGAACAATCCGATTTTTGTTGGTGAGCCGGGGGTGGGGAAGACCGCTATGGCTGAGGGGCTGGCCCTGCGGGTTGCCAGCGGCGAGGTGCCGGATTTACTACAGGATAGCGAACTCTTTACTCTCGATATGGGGGCATTGCTGGCTGGCACCAAGTTTCGAGGTGATTTTGAAGAACGGCTTAAGGCAGTTATTAAAGCATTGCAGAAGCGTGACAAGGCGATCCTGTTCATCGATGAGATTCATACCATTGTAGGTGCCGGTGCGACCAGCGGAGGCAGTCTGGATGCCTCGAATATCCTTAAACCGGTTCTCGGTTCCGGAGAGTTGCGTTGCATCGGCTCGACAACCTATGAAGAGTATCGCAACCTGTTCGATAAAGATCGTGCCCTTTCAAGGCGCTTCCAGAAGATTGATCTGGCCGAACCCTCAGCCGAAGAGAGTCGGGCTATTCTTGAAGGACTCAAGGGGAAATACGAAGAGCATCACCATGTCACTTATACCTCTGATGCGCTCGATGTCGCTGTTCAGCTGGCGATTAAACATCTGCCCCAGCGGCATCTGCCTGATAAAGCGATCGATGTGATCGACGAGGCTGGCGCCCAGCAGAGGCTTACTCAGAAGAACCGTAAGCCGATCAGGGTTGAAGAGATCGAGAAGGTCGTTGCTCTGATGGCGCGGGTCCCGGTGCGCAGCATCACTGGCTCAGATCGTCAGCAGCTCCGTCATCTTGAACGTGATCTAAAGCGGGTCGTTTTTGGGCAAGATCCGGCCATCGACAATCTGGTGCGGAGTATTCACCGCTCACGTGCCGGGCTCGGCCATCCCGATAAGCCGGTTGGATCCCTACTTTTTACCGGCCCGACCGGGGTCGGCAAGACCGAGGTTGCCAAGCAGTTGGCGGCAACCCTGGGGGTGAAGTTTCTTCGTTTCGATATGAGTGAGTATATGGAGAAGCATTCGGTGGCCCGCTTGATCGGGGCACCTCCCGGTTATGTCGGGTTTGATCAGGGCGGCTTGCTGACCGAAAGCGTACGCAAACACCCCTGGTCGGTGTTGTTGCTGGACGAAATCGAAAAAGCCCATCCCGATCTGTTTAATCTCTTGCTCCAGGTGATGGACCATGGAACCCTGACCGATAATAACGGCGCCGAAACCGATTTTCGCAATGTGATTTTGATCATGACCAGTAATATCGGTGGGCGGGAAATGAATATGGCCCCGATCGGATTTGGTGACCGCGCTGCGTCAGCGCCGAAGAATGCCGTTGAGAAGGCTTTTTCTCCAGAATTCCGTAACCGGCTGGATGGAGTGCTGACCTTCGCATCTCTGGATCAAAGGGTTATGCTGCAGGTCGTCGATAAATTTGTGTCTGAGCTGGCAACCCAATTGGCTGAACGGAATGTTCGTATCAAGTTGAGTGCTGCGGCGCGACGAAGTTTGGCCGAGCGAGGTTACGATCTGCTCTTTGGTGCCCGTCCATTGGGACGGTTGATTCAGCAGGAAATCAATGATCCGCTGGCTAGCGAGATTCTTTTCGGTGCGCTCAAAAATGGTGGCGAAGTTCAGGTTGGCTGCCGCAAAGGCAAGCTAAGCTTCAAATTTAATTGAGGCGCCATTGTCCTGTACTTACTTATCTGACGAACTCTGGTTCCCGCCGGTAGCAGAGGCTGAGGAGATCGGTCTCTTGGCTGTCGGCGGGGACCTCTCACCGCAGCGTCTGCTGCTCGCCTATACACGTGGCATTTTCCCTTGGTACAACCCCGGTGAGCCGATCCTCTGGTGGGCACCTGATCCGCGTTGTGTGCTCTTTCCTGAGCAGATTCATATCTCAAAATCTCTGCATAAGGTCCTGAAACGAGGTGATTTTCAGGTAACTTTTAATCGCGATTTTGTTGCTGTGATTGAGTCCTGCCGTCAGATTCGCAGCGAGCAGGGGACCTGGATTACGCGTGAAATGTGCGAAGCTTATGTCGCATTGCATCGACTCGGTTTTGCTCATTCTGTGGAATGCTGGCAACAGGATCGACTGGTCGGTGGGCTTTATGGTGTGAGTATCGGACGCTGTTTTTTCGGCGAATCGATGTTCAGCCGGGTCGCTAATGCTTCAAAGGTCGCTATGGTGACCCTGTGCCAGCAATTGCCGCTACAGGGAGTTCGATTGATCGATTGCCAACAGACCAGCGATCATTTACTGAGTCTCGGGGCGACTGAGATATCGCGTGAGACCTTTAGTCAGCTGCTGGCGCAAGGGTTGTTAGATGGCGGACAGCAGCTCCAATCCAACTTTCCTCCCTCGGCACCAGCAGCTGATTATACTAGATCCCATTCTTGTTAAACCAGGTAATCATTGCTGCCTCTTCAGCGTTCCAGTTGGCATTCAACCGGTGTTCAAGAAAGGTTTTCAACAGGCTGGCAAAAAGCTGTTCCCCTTCGTTGAGGGCACCCAGCTTGGTGTAAAAAGCGGCTTCAGCTTCGATTGCTGGATCATCCTCCGGGTCGCCTTCCGGTTTGTTCATTGGAGTGCGGAACCCGGCGAAGCTGAATCGTTCACCTTTCAAGGTTAATTTCCAATTCTGTTCTTCCCCCAAGCTCATATGCAGGGTCGCTTCAGCAATCCGTTTGCCGCTGCGCAGTGCTGCACAAACTTCAGCAAAGCGGTCTTGTGGTCCGGCGACCGAAATTTTCTGCTCCCCTTCTTGACCGCTTCCGAGTAGCAATAACCGATTGTCGAGCCAGGCGGTAAAGGGCTGGTCACTGAGGAGAGGGCCATCACCACAGACCGCATAGCCTGAGTCAGAATTCAAGCTGCGATAAAGGAGCCACTGCAGAAATTCCTCACCCATCCAGCTATTCGCTTCAATCTCTGCCAGAGCGGAATCGCTATTGGCCTGATTCAAGGAGGCAAGACGTTCCTGTTGCTCTGGTGCGGCGATCTTCTTTGCTCGTGCCATAGGCGTTAGAAGCCGCAAGCGGAGTTCTGGAAAGCTTTGGTGAAAGAGGCCCTGGAAGCTGTCGATCCGTTTTTGGCTTAAAGAGGTGAAGCGGAGCAGTCCAGTCTCGAGGTCCCATGCAATGTCTGAGACTGCAGGAACGGGCAGGGTGCGGCTGAAGAGCATGCTACTTGCTTGGTCACGTATTGTCTCGCGTTCCTGTTTAGGGACTCGGTTAAAGGTTGGGTGTGCCTCAAGGAAAACCCCGCTGATTCGAGCAATTTCACGCTTGAGCAGGGCTGATGGAATCTTCCTCCGGTCCTCGCGCAAGGCAAAACAGACAAGCTGTTCGCGGCGCAGGCGGCGTTCTTCACTGAATTCTGTCGCGTCATTGTCGTCCAGTTCAACCCAGCCGCAGCTGTATTCGTCTGCCGAGTTTTCGATGGAGTGGAATCGTTCATTATGCAGGCGCTCTGTTAAGAGCTTTAAAATTTGATCGTCTGGCAGGGTGCCGATAACTTCAAAGTGGCAAATGCCTGCAGAAGGCGCAAGAAGCCCCATAGTTTTGTATCCTCTCGGGTTTAGCTAGGGTTGGTTCAGGGTTGGCGGTGATAGTAGAAATGATGCGGGTATCCGTGACGGTACTTCAGGTTGTGTTCTGAGAGGTCGCTCAGCAAATGATTGACCTCGGCTGGAGTTAAAAATCCTTGCTCGATAAAGTAGCTGCCAAGTTTCCCCTGGCGAGTCCGTTGGTGAAGCAGGATCGCACGAACCTGTAGCGAGCTGAGTAAACCGAGGTGTTCTGCCCGCGAGCCAAAAGTCCCGAGTATGCGACAAGCGAGAATTTGCCCGACTTCTTGCTCTTGCAGCCAACCCCAGCGACTGGCGATCTGCCCCATAGCGGGTCGTTGTCGGCGCTGCCAATTCAGTGCGCTGAGTAACGAGCTGAAGGGAATGAATCCACGGTAGTAGAGGTAGAGGCCAAACTGTAGAGGGCGCGTCGGTAGCGGGCCCTGGTCGGTCCTGGTCTGTGATTGCCATGTCGTGCTGCTGGCTGGTGTTTTTGACCTGCTTGCTGCATTCGAGTGGGTGCGACTGGACATCAGATCTCGTTGGCGAAGATAGCTCTGGACCACTTGATGCGCCTGATTGAGATCCTGGAAGAGCCGCACCTGGCAATGCTTCTCTTGTGAGGGGTTCTGATGGCTGTCGGGATGGGTCGTTTTTGCCTGCTTGCGAAAAGCTGAACGTGCACCAGAGGGCTGCAGGTAGTGCAGAAAACCGCGATTCAGAGTGAGATCGCTGCCGAACAGGACACGACACGCGCGGAAAACTTCTGTTTCAGAGATATTCATCATCAAAAAAAGTGCGTCCAGTATGGAGAGTTAGCTTGTCGATATCATGTCCGCAACGGTTATTTAGCCTGTTGGTTTATACCCTGAATCTTGGGTGAGAGACAAGCAGAATTGGCTTCAGAAATGGTCTCTGATATAGCGATCAATCCGCATCTGATCCTGTTCCATTATGTCGATGAACTGCATGCCAGCGTGTACAGTCCCCTGTTCGCTCTTTTCTGCTGTCCAGACAATTTCGGCCAGGGCACAGATGGGTGGTTTGGAGTCGTCAAGATCTAAAAGCATTAGGCAAATTTCGGTCGGTTCGGCTGGAGACTGTAGCGAAAAACGAACCCCTGCGGCGCTGAGATTAAGTTTGCAAGGGTTGAACCCCTGCAAAGGGGCAGGTTGTTTTGTCTTTGCCAGGATGCTGGCGTTCTTCTCCCAGGTTGAGCGTAACTTGAGCAAAGAGTTTTTGCCACGGGTGAAGCGGATACCTATTGTGCAGTCAAGCCGGAGTTGGGTTCGACGCTGAAACATCTGTAGATCAGGCAAGACTTGAACTCTGATCTGATTGCCTGTCAGGGGTTTCAAGTAAGTCACCGTGACTTTGACACCCAATCCCATGGCATCTGCACTGAGTTCGAAAGGCATGTTTTCAGTGAAGGGGTACTGCGCAACAGCGTTCGGTCCGTAAGGAAGCCTCAGGTCAAAGTAGTTCGTTTCTCCCCCATCAATACTGGCACTGAGCAGCTCGTTGCGCCCCTCGGTGGAGAGCGTTTGTTTGGCCCTGAGCTGTACTTTTTGCCCGGCTTTAAAATAGCGCTGGTATATCATTCAGGTGGATACTCTTTAAAAGGAAAGGGGGACATATTGGTCCCCCTTTCTCTCTATAATAAAATGGCTAGAATCTTTGTGAAATTACATGTCGTGACAGCTATCGCACGCTTCGTTAACACTGAAAGCGGTATCACCATCATGACAGGCACCACAGGATTCACCTTCGCCCATCTGGTCCATGGTGTATCTTGTGCTTTTTTGATGGTCAGGGATGAAAATCCCGGTGTGACAGTCACCGCAGCTGTACATCTCAGTGTGGACGCTATGCGGAAAAGTGGCGTCACCATCATCAACCTTGAAGGTGATGTCATGGGTCGGATGGCAGGCGCTGCAATCATCGTCGACGGCGAAGGCCTTGTTGCCATTATGACAGGCGCCACAGGCTTTCCCCTTGCGCATATCATCCATGCTGAATTCCGGATTTTTGCTACGGACGATATTATAAACGTTGTTATGGCAGAGAGTGCACTTCTTGCCGAGAGCGTCGAGGTGGTTGTAGTGGCTGAAGTTCACTGGTCCGGTCGCTTCAACGTCCATTTTAACAATATCGTCAATCCAGCGGGCCGTGGCAAGTTGCGGTATCAGTAGGATGAACGAGAATAACATGAATAGCAGTGTTCGTGACATGGGTGTTGCCTCCTGTCAGTGAAATGAATGGGGCATTATACAGAAAAACGGGTCAGGGGCAAAACGCTTATTTCATCCCAGTTGATATCTTGAGCTGGTGGGGATGGTCGCAGGCATGTTATGGTCCCGCCCCAAGTGAGGATTCTATGGCCCAACCTAAATTTGAATGTTTTGCCGTAACCCCGCCAGGGGCTGAAGGGCTCTGTGCGACAGAGCTCAATAACCTGGGTCTGAAGACAAACCCCCAGACTGGTGGCGTTGGCTTTGAAGCGATAGCACGTGATCTCTATCGGGCAAATCTCTGGAGTCGCGTGGCGTCGCGGGTGCTGGTCAGACTCGGCGAGTTTAAATGCCGGGATTTCCCTACGCTCTATAAGCAATTAGTCAAATTGCCCTGGGGGCGCTTTGTCCGTCCGGGACAGGCCTGTGGAGTTCGTGTCAGTTGTCAAACGTCAAGAATTAACCATAGCGGGCGGATAGCCGAAACGGTTATTTCGGCCATTGGAAAAGTCTTGGGCGAGGCATGTAGCGACTCTGCGAACGAGCAATTGATCTTCATCCGCATCGAAAATGATATGTGTATGGTTTCGATCGACAGCTCCGGGGAATTGCTCCATCGCCGGGGTTATCGTAAGGCGATGGTCGCCGCGCCACTGCGTGAAAATCTTGCCGCTGCGATCCTGTTGAAGCTTGGTTACGATGGATCTCAGGTTCTGGTCGATGCCATGACCGGCTCGGGAACCTTCGCCATCGAAGCTGCGCAGATCGCCGCAGGGTTAGCGCCCGGGCGCCTGCGTAAGTTTGCATTTATGGATTGGCCTCATTTTAGGTCGAACGCCTGGGACCTCTGCCGGCAGGAGACAGGGACTCCGGTGAGCGTTGCAGCGCCTATCCTGGCGGTTGATACTGATCCGCTGGCCATTGCCGCGGCGTGCAAAAATGCCTGCGTCGCAGCGGTTGAGGGCCGCATCCAGTTTGAAGAAGGGCGGATGGAGGACCTTCAGGCTCCGGCAGCAGCAGGTATCCTGGTAATGAATCCCCCCTATGGTGAACGGCTGGGTGATGTCGAGCGGTTACGGCCGGTGTATGCAGATTTTGGCAAGATCTGTCGGGGGTCTTTCAAGGGTTGGACAATCGGCTGGATTCTGGCGAACCGTAAATTTGAACGCGAAGTTCAGATCGGTTGTCAGCGTCTTTGGTCGTTCTCCAACGGCGGAATCAAGGTTGATATCCGCAAGAGGTCGGGGCGAGAAAAAGGAGAAAAATCTTGACTTGTTGCCGGTGCCTCGATATATAGTGCCCTCTTGCGGTTCGCGCCGTAAAATATGGTGTGAAAGCGAGGTGATTATTCCGTGGAAATTACAGTCATTGATGGCAACGTTGAAAAGGCGCTCAAAGTCTTCAAGCGTAAGCTTCAGCAAGAAGGACTTTTCCGTGAGATGAAACAACGGAAGTTCTACGAGAAGCCAAGTATCAAGCGTAAACGCAAGGAGAAGGAAGCCCAGCGTCGTCTGCGTAAGAAGCAGCGCGCCATGCGTCGATTCACTTGAGAAACAGCAATAGCGTTTAAATAAAAAAGGCGATTCCCAATCCGGGGATCGCCTTTTTTATTTTATGCTGATCATCCGGCCTTCATACAGGCCGGATGATCAGGTTCTTACTGGGGGAACTTTTGGAGTTTGAGGCCCGAGATCTCTTCGACGAAACGAACGACCTGATAGCTGTACCCGAATTCATTATCGTACCAGACGTAGAGCACGCAGCGGTCGCCGTCGACGATGGTCGCCAGCGAATCAACCACTCCTGCATAGCGTGAACCGACCATGTCGGATGAAACCGCGTCTGGTGAGTTGGTGTAATCGATCTGCTCCTGTAGTGGCGAGTTCAACGAGATGTCACGCAGGTATGTGTTGATCTCTTCGACACTGGTCCCCTTGGTGAGGGTCAGATTGAGGATTGCCAGCGAGACATTCGGTGTCGGTACGCGGATCGCGTTACCAGTCAATTTCCCCGCGAGTTCCGGGAGGACTTTGGCGACAGCTTTGGCGGCACCGGTCTCGGTGATGACCATATTCAGCGGCGCACTGCGTCCGCGGCGATTTTTGTTGTGATAGTTGTCGATGAGATTCTGATCGTTGGTATAGCTGTGGCAAGTTTCAACATGACCATTGATGATGCCGAACCGATCGTTGACAGCTTTAAGGACCGGTACAATTGCGTTGGTTGTGCAACTGGCGGCGGAGAAGATCTGCTCGCCTGGCTTGACGTCGTCATTGTTGACCCCATAGACAACGTTGGGGATGTCCCCCTTGCCTGGAGCGGTCAGCATGACCTGGGAGACGCCTTTGGCTTGCAGATGTCGGCCCAGACCTTCACGGTCGCGCCAGATACCGGTGTTGTCGATGACGATCGCATTATTGATGCCGTATTGGGTGTAATCGATTTTTTCCGGAGCGTCAGCGTAGATGATACGGATCATGTTGCCGTTGGCAATGATCGCATTCTCTGCTTCGTCGACGATGATGGTTCCTTCGAAGTGACCATGGACTGAGTCGCGTCGCAGCAAGCTGGCACGTCTCATCAGATCATCGTCACTCCCTTTTCTGACCACGGCAGCACGCAACCGCAGTTTGTTGCCACCGCCGGCCTGATCAATCATGATTCGCGCCACCAGACGGCCAATGCGGCCAAAGCCGTAAAGAACCACGTCGCGTGGTTCACTCAGTTGCTGGGCACGGCCGGTATTAAGCGGGGCCAGTTCTTTGGCGACGAAAGCGTCGATATCGGTAATCTTTTGTTCATGGGCCGCAATCGCCAGCTTGGCCAGATCGATTCGACCCGGTGCCAGGTCGAGTTTTTCCAAGGCCTGCAGGATAGGGAAGGTATCTGTTACCCAAAGTTCTTCATCTATAATCTGACGCGCATAACGGTGGACGCGCAGAATATCGATCGTCGACTGGTGCACCAGTGAGCGATTAAAAATGGTGCAAATGACTTCGTGGTCGCGATAGAGCCGTCCGAGTGCAGGGATCATCGCTTCAGCGAGTTCTTCGCGCTGTTTCCAGTCCTTAAAGTAGTTGTCGTCTTTTTCAGCAGCCATGTGACCGGGCCCTTTCCTGTGACAGTGCCTATGGGCACAGGTGGAGGTGATGAAAAGTTTTTTTCGCTTAGGCTTGACTTGATTTCGGCGTCAAGGCCGCCGGTATACTAATCGAAATGGCGAGGTGATGCAATACCGCTCTGCTCTCCCTGTGGTCAGCTGACAATCGCTCCTGGAATATTTACGGTGAAGTGCTGGACAACCCCATGCTCTGCTGATATGAATATTCTTTGAATTCAAGAATTTAATCTGAGAATTCGGGTTACCTGCCAACCGAGTTATGGGAGCTAAATCATATGAGTAAAACTGTGAGCTACAAGGATCTGGGGCTGGTCAATTCACGCGAATTATTCCGTCATGCTGTCGCTGGCGGTTACGCGATTCCTGCCTACAACTTTAACAACCTTGAACAGTTGCAGGCAATTATTATTGCCTGTGCTGAAACCCGCTCACCGGTCATCGTGCAGGTTAGCAAGGGGGCACGTAACTACGCCAATGAAACCATGCTCAGGTATATGGCGATGGGTGCGGTGGAGATGGCGCGCGAGCTGGGGATTGAGCTGCCGATCGTGCTGCACCTCGATCATGGTGATTCCTTCGAATTATGTAAATCCTGCATCGATTCCGGGTTCTCCTCGGTCATGATCGATGGCTCACATCTGCCTTACGCTGAAAATGTGGAATTGACCCGCAAGGTTGTTGATTACGCCCATCAACATGATGTGACGGTCGAAGGTGAACTCGGCGTGCTGGCCGGGATCGAGGATGAAGTTGTCGCTGAGCATTCGACCTATACTCAACCGGATGAGGTTTTGGATTTTATTGAGAAGACCGGGGTTGATTCTCTGGCGATTTCGATCGGGACCAGCCATGGCGCTTTCAAATTTAAATTGAAGGAAGGGGAGTCGGCTCCTCCCTTGCGCTTTGATATTCTTGAAGAGATTGAAAGGCGTATCCCTGGATTCCCTATTGTCCTGCATGGGGCGAGCAGTGTCGTGCCAGCTTATGTTGAGTTGATAAACCAGTATGGTGGCAAACTGGACGGTGCGGTTGGTGTCTCTGAGGATCAACTCCGCCGTGCTGCCAAGAGCGCGGTCTGTAAAATCAACATCGATTCTGATGGGCGTTTGGCGGTGACTGCCAAGGTCCGTGAGTTTCTCGCCAATAACCCGGGCGAGTTTGATCCGCGTAAGTATCTGGGCGTTGCACGTGACGAACTGGTTAAGCTGATCAAGCACAAGAATGAAGCTGTCCTCGGGAGTGCGGGAAAAGCCTGACAATAAAAAAAATTATAAAGAAAACTATCAAAAAAACAGGGGCGGCCCAGGAATGGCTCGCCCCTGTTTTTTTGATAGTTAGTTTGGGGTTAAAATTCTGCCGTAACCATGAGTCGTTCATCACCCCGCTGAATATCCAATTTTAAACTCTCTCCAGTCTGCATATTCATCAGCAGGTAGAGCAGATCAAATTGATCCGAGAGTGTTGTCTCTCCGGCTTGGAGTAGTAGATCATCTTTTTTGATCCCTGCTTTTTCAGCGATGGAGTGGGGCATCACCATTTTGACTGCCACTCCTTGTGGGTCATCTTCAATCGCAATCCCAAGTTTGACTCCGCTAACAACCTTCTCGTAGCTCGTTAGTTTTAGATAGTCCCAGGCGCGCATCGGAAACATCGGCATGGTCACATCCATCAATTGGACTTCGCGATCTTTTGGTATCTCAATTTCACTTGAGCCGAGCAGCAGGTAGGGGACTGGCATCCGGCGGTGCAGGCGGCGCGGAATACCGAAGCCGTAACGCACATGATTTCCGCCGGCTACCACCATGACCTGGCGTTCCGCCCCCTCAGGACTTTGCAGGTAGCTTGCCAGATTCTGGGCCATGGTCTCATCCCACAAGGTCTGTACACGAATAAAACCGTCACTCATTGCTTTGCCCATGCTGTGTCCGCTATAGACGCTTTCTGCCATCGCCCGTTGGTAGGGATCCTGAAAGTCGAGTTCTGGAATCTGGGCGCGCACCTCTTCGGGAAGTTCATTCAGGGGAGTCCGTCCGACTGCTCGGGTTAACGTTTTAGGCGCGTTGAGTGCGATCACCGGGATCTGGTTGTCTCGACAAAATGTGAGTAAAGGGCGATAGAGGGAGAAGTTCATGTGCCAGTTCTTGAACCATTCGACCTGGCGGAGAAAATCTTTTTCTTCAAGTTCACCTGCACTCCATCGATCAAGCACAGGTTGTTGTTCGGGGGTGAACATCTCCATCGCCATGGCGACCTTACCTGGATTCTGCTGCTGCAGGCCCTGCAGGATCTCGAGTTGAAACTGGTGTGAGGCCGGATTGTCGTGGGTTTCGCCGACGAAGACGATGCGTGTCGTATTGATCGCCTCAAACAAGTTTTGAGCAGAAATTTTATGGCCTGTTGCAATCTGGAACAGATCACCTACGACAGGGTTACTGAGGGGGTAGGGGGTTTCTGGATTGCCGATCAGCTTCGGGATGGTGCTGCAGGCGGCCAAGGTCAGGAGGGTCAAGCCGATGGCAGTGGAATTGAATAGGGAGGCCAAAGTTCGTTTCATCGGTCATCTTTCCTGTGTTTGTAGGTTTTTGGATTCATTACTGGATTTCTTTCGTTCTGATTAGAGCACGAGCCGCAACCCTCTTTCAAGGGGAAGACCCTTGAGCCCATTGGTATGCCGCGTTTTTTTATTGACATCGAATTGCAGACAGATATTATTCGTTCCTGACTTTTTGATTAGTATAACTAAACAAGGGAGTGCATGGTGAATATCGGAGCTCGGCTGAAACGGCTCAGAATGCTGGATGCGCTGACGCAGGAAGAACTCGCCAGCCGGACCAATCTGACCAAGGGATATATCTCTCAGCTGGAGAATGACACCACCTGCCCCTCAATTGCGACGCTCAAGGATATCCTCGACGTGTTTGGCGTCAGTATGCAGGAATTCTTCAGCGAGCCGGTCGAAACCGAGGTCGTGTTCGGTAGCAGTGCTCGAGTCCAGTCCAGCGCCGATGGTGAAGCGATCAAGGTCGAACTGCTGGTTCCTGGGGCACAGAATCGTGACCTGGACCCGGCCCTGGTGACCCTTGCTCCCGGCGCCGAGATGGCGGTGCAGGATGTCCACGAGGGGGAAGAGTTCGGCTATCTGCTGCTTGGCCGGGTTCAGGTTCAGCTCGATGACCGGCAATATGTGGTCAAGAAAGATGAATGCTTCCTCTTCACCGCCGATCGACGACACAGTGTGCGCAATATTGGAAAAGGGCCGGCAAAGATTTTGTGGGTGGTGACGCCGCCAACCTTTGATTATACGGGTTGACGCAATATAAGTTTAACTCCTGCTGCCCGACATGGGCGGCCTGACATAAGGGAGACATCAATGAGCAAAGTACTGATTATTGGCGCGGGTGGTGTAAGTCGGGTGGTGGTGCACAAGTGCGCTCAACGGACCGATATTTTTTCTGAAATTACCTTGGCTTCGCGCACCCTGTCCCGTTGTGAGGATATTGCCGCCGAGATTAAAAATATCAAGGTTAAGACAGCGCAGGTTGATGCCGATGATGTGCCGCAGTTGGTGGCCCTGATCAAGCAGGAGCAGCCACAACTGGTGATCAATGTCGCACTCCCTTATCAGGATCTGACCATCATGGACGCCTGCCTTGAGACCGGGGTTGATTATCTCGACACCGCTAATTACGAGCCGCTCGACACAGCGCATTTTGAATACAGCTGGCAGTGGGCTTATCAGGAGCGCTTCAAACAGAAGGGGATTATGGCTCTCTTGGGGAGCGGTTTTGATCCCGGTATGACCAACGTCTACACCGCGCTGGCGGCTAAGAACTATCTTGATGAGATTGAGGAGCTCGATATTATCGATGCCAACGCCGGCAATCACGGGCTCCCTTTCGCGACTAATTTTAACCCGGAGATCAATATTCGCGAGATCACCGCAGCCTGCCGTCACTGGGAAGATGGTCAATTCGTCGAGACTCCGGCGTTGTCGACCAGGCGCAGCTTCGACTTCCCGGAAGGGATCGGGCCGATGAATATCTATCGCCTCTATCACGAAGAGATGGAGTCGCTGGTCAAACACTTCCCGAGTATCAAGAAGGCGCAGTTCTGGATGACCTTTTCCGATAACTATCTCAAGCACCTTGAGGTGTTGCAGAATGTCGGTATGACCCGCATCGACGAGGTCGACTTTGAGGGGCAGAAGATTGTACCGATCCAGTTTTTGAAGGCGCTGCTCCCTGATCCTGCAACCCTCGGACCTTTAACCAGGGGGAAGACCTGTATCGGCGTCATCGCCCGTGGCAAGAAGGATGGAGTGCGCAAGCAGGTTTACATCTACAATATTTGCGATCACGAAGCCTGCTATGCTGAGACCAATTCTCAGGCGATCAGTTACACCACCGGTGTGCCGGCGGTAACTGGAGCAATTATGATGTTAAACAAGACCTGGCATGCACCAGGGGTGTGGAATATGGAGCAGTTTGATCCAGAGCCTTTTATGGCGGAGGTAGGTCCCATGGGATTACCATATGTCATAGTCGAAGGGGAATGGCCAGAGTTATAAAAGGCCAAGTTCAAAGGCGATCTCGCGCAGAGACGCAAAGACGCAGAAAAGGGCAAAATCTTTATACCGATTTACTCTGCGTCTTTGCGTCTTGAGTGAGCAAAGCGAACGGGCGCGAGGCCGGTTTTGACTATTGTTTTTACCCGGAGAGAGACTGAATTGACCGGTATTGATGTAGAAAAAATTCTTGAGTTAGCACCATCGCCAGCCTACGTGGTCGATTTGGGGCGCTTGCGGCATAATCTGGCGATCCTTGAAGATGTGCAGCGGCGGAGTGGGGCGAAGATCCTCATGGCGCTCAAGGCGTTTTCGATGTGGTCGACTTTCCCGTTGATCCGCAAGAGCCTGCAGGGGGTTTGTGCTTCATCCCCTTGGGAGGCGCAACTGGGTCGTGAGGAGTTTGGCGGCGAGGTCCACTCCTTCTCTGCGGCCTTCAAAGAGACTGATGTTGTTGACCTGCTGAAGATATCCGACCATCTGGTGTTTAACTCGTTCAACCAGTTCGAACGCTTCCGCCCGCTCTGGGAAAAGGAAGCGGGGAGGGTTTCGATCGGTCTGCGGGTTAACCCCGAGCACTCGGAAGGGGCGACCGAGATCTATGATCCCTGTGCACCGAACTCTCGCTTGGGAATTCCTCGGCGTGAATTTGATGGGAAGTCGTTGGTCGGGGTCGAGGGCTTGCACTTTCATACTCTGTGTGAGCATCTCTTTGAACCCCTGGCCCGCACCGCTGAAGTTTTCGAGGAGAAGTTCGCTGAATTTTTGCCGGGGCTGAAATGGATTAATTTTGGCGGCGGACATCACATCACCCGCGAAGGCTACGACATCGATGGTTTGGTAGCACTGATCAAGTATTTCCGTGAAAAGTATGAAGTTGAGGTCTATCTTGAGCCGGGGGAGGCGGTGGTGATCGGCACCGGTCTGCTGGTCGCTGAGGTGCTCGATCTGATCGACAACCCGCTGTCGACGGCGATTCTGGATGTCTCGGCCACCTGTCATATGCCTGACGTGTTGGAAATGCCCTACCGGCCCGAGATTCTGGGCGGTACAGAGCCTGGCGTGCAGGCCTGCACCTATCGGTTGGGAGGTCCCTCCTGTCTGGCTGGAGATATCATCGGAGACTGGTCGTTTGAGAAGCCACTGCAGCCCGGTTGCCGTCTGGCTTTTCTTGACATGTCTCACTACACCATGGTCAAAACCACCACTTTTAACGGCATTCAGCATCCCCATCTCTGTACCTATGAACCAGAGACTGGCGAGTTGAAGCGGGTACGCAGCTTTACTTACGAGGATTTCCGCAGCAAATTGTCATAAAGATTGCCCTTTCAAGCGGGGCGCTAACGAAGATAGCAAGGCAGGGACACTATGGAAAAATGGTCGATCAAGGATTCTGCCCGGATCTATAATCTGGATAACTGGGGCGACGGGTTCTTCTCCATCAACAAGAAGGGGCACGTCTGTGTGCACCCCTCACCAAATTCGAAGAATTCCATCGACCTGCGCAGTCTGGTTGATGACCTGATCAAGCGAAAAATAAAACCCCCAATTCTATTACGTTTCATGAACGTGCTGCAGGGTCGCATCTCAGCCATCAGTCGTGCTTTTAAAAATGCGATTGAGACGAATGACTATCCTGCCGGCTATCAGACCTTCTACCCGATCAAGGTCAATCAGCAGCGCCAGGTGGTAGAGGCGATCACCGATTTCGGCAAGAAGCACAATATCGGCCTTGAGGTCGGGTCCAAACCCGAGCTGGTCGCCGCGATCTCCTTTGCGACAGGCAAGAATCTGTCGATTCTGTGCAACGGCTATAAGGACAATGATTTTATCGAAACCGTCCTCTATGCCAACCGGATTGGATACGACATTACCATCGTGGTCGAGAAACTCTTTGAATTGGAGAAGATCATCGCCCTCTCGAAGCAGCTCGGGATTGCGCCGAAGTTGGGGATTCGGGTCAAACTCTCGGCGCGCGGGACAGGCAAGTGGGCAACGTCTGGCGGCAGCGAGGCCAAGTTCGGGTTGAAGATCTCGGAACTGCTGGCGGCGATCGAACTGCTGCGCGAAAATGATCTGCTCGATCGGGTGAAGCTTCTCCATTTTCATATCGGTAGCCAGATTACCAAGATCGATAAGATTAAGACCGCTCTCAACGAGGGGACGCGTATTTATGCCGAAATGGTCAAGATGGGGGTTGGGCTTGAGTATCTCGATATTGGCGGTGGACTGGGGGTCGACTATGACGGTTCAAAGTCGAGCTATTTCTCGAGTGTCAACTATTCGGTGGAAGAGTACGCCAATGATGTCATCTATCAGATCAAGAATGTCTGCGACGAGTCCGGGGTGCCTTGTCCGAATGTCATCTCTGAATCGGGTCGGGCGGTTGTTGCCCACTATTCGGTGCTGGTGACCAATATTCTCAACACCAATACCCAGAATGCGCTCCCCGATTATGAAGAGGTTCTTGAGCAGACAGACGACCTCTCGCCTACGGTAAAAAAGCTGCGCGACATCTACCACAGCCTTGATCGACACTCGCTGCGCGAAGATTATCACGATACCCTGCAGCTGATTCAGGAGGCGGTGAGTCTCTTTACTCTGGGCTACTTGACCCTGTCGGACCGCGCCCTCGCCGAGTGGTTGTGCAACAAGATTTTTATCAAAATTAACGGCATCGTCGAGCGGATGAAACCGATTCCGGAAGAGTTGCAAACCTTTCAGTTAGCACTCCGCGAGACCTATTTTGCGAATTTCTCTCTCTTTCAGTCAGTTCCTGATTCCTGGGCCATCGATCAGCTCTTCCCGATTGTGCCGATTCAGCGCCTTAATCAGAAGCCCAATGTGATGGCGACGATTGCTGATATCACCTGCGATTCGGATGGCGCGGTCAGCAGCTTTGTTGGTGAACATGGCCGAACAGAGTTCCTGCCGCTGCACAAGGTACGTAATGATGAAGATTATTTCATCGGCTTCTTCATGATCGGCGCCTATCAGGAAATTCTCGGTGATATGCATAACCTGTTTGGCGACACCAATGCTGTTCATGTCACCTTCAATCAGAAGACTAACTACAAGATCGATACTGTGATCAACGGTGATGCGACCTGGGAGAGTTTGAAGTATGTGCAGTATAAAGGTCCGGAGATTCTTAAGCAGGTGCGTGATGCCCTGGAGAAGAACGTTGCTTCGCGCAAGGTCTCTTTTGAGGAGACCAGTCACTTTATCGAATTGCTCGACAAGATGTTGACCTCCTATACCTATCTGGGGGAGTAGCGGCCGGTCTGAGGTTCGGACCGAACAGTGCGCGAAAAAACCGATTAGCATGATCCCTCAGTTTAGCCCTTCTCCATGAGGGAGAAGGTGGCCGCAGGTCGGATGAGGGGATGTTGTGTTGCCTTTCCCTCACCCTCTCCCTCAGGGAGAGGGGACAATTTCAGTGCGTAGCTGAAGATTGATACCACTCAGACAAAAAGGGGTCACTTTTAGAAGTGACCCCTTTTTTTAACTTGAAATTTACGGCGAGAAATCAGGCGGTCTTCTTGACCTTTTTTCGCTCGTTCATCACCTTGTAGGCGCAGAGTGATCCGCACATGGTGCAGGCGCCATGCTCTTCGTCAACGCCGGATTCGGCGCGCAGACGGCGAGCCTTCTCCGGATCGATTGCCAGCTCGAATTGTTTCTTCCAGTCAAGTTCTTTGCGCGCCTTGGCCATGGCGTTGTCCTGCTCGATAGCGCCGGGGATTCCCTTGACAATATCGGCTGCGTGAGCAGCAATTCGCGTCGCCATGACGCCTTCGTGAACATCTTCAACCGTCGGCAGACGAATGTGCTCACTAGGAGTGACGTAGCAGAGAAAATCTGCCCCGGCCGCTCCAGCAACAGTACCGCCAATCGCTGCAGTGATATGGTCATAGCCGGGCGCAATATCGGTGACCAGCGGTCCGAGGACGTAGAAGGGGGCTCCATGGCAGAGGCGTTTCTGTAGCTTGATGTTGGCCTCAATCTGGTTCAATGGGACATGGCCAGGTCCTTCGATCATGACCTGGATACCGGCATTTTGTGCGCGCTGGGTCAGCTCTCCCAAAATGATTAGCTCATAAATCTGGGCACGATCGGTGGCATCAGCGAGGCAGCCGGGACGGAAACCGTCGCCTAGTGAAAGGACTGCATCGTAAGGGCGGACCAGTTCGAGCAGGCGGTCAAAGTATTCGTAAAGCGGGTTTTCGGCGTCGTTGTGCAGCATCCACTCAACGGTAAAGGAGCCGCCGCGTGAGACCACTTCCATGACCCGCCCTTCGTTCTCCATGCGCGTGACCGTGGCGCGGGTGACACCACAATGAACGGTGATGAAATCGACACCGTCGTCCAGATGTTTCTTAACACCGGCGAAGATGTCTTCAACGCTCATATCAACAATCGGTTTACCTTGCTTCAAAACTGCATCGCAGGCCGCCTGATACAGAGGGACACTGCCGATACAGAGTTCAGTTTCGGCGATGACTGCGGCACGAATTTCATCAATGGGTCCACCAGTCGACAGATCCATCAGCGCATCGGCCCCTGCAGCCTGGGCGACCTTGGCTTTCTCAAGTTCTTTGTCGATGCTGGTATCATCCTGGCTGGTCCCGATATTGGCGTTCACTTTGGTGCGCAAACCTTCGCCGACAGCTAGTGGTTTGCCATTTTTACGCATGTTATTAAGACAGATAACCGCAGTCCCGGCTGCAATTTTCTGCCGTAAAATTTCTGCATCGATTCCTTCAGTCTGCGCTGCGATGCGCATCTGATCACTGATCTGCCCGTTACGGGCCATTTCCAGTTGAGTCATGGTCTCCTCGAAAAAATAGCAGCGTCATAGTTTTCATGGCGCTGCTGCTATGAAATTGGTTGGTTGATTCGGCCACAGGATGAGTCGTAACTCTACGCTGTGCGTCTGCAATGTCGGACCAGCATAAGGGGGCAGGGTCTTTCAGGTCAACTCTGTTGCTGATGAAAATAGCGGAAGGCTGCCTCGACGTGGTTGACTGGGCCGTGCCCTTTGCCACAGTCCACAGCCGTAGCGATCGATAAATCAATAAAATATTTCGCGTGCTCGACCGCTTTGAGCAGCGGAAAGCCTTGGGCGAGGAAGGTTGCTATGGCGGCGGAGAAGGTGCAACCCGTACCATGTGTGTTGCTGGTTTTGAGACGCGGAGAGCGCAGTTCATGCTTTTCGTCCCCAATGAGCAGCAGATCGACTGCATCATCGTCTTTGAGGTGCCCACCTTTCATCAGAACGTTGCGCACTCCCAGATCCTGCAGTATCCGTCCGGCGGCTTCCATCTCGGCCAGATTTGTGACCGGCAAACCGGTTATTCTCTCGGCCTCGGGGAGGTTTGGGGTCAAAAGGTAGGTCTGCGGTAATAGCTGCGAGAGCAGGCTGTCGATTGCTTCCTCGTCGAGGAGGGGTGCTCCCCCCTTGGCGACCATGACCGGGTCGACCACTGCCAACAGGCAGCGCTTGCGAATGGTTTGCGCCACGCGCGAAACAGTGCCTCCCCAGCTGAGCATGCCAGTTTTGACCGTATCGGTCCCGATGTCATCGAGCACTGCATTGAGTTGTTCTGTTACAAAATTGGAGTCAACCGGGAAAATCCCTTGGACCCCAAGTGTATTCTGCGCAGTCAAAGCGGTGATCACGCTGCTACCGTAGCTGCCGAGCAGGCTGATGGTTTTGAGGTCAGCCTGGACCCCCGCACCGCCACCACTGTCAGACCCTGCAATTGTCAGGACGCGGCCGCGTGGTCGATCGAGTTTGCGATTGAAGAGGAGCCCGATTTCACGAGCAGCAATGCCCGGCGAGCTGTCCTGCATAACTGCTGAGATAACGGCAACAGCGTCTGCACCGGCTTCGATCGCCAGGTCGGCGCCAATGACATCTATGCCACCAATTGCAACCAGCGGCACTCGAATCGCACGACGGACTTTGTTTAGAGTGTCGAGGCCAACAACCTGTGGAGATTCTTTACTGTCGGTGGGAAAGATGCTGCCGAGGGCAATGTAGTCGGCACCGTGTGCTTCAGCCTTAAGGGCCTGGTCCACGCTGTGGGTGGAGACGCCGATGATTTTGTCGCGGCCGAGAAGTTGGCGTGCCTGAGAGATACTCATGTCGTCCTGGCCGAGATGGACACCATCGGCGTCCATCTCTTTTGCCAGTTCAACAAAGTCGTTGATGATCAATTTGGCCCCTGCGCTGTGACAGAGATCCCGCAACTGTCGCGCAATTTTCAAGCGTTCATCAGCGTTGATGTTTTTTGCACGGTACTGAACTGTGCTGGTTCCACCTGCAAGTGCACTTTTGACTCGTTTGAGAAGCTTGCCATCGCCGTTGTCGTCGGTGATCAGGTAGAGTCCGGAAAGCATCAGCGCGCTCCTGTCAGGTATCGAAAGTTGTCGAAGGCCATAAGTGGCCACTGCACACACAGGTTCAGACGAGTTTAGACTGTTAACTTTAGATGAGGATAATTCGCTGGTTGAGCAGATCAATTTCACTGATGCGCCCGGCAACCAGTTCGGTTTTGCCAAAATTGTCGATCAGCTTGACGCCATCTTGCTGAATCAGCAGGGAGGAAACGTTTTCGAGACTGGTCTCTTTATCACCAGAGATCAGTTTAAATGGACCATAATCAAGACACATGGATTGAACCTCCAGAATAGGTGAAAACAATTACAAAGATTAGCAGAGTGTGATAAATGCTGTCAATTGTATTCCCTGTCGGTGAGGTCGCTGTGTTGAGTGCTTTACAGCCCGGTCGACAGTCCTTAAACTAAGGTCCGATGAGCACAATTCTAGCTGATTGCAACTCTGGAAGAACGAGAGGCCCATGGATTTTCCTTTACGCCCGACCCGAGTCGATATTGATTTAACGGCTCTGCGCCATAATCTGCAACAGATTCGGTCTTTCTGTACTGCAGGGCAGAGCGTGCTGGCCGTCGTCAAGGCCGATGCCTACGGACATGGTGCTGTTGAGGTCAGCCGTACACTCGAAGCAGAAACTGTCGAACAGTTTGCGGTGGCAACCCTTGAGGAAGCGATTGAACTTCGCGCTGCCGGAATCAAAAAACCGATTCTGGTGTTTGGCGGTTGTTATGCCGGTCAGGAAGCCGAGTTTGTGCGGCAGCAGTTGACTGCGGCGGTCTTCGGACTGGCCGATCTGCAGCGTCTGAAGAGTTTCGGTGCCGACAATGGGCGAGCCTTTCCGGTTCACCTTAAGTGTGACACTGGCATGGGTCGTGTCGGTTTTCTCCCCACAGACATTCCACAAGTGATCGATGCTGTAAGCTCAGGCGCCGGGATTGAAGTGCTTGGGCTGATGTCGCATCTTGCCTGTGCCGATGAACTTGATTTACCGACAACAGCGCAACAACTCGAGACCTTTCGCAGGATTATCGGACAACTCAGCACCGCAGGCATCAACCCTCCCCATATTCATATCAGTAACAGTGCCGGGTTGGCGGCCTGGGATGTTCCAGAGGCGAACCTGGTGCGCGCAGGAATCATGCTCTACGGCGGTTATCCCGCCAAAGAGTTTGAGACGCGCCTTGACCTGCAGCCGGTCATGACTTTTTCAACTCGAATCGCTCAGTTGAGGATACTCGACGCGGGTACTGGCATCTCCTACGGACATACTTATAAGACTCGTCGACCGTCCTGTCTGGCGGCCCTGCCGGTCGGTTATGCTGATGGCTATAATCGTCTGTTCTCTAACTCTGGCGAGGTGTTGATCGGTGGACAGCGTGCCCCTGTCGTCGGGCGGGTTTGTATGGATTGGATTATGGTTGATGTGACAGATATTGCTGCTGTTGCCGTTGGGGATCGGGTCGTATTGCTCGGTTCCGATGGTCACCAGACGGTCAGTGCTGAAGATTGGGGCGAAAAACTCGGTACAATCAACTATGAGCTCTTCTGCCGTATCGGTTCGCGCGTACCACGGTTTTTTGCTTGAGGCCAGTTGGGCTGAAAAGGGTTGCCCGGACCTTGGCTTTATGCTAGAAAAAAGCCCTTCTTCCGGCTGATTTCTCTTGTCGGAAATTTCCAAGTAATATAATTGCGGATGGACAGCTGAAGCGGCTGTCCATTCTTATTTCAATTTTTTCGGGTTCGGTCTATTCGATGTGCCCGTCGTGGAAAGGACAACTGTTTACTATGGCGATGATTAAACGTGCTCTGGTGTCGGTCTCTGATAAAGCTGGCATTGTCGAACTGGTCCGTGAGCTCTGCGGATTCGGAGTCGAAATTCTCTCAACCGGCGGAACCGCGAAAATGATTCGCGAAGCTGGCCTGCCGGTGATGGATGTTTCCGATTATACCGGTTTCCCTGAAATGCTCGATGGCCGGGTCAAGACCCTGCACCCCAAGGTCCACGGAGGCCTGTTGGGCCTGCGAGATAACCCGGCCCATGTTGCGACCATGGCTGAGCACGGTATTGAGAATATTGACATGGTGGTGGTCAATCTCTACCCCTTTGAGGCGACCGTCGCCAAACCGGGTTGCAGTCTTGAAGACGCCATCGAGAATATCGATATCGGCGGGCCGACCATGTTGCGCAGCGCCGCTAAGAACAATCGCTCGGTGACCGTGCTGGTTGATCCGACAGATTATGCGCCGGTCCTCGCTGAAATGAAGAAGAGCGGCGGCAGTGTTGCGCCGGAGACGAACTTTCAGTTGGCAGTTAAGGTCTATCAGCATACCGCCGCCTACGACGGGGCAATTTCAAACTGGCTCGGCAAGAAGACCGCTGAAGAACATGCCGATTTTCCCCCGGCGCTCAGCCTGCAATTCAAAAAAGCCCAGTCGATGCGTTATGGTGAAAACCCGCATCAGCAAGCCGCTTTTTACATCGAAAAAGATATTACAGAGGCGTCAATCTCGACCGCCCGTCAGTTGCAAGGCAAGGAACTCTCCTATAACAATATCGGTGACACCGATGCCGCTCTTGAGTGTGTGAAGCAGTTCACCGAGGGTCCGGCCTGCGTCATCGTCAAACACGCCAATCCCTGTGGTGTTGCGGTTGGTGAAACCTTGCTTGACGCCTATGAACGCGCCTTCTCAACAGATCCAGAGTCCTCCTTTGGTGGAATTATTGCTGTGAACCGCGAACTCGATTGCGCGACCGCCCAGGCGATCGTCGACAAGCAGTTCGTCGAGGTAATTATCGCACCTGCTGTAGCTGAGGGTGTTTCAGAAATTATCGCCGCCAAAAAGAATGTGCGTCTTCTGGAGTGTGGCTTTTGGCCAGAGCAATCAGGTGCGCGCTATGACTTCAAGCGGGTCAACGGTGGTTTGCTGGTGCAGGAGAGCGATCTGCTGCTGCACAGCGACCTGCAGGTCGTCAGCAAGCGGGTCCCGACGGCCAAAGAGCGTGAGGATCTGATGTTCGCCTGGCGGGTGGCAAAATTCGTTAAGAGCAACGCGATTGTTTATGGACGTGATGGCATGACCATCGGTGTTGGCGCCGGTCAGATGAGCCGGGTCAACTCGGCACGGATTGCGGTGATCAAGGCCGAGCATGCCGGACTTGAGGTTCAGGGCTCGGCGATGGCCTCTGATGCGTTCTTCCCCTTCCGTGATGGTATCGATAACGCCGCTGCCGCCGGAGTGACCGCCGTGATTCAGCCGGGCGGCTCGATTCGCGACGAAGAGGTGATTGCCGCTGCTGATGAGCATGGGATAGCCATGATATTCACTTCGATGCGGCACTTTAGACATTGATGCTTTTAGCCACAGAGAACACAGAGGTACACAGAGAAAACCAGTCAGGAAAATTGGCCACGGACTCACACGGACAGGGGCGGGACGGAGAACAAAAACAACGGATTTTGGCTTGAGGTTAAAGCCTTTAACGATGTTTTGATTGACCTCTGCGGTAAATGCTCTTGAACTTGTCCCGCAGTCGTCCGAGTGTGTCCGTGGCCGAAAAAGAGATTTTGACTGACCTCTGTGTTAAATGCTCTTGAACTTGTCCCGCAGTCGTCCGAGTGTGTCCGTGGCCGAAAAAGAGATTTTGACTGACCTCTATGTTAAATGCTCTTGAACTTGTCCCGCAGTTGTCTGTGTGTGTCCGTGGCAAAAAAAAGAGATTTTGATTTACCTCTGTGTCACTCTGTGATCTCTGTGGTAAACGATTTTTAAGTTTATCTCCCGGGAGTTTGAATAATGAAAGTTTTAGTTGTCGGTGGTGGTGGTCGTGAGCACGCGCTCTGCTGGAAGATTGGCCAGTCCCCGTTAGTCGATACACTTTATTGTGCACCCGGAAATCCGGGTATCGCCGAGTTGGCTGAGTGTGTCCATATTGGTGCTGATGAAATCGATGCGCTGCTCGACTTTGCTCTCGCCGAAAAGATTGACCTGACGGTTGTCGGCCCAGAAGTTCCCTTGACCATGGGGATTGTCGACCGTTTTCAGGCCGCCGGACTTGATATCTTCGGACCCAACCAGGCCGCTGCACAGATAGAGGGGAGCAAAGGCTTCTCCAAAGATCTGATGGTGCGCCACAATATCCCCACTGCGGCTTATCAGAGCTTCTCTGACCATGCGGATGCCGTTGCCTATATCAAGGAGCAGGGCGCACCGATTGTGATCAAGGCTGATGGCTTGGCGGCGGGCAAGGGGGTCATCGTCGCCATGACCGAGGCCGAAGCGATCTCCGGGCTTGATGGAATCATGCTCGACAAGGTGTTCGGCAGTGCCGGTGCCAGCGTAGTCATCGAAGAGTTTATGGAGGGGGAAGAGGCTTCCTTCTTCGCCTTTACCGACGGTCAGACTATTCTGCCGCTGGCCTCTTCGCAGGATCACAAACGGGCCTTCGACGGGGATGAGGGTCCTAATACCGGAGGCATGGGCGCCTATTCGCCAGCGCCGGTTGTCACCGCTGCGCTGCATGATGAGATCGTCGAAACTGTGGTCAAGCCGACCATTGCTGGGATGGCCGCCGATGGTCACCCCTATGTTGGCATCCTGTACGTTGGGCTGATGATCAAAAATGGCAAACCGCGCGTGGTTGAGTATAATGCGCGCTTTGGCGATCCTGAGGCTCAGCCGTTACTGATGCGGATGAAATCCGATATCGTTCCCGTGCTGCAAGCCTGCGCCCGTGGTGCATTGACCCAGAGTTCGATTGAGTGGCACGACAAGGCCGCGGTCTGCGTGGTGATGGCTTCTGGCGGATATCCAGGCAGCTTCGAAAAAGGTCTGTCGATCCGCGGTCTTGAAGCAGCGGCGAAGATTGATGACCTTGTTGTCTTTCATGCCGGAACAGCGCTAAAAGATGGCGTGGTTGTTAATAACGGTGGTCGCGTGCTCGGCGTGACCGGATTGGGCGATGACGTGGCTGCGGCCATCGCATGTGCTTACCGGGGCGTGGCAGAAATTAGCTGGCAGAATGTCCACTTCCGTAAAGATATCGGGCAGAAGGCGCTTAATCGCTGAAGGACATTAGCCACAGAGGGACACAGAGAAAAGCTTAAGGCGATCTTAGTTACGGGCCCACACGGACAGAGGCAGGACAAAATCGACAAGAAAAGATTCTGATTTGGGTTAAAACCTTTATTGCCTTTGTCCCGCAGTTGTCCGTGTGGGTCCGTGGCAAAAAAAAGAGCTGTTGATTTCCTCTGTGCAACTCTGTGGTCTCTGTGGCAATAGATTTGGGCTAAGAATTTTTAACAAAATGGAGACATCAATGAAAAAACAGCCGTTAGTCGGAATCCTGATGGGGAGCGATAACGACTATGAGATTATGGTCGAGACAGGCAGAGCGCTCAAACAGTTCGGCATCCCCTTTGAGATGATTGTCTCCAGTGCCCATCGAACCCCCGAACGGACTACGACCTTTGTTCGGCAGGCCAAAGACCGTGGGATGAAGGTCCTGATCGCTGGCGCAGGCGCTGCAGCGCATCTGGCTGGTGTCGTAGCGGCAGAGACGACCCTGCCGGTGATCGCCGTGCCGATCGACGCGACCGCCATGCGTGGCCTTGATGCCTTACTGGCGATGGTGCAGATGCCAGCCGGTATTCCAGTTGCAACCATGGCGATCGGTAAGGCTGGGGCGAAAAATGCCGGGATCTTTGCGGCGCAGATTATAGCAGCCAGTGATGACGCCCTGGCTAAGAAACTTGAGGATTATAAATTGGAGATGGCTGCCGGCGTCATCAAAAAAGCTGAGTCTTTACAGCAGCGTCTGATTGATGATGGTCTGGCTTGAGTTGAATGTGTGGCGGCATCTCGCGTGCCGATGACGTGAAAAGACGTTTTGCAGTATACAGTATACTGTTTTTCCGTTGACAGCCTGAGGTTATATGTAATATTTATCAACGCCAATTTGGAAACAGTTGTGTTTCTACAAACGATGAGGAGATGGGAAATGAAAAAGATTGTAATGTTGTTGGTTGTTGTTGGTCTTGTTGCTACCACCGCTATGTTCGCCATGGCAAACAATGGCCCTGCTGAAGTCAAACTCGAAGCTAGCATGGGAACTGTAACTTTTCCTCACGCTGCTCACCAGGCTAAAGTGGGTGATTGTAAAACCTGTCACCACAACGGCGTTGAAGCTGGCGCATGTAGAAGCTGTCACGGTGTGAAGCCTGAGGCTCCCAAAGCCAAAACCGCTTTCCACAAGCTGTGTAAGACTTGTCACAAGAAGCAAAACGGTCCGACCAAATGTAAAGGTTGCCACGTTAAGTAAGACGTCGCTTCAACCTGTAATTCGAATGAGCCGGGCTGGCAACAGGCCGGCTCATTTGCGTTTATTGGCGCCGGTATTGCACCCATACTAGACAGCTTTTCGCTGGATTCGCTGAATTGAATCCTGTATCCTGTTCGCGCTTTTAATATTTTGCCTCAAAGGGGTGTTGCTATGATGGGTTTTGTCAGGGGTTTGTTGGTTTTGATGCTGCTTGCAGGATGGGGCTCTATTGCCTTTGCAGCGGAAAGCTGTGTGACTGCAAATTGTCATGCCATTATCGGCAAGACCAAGTTCGTTCATGGCCCGGTTGCTGCGCAGGAATGTACCATCTGTCACGAAGAGACCGGCAAGAAACACCCTGGCAGCAAGAATAGCTTTAAGTTCCCGGAAAAAGATGCGGCTCTCTGTTATATGTGCCATGAGAGTAAGACCGAAGGTCAGTCTTCGGTTCACCCGGCGCTGGAATCAGGCTGTGTCGGTTGTCATTCCCCCCATCAATCCAACTATAATCTCTTCCTTTATAAGGAAGGGGCTGAACTCTGTTATATGTGCCACGACAGCAAAACTGAGGGGAAGGCTTCAATCCACCCGGCGCTAGAAGATGGTTGTACCTCCTGCCATTCGCCTCATGCCGGGCCAGCACCGATGATGTTGCCCGCTGCCGGAGCCGATCTTTGTCTGACCTGTCACGAGGACCCGCGGGTCGGGAAGAAGGTTCTCCATTCGCCGGTTGCTGAAGGAGATTGCACCAGCTGTCACAATCCGCATGCTGGCGATGCGCCGAATATGCTCCCGGCCGAAGGCAAGGAGCTCTGTTTTACCTGTCACGACGATTTTACCGAGGGGATGACCTCGATTCACCCGGCCCTCGAGGATGGCTGTACTGCCTGTCACGATCCACACGGCAGCAACGCCCGCAAAATGCTTACAGCTGATGGCAGTGAGCTCTGCTACCAGTGTCATGACAAAAAAACTGGCAGTAAAGGGATGTATGGTCACCCGCCAGTGGTTGATGGTGATTGCCTCTCCTGTCACAACCCTCATGCGAGTAAGCATCCCGCCCTGCTGGTCGAAGCTATTCCCGCGCTCTGTTATCAGTGTCATGAGGACAAATCAGCAGGAAAGGCTCATACCCACTCACCCGTCGCCGATGGGGACTGCACCAGTTGTCATGACCCACACGAAGGGAAAGAGAAGGGGATGCTGCCAGCGCTGGGTCAGGATCTCTGCTACCAGTGTCATGAAAACAAAGCTGAGCAGAAGGTGGTGCATGGTCCGGTCGCAGCGGGAGACTGTGAAAGTTGTCACGATGTACATGCTTCAGATGCAAACTTTCAACTGGCTGCCGAAGGGAATCAGCTCTGTTTCATGTGTCATGATGACAAGGCTGCTCTGGCCAATATGGAGAATGTCCATCCTGCGGTCAAGGATGGCTGCACCTCTTGTCACAATCCGCACAGTGGGCCGCAAAAGTTTATGCTCCCCGAGCAGGGAGATGCTCTTTGCCTGCTCTGCCATCAGGATATCGGTGAAAAAGCGCAGAATTCTAAGGTAAAGCACGCTGCTCTGGATGAAGGCTGCGTCACCTGTCACGATCCGCATGGGAATGGCAATATCCGCATGCTGCAGGAAGATCCCCAGGTCTTTTGTGTGAGTTGTCACGAAGAGATGGGTGAAAAAATCGCGGCGGCCCTGCATCAGCATAAGCCGGTAGCAGAGGGGACTTGCTGGGCTTGCCACGATCCACATGGTTCTGAAAATCGAGTATTGCTGCGGCAGTACTATCCTGAAGAATTTTACGCCGGTTTTTCTGAAGAGAATTATGCTCTCTGTTTCGAATGTCACGACCGTCGTGCATTTCTCTACGCACGGACCAGTGAGCTGACGAACTTCCGTAATGGTGATAAAAACTTGCACTTTGTCCACGTCAACAAGGCAACCAAGGGCCGAGTCTGTAAGACCTGCCACGGCGTGCATGGCGCAGATCAGGAGAAGCTGATCAAGAGCAAGATCCCCGGTTTTGGCAAATGGGAGATCCCGATTAAGTACACTCCTGAAAGTTACGGTGCCAACTGCACCGTCGGTTGTCATAAACCGAAATCATACAACCGTTCGCGCGCGGTGCAGAATGATTAGCTAAGCAATAAGGGCTTTTGGCCACCGAGAACACAGAGGGACACAGAGAGAAGCTTAGGGATAATGTTAGCCACGGACACATAAGGACAGGGGCGGGACAATCTCAATTAGCTGTTTGTAGGTTTGAATCAACCCTGCATAACGGTTTTGACCCCCTCTGCGTAACTCTGTGATCTCTGTGGCAAAGTTTTTAAGGGTTAATAAAATATGAAATATTCGATTCGTTTTTTCTTCATCTTCGGCGCCTTGTTTCTGCTCTCGGGATGTGCCGTGCAGGGCGGAATCAAACAACGCTATTTCTGGCCGATCGGCGGACTTGAGCCGAAGATCGAATATATCGATTTCTACCAATCGGATCGCGATGTCAAACATGTTGAGAGTGCCTTCGCTCAGGCGGTTCTCGGTTCAGAGCTGGGGAAACCGCTGTTTGTCTCTCCCCACGGGATTGGTAGCCGCGGTGATGAGGTCTTTGCCGTGACTGACCCCGGCCTGACTAAGGTTGTTATTATCGATCCGCCCAAGGGTGAGATTCGTCAACTTAAAAACCCTGATGGGGAGGATTTCTTCTTTCCGTCGCCGATGGCGGTCATTTATCGTCCTGATGGTGGGGGGTACGTCAGTGACACCAAGCTGGGTGCTATCTTCCGTTTCAGTGCGAATGAGGTTGTGAACCAGAAAATCGGGGAAGATGCCGGGTTGAACCGACCCAATGGCATGGCCTATGATGCGCAAAAACATCTGCTCTATGTTGCCGATACCATGAATCATCAAATCGCGGTGTTTGACGACGAAGGGACGCTATTACGTCGAATCGGCAAGCGCGGCAATGGCGAAGGGGAGTTCAACTTCCCCCTCGATCTGGACCTGACCGCCGATGGTGATCTGGTTATCCTCGATTCGCTGAACGCCCGCGTACAAATTCTCCATTCTGACGGTAGCTTCGTGCGGATGTTCGGTGAGCGTGGGACTGCCGCAGGATCTTTCATGCTGCCAAAAGGGGTTGCGTTGGACGGCTTTGGCCACATTTATGTCAGTGATGGTCAGGCTCACCGTTTTGTAATCTTCGATCTGCAGGGGAATTACCTGCTGAGTATTGGCGCTCATTCGCTTGTGATTGATGGAGAGATCCATCCTGGTGGGCTTGATCTGCCCAAGGGGATTGCTGCTGACCCTGATGGTAGAATTTTTATTGTCGATTCCCTCAATCGGATGGTGCATCGTTACCAGTTTGTCAGTGAGGCTTACCTTAAGCAGCACCCGATTCACAAAGGCGAAAAGTTTATCCCTGCTGAACTGCGCTAGATTTGGGGCAAAGTCTTTTGGCAACAGAGAACACAGAGGCCCACAGGGGAAAGATTTGAAGTTGGTCAGTTGTGGACTGCAACGGATAATTTCAAAATAGTGTCATTGTTGTTGCGCTTTTGTTTTACCATAAACAAGATTTTTAGATTTCCTCTGTGACCTCTGTGGCATAAGCAGTTTGTTGTTAAAATTAGGGGGGGACTATGTCGGATCAATTGACATCTGAAATTATCGGCGCAGCAATTGAGGTTCACCGGCACCTTGGTGCCGGTTTTCTTGAGTCAATATATGAAGAAGCTCTTTGCTGCGAACTTGGTTTGAGAGGGATTCTCTTTGAGCGTCAGAAGGAAGTGGCAGTCCTATATAAAGAACATGTGATTAAGGGACAGCGCCTTGACCTGTTGGTTGCCAATGAAGTTGTCGTGGAAATAAAGGCTGCATCAGGGATTTCTCCAGCATTTGTCGCGCAGACTCTTTCTTACTTGGCGAGCACCGGGCTAAAGCGGGGACTCTTGATCAACTTTGGTGAAGAGCGGCTGGTTGACGGAATAAAAAGGTTGTCTTTGTGATTTTAGCATTAAAGGCTTTTGGCCACAGAGAACACAGAGGTTCACCGAGAAAAGCTTTGAGGCATGACAGCTAGGGGCTGCAACGGCAATTGCGGGACAGGATCGATTGATTTATTTAGCTTTAGACCTACCGTAAAAAGTGATTTTAACTTCCTCTGTGTAGCGCTGTGACCTCTGTGGCAAGAAAAAAGGGGTTTTAGACCACAGAAAAAGTTATAAGCTGTATTGCCACGGACCCGTAGGGATAAAGGCGAGGCAGAAATCGACTATAAGCTTTGTCAGCCTTAGGTTTAGATCAGCCCAGAGAAAAGATTTTGACCTCCTCTGTGAAACTCTGTGATCTCTGTGGTAAGAAAAATATGGACTTTAGCCACCGAGAACACAGAGGTTCACAGAGAAAACCTTTAAGCTGTATTGGCCACGGACACGCAGGGATTGAGGCGGGGTAGAATCGACTAAAGGCTTTTTCGGCTTTAGGTTTAGATCAACCCAGAGAAAAGGTTTTGACCACCTCTGTGTAACTCTGTGACCTCTGTGGCAAAGGTTTTGTTTTGATGCCCGCGTCGTCCGTGTGTGTCCGTGGCAATATAAGAAATTTTGATTTACTCTGTGGCAACGTTTTACAGGGTTTGAACTGATTATTCAGGAGCTGTCCAATGATGAAACGATTGTTTGCCCTATTCTTTCTGTTGTTGCTCTCTTCGCCAGCTGTGGCACTTGAGATCTTCTATCCAGCAGATGGCACCTATGTTGTTCATTCCGATTTTTTGATTATTAAGGCCGGTGACAATGTCGATGGGCTGACTCTTGATATCGGTGGCGAAAAAAGCGACCTGCTCGATATCTCCAGTGATGAGTACAAAGCGGCGTTCGGTGATTTCTTGATTGTGCAACCCAATTGGGATTCGGGTACGAATACGGTTAAGGTCGAGGCCTATAAGGCTGGGAAGAAGATCGGCGAGCAGCAAGCTGTTTTTTTCTTTCAAAGCAATCCAACTGAGCCGCCACCGAAAAATTATACCCGTTTTATCATGCATAAGCCGGAGCAAGAGGTCTTTTGTGTCGGTTGTCACAACATGAACCCGAGCCCTGCGCAGCTTGAAACCGTCGGCGCCGACAATCCCTGCGCCAGTTGCCATAAGCGGATGCTCGATCACAAAAATGTGCACGGCCCGGCAGGGGCCTGGCAATGTGCCTATTGTCATGACGCCAAGAGTCGACCGGTACGCTACACACCGCGACTGAATAACTCGGCATTGTGCAATGAATGCCATGAGGATATTGTCGGACGTTTTGCGAAGTCCAAGGCGGTCCATGGGCCGGTTGAGGTTGGCCTGTGTAACCTCTGCCACGATGCGCATGCCTCTGATAACCCGGCGCAGATTCTGCGCAAGACCAATGAACTTTGTCTGGGTTGCCACGAGGGGGTCGACAAGCAATCCCACGTCGTGACGGGCTTCTCTGGTAATACTCATCCGCTGGAGGGGGTTAAGGATCCGAGTCGTGGTGGAGATCTCAGCTGTACTAGTTGTCACGACCCGCATGTTGGTGAGGCGAGATACTATTTTCGTGGTGGACTCACTTCAAGGATGATGCTCTGCCAACGTTGCCATAAGAAATAGGCTTAGCGCCCGGGCCGGGAAGAGGTCTTTCCAGTGTTCGCAGAGGCTGTATTTTTATGTTTTTTAGGGGCGGACTGTGCAATCGCACAGTCCGCCCCTGTGTTGAAAACCTTCCTGTTTCTAATACTTTAATGGATGTTTTTAGGTGATGTTACAGCTATTCAGCCGCTTCTGTGGTGATATCGCGTGCGAGGTTGTGCGCGCGTTGGCAAGGCGGGCTTAAACGCTTATCTGCTGGGCGTTTGTTGCTGGGTATGCATATTGCAAATAAGGGGATGTAACGTTAGAAAATCTCATATTTACAGGCTGCGAAGCCGTAACGGAAAATCTTGATGCCGAACAAAATCCTCATGACAGTCCTGCTTTTTGTCGTCGCCCTTCTCGGGTTGGCTTCATCGGCTGTTGCGACACCCGCCAAGCTTTCCGGTGTGCTGGAGTGGCGCTATGGAGCTCATACTGCGACCGAGAACGGCAGCAAGGTTCTTGATGCCAGCCATTTTACCCAACAGTATTCCTTTCTCGCCGAAAAAAGCGGTCTGCTCTCCAACGGTCGTCTGGGTAAGTATGACCTTGCCCTCGGGTATGAATGGAGCTGGGTTGATTCCAAGCGCGGCAATGGGGTCGATATCGCTATCGATAACCCTCTCGATAATATCCTCTATCGTGGTGACATAAAGCTGGCCCCGGGCGGTCTGCCTTTTAATATGCACGCTTTTTCTTACGATATGCACAACATCAGTCTTGTTGCAGAAGACCTCGGCGAGCTTTTCAGTACTCGTGGCTCTTCAGACGTCGATGGGACCATCACCGATATTATGAACGGGAGCAATCGGGTAACCGGCATGACTCTGCAGGCCGGGGTTGCTAACGGTCATTATGAGGGGAAATATCGCAATGCTCTGGCAACCCTGCCGCGCCTGCTGATCGACTTTCGTCAGAACGATGTCTTCGATAAGAAGAGTCTGCGACCTCGGGACTATACCGACCGCGACCTGGCTTTTGTTTCGCTGAACAAAAAGAACAACTGGTTCCATTATAAGTTTTTTACGCACGAAGATCGGATTAATCCGAATGAAAATTTACAAGAACAGACCTTTTTATTGGGCACGATTGATCATCGTCAGCGTCGGCAGTGGGTTAATCTGACCAACTGGATTAAGGTCTCGGCAGACATCTCTTACTCTGAAACCTTGCCCGAAGCTTCAGTGACAAGTCTTGAGTACCAGAAGCGTTATGATGTCAATCTTTTCACCAAGGCGCAGAGAACCCGTTGGCAGGGATCTAACTTTACTACCTACAGCAGAGTTAGCGACGAGACTTCGTTTGACAAGTCTCTCTTCGTCCCTCTGTACGGTAGCGGCGAGCTGAACCGCGATACTTCCTGGCGGGTCCGCATGCTCGGTAGTACTAACAGTCGCGAGCTTTATAGCGGTGTTGTTGATCGAGAGTCCGGCCATATCTATGCCTCTGCTCAGGTCGATACCTTTCGCCAGGCGCGCTACATATTTTCTCCAACTGTAGCGGCTGAATCTAAGCAGGGTACCGATGGTGAGGGTCATGCCGTAAGTGCTGGTGCTGAATTCCACAACAATTCGCGTTATCGTACGGCTTACGATCTTTCCGGGCGTTACGAAGCGCGTCTATTTAACGGTACGGGCCAAACGGGTCAAGCGGTTGATTATCTTGAACAGATGATTGACGGGCGACTCGCGAAGGATATTAACAGCCGACTCCGCGGTGGCCTTAGTCAGTTGTTTTGGTTTGCAAGTGGAACTTATGATTCCACGGTTGCTGACTATATCAGCGCTGATTCGGATGCTCTTATAAACCATACCTCTGCTGGAGATGGTTCGGTGTTCCGCAGTTTAAGCACTTTGTCCCTTGATCACCGTACGCTTTTTGGTCTGAATAACCGAGTCGAGCTCGTTTATGATTATCAGACCAGCCCTACCCTTAGCGGACAGCAGGTCCAATTAAACCATCGCCTTGATTATCGCAAGAAAGCCTGGTCGGTCATCTCTGATAGTCGGTTGGGGTATGGCGATGAATTAGCAACGACGTCAATCAGCCTTGGTGCGGGAGCAAAGGATTTCTTCTCGAATACCACGACTTTAACTTATCGTCCCAGTCGTGTCGTGAGGGCCGACATTGCTCTGGGCTACGATCACCGTACTTATACAAATGCTTCAGCTCTGGAACATTATAGTGTGAAAGAAAGACTTGAGTATGCGCTGTGGCAGCATAAAGGCTTGGTCCGCCAACTCGCTGTTTTTGGCCAGGAGTTTGAGTGGGTTAAGGGCCTGCAAGGTGCTGAATCTGTCGGTGAAAACTATAGAGCGCTGACCCTGTTCACCAATTATTATCCAACGCGTATCAGTTTATTGTCTGCTAAGTTACGTTATGAAACCGACAGCTCTTCGGATAATGATACTTTGCTTGTTTTTCTCACCGCGGGTCTTGATTTTCAGAAGTTAAAGCTTAGTCTTGATTACTCCTACGGGGATCGCACTGCCAGTGGTTTATTAGCGGCACGCAACGAAAATCGCTGGGAAGTTAAAGCTAAGAAAATGTTTTAGAATCTCTGATTAATGTCATTACCCGCTTTACTTCTTTGCTCTCAATTTCTATCTATCCTTTCTGTTGCAACTCTAAATCCATAATTCGCTAGCTGTATCATCCTACATCATTGGCCAACGCTTATGTTGCGTCGAATATGGATGATTTGAGCTAATTTCTAGTTTGAGGGTTGGCAATATCGATGCTATAGCGTCAGGGTGATCACAAGTTCTATTGTCTGCCTACGTGCCCCTGGGTGTCGCCATACCGAAGTATGAGTTCGTCTGCAAGGCGTTGTTAGTGGTCAGAATTTTTGAAGATCACGGGGGTTGACTTGGCGCTGGCTGAAGGGGCCCAATGAAGGCAGGGTCGAGCTCAATTGCAGGTTGTTTTTTTGAGCCTTGCTTCTGGCTGCCCAACAAAGAGCTGGGATGACTCAAGCCGACAATGATATGGCTTCATTTGGTCATCGGCCTTCCCCTGGTTGCAGCTATGCGCAAAGAAATGATCCATAAATTTCATTCCTATGTCAGCCTGAAGGTCAATAGTTTGGATTTGAGAAAGAACATTTGGGAGAGATTGATCGCTTGCTGGCGCTGGTTAGTTTTAGCTGTTTTTCTTTCTTGCTCGGGGATATTTGTCGCCTGTTGCAAGAAACAATAGTCTCTAAGGGCACCCTGGTGGAAGCAAGTATCGGCAGGAGAGCTTCCGCTGCTGCCGATACTTGTTTCTATCGCAGGTTGTTCATCAGTCTTGGTAGGTCGCGCCATCCATTTTGCCAAAACCGTAGACGTTGATTTTGCTTGGTCCAGCCTGGTTGGCAATGGCAACAATATATTCAAGCTTGAACCCAGGTGCTGCATATTTTTGAAAGTATGACGCGAGGTCGTAGCTGATGCAGATACCTGCGGGCAGGTAGAGATCCTCGGGCGCGTCCCCGCCCTTGCTGACGTAGCCGAGAAGTTGCCCGTCTTTTCTGAAAATTTGAAAGTTTTCGAATGCCGAATCCACAACCAGCATACGCCCCTGTTTGTCTATGGCAATACCTTTTGGTCGAGATAAGTTACCCGTGGTATCGCCAATATCGCCAAATGATTTCTGATACTGACCTGATTGTGACAATTGAATGATCTGGTAACGAAGCAAGTCGGTGACGTATAGCATTTCACCGTGTGCAACCAGATCATACGGCCAGGCGAGTTGTGCGCCTTCCTTAAAAGATTCAAGCAGTTTGCCGCTCTCAATATCAATCACGTCAATTCGGCTCTGCTTGAGTTGGGTGACGTAAAGCTTGCTGTCAACAACTGCCACGGCGGTTGGCGAAGAGTCGGTTGCCACAAAATCGAAAGATTTAATATAGCTCTCTGAAGAAGAGAACATCAGGACTCGATGGGCCTGTCGGTCGGCTATGAAGCGGTTTCCTTGCTGGTCAACTGTGATACCCAGCGGCATCTGCATCTGGCTGTGCCGGTTTGATGTGTCCTGGTTGATGAATTGTAAATCGCCTGTGTCAAAGTTGAGGACTGCATAGCCCCTTTGTTTTGTGTCGGTGGTCAAGAGGGTGTTTTTGTATGCTGTGATGCCAAAAGCCTTTTGAAAACTAAAGAGCCCTTCGGCAAAGGCTTTTTTAAGGCTAGAGTTGCTGATATCTGAGGCATTGTAGATGGATTTGAGGTATTGATACCTGGGGGGGTCGGGTTCGCCGGGATAGAAGACTGGTTTAAGCGGAGTGCCAGCACAGCCTTGAAAAAATAAACAGAGTATTAAAAAAACCGGCAGAATTATTGATTTTTTCAGCAGAGTTTCAAGGTTGTGCATGTCGTCCCCTTTGGTTTGATTTGGTGTTAGTACTTCAGTTGGACGGTAGTTGAAGTCTGTGGCGTAGTGCAAGCAAAAAAGAGTCTGCAACCGAGGTTGCAGACTCTTTAAATCTTAAAGCAGATGACTTGCTTACTTGGCGTGGCAGGTCAGGCAGAGAGCGCTGCCAGTATTCGCTTTGATGAGCATTTTGGGGAAGCCTGCACCACCGTTGCCACCGTTGTGCACATCGTGACAGGAAGCACACTCAAGTTTGTTGGTGAAGAGCATATCGGTTGCAATGGTACCGCTGCCAGTGACACCGGAAAGGGCAGTAGATGGATTATTGAGGCCACCATCGGCGGTAGCAGAAGCGGTGGTGTAAGCGATAGAGATTGGGTGGTCATTGCTCAGCCCGACGGAGGCTGGGGTATCATTAAGGTTGGCATAGGTGGAGATCTTGTTAGTGCTAGTGGTTACGCCTCCAAAGGCTTCAAGGCCGACGGTACCATCATGGCAAGACAGGCAGAGCTTCGAGACGCCGCTTGGTTGGACGGAAGTAGCGTTATAAGTTGTTCCTCCGGTGTAAAGGACATAAGTAGATGCCGATAATTCATGGTTCCAGAGGGGGGCGTTAGTTACAGCGGTCTGACCATTGTGAGGGGTGTGGCAGACAACGCAGGTACGAGTGTCCCCGGCTTTCCAAGCGGCTGACGAGAAATCGTGCTTCGAGCCAGAGATCAGAGCGAAAGATGGGCTGGCCATCAGTGCGACGAGAGCGGCAATCAACAGAACCTTTTTCATTTTACTACCTCCTGTAAGTTTCCGGATCTATGCCGGAAGGGTGAAATTTTCTGACTTCGCTGTCGATAGCGGAGCCAGTGTTTTACCGAAAATTGATTTCGGAGTTACTGTGCGTTCTAAACTTGTTTATTCATTTAGCAACCACTGTGCCAAATTAGCAAAAGGCTGAATTGTGGGGGATTGTGGGTGTAGAGTGGCTGCCGCTGCCGCTGTAGACGTGTAATCACAAAATGTGGGTGGTGATATGACCACATCCCTTTTTTGGGGCTGCTATTGGGCTGTGATGGCCTGTGATAGCCTGTCGGCTGGTGGGCATCGACTCAGTTTTTTCTTCGGTACTGGTAGAGTCGAGCCTCTCCCAGGCGAATACTGAGGATCTCCTCGGCGTCTGGCGGAATCTGGGCCTCGGCTCTCTGGGGTGAAGAGCAGAAGAGGCGGACACGTGTCCTTGTGCCTGAAACTGTCTCCTCGATGATATGTCTGCGCGGCTCAGTGTCTGGGGAGAAGATTGCCGCACTCTTTAGTTCTGTCGCTCTTATCCGCTCGGGCTGATTAAGCAGGTTGCTGCTCAACGAGATCAGATAGTAGCCAATTTTAAGGCTGTCCTGTTCTTTTACTGCCAGGGGGAGGGCCTGTTCCAGGTAAAGCAAGGCCAGCTTGGATAATTCGACCGCGCGGAGCGGGTCTCCTCCGTAAAATAGCGGGTCGGCCAGTGCTTTAGCAGCCAGGCCGCTGTTCTGGTTGAGATTGAAATCGCGGGGGAAAAAGCTGCGGCCCCGCTCAAAGGCCTGTAGCGCCGGGGCATATTGGCCCTGGCGTACGAAGTTAAGGCCTTCTTCATTATCAATGAGATCGGTCAAGGCGTTGCGTCGCGCCAAACCAAAGTGTTGGATGGCCTCTAAGTAACGGCCCTGTTTACTGAGGACTGCCCCTAGCCTCTCGTTATTCCGCCAGCCTGGCGGGTTGAGGCTGACGGAGGTGCGGTAGTATTTTTCAGCAGCGGCAAATTCATTTTTTATTTCAAGGCGATTGCCGACTGCGAGATAGCGGTCACTGGTGAATTTGAGAAGAGTGGCGCTTGCCATCACGGCAAGCAGCAGCAGAAGAGCGTAGCGTAGACTATCGGACCAGGCGCAAGGCAGATCCATTCTTTGCGGTACGATGTTCGGGTGAAGGGCAAGGTTGGCGCGCCCGGCCAAAAACCAGAAGAGCAGGCTGCTCGACATCAGGCTGAGTGGGAAACTAACCAGGGCATGAATTGAAATCGCCGCAAGGCTGCAAAGCAGGCAGATCATCTGAAAGTTGTCGCGTGAGCGGTGGGCGACTTGAAAGAAACGGAAGGCGAGGTAGATCAGCAGCCCCAGGAATAGTCCGGCCGTAATCAGTCCGCCCTCGGCGGCAATCTGGAGGTACTGGTTGTGGGCGTCAAGCGCCCAACCCGCTCCGGAGCGAAAATGCCAGTTTGCTGGCCGAGTGAGAAAATCTTTCTGGTAGCTCGGCATGGCGAAGCCGTAGTTGCCGATGCCAATCCCCTTGAGGGGATGGTCTTTTATCATGTCAGCGGTCAGCCCCCAGAGCATCAGGCGGGTCTGAGTACTTCCCGCTTCAAACATCATGTCCTGGCCGAAACGTTTGGTTAAACTTTCGTCGCAACTGTTAGAGAATGGTGGCGTGCCGCCGAAGAGTGTCAGCAGGATTAGTGTAATGCCTGCCAGTATGGCCAGTTGCCGATATCTTGCTTTGAGCCATTCACGACGCTGGTAGATAATGGCTAAAATGGCCAGAACGATCACTGAGGCCAGCACTCCCAGCAGCGCACCACGTGTCTTGGCGTAGAGCAGTGTGCTGAGGATCAGGGTGAAGCTGGCATAGGGGAGGAAACGTTTTTCATCCGGTTTGTTCAAAATAAGGTAAATATTCAGCGGAATCAGCGGGGCGAGAAAAGCAGAGAGATAGTTCTGGTTGCCGAAGGTCGAAATCATGGCGCCGCGGCAGCTCAGGGTTTGAATGACCGCGTCGAAATGCAAACCGTAATAGTTGAAGATCGCGAAGCCGCCAACGAGCGATCCTGCTGTCAATAAGACCGCAATCAGTTTGTCTTGCTGGTTGTGATCAATCTGCTGAGCAAGCAAGTAGAGGATAAGCAGAGCTGCCCACTTGTTGAGACCCCAGAGGCTCCAGTAATAGTTTTCGGCCAGAATGGATGAACCGAGATAGAACAGAAAAAAGAGCCCGACGATCTGGTCTTGTCGTGAGAGCTGTTTTGGTAGTGGCTGCTTTTGGATGATCCAGACGGCCATCAGGCTGAACAGGATAATTTCAGCAAGGAAATCCTTCGGTTCGGTCGCCCCACGAATCGATCCGAAATAGATGAGCGGTACCGTTAAAAAGAGGGTTCCAAGGCCGGCGACAAGATAGCTTGAACCGAGGGGAGATTGTAGTTGCCGTGTCGGATGGTCGTTCATGGGTGTGCCTGTGTGTTTATGCGTGCGTGAAATGTCCACCATTTATACATGCCAGACAGCCAGGCAGCAATAGCTTTTCTTAAGGCTCTAGGAGAAGAAGGCCGCTCGCCTGTTTACAGTCGTATCGAACTGTTCGGGTCTGTGTCGCTCGGTTCAATAATAATGTAAACGGGGCTGTTCATCAGGTCGTATGCGAAGTGTTGGCGGCCTTAAGAGGGTTTCTAGGGGGTAAGCTCACCAGCTTTTCGCGTGGGCCATCGGCCACCAACTTACCTCCATCAAGCGCAATAATGCGTTCAACCATTCCGAGCATGACGGGGCTGTGGGTTGTCATGATCAGTACTGCAGAGCTATCGAGAAGTTTCGGCAGCCGATCGGCGAGAATCCGTTCGCTTTCAGGATCAAGGCCCAAGGTCGGCTCATCAAGCAGCAATATCCGACTCGGCTGGGCAAAGACACGTGCCAGGGCGACCTTCTGGCGTTGGCCGCCTGATAGGTTGCTCCCGCGTTCCTCCAGGTTCATCCCCAGCGACATCCGGCCGCTCTTTAGTTCATCTTCAAGCCCGGATGCCCAGATCGCCTCACTAAATCGGTTGTTGTCGGTACATCCAGAAATACGGAGGTTCGCTTCCAGGGTGCCTGCGAAGATAGCAGGATCCTGAGCTTTATAGGCCAGCCATTTGACCCGGTCAAAGCGTGAGATATCGTCTAAGGCCAGGCCGTCGATAAGAATCTGTCCCGTGTCTGGCCTGCAGACACCGGCCAGACATTGCAGCAGGGTAGATTTCCCGGCACCTGGCCTGCCCAGCAGGGCTATCCGTTCTCCGGGGGAAATAGTCCAGGAAATGGCTTCGAGGGCGGCCGGTCGTCCTTCATAGTGTTTGCCAACTCCGAGGACCGAAATTTGACCGGTAATAGTGGGACGCGGAGTCTGTTGCCGTTCGTCAACCCCTTCGAGGCTGGCTTCCATGCGCGCTGCAGAGCGCTTGAAATCCTGCCACTTGCTGGTAACCGTGAATAATGAGGAGACCATGGCCATGGCTCGATTTGCCAGCAGGTTGCTGGCGATGAGCATGCCGACACTCAATATTTGGGCGTGAATCAGGTAGACGCCAGTGGTTAAGATGACAACAGTTGTTACTGTCTGCAAGCTTGAGGAGAGCATCCCCATCTGTTGCGCGGCCAGGCGCCGTTTGGTGTCGAAACTTGCCGATTCTGCAGCCAGTTCACGCCAACTCCGCAGAAAAGTCCCTGATCCGGGGGTGGTCCGCACCACATCGAGGCATCCCAGAGCTTCGCCCATGAATGACAGTTTAAGCGTGTTCTTTTGCTCGGCTTCTTTGGAGAGTCTGGTCAGACGCGCTTGTAGAAAGAAGCCAGCGGTGGAAAAAAACAGCACCAGCAGACAGACGACGATCATCAATGGCCAGGCGATGATGCCGATAACTGTGAGATAGAGTGCAAGAAAGGGGATGTCGGCAATCGCCAGCAGGTAACTTGAGGAAACAAAGTCACGGGCCATGGTCAGGTCGCGGTAATTTGAGAGAAAGTGCGGGAAGCCGCCTGCGGGAAGATCGACCTGTGCAACAAGTTTTGACCAGAGCAGCTCGTCGCTACGCAACGCCAGGTCGACGCCGATCCGCTCTGTCGCCCAACTCCGCACCAGCCGCATCCCGGCATCAGTCGCAAGATATAGCCCCATACCGAAGACCAGCGCCCATAGGGTTTCAAACAGGCCGTTTTGGGCAACCTTGTCATAAATGAGCAGGGCAAATAGCGGTAACAACAGTTGTCCGGCATTGATATAGAGGCTTGCCAGCCCGACTTCTGCCCAGGCCGCCCTTAGTTCCGGCCACAATGCCACCAGTGAAGCAAATCCGCCAGATTTGTCGTTGGTTTGAGGTATCTTGAAGATGACTGCCTCAACGGCCTTTGCGTCATCAATATTAACCTCTTCAGCCAATGGTGAGCTATCGGCGGCCAGGTATTGCCAGCGCTGCTCCATGCGGTGCAGAAGTCTGAATTCGTTGCTGGAAACTCGCAGCAGGACGAGCTCACCCGGTAGTTCAAAAACTTCGCACAGCTGCCCGGTGGGGTTCAGCGCCGAAATACCAAGTCGCTTCAACCGTATTAATTCTGAAGACCAGTCCTCAGAGCTAACAAGGCGTCTGAAGCCCTTCAGTAGTTGTGCCGAGACAATACGGTCAGTACCACAGAGCGCAGCTATCGCTGCTAGCACTGCTTCTCCGCTCAGGGGAAGGGCTTGACCCTCGCTGAGAGGGGTAGGTTGTGATGGGTCAGTGTTCAAATGCGTCTCATTCTTTTGAAGGTGTTGCTCCAGGGATCTAGGCTATATGCCAGTGAATCGTCGCCTGGTCCCCGGTTACTATTGTGTATTCGGTCCCTGCCGCAATGGGGGTGGCAGTATAATCAGTCCCTAGATTGCCGAACGCCGAAAGATCGAGTGAGTCACCATTGTCAGCGACTATTATCAGCTGAGATGAAGCCCCAGCATCGACCATATTTTGCACATCCAGACCGGTGATAGAAATTGTGGTACCGGCTCCATCTCTTATATCAAGTATCTCGATATTATTTGTCAGATTGGCAAGAACAGACAAATCATAGCTGCCGCCGTCGAACAGCCCCTGCAAAACCAGACTGTCTGTGCCGTCACCGCCATCGATCAAATTTGGCAGATTGTTGATATCTGAAGAGACAAAGATCCTGTCGTCACCAAAGCCTGCATCGACAGTATCATGACCTGTGTCGGCATATATGCTGTCGTTCCCCAGACCGCCACTGAGATGGTCGTTGCCCGCAAGGCCATCCAGAGTGTCAGCACCATCTCCCCCGGTGAGGGTATTTGAATTGCTGTCACCATAGAGACTGTCGTTGTAGTCCGAACCGGTCAGGTTTTCGATACTGTTAAAACTATCACCTTGCGCATCGTTGGTCTGGAAAGGTGAGAAACTGCTGGTGAGGGATGCGATGACCCCAGTTGTGGCATTGGCGTAACTGGCAGTGTCGATTCCACCGCCACCATCAAGCACGTCTGCCCCTGTCCCCCCGGTGAGGATATTGTTATTACCATCGCCGGTCAGGACATCTCCATAAGAGGAGCCAATCAGGTTTTCAATGCCGCTAAAATGATCGATGTCGACGCCATCAGTGCCCTGATTCGTGACGAGTGAGGCATTGATCGCTGATCCGGCACTCGCATAGCTGACACTGTCACCAATGATAGAGTGCGTGCCGCCATTCAGGATGTCGGCCCCAACCCCGCCGATCAGGATGTCATCACCTGCGCCGCCACTGAGGATGTTGGCATTAGCATCACCGATCAGGATGTCATTACCGGCACCGCCAACAAGATTTTCAATGGAAAAATATTGATCGCCAGCAGCTTCGCCACTGGTTCCCATCGCGGTGAGCAGTGATGCACTGATATCTGCACTTGAGCCTGAGTAGTCAACGGTGTCGTTGCCAGCGCCGCCGTCCAGGATATTGGCATTTATATCTCCGGTCAGGGTGTCATCTCCAGCCCCACCTGTCAGGTTTTCAATATTCAAGTACTGGTCGCCCTCGGCATCGCCACCCAAACCAGAGCCGGAGGCAAGAGACGCGTTGATTGAGGCTGTTGAGCCTTCGTAGCTGGCCGTGTCGCTGCCAGCGCCACCATCCAGCAGGTCAGCCCCGGCCCCTCCGTAGATAAGGTCATCTCCTGCGCCGGCAACCACGGTATCATTGCCGTCGCTGGCATGGATCTCGACTCCCATCCCACCACGTGGTAACACCATAACCTGGTTTCCAGCTTGGGTCAGATCAAAGTCGGCCGCACTGCTGGCATCACGCCAGGAGAAGTCCAGAGTGTTGCTGATGATATTGTTGTTCACCTGATCGAAAACCACTGTTCCATCTGTTCCCGAAACATTAACCTTGACGCCGAAATCAATAGGTCCGCCAGTACCGGCAACATCATAGACGACATTTAGATCCAGCCCGTTTAGCAACAAGGTATCGGAGGTGAGGGCGTCGGGATTGAGGGTCCAGGTGTTCGAACCGTCCCAGACTAGCCCTGTCCCTTCAAAATGAAAGCCTGAGATGCCCGAGATCGTCGGATCAGCAACCAGCTCGATTGTTGTCAGTTGAGTGAGTAAATCGAAATCGATATGCAGCACCTTGACCCACTTTCCATCATCAATACTGGAGGCGGGGTTGTGGAATGCGGGATTGTAAATAATGTTGTCATTCCCTGCTGTGCCATTAATGATATCGATGCTGGCCTGGCCTGCCGGGCTGGAGGCCAGGGCGTGCTCAGCTGCTGTTGCCCCGGCCATATACGAGCCAGCGGGAACCCCGGAGCCCCCAGTCACCTTGAACTCAGGTGACGTATAAAGCGAAGACACGAAATCAGTAAGGGGGTCTACGGTGTTTACTGCCAGGGTATTGTTCGCGGAGACTAGCGGGTTTCCGTTCAGATCAACAATGCTGCTATTGAGCGTCACCGACAAGTCGGTGGTACTCTCATTCGTTGCTGTCACAGTAAAAGTGGCAGAGAGCCCGTCGGCCGCCAGGACCGGCTCAACGGTCAGTGTGCCGCCGGTGATCGTCAGATCGGCTGCCGTTATGGAAGCGACCTCTTCGCTGAAGGTCAGGGTGTAGTTCACTGGGTTGTCCATGTCGGAAACGGTTCCGTCAGTGTTATCGTCACCGATGGTCACCGTTGGGTTGAGGGTGTCAACCGTCAGGGTATTGCTTGCAGGGACCAGTGGGTTCCCGTTTAGATCAACGATGCTGCCGTTCACCGTCACCGACAGGTCCGCAATGCTGTTGTCTGATGCTGTCAGCGAGAAGTTGGCGGAGAGGCCGTCGGCCGCCAGGGTTGGTCCGCTGGTCATGGTGCCGCCGTTGATCGTTAGATCGGCAGCTACAATGGAAGCGACCTCTTCGCTGAAGGTCAGTGTGTAGTTCACCAGGTTGTTCGCGTCTGAAACAACACCAGCTGTGCTGTCATCTGCGATGATCACCGTTGGGGCCAAAGTGTCGATGCTGAACTCAACGGCAGCGGTATAATCCTGTTGGACGTTGCCATAGTCATCCTGGACACCGGTGACATCAATGGTGATGTCAGTCAGCTCGATGTTGGCATCGGAGATTCTATAGAGAGCAAGATACCGATTATGGCCGACGTACCAACCTTCATCAAACTTGACGAGGCTTCCGTCAACGTTGGGGCTGAAAACCAACGTCGGCGGTAGCGCCCTGTCCACCGGTTCGCTGAAGGTGACATTGACAGCTAATGTGCCGGTGTTTGTATCGGTGATCATAAGGTCATCTACCGTCACATTGGTCACTATTGGGTTCGTGGTGTCGATCGGCAGGGTGCTGTTCGCAACGACCAGTGGGTTACCGTTCAGATCGAGGATGCTGTCTTTCACTGTGACCGACAGGTTGCCGGTTATATTGTCGGGGACGGTCACTGTGAAACTGGCGGAGAGGCCATCTGCAGCCAGGGACAGACTGCCGGTATCCAGTGTGCCGCCAGTGATTATCAGGTCTGTGTCAACGATGGAAGCGACTGCTTCACTGAAGTTCAGGGTGTAGCTCGTCAGTCTGTCAGCGTCAGAAACGACACCATCAATATTACTAGAATCAATGCTTACCGTCGGATTGAGGGTGTCGACCGTTAACGTATTGTTCAGAGTTATCAGTGGGTGGCCTAACAGATCGACGATACTGTTCCCCAGCGTTACCGACAGATCGGCGGTACTGCTGTCATCGGCAGTGATCGCAAAAGTGGCAGTGACGCCATCAGGTTCCAGAGTTGGACCACTGAACAGGGTGCCGCCGGTGATATGGATATCAAGGTCAGTGATAGCGACGATTTTGTCGCTGAAGACCAGAGTGTAGTTCACCAGATTGTCGCCATCGGAGACGACGCCATCTGTGTTGTCCTCGGTCATGACCGCCGTTAGGGTGAAGGTGTCGACCGGCAGAGTGTTGGTATTGTCCGCAGTGAAGAGCAGCGGGTTGTCGTGCAGGTCAAGGATGCTGTCGTTGACCGTCACCGTCAGATCGGCGGTGCTGCTGTCTGTCGCCGTAACCGCGAAGCTGGCGGTGAGACCGTCAGCTGCGAGTAGAAGGCTGCCGGGATCCATCTCCCCGCCGCTGATAGCCAGATCAGAAGCCGTGATGAACTTGACCGCTTCGCTGAAGGTCAGGGTGTAGTTCACCACATTGTCGGCGTCAGAGACGACGCCGTCTGTGTTGTCGTTGGTGATACTCACGGTGGGGTTCAGGGTGTCAATGCTTAAGCTGCCCGCAGCGGAGTACCCCTGCTGGAGATTGCCGCTTGCATCCTGTGCCCCAGAGACATCGATGTTGATATTGGATAGATCAACATTCGCATCGATCACGTCATAAGTTGCGGTATAGCTGGTGCCGCTCGTGCTCCAGACGCCGCTGCCGTTGATAATGCTGGTGCTTAGGTCAGTGCCGAAGGTCAGCGTGGGAGCAACGGTTGAATCCATTGGTTCGCTGAAGTTGACAGTGATAGTGAAGCTGCCGGGACCAATGTCAGGGTCTGAGAGCATTTGGTCGCTCAAAGTCACGTCGAGCACTGTCGGGACAATATTGTCGATCGCATAGTTGTTAGAAACAGAGGTGCCGGTGCCTAGGTTGCCAGCCAGGTCGGTCACCCCTGAGTTGTAGAGGCTTATGATATTAGTCGTGTCTTCAATAGGTGCATCAGGGGTCAGATAGGTGGTCCAGGTGATGCCGCCATCGGCAGAACTGACTTCACTCAGTGAGCCGTTTTCGACCAATGTCAGATCGGCATTAGAGAAGTCGGTAACTGCTTCGTTGAAGGTGATTGTCACCAGCGAGGTTTCGCCAGCGATCAGGGAGCTGTCATCGACAAGGATCGTCGCTGTCGGTGGGACAAGGTCCACAGCGTAGTCTGCAGAGGCAGTTGCCGTACCATTGATATTGGTAACGCTTGCGTCGATTGTATGGTCACTGTCTGCAACCAGATCGCTACCTCGAATGATGACACTGAAGCTACTGTCGGCCCGAACTGACCCGATTGAATCAACACCGTTCACTGTCAGGGTAATCGTGTCTCCGACCTGGATTTCGCCGTCGACCGAGCCGCTGATCATGACGTCGCCGCCAGATTCGGCGAGATTTATTACGTTGTCGGCAGTGACGTTGTCGAGCGTGATTCCCTGAGCCGGGGGATTGAGGTCGATCCTGTAAGTATCGAAGTCGGTTGCCGTTTTATTGCCCGAGGTGATGCTGGCTTCAATCTGCTTGTCCAGATCGGCGACCAGATCGGCGCCAGTGACATTGATGCTGAAGCTCATGTCGGTTTCGACTAGTCCGGTATATTCGGAGTTGTTGACCGTGACGGTAACCGTGTCACCGATGATCGCTGTTCCGCCGACCGTGCCGTGAATCGCGACGTCACCCTTTGATTCAAGCAGATTGACAATATCGTCGGATGTGACGTTGGGATCCAGATGGATCGCCGGCTCTATATTGGCGACTTTGTGACCAGGTTTATAAATCGGTGTCGGTGGCGTAACGGGCATGACGGGATCAGACGCAACCGGCTCGAGAAGGTCCTCACTCGGCACAAGAACACCTGTTCCCGCGGCCTTACCGCCACTGACTTGAACATCAGGGTCTGGCGCGGCGTTGTCGTCGGCAAGCTGGGCATCTTCTTCGGGGGTGTAGCCATAGCCTTGATCAGCAGGGGCATCGACGTTTTCGCTCACCACGCGCAAACTGCCTGCTTTGGCGAGGTTAGTCGTGCCTACCATCTTAAACAGATCGCCCAAAGTCCCCAGGTGGTCACTGCTGAGATGATTTGATGCGGTGACACTGTCGTCGTCTTCAAGAAAAACGACTTTATGGAGGGAGTCGCTGATGGCGTCCAGTGCCCCATTAGGGATGACAACAAATACCCCCTCAGGAAAACCTAACAATAAATCGACATCAGCGACATCGACCGATTGAAGATCGGCTCCGCTGTGGTGGATGGTGATCGTTCCGTCAGCTGCAACAACAGCGCGTTCAATCTGTTGTCCTTGACCTGATCCTGCACCCATCGAATTGTGTTCTCCACCATCAGTTTTGTTCGCCATAGGTCACCTCAAATGCGAATTTTTATGCTGCTTAAGGAGAAGCGTGTGAATCGCTTCGTCTCTCTTGAACTGTTTGAGCCTGTACGCTGTAAACCCGTGCTCATCTTTATGGTACAGGACACTGAAGTCGTTTTTGTGTCATGAGCATGATGCCGGTTGCGGCTTGTCTTTCAGGCTACGACTTCAGCATTCTCTTTAGTTTCATCTTTGGTCGCGCCGCCGAGTTGACTTCCGATTTGCTGCAACTCACCACGAAAGTAGTTGCTGACGTTGACCAGTAATTTACGCGACTCCTTGGCTTCGCCACCGATATTCTCCATCAGTTCGGAGATTTGGGTGCAGACCTCAGAGTTACCCTTCTCTGTGGTCTGGGAAATTGTGCCGAGTTGAGCATGCAGCTGTTGTATCCCTGTTCGGAAGTTGTTGCCCGCACTGTTCAGGAGAATGTGCGCTTCTTTTGCGTCAGCAGACATGTGGACAGTCAGGTCCGAAATCTGGTTCGATATTTCGTCGACGCCCTTTTGCATTCCGTTGAAAATTGTGCCGAGTTGACCGCCAAGTTGCTGTAACTCCATGCGGAAATTGTTGCTTGATTCGGTCTGTTCGACCAGGGTGCGCTGCATCTCGCCACGCTGTGTTTGAAAGTCATTGATTTCAGTCGTTAGCGCTTGCTGTTGGATGCGTGCCGTCTCAGTCAGTCTCTCGTCAATGTTGTACGATTCGAGGGTGCTCTTTAGACCCTTCTGCTCATCCACCTGGATGGAGAGTAATTTATGTGTCTCCTTTGCGTCGCCAGCCATATTGACCGAGAGGTCGGAGATTTGGGTTGAAATCGAACTATTACTCTTCTCGATACTATTGAAGATTGAACCGAGTTGCTGGCCAAGCTGTTGTAGCCCACTACGGAACTTATTGCTCGCTTCAGTCTGCTCAGTCAGCACGCGCAGCATATCTTCACGTTGTTTTTTGAAATCATCTATTTCAGTGCTGAGCGCGCGCTGACGAACACGTGCCGTTTCAGTCAAGCGTTCTTCAATGCGCAGCAGGATTTTGGTCGCAGCATCCCCGGTTGATGGCTCTCCGCTAGGCAGTGCCCCATTTCGGAAAGAAATGCTTTCGAATGAAAGGGCCAACTCAATGTGGCGGGCAACTTTGGAATTAAGGAGTGAGTAGATGTCGCCTTGTAAACGACGTATTCCAACCATCATCAAGCCAAGGATTATTGAGCCGAGCAGGCCGAACATTGAGGCCGAGAACGCAATCGCCATCGATTGCATCGGGGCTTTCATCCGTTCAATCATGTTGCGGAACACCACCATCGGATCTGCGGTGGTCATATCCAGATCGGCAAAGCTACCGATCAGGGCTGAAATGTCACCCAGGGTTGCGAGCAGACCAATGAATGTGCCCAAGAGACCCATGCCGACCAGAAGACCGGTCAGATATTGCGGTAAGGCATTGCGACGATTGAGGCGTGAGTGAACATTTGCCAATTCATGCTCAAGGGCAGCTTGCTCCTGGTGAGAAATTGAGCGATCTCCCGACGCCGCTACCATCTGTAACAGATAGGCCATGTCGCAGGTATAGCCATTGGCCATGTTTTGCAAGGTAGCCGTATCTGTTTTGGCTTGAACCGCTTTGGAAAAACCGACCAGGGTTTTGGCTTCACCTAGCAAACGTTTGGCATTACGCAAGACAATGACTCCACCAATCAGAATAATGACAAAGATGGTGTAGTTGATTTGCGGATGGGGATTGCTGCTTATCGTTGATTTGATTGCATCAAAGAAAACAGCTGATCCTGCAAGGAGTAGAACAAAGGGCAGCGCTACAAATAGATAGTAAATATTCAGCTGTTTAAACATAAGATTCCCTCTTGGATTGTATTTCCCGTCGCGAGACCGGTTTAATTATATGAAACATATCATTGCTGTTAATTGGCACGGAATGCTCCGTCACGAAACTTCAGTAATGGAGAGAGTATGTATGACAATATTGTTCGCTTACCCACCTTAATGTCTGCACTTGCAGCCATACCGGGCATAAGGACTCCTGGTTGACGCGCACGTTTAAGCAGGGTCGAGACATTGACTTCAATGTTCACCCGGTAATAGCGGTTTCCTCTTTCATCCATCAAGGTATCCGAGCTGACCTCTGTCACCTGTCCTTCAAAGGTGCCGTAGGTCGAATAATCATAGGCTCCAATCCGCACGCGAGCAGGGAGCCCACGGCGGAGATAGGCGCGGTCGTTCGGGTTCGAGCGGGTTTCAATAACAAAACGTGCATCACTCGGTGTAATCTCCAGTAAAATTTCACTAGGGCGGACGACTGCGCCAAGTGTTGTAATGTTCAGCTTATTAATAAGGCCAGCTACCGGACTTCTGACAATATTTCGGTCAACACGGTCAGCACTTGTGCCAATTTCATAGCTTAATTTTTCACGTTCTCCTCGAACTTTCGTCAAGGCGGCAGAGGCTTCAGCGCGGAAGCGGGCGCTCGCTTCCTTGACGCGTGAGTCGGATTCAAGCTGCGCGGCTTGAAGGCGAGGTATCGTGTTTATCGCTTCGTCGATCTGGGATTTGAGCCGTTGGATGTGAATTTGACTATCCAGCACCTCGAGTTCGGAGGCTGCGTTGTTTTTCTGCAGGCCTTCAATGACATGATGCTTTTTCTGCGCCAGGACTAATTCGTCTAGGAGGTTCTTCTGCTTGGATCGAGTTTCCTCGAGCTCACTTTTTTCTGGAGGCTGAGAGCTCTCAGAACTTGTGTCTCCTCTGCAAGTTGTGCCCGACGGGCTTGCCAGGCCCCAGTTTCAACCCGAATGACGTTGACGTCGCTCAGATCATCCGGAAAGGTAATTTTGCTTTTCCCGTTGAGTTCGGCAAGCAGACGCGCTTCGCGACCACGTAAGGCATCGAACATTGATTGGTCTTGCCCTAAACTTGACCGGCTTTGTACGTCAGATAGCTCCATAAGGGGTTGACCGGCAACCACGACCTGTCCCTCTTGGACGAGTATTTTTCGAACAATCCCCCCTTCAAGGTGTTGCACGATTTGCGACTTGCCAGCAGGAATAATCTGCCCCTCGGTGCGGACAATGACATCGACATGTGTTATCCCGGCCCACAGCAACACACTCATGCTGCTGAAGAGCAGCAACAAGACAAAGATACGTTGCGGAGACAAGCGCGTGGGCAAGGCCAAGAGCTTACGCAGCGCTGGGGTGTGTGTCGTTTCCATCAACGTGAACTGACTTTCACTAGTGAGGCGTTCGCATTGGCTTGGACTTCAAGGACCGCGACATCAATGTTTTCCGTTGCAATCTTCATTTCAATCAGCAAATTTCGCACTGCCATCGCGCGATAGAACCCCATCCGTTTCGCTTCGGAAAAACCGGCGGGGACCTCGACATAGATACTCGTTTTTTGACTTGATACGACAGGCTTTAGAGATTCGATCAGCCGGTCGTGCTCTCCCCGGGTAAATGCGATCGCTTCGTCCTTGAAGCGCACGATAAGCTCAAAATCACTTGCCAGGGTCTTGTCCAGGCCATGGCGTGGCTTAGTCGCAACCGTCGTCGCTTCAATAACTTTCGTCGCCTTGCGCGCTTCATTCTTTTGGAGGTTTTCCTTGGCCAACAACATTTTTAAATGTTCAATTTCGCGCTTAAGCGCAATGTTTTCTTTAGAATAATCAATGATTTTTGGAGTTTCTGCTGAAATGACCTCAGTGGCCGCGACCTCAAGGCTTGCTGCCACGATCTTGCTGGAACGTCCCATTTCGAGTGCGAACATAAACACAGCAATAATCAATATCGTCAAAAGAAACAGCAGGTTGAGGATGAGGTTTGTCGTGGCATCGACATAGCCGGGCCAAAAAATATCTGAACCGTCGTGATCACTCTGACGCGTTTCCATATTGATAATCCACCTTGGGTAAATTATTGATAAATACTTATGTCTGCTTTATAGGTGCCAGAACAGTCTTTACGGTGCTTTGTGTCAGCCGATTTTAGTTAGTCGATGACGAGTTTTTGTTTTCTTGATCATCAAAGGGTGTCCCGCGCGTTAAACGAACTAACTGGGCAACCGTATTCATCTCCTGTATGTGCAGATTGACCAAACGGGAGCGTACTTGAAAGGACTGGGTCAGAACATCTAGTAGATCGAGTAGCGACTGGTTGCCGGAAAGCATCCTTTTAGACATAGCTTCTGCTGCAATGGAGATCGATTTTAGCTCCAGGTAGCCGGAGTCAATTCTCGCACTTGTTGTTGCAAGCGCGGCATAGTTGGCAGACAAGGCTTGAATAACGCGACGACGTTGGTCGTCCAGAAGATAGCGAAATTCATTATGTCGTGCTGTGCGCTCATCGTGCTCCCTGTAATCTTTCCCGCCGTTAAAGAGATTCCAGTTCATCACCAGCATGAGCCGCTTGTCCCTTTGGCTGTCGGGGGACCCTCCTGCGTGGAGGGAGTAGGTATCGGTGTAATCCATATCAACGCGCGGCAGAAATTTCCCGGTGGTGAGGGATTGATCAATCTTTGCCGACTCCAGTTCAGACTTCAGTACAGCGATTTCGGGGTTGAGGTTCATGGCAGTCGTTACCGCCAGCTCAAGCGAGTCTGGGAGCAGCGAAGCCCCTACGTCTTCAAGGACTGGCAGCAGAACTCTTTGGGGAACGAGGTTTGTTAAGCGGATAAATTCGGTTCCTGCCGCAGCGTGTGTAGATTCCAACTCCAACCGTGATGACAGGGTGGCTTGACTACGTGCCTTTACGCGGGCCATGTCAGAAATGCTGGCTGCTCCAGCATCGGCACGCTTTTCGATATAGCTGAGCAGGTCAGCAAGTTGAACCTCAAAGTCTCGCGCTACATCCGCCTGCAGGCGACTGGATACCAGCGACAAATAGGCTTTAATAGTCGAGACATATGCATCTCCGTCGCTTACTCGGTAACTCTCATTTCGTGCATGTTCTTTGACTTTGCGACGACGCCATTCCAGGAAACTGGGCAGGTTGAAAATGGGCTGGCTCAGGGTGAACGAAATATCCGTACGCGTGTGCGTGTCTGATCCAACAAGTTCCCCGGTTGCGTTATCGACGATCACTGCGGGTGCAGATTCTTCAAGGCCATAATTGGCCCGCACGGAGATCGAAGGGAGGAGGAGACCAAGGGCCTGACCGGTTTGCGCCTTTGCTTGTTGTGTACGTGACAGCGCTGCAAGGCTTTCCCGGCTAAAACTTCGACCATAGCGGACAGAGGTTAAAATGTCGGTCTCTTCTAACTGGCTGACAAACTCATCGGCCAGGGTCTGGTTGGTGGCGAGACTATGGACAAATTGGCCACATTTTCCATAACTGATATCTCAGAGATGCCAATCAGCGCCGCCAGACTCTGCTCTTGTGGTTCTTTTATTTTACGCGTCAGGCCATGCAGCAACGCAGGGCTGGTTGGACTCAGGGCGGCTGAAGCTGTCGGGTTTGGTGTGGTATTTCTGCTCTGTGTTTTGGTTGCAGCGACTGCACCGCCAGTTGGTAACACTAATTGAAGGAGCAGGATGGTCATGCCGCAAGTTGGCCACTTGAATCGGTTATTCAAAAGAGAACTCCTCATGGTTTTTACGTAGTCTCCGAGATCGCACTTCAAACTGAATCCGCATAGAGTAGGTGCATGTCAATGCAGTGTTTTCACGGTTCGAGCTGGCCGGAAAATATATCTATCTCGCGGTCGAAAAACAAATGCGAGTAATTTGGATTATGACAGTATTAAATCAGGTCCTATGTTCGGCTGAAATAAATAATATACAGTAAAATAAAGAACTTAACGCAGTCAGAGCTTTGGTGCTGTTGCCTGCGTCATGTGGGTAGAAGGTCTGGGAAGGGTTACTATTCTGTGCGAGATGGAAAGGTTCCAGGCCCCTCCCTGAACCCCAGAAATAACTCTATGTGCAGTATATATACCGTTTTTGGTAAGTTTCTAATTAGCCTTTGACCTGCATTGAACTGTACTTTGTCCGGCTCTTCGCCTTTTGGGATACGGTGCGGTCCCTCGCGAGTCTGTGGCAGGTCGATGAGGGGTGGTCAGGAGCGTCTGCATTCGGTATCATCTCAAGATGGAAACGATCGACACCTTTTATGATGAAAAAGTCAAGCTGGTCCAGGCTAGGAATGGATATCGCTATAGTTTGGACCCTGTATTGCTGGCAGATTTCGTTACGCTGCATGATCGGGAGCGCTCTCTGGATCTTGGCACTGGTTGTGGCGTCTTGCCATTGCTGCTGGCGCGCCGCTCGCCTTCCTTGCATGTTATTGGCTGGGAACTGCAGCCGCAAATGGTCGAAAGAGCGCGCCGGGGTGTCGAGTTGAGTGCGATGACTGGCCAGATCTCGATTGTGCAGGCCGACCTGCGCGAACATCGTCGATTGGCCGCTGCCGGGTCTTTTGGCCTGGTTGTCTCTAATCCCCCTTATCGGTCGCAAGGTACCGGGCGGATAGCGCCAGATGGTGAACGTGCGGCGGCGCGTCATGAACTCGCTGGCGGGTTGGGTGAGTTTTTGGCGGCTGCAGGCTGGTGCCTCCGGAGCGGTGGCCGTTTTGCGATTGTTTATCTGGCGGATCGGCTGAGTGAATTGTTGGTCGGGATGGCTGCGGTTGGGATAGAGCCCAAGCGCTTACGGGTCGTGCATTCTCGTCGGGCGGCGGTTGGCCGAATAGTTTTGGTTGAGGGCCGCAAGGATGGAAGACCAGGCCTTGAGGTTGAGTCTCCTCTTTATATCTACAGGGAGAACGGTGAAGGCTCTGGCTATACGGATGAGGTGCTGCGAATGTATGGCAAGCCAGGGATTGGCTTTACTTGCCCCTAGCCTTATTTAGTTTTTTTTGTCGTACAAACATCTGCCGCATCTCATCCTTCAGATCACCATCTTTCAGTCCGGCAAGACTCTTTTCGACCTCAGTCAGTTCAGTGTTTGATAATTTTTCTTTTCCCCAGTCAATCTTGGGTTCCTCTGTGGGGACGGCATGGGGTTGTGGGGTTCCGCGCCGCAGATAGATATCTTCAATATCGCAGTCGGGTAATTGTTCGTGTAGTTTTTTGAGGATCTGCGGTTTGAGCATTTGCAGTTGCTGCATCCATACAGGATGGTCGACCCTGACCTCTAGAACTTTTTCACGGATGCGCAGTGGGCGGGCGCGTTTCGCGATCTGCTCACCGACAACTTTGTCCCAGACGAGCCAAGCCTGGTAGCGTGGAAGCCGATCATCAAGGCCCTTGTCGCCGAGCAGCTTTTTAAGCAGGCTTGCCACGGCTTCGGCTTGTTTGAGTTTTGGCCGTTCGTGGCGGCTCACGTTTGGCGACGACGGATGCGCGAGCCCGCAACCTGGCCGATGATCGCGCAGGCAAGGGTGAAGGGGATAACAGTCCAGTCGAAGTCGAGCATCAGGCGCAAGGCAATAATGAATGGGATAGAGAAGTGGATCAGAAGAAACCAGCGAAGCGAAAATTTGCGGCAGTTTTCACGCAGGTAGCCGAGTGGCAGGTTGCTGCCAAGGGCAAAAAAAAGCAGGCCGGTCAGTTGGAGTGCGCGGTCGGGTGTCACTGGATGCTTCCTTCCTGTTCTTACGATTCAGGGTGATTGGTTGGCTTAAAGTTTAGCATAGCTGGGTGGCGGAGATAAAGGGGCGGCTCCTGTTGTTTATGTCGTGAGGTGGTGATTCTTTATTCATTTACGGGGGTGTTTGTTGGTGTCAGTCCTGATATTTTCTGTGCTTGCATTGATAAGGCAGACGTGGCACTATTCGCGGCCGGACTGCTCCGGGTTCGGTGACAAAAAAGGAGTTCTGGGGTGGTTAAAGATGGGGATCTTGTTGCTATTTTTCATTCAATACATCGAGTGATGAAAGCTGAGAAGCTGCTAAAGCAAGCGGGGCTGAATGTCCTGTTGATCCCTGTTCCGCGGCAGTTGACGAGTGACTGCGGCCTGGCAATCCGATTTTCACCAGAGTGGCGTGGTGCCATTGAAGATGTTTTGTCGGCCTCGGGACTCAAGGTTCAGGAGTTGTACCAACGGCTGCAGAAAGATTTTGTCCGTCTTGATGACTGAGATGGAGATCCTTTTTACTTGACAGGGATATGCTCCCTTAATATATTTAATCTTTCGTCTTTTCTGGTATTTGTGCAAAATGTTTGATGGTTTATCTGACAAACTGGAAACTGTTTTTAAGAAGTTGCGCGGACACGGGCGGCTGAACGAACAGTTGATCAAGGAGACCATGCGGGAGATCCGCCTGGTTCTGCTCGAGGCCGATGTCAATTTCCGAGTTGTTAAGGATTTTGTATCTCGGGTTGGTGAGCGCGCGGTTGGACAAGAAGTCCTCCAAAGCCTGACTCCTGCACAGCAGGTTATCAAGGTTGTTCGCGAAGAGCTCGCAACTCTGATGGGAGAGGGCGAAGACAATAGCCTGGATTTGGCAGCTCGGCCACCAGTGCCTTTGATGCTCTGTGGTTTGCAGGGGGCGGGTAAAACCACAACCTGTGGCAAGCTGGCGTTGAAGCTTCGGCGCGAAAAACGCAATCCATTACTGGTTCCAGCTGACGTTTATCGTCCGGCAGCTATTGAGCAATTAAAAACTCTCGGCAGACAGCTTGATGTTGAGGTCTTTGATTCTTCAGCGGATCAAGACCCGGTCGATATCTGTCGGCGTGCGCTAGAATATGGTCAGCTGAACGGGTTTGATACCCTGATATTGGACACCGCTGGTCGTCTGCACATTGACACCGAGTTAATGGGCGAGCTGCAGCGGATCGTTGAAGCAGTAGCTCCGGCTGAAATCCTATTTGTTGCCGATGCAATGACGGGGCAGGATGCCGTCAATGTTGCTGCAAGTTTCAATGAGCAATTACCGCTGACCGGTGTGATTTTGACCAAGCTCGATGGTGACGCGCGCGGTGGCGCAGCGTTGTCTATTCGTGCGGTGACGGGGAAACCGATTAAGCTGGTCGGTATGGGTGAGAAACTCGATGCACTTGAGACCTTCCACCCTGATCGTATGGCACAACGCATCCTTGGGATGGGGGATGTTTTAAGCCTGATCGAGAAGGCGCAGCAAGTTGTTGATGCTGACTCCGCCGCAGCGATGGAGGCGAGTCTCCGAAACCAGGGATTCACTCTCGAGACATTTCTTGAGCAGATGCAAATGGTCAAGAAGATGGGTTCGATGGAGTCTATCCTTAAGATGATTCCTGGGGCTGGCAAGGCGTTGAAGAAAGCCGGTGATATGCAGCTTCCTGAAAAGGAACTGTCACGGATTGAAGCAATTATCCGCAGCATGACACCCAGAGAGCGTTTGGACCATCGTATCTTGAACGGGTCTCGTCGACTGCGAATCGCCAATGGAAGTGGTACTCGAGTTCAAGATGTAAACCAGCTACTTAAGCGTTTTGTCGAAGCGCAAAAAATGATGAAGAAGATGCAAAAAATGGGTCCTAAGGGACTTAAGGGGATGCTTGGCCGTGGTGGTCAAAATCCATTTTAAATAACTGAAGCTGGAATATTGAGACGTTAAAGTATTCTGGATAGCTTAAAAAGACAGAAATATCAGGAGGAACAACAGCATGGCAGTGAAAATCAGGCTCGCACGTGGCGGCGCAAAGAAGAAACCTTTCTATCAGGTCGTTGTGGCCGATGAGCGCTCTCCTCGGGATGGCCGTTTCATTGAAGCACTGGGTCAGTATGACCCTAGCCAGGAGCAGCCGCTGCTCAATCTGAAAGAAGATCGTACTCTTGCCTGGTTGGGCGAGGGTGCTCAACCAACCGACACTGTACGTCGTTTGTTGCGTGGCGCAGGTGTCTGGGCCAAGTTCAAGGGCGGAGAGACGACCCAAGCCTAAAAACTGGTCCGAATCCGGGGCCACGGCCCCATCCACCCGGAGGATGACCCATGAAAGATCTGATCGAGTACATCGCCAAATCGTTGGTCGAAAAGCCTGATGAGATCGAAATTACTGAGGAAATTGCTGAGGATGGCTCTATCTTGGTGAAGCTGGCCGCTGCCCAGGATGATATGGGTCGAATTATCGGCAAGCAAGGACGCAACGCCAAGGCGATGCGGACTCTCCTCAACGCCAAAGCGACTCGTGAAAGTAAACGGGCTTCGCTGCAGATCATGGAGTGATACCGGTTGCATCTGATTGTGTGCCGGATCAAGGCTAGCAGTTGATGGCGATATCGGAAGACTCTCTGGTTGAATCAGGGCAAATTGTGGGAACCCACGGCCTACGTGGAGACCTTAAAGTGCGACCAATTTCGGGCGATCCCGGTCCATTGTTGTCTGCTTCTGAGGTTTATTTGCGTTTGCCTGATGGTTGTTTGAGCAAGGCTCAGCCTCTACGACAGTCGTTACATAAGGGGATTGCCCTTATGCGGTTCGACGGCTATGAGTCATTGACCGCAGTTGAAGCTCTTAAAGGCTGTAAGATTTTACTTGATCGGAATCTTCTCCCAGAGTTGGATGAGGATGAGTTTTACTGGCATCAGATTGAAGGTGCCAAGGTGGTCGACCGCCAGCATGGTGTTGTTGGTCATTTGAAATCTATGTTTACCACAGCAGCGCATGACACCTGGGTGGTTGAGGGTGCTGCTGGTGAAGTGATGATTCCGGTGGTTGCTGATTTTATAGTGTCCATTGATGCTGAACAGAAATTGATTGAGGTTGATTTGCCCTCTGGGCTGATCGGTTCAGACGCGTGATCTTTGACGTTTTAACTCTTTTCCCGGCAATGTTCGCAACGCCCATGGAAGAGAGCATTTTGGGTCGAGCTATCCGCAATGAGCTGCTTGCCTTGAACGTCTATAATTTGCGTGATTGGGCTGAAGGTAAACACCGTCAGGCTGACGATGCCCCTTTTGGTGGCGGCGACGGGATGGTCATGAAACCAGAGCCTGTTGGTCGTGCACTGTCGGCTCTGAAAGAGAAGGCACCGAAGAGTCAAGTGCTGTTGATGACTCCTCAGGGGCAACCTTTTAATCAGACGCATGCCAAGCGGCTGGCTCAGGAAGAGGGATTGATTTTTCTCTGTGGTCGTTATGCAGGCTTTGATGAGCGGATACGGCAGACGATGGTTGATGAAGAGTTTTCCATCGGTGACTTTGTACTGACTGGCGGCGAACTTCCAGCTATGGTGATGATTGATGCGATCTCGCGTCATTTGCCTGGTGTGCTGGGGAATACGAGCAGCGCAGAAACAGACTCTTTTGCAGATGGCCTGCTGGAGTTTCCACAGTACACACGACCGGCCGATTATTTAGGGCTGAAGGTTCCTGATGTCTTGCTGTCAGGCGATCATGGCAAGATTGCTTGTTGGCGCCGAGAGCAACAGCTCGAGCGGACATTTAATCGACGTCCTGATTTGCTTGAAACTGCAGAGCTGAATGAGCAGGACCTTAAAAAAATAAATGAATTGCGCAGTAAAGCGCAGTCAATATAGCGCGGCTTTAGAATGTCGCACAATCATCGACTCTACGTCTGAAAACAGATTATTCACAAAATAGGTAACAGGAGGAAGAAGGATGAACATCGTCGATCAACTCGAAATGGAACAAATGAAGAAGGATATCCCAATCTTTAAGGCGGGTGATACTCTCAAGGTTCACGTGAAAATCACTGAGGGTGAAAAACAGCGGATCCAGATTTATGAAGGGATGTGCATCCGACGCCGCAACCGTGGCCTCGGCTCTTCCTATACTGTTCGCAAGATCTCCGGCAGCGTTGGCGTTGAACGGGTTTTCCCCCTCCACTCACCAAGTGTTGCTCAGATTGAGGTCGTTCGCTGTGGCCGTGTACGTCGCGCTAAACTTTATTATCTACGCAATCTGCGTGGTAAGGCTGCACGTATTCCAGAGAAGCGTATGGTCTGATTCAGTTATATTGATTACAATGAGCCCCGGCAGTTAGCTGGGGCTTTTTTGTATCTAGTTTTCTTGTGGAGAATTCGATTTTTGTCCAATCTTGAGCTTTTTGTACAGCAAGTTCTTTCACCCCTTCATTTCGAAATTCAGGCAAAGGCGAAGGGTTTTTCCGCGGTTGTCGGGATAGATGAAGCGGGTCGCGGACCTCTTGCAGGACCCGTAGTCGCGGCGGCAGTTATTTTGCCGGACATTTTTCAACTTGATGGACTGACTGATTCGAAAAAACTGAGTGAAAAAAAACGGGAAGAACTCTTTCCTCTGATCCGTCAGCAGGCCCGCGCCTACGGCATAGGGCTCGCCTCCGCACAAGAGGTCGATCGCTTGAATATACTGCAAGCAACTTTGTTGGCTATGCAGCGTGCCTTGGGTAAGGTGAAAGCTGAGGTCGATTACCTGCTGATTGACGGGATTACGCCTTTACCGGTCGATTTGCCCCAACTGACTCTGAAGAAAGGCGACAGTCGGTCGCTATCGATCGCCGCCGCTTCGGTTTTGGCCAAGGTTGCACGTGACCGTCTGATGGTCCAGCTTGATCGCCAGCACCCTGGCTATGGTTTGGCTCGGCATAAGGGCTACGGGACTTTGGCCCATCGGCAGGCGATAGCGGCCAAAGGACCGGCTCTGCCACATCGCTTGACCTTTGCCGGGGTCAAGGAATTTGTGGGGTCCAAATGACGCAGGAGAGGCTCGATCTTGGCGCCTGGGGGGAGGATCAGGCCGTGCTCTATCTTAAGCGGGAGGGGTTGAAGATTGTTGAACGCAACTTTATGACCCCGGTCGGCGAAGTCGACATTATCTCCCGCACTAAAAAAGAACTGATCTTTATTGAAGTCAAAACCAGACGGAGTAACGCCTATGGGTCCCCGGCTGAAGCGGTCGGATTGCGCAAGCAGCGACAAATTATTCGTGCTGCTCAGTGGTATTTGGCTAATTGTAAAAGCTCCCTGCAGCCGCGTTTTGATGTTGTTGCAGTTATGCCCAACGCTGAAGGTCACGCCCTGATTGAACATCTGCCTGCGGCCTTTGATCTGTCGGGGTTTTAACTTCAGATTACGGGACAATTTAGACTTTGATTTTTTGATTATATTGTTGGTTGATCTACCCGGATTTATATAAAATCAACTAAAATGTGCCATAATCCTGATAAATGATCGGGAGTTACTTATGTCAATCGATTTAAAAAAACTTGGAATGTTGCGGCTGGCGGTTGTTACTCCAGAGCTGCGAGTCGCAGATGTTGACTTCAATCTGGCCGAGATCAAGGCGACCGCCCTTGCCGCGGCTAGACAGGGATCAGCGCTCTGCCTTTACCCAGAATTATGCCTTACCGGTTACACCTGCGGGGATCTTTTTTTTCAGCCACAGCTTCAACAACAGGTTGTCGAGGGTCTGCTTGATCTCGCCCGTTTTAGCGCAGATCATAAGAGCCCGGCGCTGGTTGTTGGGGCGCCCTTGGAGCAGGGGGGGCGCTTGTTTAACTGTGCGCTGTTGATTGTCGCTGGTCATATCTGCGGTGCTGTGCCGAAAACCTTCTTGCCCAACCGTGGCGAATTCTACGAACAACGCTGGTTCTCTTCAGCAACCGAACGCAATAGCGATCAACTGTTGCTGGCCGGTGAATCTATCCCTTTTGGCGAAGACCTGTTGTTTCAGGATCATTCTTTTGCTGAGCTGCGCGTCGGGGTCGAGCTGTGTGAAGATCTTTGGGCTGTCGAGCCACCCAGTGGCTCTCAAGCCCTGGCCGGAGCGACCCTGTTACTCAATCTGTCGGCCAGCCCTGAAATTCTCGGTAAACGCGATTATCGCCAGCAGCTCGTCACTTCTCAATCGGCGCGTTGCCTGTCAGCTTACGCTTACGCCTCGGCCGGACCCAATGAGTCGAGTACCGATCTGGTCTTCTCGGGCCACAGTCTGATTGCCGAGTATGGGCAGGTGCTCGCCGAAACTGAGCGCTTCTGTTTTGAGAGCCGACTGGCGCTTGCTGATATCGATCTGCAGCGCCTGATCGGGGAGCGCCAGCGCAACAGCAGCTTTGCCAATGCCAGAGCTCAACGCAGCTATAGAATTATCAGCTTTACCCTTAATGGGAGCGAGGTCGAGCGATTGCTCCGGCCGGTCAGTCGGACGCCCTTTGTCCCGGCGCTTGAGCAGGAGCGCTCTGAGCGTTGCCAGGAGATATTTGCCCTGCAAACGAGCGGATTAGCCAAGCGTTTGCGGCACACCGCTTGTGCCGATGTGGTAATAGGTCTTTCTGGCGGGCTCGATTCAACCCTGGCCTTGCTGGTTATCATCCATGCATTCGACCGGCTCGGCCTGCCACGCAAGGGGATTCACGCTCTGACTATGCCCGGTTTCGGGACCAGCAACCGTACCCGGACCAACGCTGAAAAGCTCGCCGAACTGCTTGGGTGCTCATTGCGGGTTATCCCGATCGATGCTGCGGTGCGCCAGCATTTCGTTGATATTGGGCATGACGAAAAGAAGCAGGATATTACCTACGAGAACTCCCAGGCCCGAGAGCGCACTCAAATTCTAATGGATGTCGCCAATCAGGTCGGCGGTCTGGTGGTCGGAACCGGAGACCTCTCTGAGCTGGCCCTCGGCTGGTGCACCTATAACGGCGATCATATGTCGATGTATGCGGTTAATTGTGGCGTGCCGAAGACGCTGGTGCGCTACCTGGTAGACTGGTGCGCCGAGCATAAGTTTGACGGCGAGATCTCGCGGGTGCTGTGTGATGTCAGCGCCACGCCGGTCAGCCCGGAATTGCTCCCCCTGGACGAAAATGGCGAGATCGACCAGATCACTGAAGAGGTTGTTGGCCCCTATCTGCTGCATGATTTCTACCTGTATAATCTGGTGCGGTTGCACTCTCCTCCACTTAAAATTCTCCAGTTGGCCGAGCTGGCCTTCGCCAGTGATTACTGTGCTGATGAACTTCGCAAGTGGCTGCTGCTCTTTTATAAACGTTTCTTTAGTCAACAGTTTAAGCGTTCATGTTTGCCTGATGGTCCAAAAGTTGGAACCATCGCCCTGTCGCCACGCGGCGATTGGCGGATGCCGAGTGATGCCTGCGTCGCGCTTTGGATCAAGCAATTGGAGCAGAAAACTTGAGCGGTATTCTCTATGTGGTCGCTACGCCGATCGGTAACCTTGAAGACATAAGCTATCGTGCGGTGCGTATCCTCTCTGAGGTCGCCTTGATCGCCGCTGAGGACACTCGCCACAGCCGCCGTTTGCTCGATCACTACGGCATCAAGACGCGGCTGATCTCTTGTCATGAGCACAATGAACATGAGCGGAGTGTCGAGCTGGTAGCCAGACTGCAGGCTGGTGAGGATGTCGCCTTGATTAGTGATGCTGGAACCCCTGCAATTGCGGATCCTGGGTACCGGCTTGTCCGTGCCTGTCGTATGGCCGGGGTAGAGGTAGTCTGTGTGCCGGGCTGCAATGCAATGATTGCTGCCTTGTCGATCAGCGGACTTCCGACCGACAGCTTCCGCTTTGCCGGGTTCCTGCCGTCGAAACGGGGTGCGCGGCAGAGGTTTATCGAACAGTTTGACGCGGTTGATTACACGCTGGTCTTTTATGAAACCCCCCATCGGCTGCTGGCCGCTCTCGACGATCTAATCCAGCTCTATGGTCCAGAACGTGAAATAGCTGTTGGTCGTGAACTGACCAAAAAGCATGAGGAACTTTTTCTGGGGACATTGCTTGCGGCCATCGAGCACTTTGCCCAGAAACCGGTCAAGGGGGAGCTGGTATTGATGCTGGCGGCGGGCGTGAAGGAGCTGCCCCAGGAAACCGTCGAGGAGTCACTTCTGCGTCTGCATGCTGCAGGGGAGCTCAGCTGGAAAGAGATCATTAAGCAGGTAGCGAAGGAGCATGGGCTGCCGGGTAGTGATGTTTATAGCCGTTCATTGCCGTTGCGGCAGAAGGCCTAATGGCTCAAGCCTCTGAGGAGAAAAGATCAGTCGCGGTTGGCTCCCGGTAAGCATATCTCGACAGTTAGCCCGCCAGTGGAACAGTTCACCGCACAGATCTTGCCACCGTGTAAGCGAACTGCTTGTTCCGCGATAGTTAAGCCGATACCTGTCCCGCCGCTCTGTCGATCACGAGCATCCGCCACCCGGTAAAACGGCTCGAACAGTTTAGTTAATGAATCAGCAGGGACCCCAGGCCCTTGATCTGAGATTCGAATCTGAATTCCGTCAGCAACAGAGTTGAGTTCGACCTTGACCTGAGTCCCGTCCGCGGTATATCGGATTCCGTTCCGCACGACATTCTCTACTGCCCGCGCCAGAAGTTCTTCATCTCCGTAAATCAGCGCTGTTTCCGGACCCGAAAAAGATACCTTCTTGTTGCAATTTTTTGCCTCGAAGTCGGCGTCCTGAACGAGTCGGACAAGAAGAGTGGCAAGGTTGAATTCAGTGCGTGGTCGTTCTGTTATGCCATTTTCCAGCTGGGTTAAGCTAAGGAGTTGGCCGATCATTTCGTTCATCCGTTCAGCTTCCAGCCCAATGCGGGCAAAGGCTTTCTGCTGAGATTCAGCACTGCCATTTTGTCGTGCCAGTTCCAGGGCTACTCCCAGGCGCGCCAAAGGAGAGCGAAGCTCATGGGAGATATCACGCAATAAGCGCTTTTGACCGCCGACAAGCACTTCAATCTTGCCGGCCATTTCATCAAAATCTCCCGCGAGTCCGGAGATTTCATTTTTGCCGGAGATTTGATTACCGATCCGGGTTGACAGATCGCCACTGGCAAATTGGCGAGTCGCCTGCCGCAGTTGACGGATCGGCGAGGTCAGGGAACGCGCCAACCAGAAACAGGCCGCGGCGGTGACAAGGAGCAAAATCAATAAGCGCCAGCCAAGAAAGCCGTGGGTCAACCCCTTGAATATATGTTCAGCCGGAGGCTGGTTCGGGAGACCGAGAGCCACAATATAGTTTTTTCCCGCAGGGTTCTGAATCGGGCTGGCTAGCCAGTTGCGTTGCCCCATCATTGGGTAAACGACTTCGCCGCTCTGCAACGCTCGCTGAGTCATATGCTGCATGCGACGTGGAACATGTTTATGGGTCAGAGGACGACCTTCTTCATCGAAAAGAATAATGCGAATTCCGGCATCCGCCATCAACTTCTCGGAAAAGAGATCGAGCTCGACGATCCCTTGTTCTTCAAATGCCTTAATTGCACGGTGGCCATATTCTGCAATCGCATGTTTAGCAAAACTTTGGTGCGCTAGCGGTGGGAACTCCTGATCCCGGAGATAAGTCAGAAAGACTCCGGCCGAAGTCACGATGACAATTGTTACCAGGAAATAGAGGAAAATTTTAACAAACAGGCTGCGCATCATCTTGTCCCCTCAGGAAGGGTATAGAGATAGCCAATGCCACGAATCGTCTTGATCCGCTCTGTGCTTTCATAGTGATGTCCAAGTTTTTTCCGCAGCGCACTGACATGGACATCAATACTACGATCATAGGCAGATAAGCGCCGGCCGAGGGCTTTCTCGACCAGACCCTCGCGACTGATCACCTGACCTGCCTGGCGCAACAGCACTTCGAGCAAGGTGAATTCAACCGAAGTCAGCTCGATCAGGACACCGTTCTGTTTCACGCTCCGGTTTTGAGTGTTGAGGATAATATCGCCGACACTTAGCTCTTTTGAGAGCTGTGCTGAGCTGTTTAACGGGGTCAAGGTTTCGGTGCGCCGTTGAATTGCCCGAATCCGCGCGACAAGTTCACGCGGATTAAAAGGTTTAGGCAGGTAATCGTCCGCACCCAGCTCCAGACCGACAATGCGGTCGATGTCGTCGCCGCGCGCGGTTAGCATGATCACCGGCAGCTTGCTGGTTGTGCGAATCTTGCGTAACACGTCAAATCCGTTCATCCCTGGGAGCATGACATCGAGGACTACCAGAGAATAATTATCGGCCAGAGCCATCGTTGCACCTTGTTCGCCATGATTCACAGTCCTGACTTCAAACCCCTCGCTGCCGAGATAGTCGCTCAGCAGTTCGCAAAGTTCAATGTCATCATCTATGACCAGAATTCGATTCAGCATAATTTCTCCGTGTCTTTCTCATCATAGCGAAATTTTTTTCAGCAAGGTGTAAAGAATTGTAAATCTTGAAGAAGTAAAAAACATTGACGAGTGTGATGACAACAAGCTGGCACGGACTCGTTTCTATGAAACATTTCTTGGTTCTTTGTTTAAGTGGCAAAAAGCAATGGAGCACTCTTCGCTCTAGTTTACAAATCTTTACCAATCCCCAACAGCTCTTAACCCACTCTACAGGTTTAATTCTTTATAGTGAAAACATCAAAGAGTTAGATCGCCCACTTTCGACAAAGAGGAGAACGACCATGAAAAAAAGAATTTTGGTTCCAGCCCTGATCCTTGGTGCACTACTTAGCGGAAGCCTTGCGATGGCGGGTCCTGGCGGTTGCGGAGCTTGCGATCAAAGGGAGGATTGTGGCGGTAGAGGACAAGGCTCCATGAACTTCGAGCAGCATGAAGATCGGATGGATCAGCGGCTTGAAATGATGAGTGCAGTGCTGGATCTGACTGCGGAGCAGAAAGTTCAATTAGAGGGTCTTATGACCCAGCAATGGCAAGTCAGGCAGCAATTGCTGGAGAAGATGAAGGCGAGTCGCGATGCGTTGCGCGAAGTTCAGACTGCCGAGATATTTAACGAGGCGGATTATCTTGCCAAGGCCGTTAAGCAGGCAGAGCTTAAGACTGAAATGATGGCTGAGAGAGCCAAGATGAAGAAACAGCTATATGCGGTTCTTACTCCAGAGCAACAGGAAAAGGCTGACAAGCTCAGTGAAATGATGGGTAAGCGCGGCAAAGGTCGTCATGGTGGATTTGGGTTTTAAGTTTTTGCAGAAGTGATAATAGAATGTTTGTAAAGATGCAGGCCCAAGAATTAAGGGCCTGCATCTTTTTTTGGTGCTTAACGACTGTGTTCCGTGAAAAACAGTTTGATGGTTAATCAACGGATTTTGAAATCAGTTGAGTCTCTTTTTGGCTCTTGCTCTTTAATCTCAATCTTGTCAACTTGTGCCATGTTAGGCCCTTTTCGGCACCAGGCAATAGTTGCGTCAACCGCCTCTTTCTCTCCTTCGAGTTCAGCTTCGACGCGTCCATCTGCCAGGTTGCGCACCCAGCCAGTGAGATTTTTTTTAAGCGCTGCTTGACGAGTGTAATGGCGAAAGCAGACACCTTGAACCCGACCAGAGATCAAGAGGCGGCGGCGAATGCATGGCATCCTCAACCCTCCCCCGCAGTTTTCTTTATCAGCTGCAGAAACGCTTCTTCCCCAAGGACCTTCACTCCGAGTTGTTCGGCTTTGGTCAGCTTGCTCCCGGCGCCCGGCCCGGCAACCAGATAATCGGTCTTCTTGCTCACCGATCCGCTGGCGCGCCCCCCATGCTGCTCGACCAGATCTTCACCTTCGCTGCGGCTGAAACGTTCAAGTTTGCCGGTAAAAACAAACACTTTGCCAGACAGGCTGGCCCCCTGGGGAGTGTTGCTGGTTTTGGGCCGAACCCCAGTTGCTTCCAGTTGACTTAAGACTGCAATGTTGTGCTCGTCGGCAAAAAAAGCTTGCAGACTGTCGGCAACCTGCGGACCGATTTCATGGGTTTCGAGCAGGGTCTCGCGCTTCGCATGCCTCAGTCCTTCGAGACTGCCGAAGCGGCGGCTCAAGATTTTGGCCAAGTGGACACCGACATGCCGAATCCCCAGGCCGAAGAGCAACCGCTCTAAGGGGCGTGTGCGACTTGCATCGATGGCCGCCAGTAGCTTTTCGGCGAGGACATCGCCCATCCGCTCGAGACGGAAGAAATCTTCTTTGGTTAAGCGGTAGAGGTCGGCCAGATTGTTGACGAGGCCGAACTGCAGAAGTTGTTCGACGAAGCGATCGCCAAGACCATCGATATCCATCGCCCCGCGTGAGGCAAAATGTTTGAGTGATTCCTTGAGCCTGGCCGGACAAGCCAGCCCCTGACAGCGGGGAACTACCTCGCCAGCTTGGCGGGAGACGGTTGAACCGCAGACCGGACAGGTCGTCGGTTCGGGGATGAGTTGTTCACTGCCGTTGCGCTTTTCGGCGAGAACTTTGACGATGTCGGGGATGACATCTCCGGCGCGTTCGACGATCACCCGATCGCCGATTTTAATCCCGAGGCGTTCGATCTCGTCCCAGTTATGCAAGCTGGCGCTCGAAACAGTGACCCCGCTGACGTTCACTGGTTTCAGGTTAGCGACCGGCGTGATGGCCCCGGTTCTGCCGACCTGAAAACGCACCGATTCAAGCAGGGTCTCTTCCTGGCGGGGTGGAAATTTACAAGCGATCGCCCATCGGGGGGTGCGACTCTTCTCGCCGAGCTCCTGTTGCAGAGCAAAACTGTTGACCTTGACCACCATCCCGTCGATTTCGAATGGCAGGCTATCGCGTTCCGCCATAAGTTTCTGGTACTGCTTAAGAACCTCTTCGATATTACTCGCCAATGCGACGGTCTCAAGGTTGATGCGCAACCCCCATTCTCGAAGTTTTTGCAGCATCTCCAGTTGACTGGTCGGGGGCTGATCGCTATTGATCTCCCCCAGACCGTAGCAGCTGATGGTCAGTGGGCGGCTGGCAGTAATCCGAGAGTCGAGTTGGCGCAGACTGCCAGCGGTTGCATTGCGCGGATTGGCGAAGGTTTTCTCCCCCTCATCGCGGCGCTGCTCGTTTAACTGGCGAAAAAGGGAGAGCTCCATGTAGACTTCACCGCGTACCTCGAGTAATTGCGGGGCCCCGGCTTGTAGTTGCAGCGGGATGGCGCTGATGGTGCGGGCATTGGCGCTGATCTCTTCACCTGTCTGACCATCACCGCGGGTCGAGGCATGCTGAAATTGCCCCTGCTGGTAGACCAGTTCGACCGCCACGCCGTCGAGCTTCATTTCACACAGATACTCAATTGGTTCCTCGCTGCCTAAAAAGCGCTTGAGCCGGGCATCGAACTCGCGCAGGTCATCGGCATTGAAGGCATTCTCCAGCGACAGCATCGGGCGGCTGTGGGCGATCTGGCGAGAGCCTTCTTCAGGGCTGCTGCCGACCCGTTGCGAAGGGGAGTTTGATGTGACTAGCTCGGGATGATCTTTCTCGATTCTGAGTAGTTGGCGTAAGAGTTGATCGTATTCAGCGTCACTGACCTGTGGCGCGTCGAGGCTGTGGTAGAGGTAGTTGTGGTGATGCAACTGACGACAGAGATCAGCGTGCTTGAGGTGAATTTCTTTCGGGATTGACATGAGAAATCCTGCAGGGAAAGCGGTTGCTCTTGAGCATTCAGGCCGCTTATACCACGGTCTGCAGTCGCGCGGCAATTCTCACAAATCTCATATGCTGTGATCAGCCTGTCGACAGTTTCTTGCAACTGTTATACTATGCGCGGCGGCGCGTTTTACGTGTTTGGATTTAGTCTCCTTTGGAGTGATTAATGGCAGAAGAAAATATTTGGCGGTTGGCAGTCCTGGTTCTGCTTTTACTGCTGTCCGGCTTCTTTTCTGGGTCTGAAACAGCGCTTCTAGCGCTAGATAAGTTGCGGGTCAAATTTCTCCAGCAAAAAGGTCGTCCCGGGGCCGCTCAGTTGGGGCAATTGCTGGAAAGGCCAGATCGACTGTTGGGTGGGATACTGGTTGGTAACAACCTGGTGAATATTGCAGCTTCGGTTGTCGCGACCGGATTCTTTGTCAGCCAGTATGGCGATCGCGGCGAGTTGATGACCATTCTGATCCTGACGCCGGTGCTCCTGATTCTTGCAGAGGTTTGCCCTAAGACCTACGCAGCCCAGTTCCCGGAGAGAACCTCATTTTTTGTTCTGCGCCCGATCTTACTGGTCTTGTGGGTACTTTCTCCAGTGATCTCTGTTGTTACCTGGCTTTCTGGGCTGCTGACAGGTTTTTTTCATCGCGGCGAAAAAGAGAATGACTCTCTCTCCGAGGATGAAATCCGCGCAATCATCGAAGCCGGAGAAGAAAGTGGTGTGGTTGCCGCTGAGCAGCGGCGGATGCTGCATGGTGTTTTCGACCTGTCGGAAACGCGGGTGCGTGATGTCATGCTGCCGCGGACCGAGATTGTCGGGGTCGAGGCCAATAGTCGTTTCGCTGATGTCCTCGAAGTTTTGCGTTCAGCCCGTCATTCGCGCTTTCCGGTTTATAGTGAAAGCCTTGATAATATTGTTGGCGTCATCCATTCCAAGGATATTCTTGGATATATCGGCAAAGAGGATGGGTTTTCGTTAAAGGAACTCTGTCGTAAACCGCATTTTGTCCCTGAGTCTAAGCGGATTGCTGTGTTATTGCAGAGTTTTCGCAAGCGCAAGGATCATCTGGCGATCGTGGTCGATGAGTACGGTGGAGTCGAAGGGTTGGTGACGCTGGAAGATGTGGTTGAAGAGATTGTCGGTGAAATTCATGATGAGCACGATATCGAAGAGGTCGATTATACACCGCTGGGGCCCAAGCGGTTTCTGGTCGACGGAGCCGTTTCACTGCGGATTTTGAATCGGCGGTTTCAGCTTGAACTCCCCGAGGAGCATGTAACGACCTTGGCGGGACTCTTGATGCAGAAGATGGGGAAAATTCCGGTTGAGGGTGATTTTTGCGAAATTAATGCGATCCGTTTCGGGGTTCGTCAGATGGATGATCGGCGGATCGAAGCGGTTGAGATGCGTCTCCCTTGAGTTTTTTTAATTTTAAAAATCCTGATTGAACAGTCTATTGCTATCTTGCTGATTGAAAAAATCGCCCCCTCTTAAGGAGAGGGCGATTTTTTTATTTTAGGCTCTGCTCACCACCACAACAAACCCCCCGAAAAACAACAAATATTCTTGACAGTCGTCCAATCTCTGGGTATTCTTTCCCAAATTGTGCAAAAGAGTGTATCTCAGTGACAGGCGGCCTATGTTTTTCGGGGAATTCAATAACACAGTCGATCCAAAGGGGCGGGCGAGTATCCCCGTAGCCTTTCGTGATTCTATGAAAGAGACGACTGGCGATGAGTCCCTGTATGTAACTAAGGTCGATGGCGGACTGGTTGCCTATCCGGCATCGGCGTGGCTGAAGATTCGTGAAAATGTGTTGTCCATGCCGCGTGGTCCGAAGCGGACGGCGAACTTGCGTAACCGGATTGCTCCTGCCAAGGAGTGTCACTTTGATCGTCAGGGGCGTATTCAGCTTATGCAGTCCCTGCGTGAACATGCTGGCATTGAAAAGGATATCGTGGTTGTCGGCATGATCGATAAGATCGAGATCTGGAATCAACAGAGTCATCTCGCAGCCATGGGTGAGTCGGAGTCGCTGCTCCGCGAGGATGAGCAGGGCCAAGCCGACCTTGGGTTTTAGATCATGGCCTCGTTCTTTGAACATCAGTCGGTTATGCCGCGTGAAGTTATCGACCTGCTGCAGCCTGTCGCTGGTGGAATCTATCTCGACGGAACGCTCGGAGGCGCCGGGCACTCAAATCTGATTCTGGAGACTGCTCCTGAAGCCCGCTTGATCGGCATTGATCGTGATTCCTCGGCGCTGGCCAAAGCCACCGAGGTTCTCTCCCCCTGGGAGGGGCGGTTCAGTCTGCATCACCGGACCTTCGATCAGGCAGACGAGGTTCTGACTGAGCTTGGCATAGGCGGGCTTGATGGCATGCTGCTCGATCTCGGGGTCTCATCGCATCAACTTGATACCGCCGAGCGCGGTTTCTCCTTTCGCTTTGACGCCCCGCTCGACATGCGGATGGATAGCAGCACCGGACAAACCGCAGCCGACCTGGTGAACGAACTTCCTGAGGATGAACTGGTCAGGATTTTTTTCCAATACGGCGAAGAGCGATACTCGAGGCGGATCGTACGGGCCATCTTGGTGCGCCGCGCAGCAGAACCATTCAGTCGTACCGGGGAATTGGCCGATCTGATCCGCAACACGATTCCGAGTGGGGGTAAGCCGTCAAGGATCGATCCGGCGACTCGCGTATTTCAGGCCCTGCGGATAGCGGTCAACCAGGAGTTGGAGCAGGTTGAACATGGCGTCAGTCGGGGGATCCAGCTGCTTAAGCCTGGGGGTCGGTTGGTGGTGATCAGCTTTCACTCACTGGAAGACCGAATTGTTAAACATATTTTTCGGGATCAGGCAAGGGGTTGTATCTGTCCACCGCGACTTCCCGTTTGTCGGTGCGAAAATAAACCTGTGGTAGAGGTTTTGACCCGCAGGGGTTTGAAGCCGCAAGCCGATGAGATCGATGTGAATCCCCGTTCCCGTAGCGCTGTGTTACGGGCTGTCAGCCGCTTGGGTTGATGGCGGGACGTTGAAGATTGAAGGAGGTGGCGATGTCTGAAGCCGTACAGCGTACAGTTGTCAAAATTAACGGCTTTGTGATGCATCGTCCGCGCTTGACCCCCGTTTTTATCGCCATTTTTCTGGTGGCGGTCCTTTCCCTTGTCTTTGTCTGGTCTCGTCTGCAGGCGATCAACCTTGAATACGACATCTCTCGCATCGAAAGTCAGATCCGTTCTGATAGTGAAGAAGTTAAAGGGCTTCGGCTTGAAGCTGCCCATCTTAGCAGCCATCAGCGAATAGAGCGTCTGGCGCGTCAAAAACTGGGTTTGCGTTTGCCGACCCCTGGTCAGATTATAAGGGTGGATTGATATGGCGCCGACTGAACGGAGCATGCAGTTACGCATCCGCTTGATCGGCGCAGTGTTTGTCGCGGTTTTTCTGATTATTGCCGCCCGTGCCAGTTACCTGCAGCTAGTGATAGCCGATGATCTTAGCGCACGTGGCACCCAGCAACACCAGCGGGTTATCAAGCTGACGCCACAGCGTGGGGCCATCTATGATCGCAATGGCGAAGCCCTTGCTATAAGCCTTGAGGTCAAGTCCCTCTATGCCAACCCTTCTGAAATTGAGAATAAAGACCAGGCCGCAACACAGTTAGCCAAGGTTCTTGATGTTTCAGAAAAGCGGTTGCGCTCACAGTTGAATAAAAAGAAAAGCTTCATCTGGCTCGAGAGACGACTTTCGCCTGAGGTCGCTGAGCAGGTTGAGAACCTGAAGTTGTCGGGGCTGCATTTCGTGCGCGAACATAAGCGATATTATCCGCGAGGGCAGGTCGCTGCACAGGTTATCGGATTCACCGGGCTTGATCCCAAGGGGCTTGAAGGGATTGAGCTACTCTATGATGCAGATCTTCAGGGTGAAGCAGGACTTCTCATCTCAGAGCGAGACGCGCGCGGACGTGGCTTGGCTACGGCAGGTCAGGATATTAGAGGCGGGATCCCAGGCGGGAGTCTGTATTTAACGATTGATCGGACGCTGCAGTATATCGCAGAGAAGGAATTAGCCAAGCAGGTCGCGGCAAGTCGCGCTGTTGGTGGTACCGTGGTGATGATCGAGCCAGCCAGCGGACGTGTGCTGGCGATGGCGAGTCAACCCTCATACAACCCGAATGCGATAAGCCGCTACCAGCCCGGAGACTGGCGAAACCGGGTTGTTAGTGATTCTTTTGAGCCCGGTTCAATCTTCAAGCCTTTTGTGCTGGCTGGCATCCTGGAAGAAGGCTTGCTTACGCCAAACAGCCAGGTGGATTGTGAAAACGGTCGCTATGAGGTCGGTGGTAAGGTCATTCGTGATCACAGGGGGCATGGTCGTCTGAACCTGGCTCAAATGTTGAAGTACAGCTCGAACATCGGCTTTGCAAAGTTAGGAAAAAAATTAGAGCGGGAACGTCTTTATCGCTATCTGCATGATTTCGGTTTTGGGCAGAAGACCGGTGTTGATCTGCCGGGCGAAGAGAACGGGGTGCTGCACAGCTCTGATCGCTGGTTCGAGATCGACCTGGCAACCATCTCCTTCGGCCAAGGCGTCAGCGTGACACCCCTGCAGATGGCCGCTGCTATGGGGAGCATCGCCAACGGTGGACTCTTGATGGAGCCCTATCTGGTGGAGCGGGTGGTTGATGGCCAGGGTGATCAGATTTACCGTCGCCAACCGCACGCGGTGCGTCGGGTTATCTCCGAAAAAACGGCACAACTGATCCGGGAGATGATGGTCGGGGTTACCGAAAAGGGAGGGACCGGCACCAAGGGTGCGGTCACAGGCTACAGGGTCGCAGGGAAGACCGGCACGGCGCAGAAAGTTGATCCTGTGACTGGTGGTTATTCGGTTGATAAAACCGTTTCATCTTTTATCGGCATGGTGCCGGCAAAAAATCCACAGATGTTAATGCTGGTGACCATCGATGAGCCTCAAGATCAAGCTTACGGCGGCCTGGTCGCGGCTCCGGTGTTTAGTCAGATTGCCGAAGATTCTTTGCGTTACCTCGATATCCCACCGACTGAGATGGTGGCAAGGCAGGCGCTTCCGGAACGGCAAGAAAAAAAACGGACTGAGACTGCTAAGCGAAACAAGCAGGTCGCTGTTGCAGGAAAGAATAAACAGATGCCAGATTTTGGTGGCATGAGCTATCGGCAGGTCTTGGAAGAGATGGGTCGAAATGGCCTTAATATCAAACTTTCTGGAAGTGGCAAGGTTGTAGAGCAGTCTCCCCGAGCGGGAGATGACATCAGTTATGGAACAAAAATCTGGGTGAGATTTGGTGCCTGATATGGGGGCTTTTTTGCGAGAGAGTGTCCAACTCAAAGAATTAGTGACCGGCATTCCGGGCCTGTTGATCAGCGGAGGGACTGTGGTGGTCAGAGGATTGGCGTGCGATACGCGCAGGCTTGCCGCAGGCGATCTCTTCTTTGCTTTGCCGGGAGTCAACTGTGATGGACAGGACTACATTCCTGCCGCCATTGCGGCTGGAGCATCGGCGATTGTTGTCAGCCGTCTGCCGGAACAAGACTATGGCGTCCCTGTGGTCGTGGCTGAGAATATCAGGTTGGCAATGGCAATGGTCGCAAAGTGCTATTACGGCGATCCGACAGCAGATTTACTGGTCATTGGGGTGACTGGAACAAACGGTAAAACCACCACCACCTACCTGCTTGAATCCATCCTGCAGGTTGCGGGATATAGGCCTGCAATTTTCGGCACGGTCGATTACCGCTTTGCAGGGAAAAGGCTTCCTGCGACACATACCACCCCTGAATCGCTTGACCTGTTGCGCATGATCGCAGCATATCGTGCGGATGGTGCTGATGCCCTGGTGCTTGAAGTATCATCTCATGCGCTAGAACAGCACCGAGTCGATGGTATCCGCTTCGACGCAGCAATTTTTACAAATTTGACACCTGAGCATCTTGATTATCATGGAGATATGGATTCCTATTTCGCAAGTAAGGCCAGATTGTTCGACATGGTCCCAGCGCGAGGCGCGATCATCAATCTCGATGACAGCTATGGAGTCTGGCTGAAGGAGAAACATCCTGAAGCACTCGGGTTTTCACGTAACCAGCAAGCAGATGTTCGTTTACTTAATTTGACTTCGAACGCAGACGGACAAACCGGAGTCCTTAAGGTTGAAATTGAGTCATTAACATTGAAATCAAATCTGGTTGGTAACTTCAATGTTAGTAACATCTTGGGGGCGGTTACCGCAGCACATGCCGTTGGTATCTCAACTGAAAATATTGCGCAGGGTGTCACCCTGGCTCCGCAGGTTCCAGGGCGACTTGAAAAAGTAGAGAATGAGCAGGGTGTTTTGGCGTTGGTCGATTATGCCCATACCAGCGATGCTTTAAGTCAGGTACTGAACGCTTTGCATGAAATCCCTGCGAAAGCACGAATCACTGTGGTCGGTTGTGGTGGGGACCGTGACCCGAAGAAGCGACCTTTGATGGCGGCGGCAGCATCGAGGTCATCAGATCTGACTATATTGACTTCAGATAACCCCCGAACTGAGGATCCGCTCGAAATTTTA